>Ga0116193_1000005_pt1 | contig 261496 bp, 211 predicted proteins | sample AD_UKC115_MetaG_FD_89892 | JGI IMG/M metagenome (GOLD analysis project Ga0116193, IMG submission 89892) | Active sludge microbial communities of municipal wastewater-treating anaerobic digesters from Hong Kong - AD_UKC115_MetaG | ecosystem: Engineered > Bioreactor > Anaerobic > Digestate...
GCTCAAGACGTTCATCAACACCGTGCTCGACAACAAGATCCGAACGATGGTTGCCGCGAGGCTCACCAGCCAGTTCGACTTCCGCCAGCACGACTACTCTCTGGACGAAACAATCGAGACCGAAACCGGCGACCGGGTGTCGCGCGGAGAGGCCATCGACGCCGAGGAGTACCTGATGGCCACGGGCCGCATGAATCGGCGAGCGTTCGACACCCTGGAGCTTCGCATCGATGTGCAATGCGCGGTGTCTCTTCTTCCCGCTGATCTACAGAACCTGTGCGCCCGACTGCAGGAGCTCACGATTGTGGATATCGCACGCGAGGACGGAGTCTCCAGGCACAAGATCGACGAACTCCGGCGTCGGATCGCTTTCCTGTTCCTGGAGCACGGACTGGACGAGTACCTGTAGATTCCCGGCATAGCAGAATCCCCGCCAGTAAATATCAACTGGAGGCTGCTTGAGTCTCTTACGAAAGCCCCAGGAGGTTGCTCATGCCTAGAGACTGTCATCCGAATTGGATGACCTTCGATGACCGAATGGCTGAGGTGGCGGGGATTCTGGCCGCCGGAATATTGCGCAGGAGGAGACGCGAGATGAACCTGATGAAGAAAGGCCGCATACTTGCGAATACTGGACTTGATGTTTTCGCGGAAAAGAGCGTTCATCGCACCAAACCGCTTCCGAAGGGAGAGAGCCGATGAGCGCGTCAAGAATCGGGCTTGACCCCGAGTTTGCAAAGAAGCTCAACCTCTTTGAGAAGAAGCTTGCCGACCACGGCATCAAGGTCGTCCTGACTTGGGGCTACAGGTCCATAGAGAGCCAGAACGGGCTATATGCCAAGGGGCGAACTGCGCCCGGAAGCATCGTGACCAATGCGCGCGGCGGATATTCCTGGCACAACTTCGGCCTCGCCGCCGATTATGCCTTTGTCATCAATGGCAAGGTCACCTGGAACGGCCCCTGGGATGTGTTCGGGAAGATCGCCCAGCAGTGCGGCCTCGAATGGGGTGGAAGTTGGAAGAAGTTCAAAGATCGCCCGCACGTCCAGTGGACCAAGGGCAGGACGCTCGCGCAGATGCGCGCGGCGGCAGCAAAGCCCGCTCACAAATAGATTTCCGGATGGGGCAGTTTCTCTGCTTGAGAACTTGCTTTTGTTACGGGTGTGAGTGATGAATGGTCATCAGAAACCTTCATCAAGGAGTTGCCGTGGCGGACAAAGTACAACAGCAAATCGCGAACCTTCACAGCCTGACTCACGAGGAACTGAAGGCTCTATATGCGACGATGTTCGGGTCGGAGCCGCCGACCTACAACCGCACATTCATCATCAACAGGCTCGCATACCGCATCCAGGAGTTCACCTTCGGGGGCTTGTCGGAAACCGTGAGAGACCGCTTGCGGCAGTTATTGATCGAGCACGGTTATGATGAGACCGGGATCAGAGTCGAGACCAAGAACGGCAGGCGCAGACGCGCTACTGACGACATGCCGATCATCGGGACAAAGCTGATCCGGGAATGGAAAGGCGTGCGCCATGAGGTGATAGTTGTGCCGGGAGGGGTCGAGTATCAGGGCAAGCGGTACCGATCACTGACGGCTGCAACCAGGGCCATCACCGGCTGCCACTGGAACGGGCGCACGTTCTTCGGTATCGACGCAAGGGGTAGAACAAGATGACAAGCACTTCAACACCCGCTGCCACCACACAGCAGACGCTCCGGTGCGCAATCTACTGCAGGAAGTCCACCGAAGACGGCCTCGACATGGAGTTCAACAGCCTTGACGCCCAACGTGAGGCGTGTGAGGCATACATTCTGAGCCAGCGACACGAGGGCTGGACGCCTCTGCCTGATGTTTACTCTGACGGCGGCTTCACCGGCGCTAACACCGAGCGTCCTGCCCTACAGCGAATGCTCGACGACATCCGATCCGGCAAGATAGATGTGGTCGTCACATACAAAGTAGATAGGCTCTCGCGCTCCCTGCTCGACTTTGCGAAGTTGATGGAGCTTTTTGAAGCTCAGGGCGTCTCCTTCGTAAGCGTCACCCAGAACTTCTCGACAACCACGGCCATCGGTAAGCTCACGCTGAACATCCTAATGAGCTTCGCGGAGTTCGAGAGAGCCATTATCGCCGAACGAGTGCGCGACAAGATCGCCGGCGCAAAGAAGAAGGGCAAGTATACGGGCGGCACACCCCTCTTGGGATACGATCCCGATCCGCTGACCCACAAGCTGATCGTAAACAAAGAGGAGGCAAAGACCGTCCTCCGGATATTCAGACGGTATGCGGAGACCGGGTCAGGACTGGGAGTCGCGAAGGAACTGAACGCGCTCGGAATCACCACCAAGTCGTGGACGACCCGCAAGGGTACGACTCGGCCAGGGAAGCCGTGGAACGCAGCGCATATCTACCGATTACTGAACAATCGGACATACGTCGGCGAGATAGCGCACAAGGACAAAGTCTACCCAGGCGAGCACAAGGCCATAGTCTCGCGCAAGCTCTGGGACAGGGTGCAGACGATGCTGAAGTCGAATCCGCCGAGAGAACAAGTTGCCCACGAGAAAGTGCCGTCGCTTCTCAAAGGCGTGATTCGCTGCGGACATTGCGGGTGTTCCATGACCAGCACCTACACGCGAAAGGGCGGTCGCACATACCGGTATTACCTATGTGTTAAGGCGGGCAAGAACGGTTATTCCTCATGTCCAGTGAAGCTTGTGCCCGCCGGTGATATCGAGAAGGCTGTGGTGGACCAGATCCGCTCGATCATCAAGTCGCCGGAGATGGTAGCCCAGACATACCTCGCATCCTGTGATCTCGACTCAGCGGCCACCACGCGATGGGAGGTAACCGACGCTCTGCAGCAGTTCGATCCCATCTGGAACGAGCTTTATCCCGCTGAGCAGCGAATGATCGTGGGGGCCCTGGTAGAGAGCGTATCAGTACGCGAAGACGGCCTTGACGTGCGGATGCAGACAAACGGACTGCACTCCATGCTCTCAGTTCTCGGCGATACCAGAGCGGCATACGATGAGAGGACTACGCAGTGATCGGAGAGATGAACCTGGAGCGCGGGGAGACCGGTGTTCTACTCCGCATACCCATGAAACTGAAGAAACGGGGCGGCAGGAAGGAAGTAATCGTTCCTGATGGCCTACAGGAGCGAGTCAGCAAGGCCGACCACGACGAACAGTTCGTGATAGCCATCGCCCGCGCCTATGCCTGGCAGGAGCTCCTCGACTCCGGGAAGTATCGTTCAATTCGAGAGATGGCGAAGTCCCATGGGGTCTGCGCGACCTACATGAGCCGCCTTCTCCGCTTCACCATCCTCGCTCCGGACATCATCGAGGCTATCCTCGACGGTCGGGAACCGGACGGCTTCTCCCAGACCAAGCTCACCGGAGCGATCCCGGCCGACTGGGAGGAGCAGAGGCGGAGATGGGGATTCCACTCCAGATAGCTTCAGAGCATCACTCCACTCGCGCGGAACCTCTCTATCAGGCCGGTAAGCCCTTTGACATATTCCTGTTGGTGTCCACAAGAGGGGAACGGCAGATTGTGCAGAGGCACCGTGTGCAGCCCAGCTTTAGCCATTGCTAGTTCGACCTGGCCCACTACGGATCTTTTCACGCAGACCACAGCCCTTGGAGATAAGAGCAATATTCGCTTGGCCAACAACGCTGCTGAAACCTGACATGCTCGCCGACGTTCGGCCTTCTTCATGCGGTTGACGGGGTCATGGCACAGGTCCTCCAGATAGCACCCCGCAAACATGAAGAACTCGCAGAAACTACTGTCGTGGTCGAAATCATTGCCGTAGACGTTTCTGAAAGCCTGGCGCGTGTATCGCCACAGGTTTGAGTTGCCAATGTAGAAAAACGTGCCATTCGCTGGCGGCGATTCCCCAATGAGAAGCACGCGCACATCAGACGGCTTGTAGGTTTGCCTTAGTTCCTCGTGGGTCTTGCCTGTGTTCAAGTGCATCACCATCAACCCACTAGCCCACACCGACCTTTGCACAACAGTCGTTGAGCGGACAATCCCGGCAGTCAGGCTCATGCGGTCTGCAGAAGGTCTGGCCGATCTCCCAACAGACCTGATCTATCGCCGCAATATCCTCGACTGGATAATGTCGCAATGCCTTGAGCAAAGAATGCTCGGATCCGTCCTGAACAGCCCCTGTACGAGTCATGACACGAGTGACGTGAACATCGATCTTCGGGAGCAGACGTCCAGTCCTTGCAGGCTTCAGCCCGAAGTAGAGAATGCGGAGGATGATGATCATGCGGGCGATGTTTGGCCCGATCCCCGATACTTGCTGGAGGTTGTCCATCACGTCCGATATGCTGCCATCGAGGATCCTCTCGGGGTGTCCGCTGTAATCGTCAGTTACGACTTGCGCAAGCGATATGATAGTCTTGGCAATCTGCTCTCGGCTCACTTGCCCAGGAGCATGAGCGATGATCGGATTGGATGCCAACTCCTCGGGAGACATCCTGCTGATCGTACACGGATCGATATGTCCCCAATCCAGGCTCAGCTTACAGGGGATGTTCCAGATCAAAGTGGATTTGCCGGTCCGGTCTATCGAACACGCAAGCAGAAAGGCAAATAGGTCTTCGCGCACTAGCTTGTCTGCCTGCGGGTCTTCCGCGTATCCGACGTTTACGAGGTCAGGTTGGTGCTTTGCCCGCCAGTGGTTCAGCATCGCATCCAGAGCGTTGGCTGTTTCTGCAGCGTTGCTCATTCCCCGTGTCCTCCGCCTGCGGAAACTGAACCTATGCTCGACGCTGATGGCGATACCTCACGCGAGGCTCGAGCCCGTGACTGCTTCAGTGCCGAGATTAGGTGCTCCGGCACTTCAACGAGGCAGAACTCAACGCACTCTGGCAGCCTGCCAGCGACGCTCTCCTGCATGCATCGTTCGTACATATCTCTTTCTGTGAGTATGATGATGCTTCTATCGGCCTCGGCAAGAGTCAGGAAGAGCACGTCCGATCTGATCTTCTGCAGCTTTCCAACACCGTTCTTTCCGCTCGCTGTGGCTGCCCCACTTGTAGATATCGACGCCACGACTGAGCCATCTGAACTCACAGCGTCAAAGTCGAAGAAGCCACCGGAGGTGAGCCGAAACCGTTGAGCATGGAACACGTGGCCAAACTCAACAGGCATCCATTCCTGCCTAATCCATTCCTCTACACGAAGCTGCGCACTTGTGTCTGCCATTCCAATGATCACCTCTCGCCGTCATGGGGTTTCGCCACGCACCCGCCAGTTACCTGCCTAGCAGACGCGTGTAACGCCCACCACCGCCGGTTTGGGCTCTCGCAAACCGACCGCTTTTCACCGCTTGTGATTCGAACCTCGCCGTTTTCGCGGACGATTCTGAGCGTGAAATCTTGAAATCGAGCAGCCTCAAGTTCTCATGTTTCAGAGAGAAACGGCGGTTGGGGGGCAATATGGGCGTTTGCGGGTCGCACCCTGATTTCAAGACCAGTCGCCATGAATGGCGTGCGTGTGCGGGAAACGGGGCAATCTGAGCGTGGAATCACGCGTGGGGAATGGCTGCCCGCCCGACAAAGCAAACCGGCCCAAAACGCTTAGAGAGTGTTTTGGGCCGGTAATGTGGTAGCCCGTAGGGGATTCGAACCCCTGATCCCCTGGCTGAGAACCAGGTATCCTTGACCACTAGACGAACGGGCCACGAAGTGGTCTGTCCTCATCGGACATCGGTATTCTACCATAGGAAGTTCGGTTTGTAAAGGCCTTCGCGCGAAAATTCCTGGTGTCCGAGATGGTGATCTGCGCGCGGATGGGGCGTGTCGGATCAGCTTGCTTGAGCAGCATGCTGACGACAGGAGGACGATCAACGCTCGACGAGGAATATACTCAGGCAGACGCATCCGTCATGCGTCGGTCGCGACTACAGGAAGGGAGTGAAACGCAGCGCGGCATACTCGGCCGATTGCGCAGGTTCAGCATGGTTACCTTCCTGGTCCTCTCCATCGCCTTCAACACGCTGTTCGCCTCCTGCTACAAGATCGCGGCACACAAGAAGTGCAACCTCGACGTCGTCAACGTCTGGATGTACGCGGGCTCGGTGGCCACTATCGCCGCGGTCATTGCCGTCAAGGGCAGGCTGGCTTTCCATCCGCTCGTCTTCGCGATGGGTGTCGTGGCCGGGGTCATGGTGTTTTTCGCCACGCTCTCGTTCTTCTATCACATGAAGTATGGGCAGCTCTCGGCATCGTGGACGGTGATCAGCCTCGCGGTCGGATTCCCGGTCGCGGCCTCGATCCTGGCGTGGCACGAGATCCCGAACCTCAAGCAGAGCATCGGCCTCGCGCTGATCGTGGTCGCACTGGTCCTCTTCGGGCGACATGAGGCAAACGGAGGCAAACGCGAATGAGTCTCTTCCTGCTGATGGTGGCCTTCGTTCTGACCGGCCTGCTCAACGTGTCGAACAAGGCTCTCGTGGAATGGAACCTGGGCCAGTATCGCGACCTGTACGTGCTCGCGTACTACGCCACTCCGCTGCTCATCGGCACGGTTATGCTGAAGATCAGACGTCAACAGGGCGACTCCACCGACATGCGCGTCGGACTGCTGATGGGCTTCGGCGGGGCGCTCGCGTTGACGTGCTTCCTGCTCGCACTCCAGGGCATGGACGGCATCGTGGCGTTTCCGGTCCGCAACCTCGGCAACCTGATCTGCACCGCCACGGTTTCGATCATCGCGTGGAAAGAGAAGCTGTCCCGCAGCCAGAAGGTCGGGATCGGCCTGTCGCTCGTGGCGATCTGGCTGATATATTGAGAGCAGACGGCAGACGGCAGCTAGATACCGAGGGCTCCGTTCTCGCCCTGTGAGGCCCCGTAGACCGTGTCTTCCCTGATTAGGATGGTCGAGGCGACCCCGCCGATTGCTTCTTTCTCTACCAGTTCATGCCCACGCTGAGAGATTGCCTTCCGCGCGTACTCCGGCAGATCGGCCGTATGCTGGATCGCGCCGCCCTGTGTGTGGATCCGGGGGAGGTTCAACTGCTGAGCCGCAGTCATACCGAAGTCCGCGATGGCGGCGGCGAACTGCGGCATCAGGCTCGGGATGGTGCGTCCACCCGGAAGCCCGATGGCCGCAACCGGCTTGCCGTCCTTTGTGATGATCATCGGCGACATGTTGTGCAAGGGCTGCTTCCACGGGCCGGGCGAGTTGGGATGACCGGCCTCGGGGTTGAACCTCGACATCCCGTGCCCGAGGGCGATGCCGAGTCCCGGAACGACCACTCTGGAGCCGTACCCGCCTCCGTGCGTCTGGGTCATCGCCACGAGATTCCGATCGGAGTCGCAGGCATTGACGTGGACCGTGCAGGTGGTCGGATCGAACTCGCTGGGGATCGGCGTGAAGTTGTCGGCGCGCACTCTGGCGGCGATCAACTCAGCGTACCTGTGCGATTTAAGGTGCTCGACCAGCTTCCCGAAGCCGGGGACATCGCCCAGGAACGCCAGCCTGTCATGCCAGGACAGGACCAACGTCCCAGCCAGGTCGCCCCAATATGAAGGGTCATCCGCCTCATACGGGCGTGTGTTGAGGAACTGCATGGCGGCCAAGGCCTCCAGTGCCGTCGGACTGCCGCTGATACCCGGCGCCGCGTACACCCTATGCCCTCGGTAATCGAGTTCCAGCGGCTCCGAGACGTCAACGCGGTAGTCGGCCATGTCCTCTTCCGTCAGGATGCCGCCCATCGACCGCACCCGCTCCACGATCACACGCGCAGGCTCACCATGGTAGAAAGCATCGGAATCATCGGCCAGGGTCTCCAGGAGCCGAGCGACATCCGGGAGCCTCCATGTCTCGCCTTCCTCGGGAACTCCGCCACCCTGCAGGAAGGCGGCGGCTGACTCGGCATCCGTGTTGTCGATGAGGCTTCGGATGTCCTCGCGCAGTCCGGGCCATGCCGGGAACCCATCCGCTGCAAGCCTGATAGCCGGCCGGACAAGCTCGGACCACCCCAGGCGGCCGTACCTCTTTGCAGCGAGCGAGAGGCCTGCGATGGTCGCGGGCACGGAGACCGCCAGCGGGCCAAACATGTTCTTCAGGCCCTCGACGCCGGCGAATCCTCCTGTGTTGCTTTGCTTCAGGGGAGGTGCGACGGGCTCATACATATCCTCCGTCGTGGCCTTGGGGGCTCGAGTGTTGTAGTCGATGGCGACTACCCGACCGATGTCGGCGAGGTAGATCACCATGGCCCCGCCGTACCCGGCTATGCCGTTTGAGGAGGGCTTCACTACGCACAGCGCCAATGCAGTCGCCACCGCCGCGTCGACCGCATTTCCTCCCGCGACCAGGATATCCCGGCCCACCCGCGCCGCGAGGTAGTTGCCACAAGTGACCATTCCCCCTGCCGCCGTGACATCGGTTGCTCGGACTCCCATATGATCCTCCCGGATGCTGTTCAGTTCCGCCATATGCACGCCGCTTGGTCAAGTATAGGTCCGGCTATACGTCGTGTCAAACTCGGTAGTCGCCCGGTGCGCCGTCATATTTTCCTTACATTGGCTTAATTTCGCGTCCAAACAGCCTCAACTATTGACTTATCCGCGAAAGTGGTATAACATAAACCATATTCTGCCCGACCTACCGCCGTTGTTCCAAGACATCGCAGGCTCAGTGTTGGGCATTCACTAGATCGAAGGAGGACCGCTGACAATGGATGATCGCCAGTTTCTGTTAAGCCCGAAGGACCTCCCGAGACAGTGGTACAACGTCGCCGCGGACCTTGACGAGCCGCCGCCTCCCCCACTGCATCCCGGGACCAAGCAGCCTTGCGGGCCTGATGATCTAGCGCCGATCTTCCCCATGAGTGTCATCATGCAGGAGGTCAGCACGGACCGCTGGATCACCATTCCTGAGGACGTGCTCGATGTCCTCAGCCTCTGGCGACCCACCCCTCTCTACAGGGCCACGAAGTGGGAGAAAGCTCTCGGCACTCCCGCGAAGATATTCTACAAATGGGAAGGCGCCAGCCCTGTAGGCAGCCACAAGGGAAACACCGCGGTAGCTCAGGCATACTACAACAAAGTAGAGGGTGTGAAGCGCATCTCTACCGAGACCGGCGCCGGCCAGTGGGGCACCGCCCTCTCGATGGCGTGCAACTTCTTCGGCCTCGAGTGTACCGTCTACATGGTCAAGGTCAGCTACAACCAGAAGCCATACCGCAAGTTCATGATGAACATGTACGGTTCGACCATCTACCCGAGCCCGAGCGAGCAGACCGCTTACGGCCGCAAGGTGCTGGCCGAGGATCCCGACTGCCCCGGAAGTCTCGGGATTGCGATCAGCGAGGCGATCGAGGATGCGGTATCCGCCCCTGACGTCAAGTACTCACTCGGAAGCGTGCTTAACCACGTCATGCTCCATCAGACCGTTATCGGCCAGGAAGCGATCAAGCAGATGGAGATGGCCAATGCATACCCGGACGTGATCGTCGGGTGTGTCGGCGGTGGAAGCAACTTCGCGGGCATCACCTTCCCGTTCGTACCTGACAAGCTCGCGGGCAAGAACATCCGGTTCGTCGCAGTCGAGCCGAGCGCATGCCCGACGATCACCAAGGGCCAGTATCAGTACGACTACGGCGACACCGCGGAGATGACTCCGCTGCTGAAGATGCATACTCTCGGCCACAACTTCATGCCTCCCGGCATCCACGCCGGCGGACTGCGCTATCACGGCATGTCCCCGCTCGTGAGCCTGCTGGTGGAGAAAGGCATCGTCGAGGGTATCGCGTATCCACAGACCTCCGTGTTCGAGGCTGCGGTCGGCTTCTGTCGTGCAGAGGGAATCATCCCCGCGCCGGAGAGCTCGCACGCGATCAAGGGCGCGATGGAAGAGGCTCTGAAGGCGAAAGCCGAAGGCAAGGAGAAGGTCATCCTGTTCAACATGAGCGGTCACGGCCTGCTCGATCTTGCAGCGTATGACTCCTACTTCAGCGGAAAGCTGGTAGACGTCTAGAGTCTTGACACGGGACAACCGAATATGAACAATGAAGAGGGGGAGATGATGCATCTTCCCCTCTCTCAGTCTGTGCCAAAGTAGTCACTCCGAACGTATATACCTCTGAATACTGCAAAGCAAGGAGAAGGTATGACCAGCCACATCACGACTATGCTAGCAGCCATCACCCTTCTGGCCACCATAGTTCCCGGTGCATTCGCGGGAGGAGCCACATCGGTCTACGATTTCGTCAAACGGTTTCCGGATGCAAAGGTGACCAACGCCATGTCTCCCGGCATCGTGAGAGGCGAGTCGGCCGGAGTCATGAAGCCGGCCATCTTCCTGCATCCGTCGCTTCCCGGTGAGACGACCGCCGAATATGCCGTCGAACTTCCCAAGCTGAAGTCCGGCGAGAAACTCCTCGCTGTGTACAGCGCGGGGTTGAGGGACGGCATTCGGATGAACGATGCAGCCAGCCCCTTCGACGGCGTCACATTCGCGCTTAAGATCAATGGCAAGACGGAGTTCGAGGCCAACCTCAAGGACTTCGGCTGGATTGATGCCGCCACTGATCTGACGTCCCAGGCCGGCAAGAAGGTCAAGGTGACCTTCGTCACGCGGGGCAACAAGAACACCAACTACGACTGGGCTCTCTGGGGCGCTCCGCATATCTTCCGTCTGTCGACAAGCATCCTGGAAGGCACGACCGCCCCGGCTGCCAAGGGAATCGTCACCGTGAGACCTGCGAAGGACGCTGTTCTGACGGTCTCCCCGGTCGGTGGGTCCGGCGGACAGCCGATCACCGCCAACCTCCGGAAGGGGCGGCTCTCCGCAGTCCGGTTCGATTACATGGCTTCGGGCGCGAACTCGGTGAAGGTGGAGTATGCCGGAAGTCCGAAGGACCTTGCGGTCTATGCGTTCGCACCTGAGCTCCGAATAGTCTCATTCGGTCCGACGAGCGCGGTGGTCTATCAGGGCAAGCCCTGCATGCTCAGGGTTGTCGTCGAGAACATCGGAGAAGGCGCGCTGGAGAAGTCGGACGATGCGTCCGTCACGGTGGGACTGAGCGCTGATGGGAGTCCCGTTAAGGGCTATGGCTCACTTTCGAGCGTCCAGCGCCTCCCCGTGGGGCCGCTCCTGCCGGGCAAGAGCCAGGCCATCGAGTTCGAGTTCGCAGCCCCGGCCAACACGCCTGAGATGCGTCTCGGAGCCGTCATCACTGTCGCAGACAGCCCCGAGGTTGTCGCCGACAGGACGGTCCCGGTAGTGTCGCCCTCCGCCGTCGCTGATGCCCCCGGAGGCACCGTAACCGCTGAGAAGCTGGCCGATGGATCGGTGGTGCTGCGCAATGCCAGGATCCGAATGCACATGCTCAGATCGACGAGCGGGTTCGCCGCGTGGACGATGAGCGTCCCCAGGGACGGCGAGTGGCAGCAGGTGTCCTCCGGATCGTTCGGTACGCTGACGGCACTGTCTGAGGGTCGCCCAGTCGAGTCGAGGCTCTACCCGACCGATGCAAAGCTCTCGAACGATTCCGTGACGCTGTCGCTGAACGGAACCGCCGGCGCTTCTCCATGCACCTTCGAATGGGTATTCAGACTCGATGCAGAGAAGCCTCGAGTGTCCGTGAGGCACTCGGTTACCGCACAGCAGCCGGCGGACATACTCCATTTCTCAGGGCCGACGGTCTACGCCGGCGACGGCGCATTCGGCGCGAAGAAGGACGAGGCATTGTTTCCCGGCCTCGAGTACCTGCTGACCGAGGACTCCTCCGGCACGGAGTTTGTCAGCCCGCCGAACAACCTGAGGACCGTTCCCCACCCCAACAAGGTCACAATCCCGTTCATGGCGGTCCGACACGGAGGCACGCTCGTGATGCTGGAGTGGGACCCGCTGCAGAGATGGGACGGCAAGGCGGATCGCCCGTCGCCGATCTTCGCATCACGGAACTTCCTCGACGGTCAGGACAACCATCTGATGGGCATCTTCGCACCGTCCGTACCGGACTGGACGCCCGAGAACAAGACCACCGCCGAGAAGCCGTATGCACTGGCAGCCGGGCAGTCCATTCGCCTGGATGCGGTGATCACCGCGATGGCCGATTCGACAACCATCATCGATGCGGTGGACGACTGGATCGCCCGCCACGGCTTTCCCGAGCCGCCGAAAATGACCAGGAAGCCGAGCGAGATGATGGACCTATGCGACCAGTCATTCCTCGGATCGAGTTGGGACGCGGGCGCCAAGGCATGGAAGCACACAATCACCGGGCCCACGACTTTCGACGCCATGATCGCCAACTACCTCTGGGCGCGCACTCACAGAGTCGCAAAGAAGGACGTCATCCTGGCAATCGAGGATGTGGTCCGGCCTGCGACGGATGCGGCCAAGGCCTCCCTGCCTCTGAGCACGTCGCTCTTTGTGGGGGATCCGGAGTCAGCCCTCGACCGTGCCTTCGCACATGCAGATAGCCTGATCAAGAGCCAGCGCGACGACGGATCCTGGCCGTTCATTCCTTCGGACAAGAAGCACGAGGTATTCGGCAGGACAGGTGATACATCATCGGGATGGACCGCAATCCGAGCGCAGGATCTTCTGGAGCACGCTCTCATCACAAGCGACGCCAGAGCGAAGGAGGCAGGCATCAAGGCGCTGAAGTTCCTCGACACGACAACTCGCCCGGAAGGCGCGCAGACATGGGAACTCCAACTGCACGTGCCTGACATACTGGCATCCGCCCGACTGGTACGGGCATACCTTGCCGGTTATCGGCTCACCGATGACAAGCACTACCTCGATCGCGCGGTCTACTGGGCGAAAACGGGCCTGCCCTTCGTGTACCTGTGGAACGCCAAGGATCAGCCGATCATGCGCTACGGCACTATCCCCGTGTTCGGCGCCACCTGGTTCGATGGACAGCCCTGGTTCGGAGTCATGGTCCAGTGGTGCGGTCTGGAATACGGATACGCCATCGACAAACTGGCCGATTTCGACCAGTCGTTGCCGTGGAAGCAGATCTCGAAGGGCATACTGAACTGCGGCATCCAGCAGCAGGAGTACACCACCCGTGAGTATCCGGAGAATGCCGGAATGTACCCCGACGCCTACAGCCCGATCAAGGGCAAGGAGGAGTACCACTGGGATCTGAATCCCAGACTGATTGCGCGGAATATCCTGCGCGACCTGGGGGCCGATGGGGAGCCGACTACCTTCACCGTCCGAGACAAGCACTCGCAGCTGTTGACACTCACGCTGCCGGTTCAGAATCTCAAGATGGTCTACGACGACGAATGGGTGAATATCCAGTTCAACTATTCCCCGGGGAAGACAATATACGGGGTGGTATCGGGCATCTACCATCCGGAGACATTTGATCTCAACGGCGAAGTGGTTCGCCTCTGCAGCGATCTGGGAACCGTGGTGCAGGGATGGAAGCTGGACAAGGAGAGGATGATCGCCCTCCTCAAGCTGCGTCCGGCGGCAACGAACCGTCTGGTCATCGACCTGATCCAGCACGAGATGCATGCCACCCAACAGGCAAGTAAGAACGCGCCGGACCAGCAGTCTGAGCAAGCGCCTACGCCGGACAAGGAATAGCGCAAGACCTTAACGAGCGACCCACTGCCGAGCTGGACCTCCCGGCCCTGCTCGGCCGAACAGCGGCTACGAGACGGGAGGGTTCACGAGAGCGCGGACCCTCCCGTCATTCCGTGTCACTCACATCCGATGACGTCCGACTCGCTGGGGAGTCGGCGCGGCTGCTTACGCGCTCGGCGGCGCACCGGGTACTCTGACCCGGGCATGAAGCAGGCTCTCGTGAGCTTCGACCTTCTGCTTCTCTTTCTTCTTCCGCTTCTTCTTTCCGTCGTTCCCGCGGTCTCTTGAATGTGCCATCGCTCGACTCCTTTCCGGCCACGAATCGAACTGTACTGGTACCATCATATTCGGCGGTCCGAGGCACTCTCCTGCAGGGGTTTCGACGAGGGACGCGAAGTGAGAATGCAGTGGGGCAGGCAAAAGAAAGACGCGTCGGCTGCAGGTAGGAGCAGACCCCTTTATCGAGCCTGCATCACATTTTGCCCTACGGCTGACGCGCTTCCAGTTCTAGCCAGCTCAGCTTTCATTTTGACAAATGAAGCGGCCTTGCGATGTACATAGGTTACCACGTAATGCAAGTTGCGTCAAGCAGGTAAAAGTACCGGTTTTCCATTCCAGTACCTACCGCATGGCTGATTCGGCGCATGCGAATTGCCCGTTCCGGTCCGGAAACATCGTTTGACACGGTGCGTGCACTCTGATACACTGGGTTCACGATCCGCAGTGATGTGGATCGTCGCCATAGGCGATCCTTACAGAGGAGGTGGTGGCTACATGTATTTTAGTCAACGAGGTGACGCTGGGGGCTAGGTTTTAGCCTTCGGGTCATGAACTGATCCCTCGATGCAGTTCACCTTCTATGTGGGGTCCGCCTGTGCGGGCCCCTTCATCGTTTATGTCCCCTTCAGTCCGCTGACGCCCGTTCTACTCGCACATCTCTTTGTCCTTTCCATGACTTTCTCGCGACCGGACCTGTGCCCGGCTCGGCAAGGAGATCTCCGGCGCAAGCTTAGCGACCCGTTGCTCCTAGAGCATGGCCCAGGTGCATAGATCGGTCAAATTCTCCACCATAGGCACAAAAACATGTTTGACAAACGGTACGCCCTGTGGTAAAATCCCATCGAAAAACTAAACGGCGCGCACTCTAAGCACTGGTTGCCCGATCTTGCGGGACAATCAGTGCTTATATTATTAAGCAGTTGAGGGGTGAGCCACGTGACCACTGAGAACGAGATTGTCCTTACTGCTGAAGGCCTCAAGAGGATCGAGCAGGAATTAGAGCACCTTCGCACCGTACATAGAAGAGAGATTGCCGAGCGAATCAAGGAATCGAAGCAGTTCGGCGACCTCTCGGAGAACTCTGAGTACGAAGACGCCAAGAATGAGCAGGCATTCGTCGAGGGCCGCATTCTCGAATTGAAGCGCATACTTCACAATGCCCTGGTCATCGAGGCGGGGGATGTCAAGACCGACCACGTGGGGATCGGGTCCAAGGTCAAAGTGCGCGACTTGGACACGAAAGACGAGTGGGTATACACGATAGTCGGTTCGATTGAGGCGGATCCCGGGGAAGACCGGATCTCGAATGAATCGCCCGTCGGCGAGGCCCTGATGGACAAGAAGGTCGGCGACGTGCTGACCATCGAGACTCCGGATGGCGAGATGCACGTGAAGATCGTCAAGATCAGCAAGTAGGCATCTCCACCGGGTCTTTCAATAGCCTTCAACGAACAGCGTATAGCCCTTCCCGCTCGAAAGGGAGTCAGGGTCTATACGCTGTTCCACATATGAGCAAGAGGAGCAGGCAAGTGTACGAGGAAAGTGAACTGATCGAGCACAGGATGGAGAAGCTGAGAAAGATGCGCGAACAGGGATTCGACCCATTCGCCATCGAGCGGTATGATCGGACTCATACCGCGCAGCAGATCCTGGACGCTGCCGAGGAACTCGACGGGCAGACGGTGTCCGTCGCGGGCCGCGTAGTGTCGTTCCGGCCGATGGGCAAGGCATCGTTCGCCCACGTGCAGGATGGGAGCGGCAGGATACAGGTCTACCTCAAGATGGATCAGATCGGCGAGGAGAGCTATCAACTGGTGCGCGATCTCGATATCGGCGACTTCATCGGTGTCCGAGGCACGGTCGGCAAGACACGCACCGGGGAGATATCCGTATTCGCTACCGAGTTCACATTCCTGGCCAAATCCCTCCGCCCGATCCCGATAGGCAAGCAGAAGGGCGACGAGGAGTGGTACACCCTCTCCGACGTGGAGCAGCGGTATCGTCAGAGGTACCTCGACCTTATAGTGCATCCCGAGGTCAAGGAGACCATGCTGAACCGCAGCCGCATCGTCAAGGCGATGCGCGATTTCCTCGACGAGGAAGGCTTCATCGAGGTCGAGACGCCCGTCCTGCAGGCGGTCGCGGGCGGCGCCGCGGCGCGTCCGTTCCTCACTTATCACAACGCGCTCGATCATACGTTCCACCTCAGGATCTCGCTCGAGCTCTACCTGAAGCGCCTGATCGTCGGGGGATTCGATAAGGTGTACGAGATGGGGCGTGTCTTCCGCAACGAGGGACTCTCGACCCGGCACAACCCGGAGTACACGCTCCTCGAGCTCTATCAGGCATATGCGAACCTGGAAGACATCATGGACCTCGTAGAGCGGATGTTCTGCTTCATCTGCCGGCGGATTCATGGCGGGCTGACGTTCAAGTATGGGGAGCATACGATCGACCTGACTCCGCCGTGGCCGCGCCTGCCGCTGCTGGAAGGCATCAGGCAGAACGCCGGTGTGGAGCCCGAGGAGTTCCGCTCTCTGGAGACGGCAAAGGCGGCCGGCGAACGCCTCGGCCTCCCGATGGAGCAGGAGACGCAGATCGGCGGGATCATCGACAAGATACACGAGCGGTTCACCCAGCCGAAGCTGATCCAGCCGACATTCGTCACCGACTTCCCGCTCGACATATCGCCGCTCGCAAAGAAGCGGCAGGACGATCCGAGCCTCACGCGGCGGTTCGAGCCGTATGCGATCGGGCTGGAAATGGGCAACGCGTTCTCCGAGATCAACGATCCGATCGACCAGCGCGAGAGATTCGTCGCACAGGGCAAGATGCGCGCCTCCGGTGACGAGGAAGCCCATCCGATGGACGAGGACTTCCTGCGCGCACTGGAGTACGGCATGCCGCCGACCGGTGGGCTCGGAGTAGGCATCGACCGGCTGGTCATGCTGTTCACGGATTCGCCGTCGATCCGCGACGTGATCCTCTTCCCGCAGCTCAAGCCGGAGAAGTAGGACGGGAGTGGGGAATGGAGTACTGGAGTAATGGAGTGATGGGTTCCCAGTACTCCAGTACTCCAATACTCCATCACTCCATTCCCCTTCCCCACCTGCAACCTTGCCAACTCCGGTTTGTCATGATAATATGGGGCCGGTTCATCGGCCCAACGCAGTTGCGTAGTCAAGGAGGCGACACCTGTGGGAGACATACTCGAGCGCATAAAGCGGATTTTCCTCGCCACGATCAGCTTCGGGCTGATCAAGTATGAGGATCCGAAGATTATCGGCCCGTACGTTCTCGACAACATGAAGAAGAAGCTGGCTGACCTGAAGGCGTCGGCGGTACCCGTCATCGCCAACCAGTACCGCATAGAGCGGATGCTCGCCGCCGAACAGGAGAAGCTCAAGCAGTTGGACGAGGACGCGCGCCAGGCCGTCCTCCAGAACGAGGACGAACTGGCGGGCAACCTGCTCCTGCAGAAGGAAGCCGCCCAGCAGCGTGTTGACGATTTGACCACCCAGCTCGCCGCCGCGCAGCAGCATGCTGAGGAAGCCAAGCAGCAGATCGAGATGTTCCAGGAAGAGCTTCAGGCGGCATCCGACCGCACCAGGAACGCCCAGATGCGCTACCAGCTTGCCACGATGCGCACGCAGGTCCAGAAGTTCGCGGTGAAACCGTCGCTCGATGCCGACATGAAGGCGATCGAGCGGATGGAGGAGCAGGCGGATCAGGCCTTCGCGGAGTCGCAGGCGATGGGCGACATCGCGCAGTTGGGCGATGAGGCGAAGCTCCGGCAGGTGCGCCAGGCGTCACGGAAGGCGCGCGCTGATGCGGCGCTGGCGGAGTTAAAGGCCGAGATGGGACTCTCCGACACCGAGAAGCGGTTCCAGAAGGTCGAGATCGGCGAGGGCGAGCAGACCGCCTCTCAGACCGAGACCGAGGAGCCGAAGCAGCAGATCGTCGGGCAGGGCGAGGCAGCGGAGTGATCGGTGATCAGTGACCGGTAACCGGTATCCAGGATCGAGCATCCAGTGAGCAGCGAGGGCGGGGTTTCCCGCCCTTTTGTCTGTGTATCGCGTTTACCCTACCCGCACGAGGAACTCGCGGTTGCGCGGGCCGTCGAACTCACAGAAGAAGACCCCCTGCCAGGTGCCCAGCACCAGCTTCCCTTTCTCCACCAAGACGGTCACCGATGAACCGATTATGCTCGCCTTCGCGTGGGCGTCGGCATTGCCCTCGGCATGCCGGTAGGTGGATAGCTGCGGAACCAGGCCGTTCAGGATGTCTATCATGTCGCGCTCGACATACGGATCGGCGTTCTCATTGATCGTGACGCCGGCCGTCGTGTGCGGCACGAAGACGATGCATACGCCGTCGGTGACACCGCTCTTCCTGACGGCGTCCTGCACCTCGGCGGTGATCTCGATGAAATCGGTCCTGTGGGTTGTACGCAAGCTGATACGCTGGATCACTGATTCCTCCCGGCGGACCTCCTTCTTCGGCTTCTCCGGCTTGGCCGGCTTCTCGGGCCTCTCCTCGAACAGGTCCGGCTGAGAGCCCTGCGCGGCCGCCGCACTAGCCAGCTTGTCCGCCGCCTTGTTCTTCTCCCTCGGCACGTGGTTCACCGTGGCTGACTTGAACTTACCCAGAAGATCGAGCGCCGACTCATACAGGGATATCAGGCTCTCTGACTTCACCTGATACCGGCCGGCGATCTGACGCGCCATAAGCTCGCTATCGGTGTACACGGTCACCTGGTCGAATCCCAGCATCCGCGCTTCGGAGAGCCCGCGAATCAGAGCGGTGTACTCAGCAAAATTGTTCGTGGCCTGGCCGATGTAGGAGCCGATCTCCTGCAGTACCTTGCCGGACTCGTCGCAGATAACGACGCCTATGCCCGCGGGTCCCGGGTTGCCCTTCGCAGCTCCGTCGATGTTGATGATTGCACGTCCGGCCATCAATGCTTCTCCTTGTAGAGTATCCGGCCGCAGTTCTCGCAGCTAACGATCTCCTTGTCGAGCTCTGCCTGGCGTATCTGGTAGGGTGTGAGACCCGTGCGGCACCCACCGCACTGGCTGCCCTCGATCTTGCCCACGGCCAGCACGCCGATGCGCGACTGCAGGCTCTCATAGCGCTTGAGGAGCCCGGCATCGACATGGGAAGCGGCGCTCTCACGGCGGTGACTGAGGATCTCGATGTTCTTCGTAAGGATGCGGTTGTTCTCGGCCAGTTTCGCAAGGTAGGCGTCGAGCTTCTCTTCGCTCTGTTTCAGGATCTCAGCGGCTTTCGCGGCGACGGTCTTGCGCTCCTCGATGATATCCATCAGTTCGAGGATGCGCTCCTCCAGCTTCCCGCGCTGCCGATCGAGCATTGCGACTTCCTCCTGCATGTTCTGGAGTTCCTTGGGGCTGCCGACCTTGCCGGAGTACATCTTGTCCTGAATCTGCTTCTTCTTCTCCTCGATGGCATTGACGTTTAGTTCCTTGTCCCGCTGCTCGGTGATGGCTTCGTTGAGGAGTCGATCGGCCTCGGCAGCCTGGGCACGAATCCTCTCGACCTGCTGCTTCTTCGCCGACCCGTCGTCGAGAGCGGCTTTGGCCTTCTTGTTCTTGTCGAGATCGAGGTCGATCAGTTGCAGTTGGTACAATGCCTTGAGCTGCTCGCTCATGTGAGGTTCCCCTTCCCTTGCGCAGTGGGCGTGACTGCGGAATTCTAACAGAAGCATTGGGTGGTGTCAAACTCAGCGGCTCCCGCTCGCACTTCCTGTCGGCCCATGCTTGACAGGGGCATTATACCGGGGTAGAATCGGCCATAAGGTGATCTGCCGGCTGCACGGCGTCGAGGAGGACAGCGTGAAGGCGACCAAGATCGTGCTGATAGGTGCGGGAAGCGCATCATTCGGACTCGGAACGATTGGCGATATCATCAACACCCCCGGCTTTCGGGGGAGCAGGATCGTGCTGGTAGACGTAGACCCCCACGGACTGGAAGCGATCGCTACCCTCGCCCGGAAGATGAATGACGCAGCCGGCGCCGGCCTGAAGATCGAGCACACCACCGACCGCGCATACGCACTCCCCGATGCCGAGTTTGTGATCGTATCGATCGCGGTCCGCCGGGAGGAGCTCTGGAGGCTCGATTTCCGGATTCCTCTGAAGCACGGCATCAAACAGGTGCTCGGCGAGAACGGAGGTCCGGGCGGTCTGTTCCACTCGATGCGGAACATCCCCATCCTGCTGGACATCTGCCGTGACATCGAGCGCCTGTGTCCGGACGCGCTCGTCCTCAACTTCACCAACCCCGTCTCAAGGCTCTGCATGGCAGTGAACCGCTGCACGGACGTCAACATCGTCGGCCTCTGCCACGGCATCGGCGGCCAGCTCCACAACCTGGCGCGCGTGATGGAGATCGACGCAGCCGATCTGGACACCAAAGCGGCCGGCCTCAATCACTTCACGTGGATGCTCGACCTGCGCTTCAAGGGGACGGGGAAGAACGCATACCCCAGGCTCGTCGAGCATCTCAGGGGTTACGACCCCGGCTTTCAGCCGCTCAGCCGCAGGATGTTCGACGCGTTTGGCTACTACCCGTCACCGGGAGACGACCACATCGGTGAGTACTTGCCCTTCGCCCATGAGTTCTGCGGCACGCGCGGATACGATTTCGATGCGGCGGAACGGCGCCGAAACGAGATGTGGGAGAGAATCGCGCGGATGGTTCGCGGTGAAGAGCCGATCGACGAGCTTCTCGGACGCAGATCCGGAGAGCGCGCCCTCGACATCATCGCCGGCATACTCTCGGACACAAACCACATCGAGCTTGCCGTGAACATCCCGAACGATGGGCTCATTCCGAACCTCCCGCAAGACGCCATCGTGGAAGTCCCCGCGGTCATCAGCACGTGCGGCATTCGGGGCGTCCACATCGGCCCGCTGCCCGACGGGATCGCGGCTCTCTGCAACACCCAGGTCGGCGTGCAGAACCTGGTCGTCGAGGCCGCCGTGACCGGCTCGCGAGACATCGCGTTGCAGGCGCTCCTGACCGATCCTGTCGTTCAAAGCGCGGAAGCGGCGGAGAGGTCCCTCGACGAACTGCTCGCCCTGGAGGCGGACTATCTCCCCCAGTTTCGCCGGTAGGTGATCCCCCAGAGCAGACGAATACCCAGCAGGTCGGCCTAGTTGCCAAGCGGCGCGCGGATATAGTAACATAAGTGGGTTACAGTCAGAAATCCACGCGGGAGGCAGCAATGGAAGGACTGAAAGCAATTCTCGTCATCTGCGATGGGATGGCCGATCGGCCCGTGCCGGCGCTCGGGAACAGGACACCACTGGAAGCAGCCAACAATGTTAACATGAGCACTCTCGCCCTGCGGGGTGAATGCGGACTCATGGACCCGATCGCGCCCGGAATCAGAGCAGGCAGCGATACGTCCCACCTCGCAATCCTCGGATTCGATCCTTTCACCACATACACCGGCCGCGGCCCGTTCGAGGCAGCCGGAATCGGCATGGACGTCAAGCAGGGCGATGTCGCGTTCAGATGCAACTTCTCCACGGTTGACGACAACATGGTCATCCTCGACCGCCGTGCGGGGCGCATCGAGACAGGCACCGATCAGCTCGCCGCCACGGTCAACGGCATGCAGATCGAGGACGTCACCGTCTACTTCAAGGAGTCGGTCGCCCACAGAGGCGCGCTTGTCCTCAGAGGTCCGGGGCTCGGCGCCGACATCAGCGACGTAGACCCGCATGAAGTCGGCCAGAAGATCCATGTCGCTCATGCCATCGATCCCAACGATGCCGCGAGCGCCAAGACCGCCCGCATCGTCAACGAGTTCGTCCGAAGGTCGTACGAGGCGCTGAAGGACCATCCCGTGAACAAGGCCCGCGAGGCCGAGGGCAAGATGGCCGCCAACATCATCCTGCCGCGCGGCGGAGGGGTCGCTCCGAGCCTCGGAAGCTTCGAGGAGAAGTATCACCTGAAGCCGGCCGCGGTAGTTGAGACCGGACTGATCGCGGGAATCGCCTGCTACCTCGGGATGGACATCATCGAAGTCCCGGGCGCAACCGGCGGTCTCGACTCCGACATTGCGGCGATGGGCAACGCCATCATCAAGGCGCTCGATGACCACAACTTCGTCCTCTGCAACATCAAGGGTGGAGACATCGGCGGGCACGACGGAGACGCTCAGGCTAAGGTGACCTTCATCGAGAACATCGATAGGGTCATCGGTATGCTGATGGACAAGATCGACGAGCAGACCTACATCGTCCTCACCGCGGACCACGCCACGCCGGTCGCAATCAAAGACCATTCCGGCGATCCCGTGCCTATTGCTATCTACGGACCGGGAGTCCGGGTGGATTCGGTTCAGTCGTTCGACGAGCGATCGGTCGTAGGAGGAGGGCTCCTCCGCATCCGTGGAATAGACGTTATGAACATCCTGACGAACCTGATGAACGTTCAGGAGAAGTTCGGAGCCTAACCGGCAGACATATTAGCAAGGAAGAACCATGACGCTGACAGAAATACTTCAGGCCGGCAAGAGCACGTTCTACACGCCCGAGCACCTGGCTCAGCAGCAGACCAAGAGCATGATCGCTCCACGAGGAAGGCTGCTGATCGCAGGCTGCTGTTCCGGTTCACTACTTTCGGAGCGTGTGGTAGACCGTTACCACCATCTGCTGAGGGAAGCCGGAAGCATGGAGAACATCCTGCATCTGGAGAACATCGACAGAAGGTTCTCCGACACGGAGACGGTTACGCGCCTGGAGATGCATGTCAGCGGCTGTGACGTATACCTCTTCCAGGCGCTCTTCGATCCGACTTCGGATCGAAGCATCGACCAGAACTACATGGCGTTTCTGGTGGCCGTTCGGGCTTTCAAGGAGCACGGGGCTACGAGCGTCACGGGTGTGCTTCCGTATCTGGCCTATGCTCGTCAGGACAAGCCGACCAAGTTCACCCGCGAGGCGACCACCGCGCGGTTGATGGCCGATCTGACAGTCACGGCGGGGATGGACAGGCTGATAGTCTGGGACCCGCATTGCGATCAGATCAAGGGGTTCTACGGCGGCATGCCCGTCAACACACTTGAGAGCCTCTCGCTCTTCATCGACGAGTTCAGCCGCTTCAGAGGTCGCGATGACGTGATCGCGGTCGCCCCCGATGCCGGCGCATCGAAGTTCGTGACACACTTCGGCCGCGCTCTGGACATCAAGTGCGCGATCGCCTCGAAGTACCGACCGAGGCCCGAGGTGGCGACGATCTCCGAGATCATCGGCGATCTCGAGGGCAAGAAGATCGCCATCGTGCTCGACGACATGATCAGCAACGGCGGCACGATGTACGGGCTCGTCCGGAAGCTGGTCGAGGAGAAGGGCATCGAGGAGGTCTACCTGGGCGTCTCGCACAACCTCTGCGTCGGCAAGGCGATGGAGAGGCTTCAGGAACTCCACAGTGATTTCGGGCTGAAGCAGGTCGTCGTGACGAACAGCATTCCGCAGACCGTGGAGTTCGAGAGCGTGCCCTTCGTAACGGTGAGGTGTCTGTCGGATACGCTGGCCCGCACGATCAATCGGATACACTATAACCGCTCGGTCAGCGAGGTGTTCTACAGACCGTAGGCTACACTTGTAGGAGCAGCTTCCAGCTGCGATCTTGCTCCAATAGACCGTATCGCAGCTGGAAGCTGCTCCTACATACATACGGGATGCAAAGAGGGGCGGGAGATGGACTCCCGCCCCTCTTTGCATCAACCGGCTGTTGTAATAGCCTACAGACGCTCTGCCTGGGTCCAAGCGACTGTGCGGTCGCTGCAGATGACCTTGCAGCGAATGTAGTCGTTCTTCTCCCGCGAACCGGTGACCCTGTATGACGCCGACAAGCCCTCCGTCTCCTGCAGGATGCGCCCATACTTGCCGACGAACCGGATGGTGAACGTCTGCCCTTCCTTCGGCGCAACCGAAATCTTCATCGTCTTGCCGTCGAAGCTGTACGAGGACAGCTCTACACCAGTGGACGAGTAGAACCTTCCATTCGCCAGCGCGTCAAGTACTGCGGCGGTGGTGAGCTCGGGCACACGACACACAACCCAGCCGAGTCCGGGATTCGCGTTTCCCGGCTTGAAGTTCTTGTAGTCGTGCACGTCATCGGTAGCAGTACCATAGACCGTCCGGCCCTCGGAGAGCAGGATATCCCATGTCTGCTCCACCTGGAGATAGACGGTGCTGCCCTCGTTGTAACAGGTGGGACCGCCCATGTTAGCGATCTCCAGCAAGTACGGTCCTTCGATCTGAAGCAGTTCGCGATGAGTAAGCGCGAAGTACCAGTTCGGGTGGTTCACCATCGGAATGGCTCCGGTCTCTCGGATGTAGTCGACCAGATTCGCTACGCTCTTGGCCGGAGTGAGCAGACGCGGCGGAACGGGGACGGTCTTGGTGAGGCCGAGCGCATTGCCATGGATCGGTCGGCCCTTGCCGGGCAGATCGAGCTCCTCGCCGTGGATCAGGATGAACGCATCGTTCGGGTCCTTGTCGAGCGGCGTCACATCGGTCACTTTCCGGTGGTCGGTCAGGATGACGAAGTTGAAACCGTGGTCCTTGTACCAGTCCATGGCCTCCTGAGGCGGGACGTTGGCGTCACTCGCGTTCGTGTGGCAGTGAAGCTGGCCCTTGACCCAGATCTCCGCAGCCTGGGCCGCGACGGCGACAATCGCCAGCAGACCGATGAGCAGGATAGCCGTCAGTTTGAGTCTCACTTCGCACCTCCGATCCGAAATGCCTGAGTCCAGGCAACCGTGTTGTCGCTGGCGATAACCTTGCAGCGCACGTAGTCGTTGGCATCAGCGCGGGCCGTCACCGTGTAGGAAGCCTCCGTGCCGGCGGTCTCCTGGAGGATGCGGCCGTATTTCCCGACGAAGCGAATCCAGTAGCGAACTCCGTCCTTTGGCTTGACACGCACGGTCATAGTCTTGCCGTCGAAGGCGTAATCGGCCAGTTCAACGCCGGTCGAAGCGTAGAAATCGCCTGATCGAAGGGCCGCGAGCACGTTGTCGGCCGTCAGCGAAGTCACGCGCACATAGATCCATCCGCGGCCGGGGTTGGCCTTGTTCGCGGCCATCTCCTTGAGGTTATGCGCGTCGTCGGTGGCGGTTGCATATACCGTCACGCCGTCGGAGAGCAACATGTCCCAGGTCTGCTCGACGGACAGGTGCGACTCGCTCCCGGAGTTGTGAACGCTGGGATGACCGTTGAAGACTTCGAGCAGATACGGTCCTCTCAGACCCTTGAGCTCAGCATAGCCGAACGACCACACGAAGTTCGGATGGTTGACCTGAGGAACGCCGCCCGCCTGGCGGATCTCATCGACCATCTTGACGATGCTCTTGGCCGGGGTAGCAGCCACATCGGTGTAAGGGATGGTCCTCGTTATGCCGAGGGCACATCCGTGGATCGGCTTCTTGGCGCCCTTGACGGCGGACTCTTCGCCACCGATCAGGATGAAGTCATCGCCGGCCTTGTCCAGAGGAGTCGGGTCGGTCACCTTGCCGTGGTCGGTGATGAAGAGGAACTGGTAGCCGTGACTCTTGTACCAGTCTACAACCACCTCGGGGGCGCTGTCGCCGTCGCTGTTGGTGGTATGCGTGTGTGTGTTGCCTTTCGCCCAGATTGTCTGGGCGGCGGACGCTCCGGTGGCCAGCAGGGCGAGGAGCACCAATGCCACACAGAAGCGCGTGAGACGAGAATCCATGAAGTGCCTCCTGTCAGGTTTGGGAGTATGGGGGTGTGGGATTCAGGGCCGGCCCATACTCCCATACTTCCATACTTCTTTGAGCCGCCGGAATCCTTCCCAGGCGAAGGCTCGGCGGGTATAATGGGGCTATCCGTACCGATCGGAGGACGAGATGCTCGACATCGATTTCGCGGCGCACAACGAGGAAGTGAAGCGGGTCTGGGACGCATATCACGCGGGCAGGCCGACTCGCGTACCTGTGATCCTTGGACTCAACGTCCGATACTACCTCTTCAGTCCGTGGCTCAACCCGAGAGGCGTGAGCTTCGAGGAATACAGCGAAGACCCGGAGGTCATGCTGGAGACCCAACTCGAGTTCCAGCACTATGTCCGGCACAACCTGCTCAGCGATGCTGACATGGGAATGCCCGCCGAGGCATGGCCCGGAGTACAGGTGGACTTGCAGAACTACTACGAGGCCGCGTGGTTCGGATGCCCGGTCCACTACCGCGAGGGGCAGGTGCCGGACACGTCGCCGATACTCGGGGACGACAACAAGCGGATGCTCTTCGACAGGGGCATACCCGATCCGTTCACCGGCGGGATCATGGCCAAGAACGTTCGGTTCCTCGAACACCTCTCGGAGCGGATCAGAGACTACGCCTACATGGGACTCCCGGTGCGCGGCGTAAGTCCATCCGGGATGGGCACTGACGGGCCCTTCACCGCCGCCGCGAACCTACGTGGTGCGACGGAGATCTGCCTCGACATCTACGAGGACCCGGACTTCGTGCGCGAACTGCTCGACTACATCACCGAAGCGACGATCGTGCGCATCAAGGCATGGCGCGAGCGACTCGGACACGATCCCAGGCCGAGGAACTGGGGCTTTGCGGACGACAGTATCCAGCTTCTCTCCACGGAGACATACCGCGAATTCGTGCTCCCGTGCCACAAGCGTCTCGTCTCAGAACTCGCGGGGGATGGACCGCACAGCATCCACCTCTGCGGCGATGCCACCCGGCACTTCAAGACAATCCGGGATGAGCTGAATGTCAACGGCTTCGATACGGGCTACCCTGTGGACTTCGCGTGGCTCCGGGAGGAACTCGGCCCTGACGTCCATATCAACGGCGGGCCGACCGTGGCGTTCCTCCAGCGGACGACTCCCGAGGAGGTACGCGACGAGGTACGCCGGATCCTTTCGACGGGCGTGACGGAGGGAGGCAAGTTCGTCCTTCGGGAGGCGAACAACATGTCGCCAGGGATTCCGGAGGAGAACATAGCCGCGATGTACTACGCGGCGAAGGAGTTCGGGAGGTATCAGTAGCGACGGCCTTCCACGGCCGCCCGACACCACGTTGTAGGAGCGGCTGGGAAGCCGCTCCTACAAGTACGATATGCTAGTACTGCCCCATGCGGTCGGCGAGCTCACGGAGCCGTCTGACACGCTCGGGGATCGCGGGATGTGTGCTGAACAGGCTGCCGATCCCGCCGTGGAGCGGGTTCACGATCATCATGTGCGCCGTCGCCGGGCTCACCTCCGCGGGCACAAGCTCCGATGCCCTCTCCAGCTTCATCAGGGCGTTGGCCAGACCCATCGGCTTGCCGCTGATCGACGCGCCGGTCGCGTCGGCCTGGTACTCACGCGAGCGCGAGATGGCCATCTGGATCAACAGCGCGGCCAGCGGGGCGACTATCGCCAGCGCCAGCATCGCAAACGCCCCACCCCTGTCATCATCATCACGACCGCCCATGCCGAAGATCGCTGCCCATCGGACCATGTTGCCGATCATCATGATGGCGCCGGCGAACGTGGCTGCAATCGTCGAGATCAGGATGTCGCGGTTCTTGATGTGCGCCAACTCGTGCGCAAGGACGCCCTCGACCTCATCGCGGTCAAGAATGCGCATCAGCCCCTCCGTCACGGCGACGGCCGAATGCTGCGGGTTCCGTCCCGTAGCGAAGGCGTTCGGCGTCTCACCCGGCACGATGTAGAGCTTGGGCATCGGCAGTCCGGCCTGCTGGGTGAGCCGCTGCACTATGGAGAAAAGGCCCGGCGAGTCCGACTCGGTGATCGGCTGGGCGCGATACATGGCGAGCACGATCTTGTCGCTGAACCAGTAGCTTCCGATATTCATGATCAGCGCGAATCCGAACGCCCAGACCATCCCGGACGTTCCACCGAGCATCTTGCCGATGCCGATCGCGAGAGCAAACAACGCGGTGAATAGAAAGCCTGTTTTGAGAGTGTTCACTGTCTACCCCCTATCAAAAAGACCTCCACCACAACGGCCCGCGATGCGAGGTCTGTGTGGCGAAGGTCTTGCGTCCCAGATGAACAGTGGGCCTTTGGACAGGGCCGGCTCCGGGCTGTTCCGGAAGCGTGTTGACGACCCAGACCTCCCCGAGCCGGTATCCACCGGTCACGGAGTGCTACTCCCCTTCAACTCCGGTGTTATTGTACCGTTTTCGCCAGACTTCGTCAACTGCTACCGCTGCCGGCGGCCCAAGCAGTGCCACGGACCAGAAGCGGACCGAAGCGGTCGTGGCGACAGCACTCGGGGGTATGGCCCAGCGCCAGATAGTAGACCCTCCCCTGCCCCCATGACTTGGTCCAGATGACGGGCTCGGCTTTCCCTCGGTAGAGCGCCGAGGCGAGGACGGTCACTCGCGGATCGTAGTCCATGATGTACTGCTCGTCCTCCACGAAGAACTCGTCGATACCCTCGGTGATCGGATGATCCGGATCGACGATGCTGACCTGATAGGGCCTCGGCTTCGGATGAGTCGTGAATATCCCGCCGAGCATGCAGTGGAACTCCTCGCATTCGCGGAACGAGGCGGTGGCCGAGTGGACGCCGACGAACCCCTTCCCCGAAGCGACGAACTTCAGCAGCCCGTCCCGCTGGGCGTCGGACAGCTCACCCCGGGTGTAGTACAGGATCACCACATCATAGGGCTCCAGTCCATCGCCTTCCAGAACAGAGAGGTCATCATGGACGCGCGCCACGTCGAACCGCTCATCATCGCGCATGATCCGCTCGATCTCGTCGCCACACCCCTTGGAGTCGTGGATTCCGCCGCCGCTCAGTACAAGAGTCTTGATCATCGCACCATCCTCCCAAGCGATCAACTGCACGAATGTTCGACGGCGGTCGGGGATCACTCCTTCTCGGCGCGTCGTTCTCCGAGGCGCATCAACACATCGTGCGCCAACATGCACGCTGCGAGCCATACGGCGCCCGCGAGAATGCCGCCGATGACATCGGTAGGCCAGTGGATTCCCAGGTAGATGCGGCTGATACTGATACCCAACGTCAGCGCGACGTATGAGGCCCATATCAGCGGCCTCCAGTACCAGCGCAGCCGACGGGCGATCAGATAGGCGAAGAAGCCGTAGATTGCTGTTGACGCCAGCGCGTGGCCGCTCGGGAAACTCGCCAGAGGTGAGCCGACGATTGGAGAGATGTCGGGACGAGGTCGGTCATAGGCGTACTTGAGGCCGTATGCCAGCAGTCCCGCGCCGACTCCGACGATCACCACCATAGCCGCGGTCAGTCGTTCGCCCCGCCCCCACAGGACTGCGGTTACGATGCCGCCGATCACGATATAGACCACCGCCGACCCAAGGAAGGTCAACACGAGCATGAACATGGTGTCATCCGCCTCTCGGTTCGCCGCGATCAGCGCCATCAGTTCCCGCTCGACCACGCCCAGAAAGGTCCCGGAGATCTCCTCGCCGAGCTCGACGAAGAGCATGCCCAGGAGCCAGGCCGCGATCATGCCGGTTGCCACCCGCAGGGCGAAGGCCCAGGATCTCATTGCACACCCCTCCCTGATAGTACCCGGTTATTCCGTCGCGCAGACCGCTCTGACGAGGGCTCTACCCAGCCGACATCCCGGCTTACGGGCGTATTTCGGGGACGTCCTTCCGCGTTTAGGGGCGTCACGCAGGGGGAAAACCACAAGTGGTGAAAGGAGGTACTCCCGATGGAATCGCTGTTACTCACGCTGGCGATCATCGCACTGGTCGTGTGGGTCGTGCTGCTGCTCATGCGTACGGCCGCGCACTGGGGCGTCCTGGGGGTGGCCATTCTGCTCTTCCTGCTCTGGCTGATCTTCTGATGGGACGCATCCGCGCGATGTCAAGGATAATGATGCTCCTCCTGTGCACGGCGATGCTGACGACGAGCCCGCTCCGTGCTCAGGAGGAGCCGTCTGTTCCAGCCCCGACCTCACCAATTCCCCTCGAGCGCGTGGAGGTTCAGGTCATCGAATTCGAGGGAAACATCGCACTCTCCGACGAGGTTCTTCGCGACGTAGTCCCGGTTACGCCGGGCACGGTCATCAATCCCACGTTGCTCACCGAAGCCATTCGAGCAATCGAGCGAGCTTACGCCGAACGCGGCTACGTCGCCGAGGTCACCCAGATCCGCGTGATCGGCGATCAGCCGCCTCGCACTCTCGTGTTCGACATCCGCGAGACGGTGGTCGTAGAGATCGTGATCCAGGGATTGCGGCGCACCCGTGAGAGCGCCATACGCCGTCTGCTCGATATGAAACCCGGCGATCTGTTCAACCGCCGAGTGCTCCAGGAAGATGTCAACCGCCTCGACGAACTCGGCATATTCGAGCGGATCGAGGTCACACTCGAGCCGGGAGACGAACTCGGAGAGGAGATCGTCCTGTACAACGTACAGGAACGCAAGACAGGTGAGATAACCATCGGCGGGAGCTTCTCGCCATCCGATGAGTTGGTAGCTGAAGCGACGTTCACGCAGGCCAATCTCTTCGGCAGAGCACAGCGGTTGGCCGCCAGCCTGGCAGTGGGGACTGTCAGAGGCGATATCAGCGGCGAGCTCTCCTACTACAACCCATTCATAGCATCACCACGGACCGATCTGCTGGTGCGCGCATTCGACCTCAAGCAGTACCGTTTCACCAGCGATCTTGTTGACGAACCCGGCAGTCAGCGATACTCGGAGCGGCATATCGGCCTGCAAGCGGTTGCGGGGCGACGGCTCGATGATTTCAGCCGAGCGGCCGTCGGACTGCGTTACGAGAACATCGATCCTACGGGGCTCCCGGTTCAGTTCTTCACGGACCCCGATCTCGGCACGAGCGGCTCCGTGGTGCTCGGCACGGCAAGGTATACCTCCGACCGCAGGCTGTACCTGCTCATCCCCTCCGCGGGCAACTACTTCACTTCGTTCCTCGAAGCAGGATCGGCGGAGCGAGGCGATGGGACCGGTCTGATAACCAAGCTCACGGTTCAGCGAAACTGGTATGTTCCGCTGCAGACGATAACGCCCGAGATGCTCACGGCCGATCCGATCAGGCCCATACGGTCTCTGGCTGTCAGGCTGAGCGTGGGGGCCGCGCTGGGTAATCTGCCGTTCTTCGAGCAGTTCTTCCTGGGCGGGGTCTACAACCTTCGCGGCTATCGGGAGTCTCGATTCTGGGGTCAGTATTACGCTCTTCTCAATGTGGAGTACCGGGTCCCGTTCTCAAGACAATTGATCGGAGCAGCGTTCATCGATGCGGGCGATGCGTGGGGCAGCGACTTTCAATTCACGCCAGGAACGGATACGGCGTTCACTCAGCATGAGAGCTTCTCGCCGCGAATCGGCGTCGGTGTGGGCGTCCTCTGGGTAACCACTTTCGGCGCGCTGAGACTCGATGTGGCCCGCGGCGAAGATACGCGGGTGCACTTCGCGTTCGGCGAGATCTTTTAAGAGGGGATTCCGATCCACCGCCGATCAGGGATCGGAATCCCCTCCTGCAATATGGGAGCTACGGCACTTTCAGGCCGTTCAGCACCTTCATCAGGTTGTCGCAGTACGGACGAAGGCCGAGGACATCCGCGCCGAGTGACAGGAAACGATAGCCCATATCGACCCACTCCTGGATGTTATCGACACTGGAGGTAGTCCCCGCGAACTTCCCATACTTCCGGCAGGCCTCGGCCACGCGCTTGCGCGTCTCGATAAGCAGCGGATGATTGAAGTCGCCGGGAGCTCCTATGCCCTGACTGAAGTCCGCCGGGCCGAAGAAAATGATGTCTATCCCATCCAACTGGGCGATGGCTTCGAGGTCATCGAGCAGCTCGGGGTCTTCGATCTGCACCGCAACGAACCGGTTTGCGTTGGCGAAGCGCAGATACTCGTGGAAGTCGCAGCCACAGTACTCACCGTCAGCGTTCCCTCCGTCGATCGGGCGACGACCGATCGGATGGAAGCGCGTCATCCGCACGACGTTCTTCGCATCCTCGAGGCTCATGATGTGGGGGACCATGATGCCCGCCGCATCGGCTTCCAGCGGCACGATGTAGTCGCTGTATCCGCCCCTCGCCACCCGGACCATGACATCGCGGTTGTAGGCCTTCGCGGTGTAGATTTGTCTCTCGACCAGAGAGATGTCTGTCGGCACGTGCTCCATGTCGGTCCAGATGGCATCGTACCCGGCCAAGCAGGCAATCTCCGCCGCACGGGCGCTGTCGAGGTTTAGCTTGAAGATATGGGCAACTTCGCCCGCGCGAAGCTTGTCCAGCACACGGCTCGTACGCATATCGGCAATACTCCTAAGGATTGTTCGTTATCCTAAGGTTGTGCATGCCGGCAGGTTTTCCCTTGCTGAGGGGTCTATCCGGCGTGGATCCGGGCGGTCATTCGTGCACTTTGCCCAGCAGAGGGGCTCCGGCCATGCCTTTCTCCCGGCCTACGCGCCGCAGGAAGTCGTACCGATGCGCGAACTCCACAAGCTCATCGAGCTTGGCGATGGCGAGCGCCACTACCGTGTCTGAGGCCCCGTAGTACATCCATACCTCGTCGCCTCGCCGGATCGCGCCACAGGTGAAGACCACGTTGGGAAGGAGGCCGTGCATCTCATACTCCGCCTCCGGAGCGAATACCCACTCGGATGCGCGCGCGAGCACCCTACGAGGGTCATCTCGGTCCAGCAGAGCGAGTCCCAGTCGGTAGATCGGCGAGTCCGCGATCGACTTTACCCCGTGGAAGATGAGCAGCCATCCTTCGTCGGTCTTGATCGGAGGCGCGCCGACACCGACCCGGAGACCGTCCCACCAGGGGCCGCCCCGTTCGGGCAGAAGAAGTCCCGGTTGAGTCCAGCTCTTCAGGTTGCCGGACGACACGGCGTACCAGATGTGCTCCTGCGCGCCGGTTACCGGCCTGTGCAGCATGATCCATGACCCTTCATAGCACTCCGGGATCACGACGGCATCCTTGTTTGTCGGGGAGAGCACGACGCCGATCCGCTCCGCCGTTTCGAAGTCCGTGGTGGTCGCAAGCGCGACCGCCGGCCCGTACCGTGAGTACGCGGTGTAGGCGATGATCCACTTGCCGTTGTCATACTGAGTGACTCTCGCGTCCTCGCATCCCCACTCCTCGAACGGGTTCTCCGGGCGGTCAGGCTCGAGGAGCGGATGATCTGCGATGCGCCAGTTGTCGATCCCATTGGCGCTTCGGGCCACGCGTATCTGCGAGATGCCCTGCCGATCCTCGATCCGCAGGAGCAGGACTACCTCGCCGTCTACCTCGACGACTCCCGGATTCAGCACGGCGTTCGCTCGGACCGGTATGTTCTGCGGAGTGAGCAGCGGGTTGCTCGGGTGGCGCACGAATATGTCCTTCTCCATGTTGAGGGCTCTCCAGTAAGTCGCTCAGGTGCGGCCTGTCATAGCGATACATACCCACGTTCACACCGAGGCTATTGACAACGCCGCGTTCCGGGTATATACTGGACATATCGTGATATGTCGATGTATCGAGGAGAGATGCCGTGGAACCGAACCAGTCTCGAGAGCCGGAATTGCTGACCATGGACGTTCTGACGGAGGCCGCAACATGCCTCAAGATCATGGCCCACCCGATCCGCCTGCGGATCGTGGACATACTGCTCCAAAGGGAGCTGGCCGTCCATGAGATCGCTGAGTTGTGCGGGGTGAAGCCGCATCAGGTGTGCGAGCACCTTCGCCTGATGCAGACCGGCGGACTGCTCACAAGCAGGCGCCAGGGACGTGCGGTCTACTACAGCATCGCATCGCCCCACCTGCCCGCGCTGATCAACTGCATCAAAGCAAACTGCGGGACGGAACGTTAGGACATCCGCAACCACCAAGGAGTACACCATGCCTCACAAGCCTAGAATCGTCATAGTCGGCGGAGTCGCCGGAGGGGCATCCGCCGCGGCCAGGGCTCGGCGGCTCTCCGAAGACGCCGAGATCATCCTGATCGAAAGAGGCGAGCACGTCTCGTTCGCCAACTGCGGACTGCCGTACCACATCGGAGGCGCCATCTCGGACAGGGAGAAGCTACTCGTGCAGACACCCCAGACGCTGTACGCCAACCTGCGCATCGACGTGCGCATCAAGACCGAGGCGGTGCGCATCGACCGCGAGCACAAGGAGATCGTCGTCCGAAGCGTCGATACGGGCGCCGAGCAGACCGTTCGGTACGACAAGCTGATCCTGAGCCCCGGAGCAGAGGCGATCCGCCCACCGATCCCGGGCAGTGACGACCCACGAGTCCATGTTCTGCGCTCCCTTGGCGACATGGACGCCATCATCAGGGTGATCGAAGAGCACGAACCCGAGCGCGCGGTGGTCGTCGGCGGCGGATACATCGGATTGGAGATCGCGGAGGCGCTTCGCAACCGCAAGATCGACGTTACCCTGGTAGAACTTGCGACCAGCGTGATGGGATCGATAGACCCGGAGATGGCCGTGCCGCTGCACCATGAGCTGAGACAGAACGGGGTGGACCTCCGGCTCGAGACCTCGGTCACGAGCATCGAGGAACGCGACGGCGCGCTCACCGCAACTCTCAGCACCGGCGAGACGGTCAACTGCGGACTGGTGATCATGGCGGTCGGTGTGCGCCCGGACGTCAGGCTGGCGAAAGAGGCAGGACTGCTGGTCGGTGAACGGGGAGGCATTGTGGTCGATGACCACATGCGTACCAGCGACCCGGACATCTATGCGGTCGGTGATGCCGTCGAGGTCAGGGACCTCGTCGGTGGATCGCCGGCGCACATCCCGCTTGCAGGACCGGCGAACCGTCAGGGCCGGATCGCCGCGGACAACGCGCTGGGCCGAGACAGCGTCTACAAGGGGACCCAGGGCACCGGCATCTGCAAGGTCTTCGGTCTGACCGCGGGGACCACCGGCATGAACGAAAAGGGCCTGAAGCGCGCCGGCATACCCTACGAGAAGGTTTACGTCCACCCGGCGAGCCATGCCACATACTACCCGGGCGCCGGCCAGATGAGCCTCAAGCTGCTCTTCGACCCGAACGACGGCAGGATTCTGGGCGCACAGGCGGTCGGACCGGACGGCGTGGATAAGCGCATCGACGTGCTGGCGGTCGCGCTCCGGGCGGGAATGACAGTCTTTGACCTTGAGGAGATGGAGCTTGCATACGCCCCACCCTTCGGATCGGCGAAGGATCCGGTGAACTACGCCGGTTTCGTCGCCGCGAACTTCATCCGAGGTGACGTCGATCTCGCGCACTCCGAGGAGTTCATGGACCCGTCGGATGACCAGATCGTCCTCGACGTCCGTACGCCTGTCGAGGTTGCGGCGGGAACCATACCCGGCGCGATCAACGTCCCTCTGCAGGAACTGCGCGATCGCATGCATGAACTGCCCAAGGACAAGGAACTCCTCATCAGTTGTCAGGTCGGCCTCAGGGGATATCTGGCATGCAGGGCGCTCAAGCAGAAGGGGTTCAGATGCAAGAACCTGACCGGCGGCTACAAGACTTTCAGGATGGTAACGGACCATATGGACATATCGAGAGGAGACCGCACACAGGGCGTGACCGATGATTCAGGTTCGACTTCCGTGACGGCGCCTGAGACCGTCAGGATCGTGAAGACGGTCGATGCCACCGGACTGCAGTGCCCGGGACCGATCATGCGCGTCTCCCAGGAGCTTGAGTCGATCGGCCAGGGAGAGGCGATCTCCATCCTTTCCACCGACTCGGGGTTCGCGTCGGACATCGGACCGTGGTGCAGGAGCACGGGGAACACGCTGGTCAGGCTTGACCGCAGGGACGGCGGCTACGAGGCCGTTATTGCCAAGGGAACGCCCAAGGTGGAGCAGGCGTCGATACCGACCGACAAGCAGAAGACCATTGTCGTCTTCAGCGGCGACTTCGACAAGGCGGTGGCCGCGTTCGTGATCGCCAACGGAGCAGCGGCGATGGGCAGCAAGGTGACGATGTTCTTCACCTTCTGGGGACTGAACGTCCTGCGCAAACCCGAAGGAGCGAGGGTCAAGAAGAACCTCATCGAGAGGATGTTCGGCATGATGATGCCGAGAGGCGCGGACAAGCTCTCGCTCTCGAAGATGAACATGGGCGGCGCGGGTCTGGCGATGATCAAGGGCATCATGCGCAAGAAGAAGGTAGCGTCGCTCCCCGAGTTCATCGCGAGCGCTCGGAACGCCGGGGTCCGGATGGTGGCATGCACGATGTCGATGGACCTCATGGGCATCAAGCGCGAGGAGTTGATCGACGGCGTCGAGGAGGGTGGAGTCGCCATGTATCTCGGCGCGGCCGAGTCGGGGAACGTGAACCTGTTCATCTAAGTGAGGAGTGAGGAGTGATCGGATGGATCCGATCACTCCTCACTTGGCCTACTCTCCATATACGGTGACGATGATCGTGCGCCTGCGGGGTCTGACGTCGCACTCGATGAAGAAGACCTGCTGCCAGGTGCCGAGGAGCGGACGCCCATCGGCGATCGGCACGGTGAACGAAGGCCCGAGCATCGTCGCCTGGAGGTGCGAGTGGCCGTTGCCGTCCTGCTGGGTCTGCTCGTGCGAGTACCCGCCGCCGGGAGGGATCAGGTGGTCGAGGATCTCGTGCACGTCGTGCACGAGTCCGCGCTCGAGTTCGATGGAGCCGACCGCCCCGGTACTGCCGACGTTGAAGACATTCACGATGCCGGTGCGTACTCCCGACTTTCGTACGATCTCCGCCACCCTGGCGGTGAGGTCGTGAACCTCATGTCTGTCCTTCGAGTGCAGTTGGATCTCTTCCTGGTAGACCATCGTTCGTATTCCTCCTTGGACACGGTATCGGCTGCGGCGTTGCGGGCATGCCCGGCACGCACGTGCCGATTCCTGATCGGTCGCAGTCGGCTCTCGCGTTCGATCACAGGCGGCTCCGCCGCCGGGCTTCCCACGGGCTGATGTGGGCAGGGCGTGGAGCCCCTCTTAATACCCTCCGGCGGCCGGCGACCATGAAGTCATCGGCGTCCTTGACCCACCTCTAGAAGTAGACCCCCGCCGGAATCATGTCCGGAAGAGCCACGTGAGCCTTCAGTCCCAGCGCCGTTGACAAGAAACTGTCTTATGTTATACAGTAACCGAGCGACATATCAAGCATCTGATGCCCACACAACCCTCAGCCAGGGAGAGAGCCGGGATGGAGTGCCATAACGTCACCAGAGAGCAGTTCGAGGAGCGGTGTCCTTTTCCCTACACGATCGTGAAGGACCACGCGGCACTGAACCTGGAGGCAGCGCTCGACCTCGATATGGTCTGCCTGTTCCACACCGGCCTGTTCTACCAGCCATCCATGACGGGCGGACGAGTGTCCGCGGAGCGCACTCGTCCGATCCACGTGGAGCCGATCGTCAACGAACTACCGGGCCTCAAGGTCATCCTGGCGCAGCTCGGCGGTGTTTGGGCCGAGGAAGCGTGCGGGATGGCGAGGATCCACGGCAGCGTCCACTGCGACCTGTCCGGGCGGATGGACGGCTGGCGGAAGGCGAAACCGGTGTGGTGGTTCCAGGAGATGCTCTACCGGCCCGGCGAGCCGGATAAGGTCGTCTTCGGGTCGGACGTTCACGCCTCACAGCTTGCCGACACCGTCGAACACCAACTCAGCAAGATTCGGAGCATGGGCTGGGATGCCGATGCCGAGAGGAAGTTCAGCTACGACAATGCCAGGAAGCTCTTCAAGCTCTAATCGACCCGCGAGAAGACAGAGGTCCGCCGAGCGCACGCACGTCAGCCTGCTCCGATACATACTCGATCACCCAGGCGCGACGTGCAGGGACGCCGCCGAGGATCTCGGCATCAGCACGCCGAACGTCTTCCGCCTGGTCGCCTGGTACAGGGTGTTGGGCATCCTGGACGGAAGCGGTCAGAGGCAGACCGGCAAGCGCGGGCCGTGGTCGCAGGCCAACACACTGCGCGCGAACCTCGGGTGCAGCATCGGCATCGATCTGGAGGCCACCCACGTCCGCGGCATCGTCCTCGACTTCGCCGACAACATCACCGCCACGCGAAGGCATCCTCTCGCTCCGTCGAGTACTCAGGATGAGATCGTGAGTGCGGTAACGCATATGTCGGACGAGCTTGTCGGTCTGGCGCGCGCCCAAGGGGTCGAGGTCTGCGCGGTCGGTCTGGGGCTGCCCGGCCCACTGACGGACATCGAGCGCGGGGTGATCCGGGCCGACATGCAGTTCGGGCAGGCCTCCCTGGAGTTCGTCCCGCCGGTAGAGGAGGCATGCGGGCTGCCGGTGTTCGCCACGAGCAACAGCTACTGTTTCGCCGCCGGACATCACAGGATGCGCATTCCGAGAAGTCGCGGCATCGAGATGATCGTCCTGAACCGCTTCGGTCTGGCCGCGGCGGTCGTATGGAACGGCCAACTCTACACCGGAGCCTCACACTACGCGGGCGATCTCGGAATGCTTCCCTACGGATCACGCCGCTATCATGACTTCTGCACGGGCGCCGCGCTCCTCCGGATGGCGCGCGATCGAGGCGATGACAGACCGTTCACTACGCTGCTTCAGACGCCCGACGATCCGCTGGCGCACGAATGGCTCCGGGAGGCGGCGCCCGCGTTCGCCCAGGCGATCTGCACGGCGGTGATCGCGTACAACCCTGACTCGGTGCTGATCGAGGGCATCTTCAACCGTCTGCCGCGAGAGGTGCGGGATCGCGTGATGGAGGCGGTTCTCGGCCAGTTGGATCAGATCGGGAACATGGTGCCGGAGATCGGGTTCTTCCAGGGCGACGACCTGATGGGCGCGCGCGGGGCGGCACTCCTGGCGAGGGACAACGTCGCCGACGCGGTCCTCGCGGGGATAGTCGGCGAGCATATGTAGTGAGCGCCCTTGTAGGAGCGGCTTCCGAGCTGCGAACTGACTGCCGGTGTACAACCCAGATCTCGCGGCTGGGAAGCCGCTCCTACAGCTAGGATCCCAGGTCTCGCGGCTGGGAAGCCGCTCCTACAGCTAGGATCGCCGATCAGTAGAAGAACGTGTACGTCTGCACGCCGAGCACTCCGCGGACGAAGCTCCACATCCCTCCGACCGCGAACTCCCCGAGCACCAGGCCCACGAAGAACGGAATCGCCGCACGGTAGCCCCTCAATCCGGCATAGCGGAGGATCAGCACCTTGATCAGCCAACTGATCATGATCGGCAGCCAGATGTAGTCTACGCCGAACGACATCCCCAGGGCGTAGCCGGCCGGATGGAACGGGAAGCCGTAGAAGGTGACCGCCAGTTTGGCGAGACCGAGCGCGACCACGGCCCCGATCACGACTCCGAGGATGCTCATGTAGTCCGCTCCGACCGGATTGTTCAGCCAGTTCATGAGTTGATTGCAGGCCGCCGAGGAGAAGCCCGAGCCCGGTGCGCCCGGATGATGTGCGGCCGCGTAATGCCTCCCGTATGCCAGGTGCATGATCGCCCAGAACGCAGAGAACACGCCGATCACTCCCGCCGACGCCAGAGCGAATACCATCGTCCGGATGGGGAGGCCGCTCTGGCTCGCCGCCTTGAGGCACTCCGCCTGCTGGGGCATCAGCAGTCCGCGATGCATCCGATTCTGGAAGTAGAGGAGCGAGAAGATCGCGAGGTTCTGCGGGCCGAGGAATGCCGTTCCCAGGCCCAGGGCGAGCATGTTCGACGGGCCGACCGATCCAAGCTCGTGAGCGGGCGGCCCGAGTTCGGCGCGAATCCGGGTGAACGCGCCGCAGAACATGAGGTAGAGTAGGACATAGATGACCGCGAGCCATAGCACCATACCGGCGAAGTTCAGGAATGCGACTATCACGACCGACGCGGCGCCAAGGGCGATGAACGCCGACCGATAGCTGATCCCGCCGTCGTGCGTCCGACCCTCGCCGATGCTCGCCGCGCGCCAGATCTCCCGAATATACCCGCGCCCGAACCACAGGGTCGCGGCGAACAGGGCGATCAGCGCTCCGAACGACTGCTCCTTCAGGTACGGATACCAGGCATCGGTCCCTTGATAACCGAGCGCCGCCGCCGCTACTCGCTGCGCCTTCCGGAAGAGGAAGAAGAACCAGCTCGAGAATGCCATGTTCGTCGGCATGAAGAAACTGAGACCGATGACGAACGGATAGAACGAGGCGACCGTCCAGCCCATCGCCTTCCACGGGTTCGAGGCGCTGAACCAGGGTGATATGTCGGTCATCTTGACGTTGATCGACGGCAGGTTCGGGAAGAACCCCGCGAGGCCGTTGAGCAGATCGATCGCCGCCGCCAGCGCGAATCCGCCCCAGAACAACCGGCTCCGGAAGAGCGAGTTCGATCCCCCACCCTCCGTGATGATCATCGGAATCTGGGCGATCGGATAGGTCAGGCGCTCGTTGTCGACCCAGTGCCTGCGGAGGAGCACGACCATCGAGAGCATGGCGACTATCACGGCCACAAGGAAGAGCGACCACGCGCCGATCGGCACGAGCCACACCTCGATGTTCGACCAGGTGTAGAGGGTGGAATGGCCCTGCTCGAAATCCCTGACCGAGTCGGTCAGCTCCTGGATCGTCAGCCACTTCGGCAGGCGCGGCACGATCATCTCGCTCCAGCGGTTCTCAGGGGTGGCGAAGTAGGCGACATGAGGTATCGTCGGCACCACCATCTGCATGCAGTCGTGCCCGACTAGGCTCGATCCGGTGGCGACCATGCCGTAGACCACCAGCAGCTCCTGGCGGCAGAGAGCGGCTCTCGGCGCGAACCGCCTGACGAGGGAGTTCAGAAGCATCAGCACCATGAGGCTGAAGATGACGTTGTAGAAGAGCGATGCGCACGTAGGAAAGCCGGAGTAGTCCATCGCCTCGGTGCGCGCGATCCAGAGGCTGTTGACGGGAATGAGCGCCGCGCCGAGCAGGAAGACCCACCATCGGAACCGCTCGCCGGCAGGAGCGTCCCTCTGCCCGACAGGACCCCCAAGCACGGTCGGACTCGTCTCCAGGTCCATGCTCACGGCGCGCTCCCGCCTTCCACACGGTAGACGGCCACATCCTCGGGTTCGAGTTCCACCCTGAACGAGCGACCGCCACTCGGCTCCCAGCGGACGGACTTCCTGCTCAACACGTCGATCAGACTGCTCTTCCCGGTCGCACCGCATCGGGGATCGAGAGTAACGACCGCCGCCTTGCGGGTCGAGGCAGAGTTGAAGACGGTCAGGTAGAACGACTCCCCTCTGCCGAAACGCTCGATCCAGACGTCGGGATCATCGCTCCGAGCCAAAGTGAGCGGCTCCCATCCGGCCTCAGCCACATCTTTGATGATGGGCACGTACTTAGCGAACACCGGGCGGTGGCGATCGACGACGATCGGATCGGCCCAGTACCATCCGCCGGAGGGGGCTGCCTGGTTCGACGGAAAGACTCCGTAGAAGAGACACCGCTTGACGTAACGGGTCTGCTCCTCCACCGAGAGGTCCGAGTACTGGAGCGCGCAGTACGGCTTCCCACGGGCCATGAAGCGGATGAAGCTGAACTCGGCGTCGGACATCGGAGTCCACTTGCCGCCGGGCTTCCAGAAGAACTCGGTGCCGAGGACGTCGAGGTACGGAGCTGCGAACGGCGTCACGGGGGTGCAGTTGCCGAACGTGAGCCTGCCCGTCGAATGCATCCACTCCGCCATGCGTCTCGCGAAGGTCACGTGCGAGAAGACTTGGTGGAGCGCGGGACTGCGCGCGGAGTCGAACGTGAGGGGCTCCTCCGCGTAGGGCCAGTGGGAGCGCCGATAGTTCAGGTTCGCCTCGTAGCACTCCATCGTATCGAGGTAGACGCCGTCGAGACGGCATGGAAGCAGTTCGGCCTCCTCGAAGCCGCCGTTCGTGAGCAGCTCACGGTCGCCCGCTGTCAGGCTGACGTCATCGATCCAGAGCACGGTCGAGTCCGGGGTCCAGGTCGGGCTCTGCAGGGAGACCGATATGAACCTTGGCCGGCGTTCTATCGTCATGGTGTGAGTCGATCTGTGCCATTCCTTGCCGAGGCTCCCGATGGGGAACGACTGCCCAGTGCTCGTACCGTCCTCGTACCAGCAGGTGATCCGCCAGGTGAAGGCCGTGCCCGAATCGGGGACATTCTCACCACGAGCGCTGTACGACAAGGTGAGCTGCCCATCGACGTCGCCCTCGAAGCGCAGAATCCGGCTAAGCCCGCGGTAGTACTGCTCGAAGTAGGACTTGCCCTGCACGGGATCGAGCCTGACCGACCGCTTTCCCGATGCCGCACGCGAGTCATCGACCTCCAGGAATGGGTGTTCCGATACCCGGGCGAGGCTCCATCCGGGAAGATGCCACTGGCGGCGGATCTCGCCGGTCTCCCGCACGATCTCACGGTCCCAGCCGCCGGACGAGAACGCCGATCCCGGCGGAGGAGGAAGCCGGTCGTTGGGGTTCACGATCATCATGTTCTCGTTCCGGCCGCCCTGCGGGCTGCGGAAGAAGTAGCCCTGGGGATTGCCCCACTTGTCTTCGATGTAGCTGCCGAGGTAGGCCGGATATCTTCTCCGTATGTCGAGCGGAACCGATCGATCGTTCTGCTCGGCGATGCGCCTGGCAAGATCGATCGACCCCTGAGGCACGACGGGACCGTGCGCCTCAGGCGCGGGGATATGGGCCGGAAACTCGTGGTGGTGGATCCACGGCTCGACGTATCGGAACGAGTGCATTCCCTGCGTCTCGTCCCATCCCATGTGCCCGACCGACTCAAGGAACGCGAAATGGAAGTCCTCCTGGCCGACGATCGCGTTCGGGTCCATGAACGCAAGCCATATTCCCTGCTTCTCGATGCGGTTCTCGAAGGCCCAAGAGAACATGCGGTGATATTTCTCCGTCGCGCCGCGGAAGCCGTCGGAGTACGTGAACAGGTAGGCCGTGAACGAGCCGCGATTCGCCCACCGACCGGCGTCGGGGCTTAGGCCGATGTCGAATCGGATGCGCAGTTCCTTCCGACCGGCGTCATACTCCGTCTGAAATACCCGAGGCTCGGCGACCGACGTCCCGACCGCCAATCCATGTCCCTCGGCGTCCTCCACACACGCGATCGGGTAGCGGCTGTTGTACCCGTCACGGCCCGCTCCGTACCATCTGCCGCCGCGGTAGATCACTCCCGGCTCAATGGTGCGCTTCGTCCGGAAGTCGTCCCACCAGACGCCGCCTAGTGCGTCGAACGGGATGGCGAGGTATGCGCTGACCGCTCGGTCGGAGGGCCGGGTGCTCTTGAACGAGCAGCGGACCTCGATGCAGTCGGCCTTCGGTTGGTACGTGACAAGTCCCCGCAGGGATGCCGACTCAATGGCGAACTCCTGCTGGACGAGATGATCGATCCGCTCAAGAGGGTCGGAGGTAGAGGAGATCAGGTAGCGGGCGGGTTGGAGCTTCACGTCGCGGTACCACGCCCGGCACTTGCCGCCGGGCGCCGAGAGATCGAGGTCAACGTGACTGATCGGTCGGTCGGGGCAGATGACTCGCTTGTTGAACTGCGGACCGTGATCGTACTGCCCGAAGTAGGCCGAGACCTCGGGCATACGTGTGCCGTCGGCATAGACCGCGTTCGCGTTGAGCGCGAGATGCCTGTTGAACCATCCGAACGCCTCTCCCTCGACGTCCGCCTGACACCATCCCGAGAGCACCAGGGGCTGCGGCTCGGTCTGATCGACCTGCACCCTGGCTTTCGGCCGCACCTCGTTCTCGCCGGATACCGCCATCCACCGCCCGGGATGCCCGTTCGCGGATTCCTCGATCGACGCCTCCGGGACGGACCAGTCCTTGCCCGAGAGCAGGTCGGGCGCGTTGGAGTCCTCCACGACCTCTTCAAAGCGGATTATCGGAGAGCCGAGGCGGGAGGAGTCGCCATCGATGGCGAGCGTCCGAGCGCTCCCATCGGACCGGTTGAGCCGCAACCGGAGCCCGTCGTCGGTACGGAGGAGGATCGTCTCGGCGGACTCGCGAATGTTGGATTCCGGAGGCTGGGAGGAGTAAGCGGTCACGGCAATCAACCCTAGGATCAGTATGGTGGAAGAGCGAGATAGCAGCACGTTGCACCGCCGGTGATATTCTTCGGATAACAGTGACTTCTAGCAGGAGCGCCCGAAGTCCTGCGTCATCGAGCGGCTCAGGCGGGAACCGATCGCACCGATGCCGCGTCGTATCGATTGTGAATATGACACCATTTCGAACGGAGGGCCGCCGATGCTTCGCAGGTCGGTTCTGAGCACACCGTACTGGACACTGGTATTGCTCGTTGCCGCCGGGATCGCATTCTCCGATCCCGGACCGTGGAGCGTCAGCCCGGATATCGTGCCGCCTCAGGGACGATATTTCGCCAGGAAGTCCTACGTGCCTCAGCCGCTGCCCAGGTTCGAGACCACGCGACAGAAGCTCCCGTCGCCGATCTACGACGAGAATCCGGTCTGGGTAGAGCTGTACTGGAAGGCATGGGAGATCGCGTTCAGGAACTTCTACGAGCCCACGCGGCAGAATGGGTTCGTCTCGCCGTACATCGATGCGGCCTTCAATCAGAACATCTTCCTCTGGGACACATGCTTCCTCACCATGTTCTGCAACGTCGCCCATCCGCTGGTACCGGGCATCTGCTCGCTCGACAACTTCTACGCCAAGCAGTACGACGACGGTGAGATTTGCCGCGAGATCAGCAGGGTGAACGGCCGTGACTTCGTGCAGTGGGTCAACCGCGAGGGAAACGGGCTCTTCAGCAGATGGGGATGGGATACCGATGAGGGCAGCCTGCCCGTGAAGTACCGTGGGCGGCCCGAGCCGACGCCTCCGCCGGTACTGACGCTCGATGCGCTGAACCATCCGCTACTCGCATGGGCGGAGCTCGAGAGCTTCCGAACGACCGGGGACCGCGAGCGCCTCAGGATGGTCTACGAGCCGCTCGTTCGCTACTACGGCGCGCTTCAGAAGTACCTGCGACAGGGGAACGGCCTCTACATCACCGACTGGGCGAGCATGGACAACTCGCCCCGGAATCCATACCTCAGGCACGGCGGGAACGGCGTGGACATCTCGTGCGAGATGGCGCTGTTTGCCCGGCAACTCTCATACATCGCCAGGCTCATCGGCAAGGCAGACGACGCCCGGAGGTACTCCGACGAGGCCGATGCGCTGTCGGCGATCATCAATCGGGAGATGTGGGACGACGACCGGAAGTTCTACTTCGACCTGCAGCATGACGGCAGGCGCGCGCCGGTCAAGACCATCGCCGCGTACTGGGCGCTGATCTCCGGAGTGGCCTCGCGTGATCAGGCTCTGGCGCTCGCCGCCGAACTCGGCAACCCCGCGACCTTCGGGCGGCTCAACCGCGTCCCCACGTTGGCGGCGGATGAGGAGGGATACGATCCGAATGGCGGGTACTGGCGAGGAGCCGTGTGGACGCCGACGCAGATGATGGTCATCCGCGGCCTGGAGAGGTATGGCTACACCGACCTCGCGCGACAGATAGCGATCGAGCATCTGACGCTCGTGGGACGGGTCTACCGGAGGACGGGAACGATCTGGGAGAACTACGCGCCGGATTCGATCCGGCAGGGCAGCCCGGCCAGGGACAACTTCGTCGGCTGGAGCGGAGTCGGCCCGATACTCTTCCTGATCGAATACGCGATCGGCCTGCAGCCGGATGCGCCGCGCAATGAGATCGTGTGGAACTTACGGTCGGATGCCCGATGCGGATGCGAGCGGTATCGCTTCAACGGGCGAGTGGTCTCGCTGCTCGCCGAGCCAGGACCTGACGGCCCGAGCAAGCCCAGGATCTCCGTGGAGTCCGACGGCGCGCTCACGCTGCGGATCGTCCGGGGAGTCCGGGAGAAGACATACCGCATCAAGCCGGGGAAGCAGACGTTCACATTCCCGGACTGACCCGCTCCGGCGCCTGTCGGGGGTCCGGGTGTCCGAAGAGTCCCCGCATAGGCCGAGAGACCATGTAGGAGAGGATTCCAATCCCCGATGCCGTGTGCGTCGAGGATTGGAATCCCCTCCTACAGCGAGTGCGCTCTACTCCTCCGCTCCTGCCCCAACGCTCTCCCGGCGCTCGCCGAACAGCGGGAGGCGATCCCACGGGATGCTGCCTCTGATGCGCTCGACCAGCAGATAGACCGTCGGGAGCACTAGGAGCGTGAACAGCGTCGATGTCACCAGACCGCCGACCATGACGATGGCGAGCGGCTTCTCGATCTCCGCCCCCACGCCGCCGCTCAGCAGGATCGGCACGAGACCGAGCGCCGCGCATGACGCCGTCATGAGCTTCGGCCGGAGCCTGCCTATGCTCGCCTCCCGGATCGCCCCTTCGGAGGACATCCCATTCGCCTGGAGATCGCGCGTCTGAGTGATGAGCACCAGGCCGTTCTGCACCGCGATGCCGAAGAGGGCGATGAACCCAACGCCCGACGAGACGTTCAGCGTCTCCCCGGCGATGAGGAGTGCGAGGATGCCTCCCACGAACGCATCGGGGAGCGTCGCCAGGATGACCAGGGCGTCCGATGCGCGACCGAGGGCGGCGTAGAGCAGCATGAACACCACGAACAATGCGACGAGCGTGACGGCGATCAGCGACTTCATCGCGCGCTGCTGGTTCTGGTACTGCCCGCCGAATACGACGAAGTAGTCCTTCGGGAGATCGATCCTCGCCAGGCCGCTCTTGATGTCGGACACCACCCCGCTGAGGTCGCGTCCCTGGATGCCGGCGTCGATGCTGATCCGCCGGCTCATCGCCTCACGCCAGATGACATTCGGCCCTTCGGAGAGAGTCACCTGCGCAACCTGAGAGAGCGGTATCCGGCTGCCGGAGGGCGTGTCCACCGGGATATTGCCGATAGCCTCGGGACTGCTCCTCAGTTCGTCCGGGAACCGCACGAAGACGCCGTAGCTCTTCTGGTCCTTCCAGACTTGCGTCAGTTCCTCTCCGCCGACCGCCAGCCGTATGATCTCGGAGATCTCGGCTACCGAAACACCGTATCTCGCGGCGGCCTGACGGTCTATCTGCACGTGGAGTTGGGGGATGCCTGATGCCTGGTCCATCTTCACGTCGGTGACGCCTCTGGTCTCTCTGACGAGTTCCTCGATCTCCCTGCCCTTCTCCGCCAGAACCGCGATGTCCGGCCCGAAGAGCTTCACTTGCAGCGGCGCGGGAGTCCCCTCCAGGCTCTCGTCGATCTTGTTCTGCAGCGGCTGAGTGAACGCGGTGGCGACGCCGGGGATGTGCTCGACCTTGTCGCGTATCTCCGCCAGGATCTCCTCCGACGGCTGTGTCAGTTCGCGGCGCGGCTTCAGGTTCACGAGTATCTCGCTGAGGTTCACGGGCAGCACGCACCCGATCGCTCGCTCGGTCCGCCCGCTTCGTCGAACGGTCTCACTGACGTTCGGGTTGCTCAGGATCATGCGCTCGACCTCGCCGGTGATCCTGGCGTTCTCCTCGAGCGATGTCTCGGCTGGAGTGGCCACGGAGACGAACCACGACCCTTCGTCCATCTTCGGCATGAAGTTCTTGCCGACGTACAGGAATGCGACGAACGCCGGAAGGGTGACCGCGATGGCGATCCCTCGCGTCAGCCACGCATGCTCGAACGCCCAGTCGAGCGCCGGGATGTACCCGCGCTTGATCCATCTGATGAACCTGACTTCCTCCGCCGGACCGCCGCTGTCGCGCTTGAGCCACCGTGCGGCCAGAACGGGGGTCAGGGTGAGCGAGAGCAGCATGGAGACGAGCATTGCCGCCGCCACGGTAACCGCAAGCGGACGGAACAGCAGCCCCTCTATGCCGCCCATCAGGAAGAGCGGAAGGAAGACGGCGATGATGATGAGAGTGGCGAAGGCGATCGGCCTCCCTACCTCCTTCGCGGCCCGAAGAGCTGTCTCCGAGTCTTCGCCCGGCTTCCCTCGACGCAGCCGGTGGTAGATGTTCTCGACCATGATGATCGAGGCGTCGACCATGATCCCTACCGCGATCGCCAGTCCGCCGAGCGACATTGTGTTCAGCCCAACGCCCATCTTGCGCATCAATGTGCCTGCGATGAGCACGGAGAGCGGAAGTGACGCCGCGACAATCAGGGTGCTTCGGAAATGACCGAGGAACAGCAGCAGGACGAGGACGACAAGCACCGCTCCGACGAGGATCGCCCTGGTAACGCTGGTGAGCGAGTGGTTGATCAGGTGAGTCTGGTCATAGTGGGGGGTGATCCGCACGCCCTTGGGAAGCGTGGGCCTCATCTCCTCGATGGCCTTCTCGATCCCCTCCACGACCTTCACGGTGTCGGCGGTCGGCTGCTTGATGACGAGCGCAACCACGGTCTCCTTGCCGTTCTTGGTGGCGATACCGCGCCGTATCGCGGTGCTCTCCTCTACGTCCGCGATATTGTGGAGGAAGACGGGCACGTTGTTCCTGACTCCGACGACGGTATCTTCTATGTCCTGCACGGAGTCGAAGCGGCCGATCCCACGGACGGTGTACTCGGTCGGGCCTGTGCTGACGAATCCGCCGGACGCATTCTCGTTCCCGCCCTCGACGGCCTTCTCCAACTCCGCGAGGGTGATGCCGTAAGCCTTCATGCGGTTCGGATCGATGGTGATCCGGTACTGCCGCATGTAGCCGCCCATATTGAGCACTTCAGCCACTCCCGGGACGGTCAGGATGTTGTAGCGTATCTGCCACTCCGCGAGTTCCCGAAGCTCGGTCAGCGGGAGGTCGCCCTCGACCGCATACTCGTAGACCTCGGCGAGGCGCGTCGTCGCGCTGCTGAGCGTCGGCGCCTCCGTCCCCGGAGGAAGCTGGGCCGTCACCTGTCCCATGCGCTCGGTGACGAACTGCCTCGCGCGCCAGAACTCCGTCTCGATGTCGAACTCGACCACAACCGAGGAGAGTCCCTGGGAGGTCTGCGATCTAATCCTGCGCACGCCCGGGAGCCCGTTCATCGCCGACTCCATCGGGCGGGTGATCATCAACTCGATCTCCTCCGGGGCCATCGCCTCGTTTTCGGTGACGATGGTGAAGACCGGGATGGTGATGTCCGGGTAGACGTTCCTCGGAAGCTGCTGGTATGCGGTGTAGCCGAACACCGTCGCCAGCGCTACGAGCATCAACACCAGCGCCCGCTGCCGGAAGGATGCCTGGATTACCCGGTCGATGATACTGCCGTGTGACTGGTCCATCTCATCCTCCCTCAATGGTCGGCGCATCCGGCTTCGAGCTTCCCGGAGCCGAGCGCGGTCTTGAGCTGGTACGCGCCCTCGGTCACTACCAGGACGCCGGGCTCCAGGCCGCTAAGCACCTCGACCTTGTTCCCGTGTGCCGGCCCAAGCTCCACCGTCATCTTGTCGTAGGCCCCGCAGGCATTCGTGCCCGACTTCACATCCTCCGGGCAGTCCATGCACGGAGTGAAGACGATCTTCTTCCCGCCCTCATCCAACACGGCCGTCCTGGAGATGAGGACTGCGCCTCCACGCTTGGCGGTCACGATGTTCAGACTGGCGAACATCTCGGGCTTCAGGAGGCCCATTGAGTTCGACACGGCACAACGGATGGTGGCGGTCCGGGAGTCGGCATCCAGGACGTCGCCGATATGCGTCACCCTGCCGGAGAAGACCTTGTCCGGATATGTGTTGACCCTGATCTCCGCGATCTGCCCCTTCCGTATCTTCGCAAGGTCCTTCTCGTAGACGTTCGCCTCGACCCAGACGTCGGAGAGGTTCATCACAGTGAAGAGAGTGCTCGACGGACCGGCCATCTCCCCGAGGTTGACCGATCGAGACACGACTCGGCCGGAGATCGGAGAAGTGATGGCGATGGTGTCGCCCGATCCGCCGGGGGATGCGCCGAGTACCCTGATGGTGTCGGCGACGGCTCGGAGTTCGAGCTCTGCGGCGGTCACCTCCGCCTTCGCGCTCTGGAGTTCCTTCGAGGCGAGGAGGCCTCCCCCGAGGACTTTCTCCTCGCGGTTCAAGTAGGTCTCGGAGACGCTCACCTGCGCCTCGGCCTGCTGAATTCTGGACTCGGACTGTCGGATCTTCGCCTTTGCCGCCTCGACGTCCGCGCTGTCTCGCTTGTACTCCGCCTCAGCGGCCTCCAGGTCGTTGCGAGAGATGATCTGGTCCTTGTAGAGTTCCTTCGCGCGGTTGAGCCGGGCCAGGCACTGCGCAAGCTCGCTCTCGGCGCGGGCAAGCTCGCTCTTGTTCTGGGCAAGCTCGCTCCTGGCCTGGGAGAGGTCGCCCTGAGCGGAAGTGAACGCGGATCGAGCCTCCTCGACCGGGCGATTGGAGAAGGCGCCGAGCTTGGCGAGCTCGGCCTGTCTCGAGTACGCGTCCTTCGCGGACTTCACTCTGGCGGCGGCCTGGCGGTACGCGGCGCGGGCCTGTGCGAGCTCGACGCTCGACATGGTGGCGAGCACCTGGCCCCGACGGACCGTATCCCCGACGTTCACGTAGACGCGTACTATCTTGCCCTCGATGCGCGGGCTGATCTTCACGACCTTGTTCACGTTCGGGCCGACTTTGCCCGTAGCCGAGACCTGGTCCCAGGATTCGCCGGCCACCGCCGGCTCCATCTTGAGGGCAAGTCCTTCGAGCGCATGCTCGTCGTGTCCCTCGGCCTCATGGTCGTGTTCGTCCCCGGACGCGGCAGCGGGCGCGACCTCGTGGGCGTCCTTCTTGACTAGAGCATATGTCATCATCGCCGACAGGAGCGCGGGGATGATAGCAATCATGATCGTCTTCTTCATTATTTCGGTCCCTCCTCAACGGGCCGGCGCTGAGTCTCGGCCCCTGCGTCGCCGGATGCGGCGGGCAGATCCGTGCCGACGGCCCATTCGAGCTGAGCCAGGGCTCTCTGGTAATCGGCGAGCGCGGTGTAGTATTCGGTGCGCACGCTCCGAAGTGTCCTCTGTGCCTCAAGGACCTCCAGGTATCCGGTCGCGCCTGCCTGGTAGCCTTTCTGAGCCATCTCCGCCAACCGCTCGGCCTGCGTGAGAACGCCTTGCTCGTACTCGTCGATGAGCTTCCTGCTACGATCGACCTGACGGAGCGCGGAATCGACGTCGAGCAACACCGAATTCCTTACCGCATCGATCCGCTTCGACTGAGCATCCGCGGCGGCCTCGGCGCTCTTCCTGCCGTGCTTGATGGAGCCCCAGTCCACGATGGGTATACTCACCGCAACACCGAGTCCACCCTCGCCGCCGAACTTCTCCTGACGCGCCTGGATCGCCAGGTCGGGACGCCTCTGCGCGTCGACGGCCTTGACCTGCGCCTGCAGTACGGCGAGTGTGGAGCGCGCCTCCGCGAGTTCGGGCCGATGCTCCTGCGCGGCCGCCTTCAGAGCGGTCTCATCCACCTGAAGCGACTCGGACGCCAACTTGTCCGACGGCGTGAACGGCGTGTCCGCGGGACGTCCGAGGAGAGTGTTCAAGGCAGACTTCGTCTGAGCCAGGTCCGACTCCGAGCGCGCCAGCGCCTGACGGGCGCGAGAGAGCTCTACCTGCGTCTTCACTACTTGAGCGCCGGGAGCGGAGCCGATGTCGAGTTGTCTCTGCGCAGCTTGGTGCAGGGTCTCCGCGAGACTCAGGCTCTCTCTGTCCAACGCCACGATCTGCTCCGCCTGGACGATATCCCAGTAGGTCTGCTTGACGGACCGGATGATCTCGCGCTCGACGGACCTCGCGGCGGCCTGGACGCCGTCTTTTCGTGCGCGCGCGATGCCGGACCGGATCTTGCGCGCGCCGTTGATCTCCAGCGGCTGAGAGATGAACAACTCCTCCTCCGAACCGGCTTCTCCGGCGATCCCCGGAGTGACGACGATCTCAGGATTCGCCAACGCGCGGGCCGAACGCTCGCTGGCGTCGGCGGCTTCGACGTCACCACGGGCAGCCATCAGGCTCGAGTTCTGACGGAGCGCCATATCGACGGCCTCTTTGAGACTGAGGCCTATTGTGCCTGTGTCCGCCGCGCAGGCGGCGGATATGAGCAGGATGAGTGTGAACGCCATGCCAAACAAGCGCATGTGCACTTACCTCCATTCGGATTGCAGGGATCTCGCCACCACAGGGTTGTGATCGCAACTGCCGATCAGGACCACCGAACGGTCGTGATCAGACGTGCGGAAGGGGTGGCTTCGTTGCAGACGGAATGGAGTTAGGCCTTGGGAGGACGGAAGACGGGACTGGTGGAATGAATGATCGCCGTTTCACATACGGCACTGAGAGTACCGTTGACCTCGAGGTCCGACTCAGGGGTGGGATGGATCGTCAGAACGGCAACCTGGCAGCACGGGAGCGCGCAAGTACAGCACTCGTGGCAATCCTCCTCGTGGGTCTCGCACAGAGCCGTGAGCCAGCCGACCATCATCAGCGTGACGACCACAAGCAGGACGATCCTCAGACTATGCGTCTTTGCGGCGAAATCGTGCATTACGTATCGATTATACCCAGCCGAGGGCAGACGGTCAAGTGGATATCCAGCTTTCTTCACGGATTGACAATCCGGCGATATCACGTATAATGATCGGTAGTGCGCGGATCATTAAGGAGAGGTTTTTGCCATGCGTTCGGCGCCGTATGCGTTCATCCTGATCCTGCTGGTTCTCGCCTCCACCGCGTTTGCCCAGTACACTTCGCCTCGCACCTCCACCACCGTCTTCGACCTCCAGACGGCTCTTGAGCCGATCACTCTGGGCTCGGGCCTCCAGTACGTCTCCGGCGCAGGGATCCGTCTCACCTCGTCCGCGACGAGCGGGACTGCCTCCTTCGCCGGAACGGACGCTCCATTCTCCGTGAACAATGTGGTGCCGTCCTGGAACCTCGATATGCCGGCCGACACCGGAGCGCGCATGGAAGTTCGAGCGGTCAACGGCGGGACATCGACCATCTGGTACGAGGTGGCGCGCATAGGGTACATCCCGGGAGGGATCAAGCGCAACAAGAGCGACTCCTACGGGTACATCGACATCGATACCCTGATGCTCTATTCGAAGTGGCCGCGGATCGAGTACCGGGTCACGCTCTACACCGGCAGGACCGGCGCGACGCCGACGCTGAGGCTGATATCGCTTTGCTATGCCGATACCACCACGCAGATCGCGTACTCTCCACTGCCCGGCCCCGGAGTGACAACGTCCCTCCCGGTACCGTGGCGCTCCCAATACTGGGTCCCGGGCATCGGAGGCGTCATCTGCGGGCCGACGTCCCTCACGATGGCGGAGGACTACTACGGCTGCAATCTGCCCACTGAGACCGTCGCAGCCGACTGTTACGACAGCTACAACAAGCTCTACGGCAACTGGCCCTTCATCGCACAAGCCGCCGCGAAACGCGGGTTCAAGGCGTACACGTTTCGCGCCAACGGTCAGCAGCCTCTGAGAGACCAATTCGCCGCCGGGAACGCGGTGATCATCAGCATGAACTACACGGCGGGCGAGCTTACCGGTTCCCCGATATCGTCGACCGGCGGGCACCTCGTACTCGCCGTCGGGGTCACGGCCTCCGGTGATCTCATCTGCAACGACTCCGCCGGCTCCGATTCGCGGTGGGACCACGTGGTCTACAACGCGACTCAGATCGCGCACGTCTGGCTCTACCACGCGGGCGGGGTCTGCATCGCGGTGATGCCGAACCTCGTGTATGGACGGTATCCCTACTATACATATCAATCCACTGCTCGGATCGTCACCGATGCCAACGCGAAGATGAGCCTGTTCGCAAAGGGCATCAACGGCTGGGTCTACTCCGTTTCGCAGATGTACAAGAACGGCGGTTGGAACCCATGGATCACCCTGAACGGCACGGCGGCATCCGAGCCGGTCTCAGCCACCAACCGCAACAAGGGCAACATCGTCTTCGCCAGGTTCTCCGACGACAATCTCTATTACCGCGCGCAGAACGCTCCCGGCGGGGCCTGGTCGGACTGGGCGAGCCTCGGCGGACCCGTCGCCGGAAGGCCCGCAGTCGGCAAGAGCCCGGACGGCCGACTGGACGTCTTCTGCAGAATGCCCGACGGGACCATCCGACACAGGTGGGAGGCAACGGACGGAAGCTGGCAGACATGGCAGTCGCTCGGTGGCAACATGGCGGGCGATCCCGTGGTCGCGCTCACTTGGGAAGGCCGCCAGGAGGTCTACGTCCGCGGGATGGATGATCGGCTCTACTGGAAGTATCAGCTCAACGACGGATCGTGGTCCACGTGGACGACGATCGCGGATTCGATCGCCGGTCAGCCCGCCATCGGTAGGACCTCCGACGGCCGCGTCCAGGTCTACTGCCGATTCGCGGACGGCACTCTGCGGTACAACACCCAGGCGAGCGCCGACGTCGGCCCGGCATGGCTCGGCTGGAGCGCAATCGGCGCAACCGCCGGGACGGATCCGGTGCTCGCCCGCACGCCCGCAGGCCTTCAGGAGATGTTCTACACGGACACCGCCGGACAGGTCATGCGGAACTACCAGACGACCGTGGACGGTCCCTGGACCACATGGGAATCGCTCGGCGGCTCGGCCATCGGAGCGCCGATAGTCGGCCACCACGATGACGGCCGCATCCAGATCTTCGTTGTTCGGACGGACGGCGCGATGTGGCAGCGCACGCAGTCGATCGGCGGAGGATGGGGCGCATGGACGGCCGTGAGTCCGGCCTGGTTCGCAGACGTCGCGCCGCCGGTTGTAAGCTCCGTAGAGATATCGCCCGCTCTCGCCGCCGCCGGGGACACGGTTCGGGTCCGCGTGACCGCATCCGACAACGTGGCAGTCCGGTCGGTAACCGCCGGTGGAACACCGCTCACGCAGGACGGAGACGGCGTCTGGTCCGGCTTCATCACCGCGGACGCGGCCCTAGGTTGGCACTCAGTACCCGTGGAAGTCGAAGACTCGGCAGGCAATGTATCGTCGGACGCCCGGCATGGGTATACCACGGCGCAGGTAGTCTCGCTGACCAATCGGTCCGTCTTCGACGAACTGACACTCGATGCGCAGTCCAGGTTCCTGTTCATGGTCTGGGGAAGGGTCACTACGAGGCAGACCGATTCGTTCACCCTCGACGACGGCTCCGGCATGCCCCTCACGATCCACGCGGCCGGCCATGATGTCACTCTCGGGCGCTATGTCATAGTCCGCGGCATCCTCACCCGATCGTCCGCGGGTGACGCATCGTTGACGACATCGCCCGAGCTGATCCGGACGGTGGACTAGCAGAGGGTCGAGGCGCGCGCAAGGCGTTGGCGCTGACCGAGACGGGAAAGCCGAGAGGCGCGATGTCCGCGGACCTACCCACAGCGCGACGCCGCACCGCCGTGCATCCGCCCGTCTCGGCGCTCGCGTGGCAAGTCCATGCCGGGTGAAGCGGGTTGAGACCGGGAACCCGCGCTTCGCGGGGCGGGATGCGGCGTCCGAGAGCACGGAAACCACGCCGAACCGCGGTGACGCTGAGCGTCAGAACCCCTGGTGTTTCCCCTCCGAATCCCTACCCCGGGGTACGGCCGCTGTCTCTGGAAGGCATCGCCACAGTCCTCCTGCGGCTCATCCAATCCTGCAGCGCTCTCGTTTCGCGAAACTACTACTTGACGAACAGTCGGCTGTCGGCTACAATGCTGATAATACTTCAAACTGGCAGTTTGCGTCCGGTACCGCACCTCTGGGTACCGGAGGAAGGACGGTATACGACTAGGCCTTCAGCGCTAACACCTGAGGCCGGAAACCCTCAACAACCACTTACTCGCTACCACAACTTGGCTCGGCCACCAGCCAGCAATAGGGTCGTCCATATCCACGCATCCCAGGCTCTGATTCCAGACAGTCAAGAAGGGAGGTGACGTTGCGAAAGCACGGCAAGCATGCCACCTGACAGAAGGGATCGGGCTTGGCTATCGCTGTCTCTCACGATAGCCGGACCTCGGACGGTGGGACTACGCCGTATTTCCGAGGAATGCCTATTTGAGCGTCGCGGAGTTCGATGCAGATGTCGATGGCCCGCACTCGAAAGGAGAACGAAAGTGCAAAGATCAGGAACCCTGATCGCGCTGCTGGTGGGGGTTGCCCTGCTAGTGGCGGCGGGCGCGCCTCCCGGATATTGTGAGGACAGCGCGCCATCCGAAGCATTGCTTCACCCGAAGAAGGTAGAGCAGTGGACGGAAGCACTGATGCCCGCTTTCGAACGAGCGGCGCAGAAGCATAACGTTCCACTACCTCTGCTCCTCACACTGGCCTACTTCGGCAGCGCATTCGAGAACCGGGGCGATGCCCCGACAGTCGAAGGCGGCGTGGGAGTCATGGCGCTCCGTGACAACAACTTCATGGGCGCCGACTCGCTCGGTGAGGCAGCGAATCTGACCAAAGTCCCTAAGGGACACCTCAAGACCAATGCCCAGGGCAACATCAACGCGGCTGCCGCGGTGTTGTCTGCCTACGCGAACAAGATGAAGATCGACCGCAGCAAGGGCCTCGAGGCCTGGGTCGAGCCGATCATCAAGTTCGCTGGTCTCGACGAGGAGAACAGCAAGTTCTTCGCGGCAGAGGTCTATGAGAAACTCCTGTCAGGTCTCGACTGGACGAACAGTCTCGGCGAGCGGTTCTACTTCCCACCTCAGGACATAGGCGCTGTTGACCTTTCCGACCTGTTCCCGAGGGGAGCATCCGTTTCGCCCGACGACTGGGATGTCCGGCGAGCAGCAGCGGCGCAGGCGCTGAGCAGCGCGACCGCCGTCGGCGGCGTTCTGTCGACCGACTATGGGCCCGCGATCTGGGATCCGGCCCCTAGCTGCAACTTCTCTTACTCGCAGTACAACAAGACCACCGTTGTCATCCACACCATCGAAGGCACCGCAGCAGGCGCCCGGTCGTGGATGAAGAACTGCAACTCCAACGTCACCTCGCACTACGTCGTTTCCGAAGCGGGCGGCGTGTGGCAGATGGTGAGGGAGATGTACACCGCCTGGCACGCAGGATGCGCCAACTCGTATTCCCTGGGAATCGAGAACGAGGGATACGCCGGCTCATCCAGCCACCCCAAGAGTCTGTACGATGCCGCCGGTCTGCTGACCCGTGACATGTGCAACAGTTGGGGAATCGTCAAGGAGCACCGCTCCTGCCCTCCGGGTGTCCTCGGACACAACAACATCAATAACTGTGTCTGCGGCGGCGACCACTGGGATCCAGGCGGCGGTTGGGACTGGAACTACTTCATGGGAGTAGTCCGGGGCGCCCCGCCTCCACCATCATGGGCTGCCACCTACAAGGCGCAGTCGTACCCGTCCTCCATGGTCGCCGGATCGACCGCGATCGTGTGGGTCGAGTTCAACAACACCGGTACCGGTACCTGGGGACATGACACCGTCAGGCTCGGAACGTCGAGCCCGCAGGATCGGTCCAGCCCATTCTGCAACATTCCGAACTGGCTGAGCTGCAACCGCCCGACTGAGGTCGACCAGAGCGCCGTTTCCAACGGACAGGTCGGACGCTTCACGTTCATCCTGAAAGCCCCGACGACTCCGGGCACCTACACGGAGAAGTTCAGGCTCGTTCGGGAGGGCGTGACCTGGTTCGGTCCTGAGGTCACCTGGACGATCAACGTCACAGCGGCAACCGGAAACATCAGCGGTACGGTAACCCGTGCCGGAACCGGAGAGGCGATCCCCTGGGCATCGGTCGCTGTTACCGGCGGCCCGTCCGTAACGGCAAACGCCTCCGGTCAGTACACGATCAGTGGACTGAGCGCCGGGACCTACACGGTTACCGCGAGCAAGAACGGTTACACGTCTCAGAGTGCGTCGGTCTCAGTTACGGTAGGCACCACGACTACGAAGAACTTCGCGCTGGCGCCGAGTGAGACCACTCCTCCGACCGTACCGACCAACCTGGTCGCAATTGCTACCAGCCCGACCAAGATCAGCCTGGACTGGACGTCCTCGTCTGACAACGTCGGCGTCACCGGTTACAAGATCTTCCGCGGCGGCGTGCAGATCGGCACGGCTCCGAACGCGGACGGTTACACCGACACGACCTGTGCGCCCAACACCACCTATACCTACACGGTGAGCGCATACGATGCCTCGGGCAACAACTCCGCACAGAGCGCCCCGGCATCGGCGACTACTCCGCCGGCAGAGATCATCATCGACAACCCTGACTGCGAACTGAGCGGTTGGGAGTGGGCGGTAGGAACCTCATCCACCGACAAGTACGGTGCTGACTACCTGTACGGCAACACTCAGCCGACTGAGACCAGATCTGCGATCTGGAGACCGAATTTGGCGTTCGGCGGCACCTATGACGTGTACTGCTGGTACACTCAGGGATCGCTCCGCGCGACCAACGCTCCGTACACCATCGCATATCACGGCGGATCGCAGACGATCAACGTGAACCAGCAGACCAACGGCGGTCGCTGGAACCTGCTGCGCTCGGGATGCGTCTTCGCGTCCGGCACGTCAGGTTACGTGAAGGTAGGCAACGGCACCGGCACGACCGGGTTCACGGTCATCGCGGACGCCGTTCGATTCGTTACGATCTCCGTTGACAACGGTCCCGATACGATCGCTCCGAGCGTTCCGACCAATCTCGTAGCGATGCTCGTGTCGCCGACCCAGGTAGACCTGACCTGGACAGCCTCGACCGACAACGTCGGGGTCACCGGGTACAAGATCTACCGCAACGGGACCTACCTGGCGTCGTGCACCGGAACTGCTTACTCCGACACGACTGTCGTAGCGAACGTCAACTACACGTACACAGTGAGCGCCTTCGATGCCGCGAACAACGAGTCGGGACAGAGCGCACCTGCCTCTACGACCGGCGCCGATGAGTTCCGCGCCATCTGGGTGGATGCATGGGGAAGCGGTTTCGAGAGCCCCAGCGCCACCACTACCATGCTGAACTGGGTACAGCAGTCTAACGCCAATGCGGTCCTGACCGAAGTCAGGAAGCGTGGAGACGCATACTACGATTCCTCCTACGAGCCGACCGCTATCAACATCACACCCGATCCGGGCTACGACTCCCTCGCGGACATCGTCGCTAAGGCGCATGACCGCAACCTGGAGGCGCATGCATGGGTCGTCGTCAACCGCGTGTGGACCAGTCAGACGCCTCCGGCCAGCACGAGTCCACAGCATGTCTTCAACGCTCATCCGGAGTGGCTCTCCCGCAGCGACTCTGGATCGATTTTCTATGGAGACGACAGCTGGCTCGATCCCGGCCATCCCGAGGTCGAGGAATACCTGAGGAACGTCTTCATGGAGATCGTCGAGAACTACAACGTTGACGGTCTCACTCTGGACTACATCCGCTACCCCAGCACGAGCTTTGGGTACAACCCCACGGCCGTGGCCCGGTACAACGCCGAGTTCGGTACAACCGGGAATCCTTCGACAAGTGACACCAGATGGTTGAACTGGCGCAGAGACCAGATCACCAACCTGGTGAAGAGGATCTACCTCGAAGCCAAGGCTATCAAGCCGTCGGTCAAGATCGGCGCAGCCGTATGGAAGACCGCTTCGAGCGGAAACTCCGGCTACTTGCAGAACTGGAACGAGTGGATGAGCAACCACTGGCTGGACTACGTCTGCCCGATGAACTATACCTCGGACAACGCCGACTTTGACGGCAACAACCAGGATAGTCTCGACAGAATGTACGGCCGCCACATCTACCCCGCCCAGGGCTCCTATCTGAACACCATCAGCAACTCGATGGATCAGATTGCATCGGTGCAGGAACTGGGCTTCCCGGGCGTCTCCCTGTACACATACAGGGTCACCAACAGTGGCACGGTTGACAGAGCCGGCTTCCAGAACGCGCTGATCGCCCCCGGCGGCCCGTTCGCAACCCCGCGAACCACGACGGCCATGACCTGGATCGATTCGCCGACCATGGGCATGCTGAAGGGCTTCGTGAAGAACGGCTCCGGTGCAGCGATCTATCCGGCGACCGTGACGATTCAGGGCAAGTCTACCAAGAACAGCGGAACCGGTTTCTACGGCTTCGTTGATCTGACTCCCGGAGTCTACACGGTAACTGCGAGCGCTCCCGGCTACGTCGAAACCACCGGTCAGGTGACTATCACCGCCGGCGCCGTGGCGCACCTGGATCTCACGCTCGGCGCTGACACGACCCCGCCTGTGATCTCGAACGTCGGGACTCAGAAGGTCTGGGCCACCAATGCTCAGATCATCTGGGAGACGAACGAGGGTGCAACGAGCCAGGTAGAGTATGGTCTGACCCAGTCCTACGGCAGTCAGACCACGCTCGATGCGCAGTTGGTTACCAGCCACACCGTCCAGCTCGTTAACCTCACGCCGAACACCCAGTATCACTTCCGCGTGAAGAGCGTGGACGGCGCAGGCAACCCGTCGACGTCCCAGGACTACACGTTCACCACCATCGGAAGCGATGTAGTCGAGGACATCATCGTCGACAACCCGCAGGCTACGCTCGTGGGCGCGTGGTTCACCGGAACCGGCGCTCCCGACAAGTACGGGGACGACTACTACTACGCCACTTCGGCTGCCTCGGAGACCAAGTCCGCGACGTGGAGACCGAACGTCATCGTCGCCGGAACCTACGACGTCTCCGTCTGGTATTCGCAGGGCGCGAACCGCTCGGCGGCTGCTCCGTTCACCGTCGCTTACAACGGTGGCTCGCAGACCTACTACGTGAACCAGCAGACAGGCGGCGGCCGGTGGAACCTGCTCGGCAGGCATCCGTTCGCTGTCGGCACTGCCGGCTACATCAAGGTTCACAACGGTACCGGCGAGACTTCGATGAGTATCATGGCTGATGCGATCAAGCTCGCATATGCCGACACGACTGCACCGAGCGTGCCAGAGAATCTGGTAGCTACCGCCGCATCTGAGACACAGGCAGACCTGACCTGGACGGCTTCGACCGACAACGTCGGCGTCGCCGGGTACAAGATCTTCCGCGACGGCGTCCAGATCGGCACCAGCGAGACCAACTCCTACTCCGACGAGACCTGCGAGTCCGGTGAGAGATACGTCTACGAGGTATCTGCTTACGACGCAGTGGGCAACGAGTCCGACAAGAGCGTTCCGGCTGAGATCGTCATGCCCGGCGCCGATGTCACTCCGCCCAGCGTGCCGGAGATCATCAGTGCGAACGGAGTATCTCCTACGCAGATAGACCTTGCCTGGACCACTTCGACCGACAACGTCGGAGTCGTCGGGTACAAGATCTACCGCAACGGAGTGCAGGTCGGAACGACTACCGACACCTCGTACTCGGACACCGGCCTCAGTGAGCTGACTACGTACAGCTACCAGGTATCGGCCTACGACGCGGAGGACAATGAGTCTGCCAAGAGCCCTGCCTACGAGGGCACGACTCTGGACGGCACTCCTCCGAGCGTACCGACCGGCCTCGCCGCGACGCCGGTATCCGAGACCCGGATCGACCTGAGCTGGAATGCCTCCACGGACAACGTGGGCGTAGTCAGCTACAGGGTCTATCGCGACCAGGTGGAGATCGCCGTTGTGACGACGACCTCCTACTCGGATCAGGACTGCATCCCGTCAACGACCTACACCTACCAGGTAGCGGCCGAGGACGCGGATCATAACCTGTCCGCTCCGTGCGCGGGAGTTCAGGCCACGACGACCACCGACGTGACCCCTCCCACCGTACCGACCGGCCTCAATGCAACCGCGGTTTCGCGGTCGCAGGTGAACCTGACATGGACTGCTTCGACGGACCATGTCGGCGTAGCCGGCTACAGGATCTTCCGCAATGGTGTCGCGGTCGGCACCAGCGCAACGACTAGCTACTCCGATACTGGCCTGTGGGGCAACACGCAGTACACCTACAAGGTGAGCGCGTTCGACGCCAAGGGCAACGAGTCCGCGCAGAGCAGCCAGGCTGTCGTGACGACTCCGTCGGTGACGGATATCATCATGGACAACCCTGCCGGCGTCTACGTGGGCGCTTGGACCTCGGCTACCGCAACCCCCGGCAAGTACGGCGCCGACTATGTCTTCCGCAGCACTGCTGTCACGGAGACCGGTTCGGCTACGTTCACTGCTCCGATTGACGTGACCGGTTGGTACACCGTGTCCTGCTGGTACACTCAGGGGGCCAACAGAGCGACCAACGCTCCGTATGTCGTCACCTGGAATGGCGGGCAGCAGACCGTCAACATCAACCAGCAGACCGGTGGCGGAGCATGGGTGACCCTGGTCACCAACAAGCACATGCTTCAGGGTTCGACGTACTCAGTCAAGCTGCACAATGGCACGGGCGCGACCGGCTTTATCGTCGTCGCTGATGCCATCCGCTTCCAGCTGAGCTCGACTACCGACCCTGAGCCTCCTACGGTACCGACCGGCCTCACGGGTCACGTGATCAGTCCGAGAAGGGTTAGCCTGAATTGGAATCCTTCCACGGACAATGTTGGCGTTACCGGATACAACGTCTACAGGAACGGTGTGTTCTTGACCACCTCTGTGGACGAGATCTGCGAGAGCGGCTATCTCCAGCCGAATACGACGTACACCTACACGGTGTCAGCGTACGATGCGAGAGGCAACACCTCCGCTCAGAGCGCTCCGTTCCAGATCAAGACTCCGGCGCTAGCCAATGTCATCGTCGACAATCCCGCCTGCTCGTTCACCGGCGCATGGACTACGGCGAGTTCTTCGACCGACAAGTACGGTTCGGACTACGCCTACGCCAGCACTGCTACGAGCGAGACCAAGACGGCGAGATGGACTCCGAACATCCCGTACGCGGGCAACTACGATACCTACATCTGGTACCCGCAGGGATCGAACAGAGCGACCAACGCTCCGTTCACCGTCTACTACAGCGGTGGTTCGCAGACCGTCAACTGGAACCAGTCAGTCAACGGTGGAGCCTGGAGACTGCTGCTTGCTAACAAGCGCTTCGAGGTTGGCACCGCCGGATATCTGAAGCTGAGCAACAACACCGGCTCGACGGGTAAGATCGTCGTAGCTGATGGCGCTCGGTTCCAGCAGGTTAGCTGCGACCCGTAGCACGACTGAAGTCGGGAGAGCACTCCGTGTGCTCTCCCGCAGGATAGTGGCGGGCCGTGCGGCAGTCTTCTGATGCCCGTATGGCTCCTCAAAGAGAAGCGAGGGCCGGCGAAAGCCGGCCCTCGTCCTTCAAGTTCAGCTATAAATGGTCGGACACGCGACCAGCCTGCCCTCCGTCACCCGGTCTGCAGAGCAAGGAACGCAGACCAGACACCCACTGAACGATCACCACACTCCTGGCCCAAGCAAAACAACAGGATGTCGAACAAGTGGAGAACTCGGCACATCCGGCGACGTTGAGTCCGTCTCGTGCCCCGAAACCATGCGGTTCGCGCCGCCGGGAACTGAATGGTGGATGTTTGCGATGAGAGAAACTGGCTCCGGGGCCTGGATTCGAACCAGGATACCGGGCTCCAAAGGCCCGTGTCCTGCCGTTGGACGACCCCGGAACAACACCACATTATAGCCGGGACCGAACCAATCGGTCAAGCTCAGCCGCACGGAACTCAACCGCATGAGGGTGAATCTCGTCCACTCATCCTGCCGCGTTTACGGCCCGCAACCTCTGGGTATCGCCTTCGCATGGTGACGCGCGTGGCGCGTTTCCCGCATCTCCTCCCTGGGTATCAGTGCCTTCGGAGGGAGTGATCACTGACACAGCTGACCGGAGGTATGTATTGGAAGCCAGGTTGCGGATCGAATCGAGCGGCTTCGAAGCACGGGATGTGCGCGAGATCGATCTGTCCATCGTCGTACCACTCTACAACGAGGAGGACAATCTCGCTCCTCTCTACCGCGAACTGAAGAGCGTCCTGGACGGATACGGCCACTCGTATGAGATCATCTTCGTAAACGACGGCAGCACCGACGGCTCATCAGCGGTGCTGGAGACCCTCCACCGCGACGACGAGTCCGTGACCGTCATCGAGTTTCGCAGGAATTTCGGCAAGGCGCGCGCCCTCTCCGCCGGTTTCAGCGAGGCGAGGGGCAACATCGTGATCACGCTGGATGCCGATCTCCAGGACAACCCTGTGGAGATCCCGCGGTTCGTCGAACGGATACGCGAGGGCTTCGATCTCGTCTCGGGATGGAAATACGAGCGCAAGGACCCGCTCTCCAAGACCCTGCCGTCGCGCCTGTTCAACAGTGTGGTCGCCCGCACGACCGGACTGCCGCTCCACGATTTCAATTGCGGGTTCAAGGCATACAGCCGGTCGCTGGTGGACAACCTGAACATCTACGGCGAACTCCACCGATACATCCCGGCGCTGGCGTTCGGTGACGGCTTCCGAGTGGCCGAGCTCCCCGTCGATCACCGTCCGAGGCTCCACGGGAAGTCGAAGTACGGCTGGGAGCGATTCACCCGCGGGATGCTCGATCTCCTGACGGTCCTGTTCCTGACCCGATACATGAAGAAGCCGCTGCATTTCTTCGGGTCCCTCGGTCTGGTTTTCATGCTGTTCGGCCTGGCGATCAACACATATCTGGCCGTGATCTGGTTCATGGGCGAGAGCATCGGCCGGCGTCCCCTCCTGAACCTCGGCGTCCTGCTGATGGTACTCGGAGTGCAGTTCATCTCCACCGGACTGATCGGGGAGATGCTCACGCACTCTCACAAGGGAGACGAGTGCTCACCCGTCGCGCGTAAGCTCTCGCGTTCCGACGAACGAGGTGCATAGAGTTGAAGATCTGCGTCATCGGCCCGGTCTACCCGTTCAGGGGCGGGATAGCCCACCATACCGCCCTCCTCTGTCGGAATCTGGCGCAGGGACACGACGTCAGCGCCATCACTTTCAGGCGCCTCTATCCGAAGATCGCGTTTCCCGGCAAGTCGCAGACCGATCCGAGCAGCCAGCCCACCTACTTCGAGGCTCGCCGCGTGATCGACTCGATGAACCCGCTCACATGGACGGCGGCGGGGAAGCTCGTGCAGGAGGCCAAGCCGGACCTCACGATCATCCAGTGGTGGCTGCCGTTCTTCGGGCCGTGTCTCGGCAAAGTGGCGTCGATGTCGAGGGAGCGGTCGAAGGTCATCTTTCTCTGCCACAACGTCCTGCCGCACGAGAAGATGCCGATCGGGCGGAACCTGGCGCTCTCGGCCTTCCGCCATGGCGATGGGTTCATCGTACACTCCCAGGCCGATGAGAACGACCTCGCGCGGTTGTTGCCCGGAGCGCCGATCAGACGGACGGTCCTGCCGGAGTTCGACATCTGCCCGGTGCAGGGGATCAGCAAGTCCGAGGCCCGGGAACGACTCGGCCTCCGCGGGCCGACGATCCTGTTTTTCGGGCTCGTGCGCAAGTACAAGGGGCTGATGGACCTGATCGACGCGATGGCCTACGTGGACATGCCGGACCTGACGTGCCTTGTCGCCGGTGAGTTCTACGACAACAGGGACAAATACGTCCGGCGGATCAAGCAGTTGCGGCTCGGAGACCGGATCCGACTGGTGGACAGGTATATCCCCAACGAGGAGGTCGAGCAGTACTTCGCCGCCGCTGATGTCGTCGTGCTGCCGTACAGGTCGGCCACGCAGAGCGCGATCCTCCAGCTCGCATTCCGGTTTGGGCGGCCGGTGATCGCAACTACGGCGGGCGGACTCCCGGAATCGGTACAGGACGGACGCACCGGACTCCTGCTGCCCCCAGGGTTTCCGCAGGCGATGGCGTCGGCGATCCGACGCTTCTACCGCGAGAACATGGAGGAGAGGCTGGCGCAGGGCGTCAGGGAGGACAAAGACCGCTTCTGCTGGCGGCGGATGGTGGAGATCATCGAGTCGCTGGGGGCGGAGATATGAGGACGACCGTCATCGGCGGCAGCGGCTTCATCGGAAGGAGGCTCTGCGAGGCATGTCTTCGCAGGGGCGATGAAGTGGCGGCGCTCGTGAAAGAGCCCGAAGTCGCCTCCGAACTCACGGAGCGAGGGATAAGCGTCGTGACGGCCGACCTCTCGGACAGGGATGCCGTCCGCCGCGCCTGCACCGATGCCGACAGGGTGATCAACTGCGCGGGCGCGCTCGGCAGGTGGAGTACATCGGACCGAGAGCTGGAGTTCGTGAACGCGACGGCACCGGGACTCATCGTCCGGTGCGCCGCCGACGCCGGCGCTCGGCGCGTCGTCCACATCAGCACCGCGGGAGTCAGCGGGCCGCTCCCGGACGGAGTCCTCGCGGACGAGGACTACCCCTGCAGGCCGGTCACCGCGTACCAGAGGACGAAGCTCGCAGGTGAGCGGATCGCGCTGGAGCAGCACGCCGCGACGGGCATCCCTCTCACGATAGTGAGGCCCACGTTCGTCTACGGCCCGGGCGACATGCACAAGTTCGCTCTGTTCAGATCGGTGGCGCGCCGCCGGTTCGTACTCGTAGACCACGGGACGAGTCGGCTCCATCCGATCTACGTTGCGGATCTGATAGACGGTCTGCTCACTGCCTCCGCGCGCGCCTCGGGAGACGGCGACATCTACATCCTCGGCGGTCCGTCGCCGCAAACAATCCGCGAGATGGCCGAGAGCATCGCCCGTTCGCTGGCCGTCTCTCCGCCGGGCGCCAGCATGCCGAAGAGCATCCTGTATCTCGCGGCGACGGCGGCTGAGACTATCGGGCGCATCGTCGGCAGAGAACCGCCGATCACACGATCGAAGGTCGATCTGATGTCCGCCAACTTCGCTTACGCGACGGACAGGGCGCGGAACCAGCTCGGCTTCAGGCCGATAGTCGAGCCGACAGCCGGCATGGGCCTCACGGTCGATTGGTACCGAAGGAAAGGACTCCTCTAGCAAATGGATGCCTCGATCGTCATACCTGCCTACAAGTCGAAGGCGACCATCGGCGCGTGCCTCGATGCGCTCGTCGCCCAAGAGACCGGTATCTCCTACGAGATCATCGTGGTAGACAGCTCGGCGGACGGCACCGGCGCGCTCGTTGGCGAGAGATACCCGACGGTGCGGATGATCGAGTCGCCGGTGAGACTCTTCTCCGGCGCGGCGAGGAATGTCGGAGCCGAGTGGGCGACGGGCAGACTGCTGTTCTTCATCGACTCGGACTGCATCGCGGAGCCCAGATGGATCGAGAGGATGCGCGCATCGATCGAGCGGTTCGACTGCTCCGCCGTGTCGGGGGCGATGCTGAACGGCAACCCGCAGCACTCGATATCGGTGTCGAGCTACGTGATGGAGTTCAGCGACTTCTACGCTTACGGGAAGCCGCGCTTCGTGGATTACCTCCCGACCGGTAACATCTGCTACCGTGCCGATGTTTTCCGCAAGTACGGCGGGTTCGATCCGAACCAGCGGCTCTACGTCGATCTCATGTTCAACAAGATGCTCTCCGCTTCCGGTGAGAAGCTGCTCTTCAACCCGGAGACCGGCGTGCGACATCTCCACCGCAACTCCCTCGGAGTCTATCTCGGACACGAGCACGGGCGGGGGCGAGCGGCGGCAATCGCGCGGCGGAAGGGGCTGCTTGTCGGCGCGTCATTGGCCAGGTATCCGGCGCTGGCATTCCTGGCGGCGCCCGGACTGTTCGGCAGAAAGGCCGCCGTGTTCCCCTACCGGTTCCTGCGCGCCTATCCGAGGGAGGCGGGACGCCTCCTTCGCGCACTCCCTTATTTCTACCTCGCCCTCGTGGTCTGGCACCACGGGTTCCTGAGCGAGGTCGTCGCCGGACGACAGGACACGAGGAAAGAGACGGTCGAATGGACAGCAAACTGAAGCGCACGGCCGTCAAGGGGGTCGGATGGGCGTTCTTCAGCTCGACGGCCGTCCGGGTGATCCAGGTGATCACCACGCTGATACTTGCGAAGCTCCTCGCGCCCGACGATTTCGGCGTGTTCGCGCTCGCAGCGATCTCCGTCAATGCGCTCATCCTGTTCCGCGACCTGGGATTCGCGCAGGTGCTCATCTACCGGCAGGGAGATATCACGCAGACCGCCGGCACGGCCTTCTCGCTCAGCCTGGCTGCGAGCTTCGTGATGGCGGTCGCGCTCGCGGTATCGGCGCCGGCTCTCGGCCATCTGCTGAACAGCGCGCATATCGTCGATCCTCTGCGCGTCATGGCAGCCGCGGTTTTCGTATCAGGAGCCGCAAATGTGCCGCTTGCAATGCTCGACCGCGAGTTGAAGTTCCGGAGGCGCACGGTACCCGAACTGGGGGGCGCGGTCGCCAATGGATGTGTAGCGATCACCCTGGCGGCCATGGGGTTCGGCGCGTGGAGCATGGTGCTCGGCTGGGTAGCCCTCGAGATAGCGGTCACCTCACTGGCGCTGGCGGTCTCTCTCTGGCGGCCGAGGCTCAGCTTCGACAGGCGGCAGGCCGCGACGGTCGTTGGCTACGGCAAGCACCTCATGGTGGCGTCGCTGATGACGTTCGCCTTCTTCAACATCGACAAGCTCGGCGTGGGCAAGTGGCTTGGGGAACGGAATCTCGGCTTCTACAGCCTGGCGTTCACCGTGTGCAACCTCCCGGCGACAAATCTGTCTCACGTCATCAACCGAGTGATGTTCCCTACGTACTCCAAGCTCCAACACGAATTGCCCGCCATGCGGTCCGCATATCTCACGACCATCCGCTACATATCCCTCGCTGCGTTTCCGGCGGCGGTCGGCGTCATGGTCCTGGCCGATCCCGTCATCAGGACCTTCTACAGCGAGAGATGGATCCCCGCGATCCCGGCGTTCCGGATCCTGGCGGTCTACGGGCTGGTGAGGTCGATCGGCTCAACGACGGGCGCGGTGTTTATGTCCATAGGCCAACCGGGAATTGTTAGCAGGATAAGTCTGCTCCAGGTAGCGCTGGCCGCACCTCTGGTGTATCCGATGGCTGACAGGTTCGGGGTAACAGGGGTCGCCGTCCTTTTCACCATCGCATACACGATGGGCTCGGTCTATGCGCTGCATCGCGTCGGGAGAGTATTGACCATAGGCGTCTCGGACTACGCGTCGGCAGTGTGGGTCCCGCTCGCGGCGGCCGGTTTGGCGGGAGTCGCGGCCTGGACCGGCTTCGGGAGGTCCGTGCACGCCGGCATGCTTTCGGTGGCGGGCACGGCGCTCGCCGTGGGGGCTGTCTACGGCGCGCTCATATGGATACTCGACCGATCGTCATTTCGGGATGTGATCTCACTTCTGGCGCTCCAGGGACAGGGAGGACGCACGCAATGAGTCAGTCAAAGGACCAAGCCAGATTCGACCCCGGCAAAGGCTCGGCGGCTTCGGTGTTCGCGGTGCTTGCGATTGCGCTGACACTGAGAATCTACCAACTCGGTACCGAGAGCCTTTGGATCGACGAGGGGTACAGCATTCGAGACGCCTCCGCGGACCTCGGCCTGTACGAGGCCAGGCCGCTGTACTTCAAACTCCTCCACTGGTGGATGCAGTTCGGCACGAGCGAGGCATGGCTCCGGATGCCGTCGGTGGTCTTCGGGGTGCTAACCGTCCTGATGGTCTATCTGATCGGAAGGCGTCTCTTCGGACATACTCCGGGGCTGGTCGCGGCACTGATCACGGCGGTATCGCCGCTGCACGTCAACCACTCCCAGGAGATCAGGATGTACTCCCTGCTCACCGCCCTGGTGACGATGAGTGTCCTGCTCTTCCTGCGGTATGTCGAGACGGGCAGGCTGAGGACGCTGATCGGCGTGCTGGCCTTCAGTTTCGCGTCATTCCTGGTGTTTCCGCTGTCCGTGTTCATGTTCGCCGTCTACAGCGTCTACCTGCTCTTCCACATCAGGCGGCACCGTAAGCCCGCGGTCTGGTGGCTCACCGGACAGGCCGCGATGGCGGTGGCAGCCGTGCCCTGGATGCCAAAGCTCCTGGAGGTAAGCAAGGAGTTCGGCGATGCATGGACATGGAGGCTCGCAAAGCCGGGGCCCATCGATATCGCATGGATGATCAGGGACTTCAATCTCTGGCGGATCGCCTCGTCGCACAAGACGGCGCTGATGGTCTCGAACGCGTACACATTCGCCATACTGGGCCTGCTTCTGTTCGGAGCGCTCTACGGTCTCGGCCGCGCGGGATGGCAGACGAGGTTCACGCTCCTGTGGCTGCTGGTACCACTTGCCGGAACAGCGATCGTGTCGAACGTCTCGGCGAACATGTGGATCACGCGCTACCTGATATACGCTTCGCCCGCGCTCTATCTGCTCATCGGGCTCGGGCTGACGAGGCTGGCGGGAAGTCGCGCGGCGTACTCGATCGCGCTGATCGGCGTGCTCGGACTCCCTCTGGCGAGGCTGGCCGTCTACTATCAACAGCCGGAGCACCCGGAGTGGAGGCAGGCCGTCCGATGGCTCCAGCAAAACGCGGATGAGAATGACTCCATCGCGATCTACAGGTCGGGAAACAAGCACGCTTTCCACTACTACTACCGCGGCAAGACACCCGTGGTCGCGCTCGGTCCGGAGGGGCTTACCAGGCAGTCGTTCCAGGGATGGACCGACGCCCGCGTGGCATCTCTCCTCGCGGAGATCCCCTCCACGTCGCGTCGGGTCTGGTTCGTGTTCTCGTGGCACGAGGAGGCCGGCGGAGTCCAGATCGAGGACTACGTGCGCCGTCACTACGATGTCGTGCGTCTCACGGAGTTCGAGCGCATCAGGATCTTCGAGGCGCGCCCGAAGGAATCGACCGAGCCGGCGCTGCTGACCAGGAAGTAAGGACTAGGAATAGTGAACCCTCGAGACTATGCGGTAGACCTGCTGCCGAGGATCATCGGCTACAAGCTGTGCCGACACAGGATGTCCCCTGCCCCGGCTCCGATTAACCTCACATTCTCGGTCACCAACATGTGCCAGTCTCGGTGCAAGACGTGCAATATCTGGCGGCTGTACAAGGAGGACCGGGGACTGCTTGCCGAGGAGTTGACCATCGGCGAGATCGAGGACATCTTCGCCGGGATCGGACACGTCTACTTCTTCAACATCAGCGGCGGCGAGCCGTTCCTCCGGCCGGACCTTCCCCGGATCGTCGAGGCCGCGTGCCGATACCTGACTCCGCGGGTAATCCATACGCCGACCAACGCGCTCTCGCCTTCGGTGATAGAGTCTCAGGTGGCGGAGATACTGCAGATCATCGAGTCCGTCGGTCAGCACACTCACTTCACGATCAAGCCGTCGTTCGACGGGGTCGGTCCGACTCACGACAAGATACGCGGAGTCAGCGGAAACTTCGACAAGGTGCTGGACACGGTATCCCGGCTGAAGAAGCTGAAAGAGCGGCACCCGAACCTCGAGGTCGGCCTGGGCACGATCATCTCGAAGTTCAACCTTGACACCATCGGCGAGACCGCGCGGTATGCCGCCGGCATGGGCGTCGACAGCTACATCAGCGAGATCGCCGAGCAGCGAACGGAGCTGTTCAACACCAGGGAGCCGATCACGCCGACCGCCGAGGAGTACGAGAAGGCGATCGACGCGTTCAGCTCGGCTTCGTTCGGCGTATCGGCGTCGCAGAGCGCGGTCTCCTCGATGACCCTGGCGTTCCGGCAGGTGTACTATCGCGCGGCCATCCGGACTCTGAAGGAGCAAAGGCAGGTGCTCCCGTGCTATGGCGGGCTCTCCAACGTCCATATCAACCCCTACGGCGACGTGTGGCCGTGCTGCGTGCTCGGATACGACAAGTCGATGGGCAACCTCAGAGACCACGACTACGATTTCTACAGCATATGGCGGTCGGGGCAGGCCGACGAAGTGAGACGGCACATCGCGCAGGGAAACTGCCACTGCCCGCTTGCAAACCAGGCGTACTCCAACATACTGTGCAGTCCGAGCGCACTCCTGCAGGTCCTTCGATACCGCCGAAACGGGAGGTAGGGATTGGACAAGGTCTACAAGAGCAGGCAGAACCTCTCAGTGCTGTACGCGGCAATCGCATTCGCAGCCATCCTCCGGCTCTACAAGCTCGGAGGCCAATCGGTCTGGGGTGACGAGGCGCTCACGCTGCTCTTCTACGCCTGGGGCAACAGCATCGGAGAGATATGGCACAAGATCTGGACGTCGGGCGGACATCCCCCACTCTACTTCCTGACAGTCTTCCACTGGCTGAAACTCGGACACTCGGAGTTCATGCTGAGATTCCCGTCGCTCGTGTACGGAGTCGCGGCCATTCCCGTGATGTACGCGCTGGTCTGCAGGTTGTACGGACCGGGAACGGCTCGCGTGGCGTCGCTCGTAGTCGCGCTGTCGCCGATCCATATCTGGTACTCCCAGGAGGCCAGGATGTACAGCCTGCAGATATTGCTCCTGCTGTTATCGACTCTGTTCATGGTCAAGGCCTGGCAGGAGCAGCGGATGAGATACTATGCCCTCTTCGCGGTCTTCTCGATCCTCGCGCTCTTCACGCACATGGCGTCAGCTCTCTTTGTCGCAGGACAAGCCATGTTCATCCTGATCACCTATGTCCGGCACCGAAGGGCGCTGGCTGCATGGATCGGTGTCTTCATGCTGGTCGGCGCCGCGTTCGCGCCCTGGATGCTGGCGTTCCTTGCAGATAACACTACGGACGGCGTGAATATCGCAGTCGGATATCAGGGCAGGCAAACTAGTATCCTCGACCCTGCCTACGCGTTCTACACGCTCAGCGTCGGCTACTCGCTCGGGCCATCCGTTGCCGAGCTTCACGTGCTTAGCCCGCGGAAGGCCGTTCTCATGCACTGGCCGGCGATCGTGATACCAGGGATCGTCTTCGGAATCCTTGCGATCATGGGCATTCGAAGAGCCGCAAAGTCCAATCCCGGAGCCAGAATGATGCTGCTAACACTTCTCGGAGTCCCGACCGTGCTGGCAGCGATCGGCTCGCAGATGCCCGGCCTGCCGCTCAATCCGCGGTACATGCTGCCGGTCGTCATTCCCTACTGGGTGCTCCTGGCTCTCGGCATACAGGCCTGCTCCGCCCGGCGAGTGGTGAGTCTCTCGGCGGCCGCGGCGGCGCTGATCACGGGACTCTCACTCTACAACCACTACTACGAGCCCACCTACATGAAACAGGACATGAGATCCGCGGCGGGCATCGTCAACCAGCAGGCGCGCGAGGGTGACCTCGTCATCATCTCGTCGATCGAGATGGGCGGACCGTTCATCTACTACTACAAGCGCTCCGACGTGCCTTTTGTCGGATATCCGCCCGATCAGAGCATGGTGGATCCCTCCAAGCTCGGCGCCGACATCCGAAAGCTGGTGGCCGGCAGGAAACGCGCGTGGCTGGTGCTCGGACGGACCTGGAGTTCGGATCCAAGCGGCCTGATCCGGCGGCATTTCGACAGCCTGTCATCGCCGGCCGTGCGCAGGCACTACCAGGGCGTAACCGTCTTGTGCTATGACTTGAGCCTGTCTTCATCCGGGCTACCGACCAACCGCTAGATAGCCGCGTATCATGGGTATGCCGTGTAACTACACTTGACTTATCTGTTCTGTCTGGCTAGAATTGGTGGCACATACTGCTCAGACTGTTCTGGGGCCGGCTCAGCAAGCCGGTCCCGAGACTCCCGCTCAGGGCGCAGTAGTGCCCTGAGGAAAGGTGTAGTCTCTGGAAAGGTAGTTCATGCGCGGTACCAGGTTAGGCATTCTAGTTCTACTAACGACTCTGCTTATGTGCGTCGAAGCACCGGCAGCAATCTCATCACCGATCACGGTACTCTCGGGGAACCCGAGGTACTGGGCCAGCGGCGGCACTCCCATAGTAGTGCTTGGCGCCGGGCAGCCACTACCGGGCCTCAAAGGGGAAGATTACCGAGCCTATCTCGATGCCATGGCGGCCCACAAGGTCAACTACGGCCGGGTATGGCACCTCCTCGTCTGGTCGTCCACCGAGGCGTATTTCCCGTGGGCGCGTGACGGCGGCGGAAAGGCGGTAGACGGCCTCAGCAAGTTCGACCTGTCCCACTGGGACAACACCTTCTGGTCGCGGCTGCGGGATGCATGCGCGTATGCTCAGAGCAAGGGCATAATCATGAGCATCATGCTGTTCGATGAGTGCGGCATCGAGGCGCCGCAAGGCTCCGGCGACCGCAGGTGGGATTGCCATCCGTTCAACCCGAACAACAACGTCAACGGCCTCAGCCTGCCGACATCCGGCGGAGGTGTCCCGAGCTTCTACAGCCTGTCCAACTCCAAGCTCAAGTCGCTGCAGGAAGCCTACGTCGCCAAGATGATCAGCGAGACCAGCGGCTATCCGAACGTGATCTACGAGATCTGCAACGAGTACACCGGCCCGTGGGACTGGGAGAAACACTGGATCGACTTCGTCACGGCTCGATGCTCGAATATGGTCACGGTCAACCGGCTGGGGAGCATCCCTAACAACTACTGGACAGACCCGAACATCGACATGGTGAAGTTCCACTACAGCACCACCAGCCCCGGCTCCATCAACAGCAACATCGTGTCGCAATACTCGAAGAACAGAGCGGTCAACTATGACGAGACACTCGAGCGCGATTCGATAACATACACCAACTACAGGCAGATGCTCTGGGCATCGTTTGTTGCGGGAGGACACGTCCACCTGGAGAGCGGCTTCAATCACGGATCAGCGCTCGACGCCGTGCTCCACCTGCGCAACTTCCTCGACGCAAACGGTGTACGGTTCTGGGAGATGAAGCCTAGCAACTCGCTGGTGACATCGACGCCTGGCGGCTCGGCGTATACACTCGCAAAGGCCGGATCGGAGTACGTCAGCTACATCGTCGGAAGCGGCGGTGGGAGCATGAACATCAGCTTGCAGCCCGGGGTCTCGTACACCGCGAAGGCGTACAACCCATCAAACGGAACGTACACCAACCTGACCGTCAGCGGCAACACCGTCTCGGGTATACCCTCCTACTCATCCGACATCGCCGTCTACATCAAGGCAAACAACGATCCGATACCGTCTACCGGAACGCCGAACGTGACACTCTCCCTAGCGGTGGACAGGACCTCCGCCACGCCGGGAAGCGTGCTCACGTACACCATCACCTACAGGAACGAGGGTGACGGCGACGCCAGATCGGTGACGATCTCGAATCCCGTGCCCCAGCACACGACGTACGTATCAGGCGGCGCGTACGACTCGAAGTCTCGCACCGTCAAGTGGACACTGTCCTCGATTGCTCCCGGTCAGTCCGGCACAGTCAGCTTCCAGGTCAGGGTTGACTGACCGGCGGACCATCTCCGACGTATCACCTGGAGAAGGAGACACACATGAACCCTGTCAAGAACCATCGGACCACGACGCAGATCCTTATCCTGTCCGCATTGTTGGCCCTGATTCCGCCGGCGGCGAGCGCCGTCACGATCAGCGGTCTGACAGCGAACACCAACACGGTAGGCCAGTACGAGCGATATGAACTGACGTTCAACCTCAACGGTCTGCCGTCGAACTTCAACCCGTTCCGTCCGGAACCCACCGGCGACTCGCTCTCGGGCCCCGGCGTTGACGTACGAGCGGAGGTAGTCACACCATCGGGCCAGACCAAGGTCGTCTGGGGATTCTTCGATGTCGACTACACATTCCTCGGCCCAGGGTCGAATCCCGAGTACCGCGACAAGGACCGGATCGTTCCGACGAAGAACCCGCACTGGCACATCCGGTATGCGCCGGAGCAACTCGGCACGTACCGCGTCACCGTCAGGGCAACCGATCAGTCCGGCACGGCGACATCCTCGCAGATGACATTCACCTGTGTCCCGTCGGGCAGCAAGGGGTTCGTGCGCGTCTCGAAGGACGGCACGAGGTTCACCTACTCCGACGGATCACCGTTCGTGCCCTTCGGCATCCAGACGCCTTACGGCGCCAAGGCGACTCACAAGGCGATGGCCGAGATGAAGGCCAACGGCATGAACTTCGTCCGACGCTGGCTCGTTGACAGGGACTCCGACGACATCTTCCGCGAGTTCGAGGGCTGGGGCAAGTACTCGACCGACAGCAGCACGCGCCGCACGGGCTCGCGCTCAGTCGTGATGAACGTCAAGGCACCCGGCTTCGTCGAGGAGCAGACATACATCGGCTGCAAGCCGAATACCTACTACAAGGCGTACATATACTTCAAGACGTCCTCGAACTTCAACGGCAAGGCCGGCCTCGAGATCACCGAGGAACGAGGCGATCGCAGTTCAAAGGTGTGGAGCGGCGCACAGGTCGGAGCCGGCGCCAACTGGGTTCGCTCCGAGGTCACATTCCGGACTGCCTCCAACGCCGAATTCCTCCACTTCAGACCCAAGGTCTACAGCGGATCGACAGGCGCCGTGTGGGTCGATGACTGCGCGATCTACGAGGTAGATGCGGGCGGCAACACGGTGATCGATTGGAACATGGTCTTCAACCCGTCGTTCGAACTGTGGACTCCCGCCCAACTCCGCATGGTGGCCCTGGGACGGTTTGAGTACATGCTCCAGCTCGGTGAGGAGTACGGCATCGTCATCCAGCCGTGCATCTTCAACTACCGGCTCTGGAACGCCACCGATCCGGTGGGACTTTACGCCAAGTTCTACGGCGACTTCTTCACCGACAGCTCATCCATCGCGCAGCAGAGACGCGTACTTCGTTATCTGGTGGCGAGATTCAGCAGCTACCGGTCCGTATTCGCATGGGAACTGACGAACGAGATGGACGCAAGCTACACGGATATCCGCGGCAACTGGATCAAGGGGCATGCGAACTTCCTGCACCAGAACGATCCGCAGAGTCACATAGTGACGAACTCACTCTGGAGCTCTCCCGGCGATATCCAGTATGCGCAGATGCCCGAGCTCGATATCAACCAGGTGCACTACTACATCAACACCGAGGAGCGCGTCGGCGGCCAGGGAGTCCCGGGCTGGTGGCAGCAGAACTCCGGTGTGACGATCGACGGCTCGTCCTCGAATGCCTACTCGGGGAGCAAGTCGCTCAAGTTCAGTGCGAACGGGAGCACCCTTACGGAGAGTCAGACCATCTACTGCCAGCCGAGCAGATCGTATACGCTCAGGTACAGGCTGAAGCTGTCCGGGATCAACGGCAGTGCAAGCGCGATCGTCCGGGTATTCGACGGGAAGAAGTCGCAGATCAGCACGGCCGTAAATCAGTCGGATTCCGGCTCCTTCGGCTACACGACGCGTGAGAAGACCTTCTCCGTCCCATCGAGCGCCGCATACCTCTCCCTGGAGTTCCGGGTCACCGGCAGTTCCGGCACCGCCTGGATAGACAACGTCGAGGTGATTTGCAACACCACCGGCCAGAACCTCTGCTACAACGGCGGGTTCGAGTCTCCGAACTTCGGCGACGATGAGTACGAGTGGGGACTCTACAACACCATCAGGAGCGTGACCCTCTACGAAGCAGGCCCTGCCGGAAGTCCGAAGCCGTGGGCCAGCGGCGAATGGGGACTCATGGGCGCAAACGCCGATCTAAGCTACTGGGCGAGGCCGAATGATAACACCAAGCCTCGCAAGGACAGCACCGGCATCCACGTGCATAACTGCATCTGGGCTCAGCTCATGGCGAGTTCGGCGGTGAACACACCCAGCTACTGGTGGATCGACGAGTATCTCGCGCCGTACAACCTCTGGCACAGATGGAAAGGCGCAACCGCATTCGCGGCCAGACTGCCCTTCTACGAGAGAGGACAGAGGATCGCAACGGCGCCGTATCCGGCGGACGTACAGGCGAAATCCAGCGACGCCAGGATACGAGTCCTCGGCCAGAAGTCAGGGAACAACGCCTACATGTGGATACAGAACAGCGGGTACACGTGGTCACGCGTGGTCAGAGACGGCGTGAACCCTACCGCGGTGAGCGCCACCATCACTATCCCAGGCTTCACCAATGGTACTACCTGCAAGGTCGAGTGGTACGACACCACCACCGGCGCCGTGACGAAGACGGAGTCGAAGACCGCTTCGGGAGGCGCGATAACCCTCAGTGTCTCGTCGCTATCGAAGGATGTGGCCGTGATCATATCGTCAGGCTCCGGGACTACTCCTCCACCTCCTGTCGGCAATCCGAACGTGGGACTCCAGATCAAGGCGGACAAGAGCACCGCATTGCCGAACGAGACGATCACTTACACGGTCATCTACACCAACACCGGCGATGATGCGGCCACGAACGTCAACATCCGGCTGCCGATTCCCGCCAACACCACCTACGTGGAGGGCAGCGCGGGGAGCGGCGCCTATGATGCGGGAAGTAACTCGGTGCGGTGGACGGTGCCGTCGCTCGCCCCCGGTGCGACAGGGCAGTTCACGGCAAAGGTCAAGGTGAACTAGACAGCTCCGTTGCGGGCCAACCCGCCACACCCCGATCACTGAAAGCAAGAGAGGACCCGGTGCGGTATGCCGGGTCCTCTTGGTGTCTCCATGAAGTCTAATCCGACTATTGAGGCTTTAGCACGGACTGCGGCACGATCTCCTCGGGACCGCCGTTGACGCTCCAGTACAGGACTATGAACGCCTCTTCGGCGCCCTCGAAGTACTCGATCTCGAACGGGTACCACTTTCCGCCGCTGAGTTGGAGCGGCACGGGCTGAGCGGGCAACCAGGCGCCCTCGACGTGGTCGATCCAGTTCTCGGTGGTATTGGGTATGACTGCGACCCACGCACCGGAATCATCCATGACCTTCATCCTGGCGCCGTCATCCACGTGTACGCGAAAGACGTAGGTGCCGGCAGCCTCTGCCTTGATGTATCCGGTCCAACGCGCACCCCATCCGTCGCCGCCGAGCTTGGCCGGATCCGGTGACAGCTTGTACCAGTTGAAGTTGATGTCCGGATCGATACGGGTCAGCACCTCCGTCTGGAGCCTCACAACGTTCATCTCCCTGACCGTCTTGAAGTACTGACCGAGCACTCCGCCCTCAGGCGCGGCAACGGATACCGCCTGGCCGTACTTGACCTGGGACACGCCGTCGGAGACCGTCACGTAGACACCATACACCCCGGAGATCGTGGGAGCATTCCATGTCGCATTGACGCCGTTTCCGATTACCTTTCCGAACATGCTCTCCCACTTGTAGGTGAGGGTCTTTCCGGGTTCATTCTGCACACTGGCAGTCAAGGTGGCTGCTCCACCGGGAGGCACCGGACTAGGGCTGACGGTCATTCCGAGCACCCGCAGTTCGGCGTCGGGATTCGTAACCGCCCCGACTACATTGATCTTGATCTGCTTCTCCGCGCTGGCCTGGCCGTCGCTCACAATCACCGTCACCGTGCACAGACCGTTGTAACTCGGAGCATTGAAGTTCACCACACACTGCGAGCCTGCCTGCATCTTGCCCTGTGCCGGAGTCACGGAGCCGGCGTCCCAAGTGCACACGTACGACAGCTCGCCACCGTCCGGGTCATCCCCTCGGAAGCAAAGCTGCATAGACGTTGCCTTGCTGATATCGAGAGTCGCCGGATTCGGATCAGGATCGACCACCGTGAGCGCCGGAGCACGGTTGATCGGCTGTGGGGCTATGGAAGATCCACCGCCGCCTCCTCCACACCCTGCGGTAATCGCGACCGCCAGTGCGGCCACCAGGGATAACCTGAGAGTATTCCGAACGCGCATCTTGCCAACCTCCTCACGCGCCTGCTTTCTGAGCCTACCGCACACACATACTACCCGGGTCTCCATTTTGCTTAAACAGGCTTACAATGAGGGTCTCCTATTAGCGGGCGCTGGGTTGACATACGGGGCGTATCCAGGTATACATGAGTGAGTGCCGTCTGCGAGCGACATATCCAGGCAGACCCAACCAGTCCGTCGGCCCAGTGCTGTGAGCACCGAGTTTGCGGCCCCGGATCGCCGTCGGGCCGAAGGAAATTAGGTATTTTTACCTGTTGACTCGTTGTGAGCAAGGTGCTAAATTGGTTAACAAGAACGAGCACTGGTGTAGCTGCATCCGAGCTTAGCGTTTCCGGGCGCGGCTTCCGCGTGCACTGGCCGATAGCACCAGAAAATACTCAATGCATCGGTAGGAGGGGTAACACAATGAAGCGAGTTCTTATCGGATTGGCACTGACAGCGCTTTTGGCCGTATCCGTACCCGCCACGGCTGCTCTCGAGACCATCACGTCCCCCGAGGGAACAGTGTCCGCAGGCTGGAACCTGCTGGCACTTCCAGGGATTCCTGTCGACCCTGATCCCGTGAATGTGCTGAGCGCATTTGAGATCGATAGCGTGCTCTCCCGCTGGGATGCTGCCACAAGAGCCCTCGTTATCTACGATATGTGGGCGCCTGAGGTGTTCGGCAACATGCTGTTGGGCGACGGCTACTGGCTCGAGACTCCGGTTGCAGGCCAGATCTCCTATCAGGGCCTCACCGACAACGACGACATGGATGTGTGGATCAGCCTTCCTAAGGCCGGATGGTCCCTGATCGGCAATCCGTTCAGCACCCCGTTCCCCTGGGAGCAGGCGAAGGTTGTCGATGGGAACACCACGGTCAGCCTCTATGACGCGACCAGGACCAACGGCTGGATGAACTCCATGGGCTGGTGGTGGGACAACGAGACTAGATCGCTGCGTGAGTTCGGCATAGCCGATGACTGGACCGAGAACGTCAACCTTCTCCCGTGGCACGGCTACTGGGTGGAGAGCTACGTAGACAAGATTGCTCTGATCCTCGAGTCTCAGTCGTAGTTTCGTCAGGACGTAGTCAGTCTACGTTCAACAATCAGTAAGTTTTTGGAGCGCAGCATCGATTCCCTCGGAACCGGTTATCCCTAGCTGCCGATGGTGTAAAACGCCTACCCTCACGGTAGGCGTTTTCCTTTGTACCGGCCCGAAGTCCTGTCCTGTATACGGGGAATTCAGCACAACTGGCCCGGACTCCGTGCTATCGAGGATATGATTCGCGGCGGATAACGTGGCGATGGGGCGGGGATCACAGTGATCCCCGCCCCATCGTCGTACTTCATTGCTATTCGGCTACCGTGGACAGGCAGCTACTGACGCTCTTACTGCGTTTCCGTAGAGTCCTTCATCTTCTCCGCGCGCGCCTTCAGAACTGCCTCCGCGGTCGGAGAGTCCAGTATTTGCATCATCATGCCCCTGAGTTCCTTATCGACCTCGGCATCGGAGCGCAGAGCCGAGGCCAATCTGTCGACACCGACCGACAGCACCCTCGAATCGGCTGCTCTGATGCTGTCCAGCAGCCCGCTCAGTTCCGCCTTCATATCGGCGAGGTCATTCTCCCTGATCTGCTCCAGTTCCTTGACGGCCTGAGCCCGCTCTTCGCCGCTAGTGCCCGCCAGCTTCTCCTCGCCGATCTTGCGCCATTCTTCCTGCTTGTCGATCTTCTTGACTTCGAGAAGCTCGTTGACCAGTTTCTCGCGAATCTGGGGATACTTGTCCTCCGAGCAGAAACGGATGTCCTGGATCATCTCTCCGGCTCGCTTGCGAGCCTCGGGACTGCGGCGAAACTCTCGAAGCTGCTTCGGCGTGATCAGCTTGATGGCCGAAGCCACGTAGCTGTCGTAGTCCGCCCAGCCCTGCTTGCTCAGAGCCTCCAGTTCCTTGAACCCCGAATCCGCCACGGCCTGAGCCGAAGCCGGTACGGGCTTGCCTTCCGTCAGGGCATCCTTCATCTGCTGCAGCGGGATCTTGACTTTCTCGAGGATCGCCTGCTCCTTCTTGGCATATTCCTGGCGCTTGGCGTTGATCAGGGCCACTTTGGCGGCCAGTTGCGTTATCTGATCCTTGGTGAAGCCGAGGTCGGTGACTATCCGTAGGACGTCCACCTCGCTGCCAAGCTGCCTGATGTCAGCACCGGACGCTGCCGCCGTACCGGGGATGGCTTCATCCGCACACCAGGCAGGAACGACCGACAGGAGAATCAGCATGGTGATCGCAGTGATAAGTGATCTACGAACGAACATAGTGCGACTCCTTGCCCGGCGATGGAGCTTGACGTGCTCGCCGGGGTACAGGGCGATTATAGCATATCGAGAGGTAATGCGTAACGAGCTACGAGCGAATGCGCAATCCCGTCACTCGTTCCGCTCCAGCACGACCATCTCGCCGGAGCCGACCGCCTTGAAGACCTTGGCGTCGCCCTTGATCCTGCCGACGACATTGACGGCGCTGGCGGGCCGAATCTCGGACCCGCGGCTCATGGGAGTCGGGCCGAAAAAGATGCAGAACGCATTTCCCGGCGGCCAGTATGCGATGTCGCCCATCTCTACTACTTCCCTGGGGTTCTCCCCGTACATCGTCACCGGGATGCCGAAGTAGATCTCGTCTCCCCAGGTGTTGCCGCGAGCCTTGATGGGCAGCGCATCCCATATGGCGCCGGCTGTCTGCGAGTCGTTCAGTTCCGCTACCACCGAGACACTGCCGGCAGTGATCTTGATCTCTCTCGCCATGGCATAACCTCCTCAATGAAGTTGACCTTTGCTATGCATGTTGGCCGACTTACATGCTGTTTCCTGCCGGCACTGTTCGACACGCCGCGCCCGGCCAGCTGCAGTTGATAGCAGGTAATATTACCTGTTTTGGTCGCAGAGCTTGACCTTAGGTATGGGGCCTATACTAGGTAAGCGGTATATGCTCGGCATGGTCAGCCTTGTGTGAGGCCAAGGCACTCACCGGCGAGATCGTGCGCGATCTATCGATAAGGAGGAGAGAAGATGAAGAAGGTCGTGATGGTTGCCCTCGTCATCCTCGCCGCCACCACTGCTGCGATGGCGTCCGAAGATACCTGGCGAGTGGAACTGAAAGCTGACAGCGGCTCGGGCATGGATATGGGACCGGGCGTTTGGACAGGAGTGGATCCCAGATCGGTGGATTCGCGGGACGACCTTGACCGCGTGTTCGACCTCTTCCCCGATACCCCGGGCACTACTGCAAACATTCTATCACGAATGCCGGGGCAGAACATACCGTTCACTCATGATATCCGACGGGCCTCAACGCCTCCGATGACATGGGACCTGTACGTGGCTGCGAACTGGAAAGCCACGTATGCACAGATTCGGTTGGTCGCAAACACGCCCATATACGCTCCCCTGCCTACCCGTCAGTATCAGGGAATGCCCGTCCAATACTACCTCGAAATAATGGACAACAAGGGCGTGCCTGGCGCTCCGGCCAACGGAACGCGCTGGTACCTGCCGATCCCGACCGCTCACTCAGCGGACCCCTATTGGATCTCGCCGGTGAACCTGACGGTCATAGTGCTCTCTGCACCTACGCCAGAGGCGCTCTTCAGCGCGGGCTATTGGTTCCAGTTCGTGCAGGAGGTCGTACCCGAGCCAAGCAGCCTGCTCGCCCTGGGAACATGCCTCTCCGGCCTCGTGACATGCGTGCGTGCTGAAGAGACGCAGAGCCTAGCAATCGATTCACCCGCGGACGAGGCGTTTGCCTCGTCCGCCTGACCAAGCCCCGAATCCCCGATCCCTTGCAAATCGCCCATCGATGAGCTATCATGGGTGTACCATGGATGATGGGAAGCTCTCCAGATCTCTGACCATTGCCGGCGTCATCCTCGGCGCGGTACTGACCATAGCCATCGGAATCTACCTGTACGCCACCGCCAACCCGCGCGTGCCCGGCAAGACCGTCATCCGCTGGTGCGTCGATCCCAATCCGATCCGCAAGGAGCAGATCAGGCTCTTCGAGTCGAAGCACCCTGACATCAGCGTGATCAACGACCCCGGCGCGGAGGCCCAGAGGCTCCTCACTCAACTCGCAGGCGACGTCCCACCGGACGTGATGGCGATCTACGATCCGCAGACGCTGCGCCTCTTCGCCAAGAATGACGTGCTCCTCGACCTGCGCCCGTACATCGAGAAATACCAGCTACCGGTGGACAAGCTCTACCCGGGGCTGAACCCGTACATCTACTACGGCGACAAGATCGTCGGCGTGCCGGAGAACTGCGGCCCGTTCGTGCTCTTCTACAACAGAAAGATGTTCCGCGAGGCGGGCATCCCCTACCCCAAACCCGGATGGACCTGGGACGAGTGTCTCGAGGTCGCCAAGAAGCTCACGAAGTACAAGGTCGTGAACGGACGGAAAATACCGGTGAGGAAGGGCCTGTATGTCGGTACGAGCGACTGGTGGTACTTCATCTGGATGCATCACGGCCATCTCTACAGTCCCGACGGCAAGACGTGCGTGATCGATTCCGAAGCCGCCAAGAAGGGCATCCGGTTCTGGGCGGACCTCCGGCTGAAGCACCACGTCACCCCGACGACAAGCGAGGCCCAGAGCATGGCCCCGACCGGCGCCTGGGGGAGCGACGCGCTCCTCTTCCGCGAGTCGAGGGTCGCGATGATGATCTCAGGGCGGTGGCTGGCGATTCAGTACCGCGAGCAGAAGGACCTCGACTGGGACGTGGTGAGCGTCCCGCACGGCCCGAATCGGGTCACTCTTCTGGCGAGCAAGTCGTATGCCATCCCGAAGACCTGCCGGAACAAGCACGAGGCGCTGACGTTCATCAAGCACCTTCTCAGCATGGACAACCAACTCCTGGTATCGAACTACGGCGACGGCATCCCGACGCTCCAGGATGCGGCGATCCAGAAGGCGTTCTCGTATAACCCGGACTACCCGAACGAGAAGAACAACAAGCTCCACCTCGACGAGATGAAGTACGCGAGGGTGCAGGAGTTCTCGCCGTACATCAACGCGCTCGACTCGGCGGCCATCATGCAGGTCGAGTTCGACAAGATGTGGCTCGGGCAGCAGAGCCCGGATCAGGCATGCGACCGCATCGCCAAGCGGATCAACGCGGTGATCCGGCGCAACCTGGCGAATCCCAACTTCCTTGATTGAGCCGTACGCTCGATCGCCTGCATCGAGAACGGCGAATCCGACGTCCCGATCGGTGATTCCGGCGTCCTGAACGCCGATTGGGACGTCCCGAACGTCAATTCGGACGCCGAGATCGGCGTTCCGGACGTCCAGGCTGTCGCTCCTGACAGCACGGGAGCAAGGCCGGCAGAGAGGCACGGCTGCTACGGACTGTGAAACATAATGGGCAAACCAAAACGATCCATGAGCCATAAGAAGCGCGAGGCCCTGGCGGCATACGGATTCCTCCTGCCGAACTTCCTGGGCTTCCTGCTCTTCACCAGCATCCCGGTGGTAGTGTCGCTCGTGATGGCGTTCACCCACTGGAATATCTTCAAGCCGCCGACCTGGGTCGGGCTGGAGAACTTCGTCAGCCTGCTCGGATTCCACCGTGAGGGCGGGCGCATGGTCGCAAACGACCCGTTCTTCTGGCAGTACGTCTACAACACGGTCTACCTCATGGCGGGGATACCGGTCGGGATGGCCGCGAGCCTGATCACCGCGCTGATCATGAACCAGAAGATCAGGGGGATCGTCATCTTCCGAACGATCTATTTCCTCCCGGCGGTCTGCTCGGGCGTCGCGCTCCTGATCCTGTGGAAGTACCTCTACAACGCCGACATCGGCCTGATCAACAAGTCGATCCGCCTCGCGGGCGAGTTCATCTACGCGAGCAAGCCGCTTGCGGTCGGCTTCACGGTGCTCACCGCCGTATTCTTCGGGGTGATCGCCCTCGCGACGGTGGGCCTGATGCTCTCGCTCGTCCACTGGGTCTCCGAGAAGCTGAAGATCACGTGGCCGGACTGGCTCTTCCGCGGGCTGATGGTCTGCGCGGGGGCGGCGATCTTCATCGGCCTCGGAGTCTACGGGCGACAGGTCTACTCGGCGATCAACGTGTTCTTCGGGACTCCGCCGGACTGGCTCGGGACCGTGCAGTGGGCGAAACCATCGCTGATCCTGATGGGCCTGTGGGGCGGGCTCGGCGGCTACAACATGATCCTCTACCTCGCCGCGCTCCAGGGCGTCCCGACCTCCTACTACGAGGCGGCGGAGATCGACGGCGCGGGCCCGTGGCAGAAGTTCTGGGCCGTGACCTGGCCGATGATCAGCCCGACGACCTTCTTCATCCTCGTGATGAGCGTGATCGGCGGATTCCAGGGCGGGTTCATGGTGGCGAACGTCATGACCGGCGGCGGACCGGCCGGAAGCACGACGACGGTCGAGTACTACCTCTACCAGACGGCGTTCGAGAAGTTCAACATGGGATACGCCTCCGCGATCGCCTGGTTCCTCTTCGCCGTGATACTCCTGATGACGATGCTGACGTGGCGAATCGGCGGAAGGGTGGTCACGTATGAATAGGCGCATGAACCCGTGGATGAAGGCGGGGCTCTACATCCTTCTCAGCATCGGCGCGGTCAGCATGCTCGTGCCGTTCCTTTGGATGCTCAGCACGTCGTTCAAGCAACCGGACGAGGTCTTCGCGCCGGGCGGCGGGATCAACCTCTTCCCGGAGCACCTGGTCTGGAAGGACACGGTGATCGACGGGCAGCGGGTCCGCGCGTGGTGGGGCAACTACCCGGACGCTTGGAAGGAGATCAGCTTCCCGAGGCTGTACCTGTCGAGCATCTTCGTCGCCGTGGTCGGCACGTTCGGCCAAGTGCTAACGAGCGCGATGGCGGCGTTTGCTTTCGCTCGCCTGCGGTTCCCAGGCCGTGACAAGCTCTTCTTCGCCTACCTGGCGACGATGATGATCCCCGGATCGGTGACGATGATCCCGGTCTTCGTGATCATGAAGAGCCTGGGATGGATCAACACCTACCAGGCGCTGATCATCCCCGGCCTCTTCAGCGCGTACGGGACGTTCATGCTCCGGCAGTTCTTCATGGGGCTCCCCGGCGAACTCGAGGACGCGGCGAAGATCGACGGCTCGGGGTACTTCGGGATCTTCACGCGGGTGACGATCCCGCTCAGCAAGCCGGCGTTGGCGACCCTGACGACGTTCACGTTCATGGGCTTCTGGGGGAGCTACATGTGGCCGCTGATCGTCACGGTCACCGAGGCGCCGCGCACCCTCCCGATCGGCCTGCGGTACTTCGTCGGACAGCACGCGACCAACTACACGCAGCTCATGGCCGGCTCGGTGATCGCGCTGATCCCGGTGCTCCTGCTCTTCATCTTCAACCAACGCTACTTCGTCGAGGGCATCAAGCTGAGCGGCATCAAGGGGTGATCGATATGCAGTACATCCTCGCAATAGACCAGGGAACGACCGGGAGTCGGGCGATCGTGTACGACAAGCAGGGCGCGCAGGTCGCCGTCGCATACCGGGAGTTCACCCAGCACTTCCCGAAACCCGGATGGGTCGAGCACGACCCGGAGGAGATCTGGCAGAGCGTTCAGACCACCCTCCGGGAGGTCCTCGCCCAGGTGCCGGCCTCCTCAATCGCCGCGATCGGGATCACCAACCAGCGCGAGACCACCGTCGTCTGGGACCGCGAGACCGGTCTGCCGGTGCACAACGCGATCGTGTGGCAGTGCCGCCGGACCGCCGACCGGTGCGACGAGATCAACCGCACGCCCGGCGAGACCGAGTTCTTCCACGAGCGGACCGGCCTCCCGGTGGACGCCTACTTCTCCGCCACCAAGATCGAGTGGATCCTCCGCAACGTCCCCGGCGTTCGCGAAAAGGCCGACGCTGGACGGCTACTCTTCGGCACGACCGACTCGTGGGTGCTCTGGAAGCTCACGGGCGGCCAGGTCCACGCCACGGACTTCACCAACGCCTCCCGGACGATGCTCTTCAACATCGACACGCTCTCCTGGGATGAGGAGATCCTCGCACGCTTCGGCATCCCGTTCTCGATGCTCCCGGAGGTCCGGCCATCCTCCGGGGTGATCGGGTATACTGCCCACCAATCTGACTCCCTTGGCGACCTTGGCGTCTTCGCGGTTCCATCGGGCATTCCGATCAGCGGGATCGCGGGCGACCAGCAAGCGGCGCTCTTCGGCCAGGCGTGCTTCGAGCCGGGGACGATCAAGAACACCTACGGCACGGGAAGCTTCATCCTGATGAACACCGGCAGCAAGCGTCCTCACTCCGACCACGGACTGATCGTCACGATCGGCTGCGGATCGAAAGGTGAGCCGGTCTATGCGCTCGAAGGAGCGGTGTTCGTGGCGGGCGCGGCGATTCAGTGGCTGAGGGATGGGCTTGGCATCCTCCCATCGGCCTCGGAGTCCGAGCGGATGGCGTCCTCACTCCCGGACAACGCGGGCGTATACTTCGTCCCGGCGCTGACCGGCCTCGGCGCTCCGTACTGGGACCAGGACGCCCGAGGGGCGATCTTCGGCCTCACACGCGGCACGACCTCCGCGCACCTCGTCCGGGCGGCGCTGGAGGCGATGTGCTACCAGACGCGCGACGTGCTCGACGCCATGCAGAAGGACTCCGGACTTGCTATCCCGAGGCTGAAGGTCGACGGCGGCGCGGTGGCGAACGACTTCCTCTGCCGATTCCAGGCCGATGTGCTGGGCGTCGAGGTGGTGCGCCCTCGCACGATCGAGACGACCTCGCTCGGAGCGGCATACCTAGCGGGACTTGCAGTCGGATACTGGAAGGATGCCGACGAGATCCGCGCTTGCTGGATGGAGGACCGGGTCTTCACGCCGTCGATCGCGCGCACGGATGCGGATGCCCTCTACCACGCCTGGCAGGATGCAGTCAAGAGGACATTGAGCAGGTAACCGCCAAGACGTCAACAGCGCCAAGGCTGGAGGAGGCGGGGATTGATGACTCGGCTAACGGGACTCGCAGCCCCACGAGATGTCCTTCACCCCATGTGACTGCATGAGGTCCTTGAGGTAGCTCAGCGACTTCTCATCGAGGGCGGCATCCCCGTTCCGCTTTCCCTCGACCCAGCGCATGTGGTCCCAGTGGTGAAGGCTGATCGATGCGACGCGCTTCCGGCCCTCGTAGAACTCGAAGGTGTAGTCCCCGCAGCACCGGCAGGAACTTCCGGTCTCGGTGACATTGAGGTGCGCGATCAGGTCGCGACACTCATCCCCACGGAGGGTGAAGAGGTGCGTCTCCGCCTCAGGCGTGCGGTGACAGGTCCCTCCGGACCGAACGCGGACCTCGGTTACTCCTGCAAACGCCTCAGATACGGGGACACTCTTGCGTGTAGGGCGGGACTGAAGAGCTGTGCAGTACAGTACGACCAATCCTGCTGTGAATATGACTATGCCGAGTACGAACCGGCTGCCGTGCTTCTCCATCTGGTTGTGCTACCTTCATCGTTATAGACCTGCCCACCAGATGAAATGTTCCATGTTTGCCTAAAGAAAGTCACGGCTTCCTTGCCGGATGCCTCAGCGCTGAGGCCATCTCAGGAACGACTCCCTCATACGGTCGCGGTAGGTCTCCAGGACAGTCCGGTATCGTTGTCGAAGCGGTTCGTTCGTGTCGGTGGCGGTCAACCGGGCGGCCCGGGCGAGGAGTTCCACCTGCGCCGCCAGGTCGCCGAGGTGGATATATTCCGGCGCGATAGTCGGTTCGGGGCTGACGTTGTGGTAGTTCCCCAGGGGAATCGCCATCGCGGTGGTCCGATACCCGCTCAGGACGAAGACGATCGCCTCGCAGTTGCCGCCGCTCATCAGTTGGCGCTGGACCTTCGTATCGGGGTTCTCCTTCTGCATGGCATCCCTCGCCGCATGGAGGACCGATTCCGCGTCGCCGTCGAACGTGCGGCTCTTGTCCCCCACCCTGATCACCGGGCCGCCGCCGATCTCCGCGCCGGGGAGCGTCTTGCTGGTCTCGAGGGAGACGACAATCGCGTCGGCCGGGAGAATCCGCGCCTCCGCAAGCAGGGACGCGCCGACGAGCCCGATCTCCTCCGCGCGGGTGAAGACTCCGAGACACCGGCAAGGCGACTTCCGCTCGACCAGCGCCTCCAGGGTGAGGAGGATCGTCGCGCAGCCGACCACGTCGTCGATCGCGCGCATGTAGGCGATGTCGTCCCTGATCTCGATCGGCGGGAGGTCCCAGATGCCGAAGAAGCGGCAGCCGTCAGACAGGTCGGACAGCTCAGACTCGCGCGACAACTCCAGGTCGAAGATGAGGCCGTCGGCGTAGTCGATCTCCTCGTAGCCGGTGACGACGCCGGGGATGCCCTCGTCCGGCCCGTCCACGGGCGGGAACTCGGGGAAGACTCTCACAGGGACTCGCCGACCGTCGAAGCATTCCTTTCGGGCGCCGCCGAGCATCAGGGCGCGCGGGGGCTTGCCCTCTTCGCGGATGATCTCGAAGGCTGGGTGGTCCATGTGCGCCATCAGGGCGAGGGACGGAGCATCCGGCGCGCCCTCACCCTCGTAGCGGGCGATGATGTTGCCGTACCGGTCCTGCTCGAACGGAATGCCGAGCCGGTTCAACTCGCCGGTGATGTATGAAGCGACGCGCCACTCGAAGAACGAGGCGGTCGGATACGCGCTGATCTCGGTCAGGGCGCGGATGCATCTCTCGCGGGTGATGGTTGTCACGGTGTCACCTCTCCATGGGTCTCATACCCCAAGTTTCGCGGCGGCAGGTTTCGCTCCCTTCCTGTGACGCCGGCCGTGCGTTTCGGGTATACTGCTATCGAGTAGGCTGGAGAGGAGACAAGCGATGAGCGAGAATGTGGCAATCCTGGGCGCAACCGATGAACCGTCCAAGTACGCGAACATGGCCCAGCACCGACTGCATGACAAGGGACATACGGTATTCCCGGTCAATCCCAACAAAGACACGATAGACGGACTGAAGGCGTATCCGAGGCTGGAGGACGTCCCCGAGAAGATCGACACGGTGACCGTCTACGTGAGGCCCGCGATCCTGGAGAGCCTCACCGACGACATCCTCGCGGTGAACCCCCGACGGGTGATCATGAACCCCGGTACTGAGAACGAGCAGGTTGCGCAGGTGCTCGAGGAGCACGGAGTCGAGGTCGTCCGCGGGTGCACGCTCGTCATGCTGCACACGGATCAGTTCTAGAGCGTGTTATGCGCTCCGAATGACATCGTGGTAGGATATGTGCATGCGTAAGACCTACCCGAGCGATGTTACCGATGATGAATGGGCATTCCGTGCCCCCTATCTTAGACTGATGACCGAGGACGCTGCTCGGACCGTGCAGTCCACAGTCGAGAGCGTCGAAATCGCCTTTGTAGACCAGGGCTACACAGGTGACAGGATGCTGGTCAAGGCTGCTCCACTTCTCAAAAGTACATAACACGCTCTGGTTGCAGGCGAGCGGAGACTGTGACCGGGGACGGGCATCGACGGGAGCGCCGGACGTCCTCCGCGGTCTTGAGATTCCGCTCCTTGATCAGATCCCTGATCTGTTCCTTCGACAACAGCGCCACGTGTTTCGTGTCCTTTCTCGATCAGTATACGATCCTCCTGATCTCCCGGCGCAGAAGCACACTTTACCGTGCAGACTCTGTACAGACTCTGGAAAGGATCTGCCGACGATCGGATCGCTTCCCCAGACGTGGGGAAGGGGTTCCCATGCTCTTGGATCGCTTCCCCAGACGTGGGGAAAGGATTTCCGAGCTCTCGGATTCCTTCCGCAGACATGCGGAAAGGATTTCCATGTCTGCGAATTCTTTCCGCAGGTATGCGGGAAGAATTTCCAAGCGCTCGGATTCTTTCCGCAAACATGGAAAACGGTTCCGCCGACATGGAAAAAGATTCCGCCGGCGTGCGGAAGGAACCTGAGAGGTCTCCACTTCTTCCGCATCGAGCGCCGCCCGGTCCGGCCGCGCATCCGCCTCCCTCGGAGCGCCGATGCCGGGCGGGGCGCCCGTGTCGGCCGGAATCCCGGTATTGCTAAGCTCCCATTCTTCACGATACAACGCTCCTGGCAGTTGCCTGCCGAGACACAAAACCCGCTAGTCCTGAGTAGCGAAGCGTATCGAAGGACGGTCGCGGCTAGTCAGACCTAGCGGTGGTTATTTCCCGAGTCACAAAACCCGTCAGTCCTGAGTAGCGAAGCGTATCGAAGGACGGTCGGACCTAGCCAGCGCTGACGCTGCGAGGCTTCCCGGGAGCGAAGCTCAGAACAACAACCTCGAAGGATCAAATCAGTCGAGCGCCAGGTCATCTCCGCCGAATCGTGCTGGATGGCGATAGGTGATCCAACACTAAAGGGATTCCGGAGAAGGCATTTCGTCGAGTCTCCTTTCCCCACCCTGCACATCCTTGCCAACCTCTCTTGCCAGCGCGCAGGAATACCCCCACCCCGTCTACAATACATAATTCGGTGAGCACCACCAATCTGAGTTTGAGAGGACCTGCAATGGCTTTTCCCGAATCGCTCGACAGCACGCTTAGAGGTATCTCCGAGACGGAGATGGGCGCAACCCCGATGGTGCAACGCATCCGTCAGGAGATAGACTTCGCCAAGGCGTTCGTCGATCTTTACCCGGACAACAAGAACAAGTGGCAGAACCTTATCCTGAAGGCCGCCGGAATAGTGAAGGACAGGCTGAGCGCGGGCGGAGCGATCGACCTGGCCGCCGTCATCGGTGAGGCCGAGGAGATCATGGCTCCCATAGGCGCGGAGGCCAAGACCTATACCGTTCACTGCTGCGGACACGCGCACATCGACATGAACTGGCTGTGGCCGTGGCAGGAGACGATCAGCGTCACGCACGACACGTTCAAGACCGTCGATCGCCTGATGGACGAGTTCCCCGACTTCAAGTTTTCGCAGAGCCAGGCATCGACCTACATCGGCATGGAGGAGTTCTGCCCGGAGATCTTCGAGACGATCAAGAAGCGGATCGACGAAGGACGCTGGGAGCCGACCGCCAGCATGTGGGTCGAGGGAGACAAGAACATGGCGGCCGGCGAGATAATCTGCCGCCACATGCTCTACACGCGCCGCTACTTCAACGAGCGCTTCGGCCTCCCATACGATGCGATCAAGATCGACTGGGAGTGCGACACCTTCGGCCACCCGCACACTCTCCCCGGCATCCTGAACCGAGGCGGCGTCACCCGCTACTACTTCCACCGCACGGGCCCGCAGAAGTGGCTCTACTGGTGGCAATCGCCCGATGGCTCTCGGGTGCTCGCGTTCCGAGACAAGCTCGGCTACAACGGCGCGATCGTCCCGGAGATCATCCCATGGCTGGTGGACTATGCGAAGGAGACCGGCCTCAAGGACTGGATGTTCATGTACGGAGTCGGCGATCACGGCGGCGGGCCGACGCGCCGGGACCTGATGAGGGCGGCCGAGCTCAATTCGTGGCCGATCTACCCGACGATCAAGCTCTCGACGACGGATGAGTTCTACTCGACCGTCGAGAAGCAGGCGGACAAGATCCCCGTAGTCGACGGCGAACTGAACTTCGTCTTCGAGGGATGCTACACCTCCCAGAGCAACATCAAGCGGGCGAACCGAGTGAGCGAGAACATCCTCCCCGAGGTAGAGGCGATCTCGCTCGTGGCGGGAGCGGCCGCCGGATTCCCCTATCCCGTGGACCAGGTCCGCAAGGGCTGGCGGATGGCGATGTTCAACCAGTTCCACGACATCCTCCCCGGCTCGGGAATCCATGCCACCTACGAGTACGCTCAGGGGCTTTTCCAGGAGATCCAGGCGATCGCGGGCGCAGTCCGGACAAGGGCGCTCCGACAGCTTGCGGCGAAGATCGACACCAGCAAGGCGTCCGGCATCGAGCCTCCGACCGGCAACATGGGCGCGGGACTCGGCGACAGCGCCGGCGCGGGGGCGGGCGACCCAGGCATCCCCGGCGGCGTCTCGGCCTATGCGGTCGGCGCGACCTTCGCGGAGCCGGTGGTGGTCTTCAACCAGCTCGCCTTCCCGAGATCGGAGATGGTCTACGCCAAGGTCTGGAACAAGGAGTTCCCGCATGACCGAATCGCGGTCCACGACGAGAACGGCAACGTGACCAGCGGCCAGGTCGTCGGCCAGGGCGGATACTGGGGCCACAACTTCATCACCGTCGCGTTCCCGGCGGCCGACGTCCCGGCGACCGGCTACAAGGTCTACACGATCGACCGAGTGGCGACTCCCGTTTCTACGGAGGGCGTCAAGCTGACCCAGAAGGGCGAGCAGTTCACGTCCGGCGTTTCACCGGTGACGATGGAGAACGAGTTCCTGAGCGTTGAGATCGATCCACCCTCAGGCGCGATCAAGCACCTCATCGATAAGTCCACCGGCTACGACTACGTTCCCGAGGGGCAGTTGCTCGGAGTGCTCGAGCACGTGCATGAGATATCCAAGGGTATGACCGCATGGACAATCGGCAAGATCGACAGAGTCGACGTCCTCTCGCAGGACGGCGACCTCAATGTCGGCCAGCGAGGGCCCCATCGAGCGAGCGTCGTCACGAAGCGTAAGGTAGGAGACTCGACCGTCAGCGTGGAGATCGGCCTCAATGCCGGCAGTCCGATGGTCGATTTCGCGGTCCAGGTACACTGGGTCGAGATCGGCACCCCTGAGAAAGGCATCCCGCAACTCAGAATCGCCTTCCCGACGAGGATATCCGACCCCAAGGCGACCTACGAGATCCCGTTCGGCAGCATCCGGCGACCGGCCAACGGGCAGGAGGTCCCGGCGCTCAAGTGGGCGGACCTCTCAGGCGACCGCATCGGGGCCAAGGGCTCGTGCGGAATCACGATGGTCAATGCGGACAAGTACGGCCACAATGCCGATGAGAATACGCTGAGACTGACGCTTCTGCGGTCGAGCTTCGATCCCGATCCCATCCCCGAAACCGGCGACCACACGATCCGGCTGGCGATCATTCCGCACGACGGTCCGGTATCGGTGTCGACGGCGATGCGGCAGGGCGCGGCGTTCGGCCTGCCGATGAACGTGGCGAGCACGGACATCCACAAGGGCACGCTCCCGCCGAGCAAGGGCTTCGCGGAGGTGCTGACGCCGAACGTGATGCCGGCGGCCATCAAGAAGGCCGAGGACTCGGATGCGCTGATCGTCCGCGTGTACGAGGTCGAGGGCAAGGACACCGAGGCCCGGATCAGGCTGACCGACCTGGTGAAGCCCGGCACACCCGCGCGGCAGGTCGATCTGATGGAGCAGCCGCTCCCGAAGCTGAAGGCCAAGATGGAGGGCGACACCCTCGTCGTCAAGGTCCCGGCATACGGGATCGCGTCGGTGATGGTGGGCTAGGACCCGACCAACAAGGATTGGCAGGATGTGCGGGATGAGATACGCCTGCACTCCTGCCATCTTTGCGGAGGCGGACTGTACGGCAACCGCTTCCTTAGCATCGCATCGTGAGTGGCGATGTTTGCATTGAGGGTGTTCGTGCTGCCATGGATGATATGCCACGGCATGTTCACGCTCACGAGTGACGATCAGTATCGCGTCCTGATTGCTCTCGTGCGTGTGCGCTACCTGCAATCCACGGACGCTTCGACACGGACTACGCGGTTCGCAGGACATGAGTTGCACTGAGGACGATCCATGAACCACCGAGACCGAGCCTTGGCGGCGATGAGAGGTGAGCCGGTTGACCGGATGCCGTTCATCGCGCGCATGGACCTCTGGTACGGCTTCCACCGCAATCGGGGCACGCTCCCTCATCCCTACGAGAACGCCGAACTATGGGACATCCAGCGCGACCTCGGCGTCGGCATATTCGGGTTCGGCGTATGGATGGAGTCGTTCTACAAGCTCGTTCGGCGCTTCGAGGTCGAAGAATCGACCGAGAACGGCCTGACGACCACCATCTGGCGCACCCCCTACGGTGACCTCACCGCCCGCGACCGCATGTCCGAGGAGTTGATGGAGGCCGCGGGAGCCGGCGCGCGGATCGAGTTCCCGTTCAAGTCGGCGGCGGACTACGATGCGCTCCGATACATCATCGAGCACACGGATGTCGTCGAGAACTTCGATGCCTACGGACGGTTCGTCGACTCGATCGGCGGCGATGGGATCGCTCTCCCGTTCTCAGGGCATCTGCCGGCGCACCAGTTGATGCTGCAGTTCATGGGCTACGAACGGTTCTACTACGAGCTGTTCGAGAACGAGGACCGAGTGCTGGGACTGGTCGAACTGCTGACCGACCAGCAGCGGCGGATACTCGATCTGGCGGCGACGTGCCCGGCGCAGGCGATCGAGGTCGGCGGCAACTACGACGAGCAGATGACCCCGCCTCCGATCTTCGACCGATTCTTCGCTCCGTTCTATCGCGAGGCGAGGGAGAAGCTCTCGTCCGCCGGAAAGGTCCTCGCCATCCACGGAGACGGCGAGATGAGAGTCCTGCTCTCGAAGATCATGGAGTGCGGCGTGCAGGTCGTGGAGGCCGTCACCCCCCAACCCATGACCTCGATCGACATTAGGGCGACGCGGCTGCTCTGGGGAGACAGGGTCGCTTTCTGGGGAGGGCTTCCATCTGTTATACTGACGGAGGTCTTCTCCGAGGCGGAATTCGAGCAGTACCTCGAAGACTTGTTCGAGGCCGTCGCGCCGGGCGACCGGTTCATCCTCGGATTCGGCGACAACGTCCCGACCGACGCGCTCTTCGATCGAGTGAAGCGCGTCGTTCAGTTCTGGCGGGAGAAAACATAGGGAACGTGCCCTGGTAAGGAGTAAGCATGATCGATACATCTGCGATAGACAAGGCAATCCAGGCGGGCATGAAGGCCTGGAAGATACCCGGAGTGGCGGTCGCCGTGGTAGACGGCGACGAGGTCTACCTCCAGGGATATGGAGTCAAGGAGGTCGGAGCCGACGATCCGATCACGCCGAACACGCTCTTCGCCATCGCCTCGATGACCAAAGCGTTCACCACCGCCTGCATGGCGATCCTCGTTGACGAAGGCAAGATGTCGTGGGACGACCATCCCAGGAAGCATCTGCCCTGGTTCAAGCTCTCCGATCCGCACGCCGATGCGCTCGTTACCATGCGCGACCTGGTCAGCCATCGGACCGGCATGCCGCGGCACGACGCCCTCTGGTGCGTGCAGGACCGGAGTCCGGAGGAGATCGTCCGGCGCTACGGACTCGCGCCCCACTCCACGTCATTTCGATCGACCTACGAATATGCGAACGTGCCGTTCTCAGCGGCGGGGCTGTGTGTCGGAAACGCCGCCGGGAGCACCTGGCAGGAGTTCCTCAAGGAACGCATCTTCGATCCCCTCGGCATGTCGGCCGTGACGAAGGTGAGCGAAACCGAGGCGTCGCCTGATCACTCCCACGGCCATGTGCCGCATAAGGGAAAAGTGGTCGTCTTCCCCTCTCCGAAGCACGACAACTCGACCGCGGCGGGCGCGATCAATGCCAGCGCATCTGACATGAGCAAGTGGATTCGCCTCCAACTGAACGACGGCGAGTTCGAGGGGAAGCAGATCATCTCGAAGAAGAATCTCGATGAGACCAGGAAGCCGCACACCGTAGTCCCGATCGAGAATCCCGACAAGTATGGCATCGACCATGGCACCAACCTCCAGACCTATTGCCTCGGGTGGAACAAGCTGGAGTATCGAGGTCATATCGTCTTCAGCCACGGCGGCTGGCTCAGGGGATTCACCAGCAACACCACCCTTGTGCCCTCGAAGAGGATCGGCTTCACCGTCTTGACGAACATAGCAATGGACGGCCCGTCGCAATGCCTCGCCAATTCGCTGCGGGATATCCTCCTCGGGCTTCCCAAGCGCAACTGGCATGCCGACATCAAGAAGATCCACGTCCTCCAGAAGCAGGAGGCCCGGGAGAAGAAGGCCCAGGAGGTTCGCCACCCACGCACCCGACCCTCCCGCGAGCCGGCGGCGTACGTCGGTGACTACGAAGACCCCGCGTACGGAACGCTCTCGATCTCGCTTACCGATGGCGCACTGTTCGCCAGGTACGGAACCGACTACAAGCTCAAGCATTACCACTTCGATACCTTCGTCGGCAAGAACGAGCGCCCCGAGCTGTGGGAGGACATCAAGCTCACGTTCATCCTCGGGGCTGACGGCGAACCGGCATCCGTCAAGACCTCCGGCGGAGAAGGCTTCGACGTCGAGTTCGTGAAGGTGAAGAAGGAAGACAAGTAGTACGGTATGGAGGGTGGAAGTCAAGCCTCCGGACGAAGCATCCGCCCTCCCGTGTAATGAAGACCAAAGACTCCGAAGGAAGGATGACCATGCAGAAGATTCGAACCGCCGTCATCGGGCAGGGCAGGAGCGGGCACAACATCCACGTGGCCGCCCTCAAGGACATGACCGATAGATATGAGATCGTCGCCGTCGCAGATCCCCTCCCGGGACGATGCGATGATGCCGTGAACGCGACCGGATGCGCAGCGTACACCGACTACAGGGAGATGATCAAGCGCGACGACCTCGACCTGGTCGTCAACGCCACGATGAGTCCCGATCACGTGCCCGTGACCCTGGAGGCCCTGGAGGCCGGCCACAACGTACTCGTCGAAAAGCCCGTCGCGCGATACGTAGCGGACGTCGATCGGCTCATCGCCAAGTCGAAGGAGACCGGCAAGCTCCTCGCGGTATTCCAGCAGTCACGTTTCGCGCCTTACTTCCAGCAAGTACTGAAGGTGCTCGACTCCGGCGTTCTCGGACGCGTCGCGCAGATCAACATCGCCTTCAACGGGTTCGCCCGCCGCTGGGACTGGCAGACCCTCCAGGACATGAACGCCGGCTCGCTGCTCAACACCGGCCCTCATCCGATGGACCAGGCCCTCCGGCTCTTCGGATTCGACACCATGCCGAACGTCCTCTGCGTCATGGACCGGCTGAACACCTTCGGCGACGCGGAGGACCACGTCAAGATCCTGCTCACCGGCGCGGGGAAGCCGACCATCGACCTGGAGATCTCATCCTGCGCGCCCTACTCGGACTTCATGTACCAGATCTATGCGCAGTACGGCGGACTGAAGGGCAAGGCCGACCACATCGAGTGGAAGTACTACAAGCCGGAGGAGGCGCCGAAGCAGCATCTGATCCGTGAACCGCTCGACGGACGCCAGTACTGCCGCGAGGAACTCACCTGGCATACCGAAAGCTGGGACCTCCCTGAGGAGCAGAAGAACTGGTTCCAGTATATGGCCAGGCAGTTCTACGGCAACCTCTACGACGCACTGACGACGGGCGCTCCGCTTGCCGTGCCGCTCGATCAGGTGCGCCGACAAATCGAAGTCATCGAGGAGTGCCACCGCCAGAACCCGCTGTCGAAGGCGGGGTGATCGGTGATCAGTAGTCGGTGATCGGTGGGGATAGGCTGCGGGTCACCGTGCCGAGAAGAGAACCTGTAAGGCGAACCATCCGCGATCCGCGGATGGTTCGCCATTTTTCGGCTGAGGAGCATGGAATCGTGCTCGCCAAATGCCTCTATACCTTAGCCAATTCGGCCTCGATCTCTTCCTCGGGGATGTAGTCGACCTTCACCTTGAGCGCCTTTGTGAGCTCCTTGCGGGCGTGCCATGCCTCACCCTTGCGGGCGAGCGCGCGGCCATACTCGTAGTGGTACTTCTGGCGGAGCGGCTTGTCGTTCGGGTGAAGCTCGATCGCGCGCTCGTATCCTTTGCGCCCCTCTTCAAGCTCGCCCCTCTCCAGGAGCAGAAGCCCCAGCGTCGCGTGGGCGTACGCGCACTCGGGATCGAGCTTGAGCGCCTCCCGCACCTCCGCTTCGGCCTCGGCGGGCTTGCCGATCTCGAGCAGGAAGTACGCCAGCCCGTTGCGCAGATCGGCGTCGTTCGGGGCTGCCTCGACCGCCCTGCGGTACGCCTTCTCGGCCTCGTCCACCTGTCCGGCATCCTTCAGTATGCACCCCAGGTTCGACCATGCCGGCGCGAACCCGGGATCGACTTCCACCGCCTTCCGGAACGCCTCCTCCGCCTGATCCTCGCGCTCGGTCCGGCTGAGCAGGATTCCGAGGCTCGACCATGCAGGCGCGTAGTTCGGATCGGCCTCAATCGCCTTCCGGAGCGCCTGCTCGGCATCCTCGGGGCGTTCTTCCTCCCGCAGCAGCACACCGAGGTTCGCCCATGCCTGCGCGAACGACGGATCAGCCTGCACGGCGGACCGGTATGCCTTCTCCGACTCATCCTTGCGGCCGCTCTCGTCGAACAAGACAGCGCGGTTGTAGGCATCGATAGGCGTAGCAGCCTCCGGGTCGATCATGAGATGGACCGCCAGCGCAGGTTCGAGGGCATCGGACGCGTAGAGAGATGCGGCGAGCGGTCGGAGGATCTCGGCGGGCAGAGCGATCCCCGCCTTCTCGAACGCGAGGACCTGGCTCGCGGCGGCCTCGATCTTCGGATCGGATTCGCGCGTGCCTCTGTCGGCCTCATCGAGCATCTTCGGCTCATCCTGCCTGCCGACGAGCGCCTCGATGCGGGCGATCACATCGTCCTTCATCTCGGCGAGCGCCTCCGGCGAGGCGGACTGCATCTCCAGCGCCTGCTTGATCATCGACAAGGCATCGGAGTCGATCCCGCCGTCCGCCACGCGGGCATTGCATTCCGCGCAGAACAGCAGCAGATTCGCCGGGTCCTCATTCGCGGGGTTGCCATCGATATGATGAAGGAGCCGCCCCCTGTTTCCGCAGGCGGGCATGCTGCACGTATAGCCGAGTCGTGCTTTGATCAGCCGCTCGGTCTCGGACGCGGCAGGCTTTTTCGTCTTCTTCTTCTGTTGTCTAGCCATTCAGTGTCTTCCTTACCAGCATCGCGCCTAGCCCCTTGTGGGCGTCGTGTCTTGCAGACGTGACGGGCACAAGGCCCTAGGCTACGTGTGCATCGGCGCTTCCGAATCGATCAACGTACGCTTCGCTTGATATCCAACAGTTCCTTCATCACTCCGTAGAGCGACTCGGAGTACTCCCTCGTCCCGAACGCGTCGTGAAGTCGGCGGTAGAGGGCATAGAGCTTATCGTAGATCGCCTGGGCCTCGGGGTTGGGCGTGTAGACTACATCCTTCAGGCCGCTCATCGCGCGCTGAGCATCCTCGACCTTCGAATAGTACCCACCCACGACCGCACCGAACATCGCCGATCCGAGCGCGCAGGTCTGGCCCGAACGCGAGATCCGCATCGAGCGGCCGGTCGCATCAGCGTAGACCTGCATCAGGAACGGGTTCCGCTCCGCGATCCCGCCGCCGGTGATAACCTCCCGCACCTCGACGCCGTACTCCTGGATGCGCTCCATGATCACGCGAGCGCCGAACGCCGTCGCCTCAATGAGCGCGCGGAAGATCTCCTCCGGCCGCGTGCCGAGCGTCAGTCCGAGGATCATCCCGGTCAGGTTCACGTCCACAAGCACCGTGCGGTTGCCGTTATGCCAGTCGAGCGCAAGGAGGCCGCTCTGGCCCGGCTTCGTCTTCGCGGCAAGGTCGGTGAGGACGGGCAGGGCATTGGTCTTGGCGTGACGTGACTGATCAGACTCATTGGACGGATGGTACAGGTGCTCGAAAGGCCAGACCATCTGGTCCCGGTACCAGGCGAAGATGTCGCCGACCGCCGACTGCCCGGCCTCGATGCCGATCATACCGGGGACGATGCTGCCGTCCACCTGGCCGCAAATCCCCTTGATGGTACCCTCGACCTCAGCAGGCGGCGCGACCATCATGTCGCAGGTGGAGGTTCCCATGATCTTGACGAGAGTGCCGGGCTTCACCCCGGAGCCGACCGCGCCGGTGTGGGCGTCGAACGCTCCGACGGCGACCGCGGTCCCCTCAGGGATGCCGAGCGTCCCTGCCCATTCGGCGCAGAGCCCTCCGACCTTCGTGTCCGCGGTGTATGTGTCGGTGTAGAGCTTGTCGATCAGGCCGTCGAGCTTCGGGCTAACTCCGGACCAGAACTCATTAGAGGGTAGCCCACCCCACTCTGCATGCCACATCGCCTTGTGACCGGCGGCGCATCGGCCACGGAGGATGCTCTTCGGGCGGGTATCGCCGACGAGGAGCGCGGGCATCCAGTCGCAGTGCTCGACGAAGCTCGCGGCGGCGTTGTAGACCTTAGGATCGACATTGGCGAGGTGGAGGATCTTCGAGAAGAACCACTCGGATGAGTAGATCCCTCCGCAGTACTTCGTGTAGTCGATGCTCCACTCGTGCGCCTTGCGGGTGATTAGCTCGGCCTCCTCGTGGCCGGTGTGGTCCTTCCAGAGCCAGGCCATGGCGTTCGGGTTATCCGCGAACTCGGGATGAAACGCGAGGGGCATGCCTTCCTCATCAACGGGAATCGGCGTGCTGCCGGTGGTGTCGATCCCGATGCCGATGATTCTGTCGGCGCTGAATCCCGGCTTGCCCTCAGCCTCAGTGATCGCGCCCCGGACCGATGCCTCCAGCCCCTCGACATAGTCGGCGGGATGCTGGCGGGCGAGGTTCGAGTCACGCTCGTCAAGGATGATGCCGTCGCGCCCGCGGGTGTAGTTGTGGACGCAGGTACCGACCTCCTCGCCGGTCTCGACGTCCACGATCAGCGCGCGGACGGAGTTGGTGCCGTAATCGATGCCTAATGCAAATGTGCGGTTGCTCATGTTGTTCTCCTCACTATGTTGAATCGCTGAGGCACTGAAGGACTGAAGCGCATAGGAGAACACCGCAGACTGAGCTAATGGCCGGCAGTCAGGACTGTGTGTTGGCCTGTCCACTAGCCGATCTTGATGCACGTTCAGCGCTTCCGTTGTTCAGCGGCTCAGCGATTCTACTGCCCGTACTTCTCCACATACCTCTTGTGCGCCCGGGCGACTTCCTCCGCGGGGATCTCGATCGGGGCGCCCATCGAGCGCGCGATGTAGACCGTTTTTGCGACATCCTCCAGCATCACCGCCGCCTTGAACGCCTCGGGGACGCTGCGGCCGACGGTGAAGACGCCGTGGTTCTTCATGAGAATTGCGGGGCACTCGCCGATCTTCTCGACGATCTCCCGGCCGATCTCCTCCTCGCCGATCCTCGCGTAGGCCGAGATCGGGATCGGGCCACCGAACTCATCGGCAATCGCGGTCAGGCAGCACGGGATCGGCTCCCCGAGCGCCGCAAAGGCGGTCGCGTAGTTCGAGTGTGTGTGGATCACGCTCCCGACGTTCGGCATGTGGCGGTACACGTAGAGGTGCGTCGCCGTGTCGACCGACGGCTTGAGCCGTCCCTCGACCACGTTGCCGTCGAGATCGACCACCGACATATCCTCGGGCTTCAGATCGTCGAAGTCCACGCCGCTCGGCTTGATCACCACGAGGCCGCTCGCAGCATGACGACCGCTCACGTTGCCGCTGGTCATCGTCACCAGGCCGTGGGCCGGCAGGAGCTTGTTGTACTTGCAAACGAGCGCCTTCAGGTCATTCAACATCTATGGATTCACCCCTCGAGTAGCGGCCGATTATCTCCCAGAAGCGAGGATCCTCATCGCCGAGACGCCACGCGGCCACTCCGCCGACGCCGAGCTTCCGGCAGACTTCGAGCTTGGCGGCCACGCTGCGGACGTCCTCGAACCAGACCTCGTGCCTGTCACCGTTCTCGACATAGGTGAACCAGGGAGTCGCATACTCTTCGCTCCACTCGATCTTTTTGGGCTTGATGCGGTCGATCAGCGCCGACGCCTTCTTGTGCGTCAGGCTGGTTGCAGGCGGCTTCGACGGCCAGTCATATCCGTAGAACGGGATGCCGGCGATCACCTTCTCGGCGGGCATGCACTCGCACGCGTACTTCACGCACGCCTCGAACCAGTCGATGCCCGCGCACGGTCCCGGAGGTCCGCCCTTCCAATGCTGGTTGTAGGTCATCAGGATGACGAAATCGGAGTACTTGCCGATCTCCTTGTAATCGAACGCGCGGGTCCACATCGCCTTGGGAATGTCCTGCTCCTTGGGACCGACGACGGTGAAGACCTTGTAGCCCTTCGGGTGCAGCGCCTCGTACATTCGGCGGATGAACGCAGAGAAGTGATTGCGGTCACCCGGCGAGGTGTTCTCGATGTCGATGACGACGCCCTTGTACCGAGGCTCGCTCTCGAGGAGCTTGAGCGTGCCCTCGACCATCCTCTTCTGGGCGGACGGGCTGAAGAGCGACCACTTGGCGATCTGCTTGTCGAAGTTGTAGTTGCGGATCAGCGGCGAGATCATCACCGTCTTGTCATCGGCCAGGATGTCGAGGTACTTGGTCTCAGGGGTAACCTCGACCTTGCCCAGGCCGTCCATGACCTCGATGATCGTCGGAGAGAGATCGGTGATGACGCTCTTGTACGCCGCAAGCGCCTCGTCCGCCGATCGGTCAAGCGCCGGAACCTGGTAGTAGGCGAAGACGCGCTTCAGTTCGGCGGCACTGCATGAGACCGCCAGGAGAGCGATCAGGAAGAGAAGCAAGACTGTTTTGATCCGCAACATAGGGAAGACCTCCGTGTATGGTTAGGTTTCAGTAGAGATTCGCAACTGCAGGAATGGTCGAGCGGTCTGCCAGCGAGATGGCTCCTTTCGCGCAGCCGGCTCTGCAGACGCCGCACCCGTAGCACTGCAGTTCGTCGATGTACGCCTTCTTGTCCGAGGAGCTGAAGCCCATCGCGCCGAACTGGCACAGGCGCAGGCATGACCGGCAGCCGGTGCACAGATCTCTGTCCACCGAGGCGACATACTCCCCCTTGAACATTGCCTTCACACCATGCTTCACTGTCGAGCGCATGGCGAAGCAGTCCGATCGGTCGCAGTTGCATATCGCTCCGATGAACGGAGTCCCGAAGGTCCAGACCGAGTGCATGACGCCGTCGCTCTCGATACCTCGCATGAACTCCAGGGCCTCTTCACGGCTGATGACGTCCATGCCCGTTGTGTCCGGCCCCCACCAGTAGTTCCGATGCACTCCCTCGTCCGGCGTATCATTGACAGGGGTCGTACTAACGGCCAGGCAGTATCTCACCTCGCGACCAACGGTAAGATTGCGGCAGACGCAGGGTATCCGGACCACAGAGTTGATGATCGTGAGGATCTGCTCGACATCCTCTATCGGCACTACCTGGCCGAAGTGAGTCTTCTTCATACTCACTGACGCAAGGGAGGCCACGAGACCCCTGACCGGTCGAGGCAGCTTCGAGACGCTTTCCATACGCTCGATGTCGGCTTGTGACAAACCCTCGAACGCGTGGAGCACTCGCTCAATGCGTCGCCTGCGCTTCAGATCGGATGTCAGATCCTCCGAGTAGTTCTTCGCCTGCAGATACCACTTCTTGCCTTCGCCGTGCTTCACACAGAACTCACACATGCTAACCTCCTGGACCGGAGTGGAGTGGAATGGCCACGGAGCGCAGCGACTCGACCAGCACGCGGCCGAACTCCTCCATGCCGAGCGCCGTGATGATGCCCATGTTGTCGTCCGGCGTGTGAGCGGTCGGATGGTCGATCCGGGCAAAGCACGCGACCGGTATGCCGGCGTCCGCGAAGGACGCGTAGTCGCTCTTGCCGCCGAAGTTGCCGTCTACCGGCTCGAACCCGAGCCGACGGGCGGTCGCGACGCAGTGGTCCTTCAGCCAGGGATCGACTCCGCCGTAGCTGCCGATCTCCATGTGCGACTCGATGCCGACAGCGTCAAGGTTGATCATCCCCCTCACTACCGATGGCGATTCAAGGGATACCACGAAGTGCTTCGACCCGGCGTGCGAACCCTCCTCAGACCCGAAGGCGATGAACACCAGCGGCAAGTTCTCATCCGCGAGTACCCGCGCTGCCTCTAGCATCACGGCGACGCCCGAGGCGTTGTCGTTCGCGCCGGTGGTGGTCGCCACGGTATCGTAGTGGGCGCCGACGACGATGTACGACTCGGGCATCCCACTACGGTAGGCGATCACGTTCCTGCACTCCGCGCCGGCCGGATTGGTGAACGGCTGCAGGACCACATCGTAGCCGGACTGCCGGAAGCAGAAGCGGATGAACTCCGCCGCCTGCAAGTCCGTGTCGGAGCCTGCGAAGCGGGCGCCGATATCTTCCACCAGAATGGCGGTCAGGTCATATGAGTTCGAGCCACGAAAATCCATATAGTTAGGTTCGTCGGAGAGATTGCTATTCCTCCGAGTTGACAGGACAGGACGGGCGTGTTAAGGTTGACGGGATTGCCTGAATGGGCCGGCGGTCGGCATCGGACATCGGCCGACGGTGCGTCCCAAGTAGCCGGAATGGAGCAGCAATGGGCAGGATCTTCCTGGTACGACACGGCGAGACGGTATGGAACCGTGCCGCGACATATGCCGGATCGACCGATCTGGATCTCAACGAGACGGGGATCAGACAGGCGGCTCTGGTTGCCGACCGCCTCAGCGAGCAGAAGATCGGCGCCGTCTATTCGAGTGGACTCACGCGCGCCCGGCAGACCGCTGAGGTGATCGCCGAGCGGTTCGGCCTTACGGTGACTCAGGTCCCGGAACTGAACGAGTTGGACTACGGCGAGTGGGAGGGAATCCCCGAGGCTGATGTCCCCGTACGGTACCAGGAGCTGTTCGAGGCATGGAGGGCAAATCCATCGGAAGTGCCGACGCCCGCCGGAGAGTCGCTTGCCGAGTTGAGGGATCGCGCCTATCCCGCGTTCATGCGCATTGCGGATGAGAACCGGCACCAGGACATCGTCATCGTCGCCCACAAGAGCACCAACCGCGTGCTGCTTTGCTGCCTGATGGAGATGGACATCAACCTCTACCGCCAGATCGGCCAGGGAAATGTCGCGATCAACGTGCTCAACCTGCGCGATGATGGGCGAATGATCGTCGAGCAGGTGAACGAATCGTGCCACCTGTCACCGAAAGGGCTGGATGTGGAGCCTCTGTCCGCCTGACGCCATCAGGGAAGATCGGACAGGCGCGACTCAATCTGCGCCCTGAGCGACTCCACGCGCTCCTCCAGAGCCGCATCGCGCGTTCCCATCTGCTCCATGACGGGGCCCATCTTCTCGACTGAGTCTCGGTAGCGCGCGATGCGGTCCAGCGCGCGGCGATAGTGCTCTCGGGCCCGCACATTCTCCCCACGGCTCTCGGCATCGCGTCCCAGCGCCTCGTGGGCGAAGATGTAGCTCGGCTCCACGAGTTCCGGGATCGCCCGCACGCGCTCGTAGACCGAATCCTCCATCTCCGCGACCCTGCGGTAGGCCCTCAGTACATCGGAATGCCTGCCCATCAGTCCGTATGTCTCGGCCAGCGCGGTGTAGACCTGCACAGCGTGAGGGTCCCGACTGAGCGCATCGTGGTACGCCTTCACCGCCTTCTCGTAGTCAGCAAGGCAGTTCGCATAGAGCTTGCCGAGTTGATAGTGCGTCTTCGGCGCGGTCGGCTCCAACTCCGCTGCGCGCATCAGTTCGCGCTCAGCCTCCCTGGCACAGGCTTCTGCATAGGCGTCATCGTCCGACTGCTCCGAGTACAGCCGCAGGACGCCGCCCAGCTTCCGGTGGAGGTCGGCATTGAGCGGGTCGAAGGTCGTAGCAAGTCTGAACGCCCTGACGGCGGATTCGCGGTCGCCCGATCCGAGCAGCGCCCAGGCGCCGGTGTAGTATCCCTGCGAGATGAGCACCGAGAGCAGGCACACGACGATCAGACCAAGCGCCGTGGCCTTCGCCCGGCACATCCAAGCCGACACCGAAACCTTCCACGGCTCCCGATCCGAGAGTGCCACGAGCGCACCGAGCATCAGCCAGAAGCTCGTACCGATCGCGGCGACGTACCAGTCCGAGTCTACGAGGTTGCGAGCCATCGATGCCGCCACCCCGCCGAGGAGTCCGCTCATCATCAGCAGCCGGTCCGGCATCCAATCGGACTGCTGCTCCTCCTCGCGACGTCTCCGCAGGCCGGCGACCGCCGGCACAACCGCGGCTCCGATCAGCCCCACAAGCACGAGGGGCATCGCCGCCCCACCCTCGGCCGCAAGCTGGAGGTAGCTGTTGTGCGCGAGTCTGGTCCACCCGACTTCCGCGTACTTCGGGTAGACGACCTCGAAGGTCCCGAGCCCCGTGCCGAACACCGGATGGTGCCGGACGATGCGCGCGGTCCCCTTCCAGGTATAGATCCTGAATCCCCCGGAGTGCGATTCCGCCTTCACCGAGGCCACTCGGTTGGTCAGCGTCCCACCGGCAAGGACGGCCGCGACGATGCATGGGATGAGGACGATGCCCACTCTTGCAAGCTGCGGGCGTCGGATCGATCCGGAGATCAGGGCCGGCACGAGAAACACGATCACTCCGCCGAACGCCGCCACCGCGCCGAACCTCGATCCGCTCAGCAGCAGACCTGTGAACGACAGCACCACCGCAAGTCCAGCGACTGCGGAAATGCCGAGCGACGTTCGAGTGAGATACCACGCCAAAGCGACAGGGAGGCCCAGCGCCAGGAACCCGGCCAGAAAGTCGGGGTTGAAAAACGTCGAGAAGACGCGCCAATCGGGCATCGTGGTCAGCAGAGACTCCCTCACGCCGAGTGCGCCGACGATGATCGTCGAGACGAGGAGCGCTCCCAACACTCCGTACAGCGCCGGCCAATTCGACCGCAGGCTCGAAACCATCAGGAAGATCGACACGTAGCTGATCAGCGCGATCAGGTCCAGCAGGGTGGCGTGGATGCTCGCCGTCCTCACGAGCGACAAGCCGCCGACCACCAGAAGCGCGGTGGCCGTCGCATAGAGACTGATCGGCGGGAGTTCGATCGAACCCTGACGCCCGGCGCGGACGACCCAGACGATGCACGCCAGGAACACGAGCACCTGCATGATGATCTCCGGCACGCGGCTTTGGGTCAGTTTCCCCGCAACCAGCGGCGATAGGAGAACGACGGCGCTCAGCAGACCGAGTTGAGCGACCCACAGACGGTCGCGCCGAGGAGATGCAGCCGTCCGCCTCATCGGGACTTCCTCCTCATCAGTCTGGCCAGCTTGTTGTGGGTGATCAGCAGGCTCGTCCGGAGGATCAGCCCGAGCGGCACGACCACGCGAGTCAGGATCGATGACCTCTCAGCATAGTGCTTCCTGAAGAAGGCGTACATGCTGCGGTGGAAGGCGACGATCATCGGCACGGGATTCTGATCGCTACTGCGAGCCCTGAGGTGCATGACGGTCGCGCCGGGGAAATACATCACGCGCCAGCCGTTCCGTTTCGCGCGGTAGGCGATATCGACGTCCTCGCAGTACATGAAGAACCGCTCGTCGAGCGCACCGATCGCGTCCAGCATCTCTCTGCGAGCGACCAGCGCCGCCCCCGATACCCAATCGACCTCGCGCTCCTCGTCGTGGGCCCAATCGCTCATCAGGTACTCCCTCACGTACGGGTTGCGTGGGAAGAGCCTAGCAAGCAGCGCGTTGCGGAAGATGCCGGCTGCCAGCGTGGGGAACCGCCGGCACGACTCGAAGACCGACCCGTCCGGGTTCAAGATCCTGATGCCGAAGATGCCGACATCCGGGTTCACATCCCCGAAGCGCACCAACTCGGCGAACGCGCCGGGATGCACAACACAGTCGGGATTCAGCAACAGCACGTACCGTCCGCCGGTCGCCTCGATGCCCTGATTGCTGGCCCTGGCGAATCCGTAGTTTCCGGTGTTCGCGATCACACGGACACCCGGGAACTCACCGTGCAGCATCTCGACGCTGCCGTCGCTCGAGGCGTTATCGACCACGACGATCTCCGTGGAGACGGAGTCCTCCGCGAGCGCCGACTTGAGGCAATCATTGAGCTCGTCGCGGGTATTCCAGTTCACGATGACCACGGAGAGGTCATGCGGCATGTGATCGACCTTTCGAGATGAGAGATGCCTGCCAGGATGCGAGAACAGAGTTGATGCTGATGGCGGCGACGATGAACCAGTATACCGGGGCGGCGATCCGTCCGCGATAGTGCTTGTGGTAGAACAGCTTCATGGAGCGATGCGATTCCCGCACCATCGCCGGTCTCCGCTGGCGGGTACTGGCTCCTCCCGCATGGATCACCTCCGCGGACGGCGTGAAGTAGATGCGCCATCCCTTCTGCTTCGCGCGATAGAGCCAGTCAACTTCGTTAAAGAATATTGGGAATTCCTGGGCGAACATACCTACATCCGATACCGCCTTGCGCAACAGCAGGAGGCATGAGCCCATCGGCTGATCGACCTCGATCTCCCGGTCGTAGTCGAACCAGGTCATCCGGTAACTTGCGAGCCTCCGATTGCGCGGGAACAGCTTGCTCAGTTTCGTGTACTCGAACAACACGCCCCACGGCTCGGGGAACGACCGCAGTGATCGCTGTATCAATCCATCCTCGCCGACGAGCCGACATCCGACCGCAGCAGCGTCCGGATGGCGCTCAGCGAACGACAGGAGCGCATCCAGGGAGCCCGGCTTGACCTCGACATCCGGGTTGAGCAGGAGCAGGTATCGGCCGCGAGCGATCTCCATCCCCTGGTTGTTGCCCTCCGCATACCCTTTGTTGTCCGTGTTGGCGATCAGGTGCGCGTCAGGGAACTCGGAGCGCACCATGTCGGCGCTTCCATCCGGCGACGCGTTGTCTACCACGATCACCTCGTGCTCAACCTCCTGCGAGTGAGCTTGGATCGATGCAAGACAGCGGCGGAGGTAGTCGCGCGTATTCCAATTCACTATGACGATGGAGAGGACCATAGGGATTCTCGCTACTCTATCAAACGCTCCACGCAGGGGAGAAGTTCCCCCAGGCCGCGGATGATGAGGTCCGGCGGGCAGACGTCGAAGAATCCCTCCGGCCGGTCCGGACGGAGGAAGCCGATGGTGCGCGTGCCGGCCGCCCTGCCCCCCTGGACGTCCATCCAGTGGTCGCCGATCATCAGCGCCTCGTCCGGATCGACTCCGAGCGCTTCGAGAGCCAGGAGCAGGTGCTCCGGATGAGGCTTCGTGTTCCTGACGTCGTCGCGGGTGAGCAGCACGTCGTAGAAGACGCCCGTTCGATCAAGCGAGACCTGGACCGCACTCCGGCAGTTGCGGGTCACTATCCCGATCTTGATACCCGCGCGCCGAATCGCGCCCAGGAGTTCGATGGCGCGCGGGATGACATACGCCGCGTCGCTGTGAGCGAGTTCGATCCGTTCCAGCGTTCGGAAGGCTTCCTCCCGGACGCGGACGGCTTCGTCCGCCCTGCCCTGAGCCTCCAACCGGTCAACGATGGCGTTCACGACTGCCAGGATGTCGAGCCCCTGCAACTCAGAAGCGGGGATGCCCTGCCGCTCACCGAGTACAAGCATCTCCCGCTTCATCAGAGGGAAATCGATATCCGTCTCGACCAGCGTGCCGTCCATGTCGAACAGCACCGCGCGTATGCCTTCGAAGGGGTTGTTCATCAGGGACATTATAGGAATTCGGCGGGATGAGGTCAACGGCGGGGCGACGGGGGATGGGAGGATTGGAGTGATGGAGTGATGGAGTACTGGAGTATTGGGATACTGGAGTACCGCGAAGCCATCACTCCAATACTCCATCACCCCATTCCCGCCCTCTCCGCTCGCTACTGCCAGAACTGGTAGGTGGGGATCTTGAGGATCGCGCCCAGGATGTTCATCAGGCTGCCGATGACGAACTGCCCGAGGATGAGCCCGTAGAAGAACGGCAGGTAGTCTCGGAAGGCCTTCAGTCCGCCGTACCGGAGGATCAGCAGCTTGAGCAGCCAGGCGATGAAGAGCGGCATCCAGACCAGGTTCATCTCCCAGCCGGATGCGACCGCGAAACCCAGGGGATGGAACGGCCACCAGGGGAGCCGCGTGCGCATGTACTGCAGGAAAAACGCGGATCCCAGGCCGACGAACACCGCGCCGGTCGCCAGCGCGTTCGGACCTTTCGGGTCCACCAGCCAACCTGCCAGGCGATTGTACGACTCCCAGCCGAAGCGATGCTGAGCCTTGGCCACCGAGCCGTACTCGTAGTTCAGATGAAGCATCGCCCAGAACGCCGCGCCGGTAGCGATCACCCCGGCGAACATCATGCCCCAGAACCATGCGCGCTGGCTCGACCTGGTCCGCTCCGCGAGCTTGAACCCTTCGAGCTGCATGGGCATCGGGTGGCACCGATACGCGCGGTTGAACCAGTAGAGGATCGAGAAGCCGATGAGCGTCGAACCGCCGAACGCGCGCTGGCCGAGCGTATCCGCGAGTATCCAGTCCGGGCCGGTGAAATGGAGATCGTGAACGGGCGATCCCAGTTCCGCGCGCATCCGGGTGATCGCCACCGCCAGCACGAAGTAGATCAGCATGAACAGGATGCCGATCGTCCAGCTCAGGCCTACCAGGGTGCAGAACCAGGAGAGGAACGCCGTGCCTGCTGCGATGCCGAGCAGCGCCCAGCGGTAACGGATCGGCTCCTCGGAGTCGTCCAGCGACGAGGCCGCTCCCACCGCGCATCTCCATACATCGGCAAGGTACTTCCGGCTGAGCCACAGGCTGAACAGGAAGAACGCGACGTACGCGCCGAAGGCCTGGTTGCTCACGTACGGAATTCGCGGATCGATGTCGTATGCGAGCGCGACCGCGGCGACCCTCTGCAGTTTCCAGAAGATGAAGAAGAACCAGCAGGAGAAGAGCAGGTCAACCGGCAGAAGCATGCCGAAGCCGACCAGGAACGGATACCAGGAGATCGGCGTCCACCCGATCGCGTTCCACGGCTTTGTAGCGACCAGCGTCCCCAGGTCGAAATAGCTCAGGCCCGAACCGGGCACGAGTATCCTAGGCACGCTCGGGTAGTACATGTTGAGGCCGTTGATGATGTCCATCGCTCCGGCGGCGCCGAACGCTATCCAGAAGAGCTTGCTCTTGAATATTCGCGGCAGCTTGCCTTCGTAGGTGCCCTGCGTGACTTCCAGCGGCACCTGCGCGACCGGATACGAGAGCTTCTCATGCTCGGTCCACTGTTTGCGCAGGATGGTGTTGATGCACTGCCCGACGAAGAGTATGGCGATGATGAACAGCCCCCACATCAGCACCGGAGTCGCCCATGCCGCCAGAATCTTGGGATCGTAGATCGAGCTGTTCCCATAAAAATAGCCGCGGATGACCTCGGGATCGGAGACCATCAGCCACTTCGGCAGCTTGTCGACGAAGAGCGGGCTCGCGTGATTTGGGAACTGGAACGGCCAGGCCAGCATCGGGACGAGCACCTGGATCATGTCGTGCCCGGCGATGGCCGACGAGATCATCATCATGATGTAGATGACCATCAGCTCGCCCTGAGTGAGCGCCCATCCCGGACGGCGTCTCGCCACGAGCATGTTGATCAGGCTCAGCACGAGGACGATGAAGATGGCGTTGAAGAGTATGGAGATGGTCGTCGGGTGCGCCGAGCTCCGTATGCACTCCATGTTGATCAGCCAGTAGGCATTCACAGGCACCAACAGCGTGCCCAGCATGAGGGAGCGCCAGGTTACGGCCCGGGCGGGACGTGCGGCGGGGGCGGATTCTCTCTTGGTTCGAGTCTGTTTCAGAAGATGCATCCCAGGTGTGTGAACTCCGAAATGAGGCTGAATACGGTATAGTTAGCGAAACCGGCGCCGTTCTCCTTCTTGCGCGTCGTCGGGGCTCCTTTGCGAGCGGACGACTATCTGGTATAATTCACCTGTCTGCCGACAGGAGAGGATCATGGGCGAGAAGGGCCAGAAGACAATCGCAGTCAACCGAAAAGCGCGCCACGAGTACTTCATCGAGGGAACTTACGATGCAGGGATCGCGCTCGCCGGCACGGAGGTGAAGAGCATCCGTGCAGGCAAGGTGAGCCTGCAGGACGCCTTCGCGCGCGTGGACAACGGCGAGGTATGGCTGCACAACATGTACATCGCTCCGTACGAGTTCGGCAGCCGGTTCAACCTCGAGCCGAAGCGCCCCCGGAAGCTCCTGCTCCACCGGCACCAGATCGAGAAACTGCGAGCCGTGACCGAGCAGAAGGGACTGACGCTCATCCCGCTGCGCATCTACTTCGAGCGAGGGTACGCAAAGATCGAATTGGGCGTGGCCAAGGGCAAGAAGCTCTACGACAAGCGAGAGGCGATCGCAGAGCGCGACGCCCGCCGCGAGGAGGAGCGCGGGTTCGCCGAGAGAAGCTGACAGCCCACCATTACGCGGTGATCTCAGCTATGTAGTTCCTGTGTCGATACTCCGCGACCATCGCCTCATCGAGAGGATAGACCCCGAACTCCTTCGCCGCCTCGATCATCGTGCGGTAGTTCTCCGGCTTGACTCCGGGATGGATCGAGTTGCTCGACGCGATCACGTGCCCGCCGCCCACGGAGGCCTTCGCGATGGTCTCCTTCACGGCATCGATCACCTGCTCCCTCGTGCCGTACGGAAGCAGGGTTCCGCAATCGACGTTCCCCACGACCGCCACTCGATCGCCGTACTTCGCCTTCACCTCGCCGATGTCCATGCCCGCGATCGGCTCGAGCGGATCGATGGCATCGACGCCGGTATCGACGATCATGTCGAGGATCGGCCGGATGTTCCCGTCGGTGTGCTTGATGTAGGGGATGCCGCGACTGTGGGCGGTCTCGACCATCTCCCTCATGTAGGGGACGACGAACTCCTCGAAGAAGAGGGGCGACATCAGAGGCGCGGTGCGGAAGGCGTAGTCGTCCCCACCGACAACGGCGTCTATCCCCTCATCGATGGCGCGGTTGAGCACGGCCTTCTTGTAGTCGATGACGATACGAGCCAACCGATGCGCGAACTCGGGATTCTCCACGTAGGCCATCAGCAGGTTGTCCATGCCGTAGAGGTAGTGGGAGAACTCGAATCCCTCATGGCAGCAGAGCACGATGGCCTTCTCGCCCTTGAAGCGTCGGACGGCCTCCTTGAGCGTGTCTAGGCGATGGTCGGCATCGGGATCCGGCGCCTTGTATGAGTCGAGATCGGACTGCGACTCGATCGGTCCGCCCATCGGATAGGCCACCCCACACGGCTCCATGCCCCATGCGATGCCCCACTCGTCTTTGAAAGCGCCGCCGCCCAAGTCCGTCGTGCGGTGGTTCTCGAAAACGGTGACCGCATCCAGGCCCAGCCTCTCGGCCAGCGCGAAGTATCCGATATCCCCGTAGATCCCCGAGAGCGTCGGCTCGTTGATGATAAGCTCCCAGATCGGAACGCGGTCTGGCTCTTCCCTGCGGAGGGCGGTCAGGAATCTCTCTCTGCCGGTCATCACTTGCGATCCTTCCTGTCTCTAGAGCGTGTTTCCGTAGGATGGTGTTCCGATCCCCGAATTCGTGGCGTTACGTGGGCATTCGCGGCTGGGAAGCCGCTCCTACAACGGTCTTGAAACGCGCCCCAGGTGTACTGCTGCTTGATTCTGGCACGTTTCGAGGGCAAAGTCAATGATCCGGTCGGAGTTACCGATCTCCGGTCGGAGGACTCCTCCTGCGCGTCCATGAGGGGTCTCCCCCACCTGTAGGAGGGATTTTGCATCGGTGAATGACGACGCTAATCCCGACGTCGGAGTAAGCGGACATAAACCGTCCACAAAACTCCTCCTACATTAGGTTCGGGGTTGCCGATCTACGATCGAAAACTCCTCCTACGATGATACGACGCCCTGGACGGGGAACTCAGCGGCTTCTGCTGGCGGGGAGGCTGTAGACCATGACCGGGAAGCCCTTGCCGATGCCGAGGTAGTCCGCGGCATTGCCCTGGTTGATGCCGATCTCGAGCATGCCGCTGCCGCCGACGAGAGCAACGACGTGTCCCGCCGCGACGTCGCCGAAGGTCCTGCTGATGCCTTCGATATCCCTGCTGCCGAGCTGTACGCTGATCCGCCCGCCCTGCTGCTCGGACAGCCATCTCTCCAGAGGCTCGCGCTCGATGTTGGTGATCAGGTTGCCGAACCGGTCGATGTAGATGACCTCGCCCTTGATGGTCTGCGGACGGACCGAAGCCTCCGGGGTCTCGAAGGTGATCGGATCGTCTATCGGCGTGCCAAGCTCCGAGAGTGCCACTCCTTTCGACAGATGCGCCGCTACCGGAGCGAAGATGTCCCGTCCATGGAATGTGCCGCTGACATTGGGAAGGTGGAAGCGGGACTCCCTCAGTTCCACCGCCGAGCCCAGCTTGTAATCGCGGAGCACCCAGCTCAGCAGGCCGTTGTCCGGGCAGACGACGGTCCGGCCGTCTATTTCGGCGGCGATGGCCCGACGGTCGGTGCCGACTCCGGGATCGACCACCACTGCAAAGACCGTTCCCTTGGGGAAGTACGGAAACGCCGTGCGGAGCGCAAACGACGCGGAGTGTACGTCGCCCGGCTCGATGTCATGCCCCAGGTCGACGATGACGGCGGATGGGTTGATGCCGAGGATGACACCCTTCATGATACCGGCGAAGGGGTCGCGCGTGCCAAAGTCGGTTAAGAGAGCGATTACCGGAGCGTCGGCCATATCATACCTCGATTCCTATCCTCGCGGGCACACCTTCCACCGACGGGTGCTTCAAGTCCGCCATCTCCGTAACCAAATCGGCCGCGCCGATCAGCCAGTCGGGCGCGTATCGGCCGGTGATCACCAGGTCCACGTGCTCCGGCCGTCCCGAGATGATGGGCAGGACCTCGCCGCTGTTGAGGAACTCGTAGAAGAGCACGACGTTCAGTTCGTCGAGCACCACCAGGTCGTAGTCACCGGACGAGATCAGGTCCGACGCGGTCTCGAAGTTCCGACGGCTCTCCTCGCGCAGGATCGGCGAATTCCGCTGGTCCGCGGCGGCATCGTAGGGCGAGGTCGATCCGAAGATGTCGATGTCCGGGATGAACCGCTCGGCGGCGATTACCTCGCCGGACGTGTTCGGCTTCAGGAAGCGCACGACGGCAACACGCCAACCGCGGCCGACTGCCCGCAGCGCCTGTCCCCAGGCGGCGCTCGTCTTGCCCTTGCCGTTCCCGGTGTAGACCTGAACGATTCCTCGATCCTGCCTCATGTCCATCACTGCTAGAGGTAATCCTCCAGCTTCAGCTCCTTGAGCGAGTCCACGATCTTCTTCACATCCTGGGCTCGGTCCTTTCGACAGATCAGGAGCGCGCCCTCGGTATCCACGATGATAAGATCCTCGACTCCGACCGTGGCGATGATCTTGCCCTCCTGGCCCATGATGAGCGAGTTCGTCGTGTCTATGCCGAGATGTGTGCTGCCCTTGACGCTATTGCCCGAATCATCACAGACCGCGAGGTCGTGGACGGTCTTCCAACTGCCTACGTCATTCCAGCCGAAGTCGCCGGGGATAACCAGGATATCCTGCAGCTTCTCCATGATGCCGTAGTCGACCGATATGCGCTGCATAAGGTCGTATTCACGGAGCAGCACTTCCTGCTCCTGATCGGTCCCGATGGCGTCGCGGATGCGCATGAGCCGCTCGTAGATCTCCGGCAGGTGCTTTTCGAACAGCGTGAGGATCGTGGGGATGCTCCACAGGAACATTCCACTGTTCCAGAGGTATCTGCCGCTCTCGACGTACTCCGTTGCGGTTTCCAGGTCGGGCTTCTCCGCGAAGCGTTTGGCGTAGTAGACGTCGCGTCCGTCCACGTTGCGAAAGACGCCGTCGCACTCGATGTACCCGTAGCCCGTCGCGGGCTCCGTGGGCTTGATGCCGATGGTGACTACGTGACCCTCCGCGGCAAGCTTCTCGCCCGCCTGGACGATCCGACGGAACTCATCATAGTTGCCGATGTAGTGATCGGCCGCAAACGTGCCCATGACCGCGTTCGGATCCACACGGCTGAGATAGATCGCCGCCAAGCCGATGCACGGGGCGGTGTCGCGCCGGAACGGATCGATAAGCACGCGCTCACAGCATCCGGGGATCAGGTGGCGGATCAACTCGGCCTGGTGCGTGTTCGTGATGATGTATACGTTGTCATCGCCGACGATCTCGCCGAGCCGTTCGACCGCCTCCTCTACCAGCGGCTTCTCGCCCGTCAGAGCGTGCATCTGCTTCGGAAAACTCTCTCTGGACGCCGGCCACAGCCTCGTGCCGCCGCCGCCCGCCATTATGACAGCGAACATGTTCTCTAGTCGGTCTCCTTCCGTGGGAATGGTCTGCGGTATCTGCTCAGCTTATACCCCATATGGCGAAGGTTCACCCATCGAGCAAGCGGATAACCCGCTCCGGTGCACATTATACCACGAACAGGTGCGTGGATGTGGGCGGACGCGCATGAGGCCGGGGTTCGAGGCGGCTCGTCGGGGTGGTACAAATGTAAGCAGGGCGCGGTGGTTCTTACGTTCCACCACGCCCTAGCGGTTGGGCAACCGATCAGTATGCTCCCTGCTTCGATCCTCGCAAGCCGGAGGTCACAAGCTGTGCGATAGGTACTGTCAGCTTCAGTATGCCCTTATCGCGAACAACTCAAACCATCAGACCGAGCTAGAGCACATTTCGTAAGCTGAACTCCGCCATGTAGGAGGGGATTCCTCGCTTCGTTTCTAAGGAACCTCGCACCGTCAGCTTTGAGTAGTCATGGCCGTCCTTCGATACGCTCCGCTACTCAGGACTGACGGGTTTCCATGTCCCGATGAACCCACCCCGCCAGCCCTGACACGACTGGCGGAGTTTCTGCCCGAGACAACCGCGCTTGCTGTGCAGTAACATGCTCAGAATGACACGCTGTCTCAGACTTGCCTGAGACTCATCAGATAGGCTGGTTGAGCGGCTTGTCCGCACCGAGCGTCCCGGTCTGAAGCGCATTCATCCCCGAGGCGAGGGGATTCCTCGCGTGGCTGCCGTCTCTCGAGACGACAACGGTGAACAAATTGAGAAGCCCGGTAAGCTCGAACACGCGGTGTATCCTGGGACTCCTGCAGGATATCACCATGGAGATGCCCTGCTCTCTGGCGTTGAACCACATCGTAACCAGCGCACCAAGACCGGTGCTGTCGATGTAGTCCAGGTCATCCAGGTTCACCACAAGCTTCCGTCGAGACTTCTTGAGCCACGATTTCCCATATTGGGCCAGTCTGGGACTGGTGTACGAGTCCAAGTCTCCCGACAGCTTCAGCACCGTCGTTCCGGCGTGATCCAACACGCCGATTCTCAGCACATCGTCCATGATATTCGGCCTCCTTTCGGAGCGCCGGACTGACAGAATGAACCGCATCTACTGAATGATGTAGGTCAATGTGACGGTGGCATTCACAGTCACCTCACCCGGGAAGATTGGCGTGGCGGTCCCCGTCTCAGCGGCGACGCCACGGAAAACGGGAAATGGCGGCGGCATGACGCCTACTCCGCCCTGCTGCACCTGATGCACTCGCACCAGTCTGACGCCTAGTGCCTGCGCCATGGTCCTGGCATTCTCTGTGGCATTGTCGACTGCCTGCCGGAGTGCATTCTGCCGGGCAGCATCCTCATCCCGAAGTCGAAAGTCGACACTCTCTACAGTGTTCGCCCCGGCTCCTACTGCGGCATCGATGATCCGCGGCACGAGATTCAGGTTCTCAGTCCGGACGCTGACTGTGTTGACGACTCTGTAACCCACGATCGGCGGCTCTCCCCGCTGGTCCTCGTCCTCGAAACGCCTGATCGGGTAGATCTGGAAAGTTGCGGTTTCGATCTGGCGCTCTGGGATATTCAGAGCCCTCAGCGCATTTATGACTCTAGTAACAATTGCTGCATTCTCTTCTCTGGCCTCGGCGGCCGTCGTGGCCTCCGTCTGCACACCCAGTCTGACTACAGCTAAATCCGGACGGGCTCGCGCCTCCGCGTCCCCCACCGCGGTCAAGGTGTTCGGCTGCTGAGTAGTCGTGCCTTGAGCATATGCCGTCACCGTGGGCACAACCGTCATCGCCACTGTCGATAGAACAACCAGAAACGCCAAACCGAGCAGATTAGACCTGCTATTGTTGATCTTCATCTTACATCTCATCCTTTGCAGATACAGTTATTAAGCGCCTTCGACCATTAACTCTAGCATTGACGCCGCAAAGGGGCGTGTAACCTGAACAGTACCTGCCGAAAAAACCCCTGATACGGGGAACACAAAGGAGAATCGAGACGGGTATCTGTCCGGAGCTGTCATCTGCAGTGGCGGATGTTCTCCGATCACCTTGCTGACACCGGCTCTCCGCGACTGTATGACTCACTTCCCTTGCCCGTCGGACCAGTCCGACGTTACCGTAGCAAGTACCATTCGCGAAGAGCCGGTGCGCATCGGTGGGCTCCGGTCAGTTGCATTCAATGATTACCCATCGCGAGAGAACCTCAAACCCCGCACACAGCATGTGCCGGCTGAGGATGACTGCCCGAACGGATACGATCCTTGATCACTCGAACAGGCGGCTGACCGAACCATCGGTGTGCACGCTTCGGATGGCCTCCGCGATCAACGGAGCGATACTGACCACGGCAATCTTGTCCGGATGCTTCTCAGGGCCGAGAGGAATGGTGTCGGTGACGATGACCTCTTTGATGGTAGGCTTGGCGAGGTACTCCATCGCCCTGCCGACCAGCACCGGATGGGTCGCCATGACGTAGACCTCCGGCTTCGCGCCGTTCTCGATCAGGGCGACTACACTCCGATCGATTGTTCCGCCGGTAGTGATCATATCATCGATGACCACCGGAGTCCGCCCGCGGATATCCCCGACTACATGCGCCACTTCCGGCTCCTCCGGCCCGAGCCTGCGCTTGTGTATGATCGCGACCGGGGCGCTCAGCCTGCTTGCGTATTGCGTGGCGAGCTTGACCCGCCCGGCATCGGGCGAGACCACGACGAGATCCTCGATCCGTTTCGCCGCCATATACCGTGCGAGTACGTTCACCGCGGTCAGATGATCGACAGGGAATCCGAAGAACCCCTGGACCTGCGCCGAATGGAGATCGACCGTGATCATGCGGTCGACGCCGACGGTGGTCATCAGGTCGGCGACCATGCGAGCTGTGATCGGCTCGCGGCCCGCCGCCTTCTTGTCCTGGCGGGCGTAGCCGTAGTATGGGACGACGGCCGTGATTCGTCCGGCGGATGCGCGCTTGAGCGCATCGGTGATCACCAGCAACTCGACCAGGTTCTCGTTCACCGGCGGGCAGGTCGGCTGCACCACAAAAGCATCTGTTCCTCGAATGCTCTCGTGGATCTGCACGCGAATCTCACCATCGGGGAACCTGGAGACCTCCATCGCGGCGGTACCCAGCCCCAGGTACTCCGCAATCGCGGCGGACAGGCAGGGATGGGCATTGCCCGAGAACACCGCCATCTCGCCGGCGCACGTCGGGGCGGATCTCAAGCTGCGACCTCCAGTTCGTTGTGGATCTCAATCACGCCCATGACCTCACGAACTGCACGCTCGGCCGCATCCCTGGCGGTGTCTGAGTCTACACGCCCGCGCAGTGTGACGATCCCGCCTTCGACCGACACATCGATGTCCTTCGGGGTCACGGCGCTGTTGAGCTCGATCAGCTCGATGGCGTCCTTACGGATCTGCTCGCTCGTCCGGAATACGCTGGCCTGCGATGGGCCGATGATGCTGCTGTCGTACTCTTCCTGCATGGCGAATAGCCCTCACGTGCTGTATGATCGGATTCCCGCGCTGCGTCACTCCGAGCGAGGAAACCGGCGGCCGGATTCCCCGCTCGGAGTGACAACCTCGAAGAAGCAAGTCGATCGAGTACTCACTTCCGGCTCGTAGTGTAGGGAGAGACGCACGAAGATGAGCCGCTCTGATTTACCCGGCATCGAGCAACGTGAAAACGAAGTGGCTGTCCGCGATTGCAGGAGGGGATTCCGATCCCCAAACTCGTGGCGTTACGTGGGCATTCGCGGCTGGGAAGTCGCTCCTACATGGCGGCATTCATGGGACGGGGATGGCGGCTCACAGGACGAACTTGCACATCTCTTCGGCGGCATCGAATGTATACCCGGAGGGAAGCGCGCTGAGCGCATACATCACCGAGTCGGACGCGCCGCGCCTTTGTGCATGTCGAAGCAGGTCTTCGCGTGTCGCCGGAAACGAAGCGTCGGCCAGCACATCGATGATCTGATTGCTGCACTCTATGCGGGCGTTCTCGCACACCTCCGTGATATCCCGGTAGATCGCACCGTCGGCCAACTGGTCCAGGCTCACGACAACGGCCTCGGAAGCGTCGTTCATCTCGGCGTAGTCCAGAAGATCCTCCTTCGTCGCCGGGAACGCCATGCCCCGGAGGGCTTCGAAGATCTCGCTACTGCAGTAGAGCGGCATAGGACACCTCTTTCCGCGTGATAATTCAGGTATTCCCTGTACCGCGCGGTTGCTAAACTAGCGCTGCCGAGTGGACTTGAGAAAGGCATGCTGCTCCATGGAATAGCCGATGTTGCGCATACGTAAGGACAGATGTGAACAGACACACCGTCGGAGGGGTACGGACGGGGAATTGCGATGCCGGCGGATACCGGTGGCAGTCCTTAGGCCCAGCCGCGCCGCTCTACTTCGGCGCGGCCATGGCAACTGTTTCAGCGGTAATGCTCTGGATCTTCTTCCGCCGGGGAGTTACTTGTACCGCCACGTGATTCGACCACGCGTGAGATCGTAGGGGGACAGTTCTACGGTCACCCTGTCGCCGGGAAGTATTCGGATAAACCTCATGCGCATCTTGCCGGATACGTGGGCGAGAACCTCGTGTCCGTTCTCGAGCCTGACCCTGAACACCGCGTTCGGCAGCGCTTCCTCAACGACACCGTCTACGCGCATGGCTTCCTCTTTCGGCATATTTCGTCTCACCTCCCCTCGGCGGATTCATAGGTCAGCCGGTCAGCAACCAGCCGCACAATAGCTGCTTTCGCCGCGCATGCGCCCAAATCCTTCACTCCTGCGCACAACTTCCTGCGATGATGCCGGTTTCCTGGAATGAGTATACCCGGCTCTGCAGGAGATCCTGTTTGCATGCGGGTAAACTACACTGACAACTGCGACATATCCCGCTTGATCCATTGAGGGAGCAGCATGTTCCGGATAGTAACCTACAACATCCGCTCGGGACTGGGCATGGATGGTATGCGCTCCATACGCCGCATAGCCAACGTGCTCGTTGATCTCCGACCCGATATCGTATGTCTCCAGGAGGTAGACCAAAACGTGCCGAGAAGCTGGCTGGCGAACCAGCCGAAGTTCCTCGGGATGAGGCTCGCGATGCAGGCCGTATTCCAGCGCAACATCTCGTTTGGCGTGGGAGGCTACGGCAACTGCGTGCTCGTGAAGCCCCGGGCAGGCCACTGCCGCTGCCACAGACTGCCCGGAGGAGGAGAGCCGAGGGGCCTGCTCGAAGTCGAGACGCACATTGACGGCTCAGATATCACCGTGTGCTGCACTCATCTCTCGACGGATCGCGATGCGCGGGAGTCCCAGGCACGAAATGTGGCGGAGATACTGGCGACCATTCGGCGCCCCAAGATACTCTGCGGTGATATGAACGATGTGGTCGGCTCGGGCGCGCTCGATGCCATCATGGCCGACCCGATGCTCCAGGACGCGGCGATCAGCGCGAACAGCCTGACGCCGACGTTCGGGACGAAGGAGGCGGGCCGGCGGATCGACTTCGTGCTGGCAGACCGGCGATTCGCCGTGCAGTCGTACAGAGTCGTAGAAACGAATGCATCGGACCACCTGCCGGTCGTCGTGGATCTGGAACTGGCGGAGTAATGTCAGTCGCCGGTGGCGTGATCGAAGGGGCGGCGGATCGCGTAGTATCCGGCGGCGCGAAGCTCATCGGCCATGTAATGCGATGCGTTCCGCGAGTGCGAATGGATGACGAACGCCGTCCGGCGTAGATGCTCAGGCTTGTGCTTGATGATCCAATAGACCACACCCATCCCGGACTCCTCGACCTCGGGATCGGTCTGCGTCGTCCATCCGAGATCGTAGTCAAGATGCACCTCGTCCCACGGCTCCGACAGCCGTCTCACACACTCCGCGGCGCTCTTCGCCCAGACCGCTCCCGGGTGCACGCGCAGGAAGGCATGCGCCCGGACAGAGCTGTCATCCAGGAACAGGATTCGTCGTGTCGATCGCTCCAAGCCAGGTCTCCTTGCGGGTGCCGCGTCCATATCACCGTATCCACCAAACACCGCGTGCAATCCTCCTAGAACAGAGGCAGGCGAAGGACTCGGGCGGGCTCACAGTCTACGTCCGCACTCACCCGACGACGAAAGATCGGGTCTCGCGCATTGAGAAGGAGATCAAGACGCTCGACGGACTGTTGAGCAGATAGACTGTGTATAGGAGGGGTTTTCCGGGCGGTTCGTGCCCGGCAACCCCGAACCTACCACCCGGATGTATCAGCATAGGGAACGGGCGTTGTCCCGTTTCGCCGGTTGCAGGTATCCACCCGCGGAACGGCACGGCGGCACGTTCCCTCCGGTAGCATTCGCTCCGCTGGTGTATCCCCATCACCACGGAACGCGGCGGCGGGCGTTCCCTACGAGGGATATCGGAGGGCTTCGGTAGCGCCACTCCGTTCTGCTACCGAGGTATCTGCAACTCGACGCACGGTGGATCGTTCTCACACGCTGATGATCTTGCCGAGAACGTAGTGCTTTCGGTCCGGGTACCAGAAGATGCGCGCGTTTTCGATCTCGGTCACCGATCCGTATGAGCCGACCTCCGTGCGCCTCATGGGGCCGATGGCGACTCCCTTGCTCCTCATGTAGGTGTGGGGCGTGCCGAACTGGATCGGCTGGCGGGCCATTCCGTCATAGACACCGACCGCGATGAAAAGCTCCTGGCGGTTGACCGTGTAGTCGGTCGGGCCGCTCCCGCCGTAGCCCGTGCCGTCGTTGTTGTAGAAGAAGAGGACGTAGCGCCCGTCCCGGAGGCGAAAGATCGGGCATGGGGCGATCGGGTTCTTGACCATCTCGCCGTAGTCGTGATAGTGCAGGGGCTCGGGATTGCTCCAGGTGCGTCCGTTGTCCCGGGAGATCGACCAGCCGATGTAGCCGTTGAGCGTCCGCATCGTGCAGAACATCCCGCCATCCGGCATGAGGACGACTGCCGGCTCCTGCGCGACGGAGACCTCCGGCCGGTCCTTGCGAGAGACCCTCAGCCCGACGCCTTGCGGCATGACCGTCTCCACAACGAAGTTCCGAGGATCAGGCTCGGTCAGCCAGTTGGTGAACCGGAAGAAGTTGACCACGGAATCGATCTTGAAGAGCGAAGGCCCCTGCCCGCTTGCCCAGCGGGTAAACCCAGCGAAGGGCACGTCGTCGTGATCGAGGATCACCGGGTTGGCGACGATCCAGTTCGGCGGCACGGACGGATCGGGGTTGTCGAGCGGCGAACGGTCGAACGGGATATCCACCGGTTCGCTCCACGTCTCTCCACCGTCGTCCGAGACCCTGACCCGCATCACGCCGGTCGTATCCTCCCGCGTATCGGTGACGCCAATGTTCTTGTTGTAGCCGACGATGATCCTCCCGCTCCGCGGATCGACTATCGGGAACGACCAGCTTGCGAGACCGGTCCCCGCCGGGTCGCCGGGCTGAGCGCCGTCGAGTACCCTGGGACGCGACCACGAGCGTCCACCCGTATCGCTGATGGCGTAGACGATGCGCTGGTCAGGCGCATTCTCATGGGTGGCCATCGTCCACGTGGCGAAGAGCCTTCCGCTCGGCAGGACGACGACGTGCACGTGCTGGTTCTCCGCGTCAGGGGTGTTCTCCCCCTCAGGGAGGTAGATGATGTAGGTGGGCTGCGTGCGCTCGTACTCGACTTTCGGTTCGGGCTCCTCAAATCCCATTGGTATCACCTCGGAACGGCGGGCGATGGTTTGATCTTTCATTCCCGCGCGCGGTCGGTCTCAATCCCCGGCAGAGCCCCGGCGCAAATGTGGGAACACTCCGTTTACGGAGCATATCACATCATCGAGAAGGGAGCACCGACATGGATCTCAAGACCAAGGAGTTGATCGGCATAGCGGCGTCATACGCGGGCAACTGCGAGCAGTGCCTCGCGTACCACATAGACCAGGGCCGGCGCGCGGGGCTCACGAAGCAGGAGATCAAGATAGCGATCCGGATAGCGGACATCGTCAAGCAGGCGTCGGCGTCGTTCCTGGACGATCTGATCTCGGAGACGCTGGAAGGCTTCGAGAAGGAACAAGCGGCGTGAAGTCCGAACTCAGGTAGTGTTCCGCTAAGTCGAAGACGCGGGTTCTGAACTCAGCGGAACTCCGGGCTGCGCTGTTAGGTCGGGGCCGACGATCCGACTCAGCAGCGCAGCGGTGTCGAGAGGAGGATGTCGTCCATGGCCGAAGAGACGAAAGCACGGGTGAAAGAGATCATCGCGGCACTGCGCAAGGCATATCCGGACGCGAAGGTGTCGCTGGACTTCTCAACGCCTCACGAGCTTCTTGTGGCCACCATCCTCGCGGCACAATCGACCGACGTGAACGTCAACAAGGTGACTCCGGCTTTGTTCCGCAAGTACCGGTCTCCGCAGGACTTTGCCGATGCCGATCCGCGGGAGTTGGAGCAGATCATCCACTCCACCGGCTTCTTCCGCCAGAAGGCGCGAGCGATCATCGAGTCCGCGCAGGACATCGTGAACTTCCACGGCGGCAAGGTACCCGACACGATGGAGGAACTCGTGCGGCTCCGAGGCGTCGGGCGCAAGACGGCCAACGTGGTGCTCAGCGCGGCGTTCGGCAAGCCGGGCCTCATCGTGGACACCCATGTCCTCCGGGTATCCGGCCGGCTCGGATTGGCGGACCCACGGCTTGTCGAGAAGAAAGACGCGGACAAGGTGGAGCGCGAACTCATGGAGGTCGTACCGGAGGAGGATTGGGCGAACTTCAGCAACCTCCTCGTCGCCCTCGGGAGAGCGATCTGCACCGCGCGCAGCCCTCGTCACGAGATATGCCCGGTCCTTCATCTCTGCCCCACCGGTCAGAAGGCAATGAGCGCGAGATGATCGCGCGGCGGACGCATCACCATGCTGATGGCGAGGGTATCACCATACCGGTGGTGCGAAGTGATGAACCGGGAGCGTGAGCGGGCGATCGAGATATTCCACATCCTCGACCGGGAGTACCCGGGCGTCGGGCCGACGATCAACTTCTCGAACCCCTTCGAACTGCTGATCGCGTCGATGATCGGCGCTCGCGCGACTGATGAAAGCGTCAACCGGACCACGAAATCCCTCTTCCGGAAGTACCCCGACCCGCAGGCCCTGGCGCGCGCCGACTACGAGACGCTGGTCGATGAGCTGCGCAACGTCGGTCTGGCGGAACCAAAGGCCCGCTACGTCATCGAGGCATCCCGCATCCTTCTGGATAGGCATGACGGCAAGGTCCCCTGCTCGATGTCCGAACTGCTCGAGCTTCCGGGAGTCGGGCGCAAGATCGCGAGCATGGTGCTCGGCAATGCATGCGGTCAGCCGGCGATGATCGTCGATACGCACGTGAACCGGGTGTCGAACCGCCTCGGACTGACGACCTCGACCAATCCGGCCATCGCCGAGCGCCAACTCAAAGAGGTTCTCCCCGAGCAGTACTGGACCCGCTGGAACTTCCTGATGATCGCCCACGGACGAGCGATCTGCACCGCGCGCAATCCCAGGCACGATGTCTGCGTGGTACTCCACCTTTGTCCCACCGGCCAAGCCGCGTTGCGGACTCGCGCCGCCTGATCGATCCCCGGACTACCCTAAGCTTTTCCAATCCTCCCGCCGATAATCATGGTAACAGCCTCGGCCGTTTTTGCCGGTAGTTTTGCCGGGCTGTCCCCATGATTCCTTAAGGAGGAGATTCGCACATGCAAGCGGTCATACTGGCCGGCGGTAAGGGAACACGCCTACATCCTCTTACCTCCAGCACACCCAAGCCGATGGTCAACCTCTTTGACAAGCCGGTACTCGAACACACTATTGAACTACTCAAGCAGCACGGAATCCGCGACATCGTCATCACCCTGGCATACAAGGCCGATCAGATCATCAACTACTTCGGCGGCGGCACCAAGTGGGGTGTGAACATCCAGTATGCGCTGGAAGACGTGCCGAAAGGCACCGCAGGAGGACTGCGGAGCCTCCAACCCGTGCTCAGCAATACATTCGTAGTCATCTCAGGCGACGCTGTCACCGACTTCGATCTGTCGTCCGCCCTGAGCTTCCACAGACAGAAATCGGCGATCGCCACTATGCTGCTCTACAGTGTAGACGACCCATCGCAGTTCGGCATCGTCGAGACCCAGCCCGATGGAAAGATCCAGCGCTTCCTGGAGAAGCCGAAGCCGACCGAGACGTTCACGAACACCGTGAACACCGGTATCTATATCCTCGAGCCGGAATTGATCAACTGGATCCCGTTCGAGACGGTATACGACTTCAGCCGCGACCTGTTCCCGCGCCTCCTCCAGAACCAGGAGCCGTTCTACGCCGTCCGAGCGGAGGGCTACTGGTGCGACGTTGGCAACCTTGCCCAGTATCGGAACGTCCATTTCGACGCGATGACCGGCAAGGTCAAGCTCAACATACCCGGCGCTCAGGTGACTGACGGCCTGTGGCTCGGCCAGGACGCCTCGGTCCATCCATCGGTGAGACTGGTGTCGCCGCTCTACGTGGGCAGCGGAACCTGCATCGAGAAGGACGCCGAACTCGGAAGGTTCGCGGTCGTCGGCAACATGAGCCTGATCAGGGAAAAGGCACAGGTTGCGCAGAGCGTGATCGGCGCGCGGACGATGGTCGGCCAGAACTCGCAGGTATTCGGATCGGTTCTCGGGAACGGCTATAGGCTCGCGGACGGACGGCATCTCGATGACGAGATAGTGGTCCCTGATGACAGCTCCAGCGAGCTGAGAGCCGACATCGACTCGCGGCACCTGAGTCCGGTCCTGACCGATAGTCAGGTGATCGCTTGGTCCGGGCTGGAAGTGCTCAGGCTTGCGAACATGGAATCGAGCCGCGCTCTGGCGGCATAGTCTGAGGCTGAAATCCCGAGAGGGTGAGGTCAACAATGAGAAGGGCAGGCCCGACATCAATCATACCGGGCCTGCCCTTAGTTCGTTTCAGATCACAGCGAGCTCGCTACTCGGCCTTCATCTGCCAGCATTCGATCATAGTGGCCATGCACTGGTCCACTCCCTCGGCGCTGTCGAGATGAAAGCCGCGCTCGCACTCATAGCGCATCAACTCACGCTGAGGGAAGGGAGACTTGCCGCCCTTCACGATTTTGTACCGGGCTCGGAGATGCTTGCACGCATCCCGAACCGGTTTCAGGTCGGTCTGTCCTGACATGGCTGCTCTCCTCGATTAGAATCGGAGTCCCAGGCTGGCCTGAGCTTCGTACTCCGTCTTGCCTTCAAGGTACATGCGGTCCTGCTCGTATGTGGTCAGGGTCCCGCCGAGATACAGGTTGAAGTCCGATCCAACTTGATGCTTGTAACCTATCCCGTAGACATTCGTGGTCAGGAGCGACGCCTCACGGTACTCGTCGAGCTTGTAGCTGGTCGTGACCGATGAGTGCGCAGAGAGTCGGTAGTCCACACCAACCTCGGTGACCTCGCTGCGCTTGCCGACGAGATAGTTGTCCTTCATCGCGAAGCCGCCCTTGACCTTCAGCTTGCCGAAGTCCGTCAGCAGGCCGACCTTGCGACTGTTCTCACGCAACACGACGCCCTGCTTGTCCTCGGGGTTGACGCTGTAGTCGCCGGTCAGCTTCACCAGTCCGCCCGAGTCCAGGACCACTCCGACGTTCACGCTGTTGAGGTCTTCCTGGCCGATCGTCTCTCTCTGCTTGTAGCCGGCCGAGACCTCGATGAACTTCGAGGGCTTCGTCGCCGCGCTGACATCGGTCACCTTCGATACTATCATTCCGTCGGACTCCAACTCCCTGTATCCCCCGGCGATGGTAGTGTGGTCGAACGGCTTGAGCGTGAGTCGGGTCTCCTTGGTGAGGTTCTGCGTATCATCCGTACCCCTCAGCCCGAACGCTGCCGAGAGGGTCACCATCTTGTGCGGATTGGCCTGCAGTTGCAGATTGCCCACCTGCTCGTTGCCCCGAATCTCGGACTCGCGGTCGGACCAGTCCATCTTCACGTCGAGATACGACAGCGGCTTCGACGCAACCTTGATCGCATGCCCGAACTCCGAACCTTCGACCTCGGAGTCGCGGTGGGCGATATCCATCTCGAGACTGAACCTGGCGGATGGCTTGGCGGTCAGCTTCATGGACTCGGTTGCATCGGATCCGTTCTCCTCAGTGTTGCGGCGAGCAGCGCTCACGTCTACGCGCAGTGCAGTGGTCGGTCGAGCACTCACGCTCACCATCTCACCAGTGTCCTTGCCGCCTTCATCGTGGTTCAGACTGGTCACACCAGCCTTGACGTTCAGCACTTTGGATGGATCCTTGTCGATATCGACTCCGGCGATTGACTTGTATGGAGCGGAAGAAGGACTCTGACGCACGTTCACATCCATGTTGGCGTTGATCTGACTGCCGATCTCGGTCGAGTCTTTCTGTGTAAGCTTTGTATCGACCGTCACGGTGTCGCTCGGCTTGGCGCTCACCTTGAGTTCGTTGGTCGTGGTTCGTGATTCATCGCTCCCCGTTTCGGTCAACACGTTCTCGTGCGTCGCACTAGCCGAGAGCTTCGCGCTGAGCTGGTGTTCGAGCTTCACGGAGTCGGTGGTCGTCTTCGTTCCGTCAGCATCCGGGCGTTCCTTCGCCATCTCGGTGCGCGAGACATTGAGCTTCGGAGCATCCTTGTCGTTGAATGCTACGGCGTAGGTGTTGGTAGTCGTGACCTCGCCTTCCTTGGCGCCGGCAAGCTCCTCGGTGCGCTTCGTGGACGCGTTGAGCTTGAGCGACTCGCTGATGCTGTATACCGCTCCGAGGTCCATGATCTCTGCGCCGGGCTTGAGCTTGTACTCCTTGTACTCCTTCGCGCCGGTGAAGTGCTCGCCGATCCGGCTGTAGGAGGTGGTGAGGCTCAGGCCGCCGATATCCGTGCTGCCGCCGAGTTGTACGGCCGCGCGGTCAATAAACGATGCGTCCGCCGCGTCCTGACCGGGAGCATCCGGCGTGAACAGGAACATGGACTTGATCTCTCCGCTCTCGAGCTTGGTGTTGCCGGTGAGTCCAAGAATCATCAGGTCGGACGTCTGTTTCGGGTCGGCGCCGGCCTGCTTGTAGAGGGCGGTGAACTGCAGGCTGTTGTTCTGTTTCCTGAGCAGGTCGAGAGTGAGCGGCAGGCTGACCGCCGACACATTCCTGGTAGCCTTCTTCGGATCGTACTTGTACTCGACCTCGATGACCGCGCCGTTCGGAACGGGCTTCGTGAACGTCAGCACGCCCGAGGCGTAGTCGATCTGATAGTCGACGTTGCGCTCGACCCGGTGGTTGTTGATGGTGATGCTCTCGCTGTTGCGGTCAACCGGCTTCCAGGAGAGAGTGTATGGCCCATTGGCGCTCTTGCCGAACAGGATGTCCCGGGTGCCGTCGAACATATTCTGAGGCGCCTGCATGGAAGAGACGCCGGTGAGTCCGGTGTTGGCGATGCGCCCCGGGATCTCCTGGGCGTATGCACCGGGCGAAAGCAGTATCAGTATGTAGATGTAGACGAATGATCGCGCTAGAACTCGATAGCCGTACATGACGCGAATCGCTCCTCTTTCCTTACTGTCTTGCCGTAATATTTGACGTCCGAGCGCGCCTCAAGGTTTCACGAATCAGGCTGCCCTGCCTCGTTCACCAAGCTGTTAATATCTTATCACAAGTGGTGTTGGAGAACAAGACAGCCGAGGGAGTCCGCCGGCCCCGCCGCGCTCAATCCGCCGTCCGCAATCCGATATCCGAAATCCACAATCCGCAATCCACAATCCGCAATCGAATCAGACTCCCTGACTCTTTACCCACGACCTCCCGCCCGCGGAACGCTTCCGCTCGGGATACCGCTCACGGTCGCCTGAGATACCCTCATTCCTATATTCGGGAGTCAGCGGCCATATCTTCCTCGCTATGATTGACAGTCCGCGCCGGCCCATACGCTCGACCTTGCCCTCGATGATCAGTCCGGGGCTGTTGAAGACCACCGGCCCGTACTGCTCGTAGACCTTCGGGAAGATAACCGTATCCACCAGGCCGAACTCGTCGCTTCGCCAGGGTCTTCCGGTAGAAGACCGTCTGATGGCAGATCGGCAAGTCGGTCGTCGGCATCCACCTCGAGCAACTCGGGGTTAGGTGCAATGGTCTCTCACGCTGAACCTTGATAACCGGATATGATGGAGCTTGGTGGGGTCGTTCGTGCGCGCAGTGCAATCTCGAACAGTCGTAGCCGGCATCTACGCTCTTCGGCGTCTGAGAACTGCATGATGCCAAAGAGTTCTTCGTTGTCTGTTCGGTGAGATCGCTCAATGATACCATTCCGCCAGGGAGACCTGAGCTTGCATGTGCAATGACGTATGTCAAGAGACATGAGGCGCTTCCGGATGGCAGTGCGTCTTTCCCTGTGCTTCGCAGAGCGCATCATGAGCTCCATTGCGTTATCGGTCCATACCAGCCATCTTCAGGCGATCATTCTCGCGCCTTAGCCTGCGGTTCTCCTCCTCAAGGGTCTCTGCCTTCGCAGATCCGGACCCCTTGGACTCCTCTGTGCTTCCTTATCCATTCCCAGAGCGTCCACACGCCTACGCCAAGATCGCCTCCAATCTCTGCTACGCTCCGGTCGCCCTCAAGCGCCAGGAGGAACGGTCACCGATAACCCATAACCTTCGCGCTTCCCTACCACCAGTTCTCCGCCGGCGGCGCGCCATGCGTCATGCGCTGGTTGTGGAACGGCTGATACCGCCACTGCTCACTGATCTCATCGATCTTCCTGAGGTCCTCAGGATCGATCTGCACATCCGTCAACCCGTAGATCGGCTCGAAATGCTCGGACTTGCTGCCACCCATTAGGATCGTCGTCACCACCGGCTTCGAGAGCAGCCACAGGAACGCGAGTTGGTTCATGCCGATGTTGTTCTTCTCGGCGATGGCGCGCAGTCCGTCGAGCAAGCTCCACACATCGTCCGTGAGCTTCTTCTGGTAGTTCTTGAGTCTGTAGAGCCGCGAGCCTTCCTCGAAGCCCTCGCCCTTCTTGATCTTGCCGGCCAGGATCCCTCCGCTAAGCGGACCGTAGATCAGCGTGCCGATGTTGAACCGCTCGCAGAACGGGACTGTCTCGTTCTCGACGACGCGGTCGATGATGTTATACCGGCACTGGATCGAGACGAGCGGCTCCCAGTTGTGCAGCGCGCTGACCCCCAGCATGTGCGCCATCTGCCACGCATAGTGGTTGGAGACGCCCACGTAGCGGATCTTGCCCTGCTTGACGAGCGTGTCGAGCGTGGACAGCACCTCCTCCACCGGCGTGTTGGGGTCGGGATGATGCAGTTGGTAGAGATCGATGTAGTCGGTCCGGAGGCGTCGGAGGCTGTCCTCGACCGCCTGCATGATGTGGACGCGCGAGCATCCGCCGCCGTTCGGACGATCGTACATCGGAGCCCAAAACTTGGTGGCGAGGATGATCCGGTCGCGCCTCCCCTTGAGGATCTTGCCGAGGATCTCCTCGCTCGCGCCTTTCTCATAGGTGTCCGCGGTATCGAGGAGGTTCACCCCCATCTCCATCGCACGGTCGACCAGCTTCGAGGCCTCGGTCTCGCCGAGACGTGTGGGGAAATCCATACAACCAAGCGCGAGCCTCGATACCTCGATGCCCGCGTTGCCTAACTTGACATATTGCATTGTTCGCTCCTGCCTGAACACGCCTGACCGGTCGATCGGTCTGACGGGTCGTAGTGTCACAGACCCTGTTAGCCAACCGTTCCTATATCCCCTGCCGTATCAGCCGCCGAGCGTTACGTCCTGCTGCTCGTACCACCGCAGGGCCTCGAAGAACTGCTCCGGGGTGAAGTCGGGCCACAGATCGTCCAGCACGTAGATGTCGGAGTAGACCGTTTGCACGGGGAGAAATCCGCTGAGGCGCCGGCGCCCACCCCATCGGACCATGAGGTCGATCCTGGAGACATCGCACGAGCCGATGCACTCCTTGAACAGCTTGCGGGACCTCTCGCCGGATCGGCTGTCGTCCTTCAGCGCCTGGCTCAGGTCCCAGTGCCAGTCGTAGTTCACGAGGAAATTCACCTTCAGACGGCCCTCGCCAAAGACCTGCCTGGTACGGAATCGCTTAAGCTCGGGAGGAAACATCGGCGAGGTGTCGTCGCCGACGACGAGCAGCGCCGTATCCTTGTCCATCGCTTCCATGACCGAGTCCACACACGCCTTCTGGAATGCGGCTCTCTGCTCAGGCGGACGCTTCGTATTGTCCTCGGTGAAGCCGTAGAGGGTCACCTCCTCTATCCCGAGTTCCAGGCAGAGTTGGCACAACTCGATACCCGGCGGGATGCCGTACGCATAGCCGGCTTCCTTCGGCATACCGCGCTGCTGTGCCCACCGGCGGTTGCCGTCAGGGATGACTCCGATGTGCTTGGGAAGACGCGTGAACTTGGGTAGATCCACTCGGCATGTCCTCGATTTCACTGGATGGATCGAGCGCCCGGTCAGGGCGGCTCACCCTACATTATACCCTCCGCTAACCAGGTTACGCCAGTGATTCCGGGAATTGTCGGCACGATAGTCTGAAGGCAACTGGATTCCTCGCTCCGCTCCTAGGCAACCTCGCACCGTCACCCCTGACTAGATCCGACCGTCCTTCGATACCCTTCGCTACTCAGGACTAGCGACGTTTCTGCCCGAAACAACTGCGCTTGCTGCGTGCTAACATGCTCGGAATGACAGACTATCGTGGGTTCATACGAGGCACTCGGGATCGGCAGAGGATGGAGGACAAGCATGTAGCCCGGCTCCTCGTGGGCGTCGAGTGGTCGCATAGCCCTGGAGCGTATCCCATCAGCCGAATTCCACCGCTGTAGGAGGGGATTCCGATCCCCGAAGTCGTGGCGTTACGTGGGCAATCGCGGCTGGGAAGCCACTCCTACAACATACGCTCCGGGGCCGCCGACCGCAGACAACAACCGACGACGCGCGCCGGATCGAAAACAGCAAGGCACACCCGGCGCTCGGCAGCCGCCTGGGGCGGCGCTGAGGAGTGTCGGGCGCGGATGAATGTGCTATAATGCCCCGGTCAACGGCATCATGCGCCTGAGACGGCCGCCGTCGAAATTCGTGGAACCGGATTATGAACATCTCGTCTCTACAACCTGAAGCACAGGAGCCGTTCAGCGTGACCGGAGGAATGTCCGATCGCACCGATTCCGAACTGATCGAGCGATCGAAGCGCGGAGACCACTCCGCATTCGAGGCACTCTTCAACCGGCATCAGAAGCGGGTGTATAACCTCATCTACCGCATGGTCGGCAACGAGCAGGACGCGGCGGACCTCACGCAGGAGGTCTTCGTTCGGGTCTACAACTCGCTGCACACGCTGAAGACGGGTGAAGCGCTCCTCGGCTGGCTGCGGACGGTCGCCGTGAACATAACCCGCGACCACGTTCGCAAGATGGCTCGCACCATCCGGGCTGAATCGCTCGACAGCAAGGTCCAACTGGACGACGGCGAGGTGGAGCGGGAGATCGAGGACTGGTCGGAGAATCCCGAGCGCACCTTCCACCGCAAGGATATGCAGGAAGCGGTGCAGCGCGCACTGAACTCGCTGTCCGACGACCATCGGACGGTGGTGGCCCTGCACCACATCGAGGGCGTAGACGTCAAAGAGATTGCCGACATGATGAAGCTGCCGGTCGGCACTGTGAAATCCCGACTGGCCCGCGCCAGGGAGGAGCTCAAGCGCAAGCTGGGACATTATGTGATGGAGTGATGGAGTGGTGGAGTGATGGAGCGCTGGAAGCCTAACACTCCACTACTCCAGTCCGCTACCTGCGAGGACTGAGATGAACTGCTGCAAGGTTCGTAACCGCATAGCTGACTACGCCGTAGGACTGCTGTCAGGCAGGGCGAAGGCCGATATTGAGTCTCACCTGGCGGAGTGCCCTGAGTGCCAGGCCGAATACCGACTACAGGAACAGGTCATGCTGATGATCGAGGAGGTGGACTCCCTCGAACCGCCTGTCGGCCTCTGGAACGGCGTCCACAACCGGATCAGCGCGACGCCGGTTCATCCGTCCGTGTGGAAGCAGCTCAAGGAGGGACACTACCGCCGGAGAGCGCGCTGGTCGGTCGGTTTCGCCACAATCGCGCTGACTGCGCTGATCCTGCATTCCACAACCAGCATTCAGCATCCGACGGCCGGCCCCGAGGCTCTGGAGTACGTCCAGGGCCACGCCATCTACGCCAGCCAGGACGTACTGGCGGACCAGACTGCGCTTTATTCCGCGACCGTGATGGCGGAGAGGACTCACACGCTCGAAGGTGAGACGCTTTGAGAACCAGATTCCATACAATCGTGATACTGCTCGCGGTTCTCGTCGGAGGAGTCGTCGTTGCCGGACGGAGCGGCATCCTGCCTAGACACGATGCATCCTGGATCGTGCGCCGGGCGCAGGAGCAGTCCGAGCGGCACAGCTTCTCCGCATCAGGGCAGACGCGTTTCTCGTGCCAGGGCAGACTGCTTCCGAGCGATGTGAAATTCACCCACATGCGCCCGAACAGGTGCCGGATCGAATATCTGTCCGGCCCCATGAAGGGCGTCCTCATCGGCAACGACGGGAAGAATAGCTGGCGGTTCGACCCCAGGACCGGACGTCTGGTGATTAGCGGCAATCGGAGCTGCGGGCGTCCCGCGGACAGACTACATCTGCTGCTCGAGAACCACAATGTCTCGCTGGAGGGCAAGACTCGGGTCGCCGGCAGGGAGGCATACCGCCTGGTGGTGCGGCCAAAGAGCTCCAGGCAGGTCAGGAAGCGCATGTGGATGGACACCCGCACCTTCGTCATCCTCCGACACGAGGACTACGACTCTCACGGCAGGCTTCAGTCATCGACGCGCTTCAACCGAATCCTGTTCGCAAAGAGCTTCCCGGACAAGCTGTTCCAGCCGCCTACGGGTCCGAGCATCAAGGTAGCCAAGCGCGCGTTCGACAGCGTGGAATCGCTCGATAGGCTCGCGAAGGAAGTGGGGTTTGCCGTCCGCGTGCCTGGATACGTCCCCGCAGGCTACAAGCTCGACGGCTACAGGATCCACGACTGCCCGTGCGACTGTCCGCACCGTTCGGCATACATCAGGTACTCCGACGGACTGAGCAGCATATCGATCTTCGAGTCGAAGGCGGGAAGCGGCTGTCAGAGCAAGGCGGGCTGCGGCACGTCCGAAGGGTCCAAGAGAGCCTGCGAACCGAAGAGGTCCGACCGAGGCGAGGTCGTCAGCTTCGAGAACAAAGGCATATCCTACGTTATCGTAGCCGATGTGGACAGCCGCGAACTCACGAAGATTCGAGAGTCGCTGCTGGACTGACCTCAACCGGCTGCACTGCCTTCATCGCCGACACCGCGAGCACCGAGATCGCGACGACCACCGCGCCGCCGTAGAAGGTCACCGGATACCCCAGCTTCGTCCACAGAAACCCGCCGATGATCGGCACCGTCACCGCCGCCGCGTGGTTTACCGACACGCCCATCGTGAGGCTGGGCATGATGTCCGCGGGGTCGGCGATCTTGTGCAGGTATGTGGTCAGCCCGATGCTCCCCAGGAACAGCAGGTTATCCGCGAAGTAGAGGCAGTACAGCACCGCGGGGACCTTGATCATCGCATATCCGATGAACACCGGTATGAGGAGGGCGTAGCAGACGATCAACACCGTTTTCTCACCGATCCTGTCGATCAGCTTTCCGACCCTCGGGGCAAGCAACAGGTTCGTAAGGTTATTGAGCATCATGAGCAGCGCGATTACTCTCAGCGGAGCATTGAACTGCCGCACGAGCACGAAGATCGCGAAGGTAATGAAAACCTGCTTCCGGCATCCCTCCAGGAAGACCAGCAGGTAGTAGAGCGAGTACTTCCGCTTCAGGACGAGCCTGGGCTTCTCCGCGTGCCCGATATCCTTTGATATCATGGAGACCGTGACCGCCCCGACTGCCACCGCGACTCCGGCGATGATGAAGATGCTGTGGTAGTGCAGTGACTTGGCAAGGATGAACACCATCAACATGCCGCAGATGGTGCCGAACGCGCCGACCGAGTTCATCTGCCCGAGTCGCCGTCCCTGGTTTCCCTCCTCAGCAAGACTGAGCACCATCGAGGGCGACAGAGGCATCCAGCCGTGGATGCCGACGCTCCAGATCAGCGAGAAGATGATCAGGGTCGTCACGCTGTCTACGAGGCAATAACCGCCCATCCCGAGCGCGATCAGGGACAGCGCGATCGATGCAAGGACCGGCTCCGCGACCCTCATGGTCAGCGCCGCGACGAACACCATGAGGAATCCGGGCAGTTCCCTCAGCGATTCCAGGATGCCCAACTGATCGGCCTTGAGGTTGAGCTTCTCTACGGCGAAGTTGTTGAACGTGGCGAAGTACGACCCCCAACCCAGCGATATGCAGAATATGGTAAATGCCAGCAGGCGCAGGTCGCGTGTACCCCTGGAGGCAAGAAACCTCACCTTGCCGAGGCCGTTTCCTCGAGTATTGATCGTCAACTGTCAAAGCCTTTCCGAACCGAGTTGGGGAAGTGACATATCTGTGAATTCTCGGCTATGCCGCCGCCCGTGGACCGTGCGCTCTCCATTATAGTCTGCGCCGGTACCCCCGGTCAATCCGCGCACACGAGCGCGCTCCGGATCCTTGCCCGCACGCTAAGCAAACGCCTTCGGTCGGGTACCCTACCCCAAGCCCCGTTTTTGACAAAAGCTTGACTTCGACCAAGAAACGGTCTATAATATCGCCATAGAACGTTCGGGGCAACGGCGTTCGGTCGCTTAACAGATGAGCCTGGGAGAGCTCCGGCTGCCGTATGCCGGCCCCCGCGAACATGTCGGCAGTAGAGCTTTTCTTCAGGATTCCCGGCGCTTTACCGATAATGATACGGGTGAAGTCCCAGATTCCATATCACCGCGCGGTTCACTATCACTGAGGGGTATCGACTGGTGCTGATCCAGGATCAATCCCAACACCAACAGCAGCGCATAGATCCCAAGATCATAATGGCCAACACGGTGCTCCAGCTCTCGAGCCTGGAACTCCAGCAGGCCATCGAGCAGGAACTCATCGAGAATCCGGCCCTCGAGGCAGAGGACGAGGACCCCTGCTCCGGCTGCGAGTTGGCTCCGTTCGGATGCAAGGACTGCAGCGTCAAGCAGCAGAGAGATCTCAGCGACAGCGACCTGACGATTCACGACCTCGAGGTTCCCTTCGACTGCACGTCCGACCCCGAAGATGAGAACGACCCGATAGGCCGTATCCAGTCCGAGATCACCCTCGACGAGCACCTGCGCAACCAACTCCGCAATACTGCGTCGGGGCGCATCCCGGAGATCGCCGACTACCTGGTGAACTACATCAACGAGAGCGGCTACCTGGAGTGCGACCTCCTGGAGATCACCCTGGAGCTCGATGCCACCGACGAGGAACTGGAGGAGGCGGTGAAGCTGATCCAGAGCCTCGATCCTCCGGGCGTCGGCGCACGCGATCTGCGCGAGTGCATGCTCATCCAGCTTCAGTACCTGATCGATGAGGGCAAGGGAAGCGTGATCGCCGAGCGAGTCATCCGCGATTGCTGGGATGAGATGATCGCCCGGAAAGTCAACCGGATCGCCAGACGGCTCAAGGTCAAGCCGGAACAGGTGCGCTATGCGCTCAGGTTCATACGCAGCAGGCTCAACCCCTATCCCGCGGCGGGGTTCCGTTCGCCCTGGGACAGCAGTGCGACCGAATCAAGGAACGCCGTCCGCCCGGACGTGATCATCCGCAGGACCCCCACCGGATACGATATCGAGGTCGTCTCGAACGAGCATCTGTCGCTCTCAGTCAGCCCGTACTACCGCCAGTTGCACAACGAGATGAAGAACGGCAAGTCGAAGCAGTACTCCGCGCAAGACAAGAAGCACATTGCCGAGTACGTCGAGCGCGCCGATCTGTTCATCAGGAACCTGAACCAGCGCCGCAAGACCCTGCGCGTCATCACCAAGAGCATCGTGGAGTACCAGCACGGCTTCCTGGACACCGGCTCCAAGCTCTTCCTTCGCCCGCTGACCCGAGTCAAACTGGCGGAGATGGTGAACATGCACGAATCGACCGTAAGTCGCGCCACGGCGAACAAGTACGTTCAACTCCCCAGCCAGGAGGTCGTTCCGTTCGACTTCTTCTTCAACCAGTCGCACTCGCTCACGGACATGATCGTCCAGCTCATCGAGAACGAGGACCCCGCGCACCCGCTGAGCGACCAGGAGATCGCCGACATCCTGACGGAGCGAGGCATCCCCGTCGCGCGCCGAACCGTCGTGAAGTACCGCGAGGCCCAGAAAATCCTCTCGTCCCGTCAGCGCCGCCGCACCGTAGCGTCCCTGTAGCCCGAACCCACAACGGATTCCCCCGGAGGTATTCCGCGCCCGAAGGCATAACCGTGTCTGAGAAGGCGGGGCTATGTCCGAAGAACGCACAGGCAGAATCGAGTACAAGTGGCTGGCGATGATGGTGGTGTCGATCGGCACGTTCATGGCGACACTCGATGCCAGCATCGTCAACGTCTCGCTGCCGACCATCACCTCGGAGCTCAATACCACGCTTCCCATCGCGGAGTGGGTCGTCGCCATCTATCTGCTGGTGATCACCGGACTGCTGCTCACCCTCGGACGGCTGGCTGATCTCATCGGCCGCAAGCCGATCTACATCGCGGGCATCGCCATCTTCACCGCCGGCTCGGCCTTCTGCGGATTCTCTCCCGCGATCTTCTGGCTGATCGCATCGCGCGGCATTCAGGCAATCGGCGCGGCGATGATCATGGCGAACGGCCCGGCGATCATCACCGATGCCTTCCCGGCCAACGAACGCGGAAAGGCGATGGGCGTCAACGGCATGGTGGTGGCATCGGGACTCACGGCCGGCCCGGCTATCGGCGGCTTCCTCGTCGGCGCCGCAGGTTGGCCCAGCATCTTCCTGGTCAACCTCCCAATCGGCGTCCTCGGAGTCGTGGTCGCCCAGATCATCCTGCGCGGCGGACCCAGGCGCTGGGAGCGGCACTTCGACATTCCGGGGGCGCTCCTCCTGCTGATCAGCATGTCGTCCCTGACGCTCGCCCTCAGTCAGGGGCCCGAGCGCGAATGGGACCTGCGCATCCAGGCGCTCATCGGCACGGCCGTGATCGGTGCGATCCTGTTCCTAGTACGAGAGCGGACGGCGCCCCACCCCGTAGTCGACCTGTCGCTGTTCAGGATCAGGCTGTTCGCCTTCGCCAACGCCAGCGCGTTCATCAGCTTCGTCGCCACGTTCTCGGTCACGTTCCTGATGCCGTTCTTCCTCTCCGGTGTGCTCGGCTACGCCCCGGCGCGGATGGGGCTCGCGCTGACCGCCGTCCCGATAACCATAGCCCTCGTTGCGCCGGTCAGCGGGAGCCTGTCCGACCGCATCGGTTCGAGAACGCTCAGTTCGGCCGGACTGCTCATTACGAGCATCGGGATGTTCATGCTCAGCCGATTGAGAGCCGATGTGCCGCTGCCGTACGTCGTCGCGTCACTGGTGATGGTCGGGCTCGGGAGCGGGATCTTCCAGTCGCCGAACAGCAGCGCGATCATGGGGTCCGCGCCGAAGAGTATGCTCGGAGTGGCCGCCGGGATGCTGGCGACGATGCGCAACCTGGGGATGGTGACCGGCGTGGCGGTCTCGGGCGCCGTCTACACGAGCCGGCTGATGCACTATCGTGAGAGCCTCGGGCCGGTGCAGGCATCGGTGGAGGCGTTCCATGATGCGTTCCTCGTCGCCGCGGCAATCTGCGTCCTGGGAGTGGTGACGTCGGCAGTGAGGGGCTCGGGGACTACCACCTGATCCGTCCGGCTATTCGCCCTTGCGTGAGGACGGCGAAACTGCTAACATTGTTCAGCATTCCGCGGAGAGGGAATCGGACATTGGCTGACAGAGTCGCCGGCATGACAGCATCGAAGGTCTCAGCGCCGGGAGCAAGTTCGCTGCTCCGAGTACGGGAACTGCCCGCGCTGGTGTTCCTGGCCCTCCTCGTCGGCGCGCTGCTGATCTTCGCGCCGAACTTCGGCTCCGGTACGAACCTGTTTGTCATCGGCCAGGACATGGCCATCACCGGCATAATGGCCGTCGGGATGACGATGATCATCCTCACCGGCGGCATCGATCTTTCCGTCGCCTCGGTACTCGCGCTCTCAGCCACGATCACCGGCATGCTGATGATGGGCGGTCACAACATCTGGCTTGCCGTCCTCGCGGGACTCGGCATCGGGACCGCGTGCGGATTCACCAACGGCGCGCTGATCACCTGGCTACGCATCCCACCGATCATCACCACCCTCGGCATGATGGGCATCGTCCGCGCCTCGGCGTCACTCTATACCAGGGGCGACTACATCGGCCCGCTGCCGATGGACTTCAGCTTCGTCGGCGTGAGGTGGACGCCGGTGATCCTGCTCGCACTGGTGGCTACGGCGTTCACCATCTTCCTATCCCGGGTGAGGCTCGGCCGGTACATCCACGCGGTCGGCGGCAACGAGGAGGCGGTGCGCCTCTCCGGCATCGGTGTGAACCGCGTGAAGCAGGTGATCTACACGCTCAACGGCCTGCTCGCGGCGGTATCCGGAATGGTGCTGGCATCATCGATGAGCTCCGCTCAGTCGAACATGGCGAAGGGCTACGAACTCGGAGTGATCGCGGCGGTCGTGATCGGCGGCACGAGCATCACCGGCGGAGTCGGCTCCGTTCCCGGCACCATCATCGGCGCGGCGATCATGTCTCTGCTGTACAACGCGCTGAACCTGCTGGGGATCTCGAAGTTTTGGCATCAACTCATTATCGGAATCGTGATCCTCGCGGCGGTGATGATCGATCGACTGAGGAACAAGCAGTAAACCCGGTGGCGTAGGATGGATTGTGCGATCCCTTAGGATCGCTAATCCCGACGTCGGAGTTAGCGGACACAAACCGTCCGTAAAACTCCTCCTACATTACGTTCGGGGTTACCGGGCACAAACCGCCCGGAAAACCCCTCCTACAGGTTGGTATGGTATCGTCGGAGTTGCCGATCTCCGATCGGAAGACTCCCCCTGCCGGCAGGAGACTAGATGCGTTCGATACTAAGATCAAAGGAGTCCGTGGTATTCGCTCTGTTCGTGGTGGTCTTCGCCGTGTTCGCGGCGGAGTCGCCCAACTTCGCCACGCCGGACAACCTCTTCAACGTCGCCCGCCAGTACTCCGAGCTTGCGGTCGTCTCCGTCGGGCTGACCATGATCATCATCACCGGCGGGATCGATATCTCCGTCGGCTCGATAGTCGGGCTGACGTCCGTCATGCTGGGAATCTTCGCGATCAAGTTCGGCCTGAACATCTGGCTCTCCTGCGCACTGGCAGTGATGGTCGGCCTGGCGTGCGGAATGATCAACGGCCTGGTGATCACGAAGGCGCGCATCCAACCGATAGTCGCGACCCTGGCGATGATGAGCGCAGCCCGGGGACTGGCACTCGCACTGACGCAGGGATACTCGCACTCCGGTTTCCCGGATGCCTTCGTAGGCCTCGGACAGACCGCGGTCGGCCCGGTGCCCCTGACGGTCCCGGTCGCGCTCGTGGTGGTGGCAGCCGGGATCATCATCCTGCGCAGGACGCCGCTCGGACGGGGGATATACGCCGTCGGCGCGAGTGAGGAGGCGGCGCGCCTCTCCGGGATGGACACCTTCCGATTGAAAATGGTGGCATACGGCGGGACCGGCCTGCTCTGCGGGCTGGCGGGAGTGATGATGGCGGCTCGGTTTGCATCGGCCGTCCCGGACGCCGGCAGCGGGTTCGAGTTCGAAGCTATCACGGCGGTTGTGCTTGGAGGAAGCAGCCTCAAGGGCGGAGAAGGAAGTATACTAGGTACGATCATCGGGGTTGCCGTCATGGGTGCTCTCAGGAACGGCCTGAACCTGATCGGCGTACAAGATAACTGGCAGGTCTTGTTCCTCGGCGTCGCGCTGATCCTCGCGGTCCTGGCCGACAACATTCGGCTGATGGTCCGCGCCCGGCGCGAAGCCAGAGTATAGCCGGACAGCCCCGACAGATCCGACGCCAAAGGAGGAAGTGAAGGCTTGAAGCTCAATACACGCATTATCCTGGCGCTGACGGCCGCAGTGATCGCACTCGGCATGCTCACCGCCGGATGCAGCAGGAAGACTACCACACCGACGACATCAACGACTACCACGTCCACCTCTTCGAAACGCAAGATCGCTTTCGTCATGAAGCTGCGCGGCATCCCCTACACCAACGCCATGGAGCGCGGGATGAAGCAGGCCGTCGATGAGCTGGGCATCGATGCGGTATTCCTCGGCCCTCAAAGCGGCGGGGACACGATCCAGCAGATCGCCATCATCGAGGACCAGATCTCTGCCGGCGTAGATGCGATCGTCATCTCACCGAACGACGATAAGGCCGTGATTCCGGTGATCAAGAAGGCGATGGACAAGGGCATCAAGGTCTTCACGTGGGACTCCGACGCCCCTGAGAGCGAGCGTATCTTCTACGTGGCCGCGGCGGATGACGTCGGCATCGGCGAGCAGATCATCGACAAGATCGCCAAGGAGATCGACGGCAAGGGCAAGGTCGCGGTCATGACCGGCAGCCCGAACGCGCTCAATCTCAAGCTGCACGTTGACGGCGTGATCAAGGGTGCGAAGAAGTACCCGGGCATCCTGTTGGTCGAGCCTCACATCTACAATGACGACGACCAGCAGAAGGCAATCTCCGGCGCGATCACACTCCTACAGAGGCATCCCGATCTCGCTGCGTTTGCCGCGGTCAACTCACCCGGCGTTCCGGGGGCCGCACGCGCGCTGATCCAGACCGGCAAGGAGGGCAAGGTCAAGATCTGGGGCCTGTCGCTTCCGAGCGAGAACAAGGAGTATCTGAAGAAGGACATCGTCAACGGCCTGATCCTCTGGGATCCCGCCAAACTCACATATGTCACAGCCAAGCTCGTGAACGACTACCTCGACGGCAAGAAGCCGGTGGACGGCATGGAGATCGAGGGCATCGGCAAGCTCGAGGTCCGCGAGGATGGCGTGATCCTGATGCCCGGCGTGACTATCACCAAGGAAAACGTCGACCAGTTCGATTTCTAGAGCGTGTTTCCGTAGGAGGAGATTCCGATCCCCGAACTCGTGGCGTTACGTGGGTATTCGCGGCTGGGAAGCCGCTCCTACAACAGGTTTGGAATACGCTCTAGCGGCTGATCCGTGATGAATGATGCGTGATCCAGCCGGTTGCTCACGCATCACTCATCACGCCGTCACGCATCCCTTCATGTTTCGCATCGAACCCCCTCGGGAATCCTAGCCTCAGCGATGGTCGCACTGCGCCATCGAGGGAGGTTCGCATGGAGAGACCCAGAGCCGAGTGGGATCCCTCGTGGGATGATGACTGGCAGGCCGCACAGCCGGACCTCGAAGAGGAGATCCGCGACGAGCATCCGCCCGATCCTCGGAAAGCCGTCGAGTATTACCGCTACGGCTTCATCGCCGCAAAGCGCCATCCTCTGCACGAATGGCCGTCCATCGAGGAGGAGCTTTACGAGGACTTCATGACCGGCGCCGGCCAGCCGCTCGACGAGGAGGGTTTCGAGGAGTCGAGGGAGTGGTTCCGCCGGGGATGGGAAGCCGGCCGCGAACCGACGGCGGTGGTTCAGAGGGGCGACCGGACCACCAGGGTCATCGAGTAGTTGCGTGGTCGGGCTCAATCGGCTATAATGAACCTGTTTGTGAAGGGGAGTAGCTAGCTCCGGTAGAGTCAACATACTGGCCCAGCGCCTGGCTCTATCAGCCCTTAACAAGGCTTAGCGAGACCTTCGCGTCCTTCAGTGACGCGGAGGTCTTTTTCATGTTCGGAGATCGGAGAACACTGTGGACGCGTTCCTGTTGTCGCTGCTGATGGTATTCATAGCCGAACTGGGGGACAAGACTCAGCTTGTCGCGCTCAGCCTGGCTACTCGCTACAACGCCCGAGTCGTCCTTCTCGGAATACTCACCGCCACTCTCGGGGTCCATCTGATCTCAGTCGGACTCGGGGGCGCCGCCGGAGAGCTGCTGCCTACAGACTGGATCAGGTTCATCGCGGGACTGGCGTTCATCGCATTCGGGTTCTGGACGCTCCGCGGCGATGAGATCTGCGATGATGACGGAGCATGCCGGAAAGCAAGGACGCCGTTCTGGGTAGTGACGATCACGTTCTTCCTGGCGGAACTCGGCGACAAGACGATGATCACCACCGTCACTCTGGCCGCAGAGAGGTCGCTGTTCTGGGTGTGGCTCGGATCAAGCCTCGGCATGGTGGTCTCGGACGGCCTGGCGATACTCGTCGGGCAGGTGATGGGCAAGAATCTCCCTGAGCGGCTCGTGAAGGCCATCGCTGCGTGCATCTTCTTCGCGTTCGGCCTGTACAGCGCCGTCCAGGGCGGCATCCACCTGCCGATCGCCGCGTGGATCGTCGGCGTCGCCGCCCTCGCACTGACAGCCCACATCATGTTCAGGCCCTCACCACGACTGCCTGAGCCCGAGGTCACGACGCGGGAGATGACCACCGCCGACAGCGAGAGGTAGCGGCGCGCAGAGGAGATCGGCGCATGGCTGTCTAACCCTGTCCTTGGATTGCCTACTCCAAGGATGTGGTGCGCATGATCCCTCAGACATATCGAGCCGCCGTTCTGACGGCTCCGGGCCGGATCGAAATCGAAGAACGGCCGACCCCCATGCCGGGGCCCGGCGAGGCGCTGGTGCGCGTCCGGTTCGCGGGCATCTGCGGCACGGACCTCGCGCTCTTCTCCGGCGATTACCCCACCCCCCTGCCGCTCGTTCCCGGGCACGAATTCTCCGGCGAAGTGGCTGCGGTCGGTGAGGGCGTGGACCAGGACCTTGTGGGCGCGCAGATCACCGGCGAGATCAACATCACCTGCGTCTCCCGAGGCGAGAGCCGGCTCTGTGCGGCGTGCAGCCGCGACCTGCCGAACCATTGCCAGACTCGCACGGTGCTCGGCATCGTCGGCTGCGACGGCGCCCTCGCCGAATACCTGGTCCTGCCCGTGCGCAACCTGCATCTCCTGCCGAGGGGACTCCCGCTTCACCACGGCACGTTCGTCGAGCCGCTCGCCGCCGCCATCCAGACATTCGAACTGACACCGATCTCGCCCGGCGACGCCGTGGTAGTCATGGGCGCAGGCAGACTCGGGGTGCTGGTGTGCAAGGTTGCGGCGCTCAAGGGCGCTCGCGTGGCCGCGGTCTCACACTCGCCATACAAGCTGCAGCTCGCGAGGAAGTTCGGGGCGCAGGCCCTGATCGAAGCGGGTGAGAATGTCCGCGAGCAGGTACTCGCTCTCACGAACGGACTCGGCGCGGACGCAGTGGTGGAATGCACGGGCGCACCGGATGGGATCCGGCAGGCACTGGGACTGGTGAGGCCGAGAGGGACAGTCTGCCTGAAGAGCACGCCGGGAGACCTGATGCCTCAGTTCCCGCTCACCCCAACGGTCGTGAATGAGGTAGGCATCCAAAGCTCGAGATGCGGTCCGTTCGGCAAGGCGATACGGCTGATGGCCAGGCACGGCCTGCCGATGGATACCCTGGTTTCCGCCCGCTTCCCCCTGAAAGACGTACAGGCGGCTATGGAAGCCGCCCGCACGAAGTTCAAGGTGATCATCCAGTGCTAGATCGGGCCATCGAGCCGGTCCGATGACTCAACTCCATGGCAATGCTGCTAAGCCCTGGAGCCACCCTCCAGGTCGTCGCGATGCGCAGCCGTGCCGAGCACGCCGCCAACCGCCGCCGCAATCCATGCCAGGATCGCACCGATTACCGACCACCAGGCCGTGTTGATGGCTGTGTTGACCAACGCTCTGCCCTCGGGACCGCTGACATCGAGTCCTCTCGCGAGGGCCGGGCTGAGATTCGCCGCTGCGCCGAAGATGCCGGCTGCGCCTAGGGCGCTCAGCAACACGCTGAGGATCAGCGCCAGAGCCCAAACGACGGACCCCTGAACCAGGCCGTTGCGCAGACCGAGAACCGCCGCCATACGACCTGCGACGTATCCACCGACGAACAGCGCGATCAGTGCGGAGATCGCGGACCAGATCCCGGTGAAGTTCGCCACGCGCTCACCATAGTTGGCAGCGGCAGGGTCATATGAGCTGAGCGCGATCGCGGCGCCGATCAGCCCGAGTACGAGCTGGATACCCATGGCAAGGAGCAATCCTGCCCATATCGGGCCCCAGCGGATGAGATCGCGAGTCCCGTACATTGCGGCGGCCCGTTCTTCGGCATACGGCATGCCGGCAGCCATCGAGGCAGCGCCGCCCTTGCGGCCGGTCTCCTCGACATCTATCTCTTCACGTCTCTCTTTTCTCTCCTCGTTCATCGATCATCCCTCCTTTGCACGGGGAATGTGCATCGTCAGCCGTCTCACGTGGTTCCTTGCCCAGACGAAACGTTGTTCAAACCATGCAGTCTGCCCAGCCACAGAGTGGCAGGAGTATCGGATCGCAGAGTGCGTCTGCGGTAGCACCTCCCGCCGCAATACAAAAGGAGGTACGCACCAGTGATGCGCACCTCCCCTCACGATAGATGAGATGAAGGCTCAGGACTCTACATCGGCCTCGGTGACTACGTTGCCCCTGGCGCCGAGCCAGCCGCCGAGCGCTCCGGCGCCCCATGCGACCAGGGAGCCGATCAGGAAGATCCACGCGGCGTACGAGATGGCCTCCGCGGCATTCCTGGCTGCGGATGCAATCTGCGCCTGAGACAGACCGGGATCAGCCGCAACACCCGGGACCGCGCGCAGGGCCACCGGGACCAGGTTCGACGCACTGCCGATCACGCCAGCCGTGATCAGACTGCTGAGCAGCAGGCTTGCAAGCAGCACCAGAGCCCACACGACCGTGCCCTGGAACCAACCGGCCCGCATCCCGAGAAGCGCGCCGTTCCGCCCGGCGATCCAGCCGCCGATGAACGTTGCGACTATCAGGCTGGCTGCCGACCAGATCGCCATGAACCTCGCAAAGTCATTGGCTGCCTCTGCATTGGCAGGGTCGAATGCCGCGAAGGCTGATCCGATGCCTATCGCCATCAGCAGCAGGTCCACCGCCAACGCGACCACAACACCGGACCAGACCGGACCCCATCGCACCGTATCCGGGCTCCAGTATGCGACCGCAGTGCGCTGTGCGGTCACCGGCATTCCTGCAGCGGCCATGGATGCCGAGCCGCCCTTGCGTCCCGTCTGCCGAGCATCAGTGTCGTCACGACGTTCCTGCTCCATATGTATCCCTCCCTTACAGCAGGACTCCGATCAGAGTGTTCCACGTGAGTTGTGCCCTCCGCACGGACTCCCGAAACCTCAATTGATGAGGCCGGAAAACCCGTAATCCTTACAGCACAAACTTTCCGGCTGCGTGGCATAACTGTAGTGTGAGCGAAAAGCGAATAGCGCGGAAACGAAAAAGGCAAAGCCATCGAAAGGTGGCGACGCAAAGCCATGGATCTAACCCAGCAGGCAGCGGACCGAGCCGAGAGACAACCCCGACGACCATGATAGTTGGGCCCTCCGGGAGGCAGAGCTGGATGCTGGTATGACAGCCAGGTTGCCGAAGGACCACAGTCGCAACTGTAGGCACACGTATTACAGGGCGAAAGCGCAGTTCCGTGATGTGTTTGGTGTGCGCGCGGCTGAATCTGAGAGGCGACCTGGCTTTTCTTCGTGTCTGAGGAACGGGAAGACGGGTCGGCAGGAGATAAGAGCCCGCAACCCTGGAGGAGGGATCTGAAATGACGATACCGGAAGCGAAACAGTACGTAGGCAAGAACTGCTGGGTGAGTTGGACCGACAGGCTCGGCCAGGAGCACAGCAAAGTCCTGCAGGTGGAAGACCTGCAGTTCCTCCCGCTCTACGGAGCATACATCATCGGCGACAGCGAAGAGGTCAGGCTTGACCGTGTAACGACGATTCGCGCTCTCGACTGAGCGCATCAAGAAGCTTGGCCCGCATAGTGCGGGCGCATTGATGATCTGCGAAAGGAGGACTACAAGAGTTAGTCAGCGGATCCGAAGCTCTAACCCCTACTGTCCCTATGCACACCGCTGAGCTTCGGTCCGGCAGGAAGTTGCCGGGAGGTCTACTCCTACCGCCCGGCAGGAATCAAGGGAGATGAGTAGTCGTGCCCCCTGCTCATCTCCCTTTCCTCACATCTACTCCTACTCGTACTCCTAATCGTACTCCTAATCGACCCACCACGCAAAAAGGGTGCGGACCCGCCTTCCCCCGAAACCCAGAAACCTGAGCCGCGGAATCCACACCCTTCATTCTCAATGGACGCAGACCGTCCCCCGATTGTTCACAAGGAATATCAGCCCTCGATCTCCTCGATGATCCTGCGAGCGGCCGCGGCCCTGTCGTCAGCGGCGGTGATCGCCCGGCCGATGACCATGTAGTCCGCGCCGCAGGAGACCGCCTGAGCCGGAGTCATGATCCTCTGCTGATCGTTCGCCGAGGCCCAGGCCGGCCTCACACCTGGCGTGACGACGAGGAAGCTCGGCCCGCTTACGGACTTGATCGGGACTATCTCGTGAGGTGAGCAGACCACACCGTTCAGACCGGAGTTCTGGGCAAGCTGCGCGAGCCCGGTGACGTGGTCGTCCATGAGGGTCGGAACGCCCAGTTCATCGTGGAGCATGTGCTGGCTGATGCTGGTGAGGATCGTGACGCCTATGATGAGCGGGACATCGACGCCCTGCTTGTCGGCCTCCTCGGTGGCGGCATCGACCGCGGCCCTCATCATCGCCGACCCGCCGGTGGTATGGACGTTGAGCATCCATATACCCATGCGGACGGCGGCCCTGGCGGCTCCGGCAACCGTGTTCGGGATGTCGTGGAACTTGCCGTCGAAGAAGATGCGCTCGGCGCCCGCGTCACGGATTGCGTCGAAGATACGCGGACCGATGGAGGTGAACAGCTCCAGCCCGACTTTGAATGCGCCGACACAGTCCTTCAGTTCCCTGACCAGTTCCACCGCCTGGTCCGTGCTCGATACGTCGAGCGGCAGGATGATCTTGTCCTTCGCAGACATGGATGCCTCCTTACTCGTTATCTCACTGTCCCCACGATCTCGCTGATGTGGCCGACCCCGTGCCGGTCCAGATATGCCTCGAGCCCGTCGATGATCTCCATCGTGGCGCTCGGGTTGACGAAGTTTGCCGTCCCTACCTGGATGGCCGTCGCTCCCGCCAGCAGGAACTCCAGCGCGTCGTCCGCGGTCATTATTCCACCCATGCCGATCACCGGAACGTCAACTGCCTGCGCGACCTGCCAGACCATCCGAAGCGCGACCGGCTTGATCGCCGGACCGGAGAGCCCGCCGGTGATGTTCGCCAGCCGGAACCTTCGCGTCTCGGGGTCGATCGACGTCCCGAGCAGCGTATTGATCAGCGAGAGGGCGTCCGCGCCGCAGTCGACGCAGACCTTTGCCATCCGCACGATGTCGGTAACGTTCGGTGAGAGCTTGGGGATCAAGGGGAGCGTAGTAGCCTCGCGGACGGCACTGATGACGGTGCCGAGCAACTCACAGTCGGTGCCGAACGCGATTCCGCCGTGCTTGACGTTCGGACACGAGACGTTGATCTCCAGGCCGGCGATCCCCTCAACGTCGTTGAGCCGTCGCGCGACCTCGGCGTACTCCTCGACGGTCTTGCCGACGACGTTGATGATCACCGCGGTGTCGAACTGCCGCAGCCACGGGAGCTTGTCCGCAAGCAGGCTGTCGATGCCGTCGTTCTGGAGGCCGATGGCGTTCAGCATCCCGGACGGCGTCTCGGCGATGCGGTCCGGGGCGTTCCCGAGCCATGGTTCGAGCGACGTACCCTTGGTCACGATCCCCCCAAGCCGATTGAGGTCCACCAGACCCTGGTACTCCTTGCCGTAGCCGAACGTCCCGGACGCGACCATGACCGGGTTCTTCAGTTCTATGCCCGCAATTGTGGTTGATAGCCTACTTGCCATAGCACTCCAATCGATCTCTAGACGACTCTGCCGTCGGCCGCGGTTCAGACGACGGAGTCGTCTTCGGATCGGCGATCACTCCCAGATCACCTCTCCGGCGTCGAAGACCGGTCCCTCGTGGCAGGACCGAACGTACTTGAACGAGTCGCCGTCGCGGACCTTGATCACGCAGCTCAGGCACGCGCCGACTCCGCATGCCATCTTGGCCTCGACCGAGACCTGGCAGTCGAGGTTGCGTTCCTTCGCGAGCTTCGAGACGGCCTTGAGCATCGGAGTCGGCCCGCAGGCATAGATGATCGGGGGCGCGCACATCTCTCCGGCATCCAGGCACTGGCACATCCTGCCGGTCACGAAGCCGTGGAATCCCGCGCTGCCGTCGTCGGTGCACACGTGGTAATCGCGGCAGTGCTTCTCGAACTCCGGTTGGCAGAGTATCAGACTGGCGGTCCGTGCGCCGGTGATGAACGTCACCCTGTCCGCGCCGAATCGAGCCTCCAGTGTCCGAGCCGTGAAGTACAGAGGCACTACTCCGATGCCCCCACCGATCAGGAGAAACGGCCTGCCGTCATCGGTCTCTGGAATGCCAAACCCCCTGCCGAGCGGGCCGAGTACGTCGATAACCTCGCCCGGTCTGCGTTCGGCCAGAGCTTTGGTGCCGCGACCGCGGACCTCGTACACCAGGACCATCTTGCCGGTATCGCGGTCGGCGTAGTGAATGCTGAACGGCCGGCGAAGAAGCGGATCGTAGCCGCTGGGAGTGCAAAGGACGTGCACGAACTGTCCGGGCTCGGCCTGGCTCACGATCCTCGGAGCATCAAGCGCCAGACGCCGGATGCCCGGCGCGCGCTCCAGATGCTCCAGCACCCGGCACTTCGCCTGCAGTATCTCAGCGCTCTGCGTGCAGGTACCTGTCGATGGTGAGGCAGTCAAACGTCTGTCCTTCCTGTTTCGATGCAAGCGCGAGAAGGAGCGCCTTCGCGGTGTCGAGCGACGTCAGGCACGGAATGCCGTGCTCGACCGACGCTCGCCGGATCATCGCGCCCTCGATCTCGATCTTCTTATCGTTCGATATCGTGTTGACCAGCAGGTCGATCTCCCCGCTGCGGATCAGGTCCACCAGGTTCGGCGAGCCCTCGCTTATCTTCTTCACCTCGTGGGCCTCGCAGCCCTTCTCGTTCAGGAACTGAGCGGTCCCGGCGGTCGCATAGATCTTGAATCCCAGCCGCGCGAACCGCCGGATGATCGGCAGCGCCTCGGCCTTGTCCTGGTCGGCGATCGTGGCAATCATCGAGCCCTGATTCGGCACATCGACTCCGGATGCAACCAGCGCCTTGTAGAGCGCGCTGTAGAAGCTGCCGTTCACGCCCATCACTTCGCCGGTCGATTTCATCTCCGGGCCGAGGCCGATATCCACCTGGACCAGCTTGGCGAACGAGAAGACCGGCGCCTTGACCGCGATGTTCTTCCGCGCCGGATAGAGGCCGCCCTCGTAGCCCTGACCCTTGAGCGTATCGCCGAGCATGATGCGAGTGGCGACGTTGATCATCGGGATGCCGGTGACCTTCGAGAGGTACGGCACCGTTCGGCTCGACCGCGGGTTGACTTCCAATATGTACGCCGTGTCGTTCTCGACGACGTATTGGATGTTCATCACACCCTTGACCTCGAGCGCCTTCGAGAGCGCGATCGCATGGCGAACCATCTGATCGACGACGCTCTTGCTCAGCGACTGAGGTGGGTAGACCGCCATGCTGTCGCCGGAGTGGACGCCCGCGCGCTCGATGTGCTCCATGATGCCGGGGAGCAGGCAGTCGACGCCATCGGATATGACATCCACTTCTGCCTCCTTGCCGACGATGTACTTATCGACCAGGATCGGAGCCTTCGGGGAGACGTCAACGACGTATTCCATGTAGCTGAGCAGATCGGCGGTACTGTTGATGATCTCCATCGCCCGGCCGCCGAGGACGTAGGACGGACGCACGAGCACCGGGTAGCCGATCTCCTCCGCGACCTTGATCGCGTCCTCGGAGGTGGTGACGGCTCGTCCGGACGGCTTCGGGATGTCCAACTTCCTGAGGAGGAGTTCGAACCGGTCTCTGTCCTCAGCGTCGTCGATCGAATCGCACGAGGTGCCCAGGATCGTGACGCCGGCCTCGTGGAGCGGCTTGGCGAGGTTGATCGCCGTCTGGCCGCCGAACTGGACGATCACACCCTCGGGCTTCTCGATATCTATGATGTTGAGCACGTCCTCCGGCGTCAGCGGCTCGAAGTAGAGCTTGTCTGACGTATCGAAGTCGGTGCTGACGGTCTCGGGGTTGTTGTTGATGATGATCGACTCGTAGCCGGCTTGCCTGAGCGCCCACACGGAGTGCACGCTGCAGTAGTCGAACTCGATCCCCTGCCCGATCCGGATCGGGCCGGAGCCGATGACGATGGCCTTCTTCGATTTCGGATTTCGGATTTCGGAGTTCGGACTGAAGTGCTCCGCCTCGTCCTCGTCCTCGTAGGAGGAGTAGAAGTATGGTGTCTGAGCCTCGAACTCGGCGGCGCATGTGTCTACCATCTTGTAAGTCGGAGTGATGCCGAGCGCCTTGCGGAACTCGCGTATCCTGCCCTCGTCGGTGCCGGCAAGATCGGCGATCAGCCGGTCGGGGAAACCGAGTTGTTTGGCCTCCCGGAGGAGCCTCACGGTCCGGTGTTGCTTCAGCGCCGATACATCCGCGATCCCCGCCAGTTCGCGGATATCGGGGCCGGCTCCCCGGAGCCTCGACTCCATCTCCACGATCCGCTTGATGCCTTCAAGGAACCAGGGATCGATGCCGGAGAGATCGACGATCTCCTCGACCATCCATCCGCGCCGGAACGCCTCAGCGATCACGAACAGCCGCTCGTCGTTCGGCGTGGCGATCTTGTCCTCGATCTCCATGGAGGACCATGCGCTGGCGTTCTTGTGTCGCAGCCCGTACATGCCGATCTCCATCGAGCGGACAGCCTTCATCAGCGCCGACTCGAAGCTTCGGTCGATCGACATGACCTCGCCGGTAGCCTTCATCTGCGTGCCGATGCTGCGGTCGGCGACCTTGAACTTGTCGAACGGCCAGCGCGGTATCTTGATGACGCAGTAGTCGAGCGCAGGCTCGAAGCACGCCAGCGTCTTCTCCGTGACGGCGTTCGGGATCTCGTCGAGCGTGAGGCCGACCGCGATCTTGGCCGAGACGCGGGCGATCGGGTATCCGGTGGCCTTCGACGCGAGAGCGGAGGAGCGGCTTACTCGCGGGTTCACTTCGATGATGTAGTAGTCGAAGCCGTTAGGGTTGAGCGCCATCTGCACGTTGCAGCCACCCTCGATCCCGAGCGCGCGGATGATCTTCAGGGAGGCGGTGCGGAGCATCTGGTACTCCTTGTCCGATAGCGTCTGACTCGGCGCAATGACGATCGAATCGCCGGTGTGGACGCCCATCGGATCGAGGTTCTCCATGTTGCAGATCGTGATGCAGTTGTCGGCGCTGTCCCGCATCACCTCGTACTCGATCTCTTTCCAGCCGAGGAGACATCGCTCCACCAGGATCTGATGGCGAGGCGAGAGCTTCATGCCCCGCAGGCCGATGTCCATCAGCTCCGACGGGTTGCGCGCTATGCCTCCTCCGGTGCCGCCAAGGGTGTACGCGGGGCGAATGATCAGCGGCCAGAGCGCGCCGGACGCGATCTCCCTGAGCTGATCCTCGGTTTCGATGATCCAGCTCTCGGGAACCGGCTCGCCGATGTCGTTCATGAGCCGGCGGAAGAACTCACGATCCTCCGCGCGCTGGATCGCGGAGAGCGGAGTGCCGAGCAGCTTGACGCCGTACTGATCGAGGACGCCGCCGGTGGCGAGTTCGGTTGCGAGGTTGAGGCCGGTCTGGCCTCCGAGCGTCGGGAGCAGGCCGTCGGGACGCTCCTGGGCGATCACTCGTGCGGCGAATTCGTAGTTGAGCGGCTCGATGTAGACCTTGTCGGCGATCTCGGTGTCGGTCATGATCGTCGCAGGATTCGAGTTGATAAGGACGACCTCTATCCCCTCTTCACGCAGCGACCGACAAGCCTGCGTGCCGGCGTAGTCGAACTCCGCCGCCTGCCCGATGATGATCGGCCCCGAGCCGATGACCATCACCTTCTTGATGTCGTTACGTCGTGGCATATTGCTCCTGTTGTCCCTCTACTGCACGATGCTTCTTTGCGTGACCCAGGGCAATCCACGCTGATCGCACTTCCTGGTACTACACCTCTATCGGGGCGTCTCTTCCACGCCCAGCTGTACATTCGTACGGACGACTCCGAACGGTCGTCCATCGTAGGAGCGGCTTCCCAGCCGCGATGAATCGCCGCATTGTAGGAGCGGCTTCCCAGCCGCGATCGCAGCTAGAAGCTGCTCCTACATCGGCTTTCTGCCGCGTTTCCGCACGGCGTTCGCGCTATTACTTGCCCGGCTTCCGCCCGTTGCCGCTCGACAGGATCGTGATATCCCGGTGGTACTCCTGCAGCGACTTGACGCTCTCTGTCTGCTCCCGGGCGGCTTTGATCCCCTGCGCGGCGGCGGCAGCGGCGGCGGCCGTGGTCACGTAGGGAACCTTGTGCTTGATGGCCGCCTTGCGGAGATAGCTGTCGTCAGTGACGCTCTCCTTCCCGGCGGGAGTGTTGATGAGCAACTGGATCTCCCCGTTGCTCAGGGCATCCGCGATGTTCGGGCGGCCTTCGTACATCTTCTTGATCGGCTTGGCGTCGATGCCGTGCTTCTGCAGGAGCGCCGCCGTCCCCGCCGTTGCGACGATCCTGAAGCCCATGTCCGCCAACTTGCCGACGGTCGGAATGATAGCCTCCTTGTCGCGGTTCGCCACGGTCACGAGCACGGTGCCTTCGGTCGGCAGCCGAAGTCCGGCCGCCATCTGAGCCTTGTAGAACGCGAGCCCGAAGTTGTCCGCGATGCCGATGACCTCACCGGTCGAGCGCATCTCGGGGCCGAGCAGCGGATCGACCTCCGGGAACATGTTGAACGGGAAGACCGCCTCCTTGACGCCGAAATGCGGATACTCCCTGGCGCTGAGTTCCAGCTCGCTGAGCTTCGCGCCGAGCATGACGTTGGTGGCGATGCGCGCCATCGATACGCCGGTCACCTTCGAGACCAACGGAACGGTGCGCGATGCGCGCGGATTCGCCTCCAGCACGTAGACTCTGTCATCCGCGATGGCGTACTGGATGTTCATCAGTCCGACTACGTTCAACTCGACCGCTATGCGCTGTGTGTACTCGATTATCGTGTCGAGATGCTCCTGAGGGATCGTCACCGTCGGGATCGCACAGGCGCTGTCGCCGGAATGGATCCCCGCGAGCTCGATGTGCTCCATGACCGAGGGCACGAATGCATCCGTCCCGTCGGATATGGCATCGGCCTCGGCTTCGATCGCGTTGTCGAGAAACTTGTCGATCAGGATCGGCCGCTCGGGCGATACCTCTACCGCCGCGTTCACGTACCTTGTCAACATCTCCTCATCGTACACGACCTCCATGCCGCGCCCGCCGAGGACGTAGGACGGACGGACCATGAGCGGATAACCGATCCGCGCCGCGATGGTCAGCGCCTCTTCGAGCGAACTCGCCATGCCGCTCTCCGGCATCGGAATGCCGAGCTTCTCCATCATCTCGGCGAAGCGCTCCCTGTCCTCTGCAAGGTCGATGCTCTGCGGCGAGGTGCCGAGGATCTTCACTCCTGCCGCCGCCAGTTCGGCCGCAAGGTTGAGCGGGGTCTGACCGCCGAACTGGACTATGACGCCGTCCGGCTGCTCCTTCTTGTAGATGCTCAGCACATCCTCAACGGTGAGCGGCTCGAAGTAGAGCTTGTTCGAGGTATCGTAGTCGGTCGATACCGTCTCCGGATTGCAGTTGACCATGATCGACTCGTAGCCCATGTCTCGCAGCGCGAAGGCCGCGTGGACGCAGGTATAGTCGAACTCGATACCCTGACCGATGCGGTTCGGGCCGCCGCCGAGGATCATGATCTTCTTGTTCGGCGATACGGGCACGCTGTCAGGTGCGTTGTAGGTCGAGAAGTAGTATGCCGCGTTGGCGCCGCTGACCGGGACTGCCTCCCACGCCTCCTCGATGCCGAGCGAGATCCGCCTGTCGCGGATGCTCTGCTCCGAAACGCCGAGGATCTGTGCAAGGTACTTATCGGCGAATCCATCCTTCTTCGCCTGGATTAGCAGATCGTCGGGAAGCTCCTGCCCCTTGTACTTGAGGATCTGCTCCTCCAGTTCGACAAGCTCCTTCATCTGCTGGATGAACCACCTGCCGATGTGGGTAAGCTCGTGCAACTCCTCAACGCTGATGCCCTTGCGCAGCGCCTCGTACATGATGAACTGGCGCTCGGAACTCGGCTCGGCGAGACGCTTGCGCAGATCGTCCAGCGGCAGTTCGTTGAAGTTCTTGGCGAATCCCAGGCCGTACCGCTTGGTCTCCAGCGATCGGATCGCCTTCTGGAACGCCTCTTTGTAGTTCTTGCCGATACTCATGACTTCACCGACGGCCCGCATCTGCGTGCCAAGCTTGTCTACCGAGCCGGGGAACTTCTCGAACGCCCATCTGGCGAATTTCACGACGACGTATTTACCGGACGGCGTGTACTTCTCGAGGGTGCCGTCGCGCCAGTACGGAATCTCGTCGAGGGTCATGCCGGCCGCAAGCTTGGAGGAGATCAGCGCGATGGGGAAGCCTGTCGCCTTCGATGCCAGCGCCGATGAGCGGGAGGTTCGCGGGTTGATCTCGATGACGACGACCCGGTCGGTTTTCGGGTCGTGGGCGAACTGAACGTTAGTGCCGCCGATGACGCCGATCGACTCCACGATCTTGTAGGAAATGTCCTGCAGGCGCTTCTGAAGCTCCGTCGGGACGGTGAGCATCGGGGCGACGCAGTAGCTGTCGCCGGTATGGACGCCCATCGCATCGACGTTCTCGATGAAGCAGACGGTGATCATCTGGTTCTTCGAGTCGCGGACGACCTCGAGTTCTAGCTCTTCCCATCCGAGGACCGACTCCTCGATCAGTATCTGGCCGATGAGGCTGGCCGCGATCCCGCGCGCGGCGATCGTCCGAAGCTCTTCTACGTTCCAGCAGAAGCCGCCGCCGGTGCCGCCCATCGTGTATGCAGGACGGACTACGACCGGATAACCAAGCTCCTGAGCGATCTTCTCCGCCTCTTCGACGCTGTGAGCCGGCTCGCTGCGCGGCATCTCGACGCCGATCGCTCTCATTGTCTCCTTGAACGCGATCCGGTCCTCGCCGCGCTCGATAGCATCAGCCTGGACGCCGATCACCTTGACGCCGTACTTGTCGAGAATGCCCCTCTTGTAGAGATCGGCGGTCAGGTTCAGTCCCGTCTGCCCGCCGAGGTTCGGCAGCACCGCGTCCGGCCGCTCCTTCGCGATGATCTTCTCAAGACTCTCTTCGGTGAGCGGCTCCAGGTAAGTCATGTCCGCCATTCCGGGATCGGTCATGATCGTGGCCGGGTTTGAGTTGACCAGCACAATCTGGTAGCCGGCCTCTCGCAGCGCCTTGCACGCCTGTGTGCCCGAATAGTCGAACTCGCAGGCCTGACCGATGATAATCGGTCCCGAGCCGATCACCAGTACTTTCCGAATGTCGTCGCGTCTTGGCATTACTCCCTCATCTCTCTGTTACACGCTACAAAAGCGCGGGCTTCCGCGCTTCGATCTCCATGATCTCCCCCGGCATGAACCGGCCGAGCATATCCGAGACTGCAAGATTCAGTCTGAACACCGCCGTCTTGAGCGAGTCCCCTGCTCCACCGGCATTCGATGGCGGGCAGACTTTCCCATCGCTGCCGCCAGTCGTCCCGGATCTCCCGGCGGAGTAGCGAAGACTCTGCACCAGGAAGAAGAACGGCAGATAGCTGATACCGTCCACCTTCAACCCGGCCATCTCAGCGGCCCGGCGGATCGAACGCATATCAAAATGGTATAGATGCACCGGCAGGCACCAGGGATACCAGTTCACCCCGAAGATCCGGCGCTCGATGCATCGGTAGTTCGGCAGCGACAGAAGCGCCGTCCCACCGGGCTTGAGCAAATCGCGCACCCTCTCCAACACCGCGACCGGATCGTCCACATGCTCGATCAGATGCGACATCACGATCGCGTCGAACGACTCCCGTTCGGCATCCAGGACCGAAAGGTCGCCGGTGACTACATCCAGCCCGCGCTCCTCGCGTGCCACGCGGGCGCTCTCCTCGCCTAACTCGACACCGAGGGTCTCGAAACCGCGTTCCCGCATCAGCCCGAGAAGCACTCCCTGGCCGCATCCGATGTCGAGCACCCGCTTCCCGGGGCCGGGACCGACCGCCCTGCACAGACGATCGGCAAGCCGCGCCTGATACATGCGTACTCTGGCGGCTTTGCCCTCGCCGGGCGTATCGTCCGGCTCGTAATAGAGCGCTCGCTCCTCAACCGGAATCCTCGGCTCAGTCCTGCAGAGTCCGCAGATGGTGCATCTCAGGACCCTGTATTCACCGGGTAGTTCCCTCATCCGGTCAGGACCGGAGACCAACTGCTCGTAAGACTCGTTACCGCACAGCATGCAGCGCTCAGGCAAACATATTCTCCAATGCTATTCCAGCGAATCGATGAACCGGCGGAAGAGATATCCGCTGTCCGTCGGGCCGGGCGATGCCTCGGGATGGTACTGGACGGAGAAGATCGGCAACTCGGTGTGCCGCATGCCTTCAACCGTACCGTCGTTGAGATTCACGTGAGCCACTTCCATCCCCGAGCCTTTGAGCCCCTCGGGATCGACCGCATAGCCGTGATTCTGCGATGTGATGTACACGCGCCCGCTGTTCAGGTCCTTGACCGGGTGGTTTCCGCCGCGGTGGCCGAACTTCAACTTGAATGTCGTACTGCCGAACGCGTGCCCGAGAAGCTGATGACCGAGGCAGATACCCATGATCGGCTTTCTACCGATGCACTTCTTCACATTCTCGATCGCATAGTCGAGCCTCGCCGGGTCGCCGGGACCCGGGGAGAAAACGATGCCGTCGGGATCGGTCTCGAGGATCGCGTCGGCCGGGTAGTCGCAGGGGTAGACGGTGACCTTGTAGCCGAGACCCGCCAGATTGCGCATGATGTTGTACTTGACGCCGAAGTCCACCAGCGCGATGTGACGCTGAGCGCCGTCCGCGCTCACGGCGGCATCGGAGGCCGGCTGTCCCTGCCAGACATACGGCTTGTCCACGGAGACCCTGCGCACGAAATCGATCAGCCCGTAGTCCGGTGACTCCTCAATGGTCTTCAGCAGCTCACTCGGCGTCGCCTCGGTGCTGATCATCCCCATCATGACACCGCTCGTTCGCAGGTGCTTGGTGAGCTTGCGGGTATCGATCCCCTTGATCCCGACGACTCCGTGGCCCGCGAGGAACTCATCGAGGGAGCCGACGGCCCGCCAGTTGCTGTGGTGCTCGCAGAGATGCTTGATGATAAACCCGGCGACCTGCACGCCGCGCGACTCGAAGTCCTGGGGGGCGACGCCGTAGTTGCCGATCAGCGGATAGGTCATCGTGAGGAGCTGTCCGGCGAACGATGGGTCGGTCAGCATCTCCTGGTACCCGGTCATGCAGGTGCTGAAAACTGCCTCACCGAGCGTCGTTCCTCTCGCTCCCAGGGCTTCTCCCTCGAATGTTGTTCCGTCCGAAAGGACGAGGATCGATCTCTTGCTCATTGAAGAACCTTATGCCTTCCCGAACTGATTTTCGGCGATGAAAGCGCGTACATTGTCGCGCACCTCCTCGAAGACTCTGCCCTGCTTCACCAGCGAGTCGAGCGCCTGCGAGAGCGTCATCAGCGAATGCAGCTTGTAGCCCATCTTCGCAAGGATGTCCGCCCCGCCCTGCTCGCGGTCGAGGATGATCGCTATGTCCTTGACCTCCAGCCCGGCACGCGCCAGCGGACCGATCGCGTCCACCTTCGCACCGCCGTCCGTGATGACGTCATCGACGATCAGCACTCGCTCGCCCTCTGCGTACTTGCCCTCGATCATCTTGGCAGTGCCGTAGTCTTTGGCTTCCTTGCGCGGATAGATCATCGGCAGGCCGCCCTCGATGGACATCGCTACCGCGATCGGGAGTCCGGCATACGGCAGACCGGCGATCCGGTCGAACTCCAGCGGCTTGACCATCTCGACCATCTTCTCGCCGATCATCTTGAGGACGTCGGGATGCGAGACCAGGATGCGGAAATCCACGTACACGGGCGACATGATCCCGCTCTTCAGCTTGAACTCGCCGAACTTGATGCAGCCTACATCGAACAGCTTTGCGTATAGCTCGTCCATCGTTTCCTCCGGAATGGGACTCATGGGACGGATGGGACCATCAACGGTCGATCTTCTCTACCTGGCCTGTTCTCGCGGAGCGGATCGCCGCTTCCATCAGGGCGACCGCCGCGCGGCCCTCCGCTCCACCCGTCTCCGGCTGCTTGCCGGTGATGATACATTCAGCAAACTCCCGGTACTCGTCCGGGATCAGCTCGATCTTCTCGCACGGCATCTCCGTGAGCTTGCCGTCGATGTCGTAGAACTTGAGGTGCGACTTCAGGCAGTCGATCTCCATGAATCCCTCGGTGCCGTAGACGCAGGTCTCGGTCTTGGCCGGTGACACGTAGGTGTCGCCGATGTAGCCGAGGATGCCCGACTCGAAGCGGATGATCACCTGCGTGATCTCCGGAATCTCGGCCGGCAGGCACTTCTTGGCGAACATGGCGTTGACCTCGACCGACGGGCCCGCCAGATAGTGCATGTTGTCGATCTGGTGGATGCCGAGCAGGTTCAGCGGACCGCCGGGACACGACTCGTTGTACCAGCGCCACTGGCCTTCCTTGACGGTCCATCCGCCTCGGTGCGACTGATGGCCTTCGAGCATCACGAGTTCGCCGATCCTGCCCTCGTCCAGAAGCTGCTTCGCCTTACGGACCGCCGGAACGCGTCGCAGGCAGTGGCCGGTCTGCAGGATAACGCCGGCGTCGTCACACGCCTTCACGATCTCGTCGCACTCCGCCAGCGTGTTGGCGAGCGGCTTCTCGATGAATACGTGCTTGCCGTGCCTGGCCACATCGAGCACCAACGGCGTATGAACGTGATTGGGAACGACGAGGATCACTCCCTCGATGTTCGGGTTCTCCAGGACTTCCTGCCACGAACTCGCAGGAGGCACGGGCATCTCACTCCGACGCTGCTCGACTACTTCGGGGCTGGCGTCGAACCATGTTATGAGGTCGAGAACATCGGTGTTCTTCTTGACGGCGTTGATGCCCTGCTCGCCGCCCCAGCCGCCCAGGCCGACCAAAGCTATTCTTGCCTTTCTCAAACCGCTACCTCGCTCTTCATTGAGACTATCTTCCCGCCGACGACGGTCATCACCGGAAGCCCGATCAGCTTCCGTCCGCCGAGCGGCGTATTCTTTGACCTTGATTCAAACCTTGCGGGATCGACGATCCACTCCGCATCGAGGTCGAGCACCGTCACATCCGCCGGCGCGCCGACCGCCAGCGAGCCGCCCTCGACTCCCAGAACCCGCGCCGGGGCGGACGACATCTTCTCTACCGCCTCCGCGAGGGTGAGAGTTCCCGCCTTCACCAGTTCCGTGATCGTCAGCCCAACCGCCGTTTCGAGGCCGACCATGCCGTTCAGCGCGATCGCATACTCGGTCTCCTTCTCCTCGATGGCGTGCGGAGCATGGTCCGTCGCAATGACATCGATCGTGCCGTCGGCGAGTCCCGCCTTGATCGCGGCGACATCATCAGCCGTTCGGAGCGGCGGGTTGATCTTCGTGTTGGTATCGTATCCGATCACGGCTTCCTCGGTAAGGCTGAAATACTGAGGGCAGGTCTCGCACGTTACCTTGACGCCGGCTTCCTTCGCCTCGCGGATCAGTTCGACCGAGCCTTTCGTGCTGACGTGCTGGATGTGGAGCCGGCAACCGGTCAGCCGCGCGAGCATGATGTTCCTGGCGACCATGATCTCCTCGGCCTCGTGCGGGATGCCCTTCAGCCCGAGTATGCTCGACGTCAGTCCCTCGTTCATGAAACCCTCAGCGCTGAGAGACGTGTCCTCGCAATGGGTCACTACCGGCACGTCGAGCATCGCGCAGTAGTCCATGACTCTGCGCATGATGATCGACTGCTGGATCGGGAACGCGTCGTCGGAGAACGCGACCGCACCGCCCTCCTGCATGTCGCCCATCTCGGCCATCTCCTCACCCTTGTTGCCCTTGGTGAGCGCGCCCATCGGATAGACCCGCACGAGTCCGACCTCGTCCGCGCGACGGAGGATCGACTCGATCACCGAGCGGTTGTCGGTCACGGGATTGGTGTTCGGCATGCAAGCGACGGCGGTAAAGCCGCCGGCGGCGGCCGCGCGGGAGCCGGACTCGATGTCTTCCTTGTACTCGAACCCCGGCTCGCGGAGGTGTACGTGCATGTCGATCAGACCGGGGAGCACAACCTTGCCGGAGACGTCGATCACCTGCTCGGCGATCTCGATCTCGCCGATCTGCGCGATCTTCCCCCCGTCGATGAGCAGATCGGCAACCTTGTCCAATCGCTGAGACGGATCTACGATTCGTCCACCCTTAAGCAGCAACATCGGCGGGACCTCCTCCCAGTAGCAGATAGAGCAGCGCCATCCGAACCGCGACTCCGTTGGTCACCTGAGTCTCAACCATCGAGATCTCCGAATCGGCCACGTCCGGCATGATCTCCACACCCCGGTTCATCGGTCCGGGATGCATCACGATGGCATCATCCTTCGCCAGCTTCAGGCGGTCCCTGGTGATGCCGAAAAACTTGGAGTACTCGCGGATGCTCGGGAAGAGCCCCTTCTGCATCCGTTCGAGCTGTATGCGCAGGACGTTCACGACGTCCACGCCCCTGATGCCCTCCTCGATGTCCGTGTAGACTTCGACGGGGAGCTTATCCACCTCAGGCGGCATCAGGGTCTTGGGGCCGACCAACCGGACCTTCGCGCCCATCTTCGTCAGGCCCCAGAGGTTCGATCTGGCGACACGGCTGTGCAGTATGTCGCCCACGATTGCCACCGTCAGGCCGTCGAGCCTCCCCTTGGCCTCGAGGATCGTGAGCATGTCTAGGAGACCCTGGCTCGGGTGCTCGTGCATGCCGTCGCCGGCATTGATGACCGACTCGGGCATCAGGCTCGCGGCGAAGTGCGGCGCGCCGGACGCTCCGTGCCGGATGATGAAGACGTCCGGCTTCATCGCGCGGAGGGTCAGGATCGTGTCCTTGAACGACTCACCCTTCGCGACGCTGCTCGACGCGACCGCGATGCTCGACGTGTCGGCGCTCAGGATCTTGGCCGCGATTTCGAATGAGGTCCGCGTACGCGTGCTCGCCTCGTAGAAAAGCGTGATCACCGACCGGCCCCGGAGTGTCGGGACCTTCTTGATCTGGCGGCCGAGCAGGTCCTTGAACGAGATCGCCGTCTGGAGTATCAGCTCGATCTCCTCGGCGGTCATCTCCTGCAGGCCCAGGATGTCCTTGCGTTTCAGACGCGAGGTCTTCGCCCCGTCGTGGGTCGGCTCGGCGGCAACCAGCTTCTCGGTTGCTTCATTGATCTGCTCCAGACTTGTCATCCCGATCCTCCTAAGCTCTCTGCTTGCGGATGCAAACCCTGTCCGCGCCGTCAATCTCGGTAAGCTGCACGTCAACCATCTCCGAGCGTGACGTAGGGATGTTCTTGCCAACGTAGTCGGGCCGGATCGGCAGTTCCCGGTGACCGCGATCAACGAGGACTGCAAGCTGTATCGCGGCGGGTCTACCGTGGTCCATAAGGGCATCAAGCGCCGAGCGGATCGTCCGTCCGGTGTAGATAACCTCATCGACCAGCACGATCACCCGTCCGGTGACCTCGAAAGGAATGTCGGTCGTGCCGACGGCGGGCTGCCGAGTCGCGATGTCATCGCGATATAGGGTGATATCGAGCACGCCGACCGGGACCTTGGCGCCCTCGATCCTGCCGATCAGCTCTGCGAGGCGATATGCGAGTGGTGCGCCTTTCCGTCGTATGCCGATGATCGCGAGCTTCTCCGCGCCCTTGTTGCGCTCGATGATCTCGTGCGCGATCCGGGTGAGAGCACGGCGCATATCATCCGAGTCCATCACCTGACCGCTGTGTCCGTTTGGGGGATTGTTTGCCATTTCGGCCTCCGCACGCTACTCGATCCGTAGTCTAGCCCTTCATGGGCGCCGAGCCCAGCAGACATGACGGGGACAAGCCCCTAGGCTACGGTGTCAAGTGTTAACAAAAAACGCCACCCTGCCGAGGTTGGCAAGGAGGCGTGCTCTGTCCAGACATACGCGTGCGAAAGCCACGCACCCTTGTTGGCCTCGCAGGACCAACTTAAAGGTGTTCGATTACGTTTGGAACATCATAACAGGGCCGTCAGTGTCTGTCAAGACGAATTTTCCGCCGCCTCGCAAACGCAGCAAGCGATGGCGGCCCTTCTCCGAACTGATTTCGGCCTTCGTGTCGCGTCACGATGAGCCCGGAATTCACCGGTTACCAAGCATGCCTAAGCACGCTAATTGTGTGACCAAGCTGTGAAAATTCTTGATCGATTCTGCGTCCGGTTTGCCTCGTTTGGCACGATTCTTGCATCTCATCCTCATGTAGGCTGTCACCCCACAAGGACAGGCTCGCGTGGTGAGCGCGACGACATAAGCGGAAAGGACAGGATGTTACTATGAAAGCAATGGCTGGGCTGGTGGTCCTTGTGACCATCCTGGCAGGCCTTCTCCTGCCAGGAGCAGCGAGCGCTAAATCCGCCGGTGACGATGCATTCCTGATAGAGTCAGTGGACAGCGTCGAGGATCTGGTGCGCCAGGTCGAGGACAGCCGGTTGCTGGTGCTTCGTTACGCTAAGCACTTCCGGGCAGACCCTTTGACTGTCATCGCCTACTTCCGGGCCGAGCTCTCGATCGAAGAACTCAAAGAGAAGACTACTATCGATGTCTTCAAGCGTAAGGGCACCGACGTCGTGAGCGAGTCCAAGGAGTTCAAAGCCGGCGCCAAGGTATTCGTAAACCGCAACGGCATCCCCGTGCTGGAACTCGGCTCAGGAAACCCGCTGGTGGAATCGCTGCCGGGTAAGGACGTGAAGAAGCTCCCGGTCAAGCCGACCGTCAGCGACATGAAGCCGACCGCGGCGACACCGGAGCAGCCTGGGACCGCGCCGATTCAGACTCAGACGGCACAGGCGCCGACCCAGACTCCGGGCAACCAACTGCCGAGTACAGTACCGGGATCGGAGACCGCGCCGCTCGGGACTCAGACGGCGTCGGCCGCGGGAACGGAGCCTGAGGTAGCCGTACTCGCATCGGGCCCGATCGAGACGGTCGCAAAAGCTGCCGGCAGGTCGGGATCAGGCATCGGGTCGCTCGCGGGATGGGTCCTCCCGGCGGGACTGGCCGGAGCGGCGCTGCTGGGCGGCGGCGGTGGCGCCGAAAGCCAGGACAATCAGCAACCGATACCGGTTCCTGAGCCGACCGGCCTTCTGGCAGTCGGCACAGGACTCGCGTCGGTCGCATGCGCCGCATACCGGCGGACCAGAGCACGATAGACCGTAACACCCCCCACTGATAGTGATGGGGGAAATGGAGAACGGGCGAGTCATCCCCCACTCTCCATTTCCCCCATTCGTTTGTGTGGTACGTACAAAAAAGCCCGCCGAAGCGGGCTTTCGATATGGTAGCGGAGGGCGGACTCGAACCGCCGACGCCACGGGTATGAGCCGTGTGCTCTAACCAACTGAGCTACTCCGCCGCATCGATTGTCATTGTACCATCTCCCGGCACTGCTCGTCAATAGCTAATCGAGTCTCTCCGGCGGAGTCGGAATATCGCGGAAGATCGGCAGGTAGGTCCGCCACGTCTCGTTCCGCGCGCCGTCGAGATATTTGGTCAGACTGATGAACGGCACGTACCTCGGCTTGCGCGGCTGTCTCATCAGCTTCATGTTCACCTTGTCGAGCGTCTTGTCGCCTTTCTTCGAATTGCACTTCCGACAGCAGCAGACAAGATTCTCCCAGGTCGACTGCCCACCGAGGCGTTTCGGCGTGACGTGGTCGATCGTCAGGTCCCTGGCCTGATGGCCGCAGTACTGGCAGGTATAGTTGTCGCGCGCGAAGATACTGCGCCGGGAGAGTCTGAGCTCCGGCAGGGGACGCTTGACGTGGTGACGCAGCTTCACGACGGACGGCGAATCGATCGTGCCCTGGAGCATGTTTATCGTGCCGTCGTTCGTGTGCAGGATCTCGGCCTTGCCCAGAAAGACCAGGACAATGGCACGACGCAGGTTGCATACGTTGAGCGGCTCGTAGTCATTGTTGAGCACCAACACCTCGTGACTCATCTCGTGTACCCGATTCTCCTCTCTTCATATGGTGACGGGGAGCCCCCGCGTCGGACCGCTAACAAAAAACCCGCTCAGCGCCATTAAGACACAAGCGGGCTAGACACATAGCATCGAGTTGTACGACTTACGGAGCTTGAACATGCCGTCCTCAGCCAAGCGCAGTCGGTTCGCACTCAAGCCATCGAGAGAATCGGCAGCCGAACAGATCGGCATCCTCTCGACTACGCAGCAGGACAGCATACTGAACAACTCAGCGGACTCTCGCACAGGAACGACTCCCATCGGCATATCTTCACGCGCATTATACCAGAATTCACGCCGTTCGTCAACCGAAGCACAGGAACCAAGAAGTTGGGAACCCCGTAGTACGAAAGGGAAGTCTATTGTATCGGAGCGGGCCGCAGTGAAGCACCCCGAGGGCATGCTTGACATGCATCGGACGCCTTCGTATACTTGGGTGTCGCAGCGAGAGCTGCCTTTTTTTGCGTCTGATACACCGGACATTCCGTCCAGCAATTCCGGAGGTACCCACGCATGGGGACTGCAATCAAGATAGAAGGACTCACCAAGACCTTCCGCCTGTTGATGCACAAGGAGCCTGTGAAGGCCGTGGACAATCTCAGCCTTGAGGTCCACCAGGGCGAGATCTTCGGCTTCCTTGGGCCGAACGGCGCAGGGAAGACCACCACGATCAAGATGCTGCTCGGGATCATCTTCCCGACATCGGGCTCCGCACAGATACTGGGCAAGCCCGCCGGTGATATCGGCGTCAAGGCGGAGATCAGCTATCTGCCGGAAAGCCCGTACTTCTACGAGCATATGTCCGGGCAGGAAGTTCTCGATTTCTACGGACGCATCTTCGGCCTCGCCGACCCAGTACGCCGGCAGAGGGTGGAGGAACTACTGAAGACCGTCGGACTCTACCAGGACCGACGCAAGCCACTGAGCCAGTATTCGAAGGGAATGCTCCAGAGGATCGGGATCGCGCAGGCGTTGATCAACGATCCAAAGCTCCTCATTCTCGACGAGCCGACTTCGGGCCTCGACCCGATCGCCCACATGGACATCCGCGACCTGATCCTCAATCTGAAGGCTCAGGGCAAGACGGTCTTCCTTAGCTCCCACCAACTCTCAGACGTGGAGATGGTCTGCGACCGAGTCTCCATCCTGAACCGCGGCAAGCTGCTCAAGGTCGGTAACCTGGCTGATCTGCTCGCAGGCGGCAGGGTCGAGATCACAGCCTCGGGCCTCGACGATGCGACGATCAACAAGCTGAAGGCATCCTCGATGAGCGTCGAGCGGCAGAACGGGTCCGTCGTAATCATGCAGCCCGAGGGCCAGGTCGTCAACGAGACGATAGACGCCATCAGGTCTGCGAGCGGGCACATCGATTCGGTGATTCCGCTGAAGAGAACTCTGGAAGACCTCTTCGTAGAAGTCATTCGGGAGGGGAACAAGCAGTGAACATACTGGTCATCGCAAGAGCTACATTCAACGAAGCCCTGAGGAAGAAGATCCTGAATGTCTTCCTGCTCGTCGCGCTGGCACTGATCGTATTCTCGGTATCCTTCGCCTACTTCAGCGCCAGGCAGGAGATGACGATCATCAAGAGCCTCGGACTCGGCATCATCGCCCTCGCCGGGATGTTCATCAGCGTCGTGATGGGCATCAACCTCATCCCAGCCGAGATCGAAAAGCGCACGATCTACACGATCCTCGCCAAGCCGGTGAGACGGCACGAGTTCCTGCTCGGCAAGTTCCTGGGCGGGACGCTCACCATGTTCGTCAACCTACTGCTCATGACACTCGTGTTCATGGTGACCGTCGCCTTCAAGAACAACTGGAACCCGGACTGGGCGCTGCTCAAGGGCAGCCTGATGATCTTCTTCCAGTTGTTCCTGCTGGGCTCTGTGGCGATCTTTTTCTCGATCTTCCTGACACCGGCGGTGAACTTCTTCATGACCTCGGCGGTGTACATCATCGGCAGCCTGTCGGAAGTCACTCTCTCGATGATGAGAGAACAGGACCAGCACCCCATCGCCAAGGCATTCTTCTGGCTGATTCACTACCTGGTCCCGAACTTCGCCAACTTCTTCACGCAGAACCCGCTGATCCACCCCGGAGTAGTGATCAAGAACGAAGCGGTCTACTATGCCGAAAACATCCTCTACGCGCTGGTCTACGCGTCGATTCTCATGATCATCGCCATTCTGGCGTTCGACAGGCGAGAAGTGTGAGGTAGCCGACATGAAGCAAAGCACAAAGGTCGTCCTGATCCTTGTGATGATAGCGCTGCTTCCCGTCATGGTAAAGCTGCAGTCCGAGATAGACCCGCAGCGGAAGCAGTTCCTGCCCGAGCGCCAGATCGTATCGTCGGTGGTCACTCAGGTAGGGAACAACCCCGTAGTGCTCCCCAGCCAGTTCGTGGCCGGCGCGCTCATCGGTTTCCGCGAGGTAGTAGCCGGCCTGCTGTGGGTGCGCTGCAATGACTTCTTCCACTCGGGCAACTATGACGCCATCGTTCCGCTGACGCGCATAGTCACCTGGCTCGATCCCCATCAGATCGACGTCTACTCGGTCGGAGCCTGGCATCTGGCGTACAACTTCGTCGATCGCCAGAGCCGCGCCGACCGCCGCCTTCTCATACCAGCCATGAAGTTCCTCGAGGAGGGCATCGCGAACAATCCCAATCTCTGGGATCTCTACTTCGAGCTGGGCTACACGATGAACTACTGGAAGAAGCATGACTACGACAAGGCCGTCTACTGGATACGGGAGGCCACCAAGAGAGATCCCCCCTACTACGTTCACACGCAGCTTGCGCACGCTTACGAAAGAAGCGGACAGGTCGACAAGGCGATCGAGCAGTGGCGCAAGTGCTACAACATGACAAACAAGGCTCTCAAGAAGAAGTTTGATGAGAGCACCTACCAGATAAGAGAGGTGTCGAAGAAGAACCTCGATCTGACCATCTGGCGGCAGATGGATCGCGCGGAGAAAGCCAAGAACCCCCGCGATCTCAATTTCGACGCCGAGTTCAAGCGGCTTGGCCCGCGGAAGTTCCGGATATCCGGACGGATCAACCTGCCCGACGGTGCGCGCGTAGAGGTATCGCTGGTAGACGCCGACTACAAAGAACCGAGCCCGAAAAAGTTCTCCTGGGAAGTAGACCCGAATCTGACTATGATGTATGACGCCGGGATCAACGGCATTTCCGTGCAGGACGGCAGGTTCGACCGGGTCTATGATCTCAGCCTCGATCCGAAGCAACACCCGCTTGCGAAGGACAAGTACGTTCTGACGGTCTGGTTCAACCCAAGGAACGCGACCCAGGACATCAAGGATGCCTCAGGATTCAGCGGTGAGTGCATGACGGACAAGAGATACCTGGACACATCGACCAAGGGTCTGCGGATCGTCAAGAAAGTCATCATACTCGACCGCGAGGATATCATCTAGAGCGCATTTCACAAGCGTTGTAGGAGGGGATTCCGATCCCCGAGTTCGGCGCGCTACGTGGGCATTCGCGGCTGGGCAGCCGCTCCTACATGGCGGAGTTCCACGTATGAAATGCGCTCTAGCACACTGGCATTATCCTCACCAACCTGGTATAATAGTGGGACGATTTCGACCGGTTTGATCGTGCTAGACGGGGAGCTAGCGGTGCCCTGCACCCGCAATCCGCTATAGCGGGGTCGAATTCCTGCTCGAGGTCTGGTCTTTTGAGGTTCGGCCGGCGTAAGTGGTGTTGATAGTCGGGCCCTGCGCAACGGCCGTCTTATGAACCCCGTCAGGTCCGGAAGGAAGCAGCGGTAAGTAAGTTCGCCCGTGTGCCGTACGGTCTCCTGGCTGGAGCAGGCTGCGTTCGGTATCACTCGGAAGGCCTTATCGACAGCAGGTGCACGATCATTATTACTCGGTCCGCGACTCGCGGACCCATCGTGTGTGCAGTATCCGGATTCATCCGGGTACTGCATTTTAACGACGGTCTCACCACAAGGCTACCCGTATGTCATACGTCGCGCTGTACCGGAAATACCGCTCGCAGACCTTCAACGACGTGATCGGCCAGGAGCATATCACGCGCACGCTCCAGAATGCCATCCGCCAGAAGAAGATCGGCCACGCGTATCTGTTCTGCGGCACCCGAGGCACAGGCAAGACCACCACTGCCCGCCTCCTCGCCAAAGCGCTCAACTGCGAGAAGGGACCGACCGACGAGCCCTGCAACCAATGCGACGCGTGCCTGAGCATCACCAACGGCAGCGCCCTCGATATCGTCGAGATGGACGCCGCCTCTCACCGCGGAGTCAATGACGTCAAGGAGATCAGAGAGAACGTCAAGTTCCCTCCGATGTCCCTTCGCTACAAGGTCTTCATCATCGACGAAGCGCACCAACTCTCCCACGACGCGAAGGATGCTTTTCTGAAGACTCTGGAGGAGCCGCCCGCACACGCGATCTTCATCCTCGCTACCACCGAACCGCACAACATCCCGATCACCATCCGGTCGAGATGCCTGCAGTTCGACTTCCGGCGGGGGTCGATCTCCGATATCCGATCGAGGCTGAAGTACGTCTGCGAGAGCGAAGGAATCCAGGCCGATGACGAGGCGCTTGAGATCATCGCCATGGATGCCGACGGCTCGTACCGAGATTCGCTCAGCCTGCTGGAGCAAGTGCTCTCCTACACCGAGAGCCGCCTGACACCCGCGGATGTCTACACAGTGCTCGGGACCGTCACGCAGGACTTCCTCTTCCGCATGGGCGAGATGATCGCGTCCGGCGACGAGGCAGGCGCGTTCGATGCGGCGCGTGAGGCTGCCGAATCGGGCAAGGACCTCCGGCAGTTGATGCGCTCCATGGCCGACCACTTCCGCAACCTGCTCTACGCGACGGTGACGTCTGAGAAGGAGTCTCGCTCGCTCAGCTCCGAGATACTGGGTCGATTGCGGGAGCAGGCCAAGCGGTTCGACAAGGCAAAGATGCTCCGCATCATCGAGGTGTTCTCCGAGATGGAGCAGAACACGCGGTTCAGCGAGCGGCACAGACTGCTGCTGGAGATGGCCCTCCTGAAAGCGATCGAGACCGCGCAGGGCGTCGCCGCGGTGGTCGCGGCCCCTCCTCGCGCGGAACCCACGCCCCCGCCAGTGAGGCCGCCTGCGGCGCCGAAGCCAACCGTGCGGGCCCCGGCGACTGAGACCAGGCCGACAGCCGATCAGCCGACCCCGGAGCCGGCTGTGCAAGCGCCTGCGGTCGGCAAGCAAAAACTTCCGGATTCTGATACAATAAGACAGAAGTGGAACACGGTATTGCAGACCGTAAAAAGTGAGAGCATACCCGTGCACGCGCTGCTAGCTCAAGCGGTCTCGGTAGACGTGAGAGACGGCGCAATCGTGCTCTACTTCAAGCATCTGGGCCAGGCACGGATCCTGGATTCCGACACAACCAAGGCAAAGAAGAAGGCCCTGCAGAAGGCGATCGAGCGCGTCTTCGGCGTCGCAAATGCCGGCATCATCTGTGACGTGGCGAAGCAGGATGCGCCCGCCCCGGAACCCGAACCCGAGCCGGAGTTCGTGACACCGGAGTTGCCGGAGCCGGAACAGGGCAACCCGCTCCAGGACCTCCTGGAGGTGTTCCCTGAAAGCCAGATAGTAGACGACTAGGGCGGATTGCTACTTGTGAAATACGCTCTAGTGTTCCGCTAAGTTGAAAACGCAGTCCCCAACTTGGCAGGATCTTCGGACTGCATGTCAGGTTGGATCGAGAATCCAGCTCGACGATGCATGAGCACCACGGACTGCGGTCTCATCGGGAGGAGACTATGAGCAACCCATTTGGAAACCTCGGTAATCTCGGCGGCATGATGAAGCAGGTCAAGAAGATGCAGGAGGACATGCAGCGTCTTCAGGAGGAACTGGACGAGGCTCGCATCGAGGCCACATCCGGCGGCGGAATGGTCAAGGCCGTCGTGACCGGCAAGGGCGAACTGGTAGAGGTCAAGATCGACCCGCAAGTCGTCGATCCGGATGACGTGGAGATGATGGAAGACCTGGTCACCAGCGCCGTGCGCGAGGCGCAGGAGAACGCGACGAAATACCAGACCGAGCGGATGCAGGAGATCACCGGAGGCATGGGTCTGCCGCCCGGACTGATGTAAGGCCGGGTTACGGGTTATGGGGAACCCCAAGACCCACAACCCATAACCCATAACCTATAGCCCGTAACCCACCACCCAACGCCGTGCCTTTGCGCCCGACCGGACTGCTGAGGTCGGGTTCGAGGCTTTAGATAATGAGGAGAGAATGCACTACGCTAAGCCGCTTGCCAAGCTGGTGGGCGCATTGGAGAAGCTGCCGGGCATCGGACCGAAATCCGCTCAGCGGATAGCGTTCTTTGTCCTGCGCACCTCCGACGAAGAGGCCCGACAGCTTGTCGAGGCCATCAAAGAGGTCAAGGAGAAGATAGTCCAGTGCAAGGTCTGCTTCAACCTGACCGACCATGAGGTATGCGATATCTGCGCGAGCGAGAAGAGGGAGAAAGGCACGATCTGCGTCGTCGCCGAACCGCGCGACGTGATTGCGATGGAGAAGACCAACGAGTACCGGGGCGTGTATCACGTGCTCCAGGGCGTCATCTCCCCCATGGACGGAGTCACCCCCGAGATGCTTCGCATCCGGGAACTGCAGCAGCGAGTGATGCAGGGTTCCGTCAATGAGATCATTCTGGCGACCAACCCTACGATCGAAGGCGATACAACCGCCATGTACCTTGCAGGTATTTTGAAGCCGTTGGGCGTAAAGGTAACAAGGATCGCTCACGGGATGCCTGTGGGGGGCGATCTCGATTACGCAGACCAGGCTACGCTTATCAAGGCGCTCGAGTGGCGCCGTGAAATGTAACCAATCCCGAGAGGAGTCGTGACTATGCCGAATATGATGGAAATCCGCTGGCACGGCCGCGGCGGACAGGGCGCTAAGACAGCCGCCCTGCTCGTCGGCGATGCCGTGCTCGCACAGGGGAAGTACATGCAGGCTTTCCCTGAATACGGTCCGGAGAGAATGGGCGCGCCCGTTCAGTCCTACAACCGGATCAGCGACAGCCCGATCACGCTGCACTGCGCCGTGACCAGCCCGTCCGTGGTTGTCGTGCTCGACCCGACGCTGATCGGCGCGACCGACGTGACCGCCGGCCTGCCGGACGACGGTGTGATCATCATCAACACCAACCAGCCGGCGTCCTACTTCCGCGAGAAGCTGGGACTCAAGAACGGCCAGAAGGTCTACACCGTGGACGCGTCCACGATAGCCCGAGAGACCATCGGGCGTGACATTCCGAATACACCCATGCTGGGAGCGCTCGTAGGCGTGACCAAGATGCTCGACTTCGATGCGATGCTCGAAGACACGAGGCATAAGCTGGAGAAGAAGTTCCGCTCCAAGCCCGGAGTCGTCGAGGGCAATATCCAGGCCATCCAGCGGGCTGCACAGGAGGTAAACTCAGATTGAGCACCAAAGAGAGAATAGCACTGACCGGTAACGAAGCCGCGTCATTGGCAATGAAGCAGATCAACCCCGACGTCTGCGCGGCGTACCCGATTACGCCTGCGACCGAGGTCATGCAGATCTTCGCGCAGTACGTTGCCGACGGCTTGGTCAATACCGAGCTGGTCACCGTCGAGAGTGAGCACAGTGCGATGAGCGCCACCATCGGCGCGGCCGCCGCAGGTGCACGATCCATGACGGCCACATCCTCCCAGGGTCTCGCCCTGATGTGGGAGATGCTCTACATCGCAGCCGGTCTCCGGCTGCCGATCGTCATGCCGATGGTCAACCGCACGCTCAGCTCCCCCATCAACATCCACTGCGACCACAGCGACTCGATGGGAGCCCGCGACGCCGGCTGGATCCACATCTTCTGCGAGAATGCGCAGGAAGTCTACGACAGCGCCATCCAGGCTATCCGCATCGCGGAGCATCCTGACGTGCTGCTGCCCGCCATGGTGAACTACGACGGCTTCATCATCAGCCATGCCATGGAGCCCGTGGAGACACTTGCCGACGCCGATGTGCAGAAGTTCATCGGCCCGTACAAGCCGGCCTATCAGCTCCTCGACGTCGACAATCCGATCACCGTCGGCGCCATCGACCTGACCGACTACTACTTCGAGCACAAGCGCTCGCAGATAGAGCCGACCTTCCACGCATGCAAGGTCATCGAGGAGATCGGCGAGGAGTTCGGCAAGCAGTTCGGACGCAAGTACGGACTCTTCGAGGAGTACAAGCTCGACGACGCAGAGATCGCCATCGTAGTTCTCGGCTCGACCGCGGGCACGGCAAAGGTAGTCATCGACGAGCTGAGAGCCAAGGGCGTCAAGGCCGGTATGCTCAAGATCCGCATCTTCCGCCCGTTCCCGCACAAGCAGATCGCAGACGCGCTCAGCGGAGTCAAGGCAGTCGCGGTGATGGACCGCTCCGAGGGCATGGCGTCCATGGGCGGCCCCGTCTTCGCAGAGGTCCGCTCGGCCCTGTACGACTACGACAAGCGCCCGATCACCGTGGACTACGTCTACGGCCTCGGTGGAAGAGACATCACGCTGGATCACATCCGCAGCGTCTACGGCGACCTGCAGAGATTCGCCGCTGAGGGCAAGCCGGTTGTGGATTCCATCAGCGACCTGGTCACCTACCTGGGCGTGAGGGAGTAACGGAGGAGAACTGATATGGCAAATCTCAAGGAACTAGCGAAAAAGGGAGAGTTCCTCTCCGGCGGCCATAGAGGCTGCGCGGGATGCACCTTCCCTCAGATAATCAGACAGGTCCTGGCGGCGACGGACACTCCCGTCGTCTGCGGCGCGGCTACCGGATGCATGGAAGTCACAACGACCATCTTCCCCTACACCGCGTGGAAGGTCCCGTTCATCCACAGCGCGTTCGAGAACGCGGCTGCCACGATGAGCGGCGTCGAAGCAGCATATCGCTCGCTGAAGAAGCAGGGCAAGTACGACAAGGAAGTCCGCTTCATCACGTTCGGCGGCGACGGCGGCACCTACGACATCGGTCTGCAGTCGCTCTCCGGCGCGATGGAGCGCGGACACCGCATGCTGTACGTCTGCTACAACAACGAAGCCTACATGAACACCGGTATCCAGCGGTCGAGCGCCACCCCGATCGGCGCGCACACCACGACCTCGCCGACCGGATCGGCTTCGACCGGCAAGAAGCAGTACAGCAAGGACCTGACCGCCATCCTGGTCGCGCACAATGTCCCGTACGTAGCGCAGGCATCCCCTGCCTACTGGAACGACTTGGTGACCAAGGTCCAGAAGGCCCTGGCGACCGACGGCCCGAGCTTCATCAACGTATTGATGCCGTGCCGGCTCGGCTGGGCGTTTGATCCCAAGCAAGCCATGCAGATCTCGCGTGATGCGGTGAGCACCTGCTACTGGCCACTCTTCGAGGTAGTGAACGGCAACTATCGGATCACGTACACCCCGAAGGAGAAGATGCCGGCGGCCGATTTCATGAAGAAGCTCACCAAGTTCCGGCACCTGTTCCAGCCCGGCAACGAGGGGATCATCGAGTCGATGCAGGCTGAGGTCGATCGCCGCTGGGAGAGACTTCAGAAGCTGGCCGCGCTCGAATAGCGTTCATTCGACGCATCGGCAGCGCTGCCGATGCATCCTGCGATGGTTACATCGGGGCAGCCGGAGACGTCGTACTCCGGCTGCTCCTTTTTGGCAGGAGAGGCCTGCCAAGCCGAAGAACAGATGTGTAGTGGGCATACGCCCCATTGGACCCCCACATGGTTTGTGCCCACTACTGGTTAGATGAGGTGAATCAGAAATGACAGATACACAGAAATCCACCTGGCGGACTAAGGTCGGGTTGGCCGAGATGCTCAAGGGCGGTGTCATCATGGACGTCACCAATGCCGAGCAGGCGAAGATCGCCGAGGATGCCGGCGCGGCCGCCGTCATGGCGCTCGAGCGAGTCCCCTCCGACATCCGCAAGGACGGCGGAGTCGCCCGCATGGCCGACCCCAACGTCATCCTGGAGATCATGAACGCCGTAACGATCCCCGTCATGGCGAAGGCACGGATCGGCCATTTCGTCGAGGCGCAGATCCTCGAGGCGCTGGGCGTCGACTACATCGATGAGAGCGAAGTCCTGACCCCGGCCGATGAGTCGTTCCATATCGACAAGCACGCGTTCAAGGTCCCGTTCGTATGCGGATGCAGAGACCTCGGCGAGTGCCTCCGACGCATCGGTGAGGGCGCGGCTATGATGCGCACTAAGGGTGAGGCAGGCTCCGGCAACATCGTCGAGGCCGTCCGCCACATGCGAGCGGTCACGTCCGAGATCAGGAAGCTTCAGAATATGGGCCGCGAAGAACTGATGACCTATGCCAAGAACCTCGGCGCGCCGTACGAGTTGGTCTGCGAAGTCGCAGAGACCGGCAAGCTGCCCGTCCCGAACTTCTCCGCAGGCGGGATCGCCACCCCGGCCGACGCAGCCCTCATGATGCAGCTCGGCGCGGAGGCCGTTTTCGTCGGCTCCGGCATCTTCAAGTCCGAGGATCCCGCGGCGCGCGCGAAGGCAATCGTGGATGCCACGACCCACTACGATAAGCCCGAGATCCTGGCAGAGCTTTCGAAGGGTCTCGGCTCGGCGATGCCCGGCCTGGACATCCGCCAGCTCTCCGAGAACGAACTGCTCTCGACCCGCGGCTGGTAACCAATTGTGTAGGAGCGGATTCCGATCCCCGAATTCGTGGTGTTGCGTGGGAATTCGTGGCCGGGAAGCCGCTCCTACAAGGCGGAATTCGACTTATCGAATAAGCGATCTGAATCCGCGCCTACAGGAACCGATAGTGACATGAGCAACGAACTTACCGTGGGCGTCCTGGCACTCCAGGGCGCCTTCCAGAAGCATATTGAGGCGCTGGGACGATGCGGCGTCAAGGCGATCACCGTCCGCACCGCGGAGGAGTTGGCGCAGGTCAACGGACTGATCATCCCCGGCGGCGAAAGCACCACGGTCGGCAAGCTGATGGTCCGCTACGGTCTCGACAAGAGGATCGTGGAGGCGGCGCACCAGGGAATGCCTGTCTACGGCACCTGCACCGGCCTGATACTCCTTGCCAAAGACATAGTGGGCAGCGATCAGCCCCGGCTCGGACTGATGGATGTCACCGTCCTGCGCAATGCGTTCGGGCGACAGGTAGACAGCTTCGAAGCCGATCTCGACATCGAGGAGATCGGAGCGCCGCCGGTTCGCGCGGTGTTTATCCGAGCGCCTTACGTCACGGAGTCCAGGGATGGCGTGCGGGTCCTCGCCCGCTGTGACGACAAGATCGTGCTCGTCCGACAGGACAACCTGCTCGGCGGCGCGTTCCATCCCGAACTGACGGACGATACCAGAATACATGAGTACTTCATCGGGATGGTGAGAGAGTCTCTGGGCACCGAGTCGATCGCCCGTCCCGACGAAACCAGAGCATGATGAAACTGGCACGATCTGCCGATCCGAATACCGAAACCAGGACGACCAGGCCGGTACGGTGTGGAGCGCGGCGCGCGCACGCATATCGTACCGGCTTGCTTTTTGCCCTCCTCGTCATGGTCGTATCCGCCGGCCTGCATGCTGCAAGAAACGAGGCGATTTCCGTCCGGTGGCAGCGGAAGGTGAACCAGCCTCAATCACTCACGATATCCCCCGGCGCGCAGTTCTTCGGCGGCGCCGACAAGGATGGGACCGTGAGACTATACGACGACCGAGGCAAGGTGCTCTGGACCAAGCGGGTCGAGGGAGCCACCGATGTGCTGATCGCCCGCAACGGTCAGAGCATACTCGTGTACTCCCGACTCAACCCGGTTCACAGAACGGTGAGGTTCTTCCGCCGAGACGGACGCGAGCTCTGGGAGCACGAGGTCGAAGGGAGCGTCTGGGCCGGCGCCGTGACTCCGGATGGGCAGTACGCGGCCGTCACTACCGGAGAGAAGTTTGTCTATCTGTATACCCCCCACCCCACGAATCCATCCTTCCGACGATGGAGGCTGCAGGGAATCGGACACTGCCTGACCTTCACCCCGGACAGCAAGTCCCTGGTAGCAGGCACGTGGCAGGACTCCACCATCGCGCGCTATGAGCTGGACGGCTCGCCGAAGTGGATCCTCGGCCAGGAATCCGAGCGCCAGTACGAGCTCCAGACCAGCGGCGACGGTAAGCACATACTCGGCGTTCGGCCATCGACTCAGCACACCCCCCTGGCGGAGATCTGCCTGTGGGATTCCGCCGGCAAGGGTATCTGGCGCAAGACGCTCGAAGGCTTCGATGTGGCGGCGCGGATCTCTCCGCAGAGCAAGTACGTAGCCGTGAGCTATGCGACCATCCTCTCGCACAAGAACACGGAGATCATCGAGCGGAAGGTAGCGGTCTACAGCGCTGATGGGAAGCTTGTGTGGGAGAAGGGCGGCCTATTCTTCGGCCCTCGGCTCGTGGCGCTATCGCCGACCGGGGATTCCGTGATCGTGTCGGATGGCAATCGTTCCTTGTACAACATCGATCGACGGGGACGAATCCTGTCCAAGCAGACTTTCAAGTCCACGATCAAGACGGCTGTATCGTCGGAGGATGGACGCAGGATCCTGCTCTACTGCCAAGACGGCTGGCTGTATCTCCTCGGGGTCGGATAGGGGCTCAGGGGACCACAAAGAGAGATCTCCCCCGGTTACGGATCGGAGGAGATCTCTATCGTACTCGCGACACGGCATAGCAATCATCAGCCATATCGGCTTCTGGCGCTGAATCATCCCTCGGACGACCCAGCCCCGCTTTGAGCGTAACTACGCGGACCTAACCTCAGCAGGCTCAAGCGGTATAAGGCCCAGGCTGGTTGCTCTGCGGAAGGCTTGTACTCTGTTGCTGACTTGCAGCTTCTCGTAGATATTCGCGAGGTGGAAGTCGACTGTGCGCTTGCTGACGTACAGATCCTCCGCGACCTCTTTACTTGACTTTCCCTCGATCACGAGAGCCAGAACCTCCTGCTCGCGCTTCGTCAGGTGGATCGTCCTGTCATCTCGTATCTGAGGCATAGTCATGGCCGTCATACCGTAACTCCTTTCTCGTGTCGCCGCTTCAAGTTGGTTTCTTCCATACTTTTGCGAGCTTCTGAGAGGAAAATGTCCTCACAGACTGGGAGTTTCTCCCCGCCCGCGGACTGGTAGTAGTACGGAAACCACGGGCAATAGGAGTTATGCCACATGGGACGGCTTTTCCGCCAAGCAAGAATACGGGAATTTGGCGCGGCCCACCGGCTCCTGTCGCATCCAACCATGGGGATACCGTGGCGGTCTGCGGAGGCAAAAAGAAAGCCCGCTCGGTAAGACCGGCGGGCTGGTCATGAGACCAAATCAGCAATCCTATAGGGAGAAGGTATGCACCGCTTAGTAAAGCCTGCAAGTATCGTGCCATCAGGCCCATCTGCGGCGAAAACCGGCATTACTCCCAGGGTGCATCCAGTGTTCCGTTGAGTTGGATTCTCGCGCTGTGCCATTATGAGCATGTGACTGCGCGGGAAGCGCAGTTGTACCGGCCGGAAACCCCGCCAGTCCTGAGTGACAAAGCGTATCGAAGAACGGTCGGGACTAGCCCAAGGTTGGTGGAGCTAGGCCGCCCTTCGATACGTCCTGAACTCCGACCACACTGGGTAGCAGCGCGTATCGAAGTGCAGTCGGAGTTCAGGACTACTCAGGGCTAACGGTGGCTGTTCCCCGGGGACATAGAGCCCGCTAGTCCTGAGTAGCGAAGCGTATCGAAGGACGGCCACGACTCCTCAGCGCTGACGGTGAGAAGTGTCTCAGGAGCGAAGCGAAGAATGACAACCTCGCGGAATCGGGTTGACCGAGCACCCGGCTCCGCACGTTTCATCATGCTGCTATACCATTAATGCTGTGAACCGGTAAATTTGCTGGTTTTGGCACTTGGCATTGACAACGGGCGGATGGACTGGTAATATTACCAGTGTGGAGACAGATCCACAGAACACAACGAAGCACACCCCACCCCACCAGGCGTGCACCATCTCAATGAGGCTACCAAACGATCCAGGCTCCCAATCATCTCTCGCGTGCAGCATGACTGCCTCTCAGTCTGCACAGCGGTAGCCTGGTTGCTGAAGGATTCGAGAACACACCAACACGGAAGTTGCCTTACAACGCACCACCTGGTTGCAGGCAGGTTCCAACCGGAGCTTGCGGAAAGGAGTGCTGGGAATGGCCACCACCATGTCCGCTGTCAAACTCGAAGCATCGCACGATGTTCTAACGAATCGTGAGATCCAGGTTCTCAGTCTAATCCTTGAGGGCAGGTCCAGCAAAGAGGTTGCGGGAATGCTCTACCTCAGCAAGCGAACCGTGGATTTCCATCTGGCAAGGATCTACGAGAAGCTGAACGTCCAGAACAGGCTCCAGGCGATCAGACGCGCCGCAGAACTCGGTCTGGTCAGCGAGCAACTGATGTAGACGATCCCGATACGACTCGTACGCCGGGTATTGGCTCTGATCCGCACGGTGAGTATCGTGCCAGGTCATTGCTTTGGCACGATATCAGTCATGCCTGAATCGTACAGCATCGCCTGCCGGTCGCAGGCGTCCAGTGTCGGCCGCTGCGATCGGACCACAAAGCAAGACAGCGCAAGTCGAACGTGACCTGCGCTGTTGAGAGACGTGATGGGCGTCCTGATGCCTAGTTCGATAGCTCGATGGTCCGGATGACCTCCGCCCCACCCTCCGGCGTGCATACGTAGACCGCCGGGGTGATCCCGGTCCTGGCCTTGTACTCCTCGGGAACGCGCTCGAGGAACTCCTCGACCGCCTCATCCGCGACGACGCTCACCGTGCACCCGCCGAACCCTGCGCCGGTCATGCGGGAGCCGTATACCCCCGGAACCTTCCTGGATGCGTCCACCATGACATCGAGTTCGCGGCAGCTTACTTCGTAGTTGTCTTTCAGCGACTCGTGCGACTGGTTCATCAGGCGGCCGAATAGAGCCGTTTTCCCCGCTCGGAGCGCCTCGACGCTCTTCAGGACGCGCTCGTTCTCGAAGACGACATGTTCTGCGCGCCGGCGTACCGTCGGGGGCAGACTGCTGCCGTAAGCCCTGAAGTCAGTCACCGTAATGTCGCGCAACGCCTTCACCGTGGGCATGTTCGTCCGGAATATGGATACCGCCTCCTCGCACTGAGCGCGCCGCGTGTTGTACTCGGAATCGACCAGCCCGCGCTTTTTCATGGTGTCGGCTACGATGACCTTGATGCCCGGAGGCAGAGGTACCGATTCGTGATCGAGAGTACGGCAGTCAACGAACAGCGCGTGGTCCTTCTCCCCCAGGCACGAGATGAACTGGTCCATGATGCCGCAGTTCACGCCGACGAACTCGTTCTCGGCGGCCTGACAGAGAAGCGCCATCTCGGTGCCGGTGAGATCGAATCCGTTGAGCTGCTTGAACGTCATGGCGGACGCCACCTCGAAGGCGGCAGAGGAACTGAGGCCTGAACCGAGCGGAACGTCCCCCTGGATAGCCATGTTTGCGCCCAGAATCCTCTTGCGCCTCTTCTGCAGCATCACCGCCACGCCCCTGGGATAGTTGCTCCACTCGTTCATCGCATCCTTGCGGATCGTTCTGTCGAGGGAGAACGCCGAAACGCGATCGAAGTTGACGGAGTAGAGCGATACCAGCATGTCCGATGTCGGCGCCGCCGCTATCAGCACGTCACGATCGATGGCAACCGGGAGAACATAGCCATCGTTATAGTCGGTATGCTCGCCGATCAGGTTGACTCGCCCGGGAGCGCGTACGATGAACTTCGGTGAAGACCCGTATACTTCGATGAACTTGTCGACCAGGTTAGCGATTCGATTCTCCAGGTTTGCCATGGCTATTCAGTTATCTCCTGCTTGTAGCATTCGGCGACCGCGGCGCGACCGTCCGATGCTATTGTTAGCTATCTATCCGCGGATTTCCTCGTGGAGTACAGGCATGTATCACTATTTGTGAAAAACCTTGCTGAAGGTGGTGACGATACCCTACGTCTTCGGCTCGATCCCGCGAAGTTCCGCCGCCTTCTCCTCGGCGAGCGTGTCGTTGATGAACACACCGGCGCCGGATTCGGAGCCCGCAAGGAACTTCAGCTTGTCCTTGGTCCGATACGGAGGGTAGAATTCGATGTGGAAGTGGAAGTGCCCAAAATCACCCTTCGCGGTCGGCTTCTGATGGATGACCATCATGTACGGGAAGCTGAACCCCCAGAGGTTATCGTACTTCAGCAGGATGGTCTTCAGGATGCGCGCCAGGTCCATCTTCTCGCCGTCCGAGAAGTCGGGCAGGCAGGTCCTGTGCTCATGCGGGGCGATGTGCACCTCGTAGGGGTAGCGGGCGTAGAACGGAATGAACGCGACGCAGCCGTCGTTCTGCGCCACGATCCTCCGACCGTCGGATTTCTCCTCGGCCAGGATATCGCAGAAGAGGCATCGGCCGGTCTTCTCCATGTGGTCGGCGGACGCATCGATCTCTCGCTGGACAATCGGCGGGATGAACGGATAGGCGTAGATTTGGCCGTGCGGATGAGCCAGCGTGACGCCGATCTCCTTGCCCTTGTTCTCGAAGATGAACACGTAGTCGACGAAGTCGAGCGCGCCGAGATCGTTGTACCGGTCCGTCCACACATGGATGAGGTTGTTGATCTCCTCCTCGGAGTGGTCCGTCAGGCTCCCCTGGTGCTTCGAAGAGTAGAGGATGACCTCGCAGACACCCTCCGCAGGCCGGACCTTGTACAGCCCCGTTTCCTCAACCGCCGGTTCGGGCGCATTGCGCCGGAGCGACGGGAACTTGTTCTCGAATGCAACGATCTCGTAGCTCTCGGATGGCACTTCCGTAGGGAACCCACCCTCCTTGGTCGGACAGAGAGGGCAGTAGTCGTCGGGAGGGAAGAACGTTCTCTCCTGACGGTGCGTGGCGGTTATGACCCATTGTTGCAGAAGCGGATGCCAGCGTAGCTCGGACAAATCTGTTACCTTTCGTAGACGATGCAGATGGCTGCGGTAGGAATATCAGCTATCAGACTTTTCGCGGTCGGTCGTTGAGGAGGCGGATCCGGAGCAGCTACAGGAGCAGTCCTTCTCGGAAGCGGCAGGCTCCGAGTCCCGCTCGCCGAACGAGTAGTATGTCAACAGTCGGCCGTCTTCCTTTGTGATTGTCTGCTTCGTCATGCGCATGATTCCATCTCCTCCAGCACAAGAGTGACTCCACCGAGGATGCCGGCGTCATCGCCGAGTTGGGACGGCACTACCTGGCAGACTTCGAGCGCCTCCGCCAGGGCATTCGCCTTCACGGTGCGCATGATCGGGTCCCACAGGACGAACCCCGCGCGCGAGATGCCGCCGCCGATGACGACCATCTCCGGGTTCAGGAAGTTGATGACGTTGGCGACACCGATGCCGACCCAGAACCCTGTCTCCTGCATGACCTCCAGAGCAAGCTCGTCACCCTCGAAAGCCGCCTCACCGATGATCGCGGGAGTGAGCGCATCGAGGTTGCACTCCACCTTGTGCATGAGCGACGTCTTTCTGCCCAACTGAATCTTCCGGCGGGCGCGGTCTATGATGCCTCCTTGACTGCCCTCCGATTCGAGGTCGCCGTAGAGCCCGCAGCCGCAGAGCCTGCCGTTCGGGTTCACGATCTGATGGCCGATCTCACCGGCGCCTTCGTTCGCGCCCTTCCAGAGCTTGCCGTCGAGGATGATCCCGCCGCCGATGCCGGTGCCAAGGGTCATCATCACCATGCTGCTGACATCCTTGCCCGCACCGAACCGGAACTCACCGAGCGCCGCAACGTTCACGTCGTTGCCCATGAACACGGGCAGTCCCAGGGCTTCCCTGAGCGGCTGGAGCAACTGCAGACCGCCCCAGTCCTTGAAGTTCGGAGACCAGAGGACGATCCCCTCGCGCGACTTGTGCCGGCCGGGCACGCCCATGCCGACTCCGCAGACGTCGTCCGCGGTCACCCCCGCGTTGTCCATCGCCTCGCGGATCGCATCGATGATCTGCGGAATGCTCTCGTCAGGGCCCTCCATCGCCTTCGTGGGTCGATGGCCCTCGCTCACGATCCGGCCATCCTTCTCCACGACGGAAGCCCGGGTATTCGTGCCTCCGATATCGACTCCTACCACGTATCTCTTGTTCGGGTTCAGTTCCACGTTCGTTCGACCTCAACCGGTGGATTCAGGGGTAAGTATACTTAGCCGCCTCCGGCATTGTCAACCTGCCGGCGGTCCCGCTTCCGACCGACGACCATCATGGTTCCGAGCACGATCATGAGTCCGCCGAAGATGACGCGCAGTATCTCACTCGGCAGCACTATCGCCAGGCGCGCACCGATCAGTCCTCCGGCGACACCGCCGAATACCAGCCAGTGCCAGACGTCCGCGCGCACGTTGCCGTGCTTGGCGTGGATGATCGCTCCGGAGATCGATACCGGGATGATCACCGCCAGCGAGATGCCCTGCGCCATCTTCTGCGACAGGCCCATCAGGTACACCATCGCGGGCACCATGATGATCCCTCCGCCGACACCCATCAGGCCGCTCAGCATGCCGGTCAGCACGCCCAGACCGAGCACCGCAACCGCTCCGAACCCCCCGGCCGAGACCGCGTGGCCGTTCACCGGACCGGCCCCGGACGCGGAGGATACCACATCATATATCATCCTGGCGGCGACAAAGAGCAGGAGCAGACCGAAATACCGTTTCAGGCGCTTGGCGCTCAGTTTGTTTGCGAGCCGGGCGCCTATCATTGCGCCGAACACGCCTCCGATCGCCAACTCGATCGCGACGAGCCAGTTCATCTGGCCGCTCTGACTGTACGTGATCGCGCCGAGCAGCACGATGAAGATCATTACCGCGAGCGATGTCCCGTGCGCCTGATGCTGGCTCAACCCGATCAGGTAGACCATCGCCGGAACGAGGATGAACCCACCTCCGACTCCGAGAAGACCGCTGAGTATGCCCGCGCCGAGCCCGATTCCCATGATGGCCCCGGCCTTGAGTGCCGACTTGAGATGCTGTGTGCGTCCTGATTCCAGAGTGATGCCGCCTTTCCGGTGTGAGAACCTGGGGTTGTACTCAACCATTATAGAGCCCGGACGCATCAGGAGGCAAGCGTGGGCCGAAGCGAAGCGGTATCGGGGACCCAGCGCGGACCGTTAGCCCAGAGACGCGAGCAGGTCCCGGTTGCTCTCGGAATTGCCAACCAGCTTCAGGAGCGCCTTCATCGCCTCGGCGGGAGAAAGATCGTAGAGGATTCGACGGAGCTTGTGGTGCCGGGCGGTCTTGTCGCCGAGGATCAACTCCTCGTTCCGCGTGCCGGACTGCCGGACATCGATGGCAGGGAAGATACGCTGTTCGGCCAGATCCCGGCGCAGGACTATCTCGCAGTTGCCGGTGCCCTTGAAGTCCTCGTAGATGAAATCGTCCATCCGCGAGTTGGTCTCGACGAGGGCGGTGGCGACGATGGTGATCGAGCCCGCTTCCTCCGACTCGCGGGCGGCTCCGAAGATCCGACGCGGCCACTCGAGCGCCCGCGTGTCTACTCCGCCGGAGAGCGTCCGTCCCGGCCCGGTCTGCATCAGGTTCGATGAGCGCCCCAGCCGGGTCAGCGAGTCGAGGAGCAGCATCACGTCGGCGCCCGCCTCGGCCCACCGCTTGGCGTAGTCGAGCGCAAGTCTCGCCAGCCGGACGTGGTTGCGCGCGTCCTGGTCGCTCGAACTGGCGAAGACCTGGCCCTTCACGGCACGGACCATCTCCGTGACCTCCTCCGGGCGTTCGTCCAGGAGCAGGACGACGAGCCGCATGTCAGGGTGATGTTGGGAGACGGCTTCGGCCATCTGGGTGATCAGCCGGGTCTTGCCCGCGCGCGGAGGGGACACGATCAGGGCGCGCTGACCTTTGCCGATCGGAGCGATCAGATCGATGACGCGCATCGAGGGACTACCGGCGCAGGGTTCGAGGACTATCTGCTCATGGGGGTGGATCGGCGTGAGAGAGTCGAAATCGCCGACCTTCCTCCACTCGGCGACCGGGAGATCGTTGACTGTCTCGACGGCGGTGAGCTGGATACCCTTCGGAGTCCGAGAGCACTCCCCCTGAACGACCACGCCGTTGCGCAGACGATTGGTGAGGCTCACCGACGGCGGAACGAGCGAGTCGTCCCTGCTCGGCTTCATCTCTGTGGAAAACGGGCGGAGGAAACCCGTCCGCCCGTCTTGTGTATCGAATATCCCGGTGCACTGCGCCAATGTGGCACTCCTGCATCCCACATCCAACTCGTACTCGTACTTGCGAATCGTCTCCATACCTCTCGAGTACGAGTAGGATTCACGGGTAACTAGAGCGACTTGCCGACTCTCGCTACAACCTCATCGGTGAACCGCTGGATGTGAGCCTTAAGGAACTCCCGGATATCCAGCGACGGGTCCTCAATCAGCGGAGTCATGTTCATCGCGAAGTTGAGCTGATTGGTATCGTCGACGCCGTGCGATGCAAAATACGTCGCATGAGCGCGCCGGCGGCCGATCGTCGCCAGGTCGTATCTCTTACCGCCGCAGATCTGGGAGTCAAACACGCCCAGGAGCGCTGCGGCCAGGTTCTCATGACCGGCGCAGTCGAGCCCGACCTTGTCCTCGTCGGTCATCCAGTCGAGGTCGCGCCAGACCTCGCAGCCGAGGAGCATCTTCGGCCGCACGTCGGCGGGAAGCTCTCTCAGCGCCTTGATGGTCTTGATGGTGACGGCGACATGAGTGTCATGTTTGTCAGCCAGGTTGTGCGTGTAGACGACCTCGGGGCGGGACGCCTCGACGAGCTTCTTGATGTCATCCACGACCTCGACGTTGTTCGGATCCTTCACCTGGGAGCTTGTGTAGTCGAACAGCGCCTGGTAGCTGTAGTCGCCTACGTAAGCGGCCTTCTTCTGCTCCGTGCGGCGGACCGCCCGCATCTGCTCGTCGGTGTAATGGGCGTACAGATCGTCTCTCGGGCTGCCTGCGCCGTTGGTTACGACGACGCCGCCGAACCACTTGTCGTCACGGTTGAAGCAGTTCAGGACGCCGTGGAACGCCATGATCTCGATGTCATCCTGATGGGCGGAGAGGCACATGTGCGTCGTGCGGCTCAAAGCCTCTGCCTCCGGCTTGCCGTCCGGAATGAACAGTTCGGCCGTGTCTATATTGAACTTCATATCGATCCTCCCGATAGTGTTGCGTATTGCGCAGATCGGGGCGAAGCATTGGCGACTCGGCTGGAGAGCCTGATCTCACCGGAACGCCAATGCTTAGCCCCTACCGCTCACTGATCACTGATCACTGACTACTTGATCTCCGGCAGGCTCGCCGCCGCGACCGCCTGGCCGACTCTCCGGGACTTCTCGTCCGGGAGGTTGATCTTCATCTTCGCCGCCAGCTCAGGGAACTCGGTGTCGAGGACTTCCTGCGCCCGCTTGATGATAATCTCGCCGCCATCACCGGAGGTCACGCGGCCGAGGATCAGAATCTGGCTGACATCGTAGAAGTCGGCATAGTGGGCAACCGCATAGCCGACGTAGACGCCGATGGTGTTCCAGATGTCGATCGCGCGCTGATCGCCGGCGTGCATCAGGTTCTGCACGGACTTCAGGCGGTCGGCAAGGTCGGCGTTCTGGTCGAGTTCGATGCCGACGCCGGGGCAAAGGCGGAAGACGGCCTGCTGGGACATATACTGCACGCCGCAGCCGTCGTCGCCGGACCACTCGTCGGTCGGAGCGCCCTCGCGGTAGTCTATCGGGCAGAAGGCCAACTCGTTCAGCCAGCCGGTGATGTTGCCGTTCCGATCGACGTATCCGGCGGCCTCCGAGGAACCCATCGCCACGCCGAGGATCGCGTTCTCGCCGAGCGACATCGCGCCCGCCAGAGCGGTCACGTCGCCGTCATTGACGACTACGAGCGGCACACCCCACTCCTTGCCGAGGTCATTGAACATCTCGCGAATCCGGCCGTACTTCTCCTTGGGAATGCCGCGGAAGAGCGAGGCAACCATCGGGCGGTTGTTGATGAAGACACCCGCCGAGCTTCCGCCGATCGCGTCTACGCGCGGCATCTTGGAGGCGGCCGTCTTCAGCGCGGTGTTGATCTCATTGTAATGGTACTCGGGATCGGTGTTGTCACGCGGGTTCCAGTTGACCTCTTCGGTGTAGACCGGCTCGCCGTCGATGACCGCGGATACCTTGCGGTCGCTGGCGCCGAGGTCGAAGCCGATCCGGCAGCCTTCCAGGTGACGTCCGATACTCGCGCCGACCTCACGGGCTGCGGGGATCTTGTCCGCGTCGGTGATCACGACGGTGAAGTCCTTCTCGCTGACCGACTGGCCGTGGAAGTTGTAGTCGAATGCGCGCGCACCGGTCGGGGAGTAGACCTTCTTGATGTACTCGCCGATGTCAGCGGGGCCGCCGATGGAGACCTTCCACCCACCCTTCATCCACAGGAGGAACTTGACCAGTCGCTCGACGTAGGGATAGTTCATCCCGGCGTCGGGGTGATCGGCCGGCAGGACTGCCGTGTCGAATCGGGAGGTCGTGCCGTCGCTCCGCTCGAGGCCGATAACGAGGGGCACCGGGTTCCCCGACTTCGCGACGAGCTCGCGGAACGCCTTGTTCGCAAGCACGGCGGGTCGGAATCCCTCGTCCAGTACAGGACTGATTTTCGGTTTCGCCAGATCGGCGAGCTTTGCCAGATCGCTCATTTCTACACTCCTCTATGCTGCTATGCCGTCTCCACGCGTTTCGGGAGGCGCTAACCAGTAATGTAAACGTATGCATTAGCATGATATGCTGTCCGGTGCGTATTGTCAAGCAACGAGCACCGGGACGTGGAGGAGTGGTGTCAGGTGTATGGATCGAAAGTGCGGTCAGCGGCCGTCCGAGCCTCCGGAGCCATCTCCTCGATCGCCCTCTCCTTGCCGCATGGGGAGCATGTACTCCTCCACGACGACTTTGGCTATCCCCGCGATCGGGATCGCCACGAATACGCCGAGCACCCCGAGTATCGCCTTCCCGACGAGCACGGCGAAGATGATCGTCGCCGGGTGAAGATGAACGTGCGATCCGACGATCCGTGGGCTGAGAACGAGACTCTCGATCTGCTGGGCGACGAGGATTGCGACCACGACCAGGATGGCGGAGATCGGCGAGATCGTCAGGGCGATCACAACCGCCGGGATGGTTGCCAGGATGGGTCCGAGGTACGGAATGATATCCAGAACCGCGGCTATCACGCCGAGGATGAACGCGTACGGCACACCGATGATGAGCATCGCTATCCCGATGAGCGCGCCGACCGAGAGAGCGACGATCACCTGACCGCGCAGGAATCCGGACAGCACTTCGTCCGCACCGGCGGCCAGTCTTCCGACGCGCGGCCTGGCATCCTCCGGCACGTACTTGCTGAGATAGCCGGCGATGTTCTCCCGATCCTTGAGCAGGTAGAATGCCGCGATGACTCCCGCTACGACAACCAGCAGCAGGCTGAAGACATCCGCCAGCGTGCCGAGTATGGCCGTCACCGCGCTCTCGATGTAGCCGCTGACAGTCGACGCGGCGCGATTGACCAGTTCGTCGAGCTGCCGTTGGCCGATCTGAGCGCCGAGGTGAGATCCCAGTACTCCGGCCCACTGTTCCAGCCGGCTGAGGACGACGGGAACATCGCCGGCCAGGCTGGTGAGCTGCTCCACGACGACGGGGACGATGTAGATGAAGAGAAGCACTACCAGCCCGAGGAAGACTATGAACACTATCAGAACGGCGAGTGTCCTCGGTACGCGCCATCGCTCCAGGAGCATCACCAGCGGGAGCGCCAGGTAGTAGAGTATGCCTGCGGCTATCGCCGCCAGTGTCACCTCGATGAACAGACTGCCCAGATACAGGATCAGGACCGCTGCCGCGAGGATCAGCCCGAGTACCAGTAGCTGACGTTTGAGCGAGACTGCCATGCCGCATCTCCCGGCGGCGTCGGACGCGCCGCTATGGATATCTGCCCCTGGCAGTCTGATCGCAAAACACCGGGGCGTGTTACAGAAGCGTTATAGGAGGGGATTCCGATCCCCGAACTCGTGGCGTTACGTGGGCGTTCGCGGCTGGGAAGCCGCTCCTACAAGACATGTGAAACAGGCTTTGTGCCCACTTGACGCCCACAAGGGGGTGGGCTGCATGCTTGCCCTCTATCCTCTGCCGATATGCTTCTTGAACCGATCGAGCACGGGGTGCCTGGTGGACGCCATCATCTCCAGCAGTTCGGCGCGCATCTTCGCGAGCTGATCCTTGTACTTCGGGTCGGCGATGAGGTTCTTCGTCTCACAGGGATCAGACTCTATGTCGTAGAGCTCCTCGGGCGCCCTATGGAGGAAGAAGTCGACCCGCTCCGCGATCCTCTTGTCGCTCGGCGCGGCGGCGACCATCGCCTTCCACGCGAGCCCGCCCATCGGCTCGTTCCTAAACTCAGTTGTCCCGTCCGACCAGGCGTTGAATATGTAGCTGTACCTCTTCGTCCGTACGCAGGCCATCGGGAAGTCCTTGCGCGCGGAGGTCTGCCAGAACTGGGTGAAGACTTTGTCACGGCCCGTCTGCTTCTTGCCCGCGAGCAGCGGGAGGTACGAGCGGCCGTCAACTCCGCTGACCTGTTTCACGCCGCAGATATCCAACACGGTCGGCATGAAATCGATCCCGGAAACGAGATCATCCTCGTTCTTCGATCCGGGCTTGATCTTGCCCGGCCAACGAACGATCAGCGGAGTCCGTGTGCTGTGCAGGTAGCAATTGGTCTTGGCCCACGGAATCGAAATGCCGTTGTCGCTCAGGAAGAAGACGACCGTGTTCTCCTCCTGACCGCTCTCCTTCAGAGCGCGCAGGATCTCGCCGACAGTCTCATCGCAACGATGGACGGAGGTGAAGTACTGAGCCAGTTCCTTGCGGACATCCGGCAGATCGGGCAGGAAGTCGGGAACATCGACTTCTTCGGGTTTGTAGGTCCGAGTCACGCCCGGGAACACTGCGCCTTTCCGCTTAGCGGCAGCGTTCTTCTCTCCATCGCTCCCCGCGAACGGGCGATGGGGATCCTGAGAGTTCGCCATCAGGAAGAACGGCTTGCCCTCGGTCTTCGCGCGGCTGAAAAACTCAGCGGCGCGCTTGTAGTAGAGCTTGGGATCGCGACCCTGCCCCAACTCGTTCGCGTCGATCACCACGTCCCATTTGAAAGCAGGCTGAGGAGCGAGGTGGCTGACCTTCGCCATGATGCCGTTGAAGTATCCGGCCTCGCTGAGCGACTGCCGGAGGGTCGGAACGTCGGGGTTGATCGGCTCAAACCCCATCGCGCCGTTCCTGTGCGGGTATCTGCCGGTCATCAGTACTGAGCGGCACGGCTGGCAGACCGCGATGGTGACGTGCGCCTGCGTGAAGAGCATCCCCTGACGCGCGAGGGCATCGAGGTTCGAGGTGATGTCCGGGACCTTGCAGCCGGTAACGCCGAGCGAACGATAGCCCATGTCATCGGCGGTAATGAGCAGGATATTCGGGCGCGTGGGGTCGGCAGCCCAGAGATTCCGTGTGAGCGCGAGAGTCGCCGCCGACGCTCCCAGTCCAGCCAGAAAGTTGCGGCGCGTGCATGAGTTGGTCATGGTGTGCTCCTTATCTCAGGGGCTCGGGGTGAGACAAGACTAGCACCGGTGGGAGCGGTTGTCAAGCGAAGGATACGAGCGGACATGCAAAGATGGGCTCCGGCCTGCCTGCCGGAGCCCGAGAGTGACTACATTCGTGCTACTTTCGGCGTCTGATGACCATTCCGGCGAGGCCGGAAGCGCCGGTTATCAGCGCCAGCAGACCCGAAGGCTCGGGGACCACCTCGAGATACGCGGCATACCCGCCCTCGGACATCGAGATAGTTCCGCTGCCGTCGACCACCCGGTAGATGAACCCAGCCCAGTTGTACCCGGCGTCGATCTGCGCCTGTACGTGGGCCGTGACATCCACGGACTGCCAACCGGCTCCGCAGGTGATCGTCGTGATCTCGGTCTGACTGCTGTTGACGTTATTCCAGACGATCGTGCCGGCCATGTCGACGTTGAACCGCCTCAGCGACACATCGTTCAGCCCGTCGGGTGTGTAGAAGTGGAGTGTCACCGAGTTGGGAGTGAGCGTCCGTCCGGCAAGTGAGACGATCGGCATGCTGGTGACTGCGTACGACCAGTAGCCATAGTAGTTCTCCAGCCCCACGCTGGCGCCGCTCAGCTCGACCCAGTTGTCGTAGCCGTTGTACCACCAGTAACGGAAGATTCCGCCGTCCGCGTTTCCGCCCGTGTAGAGCCTGGTAGGCGCAGCCGCACATACCGCTGTTGTCATCAGCAGACAAACAAGCGCCAGCCCAGATAGTAGCCTTGCTGTTCTCATGTGAGTTTTCGTCCTCCTGCATTTGTTTGCCCAGGAACTCAGGCAGGATGAGGTCATATGGGCAGATTGGCTGATTGTCGAGTCTGCAAGACTCGTGCCAAACTCAGCAGCAGTGTGAAAAAACTGTGAATTTCGTGGGGAATTGGCGCTATATAACAGATATCCCAACTTCAGCATCGTCGGAGATAGAGAGGGAGAAACCGGCGCGTCACGAATAGTGTATCGGCTCAAACGAAACCCCAGGAGATCAACACAGCATGCTCAGAAGATCGTCTCTCATGGCTGCAGCGATTCTGCTGCTTGCCGCGTCCCATGTATTCCCTGCCAAGGAGGCGGGCATGCGCGAGGGCACATTCAGCGTGAAAGACTTCGGCGCGAAGGCCGACGGCGCGACGGACGACACCGCATCGATCCAGGCTGCAATGGATGCGGCCGGCAAGCTCGGCGGCAAGGTCTATCTCCCGCCGGGGAGGTACCTTGTCAAAGGGAGCCTGAACGTTCCCGCCGGCGTTCACGTCGAGGGAGTCGCCAACGCGCCCCAGTACAGCGAGCCGCTCAAGGGTACGATCATCCTCGCGACCGGCGGCCGGGACAACGAAAATGCCCCTGCCCTCTTCGAGATGGTCGACTGCACCTCCGTGAGCGGCATCACCATCTACTACCCCGAACAGAAGGTGACCGATATCCGGCCATACCCCTGGACCTTCCACCTCAGGGGGATCGACAACACTGTCGAGAACGTCACGCTCGTCAACAGCTACAACGGCATCAAGATCGGGCCGGAGGGAAACGTCCGCCACCGCATCCGAAGCGTCTACGGGTGCGTCCTGCGTCGGGGGATCTTCGTCGATGCCTGCACGGATATCGGGCGCATCGACAACGTGCAGTTCCACGGCCACTGGTGGTGGGCATCGGAGGTCGGAGGCAACGCGGAGATCGTAAACAAGTACATGATCGACAACCTCGAGGCGTTCATCTTCGGCCGCACGGACTGGGAGTATGTCAACAACACGTTCGTCTTCCCGGTGAAAGTCGGCTACAAGTTCATACAGACTCCGAGCGGCATGTGCAACGGGCAGTTCACCGGGATCGGAGCCGACTGGGCACAGAGATGCGTCGTGGTTGAGGCGATCCAGCACATGGGCCTCCTCATCACCGGCGGGCAGTTCGTCGCATTCGCGGGCGAGGACCCGATCCAGATCGAGATCGCGCCGACCTGCAAGGGGTCGGTCCGCCTCGTGAACTGCGCGTTCTGGGGCCCGGCGGTGCAGAACGTCGTCTCGCACAACCAGAACTTCACCTCGCTCTCCGACTGCTACCTCAGCAGCCCGCACCAGGCGATGAAGCCGCTCGTCGAGGCGGACGCCGGGCGCCTGCAGGTCCGTGGATGCAGCTTCGAGGGAGGCCCGCGCACGGACATCCTGCTCGGCAAGGGGCTCAAACACGCGATCATCTCCGAGAACAACGGCGAACTCGGAGTGAAGGTGCAGAACGAGATCGGCGACAAGGCGATCATCGCGAACAACGAGCCGAAGCAATAGGGTCGGCAGACAGAGCATACAAGGAGTCGGAGATGACCGATTGGACTGGCGTTCTGATTTTCGTTCTCCTGGCGGGCGTTCTGATGTCGAGCGCCGGAGCGGCGGACGACGAGCCGCCGGCGGTGCCGGTGGGGCTCGATGCATACCGGATGTGGGAGCGGTGGCCGTACCAGCGGATCGGGGTGCGGGCCTATATGCGGAGCACATACGACCGAACCGGCGGCAATCGATCGGCCGATGCGAGCCACTTCCTCTACCAACTCAGGGATGACTTCAACGTGACGCTGGACGTCGTCGGGCCCGGAGTCCTCTACTTCGCGCGGTACAACCACTGGCACGGGAGCCCGTGGCACTACGAGGTGGACGGCGTAGATCACATCGTGAAGGAGTCGAGCACCGCCGATCCGACCAAGCCGGTCGAAGGCTCGGTGTTCCTCCCGCAGGAGCTCTTCCCGAACCCGCTGACGTGGACCTGGGCGACCACAAAGGGCGCGGACCTGATGTGGGTGCCGATCCCCTTCGAGGACTCGTTCCGCATGGCGTACAGCCGCACGCGATACGGGACGGGATACTACATCTACCACCTCTTCGATCCCGGTGCAAACCTCTCTCAGCCGATCGAGTCGTGGGACTGGAAGACTCCGCCTGCGAAGGACGTGCTCGATCTGCTTGCGCGCGCCGGCGAGGACATTGCAGGGAATGCGCCGCCGTCCCCTACGATGGTGGCGGCATCCGGGCAACTTGATCTACCCAGGGGAGAGACGGTGTCCGTCGCACAACTGAGCGGGAGCCGAATGATCCGCGCCATCGAGCTATCGGCGCCGAAAGAGCACGCCATTGCGCTCTCGAACGCACGGCTGAAGATCACGTGGGATGACAGAGAGCATGCCTCCGTGGATGCTCCCCTCGCCCTCTTCTTCGGCACGGGGACGTTCTACAACCGCGATGACAAGGAGTACCTGGTCAAGGGATTCCCGATGAACGTCCGGTTCGATGCCGAGCGCATCCACCTGGCCTGCTATTTCCCAATGCCGTTCTTCAAGTCAGCGAATATCCAATTGGTGAGAGCGGAATCGATCAGCATCCCGAACGTATCGTGGCGTGTGATGCATGAGCCGTTCAAAGACCCGCCGAGCCACGTCGGCTACTTCCATGCGACATATCGTGACCATCCGTCCCCCGAGCCGGGCAAGGACATGGTGTTCCTCGACACGACGAAGGTCGAGGGCGGAGGCGACTGGTCCGGGAGCTTCGTCGGCACGAGCTTCATCTTCACGCACCGGGGAGTGCTCAACACCCTCGAGGGCGATCCCCGCTTCTTCTTCGACGACAGCCGGACTCCCCAGGCGCAGGGCACAGGGAGCGAGGAATGGGGTGGCGGCGGAGACTACTGGGGCGGCCGGACGATGACGCTCCCGCTCGCGGGCCATCCGGTCGGCGTCAAGGATCCGAAGGAGGCGAAGTGCGAGGAGGATCTGATCCACTCGGAGTATCGGTTCCTGCTTGCCGACCTCTTCCCGTTCGGGAAGAACGCGCGCATCCAGTTCGAGCACGGAGCGGTCAACGACTCGAAGGAGCACTACAAGAGCGTCGTATACTGGTACGGCCTGCCGAGCCCGTCGCTAATCAAGACGGACGAGATCGACATCGGCGACCCGAATAGCGAGAAGGCGCACGACTACCGGTCGCCTGATGCATCCGCGCCGGGCGAGATGACCTCGCGCTACGAGTGGGGACCGGATACGATGTTGATCTCCGAGGCTGGTCCACTCGCCGATCCCGCCGACTACGCCGAGTTCGAGTTCCAGGCGGACCCAGGCACGTACACCATATGGGTCCGGGGCAAGAACCTCGACAACAGCGTGACCTCCGACTCCTTCTGGATGCAGTTCGACGACGACATCGGCACGGCGAACGTCGGTGCGAGCTACCGAAACCAATACGGGTTCGGCAATTGGCTCGACGAGTTCCCGCCGGATGTCTACGTATGGTCCGGCGGCCGGCCTCAGGACGCGCCGCTCACCATCACCTTCGACAAGGCGGGCAAGCATCGGCTGCGGATTCAGACGCGGCACGGAAAGCACTACCTCGATCAGATATGGCTCAGCAAGACGGAGAAGGGACTGCCGTCGTTCGCCGAACCGGTGAAGAAGAAGGCCGGCGAGATCGTTCTCAGCGCCTCAGACATCGTCCGGAGGGCCGGCAACATCGTGGTCGTCGATGATGCGATGGCATCCGGCGGCAAGGCGATCGTCATGGACGTGCCGAGCGGACAGGAGATCTACCCCGAGGAGACCGACGTCGGCCGAGTCACGAAGGGATCATCCGAGTTCACGCTGAAGTTGGTACCGGAGAACCACGGAGTGCTCCTCCGCCGGAAGCTCGATTACTCGTACCCGAACCAGCGGGCTGAGGTGTATGTATCTGAGGTCGGCAAGTCGAACTGGAAGCGCGCGGGGACGTGGTATCTCGCGGGGTCGAACACCTGCGTCTACTCCGACCCGCCGGGCGAGCTTGGGGAGACCCAGCACAATGTGATCACCTCGAACCGGCGATTCCGCGACGACGAGTTCATCATCCCGAAGGCGCTCACCCGTGGGAAGTCGGAGATCAGAGTCCGAGTCGAGTTCACGCCGGTGAAGACTCCCCTCTTCCCCGGGCATCCGCTCCCGGAGCTGGCCTGGAGTGAGATGCGGTACACAGCGTACTGCTGGGTGATGCCGAAGTGGGAGAATCCAGGAGTCGGAAGTCAGGAGTCAGAATGATGAGGCCAACGAGGAGAGAGTTTATGAAGATGGCGGGAGTCGGATTGGCGGCGCTGTCGACAGGGGCGCTCGCAGCGGAGGAATCGGCAGTGAGGACGAGGCCGAACATCCTGTTACTGATGACCGACCAGCACCGGTTCGACTGCATCGGCTGCGCGGGCAACAAGGCCATCAAGACGCCGAACTTCGACCGGATCGCCAGGGAAGGCGCGATGTTCACCAGCGCGTACAGCACGACACCGACATGCATCCCCGCCCGCGCCGCCGTCCTGACCGGCCAGTCGCCGTGGCATCATGGCCAGATCGGCTACGGGCAAGTGGCCGAGCGGTATCCGTTCGAACTCCCGCGAGCGCTCAACGACGCGGGCTATTACACCTTCGTCATCGGCAAGTGCCACTATCACCCGCAGCGGAACCTGCACGGATTCCAGGGAGGTCTGCTCGATGAGTCGGGCAGAGTGCAGAGCCCTGGGTTCATCAGCGACTACCGACAGTGGTTCAAGGAGAAGGCGCCCGATCTCGATCCCGACGCGACCGGAGTCGGCTGGAACGAGTACCAGTCGCGCATGTACGCCCTGCCCGAGGAACTCCATCCGACACGCTGGATGGGCGACACCGCGGTGGACTGGATCGAGAAGTACGACCGCCGTGAGCCGTTCATGCTGAAGGTGTCGTTCGCGCGTCCGCACAGCCCTTACGACCCGCCGAAGCGGTTCTGGGACATGTACGATGAGGATGACATGCCGGAGCCGTTCGTCGGCGACTGGGCGGAGAAGCACGAGGATGGCGATCCGAAGAACCTGAATTCCTGGCACGGCGACTTCGGCGTCGAGCAGGCGAAGAAATCGCGGCGCGGCTACTACGGCTCGGTCACGTTCATCGACGAGCAGGTCGGCCGCATCCTCAAGGCGCTCGAGGAAAAGGGCGTGCTGGAGAATACGCTGATCCTCTGGACCTGCGACCACGGCGACATGCTCGGCGACCACCATCTCTGGCGGAAGTCGTACCCCTACGAGGGCTCGGCGCACGTCCCGATGCTCGTCCGCTGGGGTGAGGACATGGGGATCGATGCAGAGCGCGGCCTGAAGATCCCGCAGGTAGTCGAACTGCGCGACGTCCTGCCGACGTTCCTTGATGCCGCCGGGGCGAAGATCCCCGAGTGCGTCGACGGCGACAGCATGCTCAAGCTCATCAGGGGCGAGACGTCGGGCTGGCGGAAGTACATCGACATCGAGCACGACGTCTGCTACAGCAACGAGAACAACTGGGCCGGCCTGACCGACGGTCGGTGGAAATGCGTCTTCCACGCCTTCGACGGGAACGAGCAACTCTTCGATCTTCAGGCCGACCCGGGAGAGATTCACGACCTCTCCGCCGATCCGGATTACGCCAACACGCTGAAGTACTGGCGGCGCGAACTGGTCAAGCATTTCTCGGAGCGCGACGAGCGGTTCGTGAAGGATGGGAAGCTGCAGATGCGTAAGGAGAAGATCATCTTCACGCCGAACTATCCGGGCAAGCCCGGGCCGAGGAAGTGACATGTGACCTGTAGAGGCCGCGCCTCCGCGCCATGCGATCCGTGACGGCCCTGCCGTCAAACGACGGCCACGGAGTCGCCTGCGATCGATACAGGGCCGTACCGAGTACGAGTAGGAGCAGACGCATGCCCAAAGATATCCTCGTTCTGATGACCGACCAGCACCGGTTCGACTGGATCGGCGCTTACGGCGCGAAATACGTGCGCACACCGACGCTCGACTCGCTCGCTGCCGAGGGAGCGAGGTTCACCCGATGCTACACCAGTTGCCCGATCTGCATGCCGGCGCGGACCTCCTTCCTGACCGGCGCGTATCCGCACAACTTCGGCATGTGGGAGAACAGAGGCCGACTGCAGGATGTGAGCGCGTCACTGCTCCATGCGCTGAAGGATGCGGGATACCGCACGTGCCACATCGGGAAGAGCCACCTCCATCCGCACGGCAGCGGCAAGGACCTCCGCACCGAGGAGCCGTATATGCACGCGCTCGGCTGGGATGACGTCCGCGAGGTCACCGGCCCGCTCTCTACGCGGACCACAAAGTCGATCCTCACTGACTTCTTCGAGAAGAATGGCATCTACGAGTTGTTCATCGAGGACTATCGCAAGCGGAGCAGGGTCGGCATGGATCTCGCGCACTGGCCCTCCCCGCTTCCCGATGGCAAGCACGCCGATGACTTCATCGGTCAGCAGGCGGTGGACTACATACTGTCGTCCGACAAGTCGAAGCCACTCTACACCTTCGTCGGGATCGGCGGGCCGCACAATCCGTGGGACCCGCCGCAGCGCTTCGACACCTACTCGTCGGCCGACATGCCGGATGCCCTGCCCCACGATCCCGCGCCCGAATGGCTTTCCGGCCCGGCGCTGGAATACCACAAGCAGGTGATGAGCCACCACCCGAACACGACCCGAGAGCAGTTCGCTCGACTGCGGGCGCTCTACTCGGCGAAGGTGGAGCATGTCGATGTGGTCATGGGGCGCGTACTCGACGCCTGGTACTCCACGCGCGGCAGGGATACCTGGGTGCTCTTCTGGACCGATCACGGCGAGATGGCGGGCGACAAGGGAAGATGCAGCAAATCGGTCTTCTACGAACCGTCAGTCCGCGTCCCCGCGATCCTTCGACCGCCGGGAGGCGCGGCCAAGCCGGTAACCTGCGACGGCCTCATCTCGCTGCCGGACCTGACCGCCACCATCCTCGACGCCGCGGGTTGCGAGAAACCCTACCGGAATGTCTTCGGGGAGTCGGTCCGCCCGGCGCTCGACGGCTCGAAGGTCGGCTCATCGGTGGTCTTCAGCGAGATCTTCGACCGCACGATGGTCTTCGACGGCCGGTGGAAGATGACGGTTGACGTCCGCAATGACGTGCTCCAGCTCTTCGACCTGAAGAACGATCCCACCGAGTCGCTGAACCTCGCAGGTAAGCCGGGCACGGAGGGAGAGGTCGATCGGCTCAGGCACGAGTTGCTGAACTTCAGACTGAGAACCGACGATCGGCAGTTCCACCAGGTCAACCGTTGATTTCCGGCGCACATTAGTGTACCTTACGGTAGGGGCTAAGCATTGGCCTCCGGTATCCGACTTGCCTTCATGCTCGGCAGCCAATGCTTCGCCCCTACAGCGCACGTAGTATCCAACCTTCAGGGAGATAAGAGACATGACTATCGTTCCATGCAACATGCTTTCCGCGCTGACCACGGCCAAGCACTTCTCGGTCGCCCGGGTGAGCAGCTATGACGTAAGCGGCCGGAACGCCGATGCCTGGCACATCGAGCCGGGGGAGACCAAGGTGCTCGCAGAGATCGACGGCCCAGGCGTGATCAGCCACATCTGGTTCACCATCGCGTCGCCCGATCCGCTCTACCTGCGCAAGCTCCTCCTGCGGATGTACTGGGATGGCGAGAGTCAGCCGTCGGTGGAAACCCCGGTCGGCGACTTCTTCGGGCTCGGGCACGCGCGGACCTACTCCTACCAGTGCGCGCCGTTCAACACAAGCTGCTTCAAAGACTGCGTGGTCGGCGGAGGCGTGGCGATGAACTGCTGGTTCCAGATGCCGTTCCGCAAGCACGCTCAGATCGAGATCGTCAATGAGCAGACCGAGCCGGTACACGCGTTCTACTTCTATATCGATTACCAGAAGCACGAGACGCTCGGCGATGATACACTCTACTTCCACGCGAAGTGGCGGAGGGAGAACCCATGCGACGGCTGGACCGGCGAGGGCAGCGTCTGGTTCTCCGAAGCGTACAAGAAGCGGTACGAAGGGCCGGAAGGCATCAACCTCAGCGACGAGGGCAACTACCTGATCCTGGAGGCGGAGGGAATCGGCCACTACGTCGGCGTCAACTTCTCGATCGACCACGTCCAGAAGGGCTGGTGGGGCGAAGGCGACGACATGATCTTCATCGACCGAGACGGAGAGCGTCAGTGGCCGCCGGACATGCACGGCACCGGGAGCGAGGACTACCTCGCCCAGGCGTGGGGCATGCAGCAGAACGCGTACCTCTACAACGGCCAAGCGTGGAGCGAGCTCGATCAGGGCTGGAACGAATGGGGAAAGGTCTGCGTCTACCGCTACCACATCCTCGACCCGATCCCGTTCCGGAAGAACATCCGCGTATCGATCGAGCACGGCCATGCGAACGACCGAAGCGACGACTGGAGTTCGACGACCTACTGGTATCAGACCGAGCCGCACAAGGAGTTCACGAAGATGCTCCCGGTGGAGCTGAGATTGCCGAATCCGTAGGGAATGGAGTATTGGAGTAATGGAGTAACGGAGTAATGGAGGATTGGAGTATTGGAGTATTGGGAACCCAGTACTCCACCACTCCATTACTCCATCACTCCTTGGAACAAGGAGAACCGCATGAACATCATCCTGCTCGTATTCGATTCGCTCAGGAAAGACTGCGTGGGCTGCTACGGTCAGCAGCCGCCGTGGGGGAAGGTCCATACCCCGCACCTGGATGCGCTCGCCAAAGAGTCGCTGATCATGGATGCGATGTATCCGGAGTCGCTCCCCACCCTTCCGACCCGGCGCGCGCTCTACACCGGCAGGCGCGTCTACCCGTTCCACAACTCCGACTTCCGGCTCAAGGGCGACTTCGTCGGCGCAACCGGCTGGGGCCCGATCCCCGAGGATCAGGATACGCTGGCGGAGGTACTGCAGGAGAAGGGCTACCGGACCGCGCTGATCTCGGACGTCTACCATCAGTTCAAACCGTCGAAGAACTACTGGCGCGGTTTCGATCAGTGGACGTTCCTCCGCGGCCAGGAGCAGGACAGGTATCGGAGCGGCCCCGAGCCGAGCGAGGAAGAGCTGTACTACTGGCTGCCGAAGGAATACCACACTCCATACCGGACCATGTTCCTCCGCAACTGCCTGATGAACATGCACGACCGCACGAAGGAGGAGGACTACTTCGCTCCGCGGGTACTGGCCGAGTCGGCAAGGTGGCTCGAGCAGAACCGGGACGCGGACAACTTCTTCCTCACGATTGAGAGCTTCGACCCCCACGAGCCCTGGTTTGTCCCTGAGCACTACTGGCGGATGTACGATCCCAACGACGGCCCCGAGTGGGTGATCTCCGGCTACCTCGATACCACCGACATGCCGCCCGAACTCCTGCGGCGCGCCCAGGCCAGGTACAGCGGCTGCGTCACGATGTGCGACCGGTGGTTCGGCTATCTCTATGACACGATGCGGACCCTCGGCCTGCTGGAGAACACGGTCCTGATCGTGACTGCGGATCACGGCCACTCTATCGGCGACAACGACTTCCTCGGCAAGCGGGGGTATCCGTCGCACCCGTCGGTGTACGATGTTCCGCTCCTCATCCGGCATCCGGAGGGCATCGGTGCGGGCAAGAAGAGCGACCTAATGGTGAACCACACCGATATCGCCGCGCAGGTGCTCGACTTCGCGGACGCTGGCATCGCGATGGACGGCAAGCCGTTCTGGAAGGCGGCGCTCGACGGCGGCCCGGCTCATCGGACGCACGTCACCGTCGGCTGGAACGCGACGATCACCGTCATAGACCGCAAGTGGTGGCTGAACTGCAAGATCGATTCGACCGGCGCGTTCCTGCACGACTTGGAGAAGGATCCCGGCCTGAAGGCAAACGTGGCGGATGAACACCCGGATGAGGTCAAGCGGCTCTACAAGCTCGGTGTCGCCGACGCCGAGGGCGGATATCCCGAGTTCCTGGTGAACGACTGCCTCAAGCAGCCCGACGCGCCGGGATGCAGCGGGCTGGTAGCCAGAGAGTAGATACATGTGTCCCATAGGTCCCATGGGACACATGAGACCTATGGGACGTATGAGACCCAGTGGGCTTGGAGGTTAGCTGTTGAGAATCCTGTACCTTGATCTAGACACCCTGCGGCCGGATCATCTCGGCTGCTACGGATATCATCGAAACACATCGCCGAACATCGACCGGATCGCGTCGCAGGGCGTGCGGTTCGAGAACTACTACACGTCCGACGCGCCGTGCCTGCCGTCGAGGTCGGCGCTCTATGCGTGCCGGTTCGGCATCCACACAGGCGTCGTGGGGCACGGTGGGACCGCCGCAGACCCGTTCATCCAGGGCGAGAGCCGGTTGTTCCGCACCGCGGCGTCCTCGACCGCATGGATGAGCATGCTCCGAAAGGCCGGGTTCCGCACGGTCTCCATCAGCCCGTTCGCCGAGCGCCACTCGGCCTGGTGGTTCTACACCGGCTTCAACGAGATGATCAACACCGGCAAGGGCGGCCTCGAGAGCGCCGAGGAGGTCACTCCCCACGCGCTCGGCTGGATCAAGCGCAATGCGAAGCAGGACAACTGGTTCCTCCAGCTCAACCTCTGGGACCCGCATACCCCCTACCGCGCGCCGATGGAGTACGGCGAGCCGTTCGAGAACGATCCGCCGCCCGCATGGATGACGGAGGAGATCATTCAGAAGCACCGTGAGAGCTACGGCCCGCACAGCGCCTGTGAGCCGATCCACTACGACGAACCGGCCGACTACAAGTGGCCACGCGTGCCGACCTCGATCCGCACGCACAGGGACTGGGTCCGCTGGATCAACGGCTACGACACCGGCATCAGGTACATGGACGATCATATCGGCCAGGTGCTGAACGCCCTCGCCGATGAAGGAGTGCTCGACGACACTGTGATCATGGTCAGTTCCGACCACGGCGAGAACCTCGGCGAACTGAACGTCTACGGCGATCACCAGACGGCGGATCACATCTGCAGCCGCATCCCGATGATCATCCGCTGGCCGGGGATGCAGAGCGGCGCGGTGGACAGGGCGTTCCACTACAACCTCGATCTCCCGCCGACGATGGCCGAATTGCTCGGTCAGGAGACGCCCAAGGTGTGGGACGGGAAGAGCTACGCCGCCACTCTGCGCGACGGCACAGCATCCGGGCATGACTACCTCGTGGTGAGCCAGTGCGCGTGGAGTTGCCAGCGAGCCGTCCGCTTCGGGCCGTGGATCATGATCCGCACGTACCACGACGGCCTGAAGGAGTTCCCGCCGGAGATGCTGTTCAACGTCGAGGAGGACCCTCACGAGACGACCAACCTGGCCGACAAGCATCCCGATATCGTGAAGTACGCCGAGGGACTGCTCCACGAGTGGCAAGCGGAGATGATGGCGACCTCCGAGACGAACGTCGATCCGCTCTGGACCGTCATCCGTGAGGGCGGCCCACTCCATACGCGAGGAGCGCTCGATGAATACTGCAAGCGTCTCCGTGCGACCGGTCGCGGACATCACGCCGACAAGCTGGAGAAGCAGCACGGCGGGAAGTAGGGAGAGTGTGGGAGTATGGGAGAGGTAGCACTATGTTTCGAGATACCCTGATCGCGCTGCTGGCGATCATCACCCTTGCCATCCCGGTATCGGTCGGCGCGGAGGTCATCGGCGTATCGTGGATCGGCGATGTCCCGTTCCCACAGTACTCCCACTTCTGGACCGACAGCAGCCGGATCGAGTGGGACCCTCAGGACCAGATGGACGACGAGTCTATCGAGCGCGCGCTCGGCGGCTCGGTGCACGTGTACCTGAGGAACACGAGCACGAAGCCCCTCACCGTGAACGACGTCCTGCTCGAAGGGATCAGCCTGAAGCGAGCCCTCGCGTTCGACACGTCACGGAAGTACAAGGGAGTCGCACACGCCGCCAGCATCTTCTTCTCGGACCTGGCAGAGGCCGAGCGCAAGTCCCTGATCGACGCCGGTGAGCCGATCTGGTACAAGATCGAACCGCGGACGACCGCCCCTCTGGACACAGGAGAGATCACGCTCCGCCTGCGCCGTACCCCGAGGGTCATACGGCTGACCGTCGAGACGTCCGACGGAACCGAGGACGTGACCCTGCTCACGACGCCTCAACCGCACGTAGAGAGCATCTCGTTCTCTGACAGCCTCGACAAGGCGTACGTCTACGTGAGCCGGCCTGACAGGGGTCGTTCCGTAGCCAAAGTGCGCATGGACGGCATAGACGTCACCGGGGTATCGGTCATCGGCCGTGATCCACGAATGGCGGTGACGCCGGTGGTCGTCTCGATCAACATTCCGCCCGAACGCGGCTCGTACCACTGCTTCGAAGTAACCTACGACGACGGCAAGACGGCGCTCGCCGGGATCAGGGCATATCCCGACGAGATGGCCTATGGAGTCTGGGGCGCGAAGCCCGGCAAGGAGGCCGACATCGAGCTCGGACGCACCCACGTCGCCGATATGGGCGTCCACAACATCAACGCGCAGATGGAGATCATCGGCTCCGATGCCGTCAGAGCTTACATGAAAAGCGACGAGGGACGACAGGCGACGAGGTCACTCGGCATCAAGATGATCACCGGCGAGCCGGATAAGGCATGGTCGGGTGCTCTAGCCTGGTATCTCGCAGACGAGCCGGACACCGCCGACTTCAGGATCGACAAGCTGCCCGCGCAGTCGAGAGTCGGCACGATCGCCCAGGGACTCCTCGAACGGGTGGATGAGTTGAGGAAGGTCGATCAGGCCGTTCCGAACATGCTGAACGTAGACATGACCTTCAAGCCGGACAACTGGTACGTCTACGGCCGGCTTCCCGATATCTTCGCCGCCGATCCCTACTACCAGACGCGGCTCGCCCAGGCATACTGGTCGAAGCCCGGCACGATCCCACAGTACTCCAAGGCCACGTTCGTCTACGCAGTGGGGTCGGTATGCCGGTCCTCCTGCGCCCCGAAGCCACTTCACCTCATGCTCAACGCCACCAAGCTCGTGAAGGGAGACAGGGAGTTCAGGTTCGCCACTCCGGAGGAGAAGCGGATCGAGGCGTACTACGCCCTCGCAGCCGGCGCCAAGGGACTCTCGTACTGGTGGCTGCTCCCGGCAGCGAAGGGAGGAGAGGGCTCCTCCGGCTGCATGGAGGATTCACCGGAGGCGAAGGCGCTCTGGGACACTATCGGGCTGCTCGGCGCCGAGATACGGACCGTCGGCCCGGTGATCACGCGCAGTTGCCCCGCCGTGGTCCCCTTGACCGCGTCGAAATGGCTCTGGACCCGAACGCTCCTCGCCGGAACCGATACCATCGTGCTCCTCGTAGTGAACGACAACTATGCCTGCGACCGGCTCGGCACGATCATCCAGCCGATCGAGAATGCGGAGGTGAGCATCGATCTTCCCGCGTGGCTCAGCCAGGAATCGGTGTTCGAAGTAAGCCACAAGGGCATCCGCGATGTCGATCACGATCAGGCGGATGGCAGGCTCAACCTCCATCTCGGAACGCTCGACGTGACGCGGATGGTGGTCGTTACGTCCGATCCCGGCCTTCGACCGAAGCTGCAATCAAGATATGACGCGCAATTCGCCGAGAATGTGAGGAAATTGCTGGCAGGGACGACAGGCGCTAAGGCCGAATAGCTTGTCGGAGGAGTAGGAACCATGAGGCTCTGGGCAGCAATCTTCGTTTGGACACTGGCGGTCTCCGGAATGCTGAGCGCCGCCGAAAACTCGGGAGGACAACGGAATATGCGAAGGATCGAGTGGGAGAAGATCAAGATCGACGACGTCGCGTACGAGTCAGCGGGCGTATTCGACGTCAACAACGACGGGAAGCTCGACATCGTCTGCGGCGGATTCTGGTACGAGGCGCCGAACTGGACGAAGCACAAGCTGCGCGACGTCATGCCGGCGGATGAGTATTTCGACGATTTCTCGACCATCCCGATGGACGTAAACGGCGACGGCTACATGGATTTCGTAACCGGCGGATGGTGGGGTCAGGCGCTCCAGTGGTGCGAGAACCCCAAGGGCAAGCCCGAGGAGTGGACAACCCACGAGATTGCGAAGACCGGCTCTATCGAGACGACGCGCGGCTGGGACGTCGATGGCGACGGGCAGATCGAGATCGTGCCGAACACGCCGGGCAACCCGCTTAGGGTCTACAAGCTCGAAAACGGCGCGTTCAAGGAATACGTGATCAGCAAGGAGCCTCAGGGCCACGGCCTGGGGTTCGGTGACGTGCTCGGCAACGGCAAGGGCTGCTTCATCACCCCAAGCGGCTGGTGGGAGCCGATGGGCGACCCGCTCACCGGCGAGTGGAAGTTCCACCAGGAGTGGGACTTCGGCAGCGCGAGCGTGCCGATGATCGCGGCTGACGTGAACGGCGACGGCGTGAACGAGATCATCGTCGGCCAGGCGCACAACTACGGCCTCGACTACTACACGCGGAAGGACAACTCCGACGGCACCCGCACCTGGACCAAGCATCCGATCGACCCCTGGTTCTCGCAGTACCACGAGATGATCTGGATCGACATCGACGGTGACGGCGAGAACGAGCTTGTCACCGGCAACCGCTTCCGCGCTCACTGCGGCAATGAGCCGGGCGAGACGGACATCGTCGGCCTCTGGTACTTCAAGTGGAACGGCGAGTCGTTCACCAAGTGCGTGATCGACTACGGCAAGAAGGGAGCGGCCTCCGGCACCGGCATCTTCATGTGGATCGGCGACATCGACGGCAACGGCAAGCTCGACATCGTCGCGCCGGGCAAGGAAGGGCTCTACCTCTTCAAGAACCTCGGCCCGGAACAGGTGGGAGTGAAGTAGGGCCGGAGCGCTGGAGTACTGGAGTAGTGGGCCGAGATGCCTGATGTGATCGATAGACTCCTGGCGTCCGATGAGCCTTCGATCCGGTGGAAGGTCCGCAGCCGGGTGCTCGGTGAGCCTGAGGAGTCGCTTGCGGACCTCCGCCGGGAGATCAAGGACTCGCCCAGGGTGAGCGCGCTCCTGAGCAACCGCGACGAGAGCGGCCGGATCTTCAGGCAGAACCAGACCTACAGGAAATGGAAGGGCGCGCACTGGGTCTTCGTCCACCTGGCGGACATCGGCTACCCGACCGGCGACCCAAAGCTGATCCCAATGCGCGACCAGGTGCAGGACTTCGACTTCGGTCCGCTGGTGACGAAGAAGTTCCGGGACGGCGAATGGCCTCCCAGAGTCAACGGCAGAGCCAGGTTCTGCGCATCCCTGCCGGGCAATGCGCTCTTCTCGACTGTCGCGCTGGGGCTGGTGAACGAGCGGTGCCGGGAGTTCGCTGAACTGCTCATCAGGACTCAGTGGCGGGACGGCGGATGGAACTGCGACAGGAATCCCGAGGCGCACGTGTCGTCGTTCTGGGAGACGCTGATCCCGCTCCGAGGGCTCATCGCTTACGCGCGGTATGCGGGCGATGACGAGGCCAAAGAGGCGGCGGACCGGGCCGCGGAGGTATTCCTGAGCCGACGTCTCTTCCGGCGGATCGGCGATGGCGAGGTGATGAACCCGCAGTTCACGCGGCTGCGCTACCCCTGCTACTGGCGGTACGACATCCTGTTCGGGCTGAAGGTGATGGCCGAGGGCGGGTACATCTCCGATCCCCGGTGTGCCGATGCGCTCGATCTCCTGGAGTCGAAGCGCCTCCCGGACGGCGGATGGCCGGCGGAGGAGCGGTTCTACGCCCTGACGAAGGATCTCAGCAGTCGAAGCGAGACCGTCTCTTGGGGCGGAGTCAGCAAGACCCGCATGAACGAGTGGGTCACGGCGGATGCGCTCGGCGTGCTCAGAGCCGCGGGACGAACCATCTAAATATGGCTTGCGGTATGTAAGTATTGCTTTACGCTTTGAAAGCTGTGCTTCCGATATCCGAAGCGAAAGCTGCGTCTCTGACTCCGCTTTCGCACTCCAAAAGGGAGGATAATATGCCAAAGATCGCAATGATCGGCGCGGGAAGCGTCATATTCACGAAGACGCTGATGAACGACATCATGGCGACGCCCGCTCTCCAGGCGAGCGAGTTCGCACTCATGGCGCCCACCGAGACCCGCCTCCGCAAGATGGAGGCGTTCGCCAGGGACGTCATTCGGGAGAACAACCTCCCGTCGAAGGTATGGGCGACCACCGACCGGCGCCAGGCGCTCGACGGCGCGGACTACGTGGTCGTCATGATCCAGATCGGCGGGATGGATGCGTTCCAGGCTGACTGGGAGATCCCGCTGAAGTACGGCGTCGACCAGTGCATCGGCGACTCGCTCGGCCCCGGCGGCGTCTTCCGGGCGCTGAGAACCATCCCGGTCCTGGTGGACATCGCCAACGACATGATGGAACTCTGCCCGGACGCCATCATGCTCAACTATGCGAACCCGATGGCGGCGAACTGCTGGGCGCTCGGCACCGTGCCGGGCCTGAAGTTCGTCGGACTCTGTCACGGCGTCCAGACGACGATGGACCTGATCGCCGGATACGTCGGCGTCCCGAAGGAGGAGATCGACTACCTCGCCGCCGGGATCAACCACATGGCGTGGTTCCTGCGGCTGGAGAAGGACGGCAAGGACCTCTACCCCATCCTGCGCGAGAAGTTCGAGAAGCCCGAGTACTACATCAACGAGAAGGTCCGAGGCGAAGTCTACCGCCACTTCGGCTACTTCATGACCGAGAGCACCGGCCATCTCTCCGAATACGTGCCCTGGTTCCGCAAGAACCAGAAGGCGCTCGATCTCTACTGCGACCAGCCGGACTTCGGCGGCGCGTCGGGCGCGTACTACAAGTACGGCCGAATGCTCGAAGAGAAGTTCAAGAACACCGATCCGCTCAGTATCGAGACGAAGGAACTCCAGCCACGAAGCGCGGAATACTGCTCCTACATCATCGAGGCGAGGGAGACGGGCAATATCTTCCGGCTGAACGGCAATGTTCGAAACGACGGCTATATCACTAACCTGCCGAACGGGTGCTGTGTGGAGGTGCCGATGTTCGTTGACCGCATGGGCCTCCATCCGACGGTAGTCGGCGATCTTCCGCCTCAGTTGGCGGCGCTCAACCTGACGAACGTGAACGCGCAGGGGCTGACGGTTCAGGCCGCGCTCACCGGCGACCCCGAACTCGCGGCGGCGGCCGTGGCGCTCGATCCGCTGACTTCGGCGGTCTGCACGCTCTACGAGGCGAGAGAGATGACCCGCGAGATGTTCGCGGCGGAGGCGAAATGGCTGCCTCAGTTCGCGGGCAAGGAGTTGAAGGCGCTCCCGATCATCGACATCCCAGCGGACGTCGTCCCGGCGGACGTGCCGGTCGATCCGGCGCTCGCGATCGCGAACCGGTTTGGCAAGCTGGCGAACGCGTAATTTGGATTCGACAAGGATATGCGGGATCTGCAGGATGGAAAGGCCCTGTTTTCCGACCTCTGTTCGGAATGTCCTGCATATGGTTGCTCAATATGATCTGAGGAGATGGCAATGGACAAAGTACGCATCGGTTTTGTCGGCGTCGGAGGGATGGGTCAGATGGCTCATCTCAGGAACTATGTGACGGTCCCGGACTGCGAAGTCGTCGCAATCGCGGAGGTCAAGGAGCAGCAGGGTAAGCTGGTCGGAGAGCGATACGGCATTCCGAAGGTCTACCGGAACCACGAGGAAATGCTGGCGAACGAGCAGCTCGACGGCATCGTGGCGTCCCAGCCGTTCACCCGCCATGGAGTCCTGATCTCGGAACTGGCGAAGGCGGGCATCCCCATCTTCACCGAGAAGCCACTCGCAGGCTCGATCGAGGCAGGCGAGAAGATCCTGAAGGCACTTGAGGCGGGCAAGACATGGCACATGGTCGGCTACCACAAGAGGAGCGACCCGGCCTCCATGTACGCCAAAGCGGAGATCGAGAGACTGAAGGCGTCCGGCGAACTGGGCAGGCTGAAGTACGTCCGCATCCTGATGCCGGCCGGCGACTGGGTGGCGAACGGCTTCATCGGCCACATCGGCGTGGACGAGCCGGTCCCGCCGCTGGAATTCGATCCGCCCGCCAGCGACATGGATAAGGAAACCTACGATCAGTACATCGCCTTCGTGAACTACTACATCCACCAGGTCAACCTGATGGCCTACCTGCTCGGCGAGCGGTATGATGTCACCTACGCCGATCCGTCGGGCGTGATGCTGGCCGTCCGAAGCAAGAGTGGAGTCGCGGGCGTGATCGAGATGACCCCGTACCGCACGACGGTCGACTGGCAGGAGTCGGCGCTGATCGCGTTCGAGAACGGCTACATCAAGCTCGAACTCCCCGCCCCGCTGGCATCGAACCGCGCGGGCAAGGTGGAGATCATGCGCGACCCGGGCAACGGCGTCACGCCGGAGATGGTCGTCCCCACCCTCCCGTGGGTCCATGCGATGAGACAGCAGGCGATCAACTTCGTGACGGCGGTGAAGGGCGACATGAAGCCGATGTGCGACGCGCCGGAGGCCCTCGAAGACCTGAAGGTCGCACGGCAGTACATCAAGCTCTTCAAGGGAGTCTAGACATCGACATGCCCCAGGCGGCTGAAACTACGGCAATCCTGAGTTGACTCAGGTCTCCGGTGTCCACAGAGAGACTTCCCGCCTTTGTAGCCGTGACTTCAGTCGTCAGGATGGTTGCCGCTCGAAGGTTTGTCGATTACGATTACGAGTAGGAGTGCGAGTAGGATGACCAGGAGTGCGAACATCCCGTATACCCACAAGGAGTTGACCGCCGTCGGTCCGCAGCGGACGTTCACCGGGCAACAGCTCACCGAGATCGCCTTCCCCATCGGAGGGATCGGCACCGGGACGATCAGCCTTGGAGGACGGGGAAACCTCCGCGACTTCGAGATCTTCAACAGGCCAGCGAAGGGTAATGTCATCCCGTTTACGTTCTTCGCGCTCTGGGCGAAGGCGGAGGGCGGCGAGCCGGTTGCGAAGATTCTCGAAGGCAAGGTGCCCCCACCCTACCGTAGCGGGTTCGGCGAGCCACAGAACCAGCTTCAGGGAGTCGCGCGCTTCGAGACGGCATCGTTCAAGGGCGAATACCCCGTCGCCACGGTCGAGCTTACCGACCCCGAGATGCCGGTGACCGCCAAGCTGACCGCATGGAATCCGTTCATCCCGCTGAACGTCAAGGACAGCGCACTCCCGGTCGGCATCTACGAATGGTCGTTCGCCAACCCCACTGACAAGCCGGTGCAGATATCGCTGGCGGCCTCGATGCAGAACGCAACAGGCGACCGTTCGGTCAACGCGTATCAGGCGGTCGGCAAGCTGAAGGGCATCTTCTTCTCGCATCCCGACGCCGATCCGGCGAACCCGATGACCGGTACGCTGGCGCTCACCACCACGTGGGACGATCTCGACGTCCAGACTCGCTGGTATCGCGGCGGATGGTGGGACAAATGCCACATCTTCTGGGACGACTTCTCCTCCGACGGCCGGTTGAAGTCGGTCATGGACACCGAGCCCTCGCCCGGCGGACCGGACATCGCGTCCATGGCCATGCGCGCGACCATCCCGGCCGGCGGATGCATCACGATCCCCGTGTTCATCACCTGGCACTACCCAAAGATGGCAAACCCGTGGCCACCCGCCGGTATGACCGACCCAAAGCCGCTCGACACCTATGTCTCCCACTTCGAGAGCGCATGGGATGTCGCATCGTATGTAACGAAGAACCTCGACCGCCTGCGCGTGGACACCGACCGCTGGCGCGACGCGGTCTTCTCGAACACGATGCCCGGCTACGTCCTGGAGGCGATCACGAGCCAGGCGAGCATCATGCGCTCTCCGACCTGCTTCCTGCTCGCGGACGGCAACTTCTTCGGCTGGGAAGGCTGCCACGACAACGGCGGTTGCTGCCACGGAAGCTGCACGCACGTCTGGAACTACGAGCAGGCCGTCGCATTCCTGTTCCCCGAGCTCGAGCGCACCATGCGCCGGACGGAGTTCCTGCACAACACACGCCCGACCGGCAACATGGCGTTTCGGTCACAGCTTCCTCCCGGCTCCGGCCTCTGGGACTTCAAGCCGTGCGCCGACGGTCAGATGGGCACGATCATCCAGGTCTACCGCGACTGGAAGCTCTCCGGCGACGACGCCTTCCTCAAGGAGATCTGGCCGAAGGTCAAGCTGGTACTCGAATATGCATGGACAATGACCTTCGACAAGATGACCCCGCCGGCCCACGAAGGCGGTCGGAGCATCGATTCGCCCTGGGACCCGGACAAAGACGGCGTCATGGAGGGCGAGCAGCACAACACCTACGATATCGAGTTCTACGGCCCGAATACCATGTGTACCGCGATGTACCTCGGCGCGCTCAGGGCATGCGAGGAGATCGCCCGCTACCTCGGCGAGACGGAAAAGGCCGACGAATACCTCGGCGTCTACGAGAGCGGACGGTACAAAGTCGAGGGCGACCTGTGGAACGGCGAGTACTACGTCCAGAAGGTCGAGGTCATCGACGGAGTGGTCGTTCCCGACTTCCTAAAGAGCCCGGCTGAAGCATGCGGGCCGGAGTGCGAGTGCAAGAAGTCGCCCGGCGGGAAGGCTCCGGCGCTCGGGAGCAGCGACGTGATGCCGAAGTACCAGTACGGCGAGGGATGCCTCTCCGACCAACTCCTGGGCCAGTGGGCGTCGCATGTCGCCGGAATCGGGTACATCCTCGACCCGGAGCGCGTCCGTGCCGCCATGGGATCGATCTTCAACTACAACTTCCTGCCTCGAATCGGCGACTTCAGCAACGTCCAGCGAGTCTATGCGTTGAACGACGAGCCGGGCCTGCTTCTCTGCTCCTGGCCGCATGGAAACCGCCCCACCCTGCCGTTCGTCTACTCGGACGAGGTCTGGACCGGCATCGAGTACCACGTCGCCGCTCACCTTATCTACGAGGGGCTCATCGAAGAGGGCCTGACCATCGTCAAGGGCGTGACCGAGCGGTATCGGGGCGACAACCGGAATCCCTGGAACGAAGTCGAGTGCGGACACCACTACGTCCGCGCGATGGCATCGTGGTCGGTCAAGCTCGCGCTCGACGGCTTCACGTTCGATCTGCCAAATGGACGACTCGGCTTCTCGCCGAAGCTCAATCCTGAGGACTACCGGACTTTCTGGTCCACCGGCACCGGCTGGGGCACATACTCCCAGAATCTCGCCGACGGGACATTCCGCTTCGAGGTGCTCTACGGCGAGCAGACAGTGAAGCAACTCGACCTCTCCGACCTGCCCGATGGCGATCTGGCGATCACGACCCCATCGGGGAAGACCGAGGCGCGCGTCGAGGGTCGGTCGGTGATCTTCGACACACCGGTCGCACTCTCGGCTGGGGAACGGATCGTGATTGCGAGAGCATAGCTGGTTCGTGGAGAAACGATCGTGCGCAGAAACCTGCGGATCGGCCCGTCGGTAGCACTGATGCTGGTGTCTGTGCTGCTTGCGGGATGCGGAGTTCAGAGCGTTCCTAAGAACGCGATACCCGGAACATACGAGATCACCTACGAGCCGCACTCCGGAACGGTCCTGGGAGTTGAACGGCTTGTGATCAAAGCCGATGGGACGTTCGAGCAGACCTTCACGCCAACCGGAAGCAAGGCATGGACCAACACCGGACGCTGGACCGTCGACACGAGCAAAGGGCAAACGATCATTCACCTCTGTGACTACATGGAGGCACTGGACGAATGGGGCAGCCAGGTCCGCCCGCATCCGAAGCGAACGGACCTGCACACCTCGGTCAGCTACAGCTACGGGACCATCAACATCACCACGAATGATGACCTGGGCTACCACTTGCGCAAGGTGAAATGAACCGGACGGACGAGTACCTGGCAATCCCTGCCCGCCCGGCATGTCTGCGGCTGTGCAGACGACTGCCGAAAGGTCAACCTTGATCTGGTCTTCGCTCGATAGCCCTGGTCTTGACACGCGTTTTTCGTTGTCGTATACTATCTCTGCAGTGCGGCCGCAGGCGGTCGCATATGGGGTTTGGCTTGGGCGGTTCACTGACGTATCCCTCAGGCAGGACGAATGGAGGTCCACCCGTATACCACCAGGGTAGGTGGATTACGGGTGGATTTTGTGCTTTTGAAGGCACGGCATGCGCTGACCCAACAGACCCATGACCGCCGATGGCCCCGCAGACGCAAACTCGGTAGAGGGGAAAGCAACAGATATGTCGGATCGAGTAGCAATCCGCATCTACTACTGCCGCAACTCCGTAAACGGACGGATGCCGGTATCGCTCGCCAAGCTCGGCCAGCGACCTGACATTGCGCTGGAGCCCGTTCCCTGCAGCGGACGGACCGACCCTCGGTACATCCTCAAGGCATTCGAGAGCGGCACGTCGAAGGTATGCCTGCTCGCGTGCCCCGAGGGAGAGTGCAAGCTTCTCGAAGGGAACCTCCGCGCCGTGCGGCGCATAGACGCGGCTCGCGAACTGCTCGCGGAAGCCGGAATCGATCCCCTCTCCGTCCGGATATTCCAGCCGGACAACACCGATCCCCAGAGTTTTGACTCAGCAGTAGCAGAGATCACACGGTTCGCAGATGAGGTGACGGCATGACAGACGGCAGCAGCCTGGCGAAGGCCATACAGGGCGGCCAGTTCGTACTCACGGGCGAGTGCTATCCGCCGAGAGGCGCCGACCCGGCGTCCCTCCGGGAGTGCGCATCCCGACTAAAGGACCTGGTGCAGGCGATCAACGTCCCGGAGAGCGAGGACGGCCCGCGGATGAACAGTCTCGCAGCCTGCAAGCATGTCCTCGATTCCGGCGTTGAGCCGATCCTCCATCTCCTCACTCGCGACCTCAACCGCATTGCACTCCAATCGACGATCCTCGGAGCAGCGTCTCTGGGCGTGAAGAACATCCTTTGCCTCGCGGGATGGCATCAGACGCTGACGTCAACCGGGGATGCGAAGGGCGTCTTCGATATCGATCCGATCCAGCTCCTGCAGATCGCCGATTCGATCCGCAAGGGCGGGAAGCTCTCCGACGGCGAGCCGATAGACGCGCCGATCGATCTCCTGCTCGGTGCGCTGACCAACCCGTTCTCCGATCCGATGGAACTTCAGGTGATCGCGCTCGACCGGGCGGTCGCCTCGGGCGCCGACTTCGTCATCACCCAACCCGTGTTCAACACCGCCCGCTTCGAGGAGTGGATGGCGCTGGTCAGAGATAGAGGCATCCACGAGCGGACCTGCATCATCGCGACGATCATGCCGCTGAGATCGGCGGACGAAGCGAAGTCGCTGGCCGACAAGTTCCGCAGTCTGGATATCCCGGACGCCTCGGCGGTCGGGGCGGAATCGGCAGCGAAGACGGCGGCGTTTGTGAAGGGTGTCGAGGGCGTCCGCGGCATCCACGTCATGTGCGAGGACGTCGCGCTCGCGGTGGAAGTGCTGAAGGGGCTGAAGTAGCATGCCGGCGAAATACCATGTCCATACGGAGCCGACTCCGCCGAAGCATAAGGTGATCGGCAAATACGGGATAGTCGATTGGCGCGAGGACTGCTCGGCTTGTCACAACTGCGTCAAGCGGGAGTGCGCGTACAGCGTCTACGACTCGGAGCGCGACAGGCTCCAGGGCGCGACCGACTACGTCGACTACCTCTACGAGTGCAAGGGATGCCTCTGCTGCGTGCAGTCGTGCACGAAGGGGCTGCTCACTCAGGAGGTCAACCCCGAGTTCGAGGCGCTCGGCGACGAGGTGTGGACGCCGGATATCATATCGAGCACATGGTTCCAGGCCGAGACCGGCAAGATCCCGGTTTCCGGCGCAGGTTATTCCGGTCCGTTCATGGGCCCCGGCTTCGACGCGATCCTGACCGACATGTCGGAGATCGTCCGCCCGACGCGCGACGGCATCCACGGCAGAGAATACATCAGCACGCAGGTCGAGATCGGCCGCAAGCTGCTCTCCCTGCCGCTCAATCCCGACGGCTCCCTGGCGGAACCGTACCCGCCGCAGGTGGATATCCCGGTCCCAATCCTTTTCGATGCCATGCCCTGGCACAAGCCGTCCACCAAGGTAACCGCCGCCATCCATGACGCCGCGAAGGCGCTCGGGACGGTCGCGCTTACCGACGACCGGTCGAACCTCAGGGAGTGGCCTGACTCGCCGGACGTTGTGAAGCTCGTCCGGCAGGCGAAGTCGGCGAACCCCGACCTGGTAGCGATGGTGCGCCTCCCGCTCGGCCCGGAGTCGATCGCGCGCGCGCTCGAGCTCACGGAGCAGGGAGTCGACGCGATCCATGCCTGCGCCGACTGGCACGGGAACGCGACCGACGGGACGCACATCACGAAGGCGGTCCGCGCGCTCCATCAGGCGTTCGTCGAGCGCGGCAACCGGGATGCGGTCACCCTAGTGGCAAGCGGGGGGATTTCGCTCGCCGAGCATGTGGCGAAGACTGTCATCTGCGGCGCGGATTGCGTGGCGATCGATGTGCCGCTGATGCTCGCATTGGAGTGCCGACTGTGCAAGAACTGCCTAGAGGGCATCGCGTGTCCCGTCGGCATGGCGGACATCGATCACGACTACGCAGTCCAGCGGATCGTGAACCTGATTGGCGCATGGCACAGCCAGCTCCTCGAGATGATGGGCGCGATGGGCATCCGCGAGGTCAGGCGGCTCCGAGGCGAGGTCGGCCGAGCAATGTTCTTCGAGGATCTGGAGCGAGACTGCTTCGGCCCGGTATTCGGAAAGCGGAAAGCATAGTATGGGAGTGTGGGGGTTTCCGGGCTCCCATACCCCACACAGAGGTTCTTGATATGGCTTCAACCATAGATCCAGGCAGAATACGAACCGGTGAGATCGCGGAGCTCGGGGTCGAATATCCTCCGAAGCGCGAGGTGCGTCCGGCGCCCGACAGGTTCCGCAACAACCTGAGCAAGTATCGCGTGCGCCGGAGCGAGGCGTGCGTCAAGTGCGGCAAGTGCATCGAGGTCTGCCCGCGCGGCGTCCATGTGAAGCCGGAGGGATACGCCGACTTCCTGTTTGGCCGTGATCATCTCTGCATGGCCGCGAAGTGCAAGGAGAACGGCACGTACTGCGTGGATCACTGCCCGCAGAAGGCGCTCAGCATCGAGACGACGCCGATCTACAAGTCGCTCGGCGACTATCGCTGGACCGCCGACCTGATCCTGACGACCTGGCATATGGCGGAGACCGGCGAGGTCCCGGACGGCGAGTTGGAGTGCGAGTTCGGCAACTCCGGCGGCGGGTTCGATCGCATCCGGTTCAGATTCCCGGAAGATGGTCCTCGCACCGACCCGTCCGAGATCAACACAGCCATCCCGCTCAACCGCCGAAAGGACGGCCGGCCGGAGATCACGATCGACATCCCCGTCTACGGTGGCGGCATGTCGTTCGGCTCGGTCAGCCCGCACACGATGCTGGCGAAGGCTCGGGCGGCGATGGCCTGGAACACGTTTAGCTGCACGGGCGAAGGCGGCTATCCGGAGCGCCTCTTCCCGTACAGCGAGCACATGATCACTCAGGTTGCGACGGGATGCTTCGGCATCCGCGAGGAGACGATCCAGATGGCGCCGATCGTCGAGTTTAAGTACGCCCAGGGCGCGAAGCCGGGCCTCGGCGGGCACCTCCTCGGCGACAAGAACACGCCCGCCGTCGCCGCGATGAGGGAAGCAGTGCCGGGAACGCCGCTCTTCTCGCCGTTCCCCTTCCACAGCGTCTACTCGGTCGAGGACCACAAGAAGCACGTCGACTGGATCAAGCACATCAACCCGAGGGCGTTGATCTCCTGCAAGGTCTCGACGCCGGTCGATGTCGACATGGTCGCGGTCGGATCGTATCACGCCGGAGCGAACATAATCCATCTCGATGGAAGTTACGGCGGCACCGGCGCAGCCCCGGAGATCGCCAAAAAGAACATCGCCATGCCGATCGAATACGCGATATCGAAGGTGCACACGTTCCTCGAAGAGGAAGGCATCCGCGATGAGGTGACCTTCATCGTGAGCGGCGGAGTGCGGACCGCGTGGGACGTGGCAAAGGCGATCGCCCTGGGGGCGGACGGAGTCGTGATCGGCACGTCGGAGATGGTGGCGCTGGGATGCATCCGGTGCGCCCGGTGCGAGAGCGGCAAGGGCTGCGCACGCGGGATCGCATCGACGAACCCGGAGATGGTCGCCAAGATGACCGTCGAGTGGGCCACACAGCGTCTGATCAACCTGCTCCATGCGTGGCGCATTCAGCTTGTGGACATACTGAGCCGTTTCGGCATGAAGGATATCAAGGAGCTTCGAGGCAGGACCGATCTCCTCGAACATATGGATTACGAACGGGAGAACTGATGAGTGCAGAGTGATGAGTGACCAGCGAGAACCATTCACTCGGAGACAGCCGATTCACTTCATCACTCGTCATCCGTCACTCGTCTTAGAATGCCATGAACGATTTCGCTAAGAGAATCCTGGATAGCCGACGCTGGATGATGGAAGGCTGGAAGTGCGAGCGCCCGCCCCATACCGAGGAGGAAGGCGGATGCGGCGTCACCGGGTTCGCGTGCAGCATCCCGGTGAGCGGTCGGCACATCTACGAGCCGTCGGTGCAGATGCACAACCGTGGCAACGGCAAAGGCGGCGGCATCGCGGCCGTCGGGCTCGATGCGCAGCGGCTGGGCGTATCGAAGGAAGTCCTGCGGGACGACTACATCCTGCAGATCGCCCTGCTCGATCCCGCCTGCCGGAACGCGGTCGAGGCCGAGTTCATCAACCCGATGTTCGACATCGACCATGCGCAGATGGTCCCGCGGATCGACGACTACCGCGACATCGATGGCATGGAGGTCCAGCCGCCGGACGTCATGCAGTACTTCGTCCGGGTGAAGCCCGACGTGCTGAAGCGGTTTGCCGACGAGCGCGGTCTGGCCGGACTGCCGGCTCGCGACATCGAGGATGAGTTCGTCAACCAGAACTCGTTCCGGCTCAACTCGAAGTATTACGCATCGCTCGGAGACAAGCAGGCGTTCGTCCTCTCGCAGGGACGGAACATGCTGATCCTGAAGATCGTCGGGTACGCCGAGCAGATCGTCACCTACTACAAGCTCGAAGACTTCGGCGCGCACGTCTGGATTGCCCACCAGCGATACCCGACGCGCGGCCGAGTCTGGCATCCGGGCGGCGCGCATCCGTTCTGCGGACTGAACGAGGCGCTCGTCCACAACGGCGACTTTGCGAACTACTACTCGGTCACCGAGTACCTGGCGCAAAGGAACATCCGGCCGCTCTTCCTGACGGATACCGAGGTCTCGATCCTGGTGTTCGACCTCTGGAACCGCGTGTACAAGTATCCACTGGAGTACATCATCGAAGGCCTCGCGCCGACTATGGAACGCGACTTCGATATGCTCCCGCCTGAGAAGCAGGCGGTCTACCGCAGGATTCAGACCAGCCACATCCACGGATCGCCGGACGGACCGTGGTTCTTCATCATCGCCCGGAACGATGCGGCGAACGACTCGTTCCAGCTTCTCGGCATCACCGATACGGCGATGCTCCGGCCACAGGTATTCGCGATCCAGGACGGCGAGGTGCAGATCGGCCTGGTCTGTTCCGAGAAGCAGGCTATCGACGCCACGCTCGCAAGCCTGGCGAAGGAAGATCCCCGGTTCTGCACCGTCGCCGACGAGTATTGGAATGCCAGGGGGGGAAGCTACACCGACGGCGGCGCGTTCATCTTCAACGTGAAACCGAACGGTGATGGGACTTACCACCTCACCTGCATGGACAAGTTCGGTCGTGAGAAGACGGTTCGCAAGGGCGAGAGGCCGGAGTATAAGCTGCAGACTGCGGACTGCAGACTGCAGCACTCGACTGCCGAGCTGCTGGCGGATGAGACCGGGTTCGCTCTGTTCGAGGCCGGAAAGTCGGCGGCGCTGGAGTCGGGCTTGGCTGGATTGACAAGTATGTGCTCCGAACTGGCCGCCGGTCCGCTGAGCGACTCCGAGCGCACGGCGGCGATCAACGGCCTGACGCTGCTGATCGACCGACGGTACCCGACCGGGCCAACGAAGCGCAGCACGGTCCTCCAGTTGCTGAACCAGTGCCTGAGAGCCGTTTTCGATTCGGTACCGTCGATCGCCGGAGAGGCGTCGTCGAAGTATGCGCGCATCGATTGGGAGACCAGGGATGCGCTCCGCGCCCCCGCCGGCCCGGAGGAAGTGCTCGTCGTCAACGCGCACGACTTCCCGCCTGAGGGGGATGACTGCGATGCCCGTCTGGTGGTGAATGCCAGAGACCTGGGATGGAAGCGGTTCATCTGCCACAGCTACATCGGGCAGAGGTTCCTCGGCTGCGGATTCGGTCCTGAGACGCACGATGTCGTCATCGACGCTTACGGGAGCACCGGCGACTACCTCGGCTCGGGACTCGACGGAGCCACGGTAATTGTCCACGGCAACGCTCAGGACCAGGTCGGCCAGATCATCAAGCAGGGCCGGCTCGTGATCCACGGCGACGTCGGTCAGACGTTCATGTACGGCGCGAAGGGCGGCAAGGTCTTCGTCAAGGGCAACGCCGCCGGTCGCCCGCTGATCAACGGCGTCGGAAGACCGAAGGCCGTGATCAACGGCACGTGCCTCGACTTCCTGGCGGAGTCGTTCATGGCGGGCGATCCGCTCAACGGCGGAGGGTTCGTGATCCTGAACGGCATCAAGTTCGATGACGACGGCAACATCGCCGATCTGGAAACGCCGTACTCCGGCTCGAACCTGTTCTCGCTGGCTTCCGGTGGGGCGATCTACGTCCGCGACCCGCATCGGTTGCTCGACAACGAGCAGCTCAACGGCGGCGAGTACCGCGAGCTGTCGGACGCCGACTGGAAGCTGATCGAGCCGTATCTCGAGGAAAACGAGGAGCTTTTCGGCATCCCGATCTCCCGGCTGCTGACCGTTGACGGCGAACTCCGCGAGCCGGCACAGGTCTATCGCAAGGTCGTGCCCGCGTCGAAGGTGAAGGTCGCGGTCCCGGCGGACGACGATGCGAACGCCGATGCGGCGGTCTGACGCGCAGATCCCGCGACGACTTCCGTCGCCAGGGGATCCTTGTTGTGAGGAAGCAAATGAGTAAACCGGCCACAATCGAGAAGATCGATCAGAGCCTGATACGGGAACTCGATCCCGAGGGGAAGCTGAACCTGCTGCTCTGCCTCCAGTGCGGGCGATGTTCGTCCGGCTGCACGATGCGCCAGGAGACGGACATCCTCCCCCATCAGCTCAACCGCATGGCGGCACTGGGGATGAGGAAGGAGATGCTGGCGAGCAAGGCGATCTGGGCGTGCATATCGTGCAACACCTGCGTGTCGCGCTGCCCGATGAAGGTCGATACCCCCGCCCTGGTGGATGTCCTGCGCTCGATGGCGGAGTCCGCGCCGGGCGATTTGGAGCGCGTGCGCATCTTCAACGAGACGATGCTCGGCTCCGTGAAGAAGTATGGCCGGTCGTACGAATTCGGCCTGATGGCCGTCTACAAGCTCAAGGCGAAGGACTTCTTCAGCGACTTGGCCAAGTTCCCGGCGATGCTCCTCAAGAGCAAGATGCGGCTGTTCCCGCCATCGACCGAGGGACGCAGCGCGGTGGCCGCCATATTCGATAGAGTCCGGCAGGCGAGGAGGGCACAGCGATGAAATACTCCTTCTTCCCGGGATGCTCACTGGAATCGACTGCATCGGACTTCCGGCAGTCCGCCTCGGCGGTGGCGAAGGCGCTCGGCATCCGTCTGGAGGAGATCCCCGGCTGGACGTGCTGCGGATCGTCGCCGGCTCATGCGACCGATCACCTCCTGGCCGCTGCCCTACCCGCTCGGAACCTAGCGGTTGCCGAGGAGGCCGGTCAAGACGTAGTCGTGTGCTGCGCGGCCTGCTACGGACGGCTCGCGTCGGCGAACCTGGCGATCAGGGAGGATGCGTCCCTGCGCACCGAGGTCGCCAAGATGATCGGCAAGGAGTACGAGGGCAATGTCCGCGTGCGCCACCTCCTGCAGGTGCTACTCGAGGACGTCGGCCCCAGGGAAGTCAGAGATGCTATCACCCGCAGTCTCGGCGGGATGAAGGTCGCATGCTATTACGGCTGTCTGCTCACCCGCCCGAGCGAACTCAGCATCGCGGACGACCCGGAGGACCCGCAGTTGATGGAGAACCTCCTGGAGGCCGCCGGCGCGGAGACCATCGAGTGGCCGTACAAGACCGAGTGCTGCGGCGCGAGTTTTTCGATCACACGAACGGATACCGTCAAGCGCCTGAGCGGCGAGATTCTGCGGATGGCGAAGGAGAGCGGCGCGGACTGCATCGCGGTGGCCTGCCCGCTCTGCCAGACGAACCTCGACCTGCGGCAGGCGGATATCGAGAAGGCGACCGGCCGGAGCTTCGGCCTGCCGGTGTTCTATTTCACCCAGCTCCTCGGGCACGCGCTCGGCCTGTCCGACGCGGAGTTGGGCATCGGTAAGTTGATGACGAACCCGGGGAAGGTCCTGGGTTGTAGGTTGTAGGTTATGGGTTGCAGGTTTCGGGGTTCCCCATAACCCATCACCTCTGGAGTATACGGATGGGTAACGACAAGACCACAATCGGCGCAGTCATGGTATGCGGGGGCGGAATCGCCGGGATTCAGTCGGCGCTCGATCTCGCCAATTCGGGCTTCAAGGTCTACCTCGTCGAGAAGTCGCCGACTATCGGCGGCAAGATGGCACAGCTCGACAAGACCTTCCCCACCGGCGACTGCGCTACGTGTATCGTTTCGCCGAAGCTCGTCGAGGCCGCCCGCAACCTGAACATCGAGATGCTGACCATGTCGCAGATCGAGGCGATGGAAGGCGAGCCGGGCAACTTCCGCGTGAAGGTCCGGCAGAAGGCCCGATACGTCGACCTCAAGAAGTGCAATGCGTGCGGCGACTGCGAGAAGGTCTGCCCCGTCCGCGTGCCCGACGATTTCAACCGCGGCCTGAGCAAGTCGGCGGCGATCCACAAGGTCACCGCGCAGGCGGTCCCGAACGCGTACGTCATCGACAAGCGCAAGCGCCCGCCCTGCGTCTCCGCGTGTCCGATGGGCCAGAACGCTCAGGCGTACATCGCCCTCATCGCGCAGGGCAAGTTCGCGGAGGCGGCGGAGATCATCAGGAAGGACAATCCCCTGCCCCTCATCTGCGGCTACGTCTGCCATCGCCCGTGCGAGAGCGAGTGCCAGCACGGAAGATACGGCAGCGACCCGATCTCAATCCGAAATCTCAAGAGGTTCGCGCTGGAGCAGGCGCCCTCACCCCAACCCTCTCCATCAAATGGAGAGGAGGCACGTGTCGCGATCATTGGATGCGGGCCGGCGGGACTCGGCGCGGCGGACTACCTTGCCCGCAAGGGATACGGCGTCACGATCCTGGAGGCGCTCCCGGTGTCCGGCGGCATGATGCGCGCCGGCATCCCGGACTTCCGCCTGCCGCGCCAGGTGCTCGACAGCCAGGTGAACCGCATCCTCGATCTCGGCGTCGAGGTGAAGTACAACACGCCGGTCGGACCGGGCTTGACTATCGACGACCTGCTGAAGGACTACAAGGCGGTCTTCGTCGCCGTCGGCGCGCAGAAGAGCGCGGGGCTCGGCATCGAGGGCGAGAGTCTGAAGGGCGTCCGGCCCGGCATCGAGTTCATCAAGCAGGTGAACCTCGGTGAGAACGTCCCCATCGGCAGCAAGGTCGCCGTCATCGGAGCAGGCAACGCGGCGATGGACATCGCGCGCACCGCCCTCCGGCTCGGCGCGAAGGACGTCACCGTCGTCTACCGCCGCACTAAGCGCGAGATGCCCGCCGATCCGGTGGAGGTGGAGGACGCGATCTCCGAGGGTGTGAAGTTCGTCTTCCTCACAAACCCGAAGCGGTTCGTGGGCAGAGACGGCGTCCTGACCGGCATCGAGTGCCTGAAGATGCAGCTTTCCGACGAGCGCGATGCGTCCGGCCGCAGGAGGCCGGTTCCTGTCGAAGGCTCCGAACACATACTCGAGTTTGACGAAGCCATCCTGGCCACAGGTCAGCAGCCCGATCTGGGATTCTGCGAGGGCACGGACCTTGAGCTAAACAAGTGGGGCCTGCTGAAGGTCGATCCGATCACTCTCGCCACCAACAAGGCCGGAGTCTTCGCGGGCGGCGACGTCTGCGCCGGCGCCGGGACCCTGAGCGAGGCGGTGGCGGCCGGAATCAGAGCCGCTGAGTCGATCCACCGGTTCATCAACGGCCAGGACCTCGCCGAGGGACGCGAGCCGGATTCCCGCATCTGGACGGACGATGACCACCGCGAGCTTGAGAGGGCTCATTCCCGGGAGAAGCGGCTGAAGAGCAAGCGGATTCCCCCGATGTCGGGGCCGGATGTCAGATCCGGCTCAGACATCGGTGGCGGCTACTCGGTAGAAGATGCCATCAGAGAGGCCGAGCGGTGCCTCGCCTGTGGGATCTGCTGCGAGTGCATGGAGTGCGTGAAGGCATGCCAACCCAAGGCAATCGACCACGAGATGAAGGACACCGTCCGCGAGATCGAGGTCGGCGCAGTGATCCTCTCGCCCGGCTACGAGGAGTTCGACGCCCGGCTGCGCGGTGAGTTCGGCTTCGGGCGCTACCCGAACGTCGTGACGAACGTCCAGTTCGAGCGCATCCTCTCCGCAAGCGGTCCGTTCGGCGGGCACGTGATCAGGCCGTCCGACGGCGAAGAGGCGAAGCGTGTGGCGTTCATCCAGTGCGTCGGCTCGCGCGATGCATCGTCCGAAAAGCCCTACTGCTCGGCGGTGTGCTGCATGGCGGCGATCAAGGAGTCGGTCGTGGCGAAGAGCCATTCGCCGGAACTCGACGCGACGATCTTCTACACCGACATCCGCGCGTACGGCAAGGATTTCGACCGCTACTTCGAGCGCGCGAAGGCTGAGGGCGTCCGGTTCGAGCGCAGCATGGTCTCCCGCGTCGTCGAACTGCCGGGAAGCAAGACCCTGCGGCTCTCCTACATCAAAGACGGGCAGCCGGTGGACGAAGAGTTCGACCTGGTCGTGCTCTCGACCGGCATCCGCCTGAGCGAGGAAGCGATCCGAACCGCTCAGGCGGTCGGCATCGAGCTGAATGAGTGCGGCTTCTGCCGGACCGACGGTACGGTGGCGACGTCGAAGGACGGGGTCTTCGTCGCAGGAGCGTTCCAGGAGCCGAAGGACATCCCCGAGACCGTGACCCAGGCGAGCGCGGCGGCGGCGATGGCGATGGAACTCCTTGCGCCGGCTCGCGGCACGATGATCACCGAGAAGACTTACCCGCGCGAGCACGACTTCACCGATGCCCCGCCGAGGATCGGCGTCTTCATCTGCCACTGCGGAATCAACATCGCGAGCGTTGTCGATGTCGAGAAGGTCGTCGAGGCGGCGAAGAGCATGCCGTTCGTGGCCTACGCCGAGAACGCCGTGTACGCCTGCGCGGACAACACGCAGGACCGGATCAAGGAACTGATCGAGGAGCACAAGCTCAACCGCCTGGTCGTGGCATCGTGCACGCCTCGCACCCACGAAGCGCTCTTCCGCGACACGGCAAGAGAGTGCGGCCTCAACCCGTTCCTCGTCGATATGGCAAACATCCGCGACCAATGCTCGTGGGTCCACTCCGACGACCCCGAGGCAGCGACCGAGAAGTCGATCGACCTGGTGCGCATGGCAACCGCCCGCGCGTCGAGGCTGACTTCGCTCCAGAGCGAGGAACTGCCCGTCACGCAGGCGGCGCTCGTCCTCGGAGGCGGCCCGAGCGGCATGACATCCGCCGTCTCGCTGGCGAACCAGGGCTTCCGCGTGCACCTCGTCGAGAAGACCGATGCCCTCGGCGGCCGGCTGAAGGGCTCGGCCGAGACGGAGTTGCTCGAACGGCTGACCGGCGTGGTGGAGAACCATCCGCTGATCTCGACGTATCTCTCGTCGAAGCTCGATGCGCTCACCGGACACGTCGGCGAGTTCGAGAGCGAGATTGCGACACCCGAGGGAGTGAAGAAGGTCGAGCACGGCGCGCTCATAGTCGCGATCGGCGGCACGGAGTACGTCCCGACCGAGTACCTCTACGGACATGACGCCAGAGTGATCACTCAGCGCGAACTGGAGAAGAAGATTCTGAGTTCCGGGTTATCGGTTATGGGGAACCGGACGCATGACCCGCGACCCACGGCCCCCAGCCCGACCGTCGCGATGATCCAGTGCGTGGGCTCGCGGAACGAGGAGCGGCCGTTCTGCAGCCGGATGTGCTGCATCGACGCCGTCAGGAACGCGATCCGCATCAAGGAGCAGACGCCGGACGCATCGGTCGTCATTCTCTACCGCGACATGCGAACCTACGGCTCGAACGAACTGCTCTACCAGAAGGCACGTCAGCTCGGCGTGCTCTTCGTGAGATATGATCCCGAGCAGCCGCCGGAGATCTCGAACGACGATGCGCTCCGGGTGCGCTTCACCGAGCCGGACCTCGGCATCCGGATGGACCTGCCGGTCGATCTGCTCGTGCTCTCGACGGGCACATCGCCCGCGACGGACAACATCGACGTCTCGGAGCTTGCGAAGATCCCGGTCAACGCCGACGGGTTCTTCCTGGAGGCGCACGTGAAGCTGCGACCGGTCGACTTCGCGTCGGAGGGCATCTTCCTCTGCGGGAGCGCCCACTCGCCGAAGACGACAGTCGAGAACATGCAGCAGGGACGCGCGGCCGCGGGTCGTGCGGCGACCATCCTGAGCAAGAAGACGATGGTCGTCGGCGGCCAGGTGAGCCGAGTCGACGTCAGGAAGTGCGTATCGTGCCTCACCTGCGTCAAGGTCTGTCCGTACGACGCGCCCGAGGTGAGCGCGCTAAACGGTAAGAACCGCGTCGAGATCCAGGCGGCGAAGTGCATGGGATGTGGAAGCTGCGCGGCGGCGTGTCCCGCCAAGGCGATCCAGCTCCAGCACTTCACGGACAAGCAGGTCGAGGCCGCCATCGAGGCGCTGCTCGACGTGATCACGAGCTAGACACACTGTGAGAAGCTTCGGTAGCGCCGCTACGCTCTGCTTCCGAAGCATCTAACGTAGGAGGAGTTTTGCGGACGGTTTGTGTCCGCTAACTCCGACGTCGGGATTAGCGATCTTAAGGGATCGCAAAATCCCTCCTACACATCGTGGAAACGAAGACTATGACCGATTTCGAACCGAAAATCCTTGCGCTGTGCTGCCATTACTGCGCATACGCGGCGGCGGACCTCGCCGGCTCGACGCGCCTGCAGTATCCGCCGAACGTCCGTGTCCTCCGGCTTCCGTGCACCGGGAAGGTGGATGTCGACTACATCATGAAGGCGTTCGAGCAGGGAGTCGACGGCGTGATAGTCGCAGGCTGCCTTGAGGGCGGATGTCACTTCGAGGAGGGCAACCTCCGCGCGAAGAAGCGGGTCGGCCTTGCGAAGGACGTCCTCGCCGAGGCCGGCATCGAGCGCGAACGGCTGGAGATGTTCAACCTCTCCTCCGCGCAGGGCAACACGTTCGCAGAGATCGTGGAGACAATGACCGAGCGGATCAAAGGCCTTGGGCCGAATCCCGTCAGAGGTTGAGGGTTGTAGGTTATGGGTTTTGGGTTACAGGTTGTGGGTGCCGGGTTATTGGGGTTCGGGAGTCCGGGTTCCTCATAACCGATAACCGATAACCGATAACCCGTAACCCTCCATGGAGGCGATGGGTTTGGCTAAGCTGAACTCGTTCCGCGATCTGAACGTCTACCAGGAACTTAGGAAGCTACACCTGATCGTACATGAGTTGACTCTGGGCTTTCCCAGGTTCGAGCTATATGAGCTCGGTTCGCAGCTAAGGAGATCATCGGACTCCGCCCCTGCCATTGTTGCCGAAGGATGGGGTAGCAGGCATACGAATATCTACATAGAAGCCGTGAATCGCGCCATGGGTGAGGTTCGGGAGACGCAGCATCATCTGAATGTGGCGTGTGAAAAGGGTTATCTGGACAGACGACAGTTCCAGGACTTGGATGCGGAGTATGAGTCCTGCAATCGGATGCTGGAATCCCTGCATCAGTCTCTCAGCCAGTGGAAAGGCAGCACTCGCACCGGCAACGTGATCCGTGAGGACCATGCCGCCTACGAGATCAATCCGCAACCCATAACCCATAACCCAACACCCTCGGAGGTACGCAATGATCGTTGCTCATCGCAAACACATACAGGACCTGAAGACCATGCTGGCCGGGTACGAGAAGGTGCTCGTGCTCGGATGCGGCACGTGCGTCACCGTCTGCCTTGCGGGCGGCGAGCGTGAGGTCGGGATGATCAGTTCCGCCCTGCGGATCGCCAACAAGACCGCGAACGGCGGGTCGGACCAGACGATCTCGGAGATGACCATCGAGCGCCAGTGCGAGAACCAGTTCATCGAGGACGCGCTCCAGCAGATCCTCGATGCCGACGCGGTGCTCTCCCTCGCGTGCGGCGCGGGGGTCCAGGCCATCGCAGAGCGGTTCCCGAACAAGCCGGTCTACGCCGGGCTCGACACCAAGTTCATCGGCATCCTGCAGGAGCAGGGCGTCTGGACCGAGAAGTGCGCGGGCTGCGGGAAGTGCGTGCTCGGAAGCTACGGCGCGGTCTGCCCGATCACCCGGTGCTCGAAGGCCCAACTCAGCGGCCCGTGCGGAGGCGCGCGCGACGGGAAGTGCGAGGTCGCGTCGGACATGGACTGCGCGTGGCAGCTCATCTACGACCGGCTCAAGGCGCTCGGACAGCTCGACCGGCTGGCCGAACCCGCCCCGCTCGCGGACTGGTCGAAGTCTCACGAGGGCGGCTGCCGGAAGATCGTCCGCGAGGACCAGCGGATAGCGAAGTAGGAAGGTTGGGGGTTATGGGTTACGGGTTACGGGTTACGGGGAACCCCACAACCCACAACCCATAACCCATAACCTGTACCCCCCACAACCCGTAACCCAACACCTGACGCCCTGCGCCACACAAGAAAGGGGCGAGGCCGATGCTCCGGCCCCGCTGCGCGGCTCCCGGTGACGACGCCCGCGCGATTCCGGCTCATCCGCACGCTCCGCGAAGCCGTTTCCGGGTTCTCTGATGAGAAATTTGCGTTCTACGGAGGTTCCGTAGAACGCAATGATGACGTTTTTGCGCGCAAAAATGTCATCGGGGAACGCAAATTTGTCATCAGGGAGCGCAAAAATGTCTTCAGGGAACGCAAATCTCTCTTCCGGGAGCGCAAAACTCTCTTCAGGGAGCGCAGAGATCTGATCAGCGGGCGCATTCCCATCGATCTCGGGCGACGGGAATGCGCCCCGGCGAGCATCCGCACCGCCACCGCGCGCCCAGGCGATCACTCGCCTCGCCCGACCGCCGGTCCCGCACCCGCGCCGATGCCCGGCCTCTCCCCAGCTCCGTGGCTACTCGCTCGACGAGCCTTCTGCGTGTAGAGGACTACGATCGGTTGATGCGTAAATAGACGATAGTGGTTGCAGGCTATCTTCCCCGGAGGCGCATGCATGAGCAACGTACCTGCTAGAATAGTTGAACTCGTCGAGACGTTTCACAACAATCGGAACCAGTATCGGAAGGCCGGCTACACCGAGACCGAGACAAGGGTGGAGTTCATCAACCCGTTCTTCAAGGAACTCGGATGGGACGTTACGAATGAGAGCGGCTATGCCGAGGACTACAAGGACGTAGTGAACGAAGACCTCATCAAGGCAGGCGCTCCCGACTACGCCTTTCGGATCGGCGGCAGGCGGAAGTTCTTCGTGGAAGCGAAGAACCCTTCCGTCCCGATCGAGTTCGACCCCAAGCCCGCCTACCAACTTCGGCGCTATGCGTGGAGCAACACGCATCCTCTGGCCATTCTGACCAACTTCGACGGTTTCGCCGTCTACGACTGCCGGTTCAAGCCCACCCAGACGGACAAAGCAAGCAAAGCCCGTATCAGATACATCAAGTACGCTGAGTATGCGGACAACTGGGATTACATCGCGGACACGTTTTCAAAAGAGGCTGTGCTCAAGGGGTCGTTCGACCGATATGCGGCGGACACGGGGCGGCGCGGGACTTCGCCGGTAGACCAGGAGTTCCTGAAGGAGATCGAGCAGTGGCGCCAGGTGCTGGCTCAGGATATCCATCAGAACTTCCCCCTTCTCGATGTGAGGGAACTGAACTTCGCGGTCCAGCGGACCATCGACCGGATCATCTTCCTGCGAATGTGCGAGGACAGGGGGATCGAACCTCCCGACCAACTTCGGGGGCTTCTGAACGCCAAGGACATATATCCCCGTCTGTTGACCCTGTATCATAACGCGGACGCCCGCTACAACTCGGGCTTGTTCCACTTCTCCGTCGAGAAGGGGCGCGCCGAGGCTCCCGACACGCTGACAACCAGCATCAAGGTGCAGGACAAGGTCCTGAAGCAGATCATAGAGAGCCTCTATTACCCCCGGAGTCCGTACGAGTTCTCCTACATCGGCGCGGACATCCTCGGCAGCGTGTACGAGCAGTTCCTGGGCAAGATCATCACCGTGAAGTCGCCGACCAAAGCCGATGTAGAGGAGAAGCCCGAGGTCAAGAAGGCGGGCGGCGTCTACTACACGCCCACGTACATCGTTGACTATATCGTGGAAAACACCGTGGGCAAGCTCTGCGAAGGAAAGACGCCGAAGCAGGTATCCAAGCTGCGGATTCTGGACCCTGCTTGCGGCTCCGGCTCGTTCCTCATAGGCGCTTACACCTTCCTGCTCGACTGGCATCGCGACCAGTACGTCGCCGACGGGCCGGAGAAGCACAAGAAGGAGCTATACCAGGGGCCGGGCGGGCTTTGGTACCTCACCATGGCGGAGAAGAAGCGGATTCTCACCCAGAACATCTTCGGCGTGGATATCGACGGCCAGGCGGTCGAGGTCACGAAGCTGAATCTGCTGCTGAAAGTGCTGGAGAACGAGAGCCGGGAGACGGTAGACACGGCCCTGCGCCTGCTACACCAGCGTGCGCTTCCGGACCTGGGGGATAACATCAAGTGCGGCAACTCGCTCATTGGAACGGACTTCGATACATCCGGCCTTGCTGACGACGAGATCCGGCGGATCAACCCCTTTGACTGGAGCAGCGAGTTTCCGTCAGTCATGGCGAAGGGTGGCTTCGATGCGGTGATCGGCAATCCTCCCTGGGGTGCTGACTTCTCAGTCAGGGAGCAATCATATTTGAGAAGCGCATATGTCTCGGGAGAGACCGGTATTGTCGACTCCTATGCGCTCTTCACTGAGAAAGGATTTCATAACCTTCGGAAGCAAGGCATGCTCGGGTTCATCACACCAGATACCTTCCTGCGGAAGGACGATCACCTTGCCATCAGGAAGCTGCTACTTGGACAGACAACGGTGAGAGAGCTGATAGAGACGGGCCCAGTCTTTCCTACGGTGAGGGACACGTGGTGTGTGATCTCCATTCTTGAGAAATCACCTCCCATACAAGGCAGCCTGATGCATCACAAGAAGATTAGCCGATTTGTCATCTCAGCGGAGGAACGACTGGAGAAGTTCGCCCATGGTCGATGGGATCATGAATCCGACGTTCCACAGACTACTTGGTTAGGAAGCCCGAGACTCATCATCGGTTACCATGCCTCTGTAGAACGACAAGCCGTCGTGCGCCGGATCGAGGAGAAGACAAGTCTCGGCGCGCTGAAGGATAGGTATCTTATCTCACGCGGGGAGGAAGGCGGCAAGGCTAAGTTCCAACCGCATGCAAGCGGGAGTATCTATATGGTAACCCCGGCGCAAGTGAGCCGTTACCATGTGGAAAACGGATCACCGGTGGATTCTGCGAATCTGACTAGAAGCAAGCTGGCGGACTTCTATGCGCACCCAAAGATATGGGTCAACCGCATCTGGAAGATGAGATGGAAGCCACGCCTGAAATGCGCTCTGGATATCCGACGGAATTCCGCAGGGATGAAGACCCTGCAGATGATAGTCTCAAGACAGGATAGCATCGAAGAACTACAGTATCTGCTGGGAATACTGGCTTCTCAGCTCATAGACTTCTGGTGTGTCAACTACCTGACCGATGATATCAACCAGTCATATCTTGAGCGCATCCCTGTGCCCACCATTGACCTGGACAATCCCCAGGAGAAGGCCCAGTATGGCAAGATGGTCGGACTCGTGGGTCGGATGCTGGACCTGCACAAGAAGCTGGAGGCCGCCACAATCCCCGACGACAGGACGCAGATACAGAGACAGATAGACTCCACCGACCGGGAGATAGACGAACTCGTCTACGAACTCTACGGCCTGACGGATGAAGAGATCAGTATCGTGAAGGGGGATGCCGACAGCCGCATCCCATAGTCGCATGACGCGCGGTTACCGTCGTCCGCGCGCGCGGTAGTACTGAAGGCACTCCTGGAGGGTGCGGATGTTCTCCCAGGGGGCGCAGGCATGACCCATGCCCCGGCGATGGCGGTACGAGGCATCATTCCACGATCTTCAGCTTGTCCGCCAGGCACTTGCCCTTCTTGTCTTTCTGGCTAAGCGCGGCATAATCGAAGAGCACGAAGCCCGGAGCCTTGCATGCGCGAATGACCGCCAGATGGCGGTTGGTCGTCTCGGGCGGATACCGCCATGTACCCTGTCCGATGTAGATGTTGCTGCCGTCTCCGAGAGCAAGCTCGGTCTTGACCATGCTGATGAAGTCCTTCACGGTCTTGGGCACGAAGACCATCGGCACGATGAAATCGTAATATCCCGCCTTCGCCCAGCCCGGCCAGTCCTGGAAGAACCGATTGCGAATGTCATCCTGGTTGTAATACGCAGCCAGCGAGACCTTGACCTTCGGACGAGCTTTGCGTATGGCCCTGGGGAGATCGCGCGCCAGTATGTCGACCTGCTCCTTGCGCCATGCGCACCACTCAGGGTCTTTCGGATCGGGACTCCCCGTGCGGTTGTGCCTGGCGTTGAAGGCTTCGACGCTCCGGGGGTTGTAGCCGAATGTCGCATCGCAGTACCGCAGGCCGTCCAGATGTATCCCATCTACCGGATACCGCTTGACGATATCGAGCACTATCCGTGTCAGGTACTCGCGCACTTCCGGCAAGCCGGGATCGAGATATATGCGGCCGTTTGCGTAGGTCTTCTCACCCTTGTTGTTCAGGCTAGCCCAATCGGGATGTCTGGCGTAGACGTGATCCTCGGGAAGCGTCACGAACCTGGACTCCACCCAGACGTCGTACACCATCACCCAAGCGTGGACCTCGATGCCCTTTGCGTGCGCCTTCTCGATCACGTCGGCGAGCGGATCGTAACCCTTCTGAACCTTGGGGTCCATTGGCTCGAACGAGGATTTGTAGCACGCGTCGCCCCTCTTGCGCACCTGGATGAAGACCGCGTTGAAGCCATATTCGGCGGCGAAATCCACAAGCTGCGTGGTCTTCGCCGGGGTCTTGAACCCGTCACCCCAGGCATCCGCCCAGAAAGCGCGGAACTCGCCGGCTGACGCCGAGCACGGTAGGAGCGCGCCGATAGCGCATGCAAGTATGGCAAATACCAGCAACAACCTCATACGGCTACCTCCTGATGGTCAGGCTTACGAATCGAACTGCGGGACCTTGAGCTGCCTGCCGCCTTCCAGGGCCGACTTGTGGGCCACGATCCCGGGCACGGTGTACGCCAGCGCTTCGTAGATATCGATCGCGGGCTTGCGGTCGTGCACCAGGGCATCGATGAACTCGTGCGTGAGGAATGTGTGCGATCCGCCGTGGCCGCTCGGATGACGGAGCGGCTCGGGAAGCATGTCGGTCTTCCAGTATTCCGGCAACTGGCAGGCTTCCAGCTTCGGCTCACCGCGGACGAAGCCCGCATCGTCCTTGCCGAGCTTGTCCTGGAGGCTGATCATCACCGGGCCGATGCCGTTCGGATTCGGATCGAAGAGACTCACCTTCTCCCCGTACCACTGGCCGCGCTCCGTGCCTCTGGCGGGCACGTTCCAATAGACCGCCACGCGGAAGCCATGCCCCTTGTCCGTGGTGAAGAACGCGGTCTCGTTGCAGTACGGGTTCTTGTACTGGTTGTCCTTGTAGTACTCGGACCCGTCGTCCCAGCCGGTGCAGGAGACCTTCGTCAGCCTCTCCCCGGTCACTCCGACGAGGTAGGATGTGCAGTGCGTCGGGTAATGCATCGGCGGCAGGCCGTAGCGCCAGGTCTTCTGCCCATCCTCGACGAAGAGTTCGTCCAGACCGGGATGGTGGTACTCGGCCTCCGTGTAGAATATCTCGCCGAACTTGCCCTCCTTGAACCACTGGCGGGCGGTGATGACGGACGAATGGTAATAGCTTGTCTCGGCCATCATGTAGGTCAGGCCGGTGGACTTCACGGCGTCGAGAAGCTCCTCGGCCTCCTCGATGGACATGCACGCCGGCACCGCGCTGATCACGTGCTTGCCGGCCTTCAGACATGCCACGGCGTGCCTGACGTGGTCCGGAGCGCCGGTGAAAACGCCGACGGCATCGATGTTCTTGTCCTTGATCAGTTCCTCGAGCGACGGGTATGTGTTCGAGCACTCGTAGACCTTCGAGAGATGCGCGAGCCGCTCGGGCCTCAGATCGCTCACCGCCTGGACGATGCAGTCCGGATGCTCGTGCCACTGGAACGTAGCGCCAAACCGGCCGCCGACAATGCCGATACGTACCTTCTTCATCGATGATTGCCTCCCTGATTGAGCGACTGCGAACTGAGGCAGCAGGGCCATACCGGCAAGCGTCATGCCGCCGACCTGCAGGAACTGCCTCCGGGTATACCTGGAATCAGACATTGTTGCCTCCTGCCGTGGGATCGATGGGACACACAGGACATGTGATAAGGGCCTCGGACGGAAGTCCGAGGCCCGGAGTATCCAGTCGGCACACGAGCCGATAGACTTCGCCTATCTACGCATTACTGCTTCTCTTCGGGCATTTCCTTCTCGGGCCCGGGCAGCGTGTCGTTGAGTTCCTTCTTGTCTTCACGCGGCTTGTTCGAGAGCTCCGCTTTGGTCTCCTCGGTGAGAGTGCTCACCGACTCGTCATCCGCCAGGATATGCGGCGTGAGGAAGACCATCAGTTCGCTCTTCGTGTCCCTCCACTGCCGCGACTTGAACAGCTCGCCGATCAGCGGGATCTCTGAGATGAGCGGGACGGCCCTGGTGACTCGCTCCTTGTTCTCCTTGATGATGCCGCCGATCACGATCGTCTGACCGTTCTTGACCACGATCGAGGTCTCGGCCCTGCGGCTTGCGATGATCGGCGCGTTCAACTCGGGCTCCCTGCCGATGATCTCATCGATCGTCTGGAGCACGTCGAGCGCGATGGTGCCGCTGTCACCGTTGACGTGCGGGGTCACAGTCAGCGCCACGTTGACCGGCTTGAACTCGACGGATCGCAGGAGTCCTCCTCCGACCGTCTCCTGCACCGACGACACGAACGGCTCGTCGCGGCCGATGCTGATGACGGCTTCGACGTTGTCCGCGGTCGTGACTCTCGGCGTCGAGTATACCTTCACGTTCGACCGAGTCTCCAGAGCCTGCAGGATCGCCTTCAGGTTATCGCTGATGATGCTGTACTTCAAGCCGGTAGTCATCTGAGCAAGGTTGAAGTTGGTGCTCGCCGACTGCTCAGGTGTACCGTCCGGCATCGTCTCGCTGCTCGTCCAGGTCCACTCGATGCCGAACCTGGTATCATCATCGAGGGTCACATCGACGATGGCGACCTCGATGTAGACCTGAGGAGTGCGCCTGTCGAGCCGCTCGATCAGCTTCTGTATCGCGTTGAAGGTCTGCGGCGGCCCGGTGATGAGCAGCGTGTTCGTCTTGTCATCGGCCACTACGGTGATGCTCCTCAACTGATCGAGGGGACCGCCCTCCTGGTTCCGGCCGCCATATCCGCCGAATATGACATCCCAGAAGCTGCCTCCTGATCGCCTGTACTCCCCTCGGAACAGCCTGTTCAGGGTATCGGCGAGATCACGGGCAATGGCATACTTGAGCGGGAAGGCCTGCGTGATCTCGCTTAGGACCTTGGGAGCATCGAGTTCTCTGATCATGTCGTCGAACGCCTTCAGGTTCTGCTCGGTCGCGGTAACGATCACGGAGTTGGTCCGCACATCAGCTACGATCACATTGCGCTTCAAGCCGGCGTAACCGGTCGATTGCCCTCGACTTCCGCCGCCCCACCAGTCCCAGGGGTTGCGCCGCCCGCCGTCCGCGCCTCCCTGCGGCTGCTCGAACAGGTTGTTGAGCTGCGCGGCAACCTGGGTCGCATCGGCATAGGTCAGCGGGTAGACTTTGGCCTTGACCTCCGGCTCGGTATCGACATCGAGCTTCTTCAGGGTGTCGAGTATGAGGTCGATCTTCGCGCGGGACGCCGAGATGATGAGGCTGTTGGTGCGCGCATCGGGAGCAAGGCGTATCTCGCCTTTGAGGCTCATGATGCCGTCGTCCGTCTTGACCTGCATCGGCTGACCGTCGGGGCCTCGCGGCGGTTGCTGCGGCCCCACGGGACCGCCGCTCGGTCTGAGCTGGTATATCTGCGTCAGCGATTCAGCGAGCGCAGCGGCGCTTGAGAACTTGCACTGGTAGACTTCGACCTCGATCACGTCCGAGGTATCTCTGTCCAGCGCCTTGATGACCTCGGCGATGCGCTTGATGTTGCCGGCGTTGTCCGTGATGACCAGGGTGTTGGTCGCTGTGACGGCTACGCAACTCGCCTGTGACTCATCGATGAACGGCTTCAGATCGTCCTTCAGTTTGAGGGCGCTGATGTACTCCAGCGGGATGACCTGAGTGATCATATTGTCGCTCGAGACCATCTGGTCCGGGTCCTTGCCGGACATCACGGTGGCCTGGTCCGCGACCGCTTTCTTGATCGGGATGACGCGGATGACTTTGTCGTCGAGCGTACCGACCATCGAGAACTGCCTTACGCGGAGAGCGGCGTTGACCACCTCGTAGGCATCAAGCAGGCTGATCTCTTTCTGGCTGACGATGGTCACGTTCCCAGTGAGCGCAGGGTCGCAGACGATGGGAACCCCGGCCGCCGTGCTGAGGAACTTGACGACGCTGACTATGTCGGCCTTGTCGAAGCTCATAGAGATCTTGGTCTCGGCAGGGTTCGGACGTTTGGACGCCTCGGGCTTCTCCTTCGGCTGCTCGGCAGGCGGAGCAGGCAGCGGAGTAACGTTGGCCGGCGCGACCGTCTTCTCAGCCGACGGAGCGGTCTCCGCGAAGCCCCCGACCGAGAGGTTCATGATGAACAGGACTATCAGTACCCGTGATATCAGACGCATAAGAGCTACCCTTCCTCCGAATTCCTTTCCCTAACCGCTCGGACGGGGCTGACCCTCAGGTCCGCCCTGCCCCGGTTGCCCAGGTTGCCCAGGCTGCCCGCCGGGCTTGGGTGCGCCGGCCGCCGGCGCATCGGGCTTGTTCTCGCCCATGGTAAGCGTAAACTGCAGACCGTTCTTCTCCAGCACGACCAGTTGGGAGCTGATCGTCATTACCCGGTAGCCGAACGCGCTCTCGCCCTGCCTTACGAACTTGGTCTCCTTGCTCTGAAGGTTCTCCAGGAGAGCCTGCTGACCGTCGGGCAACTCAACCGCGCCAGTGAAGGCGATGTTCTTCTTCACCTCGTCTATGTTGCCCGTGGGAGCAACCGGCATCGGCGGCAGCGGGGCCGACTGAGGCGCCGTCTTCGGCGGGCCGGACGCGCCGCCCGAACCCGACTGCGCGAGCGAGGCGGCGGTAACCGGTCGGAACAGGTTGCGCTCCACGATGATCTCATACGGATCCTCGCTCCTGGACTCCTCGGCAGACTTCGCCTTGGAGCCGCCCTTCGTCTCCACGACCTTGGCCTTGACGTCCGTGCTCGCGGGCGCAGTCTTTTCGGCGACGACGGGCGAGGTCTCGGCCATCTTCCGTGCCGTGATCACCACACCCGTGAGGACGACGACCATCGCTATGATACTGAACGCAGCTACGCGTGGAGATACTTGAGTCGAACGCAGTCGATCAGTCACACTCATCTTGAACCTCCCTCGGGCCTCGCCTCGATGGCTCTGGGACCGGACTTGCCGTTCACATCGGGGACTGCAATCCTCCCGCCTGTCGATTCAGGCCTACCGGCTCCGCTCGACCTCGCGCTGCTCCCGTTTCGCGGCGACTCCGATCTCCCGGCGCTCTCCCGACGAGACTCCGATCGCTCCGGCCTTGCTTCCCGCTGCTCTCGCCTATCCGGAACGGCTTCTCGCGACGGCTTGGCGGCCGGCTTCCCAGGCTGCTCGACTGCCGGCTTCACCGACTTCGAGTCGGTCTTCGCCTCCGGTTTCGTCTCTGACTTGGCGACCTCGTCCGGCTCCTTCGTCTTGTCCTTACCCTTGACCGGTATGACGGCTGCCCGGCGCTTGGCTGTCGGCGAATTCTTGTCGATGACGACGAATGACGCGACCGTCATGTTGACCTGCAGCTTGCCGTTCTCCCCCTGGGCATTCCGAACTTCGAGGCGCTCGACATCCACGAGCGGCATCGCATTTCGGAAATCCTTGAGCACCTCGGTAAGGCGCTTCAGGTCCGTCTGAAGGGTAAGCCTCATCGGGAACCGCTGGATGCTGCCGGAAGACGTCATCGGCTCGGGCTGGAGGCTCTCCACCTTCATGCCGTTTGCCTCGACTATGCCCGTGACCTGGGCCATCATGAAGGGCATCTGGTCGCTCCACGAGCACGTGGACATCCGACCTCCCAGCTTGAGGGAGAGATCGCTGTAGTCGCTCCGCCACTTGGCGCGGTCCTTCAGGTCCTGGCGCGACTTGGCAAGGAGTTGTTTCTGCTGCTCGATTCCGCGTGACAGCCTAGATGCCGCCAACTGCTGCGCGATCACTCCGATCGCCAGCGCCACGACTACCGCACAGAGGGCGATGGTCGCTATTACATGTGCACGTCGCTTTGAACTGTTCATTGCACCACAATCCCCGTCCGCCCACTGCCGACCGAGCGAGGCTTACCGGTCGAAGACCTGCCTGCCAGGCTCTTTGCCGGCGGCAGCGAGCAGGTAATCTGGAACTCGTAACCCTGGCCGCTCTTGGTCAGGTTTGAGAAATCCAACGTCACATCCTTGAAAAGGTCCAACTGGTTCAGCATATCCACCGCGTCCGCGACCGCGGAGTTCGAGAGCGCAGAGCCCTTGATAACGGCGGTCTTGTTGCTCTGGAAAGCGAACTCCGACAGCCAGACGCTCCGGGGCAGCACGGTGCTCATTCGGCGCAGAAGCTCCAGAGGGCAATTGTCCGCACTCTGGATCGATGACACCGTCTGAGTCACGTTGTCCGCGGATGCTCGAAGGTCCGGGCCGGCGCGCTGGATGTCACGGCGGACGGCCATGACTTCGGACTTGAGCAGGCTGAGTTCGGAGGACTTCTCACGCAGCCCCGGACTGCCGGCGAGCAGCAGGATGAGAAGTATCGCTGCCAGCCCGCCCAGACCCGCGAGGGTGGCGAACTCCTTGCGCCTCCGAATGCGCTCCTCCGCGCGGTGATGCGGCATCAGGTTGACGATCGGCCTGGACGCGAGCCCTGCCTTCGCAAGTCCGGTGGCGACCGTGAACGCCGTCGGATTCTCGCTCATCGTGTGAGCGGCCACCGGGCTCAATGTCATATCGGTCCACGGATCGGCAACCGCGAACTGCAGGCCGGCGCGACGGCTGAGATCCTCGGCGAGGCCCGGCACGTCCGCGGCCTCACCAACGAGCACCGCCCGCTGTGGACGCCGGTCAGGCTCTCTCGAGGGCATCGAGACCACGGACCGGCGGATCTCCAGCGCGAGGTTCTCCGCCCAGGTCTCGATAGCGGAGACGCCAGATCCGTCACCGCTCAGCGCGGAGACTTGGGCGAATCCGCGCGTCCTCTTGATTTCCTCGGCCTCCTCGGCATCGACTCCGAGATCCTGCGCGAACGCCTCGGTCAGCTTGTTTCCACCGAGCCGAACGGTGCGGCATGCCAGGATGTCGTCACCCTGCACGACGCAGAGATCAGCCCACTCGGCTCCGATAAGCGCCAACAGGACGGGCTCGCCTCCCGGCAGGGCAACCGCCTCGACGGCCGCCAGCACGGAGATCGCCAGCGCATCCGGCGAGAGCTTGGCCTGCTCGAGCGACCTGAGCGCCCCATCGACGTCCGATCTGCGAGCGCCGCCGATGACTACCTGACACGTGGTGTCACCGTTTGTGCTCTGCGCGCGGTAGTCCCATACGATGTCGCTCAGGGGAAGCGGGATCTGCGACTCGGCCTCGAAGCGCACCATCCGCGCGAGGTCCGCCGGCTTGGCCTTGGGGACCTGCGCCAGTTTCACCGAGCAGAGATGAGTCGGAAGCGAGCCGACGACCATTCCGGGGCTGGTCTCCGTATCGAGCAGGAACCCGCTCAGCGCTGCGGAGACGTCTCCGTTCCCGGGGATCGGAATGCGTGCCGCCTGCAGAACCTCGTACTTCCCGCCCACGCGCCGGAGCTCGACTACTCTGATGTCCCCGGCGTCGATGTCGACGCCAAGGCACGTCTTGTTTCCTAATATCGCCATAAGTTACTCCCGCCAGTATTTCGTTTGAACCTGATCCCCTGATGCATCGACCACACACTCGATCTTGCAGGATACCCGGCTCTTCTCGAGTCGACCTGTCGCCGTGATCCGGAAGACCCTGGACCTGACCGTCATCCTGTCCGCCGCCTGGGCGAAGGCGGTATCGGTCAGACCCGCTACGTTGAGTATCTTTCCGACATCCTCGAACGGACCGTTCGACTGTCGGTACTGCACCAATTCCATTGCGATCCCCTGGTCCATTCCGGGGAGAGCCGCCAGCACCTCGACAGGCGCGGTGTTCACGTTCACCAGTCCCGCGATCCGGTTCTTGTTCGAGCCGGAGTTCCGGCCCCCGCTGCCGGTCCTGACGGTCAGCCGATCGTAGATCGCGCTGACCTTGTCCCGACCGAGGTCGCGGACGCGGATGACGTCGGCGGCTCTCCTGAAGCTCCTGCGCTCGCGGTATCTGATGATGGCATCGATGTCCTCGTCGGTAAGGGTGTCGCCGAGCTTCGACTTCAGGTCCTCCTTGCTCGCGGTCTGGATGTTGATGCGCTCCTCACCGTCCACCGTCGTGTTCTCGTCATGCGAGTAGGCAGTGAGCATGTCGGCCAGCGTCTTGTCGCCGCCGCCCACGGGTGACGAGAGCATCTCCTCGGTTACATCCTTGACCAGAAGCAGCTCCCTGATCGTATCAAAAGGCTTGTTCTTGCACCGATACGGCTCAGTCAGGCCCGAGTAGTACTGCGTCTCGGCGCCGAGCGGCCGAGGCTCATCGTTCGCATCGCGCCAATCGATGATGCAATCGCAGACATCACGGCTGCCGAACAGGTTCTCCAGCACCGCCGCCGGCGCGGAGTTGATATTGATCCGCCCGGCTTCGTCCTGGATAAGGACCTCGAACGACGCCTCGCCGAGGTCGATCTGATCCTGCTCGGACGTGAAGACCAGACCGCTCTCCTGCAGATAGGTCGTCGACTGCTCCTTCAGGTTCTCGATCTCCACCAGCGCCCGGTTGATCCCGGCGCGAGCCGCCCATCTGCACTGCACCAGACCGGCAAAATTGTACGACACCTGCGCCTCGGTCCGCGCCATCAGGCCGATCCCGAGAGCCAGGATGACCAGCGCCGCCAGAATCCAGAGCGTGGTGATCAGAGCTACCCCGTGCCGGTTACTCAGCAACTTCTTCCTCCTGCACGGCCTGCTCGGGCCCCGGTCCGAACAGGTTCAGCACGTTGGCGGTAGAGGCCACCATGATCGGCTTGGCATCCTTGCGGCCGGACTTCAGGAGCAACTCCACTCGGATAGCTTTCGGCAGCTTCTGCCGGCCCATCCACTCGTCTTGCCACTCGTCGGTATCGCCGTCGAGGTACCTGCAGTTGAACCCGACCACCATGTCCGACAGCTTGATCGGCTCGGGCTGCTCATCCGACACGCTCAACCCCGGACGCGGGTCCACCTGCACGTAGAAACCTGCCGGCTCTCCGTCCGGAGTAGTATCCAGCGTGTACGTCACCCTGCGCATATCGCCCGACGGACCCTTGGCCCGTATCACGCTCTCGGCGCTCGTCAGGAACGACAGTCTGTCGTGCTGGAGCGCCGTTTCCCGGCCCTCGGTGTCCTCGCCCTCCAGGCTGCTGGTCTGCTCTCCCGGCTGCTGATAGGCGCAGCACAACTCCTTGTTCATCTGCCCGAGCAGGACTCTCGCCGTCTGATTGAGGTCGGCGCGCTCCTCAGCGATGGATGCGGTCGATGTCGCCGCGCGGTATGTGCCGTAGATCGCACCGATGACGACCATGAGCATCACGAGCGCCACCATGGTCTCGATCAGGGTAAATCCGGCGGAAGACCGAATCCCGCGCCCCATCATCCCGGTCCCTCCGGTCCGGGAGGCGGACCTGGTGACGGCGGTGTATCCGACGACGCCTCCTGCGACTCCTTCCTCAGGCAGGTGAACAGCCGGTAGAACTTCCGACGGTCGCCGCCCGTGTGGACGACCCTTATCTCGGCGCGGTAGAGGTTTGCCTCCGCCGCCTGCTGGACATCGGCCTCCCACGTGTAGTCCGGGAAGTCAGGGCCGAACGTGCCGGACAGATCTCCCGTCTCCAGCTCAGCCTGCCGCTCCAGCTCGCCGGCGACCTGCTGGGCCAGCAGCGCCATGTTGGAGTGCGACTCCGCCGCTTTGCATGTCAAGGTACTCGATGAGAAAGCCCGAAGCACGCCCACTATGCCGATCGACAGGATCACCAGCGCGACCAGCAGTTCGAGCATGGTAAGGCCGCGCTCATTATTCAGGATATCGAGTTTCGGATTGCGGATTGGCATTTGCTTCATCCGATTCTACGACGCACCGGCCGGTTATCCCGTCCACGATGATCCGGCGCTGCCTGCCTCTCGAATCCGTGATGGCTACCGACGCGCCCTCCGCCTGTCCGGTTTGCGTGAAACCGATATAGTCTTCCTCTTCGTCCGTGCCGGGCTTCCGGACTGCGCCCAGGGTAAGGCCGGTGGGCAGCTTGCGGTACTTGCCCACGGACGTCTGAAGCGGCCTTAGTTCCTCTTCCAGGTTCTGATCGCGGACGAGCACCTCGACCATGATACCGTTCTCGGCACGGTCGAAGACCACGCGGGTCTGCGTCTGATGTGCGGCGGCGTAACTCCGCGCGTAGTTGAGCACGGAAACCACCATCCGGCTGCCGGACCGCAGTCTGGCGTCGCTCAGGGCGGGAGCCATCGAGACGATGACCATGCCGCTCGCCAGCACGATTATCACCATCACGACCATCAGCTCGATGGTTGTGAAGCCGCGCCTAGTCCCAGTTCGTAATGTCGGCATCGCTGCCGGCGCCGCCTTCTCTGCCGTCACGGCCGAGCGAGTAGAGATCGTACCCGTCCTGGTTGTGCTGGCCCGGATACACGTAGACGTACTCCCTGCCCCACGGGTCCACGGGTATCGACTTCTTCACGTACGGACCGTTCCAGTTCGGAAGGTCGTCGCCTGACGGCTTTTCCCTGAGAGCCGTCAGGCCCTCCTCGGGCAGCGGATATCGGCTGCAGTGGACGTAGAACTGATCGAGCGCATTGCTGATGCTCTCGATGTCGGCCACTGCCTTCGCGTGTCTGGCCTCCTCGACTCGCTTGGTGACGACCACAGTGACGACGCTCGCAAGCAGAACGAGGATCACCATAACCACGAGCAGTTCGAGCAGCGTGAAACCCCGCCTGCTTCTCAACGTCGCGTTCAGATCACGTAGCAGCATCCTGTACCTCGACTTTCAGTGAACCCCGCATCCTTATCCTCCGGATGTCAGGTTAAGTTGGAATACCGGCAGCAGCATCGCCATGATGATGAAGGCGATCGTGCTTCCGACGGTGATGATGATCAAAGGCTCCAGCAGCGAGACGAGACTCTTCAGCGAGGCATCGACCTCGACGTCGTAGGAGTTGGCGACGGTGATCAGCGTCCCCTGGAGGTCGCCGGTCTCCTCACCGACGCCGACCATGTGCGTCAGCAGCGGCGGGAAGACGCCGGTCTCCTTCAGGCGTCCCGCGAAGCTCTCTCCCTCGCGCATGCCCTCGCGGACCTGATCGGCCCCTCTCGCCAGAACCTCGTTGCCCACAACCTCGCGCACGACGACCATCGAGTCGAAGAGCGGCACGCCGCCTCGCAGGAGTGTGGCCGTCGTCCTGGCGAACCTGGATACCGCCGACTTCAGGACCAGCTTCCCGAAGAGCGGCATCCTCAGCTTCCACCCATCGACATACATCCGTCCACTCGGCGTGCGTCCGAACTCCTTGACCCCTACAACGACGCCCAGCACCGCGCCGATGATCGCCCACCACCAGCGCGTCAGGAAGTCGGACACCCCGAGCATGATGATCGTCGGGAGCGGAAGCGCCTGATCGAACTCCTCGAAGATGACTACAAACCGCGGCACTACGAGCGTGACCAGGAGGAAAACCGAGATGACGCCCACGGTGATCAGGAGGGTCGGATAGGCGAGCGCGCTCCGAATCTGCATCCTGCGCGCCTGATCCTTCTCCTGGTAGTCGGCCAGCCACTGAAGCACGTCGGACAACTGGCCGCTCGCCTCGCCCGCCTTCACCATGCTCACGAAGAGCGGAGGGAATATCCTGGGATGGATGCTGAGCGCCTCCCACAGCGCCTTGCCGCTTTGGACGTCCTGCTGCATCCTCTGCATGACCGCCCGGAGCCGAGGACTCTCCGTGTGCTCCGTCAAGGCCGAGAAGGTGCGCATCAGCGGGAGACCGCCGGCGACCAGGTTGGCGAGCTGTCGGCAGAAGACGGTCAGGTCGCTGCTGCTGATCCCGCCGCCGAGTTTGAACCCGCCGAACGCGCCTTCGGACTGCGCAGCGGATCCCGCGCCCTGCCCGTCTCGGCGCGCCCTGACTTCCACAGGGAACAGCCCCATGCCCTTGATCTGAGCAACCGCCGTCCGCTCGTCGTCGGCGACGACCTGGCCCGCGACCTGCCGGCCTCCGCTATCCAAACCTTTGTATGCAAAACTAGGCAAAGTTCAAGTATCCAGTGAGCGTCCCAGGGTGAAAGGTATGACCTGCCGCCCGCAAGGGTCAGGCGGACGCCTCGATCTCGTCCTGCTGCGTGGCCCGTACGACCTCTTCCACCGTCGTGAGGCCGGCGAGGACTTTGGCCCAGCCGTCCTGGCGGAGCGTCGTCATGCCCCGCTCGCAGGCGGAATCGCGGATCTCTCCGGCCGGGGCTCGGTTGAGCACCAGGCCTCGGATCTTGTCGTCAACGACGAGCAGCTCGAAGATGCCCGTCCGGCCGAGGTATCCGCGGCGCTTGCACTGCTCGCATCCGCGTCCCTTGTAGAGCACGTGCGACCCGGCAAGCTCGGCGTCCTGCTGGCGAAGCTTCGACAGCACCTCGTCGGCGTCCTTGCGCGGCTCCTTGCAGTTCGGGCAGATCAGGCGCACCAGGCGTTGGGCGAGCACGGCCTCGACCGACGAAGCCACCAGGTACGGCTCGATATCCATCTCGAGCAGACGCGTGACGGCGCCCGCGGCGTCGTTCGTGTGCAACGTGCTGAAGACGAGGTGACCGGTCAACGCCGAGTGGATGGCAATCTCCGCGGTCTCGGGGTCGCGGATCTCACCGACCATGATGACGTCCGGGTCCTGGCGCAGGATGTGGCGGAGTCCGTTCGCAAACGTGAGGCCGATCCTCGCATGAACCTGGATCTGGTTGATCCCGTCGAGCTGGTACTCGACAGGATCCTCGATGGTGATGATCTTCTTCTCGGGCGAGTAGGCTTTCTGCAGCGCGCCGTACAGCGTGGTCGTCTTGCCGCTGCCGGTCGGGCCCGTCGCAAGGATCATCCCGTGAGGGAGGGTGACCAGCTTCTCCATGCGCTTGAGGTTGCCCGAAAGCATCCCGACCTTCTCCAGGCTGTAACTCATCGCGCTGCGGTCGAGAAGCCTGAGGACGACGCTCTCGCCGAAGAGAGTCGGCACAGTGGAGACGCGGATATCGATCTCGCGGCCGCCGATCTTGGTCTTGATGCGGCCATCCTGCGGCAAGCGGCGCTCCGCGATGTCGAGGCTCGACATGATCTTGAGGCGCGAGATGATCGCCGACTGCAGGCGCTTCGGCGGAGTGGAGATCTCGTGGAGCATGCCGTCGATACGATACCGGACCTTCAGGCCCTTCTCGAACGGCTCGACGTGCACGTCACTCGCGCGCTCCTGGACCGCCTGGCGGAGGATCAGGTTGACGAGCTTGATGACCGTCGCTTCCTTGGCCATCCGCTCGAGGTCACCGATCTCGTCCTGCGAATCTTCGAGGATCTGGATCTCCTCGTCGGCGGTGTCGGCGATCATCCGCCGCATGTAGTGCTCCTCGACGAGGCGGCGGATATCCTTCGGATCGGCGAAGACCAACTCCACCGCGAGGCCGGTCACCATGCGGATATCGTCGGCGGCGGAGACGTTGAACGGATCGGCGATGGCGACCCGGATGGTGGAGTCGTGCGAGCTCAGAGGCAGGGCCTGGTGGCGGTAGGCGAGCTCGGCCGGGATGAGCGAGATCACCTCCGGGTTGAGGTCGTCTTCCCGGATATCGACCAGGGTTCCGCCGGCCTGCATGGCGATGGCTTCCTGCACCTTCTCAGGCGTGCAGAATCCCATATTGACAACGACCTCGCCCAGGAGCTGTCCCGTATCGCGCTGCACGGCCAGTGCCTGCTGCAATTGCTCCTCGGTCAGAGGTACCCGTTCCTGCAGTATCTCTGCTATGCGCATTGCTTTCTTTCCGAGCTGTGTAGTCAGGTATTCGACTCATAGACGGCTGAGTCTGTTCCCCGGTATGGAGGCTGCACGTGGAAGGCTGCAGGAATCCGCGAGGTCGCCATTCTGAGCGGCACGGACGATGCATCGACGACGGGAGTCGTCGGTGCATCGAGAAGAACCCGGATTCCTCGCCTCGCTCAGGATGATATGACCTCGGAACTCAACCCAACTGAGTATTAGATTGCCCCTCGCCCCTGTTCGTGCACCTAGTATTAGACGCAGGTTCGTCGCAAAATGTTGTGAACCATGCAGATGAGCTTGCGCCCTGCTCCCGGCACGCTCAACCGTTCCTGTCTATTAGATACCTCCTTTCCCAGTCGGACAATGGCGCGACCATGGAGCAGCGCGAAGGACTTGCATGCCTGAGCGTCGTGCGAAGGTCATCCCCACGACTATACATACGTCTCGGGGCAAGAAAGGTTCAGTACGGAGGCCAGGACATGTCGCAACCAGTACTTGGCATGATTCGTACAGAAAACGTTCCGGCAGTAACAACAATGAAGCCGTGACCGACAGTGTCTGTCGCATTTCCCATATGACGGACCTGCGAGGGAGTAACCCTCGGGTCTATTCCGACTCCGGCGGGCCGTCGAGCACCCACTGCTTGCCCTCGACCATCGGAGTGCGGTAGACCCTCTCGATGCGCCCGGTCCTCTCCAGGTGGTCCATGCACTTCCGCAGGCAGCCTCGCCCGCCGCAGATCGTGCGGTGGCGGAAGCGCCCGTCGAGGAACTTGTAGTACTCCGGGGGGTTCTCCTGGCTGGAATCCGGCTTCAGGAACGGAGATACTCTGGAGTCCCACCCCAGGTGCGGATACCGGCACTTCTCGCAGTCGAGCGCGGCATGGCTGAAGACTCGATCGCCGATGGTGAACTTGACCGTGCGATCCAAGGGAATCGCGCCCGACGGACATGCCCTCGCGCACTCGCCGCAGTTGTCGCAGATGCTCCCCCGGAACAGAGGGTCCGGCTCGAGCACGGCATCGGTCAGGATGCCAAATACCCGCTGGCGCGGGCCGAACTGCGGGGTGAGCAGGAGCTTGCTCAGCCCGAGCTCGCCGAGTCCCGCCGCGCAGCCGATCACCCGCATGCTCACGAACCCATCCGGCCTGGCGCCTCCGGGACGCACGGGCCTGCCCTGGTGCGGAGTGAACGGATTGTGAAGCGGAACCGAGGTGTAGCCCAGATCCTCCAGAAACAGGATGATCTTCCTGAGCATGTGAGGCGCGAGGATCTCGTTCAGGTACTGGTAGGAGTCGCAGTTGTACGCCTGCCAGTAGTTGCCCTCTTCGATCGTCTTCAGCGCGCCCCGGAGCATCCGGCATCCGAGCGCGATCACGCTCTGGGCGCCGCCGAAGATCGTCCGTGGGTGCAGGTCCGGCGGCGCGTTGTCGAAGCGGTCGATCGAGGCGATACCGACCAGGTCGGCCCCGGCCTCCAGTGCGATTCTCTTTACCTCATCGGTCAGCGCTGCTCGTGTGTCCATCGCTCACTCCCGTAACGGCTTGCGGATCACCACATAGGTTCGCCCCCCGTGCGGTCTCTTCCCTCTCCGGGATCGGATTGCCGTGGATGATTGGTTTATTGCTGAGCTGGGTAGAATAATCGCGTTGACACCGATCACACTGCAAGGAGGAGCCATGCCTACACGTGTCGCGGAAGCCGAATGGAGAGGAAACCTGCGCGAGGGCAACGGGACCATGAAGTTCGACGCCTGGGAGGGTCCCTACTCGTTCGTCTCGCGCTTCGAGCAGGGAGAGGGAACGAACCCCGAGGAGTTGATCGCGGCGGCGCACGCCGGGTGCTTCAGCATGGCCTTTGCCGATGACCTCGCCAATGCCGGGTACAAGCCCGTCAGCGTCAGGACGACGGCGAGGGTCACCGTCGAGAAGGTCGGCGGCGGATTTACCATCACGAAGAGCGCCCTCTCGACCGAGGCGGAGGTCCCCGACATCAGCCAGAAGGCGTTCGTGGAACTGGCGAACGGAGCGAAGGCAGGCTGTCCGGTGTCGAGGGCGCTCGCAGGTGTGGAGATCACCCTGGAAGCGAGGCTGGTATAGATTTCTGGTTGAATTGCTGAGACTGAATCGCTGAGACGCTGGAATATTGAGGCGCTGACTGCGTAGGTGGTGCGCCGACATGGCGAGGGTGCTGAGCCAAACACACGGCTTGCGCCAACGACCACCTGTGCAATCTGCCAAATCCGCGTGATCCGCGATTCAGCGTCTCAGCGATTCAACATCATCTCGCGCACGTTCTCGAAGGCTTCCACCATCCGGTTCCCGCCCGAGTTGTGCGTGCAGACGTAGACCTTCCTCATCCCTTGCCCCATCCGGACCTCGCCGGCGCACTACATGGGAGACGCTCCCCGTGTCCTCGAAGGGAAGACCTCGCCCTGCGAAGAACTGATATTCTGCCTGATACCACGATATCATGATGTGAGAGGCCACGTAGACACTAACCGGTATCGCTTTCGCTCGAAACAGGTTGGGCGATGGCAGGAGGACCAGATATGGCAAACATCACGCGGCGTGAGTTCATAAGGCAGGCGGCGGCGCTGTCCGCCGGACTGGCAATCGGAGGTGAATCGCTGGTGGAAGCGGCACAGACAACTCAGAAGGATGCGCGGAAGCCGAACATCGTCTTCGTCTTCAGCGATCAACAGCGGTGGGACACCGTCGGGTGCTACGGCCAGGAGATGCCGCTCACCCCGAACCTCGACAGGATGGCGGCGGAGGGTGTGCGCTTCGAGCACGCGTTCACCTGCCAGCCGGTATGCGGGCCGGCCCGAGCCGCGCTCCAGACCGGCAAGTATCCCACTGAGACCGGCTGCTTCACCAACAACCGCGCGCTTCCGCTCGACGAGAAGACGATCGCGCATTACCTATCCGCTGCGGGATATGAAGTCGGCTACATCGGCAAGTGGCATCTCGCGTCCTCTAAGGGGGAGAACTACCGGGACAAGCCTGTCCCTCCCGAGCGCAGGGGCGGCTACAAGGACTTCTGGGTCGCCTCCGACGTGCTGGAGTTTACCTCCCACAGCTACGACGGCCACATGTTCAACGCCAGGATGGAGAAGGTCGAGTTTCCCAAGGACCGATACCGCGCCGACTGCCTGACCGATCATGCTGTCGAGTATCTGCGCACCCGCGACCTGAAGAAGCCGTTCTTCCTCTTCATCTCGTATATCGAGCCGCACCACCAGAACGATCACAACTGCTTCGAGGGGCCGAAGGGATCGAAGGAGAAGTTCAAGGACTACAAGGTTCCCGGCGATCTCGAAGGCACCCAGGGCGACTGGCGCGAGAACTACCCCGACTACCTTGGGTGCATCAACAGCCTCGACCGCAATCTGGGACGCATCCGCGCCGAGTTGGAAAAGCGCGGCCTAACGGACAACACGCTGGTTATCTACACGAGCGACCACGCCTGCCATTTCCGCACCCGGAACGGCGAATACAAGCGATCGTGTCACGACAACGCGATCCGCATCCCGATGATAGCCTGCGGACCCGGGTTCAGGGGCGGCAAGGTCGTCCGCGAACTGGTGAGCCTGATAGACATGCCCTCGACGGTCCTGGCGGCCGCGGGAGTCCTGCCACCTCCGACCATGCGCGGGAACGCCCTGCAGCCGCTTGTGGACGGCAAGGCAAAGGACTGGCCGCAGGAGGTCTTCGTCCAGATCAGCGAGAGTCAGTGCGGGCGGGCGATCCGTACCGACAAGTGGAAGTACTCCGTCTACGCGCCGGACAAGAAGGGCGGCGACCCCTCCAGCGACGTCTACGAGGAGCAGTACTTGTACGATCTGGAGACCGATCCATTCGAGAAGAACAACCTGGTGAGCGACCCGGCCTTCGCCGATGTGAGGAAGCAACTCGCGGAGACCCTCAAGCGCAGGATGGCAGCGGTCGGCGAGAAAGCGCCGGTAATCAGACCGGCGGGCAGCATATCCGGCAAGACGGGCTGAGCAGCAGGCTCGACTGACCTTGAACACCGTTCGCTCCGTGTGCTATACTGAACCCGCCGTGCCTGATACCGGGCATGCGCACGCATGAGGGGCAACTTACCCGTAGTTTACAATGTTCATGGAGGGTGGCTGCATGAAAGCGATATGTTCGAGGAAGGATCTTCACGAGGGCGTTCAAACCGTCAGCAGGGCGGTGGCAGGCCGGAGCGCGCTGCCGATTCTGAACAACGTGCTCATCAAGACGGAGGACGACAAGCTGCGCCTGATGTCGTTCGATCTGGAGATGGGCATCGAGTGCAGCATCCCGGCAACCATCGAGACGGAAGGATCGCTCACCGTGCCGGCCAGGGTGCTCGGCGAGTTCCTGGCGACGCTGCCCGAATCGGACGTCATCCTCTCAGTTGACGAACAGAACGCCGTCAACGTCAGGTGCGAGAAGTCCGACTACACGATCCTCGGCCTCCCTCCCGAGGAGTTCCCCGCCCTCCCGGAAGTGCCGGACGAGCACAGCTTCGAGATCTCGCAGGCGGTCCTGAAGGACATGATCAAGCAGACGATCTTCGCAGTCTCGCCGGATGAGTCGCGCGCCATACTGACGGGCATCCTGCTGGTGCTCAAGGGCGACGAGATACGTCTCGTCGGCAGCGACGGCCATCGACTCGCGCTCCGCACGTCGCAGGTTGCCAACGCCTCGGGCGAGGCATCGGCGATCGTTCCCGGACGCGCCATGGGTGAGGTCGGGCGGATGCTCGAGGATGAGGATACCGGCGTCAACATCTCGATCGCGGAGAACCAGATCAAGTTCGAGGTCAACGGCACGTCCGTCGTCTCCAGGCTGATCGAAGGCCAGTTCCCCAACTACGACCGGATCATCCCGTCCCAGTCCGACAAGATGCTCACGATGCCCGCAGACGCACTTCTCTCGACCATGCGAAGAGCATCGATCGTTGCCCGCGAGAACGCCAACCGGGTGATCCTTCACGCTCAAGGCGACCGCATGACCGTGACCGCGGAGAGCGGTGACGTCGGCAAGGCATATGACGAGCTCGAGATCGTGAAGGAAGGCGACGACATCGAGATCGCGTTCAACGCCAAGTACCTCATGGAGTACCTGAGCGTCGTCGACACCGAGGGCATCCGGATGGAGCTGACCGGCCCGCTGAGCGCGGGAGTCATCAAGCAAGTCGGCAAGGACGACTACCTCTACGTCGTCATGCCGATGCAGATCATGTAAGGGGGCAATGTTGGAGTGATGGAGTAATGGAGTATTGGAGTATTGGAGTATTGGGAAACCAGTACTCCACCACTCCATCACTCCAACACCCCATTACTCCTCTGCAACGGGGAGGACAGGCGATTGGATCTCAGCACTGAACTGCGCGCGGCTGCTGATCTCGCCGGGGCCGACTTCTTCGGCGCGGCGGACCTGACCCCGGCGTATGATGCTATTCTGGAGCAGGGCGGACCGGTGGTTGCCCGCTTCCCGAGGGCCGTGTCGGTGGGAGTCGTGCTGCCTCATGCAATCGTCGATGATCTGCCCAGCGGTGATTGGGCCGTCGCAACCGCCTACAGACGAGCGTACGATACGCTGAACATGCGCCTGGACATCATCGCGTCCCACCTCGGGGGTATCATCCAGCGCAAGGGATACGACGCCTTCCCCGTGCCTGCTTCGGGGCCCGCGGGACTGAGGAGTCTGCAGGGCGTATTCTCCCACAAGCTTGCCGCTCACCTCGCCGGTCTGGGATGGATCGGCAGGAGTTGCATGCTCATCACCCCGGAGGCCGGCCCACGAGTACGCTGGGTCACCGTACTTACCGATGTGCCCCTCGAGCCGACCGGCGCTCCGCTTGGCGAACGGTGCGGCTCGTGCACCGAATGCGTCGACGCATGCCCACCCCGCGCGTTCACAGGCGAACCGTTTCGCCCGGACGAGCCTCGCGAGGCGCGCTTCGATGCGTCCAAGTGTGCCAAGCATCTGAAGAGCGTCGAGCAGTCCACCGGCCTGCGAGTATGCGGCCTGTGCATCTCCGCCTGCCCGCATGGGAAGAAACGGAGACGCGGACTATCGGGGTAATGGAGCAGCGGAGTACCGGTACTCCATTACTCCATTACTCCATCATTCCGCCACTCCGTCGCTCCGTCACCCCACGATGGAGGCCGCGACAGCATTGTGGAAGAGCCGGCGGCGTCGGAGGAAGTCCGGGGCCTCGCGCTTCCTGTAGACGCGGTTCGTCAGCAGGATCACGAAGATGTCGTATTCGGGATCGAGCAGGAACGACGTCCCGGTGAACCCGGTGTGGCCCGCGGCCCACGCCGAGAAGAGGTCGGCGGCCGGAGTCATCTCGTTCGGCCGCGTGAAGTACCCGAGTCCCTGACCACCGATGGACGGATCGATCTGGTTGGAGATCATCCGCTTGACGCTCAGCGGGCTCAGGAGCCGCACGCCGCCGTACTCGCCGCCGTTCAGCATCATCTGCGAGTAGATGGCGATATCCGGCGCGGTCGAGAAGAGTCCCGCGTTGCCTGAATTCCCACCCATCGCGTGCGCGTTCTCGTCGTGAACCTCGCCTCGCAGGCAGTAGTCCCTCCCCCGGCTGTTCGAGGTCGGCACGATCCGATCGCAGAGGTCGAGCGACGGGTTGTAGCCGGAGTCCTTCATGCCCAGAGGGTTGAAGACATTCTCAGCGGCGAACCTCTCCAGCGGTATCCCGGTGATCTGCTCGATCACGAGCCCGAGCGTGATGTAGCCCATGCAGCTATAGGCGTACCTCGTGCCCGGAACGGCCTCCAGCGATATCTGGAACAACTGCTCGATCGCCGATTCGCGCGTCCCCACCTTCGAGAAGAGATCGCACCACGCCGGAAGCCCCGATGTGTGCGTGAGAAGCTGCTTGATCGTCACGTTCGACAGATGCGGCAGTTTGCGCTCCGGGAAGAAGTCCGTCACCGGCTGGTTGAGATGCAGCATCCCCCGCTCCACCAGCATCATCAGCGACGTGGCGGTGGCGACCGGCTTCGTCATCGAGGCCATGTCGAAGATCGAGTCCATCTTCGCCTCGGGCGCATCCTCTCCGCCGTGCCGGCCGAACGCGCCCTGAGCGGCGATCCTGCCGTGACGTGCTACGAGGTAGACACCGGCGGTGTACTCGCCCTTCTCGATGCCGTCTATCACTATCTGCTCGGCCCGGGCCAGACGTCCCGCATCGAGACCGAGGTCCTCAGGTTTGGCGAATTCGAGCATCATTTCTTCCTGCCTAGCCACGGGATGGCGGGAACTTCCGCCGGCTCCTGGAACAGCTCATCCTTGATCTTCGCAAGATAGGAATCGTCGCCGTCCTTCACCGACGAGCCGTATGCAAACAGGCTGATGCCCTGCACGCCAAGCTCGCGGGCCTTCCGGATCTTCTCGATCGTGCTCTCAACGGGTATCCTCCACTGCCCGATGCCTGCGTAGACGAAGCGGCCGTTCGCGTTCTTCACGGCGTCCTCGATGTTCTGCGCGAACGTATCGGTGTCCTGCGCATAGGCCATCGGGAACAGTTCGTCGATGATACCCAGCTTCATCCAGAGCTTCCAGTCCTGGAACCTGCGGTTGTACGCATCGTCATAGCTCGGGAAGACGGATGCCGAGACGATGATGTCCGGCTTGATCGCGTGAGCGCCCTTGTAGATCCGCCCCACGAGATCGGTGATCTGGTCACGGCGGAACTGGTCGTACTCGGCGGGGAATGCCTGAGGATATGCCAGGCGGTCCTTCATCGCCTCGAGAACCTCGATCTTGTCCTGGGTGAGTTGCTTGTCCATACGCTCTTTGAAGCGGCTCAGACAGCCGTCGCAGAAGCAGTAGTCCGGGCTCGGGTAGCGGACGAAGTCGAAATGGATGGCGGCCACGTCGTAGTTCTTCGCCACGTCGAGGAAGCAGTTCTTCACGTGCTCCTTGACCTCGGGGTTGCTCGGACAGGTGTACGCGCCCTCATGCTCCGGGCCGCCGGTCATGGTAACCTTGCCCTCGCGCGTGCGCATCAGCCACTCGGGATGCTTGTTGACGATGTGCTCCGGCGATTTCGGCGGAGTGGCCGACTCCCACGTGTAATGGGTGTTCAGCCAAGCCTCGATCTTCAGCCCGGCCTTCCGGCCCTCGTCGATGTAGCACTGAAGCGGATCGAAGTCCGGATCGGTGACCGCCTCGGCCCTCGGCTCGAAGTTTGACTTGTAGTACGCGTCGCCGCGTCCTCGAACCTGCACGACGAGCGTGTTGAAGTTGTTTTTCTTGGCGAACGCGACTACGCTCTTGATCTGGTCGGGATTCGTTACGTGAGTGCGGACGACCCATATCGCCCTGCCCTCGGTCTGACCTGCCATGGTGACTGCCTCCGTGAATATAGTTGCCAGCGCCAACGCCAGCACGACGACCAATCTGTTCAGTCCAGACACCGCCTTCCTTGCCGTCCATTATAGCGGAGGACAACCGGAGATGCAACGACGCTTGCAACTCCCGACCGGACGTGCTATAATGCACGGACAATATGCCCACGGCGCATGTCGTGGGGGTTAGCACGCCGGGAATCCACCAGGATTCGGACACAAGTCCGCTACCGGCGTCCTTCCTGCCCTGAACTGGATTCAGGGCCGATTAGCCCGAGGGGAGGTGAATCCATGGTACGGCCATACGAGGCGCTGTACATCGTCCATCCGGACCTCACGGATGAGCAGATCACCCCTATCACCGAGAAGTACAAGGCAGTGGTAGAGGGTCAGGGCGGTACAGTCGAGTCCATCAACCGATGGGAGAAGCGATGGCTGGCTTACGAGGTCAAGGGACAAAGAGAAGGTATCTACGTCCTGATGAACTTCACCGGTGAGCCCAGCGTCGCAGCGGAACTCGACAGAACCATGAAGATCGGCGAAGACGTGATGCGCCACTTAATCGTGCGCACCGATGAACAATAAGCTGGGCTGCATGAAGTAACAAGCTAGGTAAGAGGTCGATGATTCTGCAATAGCAGCCCGTAGATCAGGAGGAATGTGGTATGTTGAACAGAGTGGTGTTGATCGGTAGGCTTGCGACCGATCCTGAGTTGAAGTACACGCCGAGCGGTATCGCCGTGACGACATTCCGGATCGCCGTTGACCGACGAGGCTCGAACCCTCAGGGTGAGAGAGAGGCTGACTTCATCCCGATAGTCGCGTGGAGGCAGGCCGCCGAGTTCGCCGCGAACTACCTGACCAAGGGAAGACTCGTCGCCGTCGATGGGCGGATGCAGGTCCGATCCTGGGTCGCACAGGACGGCAGTCGCAGGTACGTAACGGAAGTCGTGGCCGAGAACCTGAGAGGGCTCGACAAGCCGAAGGACCGCACTGAGGGCGGTCATGGTTACGGCGAGGAACCTCCCATACCGGAAGTGGACCTCGGCGCGGACCAGGAACTCGAAGACCCGTTCGCCGAAGAATAGGCACTCTGCTCCCGATTGGGCTGCATGCGAAGTCGACCTACCGTCCAGGAGGTAATTGACAATGAGACCGACCGGAGGAAGACCGGGTGGAAGAGGCGGCGGTGGCGGTAAGTTCCGCAGACCGCGCCGCAGAGTCTGCGCGTTCTGCGCGGACAAGATAGACACGATAGACTACAAGAACACAGCGAAACTGCGCAGATTCGTGTCCGATCGAGGCAAGATCATGCCGAGAAGAGCGACCGGAAACTGCGCGAAGCATCAGAGAATCGTCATGCGCGCGATCAAACGCGCGCGTGAGATCGCTCTGCTGCCGTTCACCGCGACTGACTAGCAGGTTCGCTGCACGGAAGGCCCGAGAGACAGCTCTCGGGCCTTTTTGTTTGCCGGGACATAGGAACCCGCCAGTCCCGAGTAGCGAAGCGTATCGAAGGACGGTCGGGGCTAGCCCAGAGGTTTGGTGGAACTAGGCCGCCCTTCGATACGTCCTGTCATTCACCAGGACTACTCAGGGCTAGCGGTGGTTATTCCCCGGGAGACAGAACCCGCTAGTCCTGAGTAGCGAAGCGTATCGAAGGACGGTCGGGGCTGGCCAATGGTCGTGGAACTAGGCCGCCCTTCGATACGTCCTGCCATTCATCAGGACTACTCAGGGCTGATGGGGTGGATTTGCCGGGACATAATACCCGCTAATCAGCGAACCCGGAGTTCAGGACTACTCAGAGCTAGCGGTGCGTCTTTCCCGGGACATAGGAACCCGCCAGTCCTGAGTAGCGAAGCGTATCGAAGGACGGTCGGGACTGATCAATCAGGGCTGACGGTGCGGGGTTTCCTAGGAGCGACACGAAAGATGATCGACGACTCTGTCGTCGACCATCGGAGAGGGCCGGATTCCTCGCTCTGCCCGGAGTGACACAGCGCGCTGAGGCCAAGGACATATGAGAGGATTTGCGGCGGCGGAAGGCTAAGGATGCAGCAGAGACCGGCAGACTTACAGGTCCGACGGAAGGAGTCCGACCATGAGACAGATCATTCCTGTTCTTGCTGCTCTGGCAATCATCTCATCCACCCACGCCGCAACCGTTCCTCAACCCGATAACCTCGTGCTCTGGTACAAGATGGACGACGGGAGCGGCAGCATCGTGCGCGACCACTCCCCTTCCCACGCCGACGGAAAGCTGTCCGGTGGCAAGTGGTCCCGCGAAGGCCTGGTGTTCGACGGCCGAACACAGGTGGTAGTCGGCGCGCCGGAGAGGATGAAGTTCCGCAAGAACTTCACGCTGTCCACCCGAGTCAGGACCGCCAAGGAGGCGTTCGGGCTGGTCATCGGCTCCGCGGACGCCGGCGGCCTGGTGGTCTCCCTGTATTCGGTCAAACTGGCCACCTGGGGCCGCGACTGGATCCCCCACCCCTGGCTCCCCGATGACCAGTGGTGCCACATCGCCGTCACTGTCGATGATCAGTCGTACGCACGCCTCTACATCAACGGCTTCGAGAAGGCGAACTCACCGGTCCAGCCGTTCCCGGTCGTCCCCGACAACTGGATGATCGGCGGATGGAGCATGGGCGAGTGGTTCGTCGGTTCGCTCGGCGACGTGATGGTATGGGACACCGCCCTCAGCGTCGATGAGGTCAAGGCGCTCGCGGGGTCGTTCGGCCTCGACGGACCGGTCAAGGTCGCCGGCGACGATCCCGCTCCGCTCTCGCGTACTCCGAAGTCGGTGCGCGAGATGTCGAAGCGGATCGGCGGCCTCGCGCTCGAACTGAGTAACCTGCCGAGATACCCATTCCGCGCGATGATGGGAGGCGACCGTTTCGACCAGGCGCTCAGGGCCCGCACGCACAAGAAGCGCGCCGAGATCGAGAAGTGGCTTGCCGACCAGATTCCCTACTTCGACTGCCCGGACGACCGATGGACCCGCTGCTGGTACTACCGATGGCTGCTCGTCCGCATCAACTACCAGGAGGAGGACGGCGTCCCCGGCTTCTTCGAGGGCAAGCGCGGAGCGTACGCTCGCCACATCACCTACAGCGCCCCACACATCATGGACGAGGTCCGCTGGCTGAAGGATGGCCGATACGCATTCGGCCAGGCGGAAATCCTCGGCAAGCGCCGGGAGCCGAACGGACGCCGGTTCGGCGGATACACTCACTGGATCGCGCAGACCCTCTGGAACGCGTATCTGGTCCATCCGGACAAAAAGGAACTGGCGAGACTCCTCCCCGCGTGGGCGGAGGACACGGAGTGCGCGTTTCCAGACAAGCTGGCGACGGACCGACCGCTGAGGGACTACCTCCTCAATCCGCCGAACCACTGGGCGACCGGCATGGAGTGGCAGCCGGCGTGGTTCTACTTCGACAACTACGATCGGTCGAAGGA
>Ga0116193_1000006_pt1 | contig 257667 bp, 186 predicted proteins | sample AD_UKC115_MetaG_FD_89892 | JGI IMG/M metagenome (GOLD analysis project Ga0116193, IMG submission 89892) | Active sludge microbial communities of municipal wastewater-treating anaerobic digesters from Hong Kong - AD_UKC115_MetaG | ecosystem: Engineered > Bioreactor > Anaerobic > Digestate...
CGATTGACTGGGGGCACTTCTTTTTCATCGCTAAGAAGAGGTGTCCTAAGAACGCTTTCCCGAAAAAATCGTTGTCTATTTACTCAACATGGCTTTCTGCAAGCCGCAATTTGGACAGAGATGAAATAGCCTGTTATTTGCCGGGTCGCGGATGTAAACGTCAAGCAGTAACCGGCAGCCGCCTCACACGGACCTTTTTCGGCGTTTCCACATTCGCGATTTTACCGATGCGGCCGCAAGCATGCCGACAAGGACCAGATAGGCGACTCCGTTGCCGCCTGAATTCGACGACGGTGCGACCGGGCCGGCTGCATGGAAACAGCCTTCGCCTTCTCCCTCCCCTTCGCCACCGGTGAATGACAGCATAAATGTTTCCACAACGACATCGCCGGGGATCACGGTGACATTGCGGCTCTGGCCCGCATGGCTATTCGCGGACACTTCGACAAGGTGCGTTCCGCCGGCAATCGAAGGAAAAATAAACAGACTGCTCGACAGGTCGCGCGCGGGCGCAATGGCGCCGATGACGGCCTTGGGCGCGTACTTGCTTTCCACGGGATTGTTCGTGGCCTGGCTCTGAACGGCCACGACGAGCGAGGCGTCCACCAGCGATCGCCCGATGTACGGCTTGAACGTGACGCTGCCGGCTTTGCCCGCGCCGCCAACGATGCGCGAGCCGATATCCGTGTCGGTGTACGCGCCCCAGTCGTTGTACTGCGCGCTGACATCGTCTCCCGCTTCATTTTTGATAAAAAAGCCTGAACTCATGTTGAAGCGGTTGAATCCTGTCGTGCTGGCGGAGGCGATATTGCCAAGCATCGGCGTTTCACCGCTGGTCTTGCCTTCCGGCGGACGAATGAATATCGCCCCTTCGAGAATGCTTTCAAACGTGTTCCGCGTGACGTTGATTCCGGAATCCACCGCGTACACGCCGTATTCCACCCGCTTGATCGTGCAATTTCGGATGGATGAGGGTGTCGAGCCGGGGCGCGTCACGAATACGGCGATGGCGTGCGGGCTGTCGCCGCCGTTGAACACGACGTTGCGCACCTGCATGGCGACATTGTCAATGCGAAGCAATTCGGCCGTTGCGGTGACGGATGCCGGAAACGTCACCGTGCAGGATCGCAGACCGCATCCTTCCGCCGCAGTCAAAACCACATGCTCGTCGTCCGATGCCTGATAATACCGGATGGTCGTCGCTTCCGCGCCGGCGCCCTCGATGCGCGTGTACGGCCGGAAAACAACGCGCTCGTCGTACGCGCCTGCGGCGAGATAAATCGTGATGGGGAACAGGGCAGTCCCTTCCGGCACGGACATCATCGCGTGATCGATCGTTTTCCACGGTTCCGCCTGCGATCCGTTTCCCGTCAGGTCGTCGCCGGATGGCGAAACATAAAATTTCGATGGCGGATCGTTTTCATCTTGCGGATTCGTTCCGCGCCGGAATTCCTCGCGGTTGTCTAGGTGATCGTTGTCGGAATCCTCCGCATCATCGGCCGGATCGGAAGCAACGAGTCCGTTGTCGTTTTCATAATCATCCGGCAACCCGCCGCCATCGGTATCCGTTCCGAATTCATACGCGCCGATATCGGGACCGTCGTTCATGGGCCGTGTCGCCCCGAGCACATCCGTGGCCGGCGCGGAGGCATCCCCCGCGTCAATCGCGGGCGAATCCCAGCTCAACTGATACGGAGGGTCGTCCACGAGGCGGAAGCGCGGGGCGACGTCCCGATTGCCGGCGCCGATGTAACCGCCCTCGACGATACTGTTGGTTACCGTGCAAAAGGCGTCTTCATAAACATGAATCGAGCGCGGGGCGTTATCGTACAGGACGCAATTTTCAACGGTGGCCGTCGAAGACGTCCACACCAGCAAGGCCCCCTTGTCAATTCCGTCAGATGACCGATTGCCGGCCAGCGTGCAGTTCAACAAAGCCGCCGAGCACTGAGAAGCAACGTAGACGGCGCCTCCGCTCAGCGCGGCCTCGTTTCGTCCAAACACCGTGCTCGTCGCAGACAATTGGGCGTTACTGGCCGCATAAACGCCTCCGCCAATACCCGCCGTATTGTCGAGGACCATGCATTGGTTCAACGTCACGCCGCCGCCGTAGATAAAAACGCCGCCGCCCCCGCCGCTCTCATTGGCTTGGATTCGCGACGACACGATCTCGATGGAACCGTTGACCACACAGATGCCGCCGCCCCGCACAAAGGATATGTTGTCCTCGATAATGCACCGGTTCAGTCGCAGCAAACCGCCGGTGACATTCACGCCGGCGCCCGAATCGTGCGGCGGATCGTCTCCGGCATCCGCATTGCCTCCGGAAATGGTGAATCCATCGAGAAGCGCCTCGCCTTCCGCGAGCGTGACCACATGACAGCTGTTCTCGCCGCGGCTGGAGAAACCGGCGCCGTCGTTGCCGTTCAAGTCGCCGGTAAGCACCGTCCGCCGGGTATTGGGGTCCCGGTCGCCGCGCGATTCCGCGCCCGGCGGGAAACCGCCATACACCGACACGCCGCCTTTCAGACGAAACGACAAGGTCCGGGCGCCATTGGAACCGGCGGGCGCATAAATCCCCGCTGCGACCCACAGTTCATCGCCCGGTTGCGCGGCGTCCAGCGCATCCGCGGGAGAACGATAGGCTCGATCCCACGAAGAGCCATCCACCGGCGCCCCCGTGGCCGCCGCATCCACGCGCAGCACCGCCGCTTCAACGATATCGGCAGTCAAAACACAGGCCGCAAGCACTACCATCACGAAACGCATGGAGCATCCTTTCCACAATGGCCAGTCGCTGGCCGCCCTGCCCCTAACTGCCCTACACTGTCCATTGTAACTTACCATGAAACGGCCATCCGCGCAACTGTTTTTACCGGCGCTCTTTTGATATCTTGACGCCGGCAGGACCACGGACGGCCGAATCCAAGGCGGCCGGGAGGACAACGCATGGTTGAAACGGCTTTCCCTTTCGCGGACCGTTTTCTCGAGGAACGGTGCAATCTTTGCGGCATTTGCCTTGCGCAGTGTCCGGTTCTCGAATGGCCCATCGAGCGGGCGCAAGCCGAATTCCGCAAACTGCTTGAAGCCGGCTGGTCGGAAGCAGCCGAACGCTGCACCGGCTGTATGGCGTGCAACATTCTGTGTCCGCTCGGCGCCAACCCGCACACGCGCATCATGCTGGCATGGCAGGATCGCTACAAACGCGAGGGTCTGCCCGTGCGTGCACGATGGGTACTCCCCTACCAGCGCCCCTCCATGATTACGAAAAGTCTCGAATCCCTGCCGCCAGATGAACGCGCCATCGTCGCACAATGGGAGCAAAACGTACGCGAACCGCGGGACGCCGGCACGGCCATCTATGCGGGATGCAACATGATGCTCCAGCCGCGCCGATTGGCCTCCCCCATTTTCGCGGGCATCCCCGTTTTCGGCTCGCTCGACTTGTGCTGCGGCGAACCGCTCTATCGCATGGGCTGCTGGGACGCCGCGCGCAAGGCGGCGGAAAACGTCCGGCAAACCATCGGGCAAATGCGTCTCGAACGCGTTCTCGTGCCGTGCATGGCGGGCTATCATCTATTCCGGCATGTTTACCCGGAAGTGTTTGGCATCCCGCTCGATGTCGAGATTGTGTCGCTGCTCGACTGGATTGACGAACGAATCGCTTCGGGGAAACTGCCGCTCTCGCCGCTTGGCAAGCGGGCGGCGGTCCACGACAGTTGCTGGCCGAAGGCTTCCGGCTCCCATTTCCTGGATCTCACACGCAAGTTGCTCGCGGCCTGCGGGGTCGAAGCCATCGAACCGGAGCACTGCCGGGAACGGGCCCTGTGCTGCGGAATGGGCGTGGCGGCCGCGCGCTTTTCCCTCTGCCACATCGCGGACACGGCCATCAAACGCCTCCGCGAACTGCAAAAAACCGGCGCCGACTTTATCGTTGACGATTGCGCGGGATGCGACTGGATTTTCGCGATTGCGGGTCTTATCCCGTCGGTAAAACCCGCTGTTCCGATCTACCATCTGCTCGATATTGTCCGAATGGCCGCCGGAGAAAAAGTCAATCCGGGGGCGCGCCGTCTCGCCAAATCCATGGCCAAGCACTCCTTCGCCCCCCTTGCCTCCGCGTACTTGTCCGGCAGGCGAATTCGGATTGATTGAACACGGCGCTTCTTCATGCCAGAATAACGCTTCCATTCGATAATGAGGTGTGCCGTGATTGATTTGATTCGACATGCGGAAGCGGTGCTGATGCGTGCGCTGGCCCACGGCGGCGCGTTCGCTGAAATCTATTTCGAGGAAACGTCCGCGACGTCAATCCGTTTCGAGGACGGCAAAATCGAACGGATCAACAGCGGCACGGATATCGGCGCCGGTATCCGCGTTCTGACCGGCGACCGTACGTGTTACGCCCATACGAACGACGTTTCGCTCGAAGGATTGCTGGCCGCGGCGGATACCGTCGCGGGTGCGGTTTCGGAACCGCGGGCATCGTATTCGTTCGATTATCGGCCAGATCGTTTCGAGATGCCCGTGGCAAAACCCGCACAGGCCGTTTCGACGCGGGAGAAGGCGCGCCTGCTGGCCGAAGCCGGCCGCGCGGCCCGTAAACACGATTCGCGCATGGTTCAGGTCGCGGCCACCTATACCGATTCGACGCGCCACGCGATAATCGCCAATTCGGAGGGACGCCACGTCGAATTGGTGCGCCCCCAGATCATGCTCATGATACACGCCGTCGCGGCCCGGGACGGCGTTATCCAGACCGGCTATCATGCCGTCGGCGGAACGTCCGGCTTTGAATTGTTCGACAATGCACCGCCCGAATCCGTGGCCCTGAAGGCCGCGCGCCAGGCCTGCCTCATGCTGGACGCCTCACCCGCGCCCGCCGGCCGCATGCCCGTCGTCATCGCGGGCGAAGCCGGCGGCACCATGATTCATGAAGCCGTCGGGCACGGACTTGAAGCGGATCATATCGAAAAAAACATGTCGAAGTATTGCGGACGACTTGGCGACATGATCGCGGTTCCGGAAGTTTCCGTCATGGACGACGGCACTCTGCCCGGTCTGCGGGGCTCGTGCCCCGTTGACAGTGAGGGGACACCCGCACAGCGAACCATCCTCATCGAAAACGGACGGCTTGTCCGATTCTTGAACGACCTGCGCACCGCGCGCAAACTCGGCATGACTCCCACCGGCAACGGCCGCCGCGAATCCTTCCAAGACAAACCGATCCCCCGCATGACCAACACGTTCATCGCGCCCGGCAAGGCCAATCCCGCAGATCTCCTGGCGTCAACGCCGCAGGGCCTTTATGTCCGCAAGATGGGCGGCGGACAGGTCAATCCCCTCAACGGCGATTTTGTGTTCGAGGTCAGCGAAGGCTACCTCATTCGCAACGGCCAACTTGCCGAACCCGTCCGCGGCGCATCCCTTATCGGCAACGGGCCGGACGTATTGCTGAATATTGACGCCGTCTGCGACGATTTGGGTTTCGTCGTCGGCACCTGCGGCAAGGACGGCCAGGGCGCGCCCGTCACCAGCGGCCAGCCCACCATCCGCATACGAGAATTGACCGTCGGCGGAACGACCTAATCCCAAGCCTTCACGTTCAATTTTCATTTGTTTTTCTCTTTCGATATGCTTGGAACGTGAAATAAAACGGTATTCGATCGGCAAGATGTGTGATCATCGGCCATGTCACATTTTCTTGGGAAGGAGGGCCGCGGACTATGATCGTGATTCTCCTTGCCGTATTCACATCAGCCGCATCCGCACCAGACGTCTCCTTTAAAACGGCATTGCCGCAGGTGTATTTGATTGACTACGCGGCGACCCATGTGGGCAATCCGCAGTACCTCGAGACCATCGCCGAAGCGCCGCCGGACATCCTGCACGTGGGGCACGACCTCGCGTTCAAGAGCCACTTGGGGCCGTGCCGGGGCTTTGGATCATTCCCCGCATCTTATGATCTGATGTCTCCCGATGAATGCGACGTGGAAATCGCTCGGCTGCGCGAATATGTGGACACGCTTCATCGCGCAGGCGCGCGGACGGTGATTCCCTACATCTGCGACGTATTCCTTTTCGGCGACCATGAGAAACGCACGGGATTCTGGACGTTCTACGACCACTGGGCGGACTATGAACGGTTCGGATTCGGAAAGAAGCCCGAAACGGACCCGATCGAATGGATGCAGAGCGACGAGCGCCGGCCCTTCGAGCGCAACGACATGTTTGTCTACGAACCGTGTATCAACCATCCCGACTGGCAGCGCTATCTGCGGGCCATCGTTCGGCTCGTCGCGCAATGTGGTTACGACGGGGTCTTCGTGGACGTGAATTCGTTCCGCTGTCCGCACGCATGTTGCCGAAGTCTATTCTGGAAGTACCTGCGCGAGCGCTACTCCGCCGAAGAAGTCAATAAATTGTTTGGCTTCGATTCGCCAAAGTCGGTACGACTAAACGAGAACGGCAAAGACCTGTTGGCGGTGGAAACGTGCCGCTTCCGCGCGTGGAGTTTCGCGCGGCTGTTCACGATGCTGAAGAACGAGGGCGCGGCGATTCATCCGGGATTCATGCTGCTGCCGAACCTCTCGCCGATGGCGCATATCGCGGGCGTCCGCCAGCGCATCGGCAACGGCCAAGATGTCGGGCGATGGGCGACGGTATGCGATTGGCTGATGTTCGAGGAGATGCAGCAGCCGGGCCTCTTCGGAGCAGGCACGATTTCCGACTGCACGCTGCAATACAAGCTCGCATTCGCAAACCGTGTTCGCGGCGGTATGCTGTTGTACCATGCGCGCGATTCCGACGGCGTCTCGCTTGCCATGGCCGAAGCGGGCGCGGGCGGTGGCGGCGCGCTCATCCAAGGCGGCTACGAAAGTCCCGAAGCGCGAAACCGGTATCGCGCGTTCTGGCGGGACAACCGGGATTTCTTCGAAGGATACGAGCCGTGGTCGCAGGACGGCGTCTGTTATTTCCGCGACGAGTTGTACTGGGGGAACCTCGCCCACTTGCATGCCATCTATCGTCTCCGCGATCACCTCGCCCGACACCACGTCCTTTTCGATTTCATTGTGGACGGTGGTTTGAAACCCTGGAAATTGCGCGGTTACAAAGCCGTCATCTTGCCTTTTCTGACTCACCTGAACAACCGGGAGCTCGAAGCGCTTCGCGAATATGTTGAAGAAGGTGGCGTATTGGTCGCGATGGGCGATTGCGGCACATTCGACGAGTTGGGACGGCGGCGCGCACGCAGTCCGTTTGTGCGATGGACGGATTCCGCAAACACGGAAGGCTCATCCTTCGTCCGGCACGTAAAGAAAGGGGCTTTCCTTTCGATCGATGACTTGGACGCCCACGTCCCCCCTTCCCCGTTCAACCTCTACGACCTCGGCGAAGAGGAAGCAAACGATATCGAAATTGTCATGCGGCACGCGATGGACGCTCCCGCCATTGTGAAAGAATCGAGTCCGCTTCTCGAACTAATTGCCCCATTGGCAAAGACTGACTTGACTGTCGCCGGCCCAGAAACGCCCCGCACCGTCCAAGTGAGCGCTTTTGTGAAACAGGACGCCGCCGGCGGCTCCCTCGTGCTTCACCTTTTGAATTACAACCTGCCGATCCATGGATTGGCCAAATCCGGCCCGCCGGTTCCTGTCCACGACATCACCATTGATGTCCCGCTTCCCCAAGGTTGGCGAGCCATATCCGCCGAAACAATTGCACCGGATGCCCCGCCGGAAAACATCGCCTTCACAAAAAGCGGATTGCGCACACGGGCCCATATCCCACAACTGAACCTGTACAAAGTATTGCGAATCCGCTGCAAGACCGACGTCAGGCCATAGCCTTCCCAACCGTAACGGTTATTTTGGCCATGCTTCCTTCATGCGGCGGATCAAATCTATCGAATTCCGGTGAACGGCCGGGGCCACGTCCGGGCCGCCGCTGTTGACCTCGCCGTACTGGCCCTTTTTCGTCCCATAGGCAAATGGCGGCTTCGTATCCCATTGGCTCTTGGGAATGATATAGCCGATTTCATCGTTGGCAAGGCCAATGACCATTTTGACCTTGCCGTCCATTTCCTGGCGCAGGGGCGGCACCTCGACCGGGGCAATCGGAAAATCCTGGCCGGCCGGCGCCTCGACGCCTCCTTCGCCGATTTCGACATACAGTTCGCCGGGAACCGTCGCCATATCGAGATCGCCTACGCGCGCGAAATTGACTTCAGACCGCGCACAGATGCCCTCGGACGTCAAAAAAACGCCGGGATGAATCAGACCCAGCAGGATCGCATATTTGAACAGGCCGGACATCGGCGCGTAAAACGTCTTTGCCGCAATGCCGACGCGCGGATTTTCGCACTTGATCACATTCGGCCCCCGCAGGCCCTTCACCGTGAGAATGGCGAGATTCTCGCCAAGCGCCTGCGCCTTTTCCCATGAATCCTCGCGATACGTGTCCACGCCATTGCGGTGCGGCACCGTCGTGTGCAACTGCGTCATCAATCCCCCGACCATCCCCTGGAAATACAGGCACATGCCGCCGAGTCCCTCGACGCCGCCCGGATTGGAAACGCCATTTTCGACGCCATCGCGCCAATATCCGCAGAAATCCGACGTGATCAGCGGATTGCTGCCGCCGAGCGTTTCGGGATGATTGCCCCAAGAAACCATGGTCGCGATGGTTTCATCGGCGCCGTGCTTGGTAAAACGCGCACAACAGATGGTCTTGTCTATGACGATGGGCTTGCGTGAATCGTCAACGAAATCCTCCGGCTTCTCCAGGGTAATCGGCACGATGTACATGTCGGCCGGCTGAAGACCGCGCACCGCCTCCTCGACCGCCTCCTTGCAGGCCTTCTTGATCCGGTCCATGTTCTTGTGGTCGAACGCCCACGGCGTCGGGATCGGCCCGCTCCAGTTGCCCATGGTATCCGGCGTCTCGTGGTTGTGGAGACTCGAAAAAATCACGTGATCGATCTTGAGGTTCGGATCGATCATCTTCCGCATGTCAATGAATTTATCATGGAAAATACCGATGGCGTCCAGGGTCACCATGGCAATGGTCACACCGTTGTTGCGAAATGCGATGGCGCGCGCCCAGATGGGATCGTGGACACCCTTCGCGGGACGGTTGCTGCCGAACCCGGCGATCCACACCGGATCGAACTTGCCGTTGTGATTGCGGTCGTTATAGGTGTCGTTGCCGGCCACCATCTTGATCTTGCTCATCCAGCCTTCTTTCGGCTTGTACTTGTTGTCGTTGTCCACGTCGTTATACGTGTCGTATTGGGCCAGGTCCGGCGTGATGTCGCGCTTGGCGACGCCCACCTGCAGGACGCCCGCCGGTTGGTCCGCGTTTACTTTGATAAAGTCCACCTTGTAGAAACGGTGCGGACCGATCATGCGCGAACCGAAAAACAGGACGATCAACACGACCACGATACCCAGCGCAGTGATTATTTTGTGGCGGCGGATAAACGAATCTTCTGAAAACACGGGGCAACCTCCTCTGTACTACTGCCATGGCCGACATTTACTTCGGCCTCAACTTATCTGGAAAGAAGCAATCATACACGATAGACGCTTCGCGCGAAAAACCGCCGCGAATTTCTTTCCGCACATAAGACTGAACTCCGTTCATTCGGGTTTCCAGATCCAGGGATCGTCCATTGCATGGTTGCACAGTGCAACCACAATTTGTATAATATATTTGAACACTAAAGAGGCAGGAGACAAACCGATGGCCACATTGCATGTGCGGAACGTTTCAGAGGACTTGCATGCGCGACTCCATCAAATCGCGGCAGCCGAAAACCAGTCCTTGAGCGCGGAGGTCGTCCGTTTGTTGGCGGACGCCGTTGAGCAGCGAGAACGGAGATCCGGTCAGAAGCGGGTTCTGGCCGGAATGCGCCGCAGGCGTTTTGTTCCGAGCGCGGGGACGCCCGACAGTCTCACGCTGCTTCGGGAAGACCGCTCGCGATGATTCCGCCTTCTCGGTGCGTGATAGACGCAAGCGTGGGCATCAAACTGTGTGTCAAGGAATCCCTCTCCGATAGGGTGGAGTCGCTTCTTTCCAAAGAGGGCGCCGATGAAAACACCCGGCGATACGTGCCGGATCTGTTCTTTGTGGAATGTGCAAACGTTCTCTGGAAATATGTGGTGCGCTTTGGATATTCCGCCAAGGACGCCCGGCGCATCATGACGCTACTCCGGCGGCTCGATCTCATGGCCATTTCCACCGAAATGCTCCTTCCCGAAGCGCTCAATATCGCCATTGGACATTCCATTTCGGTATATGACGCATGCTATGTGGCGGCCGCCGTCGCAGTGGAGGCTCCGCTGATTACAGCGGACGAACGGCTTGTCGAATGTATGCGGGACACGGCATACCGTGTTCATTCGTTGCGGCAATTGCGCTGAAATGTTCATTCCCGTGCATGGCGCCGGATGGCGGATTAGGCCATGGCCAACACTTCCGCCAATGCCCTGTACATCCACGCAACTCCCCAGCGCATGCAGACCAAACGGGATGTGAAGAAGGGGTATTTGCGGTAATAGGTGGTCCCATCGCGCGTATTGCGCATATGCGAGTAAGCCCATTCGAGACTTCGGACAGCCCGTTCGCGGGCATCGGGAAAGCGCTTGGAAAGCATGGCGGGACACAAAATGCTTTCGGCGCAGGCATGGATGTCAACGGGATAACGTCCGTGTCCATTGATTGGCGCGCCATCCGGAGCAAACAGGCGATCTCGATAGTAAGCGTATCCGGACTCCAGTGCTCCCGCGAGTTTATCGCGAAGTGGAAGATCCAGCCCCCCCTCGACAATCCCAAGAATTTCGTGCAGCGACCGGAGGACGAACCCGGTGTGGTAATGGTCCACAAGACGCAGCAGACTCTCCTCGAACGGTTCCGAAGGTTCATATTCTCCATACGGCCATGAACCATCCGGTCGCTGGCGTTCGAGGGTGAAACGCAAGGCCGGCACGACAGGATCGAGGAAACGATCCGCGCCTGTCAGCGCATGGGTCCGAACAAGATGGGCGGCGACGTGGAGGTTGGCATTGTGTACGCGGCGGCGATCGCCGGGCGTGTAGGCGAAACAGATCGTGCCGTCGTTCTGCGGCATGCGCGGAATGTCGTGAAGCAGATGGTCGGCGATGCTCGCGACCGCTTCGCGATAAACCGCATCGCCTGTTATGCGGAAGGCCAGGGCGAACGCCTCGCCCGCAATGGCCGCGACGACGGCAATCGGCGTGCCGCGCGGCGTATCAAGACCCTTGGCATGCACGCCGAACGGATATCCCCACGCCAGGCCGGCGTACCCCGGCTCGGCATGTTGGATCAACCATTGCAGGAAATACCGCGCGCGGTCGAGATGCGCGCCGCCACCCGTGGCCTCGAATCGCCGCAGACGACCCAGCGCCGCCAAGGCAAAAGTTTTCGGATTGCGTTGCGGCTGTATGCGGAGCATGGAGCGGCTCGCGTTCGGGAGCGCGTCGCTAAACAGCGACGTGGCCTTGCGCAACAGCGGATACGGTTGGGCGGCGCGAACGAGCCGGTGCTGCTTTATGTCGAACGGATCGAAACCGCACCCGTCATGCGCGTCAATATATCGTTCGAGTTGAGCGATCCACTCGTGTGAATTGCGGATTGCGGATTGCGGACTGCAGGCTGTGGAGTCATCCTTCATCCTTCATCCTTCTCAGGGATTGTGGCACTTGCGCAGGGCTTCCTGCGCAATCCAAGTGGCGCGAAGGCCGTGGCGGGCGGTTACGCTGAGTTCCCCTTCACCGCGAATGGCCTTGATGAAATTCTCGAGCAGCTCGTATTGGCCCTTATGCTCGATTTTCTGATGCGCGGCCTTTTCGGGCAGACCGCCGAAGCGAATGCCCATGAAATTGTCTATCACGATGATGGCGTTTCCGCCCGCGATTTCGATGTATTCCTTGGAAATGGACGGATGCCCGATGGCGCAGTAGACGACGGTTGCGAGCGATCCGTCCGGGAATCGCATCGTGACGCTGAGATTGTCCGAAGGAATAATCGCCTGCGTATTCGCATCAATGCGGTCGGCGCGGATATCTATCGGGTCTTGGTCGAGCAGCCAGCAGCAGAAATCGAAGAAATGCACGCCTTCGCCGACGATGCGCCCGCCGCCCTCGATGGGATCGGTCGCCCAATGGCCAACGGGCAGCGCGCCCGCATTGCATCGGTACAGGATCATCTTCGGACCGTGCATGCGTGGCAGCAGGGCCTTGGCCCGTTGGCTGAATTTCGAAAAGCGGCGGTTGAACCCGACGCTGAGCAGCACACCGGCCTTTTCGACCGCGGCGCAGACTTCCTCGCAGTCGGACACCGTAATCGCGAGCGGCTTCTCGACGAAGACATGCTTGCCGGCCTCGGCGGCGGCAATTGCCAGCGGCTTGTGCATGTTGTGCCGCGTCGCGACAATGACCGCCTGTACGCGGTCGTCGGCAAGGACTTCGCGGTAATCCGTCGTGCAATAGCGCGCGCCGTACTTTTCGGCGGCCTGTTTCGCCTTCGCGCCGGCCACGTCCACGACGGCTTCGAGCCGTGCTTCGGGCATCTTCGCCGTATTCGGCAGATGAAACGCGCTCGCAAATCCGCCCGCGCCGATCACCGCCACGCCGACCTGTTTCGTGACCGGATTTTTCGGTTTTACGAGCAGACGCCGTTCCGGCGGGGGCCCGGTTTGTTCCTGTTCGCCACCGTACGCAATCAGCGCGGCGATGGTGTTCGAATCCTTGTCGAGAATGGCCTTGTAGGCCTCCGCGGCCTCCGCGATAGGTTTGACAACGGAAATGAGGGGCTTTACGTCCACCCGTTTGTCCGCGATCATGCGCAAGAACTCGGCCATGTTGCGGCCCTCGGTCCAGCGGACGTAGCCGATGGGATAGTCCAGGCCCTTCTCCTCGTAACCGGTGTCGTAGCGGCCCGGCCCGTACGAGCAAGAAAGCCGAAAGTCGAGTTCCTTCATGTACATCGGTTCGCGGATAAGCTGCATGCCGACCGCGCCGACCACAATCACGCGCCCTTTCTGTCGGCAAAGATCCAAGGCGGACTGGGTCACGACACTGTCCTTCGACGCCGCGCAAATGATAACCGCATCCGCGCCATAGCCCGCCGTCCACTCGTCGGCAACGGCGCTCAGTTCGCCGGGCGCGCAGGCGGCATCCGCGCCGAACCGGATCGCGAGATCGCGGCGCGCGGCGACCGGATCGGAACCGATGACGTGGCAGCCGGCGGCTCGCGCAATCTGGACCGTAATCTGGCCGACAAGCCCCAGTCCCATGACGACGATGGTTTCGCCCAAGGTCGGCGCGGCCTGCCGCACGCCCTGCATCGCGATGGCGCCGATGGCGACGAACGCCGCTTCCTCGAAACTCACACCATCGGGAATCGGCGTCAGGAGTTGTTGCGGAACCACGTCATACTCGGCGTGGCTGGCATGGCCGACACCCGCGCATGCGACACGGTCGCCCGAGCGATAACCCTGGAGGCCGTCGCCGCACTCGATGATCGTGCCCGCGGCGCTGTAACCCGGCGTCTGGAACTCGAACAGTTTGTTGCGGACAATGTCCAGAGTGCCTTTCAAGCCAATCGTTGCAAGTTTGCGTTTGACCTTCTCGATATTGAGCGGATCCTTGGCCTTCTTCATCGCGTAGGATGCGACGCCGCCTTCGGACACGAACGACGATTCCGTGCCGGAACTGATCATCGAGCAATGGACGCGCACCAGCGCCGAACCTGCCGGCGCCGTCGGAACCGGTAGTTCATGCACCTCGACCTTGCCACCGCGCACAAGTACTTGTTTCATGCATACGGATTCCCGTGTTGAACGATAAATTGATTCTTATGATACGGTCCTGTCCTGAAAGGCGCAAGTCGCAACAACAGGCGCGGTGAAAATCAATACTTCTGAATAAATTGAGCACATCATCCTTGCCCGAATTACTTCACAAAAACTCAACGCAAAGACGATTGAATCCCGCGACGTGCTTGATCTTTCTTTTCAACATGGCGACGTTGCGCCTGTGTTTTTTTTGACCGCCATTTGAATACTTACTCTTTGCGCAGGGCCTGCGACAGGAACAACGCAACGTGCTCGAAGACCTCGCGGCTTCCTTCGCCATTGACGATGCCGTGACGGTCGCGTTCGAGGATGTACAGCATCTTTCGGGTCGTGCCGATTTTGTCGAAGACGGCGGGGCCGCTATCGGGATGGACGATGGGATCGCGCGATCCCTGAATAACGAGAGCGGGTGAAGAAATTTTTTTCAGCGAATCCGCCATGATGTTCATGGCTGTGGTGAGTTCGGCAACGGTGGCGACCGGATTGGTGGTGTAGTTGATGTGCCGGTTTTCGGGGTGATTCTCGACATATTCCCAACGGAACCGGTTCCAATGAAACCGTTTCATCCACGCATTCATCTTCACGATGGAAGGGGCGTATTTTGCGGATGAATTGCGCAGATGCAGGGGCGCGTCAATGGCAAACACGGCGCTTGTGGTTTCCGGGCGTCGCGCGGCGGTCAGGAGCGCCATGCCGGCGCCCATTGAAAACCCGCCGACCACGACCCGGTCGCTGAGGGTGGCGGCGATGGCACATGCCCGTTCGATCGAGGCATACCAGTCGTGCCAAGTTGTCGTGGCGAGGTCCGCGGGGGACGTGCCGTGGCCCTTCATGCGCACAGCATAAACGGCATAACCTTTGCCGCGCAGAAACTCGGCCATCGCGCGCAATTCAAGCGGCGCGGCCATATACCCGTGAATCAGCACGATGGCCGCCTTGGCCGGCCGCCACGGACGCAGCAGAAACGGACGCCCCACCTCGATGGGTTTGGTGACCCCGTCCTCGTAGGTTGCCGCATAGTCGCGTTCAAACGAACGCTGGTCCTCACTGGTTAAAAGCAGGCGAACCTCGCGCCGGACCAGTGCGTTGGGAGTCCATGCGGCATGACGCATCAGGCGGACAATCGCCGGCATGGGATCAATGGTCTCGAAATAGGGCGCCAACGCCTGGTCGGCAAAGACGGGCAATTCTTTTACACGCCGGTACAACCCGTTTTCCAACCGAAGAAGACCCCGTTCGACACAACCCGCCATGAAGGCTTCGTATTGCGGCGATGCAATGCCCCGGATAATGGCATCGAACGTTGTGCGGTAGTCGCCATGAAGAGGCCCAGCGGTTTCCGCCTCGGCCCGCATCGCGCAAAGATACGCGCGGAGGCGGAACGCGCGATCGGTAAACGTGGATCGCCATTCGCTCCGCAGCAGACCGGCCAGAATATGCAGCGGATGCAACATGGCCAGCAGATGGACATCGGCATCGTAGCGGCGTTTGATCCGGCGCGCCGTCTCGGACACCAAAGACTGCGGATCCGATTCCATGGCGTCGAAACGCAGGATGCCGCCCGTAAAGACCTCGTTCCATTCCGGCGTTCCAATGAAGGATTCCACATCTATAGGCAGGCCAAGCGTCAAATGAATCTCCGCGTCGGCCCCCAAAACCGTACCCGAAACCGGCAAATCGCCCAAATCCGCCCCGTTCCCTTTGCGGGCCACGGCCGCGCCTAGCCACACGAAAAGTTCCGTTACGCCGTGTGGCGGATAATAACTGACATTCACGGGTACGATAACCGTCTGTCGTTTTGCATCCGCGTCGCCTTCCGAAGTCCCTTCGCGCATCGCAAGACGCCGCAAGAACGCCGCGCGCAATGCCAGCATCGCCGGCTCGGTGTGCGCCACGGGCACGTGCGGCGTGCCGTTCTTTCCGGATGTGTCCCGCATCAGCGAAAGCCATAATCCCCCTCCGTTCAACAGGGACGGCACTATATCCTCGTCTCGGTCGGGACGGGGAGAAAGCGTGATGGCGTGGGACTGCAAATACGCGCCGATGCGGCCCACCAGCAGGCGATCCTCGGCCAAAACGCCCACCGAACGCTTCAAATGCTTTTGAAAAAGAAAGGGAATCAGCAAAGACTCGAGCCTTCCCTGCCGATTGGACACGAGGATTGCATCTTGTTCCGGACGAAGCGCCTCGCGCTGATGGATATGCACCGCTGCGCGGACTATCTTGTCCCCGGTATTCTTGAGCCATTCTGTCGAATGCAACGCCACAAGCGCCATGCGTCTGTTACTCCCTGAGGACGCTATTGTAACGAAATTTGAACCGGCCGGCGCAAATGGATTTCCTTTTCCGGCTCGGATCTGCCAGAATGGGTGCATCGGTTTCAGAATGCGTCAGGACAGGCGGGCAGGTCTGTCGTCGCAGGAACGGAAAAGTTGCGATACCACACAGACTGGATAAGCTGTCGAAGAGGAGGAGATTGGACATGCGCAAGGCATTGGTGACGATATTCTGCATGACCACGGTCAGTTTCGCGGCAAGCGCGGGCGACTTGCGGGTGGGCATGATCGGACTGGACACCTCGCACGTGCCGGCATTTGCGAAGTTACTCAATAACGCGGACGATCCGCAGCATGTGCCCGGCGCGAAGGTCGTAGCCGCCTTCAAAGGCGGAAGTCCGGATCTGGAAGCAAGCGCCTCGCGCGTGGACGGTTTCACGAAAGAGTTGCAGGAAAAATGGAACGTTGTTATCTATGATTCAATCGAGGAAATGTGCAAGCACGTGGATGCGGTCATGCTTGAAAGCGTGGACGGGCGCCCACACCTTGAACAGGCCAAGCCGGTCATCAAGGCCGGCAAGCCGCTATTCATTGACAAGCCGATGGCGGGTTCGCTGCGCGACGTCATCGAGATTTTCCGCCTTGCACGGGAAGCGAACGTCCCGGTGTTCAGCGCTTCGTCCTACCGGTTTTATGAATCGCTGACTGAAACCCTGAAAAAGGATATCGGGGGCATTCGCAGTTGCATTTCCATCGGCCCGTGTCATCTCGAGGCGACCCATCCCGACCTGTTCTGGTACGGCGTCCACCCGACGGAAGCGCTGTTCACCGTCATGGGCGCGGGCTGCGAAACGGTCGTTCGCACGACAACCCCCGACACCGACGTCGTCACCGGCACGTGGAAGGACGGACGGGTCGGCGTCTTGTACGGCATCCGCACCAGCGGCACACCCCACAAAGTGATTATTTTCGGCGAAAAGGGCGTTGCGGAACAGGAAAACTCCGGGGATTACGCCCCGATGATCGTCGAGGTGGTCAAATTCTTCCAAACGGGCGTGGCGCCCGTATCCGCGGAAGAAACGACGAACATGTTCGCTTTCATGGAAGCGGCCGATGAAAGCAAGCGCCAAGGCGGCATGCCCGTCAAAATTGCCGATGTAATGGCCAAGGCGAAATAATTCCGAAACCAGCCGGTTATCTTTTCGTTATTCCGGTTTCGCGGCGTTTTGAGGATTTCGGTTGAACCGTTTTGCCTTTCTTGGGCGGTTCTTCAGACGGACTGGATCCTGAAACGGTCGTTTGATTGCCCGCCTTGTCGGTGATTTGCAGCGAAAATGCCCTTGGCCCTTCCGGCAGGTCTTCATCCTGCTCCCATGTGATGACGTTTCGGGCCGGATCGTACTCACTGAGCAGCCACTTTCCATTACAGGTCAAGCGCCATTCGGCGATTCCGCTGCCGGTTTCATGTGCTTCACAACGGATCTTGGGCCGTTTGCCGGTTCCCGACACTTGAATCGTCCCCAGTATTGGCGGTTTATTGTCCTCCATCAGGGCGTAAACGCCCAACATGCGCGCATCCATCGCGAAGATTCCCGGTTCGCTGCAACACGACCATCGCGATCCGGTGTCGCGATAAACTGACACGCGCCCGGGCATCCTGTTGCCTTCCGGACTTGGAAAAGCCAGCCGGATCGCGCGGTCAACCGGCATGGCCGCGGGCCAGAGGCGAAGCGGCTCGCCGCAGAGGGGCAAAGGCGAAGCACTGTGCTGTTTCGCGGGAAATGCGCGCAGATACATCGTGCCATAGGGCGAATCCGGCTTCACGGCGATGGACGTCTCCCCCGCGCTTATGACGCGTTCCGGATCGCCGCGACGGAAAACATGGATGCGCTGTTCGAACGGCGGTATGCGTTCATGCGCGACCCGAACAACAATTTCGCACGACTCTTCGTCCGGGGCAATCGCCACGCGGAACCGCTTGGCGTCAATGCGGCGAAACGACTGCCCGGATCCGCCAAGGGTCCCTTCCGTGAAAAGGCGGGGCGCATCCGGTTCCGGCTCCGTAAACACCGCCGAGACCACAAGCCATGTGTTGACGCATTCGATGTCAATCTTCCCCTTGCCCGTCTTGCCGGGGACGGGGGCAGGCGCTTCTTCGGCACGATCCGGTTCGAGAAGGAAACGAACGGCCGCCGCATTGCCGTCCACGTCGGACGATTCCATCACGACCTCGACGGGCCGGTCCGGCACATCGAACCACCCGTCGCGCTCCGTTTGCCTGAAAATCTCGCAAACGTTGCCCGGCCAGCGCCATTGCAGCAGAAAGGCGCCTTCACTCATTAGAAATGGATAATAGGAGACCCACTCGTTCTGACGATCGTCGTAGGAAAACCGGTCGAACTGAATTCGGAAAAGTTCCACCCCGTCAACGGTCGTTGCAATGCGGTAGACGCCGAGGCGGCTGTTGCCATTGTTCGCCGGATCAATGGTGTCGAGTCCAAAAACAACACGTCCCGAAGCCTTCACAGGACCGCAGACATAACTGCCGTCATCGGTCCGCCGGACCTTCAGAATCGCCGGAAGAAAATCCCCGTTGACCGTCGAGGCTGATGTTCCGGGCACGACGAGAACGGCCCGGATGGTGGGAGGCGTGACGTCGGGCCATTGGACGCCGCAACCGCGTGGATTCACGGGCCGGTTGTCCGCATCGCGGATTTCGTAATGGAGATGCGGATCCACGGTGCCCGTGCTGCCGCTGAACGCCACGTGCTCGCCTTTTTTTATCTGAAAGCGCGAGGGATCCGGCGTCAATTCGACGGTATACCGCTCGCGGGCATGTTGTTCCGCACGCACGTATTCCGCAATGCCGGGCGCAAAACCGTCGAGATGGCCCAGAACCGCCACATGACCATCGGCCAATTGCAGGTAGAGCGCGCGGCCATATCCCCACGGGGAGCATGTCACGCGCATGACATATCCGTCGGCAGGCGCATGAACGGGCCGTCCATTCTGTCCGGTCATCAGATCAATCCCCGCGTGGAAACGTCCGCCCCGATATTCACCAAATGTGCCCGTCACCGCGCGCGGCAGTTCCAGCGGCCATGCATAGGGTTCCTCATGGGCGGACACGGTCGCGGACATGAGCAACACCACCGCAGCAATCATAAACGCAATAAGGCCTTTCAATCCCAAACGTCCAATGGCTTCGGAAGGATACCGTCCCTCAGCGCTTGACGGGTTTCTGTGCCGGCGATTTGGGCTTTGTTGCGGCATCGGACGGTTTGGATGCCGAGCGGTTACTGTTTTGTTGCGGATCGGCTTCCTTTTGATTTTTGTCAAGCAATAGCCCTTCGAGGCCGGGTGTGGTCGCTATGGTCTTTTCCAGTTGCAGATAGACTTCCACCGCGCCGGGCGCATCGAACGTCGGTTTGCAAAACTCGATGACCGCCTTGTCGCCCTCTTGCGCCATGAGCAGCGATCGGATAAAGGAAGACGCCTTTTCGGGATCCGCGTCGCTCGCGGCCACCATTTCCACCAGCCGGATGAAATGAAACCCATATTCACTTTCCAGTATGCCGCTAACATCGCCCGGACGCATCGAGGCGGCAGCCTTGACATAGATGGGCGGTAACTGCGTAACGGGAAGAATGCCCATGTCGCCCCCCTTGGAGGCATCCGGCGCATCCGACATGGCTTTCGCAACGGCGGCAAAACTTTCCCCGGCCTGAACCCGTTTGAGGGCCTGCTCGATTTTCTGGCGGGCTTGCTCTTTTTTCTTCGGATCGTCCGGATCGCGTGGTCCCTTTCGGGCCGCAACGAAAATCTGTTCGACATGGAGCCGTTCCGGCTGCTTGAACTCCTCTTTGTTCTTTTCGTAAAACGCGGCCACGTCCGCGTCGCTCACGGTTATCTTCTTTTCGGCGATAATTCGATCGCGCATTTTCCGGACCAGCAACGACCTGCGCAGTTCAGCCCGCGATTCCTCCCGCGTTTTCCCCGCCTTTTTCAAAATATCTTCCTCGGAAAGATCCTTGTCCCCCGCCTTTTCGACGCTTTTTTCCAGCCGGGTCATGGCTTCTTTCCATTGTTCATCGAGTTCCTTTTCGGAAACGGTCAGTTTGCGCTTGACCGCCTCCTGGTAAAGGATCTCGTGCTGAAGCAGCGTGCGAAGACTGTGCAGCGCCGTTTCCATGCGCAGGCGATCATCCACATTTTTGGAACCAAGCCGGCTGGTCACGGCCAAGAGTTCAGTTTGATACAGGGTAATAAATTCTTCTTTCGGGATGTTTTGGCCGTTGACTTTGGCGATGGGGCCGTCCGGCACCGATCGAAGCACCAAATCCAGGTTCTGAAGATCCGGCGCCTGACCCCAAGCAAACATCGTAGCCGCCAACAAGCCGGCCCATAAGTATCCTGTAACCGTTTTTTTCACGCTTCTTCTCCTTTTTCCCGGGCGGCTTCCGCAGCACGGGCGCGGCGCTCTTCCTCCAGGCGCCGTTGTTCCTCGCGCGCCAAACGATCACCGACGCCGCGAAGATAACGCGCACAAAGAAATGTTGCGGCATACGCCACCAGCGCGGTCAGCCCCACGCGAACGGCCACGGTAAAGCCGTCCAGTTGGCGCCAAAATCCCAACGCCATTGCAAGTGTGCCGAAAAACGCGGCCGACCCGAACCCCATCATGTCCGGGTCCAGAAGCATCCGGCGGTATCGGTGTCGAAGATGTTGTTGCGGCATGTGGAAATGCTAACACATCGAAGCCAATGGAGAAAAACGAATATCCGCGGTATTGAAGCCATGCGATCGCCCTGTTATGATAATTGCCAGGAGCGAAAACGCATGCCGCAGGTGATCGTTGAGCAGCCGAATATGCCGCCCATGACCATTCCGTTGTCGGGCGATGAAACGCGTTTTGGCCGGGCCGACGACAACGATGTCGTTCTTGTGGCGGACGAGGTTTCGCGTCACCACGCCGTGTTGCGCCGGCACGGCGCCAAAATGCTGCTCCGCGATTTGAACAGCCTCAACGGCACCTATGTCAACCGGCAGCGCATTGTCGAACGGGTCTTGTCGCACATGGACGAAATCTGGTTCGGCGGAAAATGCCGGCTCGTGTACCGCGACGACACCATGTTCGGAAGCGCTTCTTCGTCCGGCCTGACCGAGTCGAAACTCATCAATGACGTGAACAAAATCCGCGCGGAACTCGACCGGGCCGGCAACAATCTAACGCTGATTGCGGAGAGCGGCCGGACGCCGTTGCCCGAGGCCACGTTGGCCGGCGCCGTCCTGCCCACGCCGGACGATTTGATTACGATGGGCCGCGCGTACCGGCGGTTGTCCGCCTTGTACCGCGCCAGCAAATTGATCGCATCCGATTTCGACTTGTCCAAACGCTTGTCCGACGTGCTTGACACGGCCATCGAGGTAATGGGCGCGGATCGCGGCTTTATTCTGTTGCACGACGAAACGGCCAAACGTCTTCGGGTAAGCGTTGCGCGCGAGATGGGCCAAGAACTGGCGGCCAGTTCGCCGAGCATGGGCATCGCGGGGACATCCGCCATAGACGGCGTGCCCGTGCTGATGGGCAGTTCAATAGACGACTCCGAGTTCGGTATGCGCGAGAGCATCATCAGGCAGCGCATTACCAGCGCGATGGCCGTCCCATTGCGCATCGAGGATCGCATACTCGGTTCTATTTACGTGGATTCGCGCAAGCCCAATGTAACCTTCAACGAGGAAGACCTCGAACTCTTTGTGTCGCTGGCCACCCAACTCGCCATGGCGATTGATAATGTGCGCCTGTACGAACGCATGCTGGCCGCCGAGAAAAAACGATCCAATCTCAGCCGATTTCTTTCGCCCGCCATCGTTGACGAAATCATGAAAGAGGATTCGGTGCTCGAACTCGGCGGGCAAAAACGCATGGTCACCACGCTCTTTTGCGACATCCGGGGGTTCACGCCCATCGCCGAACGCATACCAGCGCGCCTCATGGTGGATCTGCTCAACGAGCATTTCACCGCGATGACCGAAATCGTTTTTACGCACCAGGGAACCCTTGACAAGTATATTGGCGATGAAATCATGGCGGTGTTCGGCGCGCCGCTTTCCACCGATGACGATGCCGGTCGCGCCGTTCGCGCGGCCATCGCCATCCAGCAACAAAACGCCAAACTCAACGAACAACGCGCCGCGGACGGCCGCCCGATTTTCCATCTTGGCATCGGGATCAACTCCGGCGAGGTCATCGCGGGCTATATAGGCTCCCCCATGCGCATGGAGTTCACGGTCGTCGGGGATCATGTCAACACCGCGCGCCGCTTGTGCGACTTGGCCAAGCCTGGACAAATTGTCGTAGGCGGCTCAACCCACGAATTGATCAAGGATCGTGTGGAATCGCGCGCCATCGGCAGTGTCGCGCTTGAAGGCAAGGCGAATCCCGTAAACGCCTTCGAAATCATAGGGCTGAAAGAGTAACGGAATGGGCAAGGCACAGGAGCATTTTATGGCAGGGCGTGAGGCAGCATCCGGCATTCTGACCCCGGAAGACGTAATCGCTTTATTGAAAGCGGGCAACGCCCGTTTTGCGGAAGACCGGCGAACACATCTACACGCAGACAAGGATCGCCGCCGCGAAACGGCCGAAGGCGGACAACGCCCGCTTGCCACGGTATTGAGTTGCTCCGATTCACGCGTGCCCGTCGAGCTTCTTTTTGATCAGGGCATCGGCGATCTATTCGTCATCCGCGTGCCGGGCAACGTATGCAACGATGATGAGATCGGCTCCATCGAATACGGCGTGGGCCATCTTCATACACCGCTCTGCCTCGTCCTAGGCCACACGAAATGCGGGGCGGTAACGGCGGTGGTCGAGCAGAATCACCTCCAGGGGGCGCTGGCCCGACTGGTCGCTAGCATTGGGGAATCAGCCGACGTGGTCAGGCGGGAAACACCGCAACACCAAGGCAAGGATCTTGTCGAAGCCGTGGCGCGCGCCAACGTGCGCGGAACAATGGCCCGGTTGATCGCCGGCAGTTCAATCGTGCGCGAGGCCGTGGACCGCGGCAACGTCAAAATTGTCGGCGCCATGTACGACATCGAGACGGGCGTCGTTTCCTGGATGGACTGAATTTTGCGCAATAACTCCCCGAAAAGCGGCCGTCCTACGACGCCACCCCGTAGCGATAATTCCAGCGGCGATTGGGTGCGCTGTCTCCGTTGACGCCCAATTCGGACACATCCCCGAATCCTTGGATGTTATCCGCCCAGTGAAAATCAAAAGTCGGTTTTCCGGATTCCAAACCCAACAACGATCGCTTCACTCCTATCTCCATACCGTTGCCGTCCACGCGGTAACTGGCCGTGCCGGACGTCTTCCACGTTCCATCGTTCCACCTTTTTACGGTGGTCTCCTTTTCTCCTCGCACCTCCAAATTTACGACATAATCGTAGCCCAGCCAGCCGGTCCGTGCATCGCAGTCGGAATCGAGAAGCAACAACATCCAATTTGGATCCGTGCAGGGAGTAATGGATGCCATTGTCTGGACGTAAAAATAAAGGGTATCCGTATCATGGGCGGCTTTCGCGATGACAAAATCGTTTCGTCCGGTATCGTTTCTATACGGCACGTTTCCGTAACCCGGATGATCACGATGCGTCACATCGCCTATCGTGTCCCGAAATTCAGGCGTGACATTCGTCCAGTCCTCGAAGGATCCGTCTATTGAGATTTTCGAGGGACCCGGCGACAAAGGACGCGCACGTACACCCTTGAATTTTCGTATCCAACTTGCCAGTTGGTAATAGTAATTGTCGGTGTGGCCTCCGCGCATCGGCTCGCAGTCCCGGCTGTATTCCTGCGTGTACTGATCCACGAACAGGCCGCCGCGGTAGTAACAATCGGCATCGGTGTATTTGCTCCACTCCGTGTACCGACCGGCAATCCATTCATTCCAGCCGGTCACGAATACAAAGGCCGGATTCACTTCCAGCGCCCGTGTCCACTGTTCCTCGAAGTTCAACCCATGGTTCACGGCGTCCTTGCCCGGATCCTTTGCCCCCCCATGCCAACTGCGTCCCATGGCGCCGGCCTTGTGGCTCATCGGGGCGGGTCCGGGCGTCTTCGGAAGGGCGTTCTGGGCCACCCCCACGCTGATTTGCTCCGCTTCTCCCTTGCTGTTCCTAAAGACATGTTGCGGATACACCTCGAGCCAACTCCACTGGTCCGGACCACTCGGTCCATCCCAATAATCCGGCATGGGCCTCCGGAACGTAAAAAATTCCAAGACCGCCGAATCCTTGATAAAGTCCCGATTGGCCAGCAAGAGCGGCTTTCCATCCCATAAGAACCAAAGATCCCGCCACAAGCCGGGCTGGTAGAGATCCTGCCAAAGCCGCTCGACCACGGCGGTCGGATCCCAGAACGGAGTGATGAATCCAATGGCCGGCGTGCGAACGCCTTGTTGACGCATGGCCGTGTACTCCCGGCACAGGGCCTCGTATTCGTCTTTCCAAGTAAAGGGGGGATTTGTCGTGTCGAACAAAATCACATCTACCCCGGCGTCGGCAAGCATGCTGGCGTGCTTTCGAATCACGAAGGGATCCGTCATCCGGTAATAACCGAGTTCCGGTTCTCCCCAATGATGCGGCGCGCCGTTGTTCGGCCATTCGATGCGATCCGATTCACCGGCCGCGGCAATAATCTTTGTATTGTCGTTCGGACCGCCCGCATGCGGCACATGCCATGTCCAATAGAAAATGCCTACCCATTTTCCGGACTTGACCGGTCCGGCCTTTTCCCAATCCGGCTGAGTGCGTCCCAAGGCGTCGGTCGCCACCCACGTGTCCGCAAAGACATCGCCGTCCGTGTATGGTTTTCCGGCGTATTCCCCGAAAGCCGCCGCATAGGGCAGGAAACACGCCAGCACGGCGGCATTCCAAAATAAAATGCCCACATGGTTTTTCAGTCGCATTTGCTTTTCCATCTTTCTCTCCGCGTTTCGTTGGGAAACGATCAGTCTTTTATCGTGTCACGCAGTTCGCGGGCCGGCGCATGATCGAGAACATTGGCAAGGTAGTCGCAGAGTTCCCGCGCCTCGTCGTTTCGTTTCAAGGAAATCAGGCATTCCGCGCGATTGTAGAGAATGCTGCGGTTGTTCGGAAATGCGGCATTTATGGCATCCAAAATGCCCAATGCGCCGGCATAATCGCCCTTGAGATACGCCTCCCCCGCTTCGGCGTGAAGCCGCTGCGCCTCCCGCTTGTCCATGGCGTGTGGGGACCGGGCATGCCGCATTTCATCAAACCGGGCTACTTCACGGCTGGCGTCCCCCGACGCTGTTTCCGTCTCAGTCGCGGATTCAACCCCTTCTTTTCGATGAATCCGGGAAAGAGCGTCCTCGCAAGCAGAAACGCGTTTTCGGAGATCCCTCAGCGTTGACATGGCTTCCGACAACGTTTCGGAAACGATCTCTTTATGTCCGTCAAGGCCTTGTTGCAGGCCGTCCAATCTCGACATCACTTCCGAAAGCGCGGCTTTTCCCGCTTCACGCTCCGCAGTCCGTTGCCGCGCCTCGTTCTTGACAGCCTCACGAAATTCCTTCAATTCGTTTTGGATAGACGGCAGCACCCGGACGATGGATGCCAAGGCCTTGTCCGTTTCATCATGCCTTCGGTTCAAGGCGTCCATGCCGGACTTCATGCCGGCCAGCGCGGCTTCGGTGGATTTCCTCGCGGGCGCATTCTGCTGGATTTCAGCCCGAAGCGCTTCTTCCTGCCGCGAAAGGCCCGTCTGGACCGCATCAATAGCCCGCTCCAGTTCCGTAAGGTTCTCGCTCATTTTGATCAGCGTCTGATTCAAGCGCTCGTCCTGGGTCTGAAGCGCCGTCAAGACCGCCTGTTCCGCCTCGCGTTCGGCATCCCGTTTCCGGGCTTCCATCTGAAGATCCTTGCGCAAGGATTCGAAATCCTTCCGCAACGCGGCCGCCGCCTGGTCCAATTCCGCGATGGCATCCCGGTCTTTTGCAAGCGCCTGGGTCAAGGGAACCAATTGGGACTCCCAGGCGGCCATGGCCTTCTTCGCTGCGGCGCGATCATCGTCACGCTGCACATTTGTCGCCTGAACGGCTTCCTGCACGCGCGCGGCATCCGCTTTCAACGTTTCGATTGTACGGACAATCTGGGCCATGCCTTGCTGCATCTCGGCCTGGGCCTGTTTCAGCGGCATGATCTCGGATTGGGCCGCCGCCAGTGCAACTTCGCCAGCCTCGCATTCCGCGTCCCGCTGCAGGGTTTCCTCGGCATACATCTCCCGTTGAGATGCAAACTCCCGCTTCAGTTCATCCACGGTTTTGCCGATTTCCGACATGAAATGCCGCCATCGGGTTTGCGCTTCATTTTGTGCCTCGGCCCGCGAAGCGCAATCGGCCGCTCGATCCGCCTCCCGCCGCAATTGCAGATCGTGCAGGGCATTCTCCTGCCGGCGTAATTCGTCGCGCAACATTTCCACCATCTTGAAGTTTTCTTCAAGTCGCGACCGCGATTCAGCCCGCAGATCGTCCAATTCCGCCCGGATGCGATCCTGCATGCCCCCAATCAAATCCACAAGGCCATGATAGACCCTCATGGCCTCGCCGTCTTCCCCGGTCTGAACGCCCAATTCGCCTGGGACCGTGGAATCGTCCGGCCCATGGGCCTGAGTTTCCCTATTTTTACGCCCGGTCTCGCTGCGTAGTTGTTCCTCAACCCGCTTCAATGCATCCAGAATCGTGCTCACGGCGACTCGGTTCCTCCCGCCTCGAGGCCTTGCCTTCCCAATCCCTCCAGGGAAGGCAAACAAACCCTCCCCGATTGCTCATAGGTCTTTCCGGTGCGGCAATGGTAGCAGGTCCAGTCACGCCATGCCAGCAAATCCCCGCAACAAAAATTCGCACATAACGAGGAGGGTCGGTGCTCTCGCTGACCGGCAGTTACGCAAAGAACCCTGATTGGGAAGCGGCGCACGAGGACGCGCGCCCTCCAAACTATCCCGCGATCGTGCTTCTTCCAGCGAAACGTGTACGAAGAGCATGAAAAACGACCATCCGCATCTCGCTTGCCGATTGTGTCCGCGAGCGTCAGGCCAGCACGAGGAAGGCAATCAGTTCCAATTCAATCGCAAGATGGGCCAGAAAAGGCAACAGAACGTTCCGGCGGCGCAGTGCCCATGGCGTGAGAATCATGGAAAAGGCCGCCATACCGACCGCTTCGATCAGGGGTTTCTGTAAATGATAGACGAATTCGAACAGGGGCGCCAACAGCCATCCCCATCGCGGCCAGCGTGCGTCAAGCGGTCTCAACAGGAAGCAGCGATGCAGGAATTCCCAACCGACAAGCCATGAAAAGGTCCAGATAATCTGATGCGCCGCAAACGACCACTTGGCGGACGCCGTAATGTGCGAGAGGCTTCCATACGTGTTGCGCAGGCTGGGAAACAGCGGAATGGCCAATACGGCCAGCGCGCAGATCGCAGCCAACGCGCACAAGACAGCCACGTCAATCTTTTTCCACCGGGCCACGCCGAACCAACCCCAGTCGAATCGCCGAAAGCTTATTACAAACGGCACAATGAACCAAAATGCCAGTTTGAACCAATCCGCCCCGCTACCCGAATGCCATAAAAACATCCGCCAGGCTATGGGCGTTCGGACATCATGCACCGCCAGCGTGTCCACCGCGAGAACGAACGCGGTATAAATAATCGCGAACGCAAGCATCCACGGCGAACCGGCGCCGTCGGGCATGGTTTCCCGCGTCGCTTTGGGATTGGACTGCGCGCGTTTCATCGGGCGGCGTTCCGCTCGCCGAATGGACAAAGGGCGATTATCGCGCATTCGCCGCAGCGCGGTTTTCGGGCATGGCACACCGCCCGCCCGTGGAAGACGAGGCAATGGGAGAATTGGGTCCACGTCTCCCGCGGCCAGATCCTCATCAGCTCGCGTTCGATGATGACCGGATCCATGCTTTTCGTGAAACCCAGGCGGTTGCCCAGGCGAATGCAGTGCGTATCCACGATGACCGACGGCACCCCGAAACATTGCCCAAGGACGCAGTTGGCGGTCTTGCGGCCAACGCCGTCAAGGGCGACAAGTTCCTCCATCGTGCGCGGCACTTCTCCCCCGTGAACCTCAATGATACGGCGACAGGCTCCGACGATGCTCTTGGCCTTCTGTCGAAAAAAACCACAGGTGCGGATGGCGTTTTCCAGTTCTTCCCGAGGCGCCTCGACGTAGTCCCACGGCGTTTTGAATCGCTTGAAAAGCGTCTTGGTGACGATGTTCACGCGGGCGTCCGTGCATTGCGCCGCGAGTATCGTCGCCACCAACAATTGAAGCGGGGAACGATAGGTAAGCGAACACGTCGCCTCCGGATACAGTGCGCGTAATCGTTCATAAACGGCCGCCGCCCGTTCACGTTTTGCCCGTAGTGTTTGCTTGAATGTCGTCAAGGTTGCGAACCTTTCTTTTTGAGGTAATCCTCCAACCGCGTCCTCAGGCGCGCGGTCAGATCTGGATTTCTGGCGGACACATCGGCACACACACCCAGTCGCCGCGCCTGAAGCGCATCATAGAGTCCCAAAACGGCGCCCGAATCTGTCGTTTCTCCTGATCCAAATGCCATGCGTCCCGATTGCCATGTCAGCCGCCAGCGATCAAAACGGATGGACAAGGCCAGCGGGGAACCGGACATGGATACGGGCGTTTTTTTCAGGGGTCCGGGCAGAAGGTTCTCCCCGTCCATTTCAATGCTTGAGGCCGTGCCGGCTAAGGCAAGAAGCGTTGGGGCGAGATCTTCAAGCCCGATCGGATCGGGTCGTTCGGTTTTTTTGATGTCGGTCCCGTGCAACCATAACGGAACATGCAACGATCGTTCGGAAAGGCCGGCGGCGGACGCCATTTGGGGCTCCGTGAAAAAGTCGTATCCGTGGGAAGATGTCACAGCTGTCACCGTGGATTTACCCGCGTCGGAACTACGTATCGCCTGCAAAAACGATCCCAGACAATGATCCACATAGGCAAGGGCGCTGTCGTAAGCGTCAAGCGTCGTCGGATTTTCCACGCCCTTCGTAAAACCCGGCGCATACCGTTCGCGCCACTGAAAATTCCCCAGTTCGCGCAAATGCACAAAGACAAAATACTTCACACCGGCATGGGCTAAAATCCACGATTGCGCCTTGTCGAGGATCGCGGCGCTATCCGCGTCCGGCGAAGGCTGCGAGGAATCCAATAGTAGAAACCCACGTTCAAGCCCACTGGGCATTTCACCATCCGTAAAGGCCGCCGTGGCGTATCCTTTTTCCAAAAAGATCTCCGCGATCGTGCGCAGACCATCCGGCAGCGGCCCGGCGCGACGGCCAAGAAATCCGTGCCGAAGCGGATTCACGCCTGTCAGCACGGTTGCGCATGCCGCCGCAGACTCCGGCGCGGGCGTGTAGGCGTTACTGAACAACAAGGCGCTGTGGGCCAGCCGGTCAAGCAAAGGCGTCGTGCCGCGCTTGTAGCCCAAGGCCGACACATGATCCGCTCCAAGGGCGTCCACGACAACGAGGACAAAGTTTGGCCCGCCTCCCGGCGCGCGCTCCTCCTGCACATGAGGCCCCGCCACGAGCAAACACCGGTCCATGGCCGCCGAGGGGCGAATGCCCAAATGCCGCTGCCATGCCGGCGCTTTGTGCGATTCCCAAAACACAAGGGCTTTCGTCTGATTTTTGGGAATCTGGTCCACCGGCAGACGCACCTCCGTCCAAGCGTCTTGGGCAAGAGTCGCGGAAACTGTCACGCGGTTCTTTTTGCCGAACTCGAACGTCACATACGCGCGCGCGATCCGTTCGGCATCGTCAACCGCATCGGGGGCAAAATCGGGCGCGCCCTCTTCCGGACGGGCAAGCAACAAAGCCAAGGCGCCACCGGACCGCCCCCCCCACTCGACCGGAATCGCCGCACGCTCCGGTGTCAACCGCGCTGTTGCATATTGCCCGTTAATGACATGGCGCGCCGTTTGTGAAGGGGCCATCGCCTGTCGGCTTTCCGCCGCCCGCAACCATGCCGATGAAAGAAATACCGAGCCGCCCATGCAGATGCCGCCGCACAACAACCACGCCAACATGGGAAGCCGACCCGCCGGTTTGCCGCGAATGGCCGCATAGAAACTCGCCAGTTTCAAAAAACCGTGCGCCGCGACAAAACCGCCCAGAAAAATGAACAACGCGAATTTTTGCAACGCGGGATGCGGCCACGGAACCGGCAGATGAAGCAGGTACGGCACAAAGCTCAACGCCGCCAGTTGCGACAGCGCCTCGCCAAACAACGGCGCGCGCGATCGGGTCGGAAAGAGCAGCCGCAGTCCGGCCATGTAAAACAATTGCAACGACGCAAAGGCGCAAGCCGCGCCGCCTGCCGCTGTTGCCGACATGTTCAATCCGTGAATATAGCCGTATTCGCCGAGGATCTGGCTCGCCATCAACCCCGCCAAACCCGAAGACAACACAAGCGCCGCCACATAAAATACAATAGCCATTCCGATTTCCAATCGTTCAACGACGGCGCATTCTATCAAATTGGATGGGAAAGCCAAGAATCGGATCCAACGACCCTTCTGCGCTTATGTCCCTTGTGTTTTTTCCCTTCGATGCAATCCCTTGTGCCGGAAATCAAGGCCCCTCCATCGCATTCTTCAAAGCGGACCGGCCGCAATATCCCAATCAAGGGCAAGAAATAAGTAAAAAAAGGGCGGAAACTCGCGTTTCCGCCCTTCGCAACCGATGTCGCGTGCGTTTTTACGGCATGCCCTGCATGTCGTTCACATCCAGGGTCGCGCCGATCACGCGGGCCAAAAGCGGGCTGACCGGCCAAATGTTCGGGTACTTCAGGAATTCGACGTGACCGTCCATGTACAACACATTGCTGCCGCCCGGCAGATGGTTGAAGGCCAAGCCGCCCTGCGTGCCGTTCCAGTCCGCCATAATGGACAGAACGCTCTGCGCCTGAGTCGTGGCGCCCGGATTGTTGATGTCGGTGATAAAGAAGCGCTCGATGCCTTCGCGCAGGCGATACACCGTGTAGGTGTCGCTGACTTTATAGTCCTCATCAAGCTTCTTGCGGTTCGCCGCCACTTCGGCATGACTCACCCAGTTGGCAATATTAGCGACCGCCGAAGCAAACGCGCCCGCATTGGGCTGCAGAGCCGACTTGCTGTCCAGCCAGCTGACAATCGCCGCCAAACCGCCGCCGCCGTTCGGATCCGGATCTTCGGTGCTGTCCGTGACATAAGCCATGTAAATCGCCCAGCCGAAGTAAATGTAGCTGTTCGTCCGATGGCTGGATTCGCACGGATAGAACTCGGTGTTCTTCACACCGGTGGTCGCCGTCGAAGTATTGACCAATTGCTTGCCATCGAAGACCTGCGGCAGGTAGTCGGCTTCATTGTACTTCTTGGCGACATTCGTGCCACCCACCGATGACGGACACAGCGTGACCGCCGCATCGGTCAGGTATTCGGGATAAAGCTGGTTCATGTTGATCGTGAACCCGCCTCGGAAAGCCGAACCCGGAATGCTCGGATCGGCAACCGAACCATAAAGCCCCGCCGCGCACCCGATGTAGGCCAAGGTTGGGAACGACATCTGCCGGTTCTCGTTCACGTACATCTTGCAGACAACGCCCATCTGCTTCAGGTTGTTCTGGCAGCTCGAACGACGCGCCGATTCGCGCGCGCGCGCCAACGCCGGAAGCAGGATCGCCGCTAGAATGCCGATGATCGCGATCACGACCAGCAATTCAATCAGTGTAAAGCCACGTTTCTTCATTGCAAGTAATCCTCCTTGAATTTTGATTGTTCGCGTCCAGTCAAATCAATGCCACAACCTATCACTTCAACTTCAACTACCCGCCAACGCCTACGTTGCCGCCACGTCACCTCCTTTCACTCCTTTACGCCCATAAACACCACTCACTGCCCGGTGTCTCTCTCATATTTCCGACGTCATTATACCAGTTTTCCCAAAAAATGCAAGCAGTTTTTTTTACTGGGAAACATTTAGAAACAATTTTTGTAAACAATTCCGTATCAATATCTTACATATAATCCTGCCCGGATTTTGGAGATTCCTGAGCGCACAAATTCTGCTCGCCGGCTTTGACTCTGTTCCATTTCTCGAGGCATGATACGTCCCGCACATTGTTTTTTTTACGGCATTTATATTTCGGAGTCCAAATGCTGATATTTGGCATGAATCCCCTTGTCGTTGCCGCCGCCATCCGCCGTCATCGGCAGGCGGCCTGCGTGGCCGTTCTGTTTCTGATTTCTGGCGCTACCGGTCTAGTTTACCAAGTCATTTGGACACGTAGACTCATTCTGCTGTTCGGAACCACGGCCCACGCCGTAAGCGCGGTGCTTGCGGTTTATTTCGTGGGGTTGGCCTTGGGAAGCCTTTGGGGCGGACGCCTGGCCGACCGTACGCGTGTTCCGCTGTTATGGTACGGATTTTTCGAGATGACCATCGGCGCATGGGCAGCGGGATTTTTGGCTTTTTCCAATTGGTCGGAATCCGTCGTTGCGCCGCTCCTGCGGCACGCGGCAGCGTCGCCCCATGCGGGCATCGCGTTGCGCGCCGGGCTGGCACTGGCCTTTCTGGCCGTCCCCGCCACACTCATGGGCGCCACCCTCCCCTTGCTGGCGCGTTTTGCCGCGGGCGATGAACGCACGCGGGGCATGCGCATCGGCGCGCTGTACAGCATCAATACGTTTGGGGCCGTAGCGGGTTGCGCCGCGGCCGGCTTCTGGCTGCTGCCCCGATTCGGCTATTCAGGCGCCACATGGATTGCCGCGGGAGGCAATGGCTTGGTGGGCATTGCGGCCTGTTGGCAGGGATGGGGAACGCTCCTGCCCGGAAACTTCGCGGGGACACCGGGAACCCCGGTAACGGGAAACCGGAGGGCGCGATACATCCTCGTGGCGTTCGCCCTTTCGGGCGCCTGTGCGCTGGCTCTCGAAGTCATTTGGACCCGCCTGCTCACCGTCGTTTTTCTGGGAACCACCTACGCATTTACCACCATGCTTGTGTCGTTCCTGTGCGGGTTGGCCGCAGGAAGCGCCGCCGGCGCGGGGCTTTCCGGACGGATACGGAATCCGCTGTTGGCGTTCGGCTTGGTCGAAGGGTTGGCCGGCATTGCGTGCGTGGCTCTTTTACCTCTGTTTGCGGCGCTGCCCGAAAGGTTGCACGCAATGCAATTGGACGCGGGCCTTCAGTGGGAAGGCATCGTTCGCGCCAAGTTTATCCTCTCGTTCCTCGTGCTGTTTGGTCCTACCTGTTTGTTTGGGGCGACCTTTCCGTTTGCCGTGCAGGCCTACCGGCGCGCGGGCATCGGCGGCGATGTGGGAAGACTTTATTCGGCCAACACGCTGGGCGGCGTTGCAGGTTCGCTGGCGGGGGGATTTCTGCTTATTCCCCAACTCGGCGCACATCGGGGCCTTGTGGCCATCGCCTGCCTATTGGCGGGGATTGGCCTTTTCCTGGTTATGACCGCCCAAAACGTTTCCCTTACGCGCAAGTCCGTGCTTGCGGGCCTTATGGCGGCCTTGATGGCTATGGCCATGCTTCGCGCGCCCGACAACGTCGCCTACGCGCTGAATGCCGGGTATTTGCCCAAAGGCGATCGCCTCCTGCACATGCGCGAGGGTGTGGAAGGCGTCGTCGCGGTCAGCGAACCGCCGGACAACGCGTCGGAATCGAACCGCGTTTTGTGGATCAACGGCGTTCAGGCTACCGCCTCGATCGAAAAGGGCGTCAAAATGAACCGTTTTCAGGGCGTACTGCCGCTCCTTTTCGACCGGGACCCGCGCCTGGCGCTGTTCATGTGTTTCGGATCGGGCATCACATGCGGCACCCTGGCCCTTCACGATTTCGACCGAATTGACGCGGTCGAAATTTCCAAAGACGTCCTCGACGCCGCGCCCCTTTTCGCAAAAGACAACTGCCGGGTCCTCTCCAATCCGCGGGTCCGGTTCATCGTGGACGACGGCCGCAACTTTCTGCTCACCGCGCGCGACCGGTACGACGTGATTACCTTCGAACCGATGCCGCTGGCGCTGGCGGGCGTCTCGGCTTTCTACACGAGGGAATACTATCGCCTGTGCCTCGACCGGCTTGCGCCCGGCGGCCTGGTGTCGCAATGGGTGCCGCTTCATAGCCTCGATCCGGATATTGTGCGATCGTTGATCGCGACTTTCGCGGCTGTGTTTCCGGAATGCTGCGCATGGTTCATCAATGCCGATCTGTTTCTTGTCGGTTCAGACCGTCCCCTCCAAATTGATCCGGCACGCGCCGCCGGACGCCTTTCGACTCCCGACATTGCCAAGGCCCTTGCCGAAGTCGGACTCGACGATCCGGTGGAAGTGATGAGTTGCTTCTTCATGTCAAAAGAAAAAATACAGGCCTATGTCCGCGGCGGAACCATCATGACGGACGACCGGCCCTGGGCGGAATTCGAGGCGCCGAAACGCGTCTTCGCCCGCACGGTGGACAAAACACTCGAACAACTCGAACCTTATTTTGAAAGCCCGGCGATTCTGCTCGCCGCAGACGGTCTGCCGAATGAAAGACTGCAACAATTCGACGTGGCGCTTGGCAGGCGACATGCGGCGAAAGCGGAGGTGCTCAAGGGATTGAAACAATATTACGGAGGAACGTTCGGTTCGCGTCCGGAAACCCATTTCAAGCAGGCGCTAGCCATCGATCCGGACGATCGGACGGCCCGGTACTATCTCAAGGAAGTAACCTTCGCGCGCATCTCGACCTTCCGGGCCTGGAAAGAACTGGACAAGGCCGTCGAATCGGTCCAGGATGCCCTGCTCTACGCACCGTATCTACCGGAACTTCAACTCGCCCTCGCCGATCTCTATCACGACATGAACCGCGCAGAGGAAGCACGCGCCGCCTACCAGGACTACCTCGCTGCCGGCGGGAAAGATCCGCGCGCCGTCGAACGCGCAAAATGATTGCTTGCCCCGTAGCCGCGCCGTCTTTTTGAATCACCGCGGCGTGTGCGCCAATCATAAAATCCGGCAGCGGGTGTATTTTCACCCCGCGGCGTCGCCGGTGCTTCAGATAGCATTTGCCGGCCCAAAATGCCGCTTCGCGTGGTATGTCGTGAAACTCGAAGATATCCGGGGTCAAAATTTCCTCGAGTTCCTCGATTTGGGCGAAACCTATGGAAATCTCGGCGTAGATGACCGCGTTCAGTATTATACCGCCGCTATTGGCGGCTTTTGCGATCATCCCCGAAAACCATTCAAACCATTGGGAATCCCGGTTGAACACGTCAAGGAAAACACAGGAGTCCACCATAACCGCCATCTACCCATCTCCGCGCGTGAGCCGCATAATCTGGTCCGCCGTCATCTTGACGGTGCTCTTTCCCGCCATGCGCCGCGACGCTCCCCACCGAATTCGAGGATGCAAGCCGACCCTTCACCTGGCGCGAAACAGAGGGTTTTCGCCGTTCCTCGCCACGAGCCAGCCTTTCTCAACGCTCCACACGCATTCCGAACGGGCATGGGCGCTCCACGACAATATAAGCGAGAACGAGACAACAGTGGTGAAAATCAAGCGGAACGTGAAGACTCCCCGCTTTTCCGGGAGGAATACAGGGAAACGTCTATTATCGTGAAAAAAGTTCCCCCGATAATTGACTTTTTGGGCAGAAATAAGCGCATCAAGATTATTTCCCTGGCACAATTCGGATTCCTGTCTGCTCAGTATTTCGGCGTGCCGCCGACGTGGAACCATTCGCGTTTCCGGTCGAGATAATGCAGATAATTTGCGAGAGACACGTTCGCGGGCACGCGATGATCCACACCCGGTATGAATGCACCCTGTTCGACGTATGGACGCAATCGTTCCAGTTCGCGATCGATGGCCTCCTTCGATTCGGCCAATTTCATCTTGCACATCCCGCCCCAAATCCGTACGCGCTTGCCGTATCGTTCCCGCAACAGAACCGGGTCCGTTCCCGCGTGGACCTCGACCGGAAACATCGTGTTCAGCCCGTTGTCCAGAAAGGTTTCCACGATCGGCATGAGATTGCCGTCCGTGTCTGTCGTGTAGACGCAACAGCCGTGCGCCGTCAGCACGTCGGCGATGCGCCGGTACCACGGCCCGGCTGCCTCCCGGAAGAAATCCGGCGACACGATCGGCCCCTGATTGAAACAAATGTCCTCCCAGCCCATGCAGAAGTCCACCTGGATTTTCGGCAAGGCGCGTTCAAGCACGCCCACCGTGCAACGGCCGAACGCATCAATGATTTCGCGCAGCAGGTCCGGGTCTTCGTACTGCATGATGGCGATGCCCTCGAATCCGATCAGGTTACGCGCGATACCCACCATGCTGCCGCCGAACACGCCGACCGGATTTGGACTCTTTCGCAGTTTCTTCACGGACTTGTCCAAGTGCTCGTAACGTCGCGGATCGTCGGGATCGAGCGCCGCCTTGAACGGTTCCCACGACGCACGGTCTTTGACAGGGAACGAGATGAAATGCGGGATGGACTTGTGGCCTTGCTTGTTGATTTTCGCCACGCACCCGTAACCGTCCTGGTAAATGAGGTAGTCATCTGTTTCCTCGAGCGTCTTGTGCTCACAGACGGCAAAGGGACTCGAATTGACGTTGATCATGTCCCAATGCTCGATACCGAAATAGTCGTAGGCCGCTCCCTCGTCCTTGATGTCCTTCGGCAGCCCCTGATCGTGCCAGGTCCTCAACGTCTCTTCCCAATAGCCAAATTCGAAATTCGGCAACGTGTCCACTTCCTGATAAAACATCGTCCGCCGGAAACGTTCGCGCAACGTCATCCTGCGCCCGCGCGGTCGCGCCGTCGCCTGGGGTTCCCTCGCCACCGCCGTCCCGATATCCTCGAAATCCATGCCGTCCGCCTTTCTCTTGTCATTACCTATCCAGTGCATCCTATCACGCCGCGCTTTCGCTTCAAAAGAATCACGGAGTCCCGTACGGCGGCAATAACGCCGTTTGAATATGCCGAGACGTGTCTGCTACACTAGCGCTTCGTTGGACAAAGTAAGCCCCAGCAGAAATCGCCGTTGATACAACGGCGCCGCGGAAAGTCCGCTTCAAGGAAGAATCATGGCAAATATCAAGTCGTCGAAAAAACGAAACATAACGAACGAAAAACGCCGCCAGCGCAACGTGGCCGTGAAATCGCGCATGAAGACGCTGGTCAAACAGGCCGCCGACGCCATCGCCTCGAAGGATGCGGCAAAGGTCAAAGATTCGCTGCCCAAGGCCCTGTCGGAAATCGATCGAGCCGCGTCGAAAGGCGTCATCCACCGAAACAGCGCGGCCCGTAAGAAATCAACCCTTCAACGCATGGCCGGATCAGTGCAATAAACGAACAGGCATTCAAAAACCGCGGGCGCTTTTTGCGTTCGCGGTTTTTCTTTTTTCCCGAACGCATGCAAGGCCACTGAAAGAAAATCCTTTCAATCCGGCGACACAGCATCTTGCGGTTTTGCTTGCATAAGGCTGCTGGAGACCACTACTCTGTTCCAGGAGGGAAAAACGATGAAAACGGTTTTGACGATCATGACGGCTTTTGCATTATCCACAACCGCTTTGGCCGAAGTGACAGAGTGCATTCTCTTTGATCGATCATACGGGGAAACGGTTCCGGGTTCGACACGCGAAGTGGGTCTCTGGTGGGCCTCGTCGGGCTGGAAGGTCGCCCAGGATCGCCCGATGCCGTCGCGCCGGGGCAAGGCCATGGCTCTTGCAATGGCCCAAAATGAAACCGAAGCGGCCCAACTCGTCGTAAGGCCTGTGAAGGATCTTTCGGGCTTTACCGCCGTTTCATCCAGCCTTGCCGGACCGGGCAGCGCCTCGATCCCCGCCGATTGCGTCGAAATTCTGCGCGTGCGCTATGTCAACATTCAGCGCAAGACGGATATTTCAAGCGCGCTGGCCCCATGGCCGGATCCCCTGCCGCCCTTCAAAGGCCCCATCACGCTGGCCGCCAATATCAATCAGCCGCTTTGGGTCCGGATTCATGTCCCGAAAGACACCGCCGCAGGCGAGTACACCGGCCACATTGAACTAAACGCGAACGGATACAACGCGCGCGTTCCCCTCAGGGTTCGCGTGTATGGATTCGCGCTACCCGACCGGATGACCTGCGAAACGGCTTTTGGATTCGACGCGGGCGCCGTTTATCAGTATCAGGGCCTTGCGAACCCCGAAGATCGCCAGTCCGTTCTCGACAAGTATTGGGCCAGCATGGCGGCGCATCACATTTTTCCTTACAATCCCGCGCCCAACGCCGGATTGCAGGTCCAATGGACCGCGCTTGCTCCGGAAGACGCCGCCTATTTGCCCGAACCGGATCGCACGCTACTTATGAACAACCCGCTGACGCCGGTATTCGACTGGGCGCCATGGGACGCGGAATTACAGCGCGTGTTCGATCAATTTCATTTTCACGGCATGCGCCTTGGGTTGCCGGGCATGGGCAATGCCGCCATTCAAGGATTCAAGCCGGGCACGCCGGAACACAGCCTCGCGTTTACCGCGTATTGCCGCGCCATGCAGGAACATCTGCGCGAAAAAGGCTGGCTCAACGGCGCATACGTCTATTGGTTCGATGAACCCACGACACAGGATTATCCTTATGTTATGGAATCGTTCCTGCGCCTGAAAAAGGCCGCGCCGGACCTTCGCCGCATGCTGACGGAGCAGGTCGAGCCGGAACTCGTCGGCGGCCCCAACCTCTGGTGCCCTCTCACATGGTTCTACAAACACGAGAAAACGCTGGAACGACGGGCCGCGGGCGATCATTTCTGGTGGTATGTGTGCACCGTGCCCAAGCAGCCCTACTGCGGCCTGTTCATTGACCATCCCGCCACGGATCTACGGGTATGGCTGTGGCAAACGTGGAAATACGACATCGAAGGCATCCTGATCTGGCAAAGCAATCTCTGGACGACCCGGTGCGCCTACCCCGACGAACCGCAGAATCCCTACGAGGATCCGATGTCGTGGGAACACGGCGGAACCGTCAAGAAAGGCGAGAAGCGCCCGTGGGGCAACGGCGACGGACGGTTCATGTATCCGCCCGAATCATGCGGAAATGCGAACCCGCCCGCGCCGGTCCTGGAAGGACCGGTTGACAGCATCCGCTGGGAAATGCTCCGCGACGGCATCGAGGATTACGAATACATGGCCATACTCAAGCGCCTGATCACCGATCGCCACACCGTCCTGCCCCCTGCACGCCTGAAAAAATACGAAGCGCTGCTGACAGTTCCCGAATCCATCACCAAAGATCTCAAGACCTACACCAAAGACCCCGCCCCCATCGAAAAACGACGCGACGAACTCGCAAGGGCCATTGAACAATTGCGATCCAAGGGCGCCTGAGCGCATTTGCCGTTCATTGCTTTCCGGGCGGGTGCGCCGGTATACTCGCAACGGGGAAAAGGCACAGGTGTAACCGGTGTAAGAAACAGCAGGTACAATGGTTATCGTGACGGATTCCCGGAAGCGGGCAGATGAAGATTTCGATGCCGGCCAATGAAAATTCCGGCGAAAAGACGTGTTTGAAGGAAATCGCGCCGCGCACGGCTGCATGCAGATGATCGGAAACGTTGAATCGAACCTGAATCCAGGACTGAAACGGATATGGCAGAAGACGAACTGAACGAGCGGGAAGAGCAACTGGAAGAAGAACCGTCCGAGGATCTCGAACCGGTCGAAATGCTGGGACGCGACGAGACGCGGCAGGCGATCTGGGCGATGTTGTTCGCGGCGGATCGCCCGTTGAGCATCGGCCGGCTCGCCGAAGCGCTGGGCGGTATCGATCCGGACATTGTGGCGAACATGCTCCAGGAATTGCGCGAGGAACTCGACGGCATGCACGTGCCGTTTTTCCTGCGGGACATCGCGGGCGGCTATCAACTGCTCACGAAACCGGAATATGCGCCTTTCATCCGCCGCCTATTTCAGATCAAGCGAAGCAAGACTCTATCGAAAGCCGTGCTCGAAACCTTGGCAATCATCGCCTACAAGCAGCCGGTGACGCGGGCCGATGTCGAGGCGATCCGCGGCGTCAGCGTATCGTATGCCTTCGACACGCTTCAGGAAAAACGCCTCATCAAGGTTTCCGGCGTGGCGGAAACGCCGGGACGCCCCAAACTGTACCGGACGACGGACGAGTTTCTCGTTCATTTCGGTATGAAGAGCCTCAAAGAACTGCCTTCGATTGAGGAACTGCGGGAGATGAGTTGACCCGGTGATGCGACTCCAGCAATACCTTGCCCGGTGCGGCGTAGCCTCGCGGCGCGCAGCGGAAAAACTTATCGAAGAAGGCCGCATCGAAATCAACGGGCGCGTGGCGGTTCTGGGCGAAAGCGTCAATCCCGCCTCGGATATCGTCACGCACAACGGACGCCGCGTGCAGGAAGAACGGTTTGTTTACATCCTTCTCAACAAGCCGCGAAATGTGGTTACGACCGTGGCGGACACCCATGGCCGCCGGACGGTTCTCGATGGCCTGCAAGGCGTTTCGGCCCGGGTATTTCCGGTCGGGCGGCTGGATATGGACGTGCAGGGGGCCTTGTTGTTGACGAACGACGGCGAACTCGCCTACCGTCTGATGCATCCAAGCTTTGAAACTCCGAAAGTCTATCTCGCAACGGTTCGAGGCCGCGTGCTTCCGGAGACGGTTGCGCGAATCGAGCGCGGCATCCTGTTGGAAGACGGCCCGACGGCGCCCGCGCAAGCGGTCATCGTCCACGCGAGCGCGCAAGTTACGACCTTGCGGCTGACGCTGCACGAAGGCCGCAAACACGAGGTCAAGCGAATGTGCGAAGCCGCCGGGCACCGGGTTGTCGAACTGCGCCGCGTTTCGTTCGCCGGCATCACGACACGCGGGTTGCGTCCGGGACAATGGCGTTACCTGACCGATGAAGAAGTGGCCGCCCTGCGGCGCTTGACGGGAAAGACGCAGCCATGAGCATCGAAGTCCGCAACGTATCCAAGCATTTCGGCGATTTCGCCGCGCTGAAAGACGTAAGTCTTCGCGTCGAGGCGGGTGAACTGGTGGCCTTGCTGGGCCCGTCGGGTTCGGGCAAGACCACCTTGCTGCGGATCATCGCGGGCTTGGAAACGCCGGACAGCGGCAGCGTATTGCTCGAAGGCGAGGATGCGACCGCGCAGCAGGTGCAGCAGCGGCGGGTCGGGTTCGTGTTTCAGCATTACGCCCTGTTCAAACACATGACCGTCTACGACAATGTCGCCTTTGGACTTGACGTAAGGCCGCGCCGTTCGCGTCCCTCTAAGGCGGAAATCGCCGAAAAAGTCATGAAACTCCTGCGCTTGGTGCAACTCGACCGGATTGCCTACCGCCGTCCGGCCCAGTTGTCGGGCGGACAGCGGCAGCGGGTTGCGCTGGCGCGGGCGTTGGCCGTCGAGCCGAAAGTCTTGCTGCTCGACGAACCGTTTGGGGCGCTCGACGCGAAGGTTCGCAAGGAACTGCGCCGGTGGCTGCGGCGGCTCCACGACGAGATTCACGTGACCAGCGTGTTCGTCACCCATGATCAGGAAGAGGCGCTCGAAGTGGCCGACCGCGTCGTCGTCATGAACGAGGGGCGCATCGAGCAGACAGGCCGCCCCGCCGAGGTCTATCATTCGCCGGCGAACGCCTTTGTCTACAATTTCCTCGGCGACGTCAACCTGTTCCACGGCCGCATCGAAAACGGACAACCCCTTATCGGCGCGACGGCCGCGGGCGGCGCCGAGTCCGCCCTGGTGTTCGTGCGCCCACACCTGCTCGATATTTCGCACGATTCCGCCGACCCGAACCGCTTTCGCGCCTGCGTCAGTCATGTAAACCCCGCCGGTCCGGCCGTCAAGGTCGAACTGATCTCCGAATGGGGTGACCCGGTCCAGGTAAACCTGACACAGGAACGCTATCAGGAACTCAAACTCGAATGCGGAATGGACGTTTACCTCGTACCCAAAGAAATGCGCGCCTTCCCGAACCGTCCCTGAGTGCGTCGCCCGATGAATAGGCCCGCATGCCGAACGGTTTGCAGGGTGCGGAAATAAAAACGGAAACGGCAATGGCCACGAATCCGGAGTGGGAAGATTTTCGATGATTGCCCGGTGTTTCTTGTCAAGGCAAAACCGCATCGAACCTTATCACGGTCGTTTTTTCGAGTATTGGCCGCCCGTTTTGCCCGCGATGCCGCTGCTGCTGTTTTCCGTGCTGGTTTGCCTGCCGTCCATGACCCATGCCCAGCGCGCAATCTCCCTTGATCTCGCGTCCGGGTGGGAACAGCGCACCCAAGGCGCGTGGCGCATGCGTTTCGATCATCGCGCCCTCTTGGTTATGCGCCATCCGTGGGAGGAAAGCCTGAAAGGCAGTTCGGCGTCGCTTTACCGGGAAGTTTCCGTTCCCCCCGATTGGCGTGAACCGATTTCGCTGGCCTTTTACTGCACGGACGACTACCAGGCGGAAGGCATTGTGCCGGATGGTTCCTGGCTGACCGCGGAAGGCTTCCTCGGGCATCGTTTCAAACAGATCCTCGTGGATGGCCGGGTCGTATGGAGCGCCGATGTCGCCGATCCCTGCCCCCACGGCACGCCGGATGGCCTCCGTATTCCGTTGCCGGTAAAGCCCGGCCAAAAATTCCTGCTGACCCTGCTGGCCTACGACGCCTTGGATTCGCGGACCCTGTCCGACAAGGATTTCTATCAACCGGGCGAGTCCGGCAAGACGCGCCAGGAAGATCCCAACGCTTTCCGGTTCCAGACGCATATCTATTGGGGCGATGTGGCGCTTCTCGAAGAAGGCGCGGAATGGACTCTTGGCAAGCGCCCCTCCGAAAAGGCCGTGAACGCGTTTCACAGGGACCATTGGCCCTTGCCCCCTTTCGCTGAACCGTGGGCCGGTCCCATTATCCTCAACGTGTCGAAACCCGCGGGCATCCCGAAGGAAGGTTTTCCAGCGCGTTGCGGTATTCCCGTTCACCCCGGAAAAGTGGCGGATGTTCACGACGCCATTCTTCGCGCGGATCGGAAACGAATCCCGGCAAACCGAACCGTCTCCAGCCAATGGCCGGACGACTCCGTGCAATGGCTGCTTTTCGATTTTCCAGTCTATCCGGACACCAACACGGTCGAATTGGCCTTTGTGACGGAGGAAAAAGGCGGGGACGCCTCTGGACAAATCAAGCCCTTGAATCCGGGAATCGCCGTCGAGGCGGGCGAGGTTCGTTTCAATTCCCTGCCGGATTTCATGCTCGATTCCGTGCGTTTTAGGGAAACGACAGCGATTACGCACGCGCACTTGACCGCCGTGGTCGAAGGGGAGGAAATTCGGGCGGCGACGGAATCGTTCAGCGTTATTGATGAAGGCCCATTTCGTTACACCGCCTTGACGGAAGGACGAATAGACAACGAAAATAGAACATATGCCCATTATCGCATGTATATTTCGGCATACAATAAACTTCCGTATCTTCTTTGCCGCCTGCAACTGATCAACGACACCAGCAAACCATTGCCCTTGGCGGGTTTGCGGATATCCTTCACCTTTCCGGAAAATCCGTCCGAACCCTGCGTGCCAAGCGGTCCCGTAGGCGGTGAATTCACGCTACGACAGATTTCTGAAACCGATCGCCGTTTGAACGGGGCCCCCGTCAATCCCAAGTCGCCGTTTTTTGTGGCATGGAAGGGCGGCGCAGTCGCCATGCGGCATTTCCGCGAACTTTACCCCAAGTCCGCCAGTCTCAAGGACAAGACGCTTGTCATTGACCTTGTGGCGGCTGAATCCTCACCAATCGTCTTCACACCGGGCGAAGCGAAAACCCACGAGGTATGGCTTGCCTTCGGAGACGTGGAGCCAGCCGCCTTTTCAGCGGCGATTTCCGTGCCGCCCGTACTGCAAAACCCCGCGTATTTCTGCTCGACCGGCGCTTTCGGCCCGGCTTGGACCTCGGATGTGTTTCCCGCCCTGCGGGACTATACCGAAACGGCGTACTCCGGCAAGACGTGGGAGGATTTTGGCCAGAAATTCGGCATCCGCGATTTCCCGGATTCGCCGTACTTCGGCGGTTTGCCCAAATGGAACAACAATTACTACGAGCGGATGCTTGGGTTATGGTCGGAATGGCTCATAAGCGGCGATCGCGCATGGTTCGACCGCGCATTCGAGGTTTGCCGTCATGTAGCCGACGTGGCCATTATCCGCTGCGACATCCCCGGCAAGGATTGGCGGGGCGCCCTTCACGGGCCGGGGGAAAACCATGTCGCCGGACCGTGGCATCCCAACCTGCGCACGGAAGGACTCGCATGGTTCGCCCATTTGACCGGCGAACCGGACATTGATGAAGCCGTCGTGTCCGCCGCCGACTACTGCATCCGCGTTCATGCGGCCATGGACAATCCGAGCGTTCGCGATCACGCCGGTCCGCTCGATGCCGTCTATTCGGCCTTTGCATTGACCGGCGACCCAAAATACATGGACGAAGAAGCCGTGCGTGTCAAGCGGATTCTCGAAATCATGGATGTCCGCCGAGGCGCATGGGCCGAAACGCACGGTTCGCGTGTCTACAAGGGCAACGTGCCGTGGATGATGGCGCAACTGGCCCGTCCCCTCCATCTCTGGTATCGGGCGACCGGTGACGTGCAGGCCGCACAGGCGCTGGTGGGAATGGCCGATGCCATTGTGTGCGAAAATACCGACTGGGACACACCCGGCGCCGTGGCCGGCTATTCGCACAATCCCCGCTACGCGCCATCGTCCAATTACGACCTGATAATCCTGCCTGTGATCTTTGCCGCGTATGAACTCACCCAGGACACTTTTTTCCGTGATGCCGCCTTGGCGCAATGGGAACGGCTGAATCGTGAAAAAACCTTCGATTCCCCCCTCAATTGTTTCTGGAACGTTCCCTGGCTGATGCACTGCCTCAAGCGGCATGCCGCAAAATGAACCCGTTATCACGCGCGTTTTCGTTTGACGAGTTCGAGCGCGGCGGGAAAAGGCTCAAGGGCGCGTTCGAAGATGCCCAGGCTGTAGGCAATGGCCAGTCCGTAGTTTGTCGAGGGGATTCCGGCCTGCCGGCAGCGCAGAAGGCGCCGGAGCATCTCTCGCCGGTTGATGGTGCATGCGCCGCAGTGGATGACAAGTTTGTAGGACGAAAGGTCTTCGGGAAAGTCGTGGCCGCGGACATGGTCAAATTCGAGTTTGCCGCCTACGTATTGCGTGAGCCAGCGCGGGATCTTGACGCGGCCGATGTCTTCCCCGATGGGATGATGGCTGCATGCTTCCGACACGAGGATACGATCGCCGGCCCTGAGGTCTTCGATGGCAAGCGTTCCCTCGACTTGCGTGAGCAGATCGCCCCGGAAGCGCGAAAACAGGATGGAGAAACTGGTCAGCGGCACATCGCGGGGCGTGTCGGCGGATACCTTCAGAAAAGCCTGCGAATCGGTTACAACGAGTTTGGGCGGTTTCTTGAGCCGGTCGAGCGCGGCGCGTAGTTCACGTTCCTTGACGACCATGCAATAGGCGTCGCTGTCGAGCAGATCGCGAATGGACTGAACCTGCGGCATGATGAGGCGGCCCTTGGGCGCTTCCTTGTCTATGGGAACGACCAGCACGGCCATTTCGCCGGGGCCGACGAGGTCGCCGAGAATGGTCGGATTGTTGACGAAATCGTCGGGCGCGTTGTCGAGCAGCGCCTGGCGGAAATCGAGGATCCCCTTTCCCGCGGAGGCGGCGGTCATGACGACGGGGATGTTCCTTGCGCGTAGACGTTCGAGAATGTCGGGCGGCGGACTTTCGATGTCCACTTTGTTGAACACCGCGATACAGGGCGTCTTGCGCTCTTCCAATTCACGCAGAATTCCGTCCTCGAACTCGCCCCAGACGGGCGCCTCGGCGACAATTACGCCCAAATCCGTGCGATCGAACACCTGGCGCGTCTTCTGCACACGCAGTTCGCCGAGCGCCCCGACATCGTCCAAACCGGCGGTGTCAATGAAAAGCACCGGGCCGAGCGGGAGCAGTTCCATCGGTTTTTCGACGGGATCGGTGGTGGTGCCCGCGTGATCCGATACGATCGAAACCTGCTGCGCCGTGATGGCGTTCAGCAGGCTCGACTTGCCGACGTTGCGGCGTCCAAACAGGCCGATGTGCAGGCGAAAACTCTTGGGCGCGGCCATGCTCATTGCGTGGAACCTTTTTCCTGTCGTGGCGGGATGGGTATGCTCGATCCGAGCCGGCAGACGGCTTCGGGGGTAATGAGTTCGTTGAAAGCATCAGGGTCGAGACGTCCGCTGCCGACGACTATCTCGCGGATCGTTCGACCCGTGGCCTTGGCTTCTTGAACGACGGCGCATGCGCCCTCATACCCGATTGCGGGCAGAAGCGCCGTGGCAATGGCGGTCGATCCTTCGACGTGGGCGCGACACCGCGCCTCGTCGGCCTCGATGCCCTCGACGCAGTGTGTGCGCAGGATCTCGCACGATCGCGAAAGCAGATCGCAACTGTCGAGCAGGCACAGCGCGATCAGCGGCATGAACGCGTTGAGTTCGAGGCTGCCCGATGCGCAGGCTGCGGCCAGCGTGGCGTCATTCCCCATCACGAGCATGCCGGCTTGCGTCACGGCTTCCGGAATCACGGGATTGACCTTGCCGGGCATAATGGAGGAACCGGCTTGACGTTCCGGCAAACGGATCTCGCCGAATCCCGCCTCCGGCCCCGATGACAGCAGACGCAGGTCCGAACAGACTTTGATGAGCGACGTGGCGCACGCTTTCAGAATACCGGAAACCTCGACAAACACATCCGTGTTTTGCGTGGCTTCGACGAGATTTTCCGCTCGGGCAAAACCGATGCCCGTGATTTCGCGCAGGGATTCGACCACACGGAAAATATAGGTGCGCGGGGCGGCCAAGCCGGTGCCGACCGCCGTGCCGCCGAGATTGACAACGCGCAGGCGTTCCTCGCATTTGTAAATGCGCCAGCGGTCGCGGTTGAACGCCTCGGCATACGCGCCCATTTCGCGTCCGAGCGTCGTGAGCACGGCGTCCTGGTATTCCGTGCGTCCGACTTTGACGATGTGGGCGAAGGCCTTTTCCTTTTCTTGAAATGCTTCCTGTAATGCGAGTACGCGGGCTTCGAGTTCGTGCAGCAGGCGGATGGCCGCGAGACGCAACGCGGTCGGGTACGTGTCGTTCGTGGATTGGTGCCGGTTCACATCGTCGAGCGGCGAAACACGGCGATAGTTGCCGCGTGGTTCGCCAAGCAAATCGAGGGCGCGGTTCGCGATGACCTCGTTGACGTTCATGTTGAGGCTTGTGCCGGCCCCGCCCTGAAGCGCATCCACGACGACGTGCCGGGTCAATTCGCCCGATGCCATCTCACGGCATGCGCGCACGATGGCATCGGCCTTTTGCAAATCGTCATCCCAGACGCCCATGGCCTGATTCGTCAGCGCGCACGCGAGTTTCACGTCTCCGTATGCGGCCACAAGCGCCGGATGCGACGGCCGCCCCGCCAAGGGAAAATTTTCACTCGCGCGCACGGTATGCACGCCGTACAATGCTTCCGCCGGTACGGGCTTCTCACCGATCAGGTCGCGCTCTACGCGATATGTCGAACCTTTCGATGCCGTGGATCAATCTCCCAATAGTGGTTGGTGGTTGGTGGCTGGTGGTTGGTGGTTTGGCGTTATAATTTCCTTTCAAGCGCTCGAATCAGGCCGTTCAAAAGACGGCCAACGGTTTCCGTGCATTCTCGAATTTCGGCATGTTGTGCCGGGGCGAAAAAGGCCAGACGCCTGGCGATTTCCGCTTGGGTTCGCACTTCCATTAGAGAACCGCGCGCCATCGAAAGACGATTGAGAAACTCTTTCGTGGACCGGCGCCCCTGACCTTCCGCAATGTTTGAAGGAACGGATATCGCAGCCCGGCGGAGCTGGTTCGTCAGACCGTATATCTCGCCCCTTGGAAATGATCGCGTGTGATCGTAAACAAGCGTCACCAATTCCATGGCCTGTTGCCAAACTTCCTATTGTTCGTGATGCGTAACCGTCATTCCCGGTCTCTTGCCAGCCACCAGCCACCCAATTCTCAGTGTTCAAAAACCATTTTCTTCACTTCGATTCCATCAATGGCGGCGAGTTTATCGGCAAGTTCGAAACAGACCGCTTCATCTCCGTACATTTCGAGCAGGACGATGCCGTTGGGCGAACAGACGTTCTCGACTTCGTGCAGGCCAAGGCGGGTCTTGATGTTGCAGCCGTACTGCGAGAAGAGTTGCTGGACTTCCGCCACTTTGCGAAGCCGGTCGGTGATGTGCACGCCCAGAATGATATGTTTGTTCATTGCGGTTTCTCCATGTTGCCGGTTGGATGGTTTCAGCAAAACACGTCGCGCTTTCCTTCGCGCACTTTAGCCAAAAGTTTTTCAGATGTATTTCGCTGCCGATCATTCATGCGCGCGAGCGTCTCGGCAATGAGTTTTTCGCCGGCCTCGCGCGTTTCGGGCGACGCGTAGTCAATCAAGTACTCTTGGAACGTGGACAAAGCATTCGGATCGCAGTGGTTTTTGATGTCGCCGGGCTTGGCCATGTCCATGAAGTCCTGGCCAGTCCGTCCGAGGCGGTAGCAGGCGGTGCAGAACGACGGAATATAGCCGAGCGAGGCCACGTCGCGGATGACCTCGTCGAGGGAACGGTGATCGCCAAGCGAAAATTGCTCGCTGACGGCAATGGGATCGCCTTCGGTGTAGCCTCCGGGATTCGTTCGGCTGCCCGCGGAAATCTGCGACACGCCGAGCGCAAAGGTTTCGCGGCGGATGTTCGCCGTTTCGCGCGTGCTCATGATGATCCCCGTGTACGGCACCGCCAGACGGAGGATCGCGACAATCTTGCGGAAATCGAGGTCGCTGACGGCGTGCGGCGGATGCAGGGCGATGTCGGAACCCGTCGCCGGTTCGAGGCGCGGCACGCTGATTGTGTGCGGTCCGACACCGAAACGCTCCTCCAGATGGGCGATATGCTGCATCATGGCAAGGATTTCGAAACGCCAGTCGAACAGTCCGAACAGGACGCCGATGCCGACATCGTCAATGCCGGCCTGCATGGCGCGGTCCATGGCGGTCACGCGCCAGTCGTAATTCTTCTTCTTGCCGCCGATGTGCATCTTGGCATAGGTTTCGCGATGATACGTTTCCTGGAAAAGCTGGTACGTGCCGATCTTGGCCGCTTTGAGTTGCCTGAACTCGTCGAGCGTAAGCGGGGCGACGTTGGCGTTGACGCGGCGAATCTCGCCGTTGCCGCTTCGCGTGGCGTAAATCGTCTCGATGCTCCGGAGGACATACGAAAAGCCCTCCTCCGGATAGGATTCGCCCGCGACAAGGAGCACGCGCTTGTGGCCCTGTTCGACGAGCACCTTGATTTCGTGCGCAATCTCTTCCTGTGAAAGCGCACGGCGTTTCACAGCCTTGTTGCGTGCCCGGAATGCGCAATAGAGACATTCGTTTCCGCACAGGTTGGAGATGTAGAGCGGGGCAAACAAGACAAGCCGCTTGCCGTAGATTTCTTCTTTGACCTGCCGGGCCGTGGCGAACAACTCGCCCAGCAGTTCCGGGTCGCTGATCGCCATCAGCACGGCCACATCGGAAGCCGGAAGCCCCTTGAGCGTCTTTGCCTTGGCGAGAATCTCGCGCACGCGCGCGCCGTCATGTCGAGCGCCCGCTTTCAGTGTTTCCTCGATTTCGCCTTCCCGAATGGGAACGGCATCGGGATTGGCAGTGGTTTCCATCGAATGCCCCGTCCTTTCTTCCAAACTACCGGCCGGGCGCAAGGGGTATCTCGAACGAGAACTCCGCCCATTGTCCGGGTTCGGAATCCGCCCAGATCCGGCCGCCATGCAACTGAATGATTCGCCACGTCGAATACAAGCCGACCCCCGTTCCCTTGCGCTTGAGCAATTCGGGGGTCCGCAAGCGCGAGAACTTCCGGAAAAGCCGGGGTTTCTCCTCGGGCGGAAAACCGGGGCCTTCGTTCCACACAGAGACTCGCAATCGGCCGTCCACCGTGTGGGCACGAATCCGTATCCGGCCCTCGCGCTTTCCATATTTTACGGCATTTCCAAGCAGATTTACCATGACCACGGTCATCAGGGCTGGATCGCATTGCAGACTCAAGGGGGCTTCCGGGCAATCTTGCTCGATGGTCATCCCCGCGTCCTGTGCTAGACTGTCCACGATGACCAGCGCCGGATCGATCACGTCGGTCCTGAAATCCACATTGGATTGATATTTTGCCTCCAGTTCGTTGCTTTCCAGTCGGGACAGGCCGATATATTCCTCGACCATTCCCAGTAGATACTGGGCCTTTTTCACCATGCGGCCCAGTTTTTCACGTTGGGAATCGGTAACCGGACCGAACATGCCGCTCTCAAGCGAATAGATGTCCATCACGATGGACGCCAGCGGACTCTTCAATTCATGGCTGACAAAGCCCAGTATCTCGAAATAGGCGCGGTTGACCGCATGCAACCGCTCAATCCGCCATGCCTTTTCGATGGTCTGCCCCAGGCGTTCGGCGATGGCTTGATGAAGACGGACGTGATGCAAGTCGTATGCATGGGGCTGACGCGCACTTCGAAAAAGAAAACCAATCGGGCGTTCCTCCACCCAAATCGGACACGTCATGCTCGACCGTATGCCCTCATGAAGAATGGCGCGCGTGGACGCGCTGTCCGGATGTTCGCGCGCATATTGCTCCAAGTCGTTGATAATCCGCGGCGTGCCGGTTTGGAGCACCTCTTTGAGGGAACTCCCCTCGATGTCCTGTGCAAACCCATTTTTCAAAAAAAGCGGTTCGTAGACGGCCTTGGCCCAATAGGCAACGACCCGACGTCCATCCTCCTCAATAAAGGCCAGTCCCAAACGGTCGCAAGGAATAATGCCCCGTGTCGCCTCGAAAGCAAAGGTCATGATGTCGTCGAGCGACTGGCCCGCCGCAATCTTGCGGTTCACTCGGTTCAACACGATCTTTTCTTCCGGAGAAAATGCGACGCCCTCGTCGTCCATCGAAATGTACTCGATGACGGGAACCTTATCTAGTGCTTTTTTGCCGCTTTTTCGCATGACATCCGCGTGCGGTTATGCAAGCGCTCCTATTGCCCGAGTCACGCTCAGGCCTTTCTTTATAAAAACACAAACATAATACAGACAGCCGGAATTCCCGGCTATCGGCGGGTGTTATTCAAGGGGGTTGTACAAACCATCAAACTATTGTACTCTTTCGGTCGAACCTTTTTCGCATTCGACAAGGAAAGGCCGCTTGTGAAAGAAGCCGATTTCAGGAGAAATGTTTGACATGAAACGATATTTGCTCATAACGGTGTTGGCGCCGATTCTGGCGGCGTGTATATGGGGTTGCCACAAATCCGCGACCGAACCGGGTGTCGCACCACCGTCCGCCATCGTCAAAGCCGCCACCGAAAAAGTCGTCATGCAAACCGTTCAAACCTCCGAGGAGGCCGCCGGCACGGTCCGATCGAAGGCTTTTGCCACGATTCAGAGCAAACTCATGGGCCATATTCGGGCCATTCATGTAAACGAGGGACTTCCCGTAACGACCGGCATGTTGTTGATTGAGATTGATGACCGCGAAGCGACCGCGCAGGTCAAAAAAGCTGAAAGCGGATTGTTGGAAGCCCAAAGCGCCTTGCAGGAAGTCGAAAAGGGTTATGGCGGCGCCCAAGCCGCACGGGAAGCGGCCGTGGCCAATCAGAACCTTGCCAACGCGACGCTGGAACGTCTCAAAGGACTGGCCCAGAACGAGGCGATCAGCCGACAAGCCTACGACGAGGCCGAAGCCAAGCAAAAAGCGGCCGCCGCCGCCTACAACCAGGCCGATCAAGCGCTCAAATCGTTCGATGCCAAACGCGCCGAGGCCGCCGCGCGGATTGAACGGGCGCAAGCCGAACTGGCCAACGCCCAAATCCTGCTCGGATGCACTCGCATTGTCAGCCCCATGGACGGCATTGTCACACGCAAGTTCGCCGAAGTGGGTGATTTGGCCACGCCGGGCATGCCGCTGCTCGAAATCGAAGACAACCAGGCGTACCGTCTTGAAGCAAATGTGGACGAAAGCCGGGTCGGCCGTTTCCGGATCGGCGACGCGATTTCGGTCCTGATTGACGCCTTGGGCAACGAGCCCATCGCCGGAACCGTATCCGAGGTGACGCCATCGTCCGATCCGGGCAGCCACACGTTTGTCGTGAAGGTGTCCCTGCCCGCGGCGCCCAACCTACATTTCGGCTTGTTTGGCCGGGTACGTTACATTTCGGGCGAGAAAAAGGCGCTGACTGTGCCCGTTTCAGCGGTGACCGAACGGGGTCAGTTGACGGGCGTGTTCGTGGTAGGCGACGATCATATCGCCCGGCTGCGGCTCGTCAAGACGGGCAAGCCCTACGGCGAACGGATCGAAGTGTTATCGGGTTTGAGCGATGGAGAGACGATCGTTACGGGCAATCTCGGGGCCGTCCAGGACGGCGTCCGCATCGAATCATGAAGGCGGGGGTTTCCATGAAGACGCAGGGACTTGCAGGTAAAATCGCCCATGTATTTATTGATTCGAAACTCACCCCGCTCATGATCGCCGCGTCCCTCCTGCTGGGTCTGGGCGCGGTGGTGCTGCTGCCCCGTGAGGAAGAACCGCAAATCGTCGTGCCGATGATTGACATCTTCGTGCAGATGCCGGGGGCCGGCGCGAAGGAAATCGAAGAGCGCGTCACAAAACCCATGGAAAAGTTGCTTTGGGAAATACCCGGCGTCGAGTACATCTACTCGACATCCAGTCCCGGCGCGGCGTTCGCCGTGGTGCGCTTCTATGTCGGCGAAAACGAGGAAGACGCAATTGTCCGCCTCAACCAGAAAATGTTCTCGAATTTCGACATTATCCCGCCGGGTTGCAGCCAGCCGCTTATCAAGCCACGCTCGATCGACGACGTGCCCATTCTGGCGCTGACGTTGTCGAGCGAACGATATGACCATTTCACGTTGCGGCGCGTCGCGGCGCAGTTGCACGACGCCATCAAGGAAGTCGCGAACGTGTCGGAAGTCAAATTGATCGGCGGCCAGCGGCGGCAGGTCCGCGTGGTCCTCGATCCGGCGAGGATGGCCGCGTACGGCGTCGCGCCGGCAACGATTATTCCCATGTTGAGCCGGGCCAACGCACAGAACGCCGCGGGCAGTTTTTCCGCCGGAAACCGTGAGTTTCTCGTTGAAGCAGGCGGTTTCCTGAAGAACGCCGACGAGGTGGGCGCGGTCGTAATCGGCGTCTTTGACAAACGGCCGATTTATCTTCGCGACGTTTCGGAAATTCTCGACGGCCCGGAGGAGGCGGCGAATTATGTCTTCAACATCGAAGGTCCGGCAAGCGCGCACAGCCACGTGCTGGGCCGCCCGGAAAAAGGCGCCGAATCATCCGGGCCGGCGCCCGCCGTAACCATTTCGGTGGCCAAGCGCAAGGGCTCCAATGCCATTACCATCGCGGATCATGTCATTGAAAAGGTGCGCGCATTGCAAGGCACGGTAATCCCGTCGGACATTCAGATCACGGTTTCGCGCAACTATGGTGAAACGGCCCAGGAAAAATCGAACGAACTGCTGTATCACATGTTTCTGGCCGTCGTGTCGGTCGCCATCCTGATTGCGTTCGTCTTGGGCGTCCGCGAATCGGGAACGGTGGCGATCGCAATACCGGTTACGCTGGCGTTGACGCTGGTGGTTTTCTATTTCTACGGCTACACGCTCAACCGCGTGACGCTCTTTGCTTTGATCTTCTCGATCGGCATTCTGGTGGACGACGCGATCGTCGTCGTTGAAAACATCGTGCGCCATTACCATCTGCCCGAAAACAAGGGACGCCCGGTTATCGAAATCGCCGTGGACGCGGTGGACGAGGTCGGCAATCCGACACTGCTTGCCACGGCGGCCGTCATCGCGGCGATCCTGCCGATGGCCTTTGTGCGCGGACTCATGGGACCGTACATGGCGCCCATTCCGGTCGGCGCATCCGCGGCGATGATCTTCTCGGTCATTGTGTCATTCATGGTAACGCCGTGGGCCGCGTACCGCCTCCTTCGCGCCGAAACACCGCACAAGCCCAAGCGGTCATGGTTCCGTCGAATGCAGCGAACGGCAGGGACGCCGTCCCTCCCGCCGGAATCGGACATCGCGATGCGAACGGCGGAAACGCCGTCCCACGCGCACAGTGAAGGCGCTCTTGACCGCCTTTATCGTCGCGTCATGGATCCGTTGATTCACCGCCCCATCCTGCGTTACGGATTCCTGGTCATGGTGTCGCTTTTACTGCTCGCGGCGTGTTCATTGGTGCCGTTGTCTAAGGTGCTTGTCAAAATGCTGCCCTTCGATAACAAAAGCGAATTCCAGGTCATCATTGACATGCCCGAAGGGACCACGCTCGAACAAACCGCCACGGCCACGCGCGCCATCGCCGACTATCTGCGGACCGTTCCCGAAGTCGCCAACATGCAAACCTACGTCGGAACGGCATCCCCGCACAACTTCAACGGGCTTGTCCGCCATTATTTCCTGCGCAGCAACCCAAATGAAGCCGACATCCAAGTCAATCTCGCGCCCAAGGAAGCCCGCGCTGCACAGAGCCACGATATCGCCAAGCGTGTCCGGCCCGGCATTCAGGCCGTCGCCGAACGGTTCGGCGCGCGCGTAAAAGTCGCCGAGGTGCCGCCGGGCCCGCCCGTGCTGCAAACGCTTGTCGCGGAAGTGTACGGCCCCACGTACGAGCGGCAAATCGAAGTCGCGCGCAAGGTCCGCGAAATCTTCGAACAGACCGAAGGCGTGGTGGACACCGACTGGTACGTGGAAGATGACCAGACGAAAATCCACTTTGACATTGACCAGGAAAAGGCTGCCCTGAACGGTATCTCCGTTGAACAGGCCGGCCTCACCCTGCGCACCGCACTGGAAGGCACGGGCGTGGGCCTGATTCACCAACCCAAGGAAAAGGAGGACGTGGCGATTATGCTGCGGCTCGACCGTGCGCATCGGTCGAGCGTCGAGGACCTAAAAGCAATCAAAGTGGCCGGCGACAAGGGGAATCTCGTGTCGCTCGGCGAGATCGTGAAAATCACCGAGACCATTCAGGATAAAAGCATCTACCACAAGAACCTGATGCCCGTGGTCTATGTGACCGGCGACGTCGGCGGCGTCGCGGAAAGCCCGGTGTACGTCATCTTTACACTGATGAAGCGTGTCGCCGCGCTCGTCATGCCCGAAGGCTACCCTGTCGAGCAGTACTCGACTCGACAGCCGTTTTCAACCGATAAAATCGCGATCAAATGGGACGGCGAATGGTTCGTGACCTACGAGGTTTTCCGCGACATGGGCCTGGCCTTTGCCGCCGTGCTCGTGCTGATCTTCATCCTCGTCGTCGGCTGGTTCCAGTCGCTCAAGACCCCCTTCGTGATCATGGCCGCGATCCCGTTTTCGCTCGTGGGGATTCTACCCGCGCACTGGCTCATGGGCGCGTTTTTCACCGCCACCTCGATGATCGGATTCATCGCGGGCGCCGGGATCGTCGTCCGCAACTCGATCATCCTGGTGGACTTCATCGAACTCCGGCTGAAAGAAGGCATGCCGCTTGCCGACGCGGTGGTGGATGCCGGCGCCGTGCGCTTCCGCCCCATGCTTCTGACCGCCGCCGCCGTCATCGTCGGATCGTCCGTGATCCTGTTCGATCCCATCTTCCAAGGCCTCGCCATCTCCCTCATGGCCGGCGAAGTCGCCTCCCTGCTCCTCTCCCGCATGGCCGTCCCGATTCTTTACTACCTCTCCCGCCGGCATGAAGTCGCGTAGGGGCGATCAATGCGGCAATAGGAAATCAGGCGCCATCCGCTGCAACGATACACACAACCTATCGAGACTGCGACAGGTTCGCCGTGCAACATCCACATTCCACTTTTCCCAGACGAAAAGGCCAAGCACCCCATTGTAGTCTGGCCCTTGCCGCATCTGCCCCGTTTGTTGTCTTACCCCGCTTACAACCGCGCGAGGGCTTTTTTGAGTCGGGCCTCGGTGAGGATCATCGAACGGACGGTATGGTAGTTGATCTTCCATGCGTGGGCCATGTGGTCCCAGATCAGGTTGTTGTTCTCGTCGAAGAGGGGCCACCATTCGCCCACCTCGTGGTTGATCATCACGTCCATGACGAAGCGATGCACGTTCTCGTAGGCATCGAGGTATTTCTCGTCGCCAAATAACAGATAGGCGTCCATCAGTCCTGTCAGGCATTCGGACTGCTGCCAGAATTCCTTGTTACGCTCGCGGGCCGGGCCGTCGTGCGGTCCCTCGCAAAAGACGCCGCCCTTGTTCCAGTCTATCCCGTAGGTCACACAGTGGTCGAATATCTTCCGGAGCCGTTCCTTGTAGGGCGCAATGTCCAGTCCAAGAACCTCAACCGCCAAGAGAAACAACCACGCAAACTCGACATTGTGCCCAAAACTGGTGTTGTTCATGGGACGCCCTTCCTCGTCGTCCACGTCGCGGTCCGCTCCCCAGACGTCCTTGAATAAAATTGCGCGCAACGGCTTCCAGTCAAGCGAGAACTGGGCGATGCCGGTACCGAATTCCGGGTGCATGACGCGGTCGAAAAGGATTCGGATGACTTCGAGGGTTCGTTCCTTGTGGCGCGGATTGCCTGTGGCGGCATAAAGATTTGTGAAGGCTTCCATCAGGTGCATATGGACGTCGTACGATTTCCGGTCGCCGCCATACACACCGGGCCGCTTTTTTGCCCAGTCGCGCTCAAGAAATTCATAGTAGCCGCCGGCATAATTGTCCGCCGCCTCGGTTTGAAGGACTTGGTAGGTCTTCAGCGCCCATTCAAGGCCGCGCGGGTCGTTCGATGCACGGGCGTACTCCGACAGGCAGTAAATTCCAAATGATTGCCCGTAACCGATCTTGCTCTGGTTGACCGGCGTGCCGTCGCGTTCGGTCGTCCAAATCCATCCACCGAATTCGTGGTCCCAGAAATGTTTGATGAGAAATTCGACACCCTGCCTTGCACTGTCGAGAAAGTACCCGCCGCCGAGTCCGGCCCGATGCGCCGACGACGCGGTGTAGATCATGCGCGTCTGGCAGATGAGCGTCTTGAGCGTTTCACCCGTCGGGTTGCCGTTCCGGTCGAGATAAGTCAGGAATCCGCCGTATTCCTTATCCTCGCCATGCGTCATCCAAAACGGAATCAACTCGTTGTGCAGATGATGCGAAACTTCTTTCAGGAACAATTCCAAGCGCGCTTTTGTCGTCATGTTGCAAATCCTTGAACTCCGTTCATTTCTTTGCCCACCGTGAAGAAATCCAAGGAAAGTCTAAGCCTCCGGACGCCAAAAGGCAAACTTTGAAATGTCCGGGCGGGAATTGAAGACTAACACCACGAGCCGCGTCGAGAGGACAAAAAACTCCTCGCCGACATTCCCATGCCGCGCATCATCCACTAAAGGATTGTCTTTTTTGCCACTCTCGCACGCGGCTCGTGATTACACTTGGATTGTACCACATTTTTTGAAAAATGCAAGTGGGCGAATTGTTGCAACCCCTGTCAAACCTTCGGGCGATTTTTCGTTTCCGGGGGGCCAACGCGAATCGCCGACCATTTCCATGCGTCCGCCTCTTTGCGAAAGAGAAACACGAGATCGCCGCGGGTCGTGCCAAGGTCAAAGCGCACGGGATACACGGCCACCTCCGATCCGCTCATTGAGAAATGCACATCTTCGGCGGTCAGGGTTACGGTTTTCATCATTTCCGGCCAGATCAGGGCGAGTTCGGCGCGGGTTTCGCCCTGCGCGCCGGAGAAGGAGTCCGTACACATCCGCAATACCGCCTCGACATCTTTCTTTTCCCATGCCGACAGGATCCCGGCAAGAATCGGGCGCAGCGCTTCGACGGTTTCGGGCGGCGCGGGATCGTCCACAACGGGCGGTTTCATGACCTGCGTCGCCGATGGATCGGCCGCATAGGCCTTTTCGGGCGACTTGGACGCCGTGGACGCGGGCGGCGCCGCCGACGGCGATGGACTTTCCTTGCCGCAGCCCCGTAATCCGCATCCGGCCATGGACAATGCCGCAAGAATCAACAGAAAACCAATCGCCGTTCGCATAGGGTCTCTCCCTTTTCATTTTCATGCACACACCGCGTCTTCGGCAAACCAACGCTTCCAAATTACCGTTTGCACAGGGCGAATTCAATGCGGCTAATATTGTTCGGTATCGGGCCGCCATGCGTAACCGGTATAGCCGCGGAGGCGTGCGATGGTAAAGACCTTGACGAGCGTGCGCTGCCGGTAGACGTTGACGACTTCGATACCGTCGAGTCTTTCGAAGGCGCCGAGGGCGAGGGCCTTCTCGATGCGGGGTTGGGCCACTTCGGGCGGGTCGCCAACGATAAACAGGGCATCGCGCCCGACAAGCGCCTCCCATCCGCCCCATAGGTCGTACTGGTTGTACCGGCGATCGCCTAGATTCACGCAATAAGTTCGTGGCCGGCCTTCCGTATAGAATGCGGCCCATGCGACAAACTGGTAGTTCTCGCTGCAGATGAACGGCGCGCTCGGATCGTCTGTTCGCACGTGTTTCGACAGCGTGCGGCCCAATTCGCGGCCTCCAAAGAGACGGTTGGTCGGTTCCTTTTTTGCGCGGAAATGCAACGGCCCAAGGTAGACGTTTTCAATCCGGGCATTTTCGGGCGCGAACCGGGCCGAAGCTCGGTACAGCCATTCGGTCGTTCGCGAAAACACACCCACCAGACAGCCCAGAATCACGCCGGCATAGAGCAGCTTTCGCATGCGGGAAGTGCGTGGACGGTCGTGCCACGCCCACGCAAACGCGATGACGGCCGACAGATACGCGCAAATGGGCCAGTTCGGCTCGGTCTTGCGCGTGAACGCGACCAACGCATAAAAGCCGAACAGGATCATCGTGCAGAGAAACAGATACGCCGCGTCCTTTTTCAATGCCGAAGGCCGAAGGCCGAGGGACGGAGGTTGCAAGCCAGAAGCCTTTTCCTGTTCGTACCCGAACCCGTTATCATCCCCCATGTTCGTTTTTACCCCTACGATCCCGGAAACCCATGGCCTGAAAAGATTGGCCTTCTTCGCCATGACGACCATGGCCCATGCGAAGAAACCGAAGAGAATCGGCGAAACGATGCCGAGTTGGCCGCCAACAAACTCCAGGACATGGCCGATGGTCTTTCCAAAGGATTTTTCTCCGCGTGTTCCGATGCTTGCCGTGTGACGCACGGATACCCAGTCGTGGGCGACATTCCAATAAACCACGGGGATCATGGCAAGGAACATAATGCCCAGCATGAGATACGGTCCGGGACGGCGCAGCCATCCGCGGTCGAACAAGATCAGATAGGCCAGGAAGGACACGACAAGCGCCAGCATGGTGTATTTGGTCAGCATGCCCAAGCCGAGCGCCACGCCCGTGATCAGCCACCAGCCCCTATCGCCGGAAATGGCGCGGTGAAACGAATACATCGCGAACGCCCAGAAAAAGGCCATGGGCGCATCTATGGTCAACATCACCGATCCGGCCCAACTTGAGGTCATTGCGAGCGACATGCACGCGGCCACCAGCGCGGTGGATTCGCGGCGGGTGATTCGTCGCGCGAGCGCATGGATGAACACGAGCGTGCCCGACGCGAAGAGCGCCGCGCCGGAACGGATGGCCGCTTCGCTTGTGCCCCCGATGCGCGTGAGCAGCGCAATGATCCAAGCGATCATCGGCGGCTTGCTGTAATAGCCCCAGTCCAGATGACGCGACCAGTCCCAGTATTGCGCCTCGTCGCCCGCAAGACCCAGGTGGGTCATGTGGACAAATGCAAGATTGCCGAATGTCCACAGGGCGAGAACGGCCCAAAAAGCCTTGCGATCACGCGAAATGCCCTGTGAACAATGATATTTAGCACGATTCATGATCAAAGCGGTTTGTAGCGCATCTCAAATCGAACGGTAACGTCGGGATTTTGCGGAAGCGCCAAGGCGATCCGCGATAACACGCCGGACTTCTGATTGGCCTTGCAGGCATCTTCGAGCCGCTCGACCGAAAAGGCGCCCTGGCTTGCTGAAATTTCCAAGACGCCGTTATCGGCGGCGATTCGCGCCAAGCGTCCCTCCACTTCGACGCGTTGCCATGTCGCAAAGGCCTCCTCGACCGGTACGCCGCCGCCGGTGAAAACAAACCGGTCCTCGAGAAGAAACCGATCCGTGCCCAGCGTGGCCGTCCGCGAGGCCTCGGCCAGTCCGGGGACATCGTAGGCCTTTTCAAAGCGGATATGAACGCTTTTTTCACCCGTGCGCTCCATGGTTCCGCAATGTTCCCTGCCTCGCGCCTGCAAAGCGCCGCCGATGCGGGGAACGCTGTGCCCATAGGAATTTGCAAAGACGTTATCGTAGCGTTTTCCGCCGAAATAGCTCGCACTATAAAGGCCACGTCCCGGATCGCAAAGAAACACCCGGCCATCAACGGCGAGGATAAAACTGCCGACGTCATTATGGTTATGCGGCTCGTCGTTATGCCCTGCCTTAATGGCCAGCGCAAACGGCGCCAAGATGAAACGCGCAATGCCGGAAACGGGCATGAAAACGTCTTCAAGCGCCGGCTCGGGCGCGTCGGCGCCGTCCCACCACGCAAGATTGCGCAACGACGAACTCAGACGCCAGTCGGTCATGTCTGACGCAAGCCCCAGCAAGGCGGTCGCGCCGTGCCGTTCCGCAAACCGCGCGGCGAGGAACGGGCGGACCGAGGATCGCTCCTCGGCATCGGCGAAACTGGCATACAGCCCGTTGCCGAGATAGGCCGCAAGCGGATAACGCGCGATGGCCGCCAGCTTCGGATTGGCCATCAGGTCCATGGCGCCCTTGGTCCGTTCCCGCAGCATTTCGGCAAATCCCACGAAATGAATCAGTCCGTAATTCCAGTACCCGATTCCCTCCAGACAGCCGCCGTCCGCCTCGAAGGCATTTGCGATGAACCGATCCAGTTGCGCAATGACCGAAGTGATTGCATTTTCGAGTCGTCCGGGGTCGTCCTCCAACAACAGAAAAACCTGGCCGACGGATCCCGCGCAAACACCGGTCCAGTTGTTGCGGCCGCCGCCCCATGAGTATTCACCGGCGTGCTTGAGATACGGATCGCAAATGCGCGCACGTATCTCGTCGCGGACGCGCGCCCGTATCTCGTCGTTCAGGTTTTCGCCCAACAACGACAACACATGGGCGAGTTCGCATCCGGTTTCCGCGGCGAAAAGGTCTATATATCCCTTGCCCTTGGACTCGTGCGCGGGCAACACCCACGTGCTCTCCTCGCAGATGTTCCAGAGCAGATCGCTGACCCGGTTGATGCGTTCCTCAGACGGATCAGCCCATGCGCTTAAAACCGACTGGGTAAGCAGGGTGCGTTTTTCAAAATAGGGCCTCTCATAGGGAAAACGTTCACCCGCCACGCGAAATCGGCGATATAATGTGTACGTCGTTTCGGGAATGGTACGGACGGCATCCGCCGCGCGAGCCCATCGTAGCAGTGCGGCCCCGTGCGAAGTTTCTAACCATTCCCCCGGTGTTTTTGCCGCCAGTTCGGGAAGCAGAACCGGTCCGGCCGCGCCTAATGGCATGCCTAATGGCGAATCAGCCCCTCCTCCATTGGCATCCAAAGTCGTTATCGCCTTTCCATGTTGGCATCCCGCGGATGCAAACGCAATAAACAATACAATAATGCCCTTCGTCATGTGTGTTTTCATGGCGCCACTATAGACGCGGGGACTGCTTGAATCAAGTCATGGAGGTTTCAATATCCACGCAACGGTGCGGCTCCGAATGCCGATTCGGCAGGGCATTTTCGATCGCATTCTGTTTTCATGCTATGAAAATCGTCCCATTATGATGTTGCGTTTTCGATTCCCCTTGACCGCAATAGTATAAAATGGACGCCATTCACCTAGGAAAAATTCGATGGATGAAACGATACAGCGTCATTGTCATGAATTAAACCGCTGCAATCAGCGGGGCGGGCGCATGTTGTCCGTGTTCGATCTGATCGAAGCGCAGACGATCGATCTGGAACTTGCGTCGAGGCTGATGGCGGGCATCACGCGGGGCGCATCGTTCATGGTGGGCGCCCGTCCGGGCGGCGCGGGCAAGACGACGGTCATGTGCGCGTTGCTGAACCTTGTGCCTCCGGATTGCCGGTTGATGGCGGCGACTCCGCCGGCCATCCAGGCGGCTTTGCCGGCCACGCCGGACGCAAAGGTCTGCTACATTTGCCACGAAATCGGCCCTGGGCCGTATTTTGCCTATTTGTGGGGCGGCGGATTGCGCGCCTATTGCGCGCTTGTGGACAAAGGCCATGTCCGCGCGACCAATCTGCACGCAGACGATCTTGCCGAGGCGCGCGCTCAAGTGTGCAATGAAAACGGCGTACCCGCCGCGCATTTCAACGCCTTTCACTATATCGTTTTTCTGCGTGTTCGTGGTGGTTATCCGGCGACAAGACGCTGGATCGCAAAAGTGTATGAAAGCGACGGCCTGTCGTCGCATCGGCTGGTATATGACGCATCGAAGGGGGGACTTTGCGGGAACTTTTCCGATCCGTCCCGGATCGTCCAGTGCCGGGCATTTCTCGAAAAGACGCACACGTCCGGCGTGCGCACGATTGAAGCGACCCGCGCCGCGTTGATCGCGCACTGGCCCGACTTGGCCTGAACGTCACGGCATCAACTGGATGTCATCAATGGCGACGCGGACGCCCCTGTCGCCACAGGGATCGAAACGGAGCGCGGTAATATTGCCGCGCCAGCGGGGACATGCCTTGAGATCCACGGTATAGAGGTGCATTTGGCCGTCGGCAATGAGCGGAAACGAGGCGCTGGCGGCTTCGCTGGTGGCCGCGCTGCTGATTGACCAGAACAGTTGCGCGCGGGCATCGGGTTTCAGCGTGCCCTCCAGTTGCATGTTGAACGTGGCCTTCGTGAATTGGGCGGCCTTGATTCCATGGGTTTCCACGACGAGGGCGGGATCGTCGTTGGTCGTGTCGAAAAGGAGTTTGCCGTCTTCACAGCGCACATTCGCCACGCCCATCATGGCTTTCCAGCCGGCATCGGGTGTGTCGAAGGTCCACGCGCTGACGGACGGGCGCGCGGGATAGTCGTATGGTCCAAGACCGATATCGGCCGGTCCCACATTGACGGGCCAGAGCCGAGCATTGCCCACGCCGAAGACGCGCCGCACGGCTTCCAGCATGTCGAAACCGAATTCGACGCACGGTTCGATATAACTGCCCTCCCCCCACTCGTTCACCGGGCCTAGCACAACAAGCGGCTTGTTGTTTTCGATGGCAAACGCATGGGCGGATTCCAGGAGTTGCTCGAACAGGAGCGCCGTGCGGCCTTCGATCACGAACGCCTTGTCGCCATGCCACGGACGGGAATCCCAGCCCGTGTCCACGACGGGATAATAGGCCAAGGGCTTGGCTTGCGCGTTTTTCCTATCCCATTCAATCTTCGATCCCCGAACGACATTGAGATACGGCATTCGCTTCAGGGCCATGGCGCGGTCATGATCGCCGCCCCACTCGTGGTACGTCGTAATGCCGGTATATCCCTCATTTTCAAGATTTTTTATGCCGGCCGGCGAAAAATCGTAGCCCATGGCCACGAACGTAATCCCATCGTAACCGGCCGCCCGCGCCATCTCCTGCGATTCGTTCATGGCCTGTTTGACCGCATCGGAACCGCCTAGATCGCGGCGGACATTCGACGGCGCCCAAATGAACACAGCCGGCTTGCCCTCGATCCGGTAATACGCCGGCAGGTTGAAATACCGGTCAATCCATTCTTTTGTTACGGCGCGCCAGTCTTCGGCGGAATGCGTATTGGGCGGATTATGGTTTGCCCACATGATGGCGACTTTGAGCATGTCGCGGTAACGGGCTTTTCTGTAGGCTTCGAACCAATGCGTGAGACTCTGGCCGCCTTGGCACCAATACCAGTCCACGAGAAAACACGAGATCCCGTTTTCAACGGCCCACTTGATCTGCCAGTCCACGCATTCGGGTTTCGATTCGTCATAATAGCCCAGCGCGGGCTTGCGAATCGGCGCCGTGCGCCGGATGCAATCCCATTTCGCGTCAGAATCCCATCCCGGAAAATAATAGGCGCAGACATCCACGTCGCTCTTGACCGGCACGGGCCGCGGGGGATAGTCGGCCTTGTTCAGAAACATGGACTTGGTAAAATTGAGTTTACCCTCGATGGTCTTGCCCGTGCCGACGCGAAGATACACGCGGTGTTCCATGGCTATCGGGGTCGAAACGGTCCAGAACAACGACGCGGATTCGCCGTACTCCAGCGGCGGCACTTCGCTTTCGGGCGTGGATCCCGGCACGAAACGCAAGTCGGGCGAAACAACCATGCGCGCTGGCGTGGGCTCGCTTTTCGCGGCGCCGATATTGGCTACCCTAGCCAAGATGCGGCAGGGCGTGCTGGTGCGGCTCAAGGCATTTTCAAATCCGAGATAAGTGACGGCCAACTCGGCCGGTCCCCGGGGTTCGCCCACAACGGCGATCGCATCGAGTTTCACCTTGCCTTTCGGCAGCCGGATGCCGATGGCATGAACGCCGTCGCGCCATTCCGGGATTCCCTGCATTTCCACGTTGTAGATGCGCGGTTCGGGACCGCCGCGCACATTGAATTCCGCCGACTGCGGCCCCACCACGCCCTCGGCCCCCCAAAGGATCGCCCCCACTCCGTCCGAATCCGCTTGCAACGTGACCGAAATCCAGCCCTTGTCGTGCACGGCCAGGTTGAGCGGCGGGGAGTAGAGATCAGACGATTTTGGACTTATGGTCCACGGCGTCACATCACCGTTGAAGGTCCATTCGAAGGTGGAATCCGAGGGAGCCGCCCCGCCGCCCCACTCGGCAATTCGAATCTTGTCAATCTCGAAATGCGCGCCATTGTAGAGATCCAGCCGGAGTTGCCGGATGGTCTTTTCCGTCTGCCAGAACGGCACGATGATGATATCCTGGGTCTGCCCATTGCCTTCCACGTTGAACCGGAGGCTTTTCTCCTGGCTGAATCCCCCGTGCGGTCCAGTTGTTTCACCTGTCCAGAACAATTCACCCTGGCCATCCCGGTTTGCGATCAGCCGAATCGCCACGTATTGCCACGGCTTGGCCTCGAATTCCAACCCGGATATCGAAAAGAACGGATCCCGGTCAATAGCATCCGCGCAGAGTTTGCCGTTTTCGACGGACACATTCGCCAGATAGGCATTCGCCGTCCAGCCCTGCGCGTCGGTATCGAAGGTCCATTCAGGCAATTCGGCCATGCCTGCCGACACGATTGCACCCGCCAACGCCATCATCCACATTATCACTGCCTCCGTCGTTTCCAACGTTTTACCATGCAACACCAACTCCATTATAACGGCCGGACGCCGGACTTGGAAATCCCCGGTTCCCAGGAATGCGCATCCATGAGATACAATACGCAAAAAAGGCACGGCATCATGAATCGCGATTGGCTGGAAACGGCTCTGCAAAAGGAAACGCTGCTCAAGGATCTGCTCTCGGCCCAAGGAGCAATCGTCGTGGCGTATTCGGGCGGCGTGGATTCGACTTATCTGGCCGACGTTGCGCACGAGACGCTCGGCGATCGCGCACGGTTGGCGCTGGCGGACTCGCCAAGCATCCCGCGCTCGGAATTGGAGGAGGCCCGCGCGCTGGCGGCCGCACGCGGCTGGAATCTTGTCGTCCTGAAGACGGCCGAATTCGACAAGGACGAGTTTCTTCGCAACGACGGCCGCCGTTGTTATGTCTGCAAGGGCGAACTGTTCGAACAAATGAATGTGTTCGCGCGGTCCGAAGGCATTTCCTGCATCGCATACGGTGAAACGGCGGACGATTCCGCCGACGCCACCCGACTGGGCCGGCTGGCCGCCCGTGAACATCGGGCGCTTGCGCCGTTGCAGACGGTCGGCCTTGTCAAGGATGAAATTCGCGTGCTCAGCCGTCGGCGCGGGCTGCCCACGTGGAACAAGGCGTCTTTCGCATGTCTGGCATCCCGCGTACCAAAAGGATCACGGATCGACGCCGAATCGCTGGCGCGCGTCGAACAGGCGGAAGAGGCGCTCAAGAATCTGGGATTCCACCAGTACCGGGCGCGGCATCACGGGGACCTCTGCCGCATCGAAGTGGACGCCAACGAACTCGCGCGGGCCGTGGAGCCCGCCGTTCGCGAAACGATTCTGCGCGAATTGCGCAATGCGGGCTACCGGCACGTCACGCTCGACTTGGCCGGCTACCGAACCGGCAGCACCGCGACGTGAGATTGCACATTCACCGGCTGAGTTCTTTCCCGTCTAAAACGGGGTGTTGAAAAAGAGGAGAGCCGCCATGGCGCGAGGCAGCGTGTACGGTCCGGAACGCGCAATATTCACCGAACCACGGTCGGGATTGCGCATCATTCAGTTGACGCATCATTCGACAATCGCGATGAACATGTATTTCGAGATGTGCTCGTTCACGGAAGACGAACGCCATGTCGTTCTGCTGGCGCAGCGAAGCGCGTGCCGCGACGCCCCATGGGATTTGTTACGGGCACGGACGGACGGCAGCGAACTGGTCCAATTGACCGAATGCGACGCCATGGGCGGCGCGGTGATTTGCCCGGCATTGAACGCGGCGCTGTATTTCGCGGACCGTGAAGTACGGAAAGTGGACCTGCTTTCACTGCACGAGACCGTTGTCGCGGAAGCACCGGCCATGCCGTACCCAAACCAGATTTCCTTCGGGGCGGTGGACGAGGCGGGCGCCGTCTATTTTGCGAGCGGCAGGCTCGAATCGGGACGCGGCGCGGTATTTCGCGTCGCAATCGGCTCCGGCCGCTCCGAAGTCGTGTTCGAGGGCGAATGCCAAAATCATCTCCACATCGATCCGCAAGGCAGCACATTGTATTTCGGCGAGAACACCCCCAACGGCTGCGTCCGCTATTTGATCGACGCGAACGGACATCATCTTCGCGAATATGGCTTCGACTGCTTTGCGCATCACACGTGGTTCGGGCGCACCGGCTTGATGCAGGGCTGTCTCCTGCCACCGGGACAGGCGATTGCAACATACCGGGAAGGGGACGACACCTACCGCACGCTGACGCAGGGTCGGTATTACTGGCACTCGTCCGCCAGCCGCGACGCCCAGTGGATTGTAGCGGACACCAACTGGCCACGCGAGGGCATTTTTCTATTGCATGTGCCGTCGGGCACGGTAACCTTTGTTTGCGATCCGTTATCTTCCTGTTCGCATCCGCAATGGACCCATCCGCATCCCAGCCTGTCGCCGTCCCTGAAATTTGTGCTGTTCAACAGCGATCGCACGGGGTTGGGACAGGTCTATCTCGCGGAATTATCGCCGGAATTTATCGAACAGGCCGCGTCCGGCGCCATCCTCAAGCCGGTTGCGCTGGATTCGAATCGGTAGGGAAGGAATGCCGGCCCCTTCCCCTTACGGCCGCAAGGTTTTTTGAAGGTGCTGAACGACCTGCCGGGTTGTCGGCGACTTCTCGATTTCCTTTGCCAGTTTCTGGCAGGCATACAAGACGGTCGTGTGATCCTTGCCGCCGAACGCCTCCCCCACTTCGTTCAACGACAGGCTGGGAATAAGCGTTTTGCACAGGTACATGGCCACCTGACGGGGAAAGGCCACCATCCGCTGGCGGTTGCGCCCGCATAAATCCGCGATGCGCACATCGAAATGATCCGCAACCGCGCGCTGAACCGCCTCGATGGTGATGGGCTTGATCTTTTCTTTTCCAATCAGATCGGCCAGCACGTCTTCGACCATTTCGATGGTAATGCGGCGCCCGGTCAATTTGCTGTAGGCGACAACGGTGATGAGGGCGCCTTCCAGTTCGCGGATGTTGGTCGAAATGTGCATGGCGATGCACTTGAGCACTTCCGCCGGAACGATGACGCTTTCCTCGGCGGCCTTGCTCTGAAGGATGGCGATCCGCGTTTCGATGTCCGGCGCCTGAATGTCGGTAATAAGGCCCCATCCGAAACGCGATATGAGCCGCTCCTCGATGCCCTGGATTTCCTTTGGACTGCGATCGCTCGACAGGACGATCTGCTTGTGCCGTTCGAATAGCGCGTTGAACGTGTGGAAGAATTCCTCCTGCGTCGCTTCCTTGCCCGCGATGAAATGCACATCGTCTATCAGCAGCACATCCGCCTTGCGGTACGTTGCCCGGAATTTCTGTGTCGCTTTTTTGGCAATGCTCGCGATCAACTGGTTGGTGAAGTCCTCCGAGGAAATGAACACGACGTTTGCATTCGGATCGCGCTGCAAGACAGCATGCCCGATGGCCTGCATCAGGTGCGTCTTTCCGAGTCCCGTGCCGCCGTACAAGAAAAGGGGATTGTACGCCCGCGCCGGATTGTCGGCCACGGCCTGCGCCGCCGCGTGCGCAAACCGGTTGCCCGCGCCCACCACGAACCGCTCGAACGTGTAGCGGGGATTGAATCCCCGCACAGGCGGGGAAGCCGGGGCCGGCACATGACGAGGCGCGACCGGTCGCTCTTCCGCCGGCGCCGAGACGGCCTGCCGGGACGGCGAAAAGCGCACCTCGCGGAAATCCGGAATGACTTTCCGAACACTTTCCGTAATCGTGTCGAGATAATGATCCCGAAGCCAGTCCGCAAAAAACTGGCTCGGTACGCTTACCACCAATTCGCCATCGGCATACGATTCGTACCGTGTCTGGGAAAACCAGTTTTTATAGCTGTGTTCGTCAAGTACCTGTTGTAGATAATCCTGCGCCAGTTCCCAAGTGTTCGCCTCTTTCGACGGCATTATCGCTTCCTTCAAAAAGGCCATTTGTGAACAGCCCAATCTTTACGAAACCCCGCCTCGACGCGCAAACTCCCCCGGCAGCCCTACCGGTCGCGTCAAAGCACAAGGTTTTCTTTTACTCTCTCGCGCGCATAAAGTCAAGCATAATTTCTTTCGAGAAAACGCGATCTCCCTGGGCAACGATCATGTCAACATGGTTTTCCACCGATATCGAAAAAGCATCCACAGGTTATCCACACCTTATCCACCAATCCAGTAAAAACGCCGTAAAAAAAAGATGTTTCCATCATCGCTTTCCAGAATGCCTCGACGCGGAGTCACCATGCCGCAAGGAGTCGGTTTTCCACATGAAAGCAATACGGGAAGCCATGAGGCGCACAAAATTGGCCATCAGGCAAGTGTTTTTTACAATCCGCCACCGGCGTGCTGTCGGGTTCTTCGTCCGCATCCGCCGTGCGAAACAAACGGATCGTCGTCTACATCAAGGGAATTCCGTTTCCGCTTCTCGTCGAGAACGATCGCCTCGTGTACCGGGGCGTGCCCGCTACCCGCATGCGGTAACGTTTCGCTCCCCGTCGAAATTCGCCACCAACCGTTGTTCGTTGACTTCTTTTCCCCATTGAGTGCCCGGCCGCTGTTCAACGAGGCGGAACCCGTGTTTCTCATACAGATGCCGGGCCGCGTGCAATCCCTCAAACGTCCACAGAAAGACGCGCCGGTGTCCCGCCTCGCGGCAGAAATCCATGGCGGCTCGCATGAGCCGGTTTCCAGCCCCATGACCGCGCAACGCGTCGGACACGATAAAATAACGCAGATGGGCGCCCGCGTCCCCGGCGTGCCGCCCATCAATGGAGATATGGCCCTCGATGCGTCCGGCAACCCACGCGGTCCAAAATCCGTCCCGCGCCGGATCGTACCGCAGGAGAAACTCCGCGAGGTCCGTGGCCGCCTTGGCCTCGAAAAACACGTCGAATCCCCAATGATCGTGATAATACGCGCCGCAGAGTTCGACGACACGTCCAAGGGCGCCGGGCACATAGCCCCGGCGTATCTCGATTTCGGGATCAGGCATCGAGCACCTTTCGGATGGCGCGCAGGAGTTCCGGGGTCCGGTAGGGTTTCGATATGAGGTTGAACCCTTCCTTGACAACGAAATTGGTGTGCACGGCGTTTTCGCTGTACCCGCTGCTGAAAAGAAAACGGACGCTCGGGGATTTTTTCTTGATGCGTTCCATGACTTCCCTGCCGCCGAGTTTCGGCATCATCACATCCAGCAGCGCCAGATGAATTTGGCCGTCATGTTCCTCGAAGATGCGCAGCGCCTCCTCGCCGTCGCACGCCGTCAGCACGGTATAACCCGCATTGCGCAGCAGGCGCGCGACGAGTCCCCGCACCATTTCCTCGTCTTCGGCCATCAGAATGGTTTCGGACCCGCCGACGGCGCGCGGTTCAATTTTGCTTCCGACCGCTTCGGCGGGGCGATCGACGATCGGAATATAGATCTTGAACGTGGTGCCCTTCCCCGGTTCGCTGTACACATGGATAAGGCCGTTGTGATGCTTGACGATGCCGTAGACCGTGGCCAGGCCAAGGCCCGTGCCATGCCCCACGGCTTTCGTGGTGAAGAACGGCTCGAAAATCTTCCCCAAGGTCTCGTCGTCCATGCCGTGGCCCGTGTCGTTCACGCTGAGCAGGACATACCGGCCTTCCACAGCCCATGGATGGCTCTTGCGGTAATCCTGGCCGATGGTCACGTTTTCCGTTTCGATGGTCAGCATGCCGCCGCCGGGCATAGCGTCGCGCGCATTGACGCACAGGTTCATCAGCACCTGCTCGAATTGCCCCTTGTCCACGCATACCGTTCCGAGACGTTCACCGCGCAGGAAACGAAGATCAATATGTTCACCAATGATCCGGCGGATCATCTTGAGCATCGGCTGGATCAACTCGTTCAGGTCCACATTCACGGGCTGAATGACATGGCGCCGGCTGAACGCCAGCAGTTGGCGGGTCAATTCGGCGGCGCGCTCCGCGGCCCTATGCACCTCGTCAAGATCCTGCCGCGTGGCGGATCCCGGTTCGCTGCCCGCCCGCAGGATGTCCAGATGGCCTAGAATGACTTGAAGCAGGTTGTTGAAATCGTGCGCGATTCCGCCCGCCAACTGTCCCACCGCCTCCATTTTCTGGGCCTGCCGCAACTGGGTTTCAAGCCGGGCCTGTTCTTCTTCCGCGCGTTTGCGTGCGGTAATGTCGTCGAAGGTGACGTAAAAAGTCCCGCGTTCCACGCTGTACGCGGACACGGAAAAATGGCGTTCCAATGCCGGCACCATCGTTTCGAACCGTTCCGGTACGCCGCTCCCGGCCACCCGGCCGTAAATTTCGAACAACTCGGGATTCGATTCGCGAATGCCAGGGATTACCTCGGAAATGGGTTTGCCGATCACATCCGTGAGGCCGGTCATCTCTTCAAAAGCTTTGTTTACGTTTAGATGAACATAATCCACCGGGCGTCCGTTTTCGTCGTAGATCATTCGACAGTGCGCGAACCCTTCGATCAAATTGTCGAATAAGGAACGATAACGGTTCTCACTGACGCGAAAGGCATCCTGCGCCGCCCGCTCCCCGGTCTGATCCCTGAAAACCAACACGACGCCCAAAACCGCCCCGGACTCGTTGCGTATGGGCGCGCCGCTGTCGGCGATCGGATATTCCCTGCCGTCTTTCGACAGGAGCAGCGTGTGGTTGGCAAGGCCCACAACCGCGCCTTCCCGAAGCACGCGCACCACGGGATTTTCGACGGTGGCGCGGGTATCCTCGTTCACGATGCAAAACACTTCGTCGAGCGGTTTCCCGCGCGCGTCCGATTCCGGCCAGCCCGTAAGGCGCTCCGCCACGGGATTCATGTTTCGTACACGACCGACGGTGTCCGTCGTGATGACGGCGTCGCCGATGCTGTACAGGGTCGTGCGGAATTCCTCCTCGGCCTCGCGCTGCCGCCGTTCCGTCTCGTAAAGCCGCCGGTAGAGATCCGCCTGCCGGTTGCGATAACTGTAAAAGGCGGCCTCGGCGGCCAACAAAATCAGGAGGAAGACGAACAACGCCGTGATACCGGCGCGATAGCCGGCCTCGGCCATGATTTCGCTTCGGTCCACTTTCGCCACCATGAACCACGGCGTGCCGGGAATGGCGCGGAGATCCGCGAGGACCCGCTCGCCGCGATAGTCGCGTCCTTCAAACATCCCCTGTTTTCCCAAAATCACCTGTACGGCCGGAACGTCCTTGCGTGATAGCGGGATGCGAAACGCGAGCGCGGTGTTCTTCCTGTGCCGGAGCTCGTTGAGGAAAAGGACATGCTCCCCATCGGCGCGCACGAGCAGCGTTTCCGCGGATCGGCTGGGTGTGGGCCACGATTGAATCAGTGGATAGAGTAGATCGTCCGCGAAACTTCGAAGCGCCAGCACGGCAAGGGGATGGCCGTCCGCATCGAATACGGGCGCGGTGGCGTCAAGGCAAATCCGTCCATCTGAACAGTGGAAAAAGTCGCTCAATACAGCATCGCGCCGGAAAATGGCCGCATGGATGGTCTGTTGCACTTCTTCCCCGGGGACATCGGCCTGTTTCGACGCGGAAAGCAGAACACGGCCATCCGGCGCGAAAAGAACAGCATCGCCATACACGCCCACGTCATGTTCGAGATCCAGCCGGCTCTGCAGCGCATTGCGAAAAGCCGGATTCTCGGGATCGCGCAGCCAGTCGCTGACCGCTTTGCTCAACAATGGACTCTTGACCGTCCGCCCGGCATCGGCAAGCCGTTCGCGGCGCCATCGTTGAATCTGGCCCGCTTTTAGATCGGCGATAGATTTGATGTCTTCATATCGTTCCTGCCGGAGAGAATTCACTTCTAAGCGGTAATACGCGTAGCTGGCAATCACCAGTCCCAATGCAGCCACGGCAAACCATGCCGCCTGATTGCGCCATGATAATCGGGTCTGAAAAGTCTCGTTCACCGTCACACCTCCCGCTCGCCGGGTGTAAACATCTCACATCCATCCCCAAGCCATTGGAAAAGTGTAACACATTCCATTGTCCTGTCATATCCGGACCGGTTAGCCTCAAGCCGGTTTATCCTTACGCCCCGCCAGAGATTGGAATCGCCTGTCCTTGAATACCCATGCCCTGTTTTCTATCTGCGGATATCTGCGTCATCTGTGGAAGATCACGCGAGCCACTGATGACATGCATCAAGACCATCATCCGTTTCATAAAGAAACAAGCGCCGGATAATTTTGAAACGCGTTGTCGTTACAATCCCGTCTTCCCAACACCATGAATATGATTCCCGGAGAGTTGAACAAGAAATGAAGAAACAGTTAAGTTGTTGGGGCGATTGCAATTACGCGCACGAGCACGAGCACGAAGGAATAGGGGTAATGTGAATTTTCGACGTGGGCCGAATGGAATTATCCTCCCCCACGCTGTATCCGGACCTCTTACATGCTTTGCGGACAGGCATTTGCACATAATCTCCCCGCGTTTCATCTGTATTTTGTTCACGGCACGGGTGTTGCTCTTCAATAATCGTTGAAACATATATTTCCCTTGGAGGAATGCGAAATGCGTTTGGACAAATTGACCATAAAAGCCCAAGAGGCCCTGTCGGAGGCCATGGACAGCGCCGCACGGCGCGGCCACGCGGAAATCGCCTCGTTGCACCTACTGGAAGCATTGATTGTCCAGGAAAAAGGCGCTGTGGCCGCCATCCTACAGCGGATAGGCATTGCATCGGAGCAAATTTTGGCTGAGATTGATGCGCGCCTGAAGGGACTTCCGCGTGTAAGCGGCGCGGCGGGCCAGGCCGGGCTGAGCCGCGAGGCCCAACAGGCGCTCGAAGCCGGCTGGAAAACGGCGCAAACGCTCAAGGACGAATACTTGAGCACCGAACATATTTTACTGGGCATCCTCGAAGGCCGCGACGATACGGCCGGGCGCATTCTACGCGAGCTGGGGGTCACCACGGAGGCCGTTTTGGCGGCGTTGAAGGAGATCCGCGGCACGCAGCGCGTAACCGACCCGAACGCCGAGGCGACCTACGACGCGCTGGCGAAGTACAGCCGCGACCTGACGCAACTCGCGCGCGCGGGCAAACTCGATCCCGTTATCGGGCGCGACGAGGAAATCCGCCGCGTCATTCAGGTCTTGTCGCGCCGGACGAAGAACAATCCCGTACTGATCGGCGAGCCGGGCGTCGGCAAAACCGCGATCGTCGAGGGACTTGCCCAACGGATCGTGGCGGGCGACGTGCCCGAGAATCTCAAGCACAAACGCGTTGCCACGCTCGATCTGGGCGCGCTGGTGGCCGGCGCGAAGTTTCGCGGCGAATTCGAGGAGCGTCTCAAGGCGGTCTTGCGCGAAGTCCAGGAAGCGACCGGGGAAATTATCCTGTTCATAGACGAATTGCACACGCTGGTCGGCGCGGGCGCGGCCGAAGGCGCGATGGACGCATCGAACATGTTGAAACCGGCGCTTGCCCGCGGCGAGTTGCACTGTATCGGCGCCACGACGCTCAACGAATACAAAAAGCGGGTCGAAAAAGATCCCGCGCTCGAACGGCGGTTTCAGCCGGTGCTCGTCGGCGAGCCGAACGTCGAAGACACGATTGCAATTCTGCGCGGCTTGAAGGAAAAATACGAAGTCCACCACGGCGTGCGCATTCAGGACGCGGCGCTGGTGTCGGCCGCCGTCCTGAGCCATCGCTACATATCGGATCGCTTCCTGCCCGACAAGGCGATTGATCTGATTGACGAAGCCGCCTCGCGGCTGCGCATCGAAATTGACAGCATGCCCTATGAAATAGACGTACTCGACCGGCGCATCCGCCAGCTTGAAATCGAGCATCTGGCCGTGTCGAAGGAAAACAACAAAGCCGCACGGGAGATGTCGGAGGGCATTGCGCACGAAATCGCCGAATTGCGCGAGGAATTGGGCGCGAAGAAGGCCCAATGGCAGGCGGAAAAAGAGGTCATCGAGCGCATTCGCGCCACGAATGCCCGAATTGACGAGGCGCGGCGGGAGGAAGAAATCGCCGAGCGGGCGGGCGACCTCGCGAAGGTGGCCCAAATTCGATACGGGACGATTGCGGATCTGCAACGTGCGCTTCAATCCGAAAACGCCCGTCTTCTTGAAATTCAAAAGAACGGCAGTTTCCTCAGCGAGGAAGTCACCGAGGAGCGCGTCGCAAAGATCGTGTCGAGTTGGACGCACATCCCCGTCGAAAAAATGATGGAAGGCGAAATGGCGCGCCTGCTCAAAATGGAGGATCGGCTCGCGGAACGCGTGGTCGGCCAGCGCGACGGCATCCGCGTCGTGTCGGACGCCGTCCGCCGCGCACGCGCCGGATTGAAGGAACCGGAACGGCCCATCGGATCGTTTATTTTTCTCGGCCCGACGGGCGTCGGCAAGACCGAGCTGGCCCGCGCGCTCGCCGAACTCCTGTTCGACGACGAACACGCCATGGTGCGGCTCGACATGTCGGAATACATGGAAAAGCACACCGTGGCCCGCTTGATCGGAGCGCCGCCGGGATATGTCGGTTATGAAGAAGGCGGACAGTTGACCGAAATCGTCCGGCGCCGTCCGTACTGCGTCGTGCTGCTCGACGAAATCGAGAAGGCGCATGCCGACGTGTTCAACGTGCTGCTGCAAATCCTCGACGACGGCCGCCTGACCGACGGCCAGGGCCGCACCGTGGACTTTAAAAACACCGTCGTCATCATGACATCCAATCTCGGCAGCGAGGTCTTCAACGGCGCGGGCGAACACGCGGATAAAACGGAAGCCGTCCTGCAGGCATTGCGGCGTCATTTCCGTCCTGAATTTTTAAATCGCGTGGACGATATCGTCGTGTTTCATTCGCTGTCCCGCGAGGATATCCGCCGAATCGTGGACGTGCAGATAAAACGCCTGTCGAAACGCCTCGAAGAAAAACATATCGCCATCGAACTGTCCGATGCCGCGCGCGATTACCTTGCCGATGAAGGTTTCGATCCGGCTTACGGCGCGCGCCCGTTGAAACGCGCGATCCAGCGGCTCGTGCTCGACCCGATGGCGATGGAAATTCTGTCCGGCGCCATTCAGGAAGGATCGCGGGTATTCGTGGATCTGGAGGACGGCCGCTTGCGATTCCGCCCTTTGGCGAACGCGGTCCCGTGACGGCAACCGTGTCCGTTTGCATCCCCGCACAAGGAGGATGCTCCAAACCACAAGCGGTCACACCCGGATGGGCAGAATCACGAAGGGAACGCCCCGGGAATACAGGCGTCGCTGAACGGCAAACACGATGTAGTTGTGAAGCAGGCGCGTAAAAGCGGTCTCTTCGGGAAAGACGAGCTGTCCGCCAAAAAATACGCCCTGTGGAAAACGTTCCAGAACGTTGTGGGACAATTTGACGATTTCTTCGACGATATCCGTGCCGACAACGCCATGGGATTCCGCGTAATAACCTTCGGCATTCATGTAGGCGACATATTTCGCCAATTCCGCATCAAGAAATTGCCGCAGGCGTTCCATCTCCTCGGCGCCCTTGAAATTGCCGGCGTCCACGGCGCCGACCTGCAGGAAAACGAATTGCCGGAAAGCACCCCCAAACGTGCGGACAATGCTGAACAGGGTATGCAGCCCCAGCCCGTTGAAGCCGTTTACCAGCACGATGGCCGTCTTGGCGTCCGGGTCGTAGGCGCCGGCGGGTGTTGCGGGTTTCGGCAGGCGTTCGACCGTGGCCTTGGTGGCCTCGACCAGACTGTCCAACCGGCCCAGCATTCGCCGGGTGCTGTCGTAATGCCGCCGAATGAAAAGGGCCAGCGCGACCAGTCCGCCTGTCACCGCCAGCGTAATCCAACCCCCTTCCCTGAATTTGATGATCGTCATGGAAATGAGAATACCCGCCGTCAAGACAAGGCCGGTCCCATTGATTGCGATGCCCTTGAGCCACGGGTGATTTTTTCCCCGCAAGCGCCACCAGTGGCGGACCATGCCCAGTTGGGCCAGCACGAACGTAATGAATACGGTAATGCTGTACAGCACCACCAAATATTGCACGCTGCCCCGCGCGAACGCCATGACAATCAAGGCCGCGCCGCCCATCAACACCACGCCGTTTTGGGTAACCAGCCGGTCGCTGAGCATGGCGAACCGGCTGGGAAACCACCGATCCAGGGCCATGTTCGCCAACACGCGGGGGCCGCCGAGAAAACCGGCCTGCGCCGCGACGAACAGAATCGCCGTTTCCGACACCAGCGTGAGCAAAACGAAGGTCCGGGCCGTATTGCGGGACCAATGTGCCGTCAGGCGTTCAAGCATGGTCGCATTGAGCGTTTTGCCTTCCTCCAGCACGGCGCCGGACAGCATATAGGCGATCATCAGGCCAATCACGGCGATTACAAGCGATGTGGCCATGTAGATCATGGTCCGCTTGCCGGTTTGCGCGCGCGGTTCGCGCAACATGGGAAGCCCGTTGCTCACCGCCTCGATGCCGGTAAACGTACCGGCGCCCATGCTGTACGCATGCAACATAAGCAGAAGCATCCCCACCACGCCCAGTTCGGACGAAGCGCCGCGCACCTGCTGCGCCGTCTGGGCGGCCACGCGGCCCATGTCGCCAACATGGCTGAAAATAGAGTAGGCAATCGCGAAGACATGGGTCGCGAGAAAAAGCAAAAATACCGGTAATAACGGAATGACGGCTTCCCTGACGCCGCGCATGTTCAGGGCGGTCAGTAGCAACACCCCCAGCACAGCCACCCATATCTTATAACCATGCCACTCGACCGGCAAGAAACTAGAATATACCGGTATTTGGTGTAACGCACGGGCGTGTAGAAGGCTTCGGGCGCTTGACCCAGCCACATGTCGTAATCGAAACCTTCGGGGACGGGCTTGGGCTTGGGGTTGATGTTCATGGGGCTGCCGCCCTGGGCAAATCCCCCATAAATGGCCACCCTAATCGTGTGCAGCTTGCCGATGCGTCCGTTGCGGACCCATTCGCAAGCCTTCAGAAATTTGATGGAAGCCCGCGCCTCGCTGGCGGTTTGAAAGATTCGTTGCCGTTGTTGCATCACGTCGCTCAGGACGCGTCCCTCCCGTATGGTGAGGGAAAGGGGCTTTTCGCAAAAAACATCCTTGCCCGCCTTCGCGGCGGCAATGGCGGGAAGCGCATGCCAATGATCCGGCGTTGAAATGACTACCGCGTCCACATCGGAACGCGCAACCACCTCACGCCAGTCCCGCGTTGTAAAACAGGTTTCGAACTCCTGGGCGGACGGTTTCAGGCTGTAACTCTGCATGGCCAGATGGGCGCCGCGCAGACGTTTCTCAAAAACATCGCAAAGGGCCACCACCTGCACTTCGGGCTGCGCCATGAACACGCGGAGATTCTTCAGTTTTCCTTCATAACCAAGGCCGATGAAGCCGAGCGCAATCCGGTTGCTCGGCGCCACCGTGCCGTTCAGGCCGAGTGCGGACGCCGGAAGGATGGCGGGAAAACAGGCCGCCGCACCTTGTGCGATCATCTGTTTCAGAAAAGTGCGTCGCTTCATAAAAATCTGCCCGTCGGCCTGTTCATTTTAGCACAGAACACCGTGTTCGCCACGTGCGTTTCAAATCAATTCAAAGTACCGCCGGCGTTCCCAATCGGTGACGCTGCGCATGAACTCGCCGATTTCCCACCGGGCAACGGCGGCATAATGGTCAACCACGTCGTCGCCGAGAAGCCGGCGGGCGATGGCGCTCGATGAAAACGCATCCGCGGCCTCGATCGGATTGCGGTGCAGGCGGGGCGCATCCTTTACCTCATAACCATTTGCCTCGACGAAGGGGCCGATCGGTTCGATCCCGTTTTCAATGCCGTACAGGCCGGATGCAATCATTGCGGCATAGGCGGCATGCGCATTGACGTCCGCGCCGGGAATGCGGTTTTCCAACCTTGTGGATGCGCCATGGCCGCATGATCGGAACGCAACGGTGCGGTTGTCGCCGCCCCATGTAATCGTCGTCGGCGCGAACGTAAGATCGCCGTAGCGTTTGTATGAGTTGATCGTAGGCGCATACAAGAGGTGGAAATCGCGGGCAAGCGCCATCATGCCGCCGAGGAAATGCCGCATCGTTTTCGACATTCCCCGATCGCCCTTCGGATCGTAAAACGCCGGTTTGCCGTCTTGCCATAGGCTCATGTGGATGTGCGCGCCATTCGACGAATGATCCGTGTGCCATTTCGCCATGAATGTCGCCTGAAGACCTCTCATTGCGGCCATTTCGCGCACGCCTTGTTTGAACACGACGTGCCGGTCGGCCATTTCGAGCGCGTCCGTGTACACGAGATTCACCTCGTGCTGCCCGTATCCCCACTCGGCTTTGCTGCACTCGACCTCGACGCCCGCCGCAGCCAACTGCCGGCGGATCTCGCCGATGATTGGTTCGTCCATGGAGGAGCGAAAGATGCAATAGTCCCCAATGTATCCGGCAATCGTCGTCAAGTCGCGATAGTCTTTCGCGCGCGAACTCTCCGGCGTCTCGCGGAACAGGAAAAATTCAAGTTCGCTCGCGGCCTTTACCGTGAACCCCATTGCGGCGGCCTTGTCGAGCTGCTTGCGCAGCATCGAGCGCGGCGCAATCGGCACAAGGGAACCGTCGTGCGATTTCGTGTCGCAAATGACCAGCGCCGTCTTCTCGAACCACGAATAGAGGCGCGTCGTGGACCAATCGGGCACGGCCGTCATGTCGCCGTATCCCGTGTGCCAGCCCGTGAAGGCAAGGCCGGGGATCAGGATCCGTTCGACGTCCCAGCCGAAATTGCAGTCGCAGGTATGGACACCGCCCGCCATGTCGCGCAGGAACGGTTCCGCCGCGCACCGCTTGCCGTACAAACGGCCCTGCAAATCCACTCCGGCGACGATGACGGTATCCACCATTCCATCCGCCACCCATTTCCGTAACCGTTCCATGGCCAGACCCTCTTCGTGTCTTTGTGCCTTCGTGGTTCTGATTAGATTTCAATCCGCTTGAATGTCGGCAGATAGTCCTTATTCTTCCTGAGCATTTCCTGGACCATTTTCTTGATTTCGGCCAGCGAAAGCACGGCGGCCGTCAGCGGATCGTAGGCAATGGACTGGTAGACGAGTTTCGGATCGCCGGTCAGCGCCGCCTCGACGGCCATTTCCTCGACGGCGATCGTCACGTTGTTCAATGCGGCGCACTGAATGGGCAGCGCGCCGACGTGAATGGCGTTGAATCCGCGACGGTTCGCGACGACGGGCACCTCGACGCACGCGTCGGCGGGCAGGTTCGTGATGAGATTCGTGTTGCGCACATTTCCGTTGAACTCGAAGGGTTCGCCGCCCATGTAGGCATTGATGATGGAGGCGGCATATTCATGGCCGCGTTCGAGCGACATCGGCGCGCCCTTGCTAAACCAATCCCGGATGTCTTTCTTCCAACTTTTCGCCGTGTGCAGATAATGCTTGAGAATGTAGGCGTATTCGCCGGGATTCCAGCCGGTGCCATGCGTGCAATATTTCTCAATCAAATCGGGCCGCTTGCGGAACCACCAGTTGTACTCGGAATTATGCCCGCTCGATTCCGTCACGTAATAGTCGAGCGCGAGGAACATTTCGTTGCGAACCTGCTCCTCGTTGTAGATCTTCTTGTTTGTCGTGATGGCCTTGCGAATGAGCGGGTACGCGTCCTTGCCCTTCCATTTGAACTCGGTGTACCACGCCATGTGATTGATTCCGGCACAGACGTAATCAATCTCGTTCATCGGCGCGCCGATCCAGTTAGCGAGCATGGCCGCCGTTCCTTGGACGCTGTGGCACAGGCCGGAGGTCTGAATCTTCGACACGCGTTGCATCGCCCGGCACAGCATCGCCATCGGGTTCGTATAGTTGAGCAGGATCGCGCGTGGACAATACCGTTCCATGTCCTTGACGATGCTTACCATGACCGGGATCGTGCGCAGTGCGCGAAATACGCCGCTCGGACCGCGCGTGTCGCCGACGTTCGTGTCCACGCCGTACTTCTTCGGGATCTCGATGTCATGCCGCCACACCTGCACGTCCCCCGAAAGGATCGTGCACAACACGGCATCGGCCCCTTTGAGCGCTTCCTTGCGGTCGAGCGTCGCTTCGACCTTCGCCGGATATCCGCCGCGCTCGACAATAAGGCCGACGGCCTTGCGCGCGAATTCGAGCCGTTCCTTGTTGACGTCCATCAACGCGATGGTCGCGTCCTTGAGCAGCGGAAACGTCAACACATCCCGAACCAGCCCGCGCGTGAATCCCAAACTGCCCGCCCCGATAAATGCTATCTTCGCCATGACCTGCTCCCAAAATGTTAGAGGTTCCCGGCGGTCCTTCCCGCCGAATCAAACGAAATGATTATCGCGGTCTGTGTATTGGCAGTCAACAAGTTGGGATGCCTTCCCCCTTCTTGCCCGTGCTCGTGTTTGTGCTCGTATTGTCCCTTGAGCCTTGTCCCTTCATCCTTCCTCCGCAGATTGCGCAGATGTTCGCAGATATTCACGGAGATGCGGATAATTAAAGTATGCAACCATCGAAATCGTCTGGGTCCGAACGCAAAATGAATCGCTACACGACGATGTCTTTTTCGACGATTTCGCCGGGACGGGTCGTGGCGCCGGGCCAGAGTTTGCGCCCCGGATAGATGGCGGTATGGATGCCCGTGTGCGCATCGTCGCCGATAACAGTCCCAAGCTTCTTACGTCCCGTGTCCACCGGATTCCCGTTGACTATCGAGCGGTGCGTTGCGCCGTCGTGCCGGACGTTCGCCGTGACGGTGCCGCAGCCAAGATTGGCGCGTTCCCCGATTACACTGTCGCCGATATAACTGAGGTGGCACGCATACACGCCGTCCATGAAAATCGAGTTCTTGATCTCGACGGCCTGTCCGATGCGGCAACCGTCGCCCAGTGTGACATGGGGCCGAATCCAGCAGTTGGGACCGATTTCGCAATTCTCCCCGATGCAGACCGGCCCGTCAATGACCACGCCCGAACGGATCACCGTGCCCTTGCCCACCGACACGGGACCGTTGATGACCGCCGCCGGATGCACCTCGCCCCCGATGCACGGCGTCATACGCTTCAGCATGAATTCGTTGGCATCAAGCAAGTGCCACGGATAGCCGATGGGAAACCAGTAACCGGCCGCCTCCACCACACGGAAGACGCCTCTGTCGGCAAGGGTCTGGACCGCCGACGTGATTTCGATCTCGCCGCGCACGGACGGTTCGGTGTGGCGTAAAACATCGAACACCTGGGGCGTAAACTTGTAGACGCCGATGTTGGCGAGGTTCGAGAAAACATCCGTCGGTTTTTCGACGAGCCGCACCACTCGGTTCTCTTCACCGACCTCGTAGATGCCGTAGAGACGCGGATCGGGTACGGTCATCGCCAGCGCCGCCTGTTCCTCGCGCGCAATGCGGGCCAAGTCCGCCGGATCATACAAGTCGTCGCCGTTCATCGCCAGAAACGGGCCGCCGATACAGTCCGCGCACTGCAGGATGGCATGGCCCGTGCCGCGTTGCTCCTTTTGGACCACATACTCGATCGGCATCCCGTCGTATTCGTTGCCGAACGCCTCGCGGATCATCTCCGCGCGATAGCCGACCACCAGCACAATTCCATCGGCCACGCCGCGCAGCGCGTCGAGTTGATGCGCCAGGATATGCTTGTTCGCCACCTTGAGCAACGGCTTTGGGCGCGTCAACGTCAACGGATACGTCCGCGTGGATTTTCCCGCCGCCATGATTACCGCTTTCATAGGAGCCTCCACATCTCAGTAAGAAATGGTATCGCAACGACCTCGGACGTGTCCATATCGCATAAAGACGGCATAAAGACAGCCCGATGGAGCACTGGAATCACAGACTCAGTTCATGGGTAATGAGCAGGGCGGCGACAATTCCCGCCATTTCCGCCCGATAGGTAACGTTTCCCAGCGTGATGGGCGTTGCGCCGCGGGCCATGGCCAGCGAATGTTCTTCTTCGGTAAGCCCTCCCTCGGGTCCGACGATGACGCCTGTTTCGCGATGCAACATGGCCTGCCGCAACGAAACCGGGTTGCCATCCCGGGTGGCGAGAAGGATCGGCATGGGTTCGGCATCGAGCGCGGCGTCCAAACCGGCATGGACGACAAAGGACGGAAGCCATACCCGGCCGCATTGTTTGCAGGCTTCGATGGCGATCCGCCGCCATTTTTCTTGCGGCCGGGGCAATTGCTCTGAATGTCCGCCGCGGAAAAAGACGAAACGCGAGATGCCGGTCTCGGTTCCGTGCCGAATCAGAAATTCGACGGCCTTTTCGCGCAGCAGCCACGCCTGAAAAAGCGTCACGCGCACATCCGGCGGCGGGTAACGTCGTTCGGCTTCGATGGCCACGACCACATCCCGCCGGGAAACTTGGGCGATGGTTCCATCGCATTCGCGTCCCTCGCCGTCGAAAAGCAACACGGGATCCCCCGTTTTTACGCGCACGACGCGAGCGGCATGATGCGCTTCCTCATCCGGAAGCGCCACAAGCGGGGGCGTCAACTGGTGCGCGGGGACGTGGAAACGATGAATGTGCGGCATCCGGCGTAGCAATCCTTTTTCCTGTTTGCAGTCTATCGGAAACATTCCGGAAATGCGAATCATCCACGCCAACACGGGTTTGTCTGTGTTATCATTACAGTCGGCTCAAAGCGGACAAGGCATCATGGCGATGCCCGGATTGGGCTTCGCCATGGATGCACGGATACCGAAGCGATGACCACGCTGCTCGACGTGCGCAATCTCAGCAAGCATTTTACGATTACGTCCGGACCCTTTCGCCGGGATGCCGGCGTAATCAAAGCGGTGGACGATGTCAGTTTTTCGATTGGCAGGGGCGAGACGCTTGGGCTGGTCGGCGAAAGCGGATGCGGCAAGACGACGACCGGTCGCCTGATCCTGCGCCTGATTGAACGCACTGCGGGCACGATGACCTTTCATCACGAAGGCGAAGCGATCGACATCGCTTCGCTTCAAGGCGAAAGACTGCGCCGGTTTCGCCGTCATATCCAACTCGTGTTTCAGGACCCGTTTTCGTCGCTCAATCCGCGTATGACCGTCTTCGACATCGTGGCCGAACCGCTGCGGGCGCACGGCTGCGGTTCCCGTGGCGAAATCGAGGCGCGCGTCGAATCGCTGATGCGATCGGTCGGATTGAATCCCGCGTATTTGCGGCGGTATCCGCATGCCTTCAGCGGCGGTCAGCGCCAGCGCGTCGGCATTGCGCGCGCGCTCGCGTTGAACCCATGCCTAGTCATCTGCGACGAACCCGTATCGGCGCTCGATGTTTCCGTCCAGGCGCAAATTCTCAACCTGCTCAAGGAATTGCAGGAACAGTTTGGACTCGCCTATTTGTTCATCGCGCACGACTTGTCCGTCGTCGAAAACATCAGCGCGCGCGTAGCCGTAATGTATGCCGGACGCATCGTCGAAATGGCGCCCACGAACGACATTTTCCAGGATCCAAGGCATCCCTATACCGGCGCGCTGCTGCATGCCTTGCCGAAACCGGAACCGGCCCGCGGCAAGGCCCGCCCTGTTCTGCCGGGCGAAGTCGCGGATCCGAGCCGGCTTCCTGACGGATGTCCGTTTCATCCGCGCTGCGTTCATGCGAACGGCCGTTGCCGCGGGGAAACGCCTTGCCTTCGGGAATGCGCCCCCGGCCATATCGTCGCATGCCACCGCGCCGAGGAAAATCTTTTGGGCCTGTGATTTCGCCCTGCATTTTCCCGGATGTTGAAAAGATTGCGAAAAGCCGAAAAAGGGGCAGGAACCGCAAACCGATTCCTGCCCTTATGAACAACGCTAAATGGTGTCTGCCTGCTTATTGGGGCAGATCCTTGTAGATATCGGTGGTCATCCAGTTCAGTTCGCCTTCCATGAACATCTTGCCGACTTTATCAATCAAGTCGTCATGGTTGCAGCAGAGCAGCCGGAAATTGTTCTCGATGCGCTTGCGCGCGATATTGCAGAACAGATCCACGACATCCTGAACCGTCTTGTTGTTCGGATCCTTGGCCAAAATGGCGTCGGCGCGCGCCAGCGCGGCGGCCATCGCATAGATGTCGGTGCCGATTTCGACATACCGGGCGAGAATGAGCGTCTTGCGTTCAAGTTTCTGCTGGTAGCGGGCCATGGTGTGGAACAAGCGTCGGGCCATCTTACGGCAGGTCTTCGCGCAATACGCAAGGTGCGCGACATTCCGCGAATTGAGATGCTTGGTATTGGAGGGCGCCGCGACGGGGAGCCATTGCTTGGGATACCACGCCGCATAGAACTTGAAAGCGTCCATGATGAGCGCCATCTTGCTCTTTTTCTTGACGTTGGCGCGCGGATCCATGATCGGCATGATCAGGCTGAAATGGGTGTCGAGGGCTTCGCGCGCGATAATCAGTTCCATGATCTGCGTCGTGCCTTCGAGGATGCGGGCCACGCGGGCGTCGCGCATTGTCCGTTCGCAGACCATCGGTACATCGCCGCGTTCCTTCAACGACGAAACATTTTCGTAACCACGACCGCCGCGGACCTGCATGAAGTCGTCGCCGACGCGCCACGCGGCCTCGGTGCAGAAATACTTGGCCATGGCGGCCTCGAGGCGAATATCCACGCCGCCCTTGTCGGCCAGCGCGCATGCCAGCCAATTCATCGCTTCCATCGCAAAAGTTTCGGCGGCAATGCGGGCCGTCATGTTGGCGACCGCCTGATGCTTGCCGATGGGCGCGCCCCACTGGATGCGCTTGTTCACCCAGTCGTGGAGGTAATACATGGCCTGCTTGGAGGCTGAACCGGCAATGGCCGGCACTGTCAAACGTCCCGTGTTCAACGTCATGAGCGCGATCTTAAGGCCTTCGCCGGGCTTGCCGACGATATTCTCGGCAGGCACTTTCATGTTGTTGAACCGAAGAAGACCATTCGAGATGCCGTGCAGGCCCATGAAACGGCAACGGTAGGCAACCTCAAAGCCTTTCGCGGTTTCGGGATCCTTGCGATCCACGACAAACGCCGTAATTTGCGGACGCATCTTGCCTTTGACTTCCTTGGGCGGCGTCTGCGCCATCACGATAAGAATCTCGGCATCCGGACCGTTCGTGATCCAGAGTTTCTCACCGTTGATTAGATAGTATTTGCCGTCCTCTGTCGGGGTGGCGGTGGTCTTCATCGCGGCCGGATCCGAGCCGACGCCCGGTTCGGTCAATGCGAAGGCCGACACCGCGCCGGCCGCCAGACGGGGCAGGTATTTTTTCTTTTGTTCGTCCGTGCCAACCACCTTGAGCGGCTGAGGAACGCCGATGCTTTGATGAGCGGACAACCACGTTGCCGTGCTCTGGCAGTACGTGCCGATATAGCCCACCACGCGGCTGTAATTCGTCTGCGACAAGCCCAGACCGCCATAATCCTTTGAAATTTTCATTCCAAAGAATCCGGCTTCGCCCAACCCCTTGATGGCTTCCGGAGGGTACACAAATTCACGGTCAATCTTGTCCGGATCGATGTACTTCTCCATGGTTTCCTTGGCTTTGAGGATCAACTCGTCGCCGATTTTCTTGTCTTCCGCGGGCTGTTCCGGATACGGATGCACCAAGTCCCACCGAAAGTTGCCCTTGAACAACTCCGCGATGAAACTCGGGTACTTCCACTCCGTTTCACGCGCATCCTCGGCCAGATCCATTGACTTCTGTTTTTCTTTGTCCTCTACTTGCATGGCTTTATCCTCTTTTTTAACTACTCCGCACGACCCACCACAGAGGGATTCACACCAGTGTACCCATTGCCCACACGAAAGTCAAAAACAAAATTGCGCATTCCAAACAAAATGCGACACCGAATTTCCGCAAAAGGTAAACACTGCTATTTTTACAGCATCCACGCCTGCGCTTCGGTTCAACGATATTCTCACGAATTTGTCAAATAAATTCATGTTTTGTTTTCGCCGCCGCCACTTTCAAGGCTCATTTCGCGTAATTTTCGCTTGAGCAATTTGCCGGTTGGGCCCTTGGGAAGCGACGGCAAAATTTCAATATAGCGTGGCACCTTGTATTTGGCCATGCGTTCTTCGCAGTAATGGCGAAGTTCTTCCGGAGTTGTCGTGGCGGATTTGGCCAACGCGACATACGCCTTGACTTCTTCGCCGCGCGCCTCGTCGGGCACGCCGATCACGCACACTTCCACGATGTCGGGATGCCCATAAAGCGCTTCCTCGATTTCGCGCGGATAGATATTCATGCCGCCGCGAATGATGAGATCTTTTTTACGGTCCACGATGAAGAAATAGCCATCCTCGTCCATCTTGGCGAGATCGCCGGTGTGGAACCAGCCGTCTATAATGACCGATTCGGTCGCGCCGGGCCGCTTGTAGTAGCCTTTCATGAGATTATGGCCGCGCAGGACGATTTCACCGACTTCATCCACCCCGGCAAAGGTTCCGTCTTCGCGCATGATCTTCATTTCGCATCCCCAAATGGGGGTGCCGATGGAGCCGGGCTTGCTGGGCCGATCGGGCATGTTGAACGACGCAACCGGGCTGGTCTCGGTCAGGCCGTAGCCTTCGAGAATACGCACGCCAAAGCGATCGTAAAAACGGTTTAGCACGTCAACCGGCAACGCGGCGCCGCCCGACACGGCCATTTTGAGCGATGAAATATCGTATTGGCCGCTTTCCTCTGAACTTAGCATCCAGAAAAACATCGTCGGAACGGCCGCAAGGAACGTGACGCGATCGCGTTGGATGATTTCAAGGGTCTTCTTCGTTTCGAAGACGGGCAGCATGGTTAACGTGGCCCCGGCCATCAAGCCGACGTTCATCACGCAGGTCTGACCGAAGGAATGGAATAGAGGCAAGACCACCAGCCCGACATCGTCCGGCTGGACCTTGACGATATAGTCCCTTGCATAAAAGGCATTGAAAAAGATGTTGAAATGGGTTAGTTCGGCGCCCTTCGGGGTGCCGGTCGTGCCGGAGGTATACAAAATAACCGCAGTATCTTCCGGCATGGTCTGCACCATGTCGAAAGTGGGCGACGCCACGCCCAGCGCGGGTTCAAGGGCTTCGCCCACCGGAGGTGGCGAGGATGGCGATCCACCCACCAGAATGAGATGGCGGCAGGTTTCGGTCTGTAAAAACGCCCTTCGGGCTTCTTCCTCGAAACCGTGCCAGGCGATAAAGACAAAGGCATCCGAATCTTCGAGTTGATACTGGATTTCCAGCGCCTTCAACATGCAGTTGATAGGGACGACGGTCCCCCCCGCGTTCAAAATGCCATAATAGGCAATGGGAAAATGCGGCGTATTCGGCAGCATAATCGCGACCTTGTCGCCCTTTTTCACCCCGCGATCCCGAAGAACGTTGGCCATTTTTTTGACTGCGGCCGCCAATTCGGCATAACTCATTTTCCATTGGTCTAGAATGAGCGCCGTCTTTTCGGGATACTTCTCTGCGGTCGCGTCCAGGAAATACGCCAGATTCAAACTCATGCGTGCCGCCTCCCTGATTTTGCCGATACCGGCATACGCCCGTATCAGGCGTGTGATCATACTACGCCATTTGTTCTATTCTCCGGTTCTTCCATTGGGCGGCCAGCCAACCGCCGCACCGCATACTAGCGGAAAAAAAAGAGTGAATTCAACCCCGCGAAAAGAGATGCGCAGGACACATCCTCAGACCGGGATTCGCTTGTGGTTCAAAAGTCTTTCTCGCATTCAATCCAGAATCCATTCGAGTCCGAGTTCCATGAGTTTGGCCGGCAAGGGATTGCCGGTGGCCAAATCCCATCCCATGATTCCGTAATAATGGTCAAGCATGCTCGGAAAAATATCGCGTTTGACGTGTGCGCCTTTGCTGGGTCCGTCCGGAATGGGTTCATACAAACGATCAGGGAGTATGTCGTCGTGACGCGAGAAACCGCGCCGCGCATTCACCATGCGCATCATGTTCGTCTTGCGCTCGCCGACTTTCATAAGTTCCCAGAAGGTGCAATCCCAGCCGGTCACGTGACGGACGAAGTCTTCGAGTTCGCGGTAGCCGAACAGGTTGCCCGGTCCCCATACGAACATGCACAGCGTCAGCGTGTCGAGCAGGCTGTAGTAATGCTGGCTGAACACGGTCATTCGGATCTTGGGCAGATCGGTCGAAGATCGCGTACCCTTGCCGATGATGGCAAGGCCGGCGGCCAGTTCGCCGCCGCCCGCCAGGAGCCAGTCGTGTTCGCATGACATGTGGTCGCCGCCGATGGGAACCGTCGCATACATAATCGCCTGGCTCGGTTTGACCTGCGCCATGTGCGCGGGAAGCCCCTGGCCTTTGCAGTGGACGGCAAAGGGCGTCGTCTTCTCGCCGAAGTGTTTCACAGCCGCGTTGAAGCCTTCCGCGAGCACATCGCCGACCCCATCGCGGCGTCCAATGCGATCGATGAGCCAGAAAAGACTCTCCGGGTCGCCGAAGCACAATTTCCTACCCCCGATCGAATCGGTCGAGATGATCCCGTTTTCTGCGGATTCGATCGCATAGGCGGCGATGGCGCCCGTCGTAATCGTGTCGAGGCCGTATTCGTTGCACATTTCGTTGGCCTTCGCAACGGCTTCCGGAACAGTAATGTCGAGGTTCGATCCGAGTGTGCTCAACGTCTCGAATTCCGGTCCACCGAGTTTATCGCTGACTTCGTACTTCCCGGTACATTTGACGCGCTTGCGGCATGCGACGGCGCAACCCATGCACGTGGACTGTCCCGCGCCGATTTTCTCCCCGAACACCTGCCCGGACAATTCCTTGTATTCGGGATGCCAGCCTTGCGTGTAATTGTGCGTGGCCATATTGCCGGCCTCGGACTGGAATTGGACAACGCCGGGTGTGCCATGAGCGCGGAGCGTTGATGGAAAGTCCGACGTTTTGACCCGTTCGGCGCCAAGGGCCGCAAGATTACGAATGGCATCCGGATTGGCTGTGGCGAGTTTGGCCTTGCGTGGCGCTCGAACGACAACGGCGCGGAGGTTCTTGGATCCCATGACGGCGCCCATGCCCGTGCGCCCGACCACGTCGTTTCGGCCGGCCATGATGCACGCATAGCGGACAAGGCGTTCGCCGGCCGGACCGCATTGGAGAACGCAAACGCGCGTGTCGGCCTGTTTGAGTTCCGATTCCAGGATATCGTGGACTTCACTGACAGGACGTCCCGTCAGATGGGCCGCATCGCGGATTTCGACCTTCTCGCCGTCCACGAGCACATAGCAGGGCGCATCCGCCTTGCCGGTCACGACAATGGCGTCATATCCCGCCAATTTGAGAAAAGGCCCGAAATCGCCGCCGGCCTGCCCTTCCCCCACGGCATTCGTCAATGGAGACAAGGCCACCGCGCTGAAACGGCTCGCGCCCGAAATGGCACAGCCCGTCGTCACGCTGGGCGCAAGCGTCAACACATTCTCTGGTCCGAGCGGATCGGTTTCAGGCGTCGTTTCTTTCAACAGAAAATACGCCCCGAACGCGCCTCCGCCCATGTAGGTGCGGTAGAACTCTTCGGGAAACGCTTCCTTTTCGATGGATCGCGTGCCGAGATTTATCCGTAATATGACGCCATGGTAACCGTTGGGCATGTTGACCTCCCTGCCGTTGTTTCCCGACATAAAACAGCGCATTATAAGAGGCCGGACGGATTGCAATCCAACCGGTGGCACGGAGGTGAAAGCCATGATGTGGCAAAGGACAATCGGGGCGTTCGTGAAACTGGCTCTGTGCATGGCCTGTGTATGCGCGGGCGCGGCGGAACACGGGGCCGGACGCACGGCAAAAACGGATCCGGAGTTCGCGCCGGTACAGGACGTCCAAGGCCTGCCGCGCGTACTACTCATCGGCGATTCGATTTCCATCGGCTACACATTGCCGGTGCGCGAATTCCTGAAGGGGAAGGCCAATGTCCATCGCATTCCGGTCAATGGGGGCCCGACCCCCAACGGATTGCGACACCTGAAAGAATGGCTAGGGACGGGCAAATGGGATGTTATCCATTTCAATTGGGGTCTGCACGACCTGAAATTCATGGAAGACGGCGCCCGGCAAGTCGCCATTGGGCAATATGCGGCGAATCTCCGACAACTTGTGAAAATACTCAAACAAACCGGAGCAAAATTGATTTGGGCCAGCACGACACCGGTCCCGACCGAAGAGGTCAAGCCGCCGCGCAAGAACGACGACGTAATCGCGTACAATGCCGTCGCGAAACAAATCATGGATGAAAACGGGATATCCATTGACGATTTATATGCGTTTGCGCTGCCCATACTGTCTTCAATTCAGAGACCGGCCAACGTACATTTTACCGAGGGTGGTTCGAGAGCTTTGGCGGAACAAGTGGTCAAATCCATAAAAAGCGCGCTATAGGGTTTCATGATGCGGCCTCACGAATCGGCATTCGCTGCGCTTGTAATGGAAGGTGTGTCGAAACGTTTTCCCGGCACGCTCGCCGTGGACAACGTCTCCATGGAAGTGCGCGCGGGAGAAATCCATGCGTTGATGGGCGAGAACGGCGCGGGCAAGTCAACGCTGATGAAGATCCTGGCCGGCGCCTTCAACGATTACACCGGCGCGATTCGCGTGGGCGGGCAAGAAGTGCGCCTCGAATCGCCGATGGCGGCAAAGCGACACGGCATCGGAATGGTCTTTCAGGAACTGAGCCTTGCGCGTCCCATCAGTATCGCCGAGAATCTCCTGGCCGGACGAATGCCTGTCACGCGGTGGGGCATGCTCGACCGGCGGAGAATGCTCGATGAGGCGCGGCGCTGTCTTGAACTCGTCGGACTCGACATCAATCCACTCAAAACCGTCGAGGAGATCAGCCAGCACGAGGCGCAACAGGTCGAAATTGCGAAGGTGCTCGGAAACGCTCCCTGCATACTGATTCTCGACGAACCGACGTCGGCCTTGTCGCGCGAAGAAGTTCATCGGCTCTTCGCGATCCTGCGCGATCTGCGGCGCGGCGGCCTCGCGATCGTGTATATCTCCCATCATTTGCCGGAAGTCTTCGAGATCGCCGATCGGGTCACGGTACTGCGCGATGGGAGAAAGATCGCCACCCGCGACATCGCGGACACGACACCGCAGGCGCTTGTCCAGATGATGGTCGGCCAAACCATCGAGCGGTTCTATTCGAGGCGCGAAACCGCATGGGGCGGAAGCGCTCTTCGTGTCGAACATCTCACCCGGCATGGTTTCTTTCATGATGTTTCTTTCGAGGTCCGGAAAGGTGAAATTCTCGGACTCGCCGGATTGTCCGGCGCGGGACGGACGGAACTGGCGCGATCGTTGTGCGGACTGGATCCGCTGGACCATGGCGTCGTGAACGTGTGCGGGGAAGAGTTTGCCGGAGATTACCCGCAAGCCGTCGCGAAAGGGCTGGTCTACCTCACGGAAGATCGCAAAGTGGACGGATTGTTTCTTCGTTTGTCTGTGGAGAAGAACTTGCTGGCGGCCCTCCTTCCGTTCCACTCGAAGGCAGGGATTTACCGGTCTGGCCGCGATATATTTGTAACGCGAAAATACCTTGAAGAACTCGAAGTGGTGGCGGCGTCGGCGGAAACGGATGCGGGAACGTTATCGGGCGGCAACCAGCAAAAGGTGCTCTTGGGCAAGTGGCTCGCGACAAATCCGCGCGTGTTGATCCTCGACGAACCAACGCGCGGCGTGGACGTAAAGGCCAAGAGGAAGATTCACGAATCGCTTTTGGCAATCGCGAACCGGGGTGCGGCCATGGTGCTCATCAGTTCGGATCTGCCGGAGTTAGCCGGTTTGTCCGACCGTGTCCTCGTCATGCGGCGTGGTCGCCTGATTGGGGAAATGCACAAAGAAGACCTTTCCGAAGAAGCCCTCTTGCTTGCGATGAACGGGCACGAAGCTCCGGCCGGAAGATCCCCATGATCAGACGGACCCGACCGATCAGTCACATCATCGAGATGGCCGGGATCTATGTCGTTGCTCTTTTGTTACTGATTGCCGGAGCGTTCGTCTCTCCAGACTTTCCGACGGCGGAGAATTTCGTGAATATCCTGAGCGCCGTCGCATTGCTGGGCATTGTTTCATCGGGAATGGCCTTCGTGACCTTTTCCGGCAACATGGCGGACCTCTCCGTGCCGGCCATCATGGCATTTTCGGGAATTATCGCGGTGGCCGCGCTGCCGCTGGGATTGGCGCCCGCGCTGGTCATGGGCATCCTCGCGGGTGTGGCGATTGGCGCCATGAACGGTCTTGTCGTTGGAAAACTGAATGCAAATCCAATCCTGTGGACGCTGGCCGTGGCCTTCTTCATGGAAGGTTTCATGCGTTTCACGTGGAGCAACAACCAAGTCTATCCGGACACTGCGCCGGGCACGCCGGGCGCGGCCTTCATCGAAATTTTTCGCATGCACGCCGGGCCCGTGCCGCTGGTTGTCGTCATCATGCTGGCGCTGTTTGCCGCGGGACACCTCGTGATGACGCGGACGCGGTTTGGCCATGAAAGCCGCCTAGTGGGTTCGTCCCGTGCCGCCGCGCGCGCATCCGGCATCCGTGTTTCGCGCGTCGTGTTCCTGAATTTCGTTGTCGCGGCGTTTGCGGCGGCGATCGCCGGAATCCTGATCACATCCATGAACAAACTCGGCGTCTTCTATCTGGGACAGGGCTACGATTTCAAGGCCGTCACGGCGGTCGTGATAGGCGGCGTAATGCTGAGCGGCGGACGCGGGCATATCCCGGGCGTGTTCGGCGGCGTGTTGGTCATCGGCCTGCTGGCGAATATCATGACCTTCCTTGGCATCACGGCGTTCCGGCAGAACATCGTCATGGGGATCGTGTTCATTGCCGTCGTGGGTCTGCAACAGTATCGGCTTCGTGCACAGGGGAAAGATTATGCCTAGGCTTGCCCGCCTGCTGAACGAACACCGCGCGCTTATCATGCTGGCCATGCTCTTCGCGGCCTTGTCCGCGTTCGCGCCGAATTTTCTGTCCATTCACAACATGACGGCCATCCTGCGCGGGGCGAGCCTGAATGCGGTGGCTGCCATCGGGTTCACGATTGTGCTCATTCTCGGCCAGTTGGACCTGTCTATCGGCGCAGTGGTCATGCTGTGCGGGATGATCGCAATACGTCTGGAACCGTCGCTGGGCTGGGCCGGCGCGATTGCGGCGGCACTGACAACGGGTGGAACCGTTGGCGTCGCAAACGGCCTCCTGGTCGTGAAGGCGCGCATCAATTCGTTCATCGTGACACTCGGCACGATGACGATGGTCACGGGGCTGATGCACCTCTACAGCGGCGGTGGATCGGCGGCCATCGCGGATTTCCGGCTTGCCGACTGGCTCGAAACGCCGGTTGTTCCGTTCCTGCCGCCGATGGTGATTATCACGCTGACATGGGTCGCCGGCTTCACCGTGTTTCTGAATCGAACGCGAGTCGGGCGCGGTTTCTTTCTGGTCGGCGCCAATCCCGAAGCCGCGTGGCTGGCCGGATTGAACCGCGACCGGTACTTGATGGCGGGATTCGTCCTCTCCGGCGTCACGGCGGCGCTGGCGGGCGCGATGTTCGCGGCGAGCCTCAGTTCGATGACCTCGGCGGCCGTGCTCGGAACGCGAACTCTCATGACGGTCCTGGCGGCGGTCATCATCGGCGGAACGCTCATGACCGGCGGAAAAGGCAGTGTGCTCAAGAGTTATTTCGCCGTGTTGATGTTGACAACGCTGTTCAACGGGATCGGCTGTTTCGGACTGGGATTCGAGGTCCAGATCTTCGTGAACGGCTTGATTTTGGCCGTGGTCGTGCTGTACGAGGCGTACGCGATTCACCGGCACGAACGAATGAAGGGACAGCGGCCCGACTTGATGAGGGAAGCCGCCGAAGGTAGGGTATTCGCAAGCGACGAAGGAGCGCCCGACATGAATTCGAAAGACCGGTTCCCGCTGATTTGTATCACGATTGTCGCGATTGTCGCGATCGCCGCCACGGCCATCACGGCGATGTATTTCAAGTATGCGTCATCCCAAGCCATGCTGGTTGCAGGCGTGCCGGCTGAGTCGGCCCCGGAAGTGGATGTTTTTTCACTCAAGGGAACCGACGGCCAGCCCTACATCCTCCGTGCAACCGAGAAGAAGACGATTCCCGAACGCCCGGCCGATCCCTCTGCCCTGCCGGAAACCGACAAGGGCCATTGGTGGGACATCGAGTTCGCGGGATGGAAGGCGGAGAAGGTCCCGATGCCGGATTCGCCGAAGAACGGCCCACGCGGAAAGAAGGTGATTCTGTTGAAAGCGGGCGATCACCCGTACTGGACGGCGTACGTGAACGGGTTCACCGTCATGGCGAACGCATACGGCATGAAGATCAAGGTGTTCAATGGCAACTGGAACATGGACCTTCAAGCGCAACAAGCAGACCAGGCCGTCAACGAACGGCCCGATATGGTTATCCTTGCGCCCGTTGACGCGACCGCCTGCACGCCGCTGTTGCGTAAAATCAACAAGGCCGGCATCCCGTGCATCGCCTCGAACACCATCCCGTGCGACGAGGCCATGAAGTATTGCCTTGCGTGGACCGGCCCGGATGATTGGGGGCAGTTCCGCATGCTGGCGCGCGTGTTTGCCGACGCGCTCGGCAAACAAGGCGGCTATGCCATTATCCGCCACATGCCGGGCAGTTCGCCGTTCTTCTCGCGGACCTATGCGCCCATCACCGAACTCCTCGATTACGCGCCGGAAATGAAGATGCTCGCCATGGACACCTCGAATCTCGAGGCGGAAGGCGCGATGCAACTGACCGCGGCATGGATCGCGAAGTTCGGCGCCGAACTGAAAGGGTTGATCCTTGCCGCCGACGATTTCAGCCTGACGGGCGCGCTCGAAGCCATACGCACAGCCGGACGGACGGATATCGTGATCGTCGCCGCGGGAAACAGCAAAACGGGCATGGATGCCGTGAAAGCGGGTGATGTGCTGGCCATCACCTATCAATCCGCGGAAGGCGACGGCGCGCTCGCCGTCCATTCCGCCGCTCGCTGGTTCAACGGAGAAAAACTCGACCCGGTGACGTATCTGCCGAAACACATCATCACGAAGGCCGATGTGGACCAATTCATGCCGGCCCAGTGGTAGAATGCAGGACTTGTCGTGCTCGACGTCGTGATCGTCATCGCAATCGGGCGACACCGACTGTGAACACGACAACGGAAGGAGAACGAAATGTTGCACGATCCGAGTCATTACGCGCCGCCGGCGCCCGCCGAAGAAATCCGGCTGAATCCCAAAGACAAAGATATCCTTCGCGGATTGGCGGATGAAGTCGCGCAAATCGCCGCGTTGCCCGTGCACAAGGAAAAGTCCATCTTGTGGCAGCGGTTGAATGATCTCGACAGCGTGCGGCCGATGGTGTGGATCAACGAGGTCTGCTGGAACGAGATGAACGTCAACGACGAGTTGACGCTGCGATGCGTCCACCCCTGGGCTCGCGACCAGGAACGCGATCTGCGCCGTCTGATCTATCAGTGGCGGCATTTCCCTGCCGACATGGTCGTCAGCGACTTTCTCCCGTGCCCGCTCGCGATCCACAGCACCGATTTCGGCATCGTCGAGGATGTGGACACCATCGCAATGGACGAGTCGAGCGACATCGTGTCCCGGACCTTTCACCCGCAGATCAAGAATCCGGAAGACCTTGAAAAAATCAAGATGCCTGTTGTCACACACGATGCCAACGCGACCGCGATCCGGTATCAGGCGATGAACGACGTGTACGGCGGCATCATGCCCGTGAAAAAAGTCGGCCAGTCGCATATTTGGTTCACGCCTTGGGACTACCTGATTCGGTGGTGGGGCGTGCAGGAGGCAATGATCGATCTTATCGCGCGGCCGGAAATGGTCCATGCCGCCGTCGAACGCATGGTGGATGCGTGGATGACGGAACTCGACCAGTTCGTCGCGCAAAACCTGCTCTCGCTCGACAACAACAATACCCGCGTCGGCTCCGGAGGCTATGGTTACACGAGTGCATTGCCGGGTGAAGATTACGACCCGGCATACGTGAAACCGCACAACATGTGGGGATGCTCAAACGCGCAGATTTTTTCGACCGTCTCGCCCGAAATGCACTGGGAATTCGCACTCGAACACGACATGCGCTGGCTCGAACGGTGGGGACTCGCCTACTACGGATGCTGCGAACCGCTCGACCACAAGATTGACATCCTCCGCCGCATCCCGAACCTCCGCAAGATTTCCGTCAGCCCATGGTGTGATGCCGAGAAAGTCGTCGAAGGCATCCGGCGTGATTACGTCATCAGCCACAAGCCCAATCCCGCCATCCTCGCCGAAGAAACTTGGGACCCGGCCCAAGCCCGCGCCAACATTCGCCGGTTCCTCGACAAGACGCAGGGACAATGCCACGTCGAACTCATCATGAAAGACATCTCGACCGTCCGCAACCAGCCCCGACGCCTCTGGGAATGGGCCGCCATCGCCATGGAAGAGGCAATGCGGACGTAGATCCCGCCGCAACAATCCAAGCCGATCCGATGTGATGCCCTGCTGGGATGCCGACGACATGTTCGCAAGACTGGGGGATTCGATGCGCGTTCCGGCCTGCGCAAAGCGCTTCTCCACTTTGCGTTTGAAGCGCCCGAAATCGTCGAAACTTACAGGCGGTTTTTAACGCGCTGCCATGAATCGGTGATCAAGAAACTTTCTTCCATGTTGGCCATCATCCGCACGAACTTTTTCATTGGAATTGCGAAGGAGAGAGTTTCCTTGCGCACAAACGGGCGCGCGGAAATGTCGAACATGCCCAGCACCGCGCGTGGGTGTTCCGATTGGGCTTCCGTGTACGGATATCCCACAATTGCGCCGCATCCGGCGCAGAAGGGCGCGATGACGCCGTGCGGCGACGGTTCGTCGTAATTGGCCAAGGTAAACAGGGCGGCTAGCACATCCGGCGCGACATCGAAAAAAACGGCCACTGGTTCGTCGGTTTCGTCCAGCGTATCCCATCTTTTGAAGACGGCATACCGCGCAGGCGCTGTGAACACGGGCGAGTTGCGAATGAATTCGCGGACCAGTTCGGGCGACTGTTTATAGCGTTCCCCCTCGAGTTTGCCTGGTATGCCGCAGGAGAGGAAATATTCGAAACCGGGCATGAGTTCCTGGCTGAATCCGAGATAACGTTTCCCGCCGGAGCAACCGAGCGACTCGCGTTCGAAGGCAAGCGGCTCCCCCTTTCGGACGCCGCCCAACTGGGCCAGAAAACAGGCGTGGCCCTCTTGTTTGGGCACGACGGAAACACCGCCGGGATCGTCCGTGTAGAAAAATGCGATCGGAAGCGGGGCGTTCGGAACGAACGATTCCCAACGCCGAATGAACAAGTATTTGACTCCAATATCCATTTTTGTTGCCTCCTTGTGTCTCGACAACGCGAAAACGGCGCGCAAACGGGGATATCAGTCCGCCTGCGTCATGGAAACTGTTTCCGCAGGCAGAACGCGGGCGAGTTCCTCGAGGGTCGTAAGCCCTTCTCGAACGCATCGGGCGCCGTCGGTGGCAAGCGGGACCATGCCCCGGTTCAATGCGGCCTCATGCACGACGAAGGTACGCGGGCGCGAAAGAATGAGATTGGCGATGACATCGTCAACGGCCAGCAGTTCGCCGATGGCGCTGCGTCCACGATACCCTATGCCCTGGCAGGCCTCGCATCCCCGGCCGCACACAAACGATACGCCGGCATCGGCCAGTCCGAACCGCCTGGCAAGCGCCGGATCAGGCGCGCACGCGGTGGCGCATGAAGGACAATTGCGCCGCAGCAAACGCTGCGCCAGCACACCCGTGATGGACGAGGCGACGAGGTAGGGCTCGACGCCCATGTCGAGCAGGCGCGTGAACACGCCTGCCGCCGTGCCGCTGTGGATGGTGCTGATGACGAGGTGGCCGGTCAGTCCGGCCTGAATGGCCACCCGGGCTGTTTCCAGATCGCGGATCTCGCCGATCATGATCACTTCGGGGTCTTGGCGCATCAACGAACGCAGCGCGGCATCGAACGTAAATCCCACGTGCGGGTTTACCTCGGTTTGGGCCACGCGTCCCAGGCGGTATTCGACCGGATCCTCGATCGTCACGACGTGGGCGGCTGTCGTGCGCGCGTTGATGATTTCCTTGAGCAGCGCATAGATGGTCGTCGTTTTGCCGCTCGAAGCGGGACCGGTCAGTAACAGGGTCCCCTGGGGACGCCCGACAATCACGCGCAATGCCGCAGCCACTTCCGCGCGGAACCCCAGCGCGTCGAGGGAGAACAGCGACGGGTCGGCATCGAGGACGCGGATCACGATTTTCTCGCCGTAGACGGTCGGAAACGTGGACACGCGCATGGCTTTTCCGCAGGCGGTGGCTTCCGGGTCTATGCGCCCATCCTGGGGCATATCCTTCTGATAAGTCAGCATGCGCGCAACGACCTTCACGCGTCCCAAGATTTTCGGATAATGCTGAATGGGCAGGCGGGCGGCTTCGTGAAGCAGGCCGTCTATTCGGTACCGGACGGATAGGCAGTCATCCCACGGTTCGAGATGGATGTCGCTGGCCCGATTGTCGATCGCGTGACGCAACACGACGTCCACCGCGCGGATGGCGTCCTCGTCGCTGCTTCCCAGCAGCGATCGCAGGCTGCCTTCGATGGCGCGTAAAGGGGCCGGGATAGAAGAGGATGATTCATTTGCCATATATGGCTCCTGCTTGAACTACCGCACCAGCGTGGGCAATGAAAAGACTGCGGAAAAAATGCCCGAATACAGCCAAAAAACCAATGTGCCCAGCGCGCACACCGCAGCCGGCGCCGCGATATCGAGGAAAATGTGTGCGGTCTTGACCGCGTCGTCGCGGTACAGGGTGGAAACACGGCCCAGGATATCCGGAAGGGATCCCGCATTCTCGCCCAATGCAATTACGCCCAGAAACGAATCCGGCAAGACGCGCGATTCGGCGTTCAACGCGGTTTTGAGGGAAATACCCTGCTCGATGCGCTTTTTAACGCGGGCCAACGCCTCGCGATACGCGGGATTGATATCCAATTGCGCCGCATTTTCGAGCGCGGTGTCAAGCGGCGTTCCGATGGACAACAAGTCCCGAAGCACCGAGGCGACGTGCGAGAGATCGCGCCGGGACACCATGTATCGCACGAATGGAATGTGCAGACTCAGCCGGCCGAGAAAGCGCTGCAGGGCCGTCCGGCGATTGGAAAGAAACGGCAGGTTCCGCCAAAGCGCAACGGCTATTACCAGCGCAACCGCCAGAAACACATAGGCCTCCCACCGGTTCAGATAACGGGAGACGCCCAGCAAGGTTTGCGTGACAAAGGGAAGGGATTGGCCGAATCCTCCGAAAATGGTGACGAATTGCGGGACGATGAACAGACACAACTGTATCGCGAGAAACAGCTCGATAAAAAAAACGATCCCGATATAGAGCGCGTAATTGCGCAACTTGTCGCTGAACGCCGAGAGTTGCACAAGACCCTCTTCAATCCGGGCGAAGGCTTGTTCCAGTTGGCCGCTCTTTTCCCCGTTGCGGACCAGTTCGACATAGTATTCTGGAAAGAAATCGGTGCGGCGTCCGAGCGCGTCCGACAAGGACAAACCCGAGACGATATCCTGCCGGACGGCCAGCAGCACGTCGCGCAGCGCGGGACTCGGCGCCTCGGAAGCCAACGCCAGCAAACCACCCGGCAAAGGCGCGTTGGCGCGGATCAATTCCGCGATTTGCGCGGTCAAAACCAGCAGGTCGTTTCGCCACCTCGAGGCACGAAAATAGGTGCGTTTTTTCTTTTGTTTGATGACTTCCATGCGATCCGCCCTTTATGCTCCGACCAGTGAACTGAGATTCAAGACCGGCAAAAACATGGCAATGACCACGAACGCGATGATCAAGCCCATCGCCACCGTCAAGGCGGGACCGGACATGGTCAAAAGCAGGCGCGTACGGCGCGTTACTTCGCGTTCGTAGGATTCCGCAAGGCTCAGCAGGGCTTCCGGCGCCCGCCCGTGTTCTTCCGCATTGCCCAAAATCCAAAGATAACTTCGGCGAAACCGGCGGGTGCCCGCCAGCGCGGACACGAGCCTTTCACCGTGCGACACCAACAGGGCGGCGCCCATGCCCGCTCCGCGGAAGGACGGGCTGCCCGTCGCGGCGGCCGCGAGAATGATGCTTTCCGGGGCCTGAGCCTGGTTGCTCAGCAGCATTCCCAGGCACCGGGTGAATCGCTCGACCAGCGAAGTGGCGTAGATCGTGCGGAAAAACGGGATGCGCAATTTGATCCGGTCCGCCAAACGGGCGCCCCATTCGGTCGTGCGGGCAATACGAATCAAAAGCCAGAGAACCAGCAGGCCCAATCCCCCATACATCAGTTCCCTCGGGGATGCCTGCATGAACTTCTCGCCAAGGAATCCGAAGAAATGGCCGATTGCGAACGCGGCCCGTGTCGGCCACGGCAGTTGGCGTCCGAAGGTGGCATAGATGTTTTCAAAGTTGGGAAGAATGACGATGCTGAAAATGGTCAGCATCGTCACGACAGCAATAATAAGAAAAATTGGATAGGCAAGAACCTCTTCAAGTCTGCTGCGGATCTCCACCTGCCGGTTGGCATACGTTGCCAGTTGGCCCAGTACCTTTGGCAGGTTGCCGGTGCGCTCGCCGGCGCGAATCAGGCTCAGATACACCTGCGAAAAGGCTTCCGGATGCGATTTGAGAGCTTCCTCGAGCGTGGCGCCGGATTCAAGGCGTTTCTGGATGTCTGTAATGACGCGCCTCACACGCCGGCTGCGAACGTCCTTGCCCAGTTCCTTGAGCGCGGGCGAGATGGGCAACCCGCTCTGCGTAATTGTCAGCAATTGCTCCGTCAGAAACGCGATATCCTTGGCATTGAGCGCGGTTGCGCGCTCGGACAGGGTCGCGGACGGCGGCTGATCGCGATCGACCAAGTTCGAGATGGCAATCCCGCGTTCCGTCAAGACGACGGACGCCTGATGCGCCGATTCCGCTTCCAGGGAACCCATTACGGTTTTTCCTTCATGGTCCGTGCCGCTGTATTCGTATACCGGCATATCGTCACCTCGTCTTTCGCCCGTCAGGGCGCCAGTTCTCGCCATGCCACACGCGCAAAAGTGCGCGGATCGCCTTCGCCCGCCCGGTAAATGGCCTCGACCCTTCGCTCGGTCGCCTGGCACCGGGCCGCCGCGTATAATCCATACAAACCGGCCTCTTCTACGCCGTCCACTACGCCGTCACCGTTGTTATCGAGGCCGTCCGACGCCCAATCGAGCGCCACGACCCAGTAGTCCGCCGTGCCGTCGGGCGTCTTTACCGGCGACACGCCGGCCTCGTCGAACGCGGGAAGCGCGAGACCGCCCGGCACCCCGGCATTCGGCGCGGCGACTTTTCCTTCGGCCAAACCGGCCCATTGCGCGACACCGATGGAGCCGGTCCGGCCCGCCTGCAACTCGGCAACGCTTCGCGCCAAGGCAAATTCCACCGCGTTCAGCGCCCCGTTCGCCTGAACGAACACATCCGACTGCCGCACGTCGCTCTTGAGGCGCACGGCCACGGTATTCAAAATAACCAGCGCCGCGGCGATGAACATCAACGCCAGCAGCATCGCCATGCCCGCGTCCGGATTCTCTGTACGGCGTATCATGCTTAGTTCCTCGGTATGACGTCCTGGGTCAAGGTGGCCGTGTACCAATGCCCGCGCGTGTCGGGAAACTGGGTGTCAATCGTCACGCGAACGGCCTTTCCCGCGGACTCGAACCAGATGCCGCGCTCCAGGCGCTTGTTGCCGTTTAGATCCTCGCCGTCGTCCAGCACCCCGTTTCCGTTGGCGTCTTCATTGGGCGTGAGACCGTTACACAAAACGCGCATGGCATCGCCCTTGAACAGCAGCAACTGGCTATTGACGACGCCATCCCCGTTTTCATCGTCGTTTTCACGGCGGATATTGCGAACATCGGACAATTCCACCGTGCCGTTTCGAGCCAGCGCAACACCGTTGCCGTCCGTATCGGTTGCAATCTGGAACGAAAGCGAAGGCCCCGGTAGAGGCGTCAATGTGGCGGCGGCGGCGCCCGCGAGTTCGCGCACAGTCCGGAGAAGCGCCTTTCCTGCCTCTTCTTGGGCACGAATCGAGGCTTCCTGCGACTCGGCCACACGCTGCACGCCGATGGCAAGGCCGAACAACGAACCGGTCGCCACCACCAGCAACGATATCGCGAAGAGAAGTTCAATCAATGAGAAACCGTCGCGTCGCATGGTCTACCTCGTTATCAGCACGGAACCGGAAACCACGTGCGAATGCCCTTTGGAGTCCATGCGCGTCACCGTGGCGCGCATTTCGAGCGGACGCGGCAACGGTTCTGCCAGGGATTGCCCGGCCATCGGCAGGCGAATCGGTTCGCCCCTTGCGTCCACGCATTCGACAACCACCGTTTCCACCGCATCGGAGGCCGGTGGCGCGAAAGCAAGCGCCTCGTCATAGGAGAGCGTGCGCAACTGTTCGAGCACGCCGGCCAGACGGCAGGACGCAATACGCCGGCTATCCGATATGGAGCCCAAATCGCTCAGGCTGATAATGGAACCAAAAATCATACTGAGCGTAAGCGCCATGATTCCCGTCGCGAACATGACTTCAATCAATGCCACACCGGCGCTTGCATGTACACTGCGGCGATTGAAATACATTGCGTCACTTCCCTCCACTTGCCTCAAGTACCCTAATCTACACACTTTGCTGTAATTTGTCAAACAAAAAAAGCATCGTTGCGAGTACCGTGTTCTTGGAGTCGTGAAGGTCTCAAAAATTAGAATTCGGCGCCAAAAACGCACGCTTGGACCCTGACCCTAATCGTGATAGAATAAAAAGCGGGAACGGTTCGACATAAACGCCGCACATTGCGGCAGCGGGAGGACACGTAATGGCGACAAAGAAGTTGAACATCGGGTTGATTGGCTATGGATTCATGGGGCGGGCGCATTCCAATGCGTACCGCAAGGTAAACCAGTTCTTCACCTTGGATTACCAACCGGTCCTCAAGGCGGCCTGCGCACGCAAGGCGGACAAAATCAACGCCTTCGCCGCGAACTGGGGCTGGGAAAGCGTCGAGACCGACTGGCGGAAACTGGTCGAGCGCAAAGACATTGACGTCATAGACATTGGAAGCCCGAACAACACGCATAAGGACATCGCCATCGCGGCGGCGGAGGCCGGGAAGATGGTCCTCTGCGAGAAACCTCTGGCCATGAATGCCGCCGAAGGTCTTGCGATGACGGAAGCCATCGAAAAGGCGGGCGTGCCGAACATGGTATGGTTCAATTATCGGCGCGTGCCGGCGATTTCCCTGGCAAAACAGTTGATTGACGAGGGACGAATCGGGCGCGTGTTCCATTATCGGGCGAAATATCTCCAAGACTGGACGATCAGCCCCGACTTGCCGCAGGGCGGCGCGGCGCTGTGGCGGCTCGATATAGACGTGGCGGGCAGCGGCGTGACCGGCGACCTGCTGGCGCACTCGATTGACACGGCCATCTGGCTCATCGGCGGCGTGGACAAGGTATCGGCGATGACGGAGACGTTCATCAAAGAGCGTGCATTGCAGGATGAACCGGGTGTTCGCAAGCCGGTGGGCATTGACGATGCCTGCGCGTTCCTCGCCCGTTTTAAGAATGGCGCGCTGGCCACCTTCGAGTCTACCCGCTATGCCCGCGGCCGGAAAAATCAAAACACTTTTGAAGTCAACGGCGACAAGGGTTCGATTTATTTCGATCTCGAAGACGCGCATCAACTCCAGTACTACGATCACGGCGACGATTCGCATGTCCACGGCTGGCGGACCATCCTCGTGACCGATGCCGATCATCCCTACATGAAGCAGTGGTGGGTGCCCGGATGCGTTATCGGGTACGAGCACACGTTTATCAACGCACTTGCCGATTTCCTGAAGGGACTCGAAACGGGCGTGCCCGCGAGGCCCAATTTCCGCGATGCGCTCGAAACACAATACGTGTGCGATACCGTGCTGAAATCGGCCAAGACCGGCCTGTGGGAAAAGGTGCCTGTAAAAGAGTAGAATGAACATCGGTACAAGACATATCCGCGCTGTAACGAAGTCAAGGAGGTAAAGAATGCTAAGTCGGAGAAGTTTTTTGAAGACTGCCGTGGCGGCGGCGCCGCTGATCCTGTCGCCGAAAGCCCTTGGGCGCACCGGCGCCGGGGCCAACGAGACGGTGAACATCGGCTTGATTGGCTTGGGCGGCCGTTGCCGCCACTTGGCGGAAACATGCGCGCGCATTCCCAACATGCGGATTGCGGCGATTTGCGACTGTTTCAAGCCACGGGTGGACAAGTTCCTTGAACTTCAGCCGGATGGGCAGAAATGGAATCCCTATACCGATTTTCGGCGCATGATTGAACGCGAAAAACTCGATGGAGTGATGGTCATCACGACGACCCACGCGCGGGCATGGGTCACCTGCCACGCGATGGCGATGGGCATGGATGTGTATATCGAAAAGCCGATGTGCCTGACTATCGCCGAGGGCCGCGAGATGGTCAAATGCGCACGGAAATTCAAACGCGTGACACAGGTCGGCACCCAGCAACGATCAATGCCGCTCAACAATTGGGCCAGCGACCTCGTCAAGAACGGCACCATCGGCAAGGTCACGAGCGTGCTCGCGCCGAATTTCGTGTGCCCGTCGCGCTGGACGCCCAAAGAGGGCGAGGAAATGCCCGCGGGCGGTTGCGACGACTGGTGGGAGACATGGACCAATCAGGCCGAATACCGGCCCTATCGCCGTGAACTGCATGAAGGATGGGCGCGCTGGTGGGATTATGACGGCGGCGGTATCTCGTTTGGCGTAACAGGTTGGGGCACGCACAGTTACGATCAAGTGCAACGCGGTTTGGGCACCGACAAGACCGGCCCGGTCGAAGTTGTTCTGGAAGAACCAGTCACCTCAGGACCCTGCGGAAAATTCGAGAACCGCGAAGCGGGACCGGAGGAAACCGGATCAAATTTCTATCACATGGTCCGAAACCTTTCCGGCCCACGCGCGAAGGTCCGCATGAAGTTCGCAAACGGCGCGCAACTTCTTTGCCATCTCGATGCGGACAACGGCCCCGGACTCGGATGTGTCTTTATCGGCGAAAAGGGCCGGATCGAAATCAACCGCGACCGCATCGCATCCGATCCGAAAGACATCATTCTGAAGGCGGATCGGCCCGAGCCGCTCAAGGTTATGGAAAGCCAGCCGCACGTCGAAAATTGGATTGAGTGCATCAAAACTCGCGAGACCTGCACCGCCGACATCGAGTACGGCCAGCGCAGTTCGACCTTGTGCTATCTTGTAAATATTGCGCGCGACCTTGGGCGTGTCGGTGAAACCTTGAAATGGAATCCGAAATCGGAACGATTCACGAACTGTCCCGAAGGAAACACCATGCTCTCAAGACCACGTCGCAAGGGATATGAACTGCCCAAGCATTCGGAATCCCCAGAAAAACGCATTGAACGGGCCTGAGTTTCATCACCCCATTGCGGTTCAGCCGCAATGCCTCCATCCTGGGTATGATTTCTTTGTCCGTAATTTCTGCGCATCATGCACAGAAGTTGCGGATAAAGATAATAATGCAAACAATCGCGCGGCATTCGGTACTCCGGGCAGGGCGACCGGATACGCGCATGAAACGGTTTAGAACGGGAAGGGCCGCCCGCCGGTCAAACATGCGGGGCGCCACTTCCGCCTCGAAAATCGCTATCGGGAGAACAAATCATGGCACGATTGGGTTTTGGGATTATCGGTTGTGGAAACATCGGACCGGTGCATGCGGAAGCGTTGTCGCAGGTACGCGGCGCAAAATTGGTGGCCGTGTCGGACGTGGTCGAACAAAATGCGCGAACCCTCGCGGAAAAATATGGGGCATCATGGTACACGGACTACCGCAGGCTGCTGGATCGCAAGGACGTGGACGCCGTGTGCCTGTGCGTTCCCAGCGGGGTGCGGGGCACAATGGGCGAAACCTGCGCCGCTGCGGGCAAGCACATCCTGGCGGAGAAACCCCTGGAAATCAACACCCGAAAAATTGACCGCCTGATTGAAGCCGCGGCCCAGGCCGGGGTCAAACTGGGCTGCGTGTTCCAGAGCCGTTTCGCGGAAGGGGCGCAGCGGATTCGCAAGGCGGTTGAGCAGGGGCGTTTCGGCCGGCTTGTGCTTGGCGACGCCTATATCAAATGGTTCCGGTCGCAGGAATATTACGACAGCAGCCAATGGCGCGGCACATGGAAACTCGATGGCGGCGGCGCGCTCATCAACCAGGGCATTCACCAGGTAGATTTGCTTCTCTGGTTCATGGGTCCGGCAAAATGGGTACGGGCCGAATCGCGCATCCTCGCGCACGACCGCATCGAAGTCGAGGATCTGGCCTGTGCGACCATTCAATTTGAAAACGGCGCGCTCGGCGTCATCGAAGCAAGCACGGCGATTTGGCCCGGACATGCCGCCAAGGTCGAAATCCACGGGTCCGAAGGAAGCGCCGTGCTCGAAGACGGCGAATTGCGGTTTTGGCAATTCAGAAAAGAAACCAAGGCCGATGCGCGCCTCCGAGCCACGTTCGGCGGCGAATCCGCGCTCGGTTCGGGCGCGGGCGATCCGCTGAGCCATCTGAAATGCGAGGGCCACCGGCGCCAGATACAGGACTTCGTCAAGGCCATCCAGGAAGATCGCCCGCCCTTTGTGGACGGTCCCGAAGGTCGCCGGTCGGTGGCGCTCATCGAAGCGATTTACAAGTCCGCCGCGACGGGAAAAACAATCAAACTGTAACCGGCCCGCTCCAAAATGCAACCCGGATGACGCAACGGCCAAGCAAAAGGGATTTTGCCGTTTTTGTTGGATTTCACGTGCAAACGGGCATGAAATTGCAGTACAATCAAATCGTGCATGGAGGGTTAGGATAATTGGCAATCCACCGGTCTTGAAAACCGGCGCCTTCGGGCTTGAGGGTTCGAGTCCCTCACCCTCCGCCATCTTGCCTCGATTGACGAGCCATTGCGGGCCATTGCGGCATGTCCACGAGTTTATAAACGGCGGCCCACGGCCGATCGCCACACCATGACCCCTTACGCAGACCTTCACTTGCACACCAACCATTCGGACGGTTCCGACCGCCCGGAACGCGTGATCGAACGCGCGGCGGCCCTGGGTTTTTCCGCTGTTGCCATCGCAGATCACGACACGATAACGAGCGTGGCCGAAGCACGCGAAAGGGCGTATGCGATAGGGATGGGGTTCTTGACGGGCGTGGAAATCAGTGCGTCGTACGGACATGCCGAAGTACACGTCCTGGGACTTGGTCTCAGGGTCGAGGATGAGGATTTGCGCAAGGGACTCGCATCCCAGCGCGAGGCGCGATCGCGGCGAATCGATCAAATCCTTGATGAATTGAAGCGTTGCGGGGTCGAAATTTCACGCGATGAGATAGAGGCGCAATTGACGGGTGGCGGCGCCCTGGGACGCGTTCATATCGCGCGCGCACTGAAGGATCGCGGGATCACGAAAACGGTGCAGGAGGGTTTCGATCGGTTCATTCGCAGCGGACGAAAGGCCTATGTGCCGAAGGCGGCAATGCCTTGTCGTGAGGCGATCGATTTGATCCACAGCGCCGGCGGCCTTGCTTTTCTGGCCCATCCGGGCGTCGGCAGCGCCGTCCCCAAATTGCTCCCCACTCTCCTCAAAATGCCCTTCGACGGCCTCGAAGCGTTCCACACCAAGCACACGCCCACCCAGACGAAAAGCCTCATCCGATTGGCGGAAGAACGCGGCCTGCTGATTTCGGGCGGCTCGGACTGCCATGGCACCGCCATCAAAAAAGAACCGGATATGGGCGCTATCCGGCTTCCGATGGAATATGTCGAACGAATCCGGGAAGCGCTGGCGCGGCATCAGACGTGCGAAGGGTGATTGGCCTCATCGGCCATGCGCTTGGCGAGAATGGGCGGACATCCGGCACAACCGTTTTCGCGATGCGGCACCGATTTTGGAATAAAATGCGGGAGGGACGGGTCGCCAATAACGGAATTCAACGGACGCTCCATAATATGACCAAGGCGGTATTGGTCATTGCCGATCACGAGGCCGCACGTGTACAGATTGCCATCCGGCGCCACAAAAACCAGGCTGTCGGGCATGTCGCAAGGCGGTTCGTGATCTTCCGCGCACACGTCCGCAATGCGGACCCGGATGTTCTCATGCTCCAAGGCGGCCCATTTTTCGTACACCTCGCTGTTCACGAACAGCCATGTATGCGAGCGATCCAAGCGTTTGAGTTCTTCAATCTCCCGCGGGCCTATCTCGGCGCAACGCGCATGAATGCCTACATCCAGCCCATGAATTTGTTGCGCCCAATGGCAGATAGTCCAAAGGCAGGGATTGTCCTGAAGGGCTTCTCCGGTGCAGATGACAATACAACATACCCCCAGCGACGCCGCCTCGTCTATCACGTTGAGCCAGTCGTCGGCATTGAGGACGCCGCTGGAAATATCCGACTGCGAATCCGTTGTCCGATCGGCGATGTTAATCCAGAGAAAACGAATGCTGGCCTCGTCGGCGCCTTCTCCCGTCGAATGGGCGGCGCATTTATGAATCTCTTTTCGTATGGTCCGGGGTAGTTCAAAAAGATTTTTCGTGATTCCCGATTCCAATGTTCTTTCCGTTTTGGTTGTTTTGGGTTCCATTACGCCTTCTCTTCCAACATGGCCAGTTTCCAGTTGATTTCTCGAATGGCCGGGTACAACGACCGGTAGGCCGAAAAAAGTTCTTCATACACGGCATTTCGCTTCGGATTGGGTTCAAATACATCACGAATCTTCACCACCCGCGCCGCCATGGCGCGCAAGTCATCCACAATTCCTGCGGCTTTCCCACCCAACATCGCCACGCCCAGCGATGCGGCTTCCGACGCTTCCAACACCGCCACCGGAATTCCCATGATATCCGCCTTGCGCTGCACCCAAATACGGCTTTTCGCGCCTCCACCAATGGCGCGAAGCCGTTGAATCCTCACGCCTGCTGATTGTAACAATTCCAAATTCAATTTCATTTCATAGACCACGCCGGAGAGGATCGCGCTCACGATTGCCGGTTTGTCGGTGTTGAGGGTCAACCCCAGAATGGCGCCGCGTCCCATGGGGTCAAAGTGCGGGGTGCCGGTCATCGTAAAATGAGGCAGGACAAGGAGATGCTCCGGTTCTTGCGGAACGGATTCGCAAATGATGTCGTAAACATCCCGGCCGGATTCTTCCGCAAGGGCCCGTTCGGATTCCGCCAAGGTGTCGCGATACCACTTCAAAAGCGCGCCGCCGGTAAAATTGAAACCCAGGCTCGCGTAAAGACCCGACACACAACTGGGATAACAGCAGACATTGCCTTCCAATGCCTCTTCCGTAAGGGAAAAACGGTCGAATATGGCGCAAATACACTCGACCGTCCCCGTGGCATACATCGCTTCGCCGCTGTCGAGAATGCCCGCCCCCAAGGCGCCGGCGGGTTGATCGTGACCGCCGGTCGCGACGACAATCCCGCGGGGCAAGCCGATCGCATCGGCGACGGAATCCGGAATCGTTCCCACAACGGACCCGGATGGCGCGGTGCGCGCAAACAGCGAACGGTCAAGTCCCGCAATGCCCAGCAGTTCATCCGACCAGTCGCCGGCGTGGATGTCGAAGGCCATGGTTCGCGCCGCGAGCGGAAAACTCATTACGGGTTCGAGGCCGAGACGGAGATGGACGAAATCCTCGTAACAGAGAAATTTCCATGTCTTGGCGAAGATTTCTGGACCATTCTCCCTGAACCACATCGCCTTGTTGATGGTGTACATGCCGTGCAGCGGCATGCCGGAAATCCGGGCCAGTTCATAACGGGATTTGCGTTCGAGCCACCACGCGGGCATGTGGGCCGTCCGCCCGTCGAACGTGACCAGGCTGTTTGCCAGACAGCGTCCGTCGCGGTCGACGGGATGGCACGCCTCACCCTGGCAGGAAACCGCCATGGATTGAATGGGATCGTGGCGCGTCGCGCGGGCGATTTCCGCCAGAACGGCCTTCACGCACGTCCATACGCGTTCGGGATCGAGTTCCTGCCAGCCCGGCCTCGGCGATATCAACGGATATTCCCGATACGCGGACGCCACCACCCGCCCATCGAGATCGAACGCGACGCCCTTGGTTCCCGTGGTTCCGACATCCAGCCCCAAAAGGCTCATTTTATCATCTCCACCCAGTCGTTTTGCCTATTTTGGCGAAGCAAGAAGATGTAGTCAACTTCCCTTCGGGAAAATTTCAAGCACTTCCGGATTGACGCAGTTCGGCACGTCGCGGCCCGACAGCGCCGCGATGAGATTGGCGGCGGCCATTTCCGCCATGCGCGCGCGCGTGGTCCGCGTGGCGCTGCCGAGATGCGGAACCAAGACCGCGTTTGGACAAGCCAGCAATGCGGGATGTATTTCAGGCTCGCGCTCGTACACGTCGAGTCCGGCGGCAAAAATGCGCCTCGAGGACAAGGCTTCGGCCAAGGCGGCCTCGTCCACGATCGGTCCGCGGGCGGTATTGACCAAAACGGCCGTCGGCTTCATGCGCGCGAACTCCGCCGCGCCGAAGGCATGCGTCGTTTCCGGCAGCAACGGGCAATGGATCGAAATAAAATCCGATTCGGCCAAAAGCGTCTGCTTCTCCACAAGGGCGGCATTCAATTCGTTTTCCCGATCCGCCGGAAGCCGGACTGCGTCATGGTAGATGACGCGCATATCGAATCCCCGCGCCCGCCGCGCCATGGCTTGGCCGATGCGGCCCATGCCGAAAAGGCCGAGGGTTTGTCCGTGAATGTCCACGCCGAGGAACAGTTGCGGCCCCCACGATTTCCATTCCCCCGCGCGAAGATAACGTTCCGATTCCGTCACGCGCCGCGCCGCGGCCATCATCAGCGCCCACGTCATGTCCGCCGTCGTTTCGGTCAATACGCCCGGCGTGTTCGTGACCACGATGCCGCGCCGCGTGGCGGCGGCGATATCCACGTTGTTGTAGCCGACGGCGTAATTCGCGACGACCTTCAGTTGCGGCCCGGCAGCCTCGAAGACCTCCTCGTCCATCGCATCCGTCAGGATAGACAACACTCCATGGACGCCCCGCACGCCCTCCAAGAGGGCCTCACGCGATATCGGGCGATCATCTTGCGACACAACGACGTCGCCGCCAAAGGCTTCATGCAACAGTTTCAAGCCTGCATCCGGTATCGGGCGCGTAACGAAAACACGCGGCATGATTCAAACACCTTTCTTCATGAGGCAAATTCCGTGCAAGATTGCGGCAAAGGCGGATTTTACCGGGGAATGCCGCAACCGGGCAAGCGCGCCCCAACAACTTTATTATGACGCATGCGCGGGAGGGTCATAATCCAGTATGATGTTTTTGGAATTTCCGAGTTTTACTTTCTTTGTCCGCAACTTCCATGCGCCGCACGGGGGGGGTGCGGGCAAAGAAAGTAACCCTTTGATGGAAACATCGCGGCCGAGCCGCAAGGGACTGTTGCCATTGACAGGGCGCCATGGCCCGGACAACGAGAGGAGTGTACAATGAAAAATATACGAACGTCCGCATCGGTTGCGCTGGTACTGCTTTCCTCCTTATGCGGCCGGGACGCATCAGGCGCAGACCGCATCAAGATCAACATTCGAGAGACCAAGGCCCCCATCTCGCCTTTTGTCTATGGGCAGTTCATCGAACATCTGGGGCGGTGCATCTATGGCGGCATCTGGGCGGAAATGCTGGAAGACCGTAAGTTCTTCTACCCGGTAGACGGAAAGCAGTCCGGTTGGGCGCAAAACAAGGGCAAGAACGTATCATGGGAAGGTGACGGAATTCCCTATGAGATCGTCGTGGCGTCACCTTGGCAGATTCTCGGTCCGGCGGACGCGGTATCCATGAACACGGACCACCCTTTCGTGGGCGACCATGATCCGGTGCTTTCCGTGGATGGATCCGATGAATTGCGCGGAATCTATCATCCGCGGTTGGCCCTGGAAAAAGACCGTGCCTACACGGGATATGTCATTCTGAAAACAACCGGCACGATGGATCGCGTGGAGGCAGTGCTGCAATGGGGCAAAACAGACTCGGACGCGGCCGTGGCCGCTTTCAATATACAAGGCGATGCCTTTTCCAAATACCCTTTTACTCTGACCGCCGGGGGAAACACGCACGATGGCCGGTTGATTATCCGCTGCGCCGGACAAGGCACGGTGCATATCGGGGCGGTATCCCTTATGCCCGCGGACCATGTGGACGGTTTCCGCAGGGACGTGCTTTCGTTGCTGCGCGAACTGGATTCACCCATTTATCGCTGGCCAGGCGGCAATTTCGTCAGCGGCTATGACTGGCGCGATGGCATCGGCGATCGAGACAAGCGCCCCCCGCGCAAGAATCCAGCTTGGACCGGCATTGAACACAACGATGTCGGCATTCACGAGTTCATGCATTTCTGCGAACTATTGAAAACAGAGCCCTATGTGGCGCTGAACACCGGACTGGGCGATGCCTCCTCCGCGGCGGCTGAAGTGCAATACATAACCGGCGCGGCGGACACTCCCGAGGGCGCCAAACGCGCGGCCAATGGGCGATCCGAACCGTGGAACGTCAAATGGTGGGCCGTGGGCAATGAGATGTACGGGGAATGGCAATTGGGCCACATGCCCCTTGAAGAATATGTAAACAAACATAATGCCGTGGTGGATGCCATCCGGACTGTTTCGCCGAATGCGCAATGTATCGGCGTCGGCGCCGCGGGCCCATGGAGCGAAACCATGCTCACCCGCTGCGCCGATCACATGACGCTTCTTAGCGAACATCTCTATTGGCAACACAAGAAAGACGTAACGGAACATGTCCGAATGGCCGTGGATGCAATAGATCGTGTCGCAAACATCCATCGCGGGTATCGTGCATCCATTGCCGGACTGAAAGAAAAGGACATCCGCATCGCCTTGGATGAATGGAATTACTGGTACGGGCCGTATCTCTACGGCGAACTGGGCACGCGGTATTTCCTGCGGGATGCCCTGGGCTGCGCCGCCGCGCTTCACGCCATGTTCCGCAACAGCGACCTGTATTTCATGGCGAATTACGCGCAGACGGTCAATGTCATCGGCGCCATCAAGACCACGGGGACGAAGGCCTGGCTGGAAACCACCGGACAGGCGCTGAAGTTGTACCGCCATCATTTCGGAACCATTCCCGTTGCCGTGGAAGAGACGACGGACGGGCTGGACGTTGCCGCCGCCTGGAAAGAAGATCGGAGCGCCCTCACGTTGGCCCTTGTAAACACAACCGACAGAAAGAAGACAATCCAATGGGAGGCGGATGGATTAGCCTTGCCCAAGACGATATCCGGCTGGTTGATTCAGCATGACGATCCAGACGCCTATAATGACGAGAACAACCGGGATAAGGTCAAGATACAGGAAGTTTCCCTTGTTGTCACGGATGATCGGCTGAACGTGAATCCTTACAGCGTGACGATGCTCACCATTCCGGCGGGGAATTAAAACGGCAGGAAGGAGAATGCGTTTGATATCACGATCCTCGGTCCGCAAAGGCCTCTACGTCCTCCTGCTGGGCGGAGCCGGTTTTTACGGACTTATTGTGGCGGGAGTCTGGGCAATCCAGGATCGTCTCCTGTTCGGGAGGCGCAGCACGGCGCTCGTGCAGACTCCGGACGCGCTGAAATGGGCCTATGAGGACGTGTGGTCCGAAACGCCGGACGGACGGACGCACGGGTGGTGGATTCCGCACGAAAACGCGCGCGGCGCCGTGCTGTATTCGCACGGGAGCGGCAAGAACATTTCGCATTATCTGGACGATATGGCGTTGTTGCGCGATCTCGGTTTTTCCATCCTCATGTACGATTACGGCGGGTACGGCCAAAGCACGGGAAAACCCTCGGAAGCGCGGTGCCATGCGGATATCCGGGCCATGTGGAATCATCTCGTCAACGTGCGCAAGATACCCCCGGAACGGATTGTGTTGATGGGCAGTTCGATGGGCGGGGGCGTGACGGCGGATCTTGCCGCCGAGGTCGTGGCGGGCGCGGTCATTCTGGAAGCCACGTTCACTTCCATCCCCGATGTGGTGTCCAGCGCACATCCTTGGATTCCCGCGCGCCTGATTGCACGGCATCGTTTTGCCAACATCGAGAAAGTCGGACGGATTCGCAGTCCCGTGTTGATCATCCACAGCGTGGACGATGCCACCGTCCCCTTTGCCCAGGCACGCATGCTGTACGAACGCGTTGCGGCGCCCAAAACCTTTCTCGAAATCCATGGAAGCCACGGAGGCGGCAAGTTTGCCTCGCGGGAACAATACACCGCCGGTCTCGGCGCATTCCTCGACCAATACGTGAATGGAGCGACGGGCGCTATTTCTTGAGGATGCCGCCCCGGCCCTGGCTAAGGAAAATGCCCTGGAGATTCATGCGAAGTTCTTCGGGGTTGTCGGAGGCGTACATGGCCTCTTCCTCAGTGATGAGTTTCTGCTTGATAAGCCCGACGAGGCTGTTGTTGAAGGTCTGCATGCCGTCCTCGCGCCCGCTGGCAATGGCGAGTGGAATTTGCTTGATGTTGTTTTCACGGATGAGGGCGGCAATGGCCGGATTGTTGAACATGATCTCGACGGCCGGCACGCGGCCTTTGCCGTCGGCGGTGGGCAGCAGCCGCTGCGCGACCAATGCGCGCAACTGAAGCGATAGTTGAGACCGAATCTGATCGTGCTGGTTGGAGGGAAACAGGTCGAGAATGCGGTCAACGCTCATCATGGCGTTTGTCGTGTGAAGCGTGCTGAAGACGAGGTGGCCGGTTTCGGCGGCGGACATGGCGGCGGCGAACGTTTCCGGGTCGCGCATTTCGCCGATGAGAATCACGTCGGGATCCTCGCGCATGGCGGCCCGCAGCGCCACAGAAAAATCGCGCGTGTCAATGGCCATTTCACGCTGTGTGACGATACTCTTTTTGTTGCTGTGCAGATATTCGATGGGATCCTCGAGCGTGACGATGTGAAGGCGCTGCGTATCGTTGATGCGGTCAATCAACGAGGCCAGCGTGGTGGATTTGCCGCTGCCGGTGGTGCCGGTAACCAGGACAAGCCCGCGCCGCATCTCGCATATCCGGTCAAGGGCCTCGGGAAGATGAAGCGCGGCGAGATCGAGGATTTTGCTGCGGACATGCCGCATCACGATCCCCACGGAACCGCGCTGGCGAAGCACATTCACACGGAATCGTCCCAAACCCGATATGCTGAGCGCGACGTCCATGTCGCCAGTCTTCAGGAAACGATCCTTCTGATCGGCATTGAGGATTTCATCCACGAAACCGGATGTGTCCTTCGGCGTCAGCGCTTCTCCGCGCAGGAACCGAATCACGCCGTCAATGCGCACAGCCGGGGGGCTGCCGACGGTCAAATGGACGTCTGAAGCGCCATTCTTCACGGCGTATGTTAGAATGTCCTCGAAAAAACTCATGGTTCAACACCCCTCGTTCCGTCAACCAGCCGGGCCATCCGTCTTCGTCTTGTTTCGATCGGCCGCTTCATACCATAAAAAATTATAGCACAGACGTTCGCTTTCGCATACGTTTTCCGGAAGGTTTCTTCGGGGTGTTGACAAAGGGCCAAGGATAACCACAAATGTGGCAATGCGCGTCATCGGCAGGGCGTTCATAGCGGCAGTGCTGGCACGTAATGGTTTTCATTGTTTTTTTCTTTTGGTTCGACATGGGGCAAGGCCTCTATCTTCCCGTCCGCGGCGATAGGCGCACCGGCTGGGCGCCACGCCGGATTTCGGCAATGGTGCGCGTCTTCAATCGCGCGGCCCCCGGCCCTTTATAAACGCCCAAGGGCCTTGACGTGGCAAGGCGTTTTTTGGCCTTGGGAATCTCGTGGCGGTATTGCGGCAGCCACGGCGCAAGCGCGACGAGCATTTCATCGGCCATTTGCCAAATTTCCTCCGGATTGCAGACCGCCGCGCAGAGCGGATCGTGGAGCATGGCCTGTTTAAGCAGGGTTACATCGCCATGCACGGCCGCCTCGACGGCCATGCGCTGTACCTGCACGCTGGCATGGCAGGTGGCCGCACAGGCCAAAGGCAGATTCCCCACGCGCGGCATATTGATCCCGTTGCCGTCCACATACCCCGGCGCCTCCACGATGCAATCATCCGGCAGATTTGAAATGCAGCCGTTGTTGACGACATTGAAGAAACCGCGGTAGATCCGGCCCGTTTCCAGCGCCTCAATGATTCGGCTTCCGTGTTCCTCCGATCGGTTTTCCGCCGAAAAGACGCGCGCGGGTTCCTCCAACCAGCGTGGAAATTCCGTCTCGAACCAGTTCCGGTTTTCGGTGCAGTCGCGCAAATAGCCGCCAGTTTCCCCGTTTATCCAGGAACTCAGATCGATCCATCGCATGATTTCGGAGGAGCGTTTCCGGTACCACGGCACATATTCGGACACATGGCCGTTGCTTTCGGTCGTGTAGTAGCCGAACCGGCGCATCATGTCAATCCGCACTTTTTCCGTTTTCGAATAGACGGGGTGCTTCTCAAAGGCTTCGAGTAAACGGTCGGTGAGTTCCCGGCCCCTGTGTTTGACGGAGATGTACCACGTTTGGTGATTGATCCCCGCGCAGATGATATCGAGTTCGTGGCGCGGGATACCGAGCACATCGGCGATCTGATGGCAGCCCCCTTGGACGCCGTGGCACAAGCCGACGGTCCTGACGCCGCCGTATTGGTTGCACGCCCATGTCAACATGGCCATCGGATTCGAGTAGTTCATGAACAAGGCGTTGTCCGCGGCCACGTCCCGGATGTCCCTGCAGAAATCGAGCAGCGCCGGTATGCCGCGTTGGGCGTACATGATGCCGCCCGCGCAAAGCGTGTCGCCCACGCATTGGTCTATGCCGTATTTCAGCGGAATTTCGATATCGCGCTTGAATGCATCGAGACCGCCGACCCGCACCACGGAAAAAACGTAGTCCGCGCCTTCAAGGGCCTTGCGACGGTTGGTGGTGGCAATGAGTCTCGCCGGACTTTTATTGGCGGCGATGTCGCGCCGCACCAGTTGCGCCACCATGTCAAGATTGCGTTTGTTGATGTCCGTGAACGCAAATGCCGTATCGGCAAGATCGGGCACACTCAAAATATCCTGTACCAGTTTGCGGGTGAAACCGATGCTGCCGGCTCCAATCATCGTGACTTTGATGGACATGTAGAAATGTTCCTCTGGGCGGTTGTGTTTGGGACAGTGGACGATATGGACTTTATAGACAGCGCGTCGCCTTCATCCTTCCTCCTTCAATTCCTTTGCATGCGCCTTGATCTTCTTGAAGATAGCGACGATATCTTGCATGTCGTCTTCGGCGCCGAGAAGTAATTGGTGGACGAACCACATGCCGCTGCGGTAACAGAGATCCTCCGTAACGGGGCAATAATCCCGGCTGTAATCGTGCAGATGCGCATAACGGGCCATGACCGGCTGTTTGTACAGCGGCATCCCGTATCCCGCGCCAATAGGCAATCCCTCTGCCTCCGCAGCGGCCACGAATTTCTCCCGGGTACAGCCGAACGCGTCCGGATCGATTCGCACACAATAAAGGTGGTAACCGCGCCGCGTAATGCGCGGATCGCCCGGCTGCACCGCAACGCCCTCGATGTCACGCAGCCCCTCGTCCAAAATTGCGGCGTTTTGCTCGCGGAGAAGCGTCTGTTTCTCAAGCCGGGTGAGTTGGGCGCTTAGAATGGCCGCGGCGAATTCCGTCATCCGCGCATTGGTGCCAAGCAACGAATGGGCGTACCATTGCGCCCCCTTGAGGCGCCCGCAGTTCGTGATGGCCCTGCAACGTTCGGCAAGATCTTCGCCGTCTGTGAGGATGGCGCCGCCTTCGGCCGCGGTTATGTTTTTCGAATTTTGAAAACTGAACACGCCGGCGTTGCCAAGCGCGCCGGTTCCCTTTCCCTTCCACTTGGAACCCCACGAATGGCAGGCGTCCTCCATGACAATCAGGCCATGCCGGGCGGCGATTTCGTTGAGGCGGTCCATGTCGGCGATGCGTCCGGCGAAATGGACCGGCACGACAGCCTTCGTGCGCGGTGTGATGGCCGCTTCGACCGCATCCGGCGAAAGGCACCAGGACTCGTCAACATCCGCGAAGATGGGCGTCGCGCCGACGCGCAACACCGAACTGGCGGTGGCCACAAAAGTATAGGGCGGCACAACGACTTCGTCGCCCGGTCCGATGCCCATGGCTTGAAAACAAATTTCGGCGGCGGCGGTGCCGCTCGAACATGTAACGCAATATGCGGCGTCCTGAAAGGCGGCATAGTCCGTCTCAAATTGTTTCACGCGTTCCCCAAACCACCATTTGCCGCTTTCCAACACCTCGTTGACGGCCCGGCGTTCGGTATCATCGAAAATAGGCCAAGTCGGCCATGCGCGCCCCGGATCCCGTACAGGCCGCCCCCCCAGCAATGCCAATTTGCCACTCGTGTTCGTAGACATTCCAATACACTCCTTGCTACTTGTTTCGACCGCGGAATTTATGCCCGCGAATTCGTTTTCCGTAATCTTCACACCGCCGCGGCCGCCTCACACCGATACAACACGGGCGACGGCGTCCAACAGATCCTCGACGCGGTACGGTTTATGCAAAAAACCCGCCAAACCTTTGCCCGCAAAGCGCTCCGTGGCGTCCTGTTCATTATATCCGCTCGACAGAATGACCGGCACGGAGGCATTGATGCGCCGCATTTCCGAAAAGGCTTCAAGCCCATCCATGTTGGGCATGGTCAAGTCGAGCACGACCGCCCGTAAATCCTTTTCACGATTCCTGAACAGGGCAACCCCTTCGACGCCGTCGCATGCCGTAATGACCTCGAACCCCTTGCCGCCAAGCGCATCCGCGGCCAAATCGCGGACAATCGCCTCGTCGTCAACCACCAGAATAAGCCCTTCGCCCTTCCATGCCCCATTGGGAACAATCGGTGCCGACCAACATTCTTCAGGAGCCTCCGCGGCGGGAAACAGGACTTTGAATGAACTGCCTTTTCCAGGCTCGGAATAGACTTTCACGGCGCCCCGGTGCCCGCGCACAATCCCCAGCAACGCGGCCAATCCAAGCCCACGGCCGGCGAATTTGGTCGTAAAAAACGGGTCAAAAAGCCGCGCACGGATCTCCGGCGTCATGCCGCAGCCGGTATCGGACACTTCCAGAAAGGCATACCGGCCTTCGGGAAGCGCCTCGTCAAGGTAGGTTTCGGCCAAATAGGCACGGTCGCATTCAATGCAGCCCGTGGCGATCGTGATCGTACCCTGTCGATCGCCGATCGCCTCCGACGCGTTGATTATCAGGTTCATGACGATCTGGCGAATTTGTGTGGCATCGGCCTCGATGCAGGGTGTGTCGGCGGCAAAATGGCAACGCAGGGAACATTTCTTTGAGACGGACACTTCGAGCAGGTGCATCATTTCCTCGACCAGTTCCGAAAGATGGATTCGCTCGACGACAAAGCGTCCCTTGCCGCTGTAGGCGAGGAGTTGCCTGGTTAGATCCGCCGCCCGACGCGCGGCTATCTCGACCTGCTGGATGTTGGCCCGGGCGGGGGAAACCGGAGAAAGGGTCATCAACGCCAAACTGGCATGTCCCAGGATGCCGGTCAGCAGGTTGTTGAAGTCGTGGGCAATTCCCCCCGCCAGCACGCCAAGGCTTTCCAGTTTCTGCGTCTGCTGAATTTGCAGGTTGAGGCGCTCGCGTTCCTCGCGAATGCGTTTGATCTCGGTAATATCGCGCACGGAAACGAGCACAAGCATCTGTTCGCCAAGTTTTATCGTGCGACTGTTTACTTCCGTTGGGAAAATTTCGCCGTTTTTTCGCTTGCCTTGGGCTTCGATGAAGAATCCGCCCTTCAGGAGGTTTTCATCCTCAAAAGCCGGCAGGCGTTGGGCAAGATCCGCGGGCACCAGATCGGCGACCGACAGTCGTAGCATTTCCTCACGCGACCAGCCGTACATTTCACAGGCGGCCGTGTTACAGTCGAGAACGCGCCCATCCAGTTCCTCGAGGAAAATGGCCGTGGGAAACACATCGAACAGGGTGCGGTATTTCCACTCGCTTTGAAAAAGGGCCTCGTCGGATTGCCGCTGCCGAACCAGCCGCCACATTCCGTCCATCAGCAGCGACAATTGCCGCACGTCCGATTCGTCGTAATCCGTCGCCTTGTTGCCCACTCCCGCCACCAGCACAATCCGGTTTCCCTCGAAGACGGGAACGTTCATGTGGCGGTTGAGGTGAACATGTCCTTCCGGAAGCCCCTTTTTCCACGGGTTCGGCGCGGCATAATCGTTGGTGATGATGGGTTTCCGCTGACGGACCGCCTCGCCCCACAATCCCGTTTGTTCCACCGGGTATATCAGCGGTTTATCCGATATGAGGCATTCCTCCATAGCTTCGCGCGACCATGCGTACATGGTAAGAACGGATTCATCCTCATTGAGAAACGCCAGATAACCGACCGTGCTGCCGGCAAGGCGGATGGCCTCTTCCAGCGCAAAACTCGACAATTCCTGGAGTGATGCTCCGGCCATCTGGCCAAGTCGGTAAAGTGCTTCAAGTCGTTGCTCGTCAAGACGCAGGGCATCCTCGACACGCCGATGTTCGGTGATGTCGCGCCCAATGCCGACGATCCCCACGACACGCCCCTGTTCGTCTCGAATGGGCGCCTTGGTCGTGGAAAACCAGCGCGGATTGCCCACACTATCGAGTACCGGCTCCTCGATGGCTGTAATCGGCTCGCCCGTCAACATGACGTGATTTTCGTCCGCGAAATAACGAGCCGCCAATTCAGGCGGGTGGAAGTCGAAATCGGTCTTGCCCAGAAGTTGCGAGACGTCCTCGTGCCCAAGCATGAGACGGGCCAACGCCTTGTTGCCCGCGATAAAACGACTCTTTTCATCCTTGAAAAAAATAAGATCGGGCATCGCGTCCATGAGCACCTGAAGAAGCCCGCTTTGGCGCGACAATGCATCCTTCGCGCACTGGGCGTCCGTGACGTCCCTCAGCATGCCTTCGACCACCCTCGTCCGCATCGCCGCATCCTCGACGACAAAGGCGTCATGCACTACCCGGCGTCGGTTGCCCTTGCCGGTCGTAAATTCATATTCCCTGCCGCGAATCTCGCCGATGGAAGCCAGATCCCCGTGCAAAGCGGCCGCTTCCGGTCCCATCAGGTCCTGAATATTTTTCCCCGTAATTTCCTTCGGATCAAGGTCGAGATCCAGAATACGCGCCAAGGCGGGGTTTGCCAGCAGCACCACCCCATCGTCGTACCGGTAGCGATAAACGCCCTCGCCGGTAAATTCCAAAACACGGTGCAAGAGGTCCTGCATGGGCTTCCCCTATCGTTCCACAGTGGCCGTGTAATCCCGAAAAGACCGCTCGACTTCGCCCTTTTCGGCGTCGCCCGCGTGAATGTATAAACGGTACCGAAGTTGAAACGATTCGCCCGGTTTCAGCACATGTTCCTGCTCGTGCGGCCACGACGCGCCAAGGAACGCGTAATGGCGAAAAATCCAGCCGGGAAATGGATAACCGGGATTGGACGGATGCTCGAAGATGGCCACCCCGGCGCCGCCCTCTTTGGCCCACGACACATCCGCCCACGGCGTGTCGAATTGCAGCGCGTCTTCCGGGCAGACACCCTTGGCCGTGGTAAAAACAAAGGGCTTGTTCTTGGCGTCGGGGCGGAAACAGAATCCGCCATACCCTTTGTTTTTCGCGCCCAGAAACGTGACCGAATCCCCCGAAACGTTCGTGAGGCGAATATCGAAATCGAGCGGGCGGCCGGTTTCGCCGGACGGAAACGCCGTGATGCGCACCTCTTCCCGGACGACGGCCTTTTCGGGATCGGCATCGAACGCCCATCGGTTGCGGACCGCCATGACGGCCCTATCCGTGCCGGTTTCACGCGCGAGCCATTCCTCGTGGCGCTGCCGCACATTGCCCAGCGCCCATACGTCCATCGGACGTTCACCCGCCTTGCATTCCGGCCACGCCCAGAACACGCCTCGGTGATGAAAATGATCGATGGGGAAATCCTGGGTGATGACGTTGCCGTTCAGATCGTACAACGGATGGATGTAGCACGACCGGCTGAAATGCGCCGGCACGCCCTGCGGCGGGGCAACCATTTCGTAACGATAGGAATAGACCGGCTTGCCGTTTTCCAACAATGTGAGCGATCCATCCCGATCCTCGAACGTGAACTCGGCCATTGCCGCAACCGAAAACAACAATCCGACCATCACTCCCAGACGAATAGCCATGCCGCAATCCTTTCCAACAATTTCCTTCAATGTTCCGTTTACCCGCTCCAAGGCCATGCTTATTTCCAATTCACCGGCATGGACATCAATTCAATCACCGATGTTGGATGAGTTTCACGGGCCGTTCGCCTCGGTTCACCGGTTTTTTCCGGTCGAAGCACAGCCACCCGTTCGAAGGGCGCTTTGCATGCCACGGGCGGCGGCGGATTCTTCTTGAGTTTCCACAAGGCCGCCTCGGCTGCCTTGCGAATCATGGCGCGCGCCCGCACCGGCGTCGTATGAACCGCGCCCGCATTTCGCTTGCGGTATTCGTCCACGGTGCATTCCTCGCCGGTTCCCGGCATCACGCCCCGTTTCACGGCGCACGTGACAATCCCCGGCGCCAGCGCCTCGGCCTCCTTCGTGAAGGCCAGATCGCCCGAGCCGAAAAAAGCCGGAACGCCCAGTTCCGCCGCGCACATTCCCAGTTGGCCGAATTCACCTATGGATAGGCCATTGATGGAAAGATCGATATAGGCGAAACTTTGGGTGTGCGCGAGATGCGCATATTCGGTAGAGGCCTTGGCGTGCTGGCCGACCCACGCCACGCCCGAAAAACTTTCATCCAAACCGAATGGCCACGCCTTCGCGCCCCAGCCGCGCGCATACTCGACGCGCGGATCGAGCATCTCGATGTCTATTCCGCCCCATCCGTGGCCGTCCGCCACCTGCACATAGGTTGCGCCCCCCGCGAAGAAACCCTCCACCGCCGCATTGACTTCGAGCGTCAGCAAACGGCAACCAACCGAATAGAACCGGGAATCCGGCATGCACCAATCTTCCGAATTCTTGACCCCCGCCACCCCTTCCATGTCGGTCATCAACAGCACTTTCATCGCTCGCCATTCCTCCTGCCGCATTATTGCAAGAATACCGGCGGCAGGCAATATTCATCAAATTTGGATGAGGGCAAGCGATCCGCGCCCTTTGCTCATGGCAGCGGCTGCACCGATTCACGACAGCGCTCTTTTTCGCGTTCAATACGCTTGAAAGCGGCATAGGTACAGGTGACGCCGGCCATGTACACGGGATTTTGGCGATGGTTGCCGTCCGGGTGCATGCATTCCCACGGCGAGCCGAATTCGGATCCTTTGCGGTAGTCGCCTTCTCGAAGTTCGGCGATGTATTCGTTGGCGAGTTTGCGGGCGAGATCGAAATCGGTTTGGGCCATGGCATAGCAGACCCAGCCGGTGGGCGTGCCCCAATATGCGCCGTTCTGATAGCGGTTCTTTGGACATAGAGCCTTTTCCCATGCGGTCGTGGGGCTGTAATCGTCCGTTGTGATCACATGCCGGATGTTGCCGCGCCAGGCCAGCGATCCCTCGCGATACGCTTGGGCAAGCGCCTTGCAGACGGCTCCTGCTTGGGCCTCGTCAACCGCACCGATATAAACGGCGTAGGCCGAACCCCAGACATCGGGTTGTCCGCTGGTTCCCGTGGAGGCGCGAAGGAGTCCCTTGCCCGTGGCGAACGTGGCCGGAATGGCCGTGCGGATCATGGCCGCGGCGTCATGATATTCGCTGGCCTTGTCCGGTTTTTCGATGCGTTCATAAAATCGGGCCATTTCAGCGGCGGCTTGGTATTTAAGGAGCGAGGCGAACAGGACGTCGCCGGTATGGGTAATCGTGTCCACGAATCCAAAGGTCACGCCACGGTTGTCCGCTTCGCAGTGGACAAGGCCGTTGTCGTCGCGCGAAGGTGGAACATGAAACGCGCGGTCGAGCCGGTCAATGAGCGGAATACCGTTTATTTCCCGGGTAAGAATGTCTGTGTCAACGGCAAGTTCGGCATAGGCCGCGGCCATTTGGATGAAATAGAAGTGGTCGTCGAACGCCGGGAGATAGCCCCATGCCGCCCCGCCCTGTCCCTCGAAATCGTCCAGCGTACCGGGAAAGAAAATGGGCTTGCCGTCGAGCGTGATATGATCGGGAATCGCGCCGGGTGGCACGAAACTCCCGCTGCGCAGGCGCCACGGTTTGTCCTGTTGGCATCGAGCCGTGAGCAACAGAGCATGGCGCTGTTCTTCAGGTGTAATGAATCTCGATTCGAGCGACATGGCGTAATCGCGGATCCAGAACGCGGGATAGCAGTCGCGGCCGCCGGGCCGGATCAATGTGCCACCGGTCGTATTCGGTCCGATCTTCCCCACTCCCACACCCGGCGCAACCCGCGATGCCTCGACGACCGATGCCGCGATCGTTTCAAGAAATTGCCAATCGTCGGATTCAAGAAGATTCATGGCGGTCTCCGAAGGCGCGAAATTGGACCCACATGCGGCCAGGACTATCAAGACAGGCCGAAGATTACAACCGTATATGGATATTGTTCTTTTCAAGGTAACGCACAAAGAGATAGGTAACACCGAAAAAAACCGCAAACGCCAAGAAAGCATACCACATCGGCGAGTCGCCCGGTGTCAGCGGCGCAACGGCGTCCTGCACCGTTGAATGGATAAGATAGGCCGCAAGCGCATTCGTGCCGAAGGTGCGGAAGACACCCAAACGCAACGGGGCCATATCGCACGCGAGGACAAACAGCGCGAATAACAACAGTGAAATGCCTGCGCCGAAAGTTGTGTACGACACGCTGCATGCCGTCTGGCTCATCGTCCACATGTCCTGCGGGAGCGCCGGTGGCGTAAAGGGCAACGCGGCAAACCAGCGCCATGCACACTGCAAGGGATTGTTTCCGATAAGCGCATGATGGACGTTATTCAGGCACGAGAGGCCGTATCCCAGCAGCGACAATAGCACCCCCCAGCCGATCAACGGCGCCAGTGCCCGGCGCGGCCCCCGGTCGCGCATCCAATCGCATGCGATGGCGCCGGCCAATGTCGGAATGGCCCAACTCATGAAACCCAGCTGGCCGCCGTCAATCATGCCGTGGCGCATGCCCCAATCATAATAGAAAAGATGCGATAGGCCGACATGCAACGATCCGGTGAAGAACATGAATGCCCAGAGTCCGCGCGTAGTGGTCAGAATGACCGGCAGCAACCACAAGCCCGTAAGGCCGATATGGGTCAGCGCTTCGAACATGGCGCTGCGAAACGTGGATTGCAGGAAACCCCACACGCCCAAGGACTGGATCTGGCTCCACGATCCGTAAGAGCCGTCCAGGCCGTAATAAATCGCCCCCAACAGGATCAGGCCGAGGTTGCGCTTGATCGCCTTTCGATACGCCGGCCATGCGCCCAATTTTTCAAGGGATCGCGGAAATGTATACCGGAAGGAAAAGCCTACCGCAAAGAAAAAATGCGGCATGACAAGGTCCGCGAAACTGCAATAGTTGCCGTGATGCGTGAACACCGGGTGCATGCACGCATAACCGCCCAGAAAATTGACAAAGAACATGGCGGCGACGGTATATCCGCGAAACTGATCAAGCGAGACGATACGGGACGACATAATCAAATTCAATGTCTTTCCATTGATGCATACGCATTTCATGCCTGAAGCCAGGAAAAAAGTTTCACGGAAGGCCTTTTCGGAAAGACACGGCCAAACGAGATCGCCTATCGTGTCCGCCCTGTTGTGAATGGCGCAGGTCAGTAACTTTGCGAGGCAACCACGCGCCGATTAGATGGTTTTCCACAAATCATGCAGACGCCGTTTTCCTCTTCGGCATCGAAAGGGATGCAGCGAATGGTGGACTTGGTCTCTTCGGACATGAGCGCCTCGCATTCGGCGCCGCCGCACCAGTGCACGCGGAAGAATCCACCGTCGCCGACGTTGTTCTTGTAGTCGGAGTAGGAATCGCATGTATAGGTGCGTTCATCCATGCGCCGCTTGGCGGCATTGAACAGGTTGGCTTGGATTTCATCGAGCAGCGCGCAGACCTTCTCCTGAAGTCCGTCCATCGGCAGCGGAATCTTTGCGCCGGTATCGCGCCGAACCGCGACGACCTGATTGTTGTCGCAATCGCGTGGTCCGATTTCGATGCGGATCGGCACGCCCCGCACTTCCCATTCGGCGAATTTGAAGCCGGGTTTGTACTGGTCGCGATCGTCAATCTTGTAGAAGAGCGGATCCCAGTCCCGCGTAAGTTCGCGGGCGCGGCCAAGCACGCGCGCCATTTCCTCTTCGCTTCGCCAGATGGGCACAAAGACGACGGGAAGCGGCGCTAATTTGGGCGGAATGACAAGGCCGTTGTCGTCGCTGTGGGTCATGACCATGCCGCCGATAAGCCGCGTGGACACGCCCCAACTCGTCGCGAAGACATATTGAAGCTGCTTGTTCGCGTCCTGGAATTGCACGTCGAACGCCTTCGCGAAATTCTGGCCAAGATGGTGTGAGGTTCCGGCCTGCAACGCCTTACCGTCCTGCATCATTGCCTCGATGCAATATGTGTGCAGCGCGCCGGCGAATTTCTCGCTGTCGGTCTTGCGTCCCGCAATGACCGGCATCGCCATGTATTCCTCGGCAAAACGCTTGTAAACATGCACCATTTTGTAGGCCTCTTCCTCGGCCTCCTCGTGCGTGGCGTGCGCGGTGTGGCCTTCCTGCCAGAGGAACTCCGTAGTGCGCAGGAACAGGCGCGTGCGCATTTCCCACCGGCACACGTTCGCCCATTGATTGATGAGCAGCGGCAGGTCGCGGTACGATGAAATCCAGTTGCGGTACATGGACCAGATGATCGTTTCCGAGGTGGGCCGGATCACCAGCGGCTCTTCCAGGGGCTTGCCGCCCGCGTGCGTGACCACGGCGCATTCCGGCGCGAACCCCTCGACGTGCTCGGCCTCCTTCTTCAGGAAACTCTCGGGGATAAAAACGGGAAAATAGGCGTTGACGTGGCCGGTTTCTTTGAACATCCGATCGAGATTCTTTTGGATGTTCTCCCACACCGCGTAGCCGTTCGGCTTGATGACCATGCAACCCTTGACCGGCGCATAATCCGCCAGTTCACCCTGCAATACCACATCAATATACCATTGCGAATAGTCGTCGCCGCGTTTCGTAATGTTCTTCGCCATACCGCCTCCGTTCTGAAACCGCCGCCCATGTCGTTCAGGCACGCGAAAACGGAATCCTATCACATGCGCGGCGCCATGGGAAAATAGCCCCGAATCGCCGATCCGAACGTCCCCTGTGCAACATGCCGGAATGCAGGGAATCAGAAGGCCATTTTGTTGATAATTCGGGCAACCTTCTGTATTTGCTCAGGCGTTATCGAGTCGAACATGGGCAGGGCGACGGCCGTCCGATACATTTGAGCGGCATTGGGACAACCGGCGTCGTCGAGTATCGCGGCGCAGTCATCGGCGATTTCGTGTTCGATGCCGGCATCAATGCCGTTCAGTAGAAGCCCGATACGGGGAATTTGGGCAGACCGGGGAAGGCGAACCACGAAAAAATACCATGTCGAGGTTGCGCCGGGCAGGAGTCGCTGGGGCCGTATGTCGGGATGAAGCAGATCGCAATAGGCCTTTGCCGCGGTTTCCCGCGCAGCGAGGCGTTCGGGAAGCGTGGACAACTTGGCGATGCCGATTTCCGCCTGAACCGGAAGATAGCGCAACCGGGGCGGCGGGGTGCGTTGCATGCGGCGGTAGGCGCGCGCCATGACGCCGCGCACGCCCGGCAGGGCAAACATCAAGAGGGGAACGAAGGCCGCGCCCGTTTGGAACATGCGCTGTTCCGTTTGCATTCCCTTGATTTTGGTCTTCAGGAAGGCGGGATCGGACATGCCGCCGCGCTGTCGTTCGCGCAGGCTTTCGGCCAGGGCCGCGTCGCGCGTCACTACCATGCCTCCCCCCCAAGTGTTGACGGGTTTGTTGTATTCAAAACTGAAAAAGCCCGCATGCCCAAACGTTCCGGTCTGTTTTCCCGCCAATGTCGCGCCGAGCGAATGGGCGCAATCCTCGATGACGGGAATGCGGCGTTTGTCGGCAGCATCGAGAATGGCCGGCATGTCCGCGGGAGCGCCAAAGGCATGCAATGCCAGTATGGCGCGCGTGCGGGATGTGATCCGCGGCGTGATGGTCTCTGCGGTGACATTGAACGTGTCGAGGTTAATGTCGGCGGGAACAGGACGAGCGCCGAGTCCTTGTATGAGTGGAAGCAAATCGCCCAGCGTGTAAGCGGGAACAATGACCTCGTGATTCGGGCCGACACCAAGCTGATTCAGGATGGTCAGCATGCCTTGCCGCCCCGAACTCGCCACGGCCGCATGAGGCAACCCCGTAAAACGGGCCACGGCCCTTTCCCACTCGGCGATGACTGCTTCATTGCCGGAAGAACCGGCCGCGAGATTTTCAAGGCAGTCCCTTTCGCCAGGCGCCATTTCCACCCATCGGCGCGGAATCATCCGTTTTCCTTTGTTGGACAGACAACGCCGTGTCTGCGGTTTCGATGCGCGCATGAAATCAATGAAGCGTTCATCTTCCCGGATTTCCCAACTCTTTCAACATTTCATCCCATTGCGTATCCATGATCTGCACGGCCGTCGTGCGCAAGGGCTCGTATTTTTTCCGCAGGTCCATCAACGGCGGCCAGTGGGCCGTGAGATGCGCTTCGAGATTCGCCGCCAATCCCGCATTTTCCGGTGTGCAATCGGTCATTTCCAGCGGATCGCTTGCCAAATCGAACAATATCTTGGACGTATCCGGAAAGCGCCCAAATAATTTCCAGCGGTCTTTTACGATGGCCACCGTGCTGGTTTCCGGCGCCAGATTTTGACCTTCATAGGCATATAAAACACGCTCGGCCAGGCCGTCCGGGCGTTCCCCTTGCAGAAGCGGCCGAAGACTCAATCCCTGAAACGGACTGTTCGGCGGCAAGCCGAGGATATCGAGAAAGGTCGGCGCTAAATCGATCGACTGGACTATATTTTCGATCGCTTGTCCGGAAGGAATCCGACCCGGCCAACACATGACCAGCGGAACGCCCACCAGTTCATCATACGGCTCGTAACCGTGAATGATGCGATTCGGGTGTTGTCCAAACCCCTCGCCGTGATCCGATGTGAAGACAACAAGGGTATTGGCTTCGAGAGCCTCATCGCGCAACAAGCCAAGAACTCGCGCAAAATTATCGTCCGCGAAACGGATGGTTTCGTCGTAACAGCCTTCATGGTCCTTACGACCGGCCGCCCATAACCCTTGATACGATGGCGGCGATTCATAACCGTACTCTTCCGGTGAATTGAAATGAACGTGACATTCCATCGTGTGGATATAGACAAAGAAGGGGCGGTTTTTGTGTTCCTGGAAAAAGGTTTGCACGGCGCCGAACGTTGATCCGTCCCGGGAGGCGGTCAACTCATCGAAATCGTCCACGGAACAAAAGGCTCGGCGCTGCGGCACGGCAAGCGGCGTACAGGGATTCTCCGTGAACGCGGCCGTTGTATATCCCACGCTTCTCAGCGCTTCCGGGAACGTGGCAAGCACGACGGGTTCCGCCATATCCCAACAGCCGAGCCCGTGCGCAATCGCTTCGATACCCGCGAAGATGGAAACCATGGACGATCGAGTGCAGGTTGACGGGGCGATACATTTCCGGAACCACGCCCCGCCCCGCGCGAATTCCGTCAGGGCAGGAGCGGTATTCCGATGGTAGCCATAAAGGTCGAGATGATCGGCCCGCAGGGAATCCACCACATAGAAGAGGATATTGGGTTTCTCCGGAAGCGCGGCGGATTCCTGAAACACGATCGGGTTGGCCCACAACGCAACCTGCCCCGGCGCGTCGCATTCGGCACGCAAAATCAATTCCGTTTCCATATGGGCGTACCGGCCGAGAGGAGCATCCACATTCAACCACGGGGTCTGAGGATCCACGCGCCGGATAAAACACGGTTCGCTTCCATCGGGGGTCGCAATTTCTAGGGTGAAATCAACCGAATGCCCGCCGGATACGACGCCCAGCGAAGCCGTGAAACGGGCATGATCGGGAATCTTCATGGGATAGGAGAGCCGGACGGGGGGCTTCATGTAAACGCAGGGCCGCAGTGAATTTCCCAGACGATACGCGGCCGTGCCGGCCTTCCCGCCGAACAATCCCGCGCGCATCACAATGTCCACATTGCGGATGGCAATTTCCCCGGCGGTTGGCGCAATGATGCGCAGCCCGTCAATCTCGCGGCCTTGCCACAAGGGAAGCCCACCGACCTTGAGCAGGTATTCCTTTTCCTCCCGTTGACGAAGAACAAGTATGGGGATGAGTGCGTGGCCATCGTCATCGCTCCATTCCCACATGGACCCCTTGGAATGCCATGAAACAAGGATTTTTTCCGGACCCGAAACCGTCATCACGAGACGAATCGCATCCACTTCCGGCCCATAGCAGCGAAAGGAATCGGGCGTCTGGATATAATCCCGTTCTTGGGCAGAAAATAAAAGAACGCCGTTTTCAAATTGGCAACGGGAAGACTCTTTGCCGGTGCTCCATTGCTGATCGGAGCCAATCAGGCCCATCACGGACGGTTTGGAGTCGCTATCCGGGGGAACGGACGCAAGGGAGGCTTCCGGGAAATGATCGTCCAAGCGATAGAGAAAAGAACGATCCGTGCGGGGCGAATGCGGCGCAAGCGCCTTTTCACCGGTGAAAAGCCGTTCCATATACGGGTTGCCGGGAAAACGGGCGCGCATGTCCCGGGCAAATGCTTCCGCTTCCTGTTCCTGATGATTATTGCGCAAAACACGGGCCACATCGTCGGCGGCTTCATACAGGAAATAGGCGGAAAAATCGGGGCCGCCCCAGTCGTCATATCCCGTCATCATCAATTCATTGGACAGATCGCTGAATTTCCCGGCGTAATCCAGCCCATAGCGAAGGATTGCACGATATTCTTCAGCGGCTTCATGGTAACGGCCACGGGTTTCAAAAGCCGCTGCGGCGTGCCGCCGGAGCGAAAGATCGTCCACGGAGTCTCCCAGTTGCGCGTGAAACCGGTCCAAGGCGCTTTCATCGGCCCACGGTAAATACTCGGCGCCTTTCGTGCATTGAAAAACCACCACGTCACAACGTCCCAGAAAAACGGTTTTTTCGTATCGTATCCCACGAAACGCACAATATCGCGCGAAAATTCTGCTCCGTGCCTTTGAAAATGCGTCGGATACAAAATCGAAAACAACCCATAGGCCCGAATGCCCGGCCAACCGGTCTTCGGCTGCTTCCAAGAGTTCGTGCATGCGGTCGAAGGCCTGGAGGGGCAACCGCGACGGTTTCAGTGCGATTGGAAGCCCGGAGACATCCTGTCCGGGAATCAACAACACCGGATCCATACCGGAACGATGCTCCATGATGTGGCGCGCGGCGCGTTCATAATCCGCATTCATTGGTAGGCGAATGGCGAGAAAACTCATCACGCACAACGTCGCCGTGAAAGCGGAGAGGGTTATCATGCGCGTATGCCTTTCCGGCAGCGACAGCACGGCATCAGCCACAATCAGATACGTCGCGGGAAGCACATAAACGATATACCGCTGTTGAAAGAGCGGGACTCCCAGAAGCGTAATCAGGATCATCGTAACGGAAGGAACGGCAACCCAGAGCAACAGAAAGGCGAACAGGCGAACTTGGCCGGAATCTCCCCCATGCCCGGCCCCTGTACGCGATCGAATACCCGCGCGGATCATGCGCACGACCGACGAAAGATAACTTCCAGCGGTAAAGACGAAAAGCGCGGCAAGAAGGGCAGGGAACAAGCGTAGTAAAAATTGAAGATACGACGGCCATGGACCCGCGTGATAATCCGCGTCAAAATGACCGGCCACTTCGGCGATGCGAAACGCGTCCATGTAGAAAACGCTGGACAGCCAGTCGGAAACCGTCGAATAAAGCGGCGGGTCCACCAGACTGTACCGGCCGGCCATCAAAACGGCAAGGGGAATTAAAAACAGGAAATGACCGGCGGTCCACATGATAATCCGCACAAAGGGCTTGCGGTAAAAGATCAGTAGAACCAACCCCTCCGCCAGCAACAGCCAGCACCCCAAGGCGTGCGTATAGACCAGTAGAACATTGGCGACGATGCTCGCCAACCACCAACGAACCTTCTTGTCGTCCTCCATGATTCGAATAAAGGCATAGGCCGACAACAACCCCAGCAGCAACACCAGCGGATAGGGACGAATGTCGCGGCACTTGATGATGTGATAGGGCGACAAGGCCAGCCATAAAGCCGCCAGCATGCCGGCCTTACGACCCAAAAGACGACGTCCGCACGCATAAAGAAGCGGGATTGAAAGCACCCCGAAAAAGATACCGACAGATCTCAATATCCAAAGGGAGTCGCCGGAAAAACGATGAACGAAATACAGCAGAATGAAATAAAGCGGTGTGCTTTCACGATTGACCGTGCGGTCGAACAAAATATCGCGGATACCCGTGGCGCGTTTGAGCAGATCGAGTCCGCAAATTTCCGCCTGCCAAACGGAAGATTGGAGATGAATGCAATAAAACCGCAACCCGGCCGCCAGCAGGATCAAGAAAAAAATGAAGACTCCAATCCGTCGAATCTGCACCTATCACACCTTCCAAACGGCATTGACCCGTGGAAAACAGCCAAGAACAGCAAGCAGTTCCGTTCCCAAGAACGAAGAAACCCGCGAACCGCGCCACATGCTCTTTGTGGATTTTAGTGCATTGATTCATGCGGTTGCCATCTTCTCGAGGCATATCGCTCCGGTTCCTTCGCGGCGGAGTTCCGCAACGGCCGGGATGGACACGTTTTTCATCTTGCCGAAAAACGCTTCCCCCTGTCTCGCACGATCTCGACCATCCATGCATAGCCTCATTTTTGAATCACCACAACGGCTTGCGCTAACCTCCATCGGGAGATCCGCGGCTATGTCGGGGATTTTTTTATCGTGAATAGTAAACTTTTTTATGGGCTGAACACTTGGAAAAATGGACGTCCAAACAAAACGACACCCACAAGATTTCTTGTGGCAGGGTGTATGTGCGTATCCATTTGCCAGACAAAGGCCTGTGGGAAGAGGTGATTCGAGCATGACGGTCTCCGTTGCGGATTGTTCCGCCAGGACATCCCGAATCAAATGGGCTCGCAACGCTTTTATCATCTTTTTACTGACATTGATTCTCCTGGCCGCGGGAACGGAGATTGTGTTTAGGTACATTATTCTTGAAAGCAGGCGATCCATTATCGAGAGCCCCGGGATCCCCGACATCGAGCAGATCCAATCGAATACTTTTTCCACATGGCGTCTTCTCCCCAACCTGAAAAATGTGGCGCTCAAGAAGTACATCGTAGATGGGGAGACCCGGGAACTGCCCCGGGAATTTGTGGTTTCAACGAATGAGTACGGCTATCGGGGAGCGTCGCTGAAGCCGGTTGGGTCACGAGTTCGCATTTTGACTTTGGGCGATTCCACGACGTTCGGACTTTGCGTCAATGATTCTGAAACGTGGCCTTTTCAACTGGAAAAACTCTTGAACGAAAAGGCGGGCTTTGACCTGTACGAGGTCGTGAACGCGGGAACGACGGGTTATACCGCCTATCAGGCGCTGCGCCGGATTGATGAATGGATCGCGCTCAAGCCTCATGTGGTGGTCCTCAGTTTTGGCAATAATGACCGTGTTTGCTGGGATGGAATATCCGACATCGAACGACACCGTTTGACTGCCGCCCTCGAGCCCGAGGCGCACGGGTTGCGGCTCTTCGCGTTCCTCCGGTTGAAGCTGTTTTTTATGGCGCGCAAGGCCGACGCACGCCCGCGTTTGACCAGTGCGGAGTATTTGGATTGTCTCGAGAAGATGCGAAGCGCGTTCTCAAAAAGCGGGACACGCACAATCTGTATATGCTGGCCCCAGGCTTCCCAAATCGAAACGCCCGAACAGTCTCCTCTTTACTACCAGGAAGCGCTCCGGAAGTATTGCGAGGAACACGCGGTTCCATTGGTCAACCCGATCCCTCTCTTCCGCGAGGCGGGTATACCACTCTTTTATGATTCTGTCCACACCAACCCGGCGGGGTGTGTGCTTATTGCGAAATTAGTGGCGCACAGCATACTTCAATTGGAGATTTCGGGCTTACAGGAAGTCTTGGCTCCCTCTGTGCCAAGATGAGTATTCCCCGGTCATGCCGGGGGGAATATTTTCCCCGGGAGAAAACATCCATGACAAAAAAGTCCTTGTTGGGAACAGTGGTTTGCGGATGTCCGCTTGTCCTTGCTGTACTGATGCTCGCGGGCCATTCCATGGCGTTGAACAGCGACGACGTGGTTCCGAACCATGCAAGCGGCGGATCTGGCCGCGGGGAGGCGCGGATGAACCATCGGCAATCCAATCTTCGCAACGATATCGCGGTGCAAATCGCCGAACCCGTCGCCTATTGGCCCCTTGTGGAAGATGCGCGGGACCATTCCGGAAACAGCCGGCATGCGGATAACCACGGTGTCGTGTTCGATGTGCCGGCGCCGGACAAATGCCGCGCCGCCCGTTTCGACGGGAAATCGGCCTATCTTGAAGTGCCCGCGGCCATGGTCCCCTCCCTTGGAACAAGCGACTTTACAATATGTGTCGCTATTTTTGTTGAAGATCCGCTGGACGACGCCCCAGGCGATCTTCTGAGTTGCTTCGACCCGGACACGCGAACGGGACTGAATCTTGGCATGGCAACCTATTCCGGCGTTTCCAATTCGCAACCCAACTACCGCAACATCTTTTTCGGCATTGACAGCGGACGCTTGGATCCCCAATGGACCGATTGCGGCCGTCCGGGAAACGCCGTGCTGGTCTTCGGATTTGCCGTATACGAGGATGCCTTGTACGCCGGGACGTGCGAGCCGCACGAGGGCGGCTCCGGCCATGTTTACCGGTACGAGGGCCATGGACAATGGACGGACTGCGGAAGCCCCGATACAAGCAACGCCGTTGGCGCCCTTGCCGTGTGCAACGGCCGATTATATGCCGGCACTTCGCGGTACGACACGACGGGATCGGCCATGCCCCCCTCGCCGAATACCACGCCCGGCGGGAAAATCTTTCGTTATGAAGGGGGCAGAAAATGGACATTCTGCGGCGCGTTATCCAATCCGGAAACGGGATCGGCCGCCACCTTGGGCGGATTGGTTGTCTATCGGGGTGCCCTGCACGCCACAACACTCAAGAGGGAGGGTTTTGGACTTTACCGGCACGAAGGGGGCGACCGATGGATCTATTGCGGCCATCCGGGCCGGCGAGTGCTCAATCCGTGCGTGTTCAACGGCGCCCTATACATGGTTTCCTACGATGCGCCGGGCGGTCCGTTCCGTTATGACGGGGAAACATTTGATTATGTCGGCGCAACACTTCAACCGCCCATCCATCAGGATTACAGTTTCGCGATACACAAGGGTCTGTTGCACCTTTCGACTTGGCCCAACGCGCATGTCTACCGCATGAAAACCGATGGATCATGGGACGTGTTGGGAAAGCCCGGCGACGAGTTGGAAACCATGGGAATGATGGTTTACAACGGAAAATTGTATACGGGTTCCCTGCCATCCGCGTGCGTCTACCGCCTAGACGGCCACAATTCATGGACACCCATCGGGCAACCGCTGGACGTGTCCGACAACAAGTATCGCCGCGCATGGTCCATGGCGCTTTACAAAGGGAAACTCTTTTGCGGCACGTTGCCTTCCGGACGAGTTTTCAGCATCGAGGCCGGCCGTAACGTTACCCTGGATCGCGCGCTCCGCTCCGGCTGGCGGCATATTGCCGCCGTGCGCCGGGGCGATCGCCTTTTTCTTTATGTGGATGGAAAACCCGTGGGCTCCAGCACATCCTTCGATCCCGCGGCCTATGATTTGCGTAATGGGCAACCCCTCCGTATCGGATGGGGTTCCGGAGATTATTTCAACGGTTGGATGCGCGATCTGCGCATATACCGTCACGCGATCCCCGAATCCATGCTGCGGCGCTTTCCGACCGCGACGAAACACCACGAAAACACACGCAGGAATGTTGCGTCTCAATCCCACAAAAAGTAAATTTGGGGAACAAACATTTAGGAAAGGCCCGTTTCCCTCACTCACGCCAACGGGAACGATATAACGCGGCTCAGCCGCAAGGCCTCAATCAAGGATATGATTTCTTTGTCCGCAACTTCTGTGTTCCATGCACAGAAGTTGCAGACAAAGAAACTACGCCTCGTCTGGGACTTCGCCCAGAAGAGGGGACGCCTTCGGCGTAGCCGCGTCGAAGGTTGTTGTAGTATAACCTATCTCGTTTTCAGACGGGGTAATTGCGATGAAGATGCCAGACGCTTTCAGCAGACGCTTTGGGGACCTGCTTGCGGGGACCTACGACTCTGTGGACCGTATCGTGCTCAACTCCTTACGGAATAATTACGCTAAAAGTCGGTACGCCCAAGACCCTAAATCTTCTCAATAAACGCTTACTTTCATTTGCCACATGAGTGCTTTAAATCAGTCTGCACGAATAAATGACTTTTCAATAAAATAGACATTGAATTTGAGTTATTATTTGAATTTTATGTTTTGAATATCTCATTTTTCGTATTATAATTTGAAAAAATCTCTTGCAATTGGTCATTTCTTATGATATTATAAAGCCATGAATGTGATTATTTTCACAGAGCGAAAACAACTTTAAAGAAAAATTTCAAGAAAAAGGAACCGGAAGGGACAAGTGAGTTGAAACCAGGGAATGCACAATGGAGGAAACGTGAACATGAGTAAAATTCTGGTGGTGGATGACGACACGGATGTGGTGGAAAGCGTCCGTTTCGTCTTGGAAAAGGACGGCCACGAGGTCTTCGAGGCCAACAACCGTCCGGACGGCATGGCGCAGGTTGCGGCCGTGTCGCCGGACCTGATCATCCTGGACGTGATGATGGAGTTTCAGGATGATGGCATTGCAATGGCGCAGGATCTTCGGCGCCAGGGTTTCACGAAGCCGATATTGATGCTGACGAGTGTCGGCAAGGCGACGGGCCTGACCTTCGGCAAGGACGACGATGTGGTGCCGGTGGACGATTTTCAGGAAAAGCCGGTATTGCCGGCGACCTTGCGCGACAAGGTCCGGGCGCTGCTGGCCCGGTCGGAGGGCTGATGCCATGTTCAATCCCGAATACGAGCGTCTCGCCCATGACGTGCGGACATGGGCCGCGCAACACGGCGGGGATCGCAGCGGTCTTCTGCCTGTTCTTCAGGAGGTTCTCAAGAAGTATAACCGGATTTCGGATTATGCGATGCAACTTATCGCGAACGAACTCGACATCCATCCCGTCGAAGTCTATGGGGTTGTGTCATTCTATAGTTTCCTGCACAAGAGTTATCACAGCAAGTTCGTGATTCGTCTGTGCCGGACGATTTCCTGCGACATGGCCGGCAAGGACCGGGTGGCGCGCCAGTTGGAAAACGACCTGGGCATCACATTCGGCGAAACGACGCCCGACGGCAAGTTCACGCTTGAATGGGCCAATTGCCTGGGCATGTGCGATCAGGGCCCCGCGCTGCTGGTCAACGACCGTGTATACACGCGGGTCACGCCGGAAATGGTGCATGACATTGTCGAATCATGCCGCAAGACGTTCAGCGTGTACGCCGTGACACCCGAGGAGGTCCACGCATGACAACCAAGACGAATACCCTGACATTCGGATCCGTCGAGCCCGGACTGGGACTCAAAAAGGCGGTGGCCATGAGTCGCGCAGACGTCATCGGCGAAGTGGGCGCATCCGGTCTCAAGGGACGCGGCGGCGCGGGATTTCCGACCAGCGTGAAGTGGAATCTCGCGGCCGCGGCCGTAAGCGATCGGAAATATGTTGTCTGCAATGCGGACGAAGGCGAGCCGGGCACATTCAAGGATCGGGTCATCCTGTCCGATTACATTGATCTTGTGCTTGAGGGGATGACCATCGCGGCCTACGCAATTGGCGCGAGCCACGGGATCATCTACTTGCGCGGCGAGTACGCCTATCTGCTCGACGGCATCCTGCAAGCCCTTGCGGATCGCCGGGAAAAAGGACTGCTGGGCGCCTCGATTCTCGGCAAAGACGGGTTTGACCTCGATATCGAGGTGCGCCTGGGTTGCGGCGCGTATGTGTGCGGCGAGGAAACAGCGCTGATCGAATCGCTCGAAGGCCAGCGCGGCGAACCGCGCAATCGCCCGCCGTTCCCGGTGGATACGGGCTACATGGGCCTTCCGACGATTGTCAACAACGTGGAAACGCTGGCGTGGGTGGCGTGCATCATGGCCAAGGGCGCGGCGTGGTTCAAGGGCATCGGCACGGAGAAATCCGCCGGATTGAAGATTTTCAGCGTATCCGGCGACTGTGCGCGGCCGGGCGTGTACGAATTTCCGCTCGGCATTACCGTGGCGCAATTGCTGGCCGAGGTCGGTGGTGAAGGCGCGAAAGCGGTCCAGGTCGGCGGCGCGTCGGGGCGTTGCATTCCCGCGGTCGAATTCGGACGGGCGCTGGCCTTTGAAGACGTGCCCACCGGTGGATCGATCATCGTCTTTTCAGAAAAACGCGACATGCTCGAAGTCGCGAAAAATTTCCTCGAATTCTTCGTGGAAGAGTCCTGCGGCCAGTGCACGCCGTGCCGCGAAGGCAATGCGAAACTACTCGAGGGGGTGGCCTTGCTCGAAAAGGGACGCTGCTCGATGAAGTACCTGAAGGAGTTATGCGCCCTTGGCGAGACGATGCAGTTGGCCTCCAAGTGCGGTCTCGGCCAATCGAGCCCGAACGCCTTCCTATCCATTGTCGCCCACTTCAAGAATGAAATCGTAGGCCGGACGGTGCGCTCGAACGGCCACAACGGTCATGGGGAAAGGAGCCAGTCATGACACAGAAAGCAGCATCCACCAAGAGCGCTTCGCGCGCGCCCGCCAGCCAGCGCGCGCTTGCCATTGACGCCTCGTCCGACAGCCAGACGATCGGCGGACTCGTATCCGTCACGATTGACGGACGGGAATTGAAAGTGCCGATGGGAACGAGCATTCTCGAAGCGGCGCGGCAACTTGGCATCCACATTCCGACGCTCTGCCATCACGAGGATTTGTGCGTGGCGGGGGTATGCCGGGTATGTGTCGTGGAAGTGGAAGGTCAACGGACCCTGCAGGCGTCTTGCGCCTATCCCATCACATCACCCATCCGGGTCAACACGCACACCCGCGCCGTACGCCAAGCGCGTCGCCATGTCATTGATCTATTGCTTTCCACCCATTACGGCGACTGTTATGCCTGCGTGCGCAACAACAACTGCGAATTGCAGTCATTGGCCAAGGAATATGGCGTGGACTTTTTCCGGTTCGGTCATCCCAAGGAACCGCGCTACTCGACCGATCAATCCAGTCATAGCGTCATCCGCGACATGAACAAGTGCGTGCTGTGCCGGCGGTGCGTGCGCACCTGTATTGACTTACAGGAAGTCGGCGTCCTTGAAGCCACGGGCCGCAGCGCCGAGACGAAGATCTCGACTTTCATGGACCGCCCGCTCGGCGAGGTGATCTGCATCAATTGCGGCCAGTGCATCAATCGCTGTCCAACGGGCGCCCTGCGCGCCAACGACCCGACCGACGAGGTCTGGGCCGCCATAGACGATCCAACCAAGCACGTTGTCATTCAGACCGCGCCGAGTCCGCGTGCGGGCATCGCGGAGTGCTTCGGAATGGAGCCGGGAACACCGCTGACGCTGGAGATGAACACGGCGCTTCGCCGCTGCGGGTTCGACAAGGTGTTCGACACGAATTTCACGGCGGATTTGACGATCATCGAGGAAGGGACGGAGTTGATCCTGCGGCTTTACAAGGCGCTTGTGAAAAAAGAGGCAACGGCGCTTCCACAGTTCACGAGTTGCTCGCCGGGCTGGATCAAATACATCGAGCATTTCTACCCGGAGATGCTTCCGCATGTTTCGTCCGCGAAAAGCCCTCAGCAGATGTTCGGGGCGATCATCAAGACGTATTACGCCCAGATCAACAATCTGAATCCGGAAAACATCGTAACGGTGGCCTTGATGCCGTGTTCGGCCAAAAAATTCGAGTGCAACCGTCCGGAAATGTGCGACAGCGGCTACAAGGACGTGGATTACGGCCTGACCACGCGCGAACTAGCCAAGATGATCAGCGAGGCGGGTATCGATCTGCCGAAGATGCCGAAGTCGGATTTCGACGATCCGTTCGGCAAGGAAACGGGATCGGGCGTCATTTTCGGCGCGACAGGCGGCGTGATGGAGGCGGCCATACGCACCGTCGTTGAACTGGTTTGCGGAATCAAGATCGAAAACCTGTTCGACCATGCGGACGTGATCCCCGTGCGTGGCTTCGACGGCGTCAAATATGCCGAACTGCCGATAGCCAAAGTCGGGCCGGTTCCGGCCATCTTGGCGCATCTCGTGCCGGACTGGAAGTGGCTCGAGGGCGCGACGCTGAAGGTCGGCGTCTGTCATGGCACGGCGAATGCGAAGAAGGTTCTCGAAGACATCAAAGCCGGTGGAAAGTTTAGTGAATGCCACTTTATCGAGTTCATGGCCTGCCCGGGCGGATGCCTCGGCGGCGGTGGACAGCCGATTCCCACAAGCCCGTCCATTCGTGCGGCCCGCGCCAAGGCCATATACAGCGAAGACAGCCGGTCCGAAGTGCGCAAATCGCATGAAAATCCGGCTGTCCTGGAAATTTACAGCAACTTCCTCAAGGATGGTCCTTGCGGGCATTTGAGCCACAAATTGTTGCATACGCACTATACCCCGCGCGGGAAGTACATTGGATCGGCCGGCGGGATCTAAACGCAGAACTTCATTGGACAGTCGGCGCGGCGTTTTTCAAACACGGCGCAAAGGTGCGGAAAGTCCCGCGGGTTCGGTACACTGGATCCGCGGGATTTCCGCGCCGCTCTGGATAGACAAGGGCAGGCGGGAGAGTATTACCGACTATCGGAGTTCTAAAAAATGGGTTTGACAATTGATGCCCTGGCGAAGAAAACGGGCGCCCGGGTTCTTGTGCGCGGGCGGGCGCGAAGCACCGAGATAAACGATTTTCATGCCAGCGACCGGATGAGCGACTTGCTGGGCCGGGTTTCGGACACCACGATGTTGATTACACCCCTGCTAACGGTTTCGGTGGTCCGGCTGATTGAACTGATGGACGTTCCGGGGGTGTGTCTTGTCAACAACGCGGAACCCGGCCAGGTTCTTCTGGATACGGCACAGGAACATCGGACAACCCTGCTCGTTTCGCCGTTCGACATGGAAGAAACCTGTCGGCGATTTCGCGCCGCCTTGGGACTGGACACATGAGGACGAAAAAGGCCGTCAAGACATTCTCGTACCCCATCACAGGCGGGGACTATGAAAATGGCGGAAACGCGTCCAAGAACATCAAGGAACTGTTGAAAAAAATCGGTGTTGATCCTCATATTGTCCGGCGGACCATGATTGCCGCCTACGAGGCGGAGATGAACGTCGTAATCCACGCGTACCGTGGCGCCATAGACGTGGCGGCGAGCGCGGAACTGCTTGACGTGATTGTGTCGGATGAGGGTCCGGGCATTCCGGACATCGAATTGGCCATGCGGGACGGTTATTCGACCGCGCCGCAGGCCGCGCGGGAATTGGGTTTCGGGGCGGGCATGGGACTGGCCCACATCAAGAAGAACAGCGACCGGTTTTCGCTTCAATCCAAGGTGGGCGAAGGCACCCGGCTTCGATTCAGCATTTTCCTGACGCCGGAAGTGTCCGATGCGGCGGCGGCCAATTCAGTCGGGATAAACGAGTTCCTGTGTAGGAAATGTCTTCGTTGTCTGCATGCCTGCCCCACCGGCGCGATGCGGGTTCGGCAAGGACAGCCGGAAATCCTTCCGCACCTCTGCGTGGATTGCACGGCCTGCGCGGAAGCCTGCGAGTCCAACGCCCTGTTTGCCGATGGATTGCGGGAAATCCCCGTTCCCCAGAAAAAGACTGTGCTGGTCCTGCCTGGCTCTTTTCTCGAACAATTCGGCGCCAGCACCAGTCCCGGACAGGTGCTGGGCATACTGGCCGACATGGGCTTTCGCCAAATTCGGTTGATTGACGAATGGGAAAATGGATTGCGATCGGCCGTATTGCGATACGCGCGGGAGGAAGCCTCCATCCGGCCTGTTCTTTCGCCGATGTGTCCGGCCGTGGTCAATCTGATTCGTATGCGATTTCCCTCGCTGTTGCCAAATGTGGCGCCGTTCCTGACCCCCATTGAAATGGCGCGCGAGGACTTGACGGCCCCCCACGCGGTATTTCTCGCGATATGCCCGGCCCATCTGACGGTGCTTCACCGTAAAAACGCCATGACCAAAATCGAAATCGTCCACCCGGCGACATTGCGCGAGGCCGTGCTTCGCCGAATAGTGGCCCCAGCGCGCGAAGTGCGTCGAAACGTCGCCGCGCACCCCTTTCAGGATGTGGTCGAGGTTGGAGGCATGCGCCATGTGATGAAAGTGCTGGATGCGGTCGAAAACGGGTTGGCCGGCAACTTTTCCGTTATCGAAATGGCGGCGTGTTACCAAGGTTGCTTCGGGGCGCCCGTGTGGACGGAAGATCCGTCCATCAGCCGTCCCCGCTACGAGTGGGAACGCGAATCGCATCTGTTGCTTCTCAAAAAAGAGGCTGAAGTCGTCCGCCGGGTGGACGATTTGGAGCCGCGAACGGGACTTCGCCTTGATCCCGATATTGGAAGAGCCATCGAGAAATTGAGCGAAATTGACGCATTGACCAAACAACTGCCCGGCAGGGATTGCGGCGTATGCGGTTCACCGACATGCACGGCCCTTGCGGAAGATGTCGTGTTGGGTCGGGCAAAGATCGAGGCGTGCGTGTATCGGAATGATGAAAAGTTCAAGTAAACGAGAAGAAAAAAGGCGCGTCGTGCGGATATCGGAACAAGAGGCTGGATGATGGGAATCGTGTCGTGCATTCCGGAACGATGCAAGCGTTGCTACGCCTGCATTCGCGAATGTCCGGCCAAGGCCATCAAGGTCGAAAAGGGCCAGGCATGGGTCATCGAGGAACGGTGCATCGCATGCGGTAATTGCGTCAAGGTCTGCGCCCAAGATGCAAAACGCATCGAGGACAGTTCGCAGGAAGTAATCGGCATGTTGTCGGAAGGTTCTCGTGTAATTGCCTGCCTGGCGCCTTCCTATCCCGCCGCCTTCAGCCACGTTGCCCCCCGGAAGATTGTAACGGCGTTGCGCCGTCTGGGCTTTGAAGAAGTCTGGAGCGTGGCGTTCGGTGCGGAATTGGTCAGCCGCGAATACAGCAAGTTGTTCAAGGCGTCGTGCCAGCATGGAAACGCCGTGATTACTTCCCCGTGTCCCGCGGTGGTTTCGTATGTCGAAAAATACATGCCGGAACTGCGCCACATGCTCGCCCCCATTGTTTCACCGATGATTGCGGTGGCGCGCGCCATTCGGGCCCGGTATCCCAACGACCTGCTTCGCATCGTGTTTATCGGGCCTTGCATTGCAAAAAAGAATGAGATTCGCGATCCCTTCGTGGCGGGTGCGGTGGACAGCGTGCTCACGTTCATGGAACTCGAAATGCTCCTCAAGGAACATGGCATCAATCCCGAAATGCTCGAGGAGAGCGACTTTGACAGTCCCCAGGCCGTGGTGGGCTGGTCTTTTCCGTTGTCGAGCGGCATATTGCGGACCTCCGGAATCTGCTGGGATGTGCTGAACGCAAACGTCTTGTCCACGGAAGGCAAGGAGCGCGTATTGGGCGTGTTGGACGAAGTCGCCAAGGGAGATTGTCGGGCCCAGTTCGTGGATCTGCTCTTTTGTGAAGGATGTATCAGCGGGCCCAAAATGCTGAACGAACTGGGCGTTCATGCCCGTAAGGGCATCCTGACGGAATTCATCCAGCAACAGGCCCGCCATGCCGCCTCCGATTATGCCGGGTCTGCGCAGAACGAATTCAAGGCGCTGGCTCTGGGTCGCCAATTTTCCGACGAAAACTTGATATTGCCACAGCCCACCGAAGAAGAGATTACGCACGTATTACAGACGATGCGGAAATTTTCGCCCGAGGATCACTTGAACTGCGGGGCGTGCGGATATCCGACCTGTCGCGAAAAGGCAATAGCCGTATGCCAGGGACTGGCGGAAGCGACCATGTGCCTGCCTTATCTCGTTGATCAACTGGAAACCACTTGTGAACAGCTTCACCAATCCAACCGGGAACTGGCCGCGACGCAACAACGGCTGGTTCAGACGGAGCGGCTTGCCTCGATGGGTCAACTGTCCGCGGGCGTGGCCCATGAAATCAACAATCCGCTGGGCACGGTGCTGATTTATTCGCACATGTTGCTGCGATCCATTTCGGAAGGCGATCCGATGCGGGGAGATCTGGAAATGATCGTGCGCGAGGCGACCCGCTGCAAGGGCATTGTGCGAAGCCTTCTGGATTTTGCGCGGCAATCCCGCGTATCGAAGGCGCCCACCGATCTTGTGCATTTGTTCAGGGAAATCGAGGCCATCATGGGACCCCGCGCCCAATCCGCGGGCGTGGAGTTGTCCTTTGAAATCGCTCCGGATCTTCCGGTCGTGATGATTGACGCCGAACAGATCAAACAGGTACTCGTCAATCTCATGCGCAACGGCATTGAGGCCATAACGCACGACGGGGGCCGGGTTACCGTATCCGCCGCCCGTGCACAATCCGGCCATGAAGTCGAAATCCGGGTGGACGACAATGGCGACGGCATCCCGGAAGAGCATCTTTCCCGTCTGTTTACCCCCTTCTTCACGACCAAGGAAATGGGCAAGGGCACGGGATTGGGCCTTGCCATCGCCTATGGGATCATCAAAATGCATTCCGGGGACATTAGTGTCGAAAGCAATCCGGGCAAAGGCACCACGTTTACCATTCTCTTGCCCTTTGGATCGGACACCGGTGATGCCCTGGCGCCTACCAGAGAGGAGGCAGAAATCCGTGGTGGAACATGACGTCCCCGTCATCATGCTGGTGGATGACGACATTGATATCGTGGACGTAATATCGCGTCTGTTGACCGACAATGGCTATAAGGTGTTATCTTTTACAAGCACCGCAGAAGCCATGGCTTGCCTTGAAACGGAAAAACCGGATCTCGTCATAACCGACTTGATGATGGAATCGCTCGATTCCGGGTTCGTTTTTTCGCGTTGTCTCAAGGAAAACCCGTCGTTGCGGCACATTCCCGTCATCATTATTACGGCGGCCGGAAGCCAGCGCGGTTTTGATTTTCGTCCGACGGGCCCGGAGGATCTCGAAGCGATGCACGTTTCGGCCTTTCTGGAAAAGCCCGTGAATCCACGACAGTTGCTGGCTAAGATCGCCGAAATTCTTGGGAAGATTCCCGGAGGGAATTGATACGATGCGACATCGGCATACCCATGGCCCCGCACGCCTGTAGGCCGCATGCCGGCGAGGAATACAGATGGGAAACGAAACGACCCGAATTCTGGTAGTGGATGATGAGCCGGGCATGCGCGAGGGGTGCAGCAAGATCCTTGGCGCGGAAGGCTACGTCGTGGACACCGCGCCGGATGGATTTGCGGCCCTTGAACTATTCGAGAAGCGCGGCGACGTGGCGGTTGCCCTGGTGGATTTGAAGATGCCGCGGATGGGTGGTCTCGAACTTATCGAGCGGCTCAAGGCGCTGGACGAAGAGGTTGTGATTTTTGTCATCACCGCGTATGCGGCGATCGATACCGCCGTCGAGGCCACGCGTCGGGGCGCTTACGGCTATATTCCCAAACCATTCACGCCCGACGAACTGCTGCTGCCCGTTCGCAACGGCCTCGAGCGGCGCGCATTGAATATCGAGACAAAAAGGCTGCGGGAAGAACGCGAGCGACGCCTGCTCGAAGTGGCTGTCGAACGATCGAAATGCAGCACCATCATCAGTTGCATGACGGACGGCGTAATTGTCGCAAACCGCGACCGGCAAATCGTATTGCGAAACGGCGCCGCCGCGCGTATGCTCCCCGCTCTCGCCGAACCGAATTTTTCAATCCCGCTGGACCAGCTCGGCTGCGAGGAGTTGCAGGCGCTCATGAACGAGGCGATCGACCCACAAGACGCTCCCGGCATTGCCTCGCGCGAGGTAAACATCGAAAAGGGAGTCTATATGGTCAATGTCAGCCCGGTCCTCGAACCCAACGGTGAAACCTCCGGCGCCGTGGCCGTCATGCGCGACATTTCAGCGCTGAAAAAACTTGAAACGGCCAAGTCCATGTTCATCTCAATGGTGGCGCACGAGGTAAAAAGCCCGTTGGCCGCCATCGAGGGCCAACTCAACGCCGTGCTGGGCGGGGTATCGAAAAACGATCCCGAATATGAGCGGTCCGTGCTCGAACGGGCGCTGCTGCGGGCGCGGACACTCCGCAACATGATCAACGACCTGCTCAATTTGACGGCCCTTGAAACAGGCCATTTCACGATCCGGCGATCTCGAATCCCCCTGAAACACGTCATCGAACAAGCCGTCGAAAACTTTCGGGAAAAAGCCGGGGAAAAAGACATCCGGCTATCCACGGAATTCCTCGACGGATCAGATTCCTCCGTTCTGGCCGATGCGGATTCCATGGGAATCGTAATCTCGAATCTCATTGACAACGCCATCAAATACACGCCCGCACAGGGCAATGTTTACGTGACACTTGCCGGCAATCCGATGTATCTAACCATTTCCGTGCAGGACGATGGAATCGGAATGAGCCCGGAGGAAAAAGAGCACATATTCGACGAGTTTTACCGGGCCAAGAACAAATTTTCGATTCACGTACCGGGAACGGGCCTCGGCCTAACATTGGTAAAGCGGCTCGTCGAACTCCATGAAGGGCGAATCGTTGTTGAAAGCGCTCCGGGCAAAGGAAGCATTTTCACGGTTTCCCTGCCCGTTGTCGGCGGCACAAACGGGATCCACTGAAGGGGATCACCTGAACACGATACGGCGAATTACGAAATCCGGCAACGCGACAAAGGGGGTTATGTGCTCCATTCGGCGAAATGACGGATGAAGCGATCCGTGTTGCCGCGCGGTCGCGGATCCACGTGGTCAGGCAAACAGTCGTAGATTCTGTACACATGGTTCCAATAGGTCTTTTTCAGCAAGTCGTAATCGGGAGCAGGCGCCGTCAGATCGGCAAAGAGCCTGGCAAAAAACGCCAGTTCCGCACGGTAGGTTTCCGGATCGGGATGCAAAACCACTGCCTGGTTGATCGAGCCTTTTGCGTCTTCAAGACGGTCGGCAAACGCGGCCATGCGCCGGTGATATTCCGCGCGCGGCATTTTTACCACATCGTAACAGCCCCAATCGGGTATGATTTCGAACAATCGGTAGTCCGGAACAAAAGACCGTCCCGCTTCCCCAAAAATGTCCGCCATAAAATCGCCGGCCAACCGATGCGGGTCGCCATCGCAATTCCTGAAAGACTGCGCCGCCTCATACAGCGACAACTGGTTCAGCAGCGGTGTCATCGTGAAACAGATGCCGCCGGAATAGGGCGCGGCAGCCCGTTCCTCCTTCCGTCGTTGGAATAGCCGCGTGAAACGATAATGCGGATACACGGCGTTTTCCCCTTCCGTCAGGCTGAAATCCCAGGTCAGGATGCGGCGCGTTTTGGCGATGGCGTTCGCCCACGGGCGCGCATCCTGATCCCCCGTTGGATTGCCATCGCTGTTGAAACCCATATTGATCGAAATCGCCGTGTGTTCGGGAAATTCTCCGAGCCGTTTCAGCAGGTGATTCATTGAACGATCCGCGCGATCCTTCGAGAAGGTCCATGCCGACGCCTGATCTTCCGGGATAAACTCGCCGCGACTGCCGGGCGGCATGTGGATGTTTCCCCAACCGAAAAACGGCGGCCCCCATGTGTTGAATTCGATGCCGATGCCGGGCCGGATCGTGTCGAGCATGACCGCAATCTCGATGGATTTGTCTATGTAGGTTTCCGCGGTGCATCCGTTGCGGGAACACGCGCCCGGATCGCCGGGAAAGATCCCCGCAATGTCGAGAGCGGGAAAACGCCGCACCCATGCGTCCCATAGAAAACGAATTTCAGCCCACTCGTTGGGCAGGTTCGGGCAAAGCGTCCGCCACTGTTCTCCGACGGTCGCAATGGCCACGATCATCTCGGCCTGCATGCCGCGCGCGTGGGCGTGTTCGATGACCGCGTTCATCTGCCGGGCAAATTCGGTTCCAACCGGCGAGGCCAGTGCTTCCCGGCAGAACAACCGGGGTTCAAGCCAGAACTCGAAGACGTTGAAGCCGAAACGGGCGATCATGTCTATCAGGCGCCGCCAGTCGTCGTCGGACCAGCGATGGGGAAGATCGGGATAATACATGTTTGGATTGAACGCGCACAGCAGATGCGAAGCGAAATTGTTGTAATAAATGATTCGTGGCGGCTTCATGTCCTGCCCCTCCGCTTGTGCCCATGCCGGCGCCGCCGCGCACGCCGCCGCGGCGCTGCCCAAAAAACTACGGCGTGATAGTCGCATCGGACAATCTCCTCCTTCTTGCATGACGGCAATCCTACCCGAAAGCCTGCCGGATTGGGAATTCAAGCGCCGTTTCGATTACGATGGCGACCACAGTCACGCACCCCAACGGTTGCGGGTGCGACAATCGCGCGGGAGAGCCATGTACGCGAAGCGTGTGATTTTACAGGGAGCGGTGTTGTCCGCGTCGGGCATGTTGATCTCGATGGCATGCCAACTCGGCGGCGCCATGATTTTCACGCGCGTGTTGCAGGGCGGCGTTGCCGTGGGCGTGTTTACGCTCCTGATCCTTGCAGCCGACTTCCTGACCCTGGTGAACAATGGCGGACTCTGGTCGGCGCTCCCGAAACTGGTTGCGGCGGCGCCGGTCAAGGACAGGGACCGCTTGATTGCCTCCGCGCTGGGCTTCCAGTGCGCCACGTCGCTGGGATTGGCGGCTTTGATCTATATCGCATGGGGGCTGCTGCGGGATCCCCGGTTGATTTCCGCAAACGAGAATTGGGTAGGACTCTATCCGTTCCTCTGGATACTACCGATTATCGTGTTTTTTGAAAACTTTCGCGAGAACGTGCTGGCCATCCAGGCGGGATTGAACCGGTACGGCCTGCGGGCGTCAGGGTTGATTGCGGGTGCGTTGGCCAACTTCGTCCTTGTGGCCGTTGCAGTCGGGTATCTGAAGGCGGGGTTGCCCGGCCTAATGCTGGCGGCCTTGGCGGGATATGCGGCATCGGCCCTGATTTCCTACCTCCTGTTGACGGAGGGAAGGCGGCTTCGGCTCGACTGGGAGGCCTACCGCGAGTCGTTGTCGTTCAGCGCGCCGCTCTATGTCAACAACCTGTTGACGTTTGCTTTTGTCCGATTCGACAGCGTGCTGGTGGCTGCCATGCTGGGTCCGGCGGCCGTGGCGTATTACGAACTGGGCGCCAAGCGTCTTGCGGGATACGGGTCGCGGATTTTGCAGGCCGCGCTGGTGCCGTATCTGCCGAATGCATCGTATCTGATTGCACAAGGCGAATGGGAACGAGCCGCGCATCTGTTGGATCGCGTATCAAACATAACTGTTTTTGTTTGCTATCTCGGCATTCTTGCCGCCCTGGCCATCCAGGAAAGGCTGATTTCCATTTTGTTCACGGCGGAGTATCTCAATGCCTTGCCGGCTTTTGCGCCCGTGCTGGTGTCGGTTTGTCTTGGGCTTCAGGCCGGCATCATGGGACAAAGTCTCATCGCGCTGGGCAAACCGCGTGTCGTCACGATGATCAACGCCGTCACGGCGCTGGTGGCCGTTGCCGCGAATCTGATTTTGATACCCCGGCTGGGTCTCGCCGGCGCCGGATGGGCGGCTGTGACCGCCATGGCGTTCAGCAATGCCGCGCAGACGTGGGCCGTTCGTCGCAACGGATTGCCGATTGACTTGCGGCGCCACGTCCTGGCGCATATCTTCATGCTGTTTTCACTGGGAATCCTGGCGTGGAGCCAAGCCTTCCCCATGCGTGTGGCGGCATGGTTTGCCTTCCTCGCGCTGGGCATCGTGGGCGGTGTCGTTCCCCTGCATGAAATCAAAGCGCTGCTGCCCGAACGTTTTCGGGTCAAAGGGTAAAACAAACCGAGGCGTCTCCCGCGTTCCTCATCGTTCCTGGCGTAGAGCGCCAAGCACGAAGAAGTGGGCCGCAACGGCGGCCATCGCGAGCAGCGCCGCCGCCGCCACAATCAGCGAACGCTGCGGACCCGACTTGCGGTCCGGCACATTCGCTTCGGACATCAACTTGATTTCAGGCGTCTTTTGGGCGTCTGCGATTTTGGCCGCGCCAACGCTCAACGACAATTGCTGCTGCTGCTGAGTCAACGCGTCCGCCTTGCGCTGCGCGGCCGTGCGCCGATGGACGGTCGCGGCCAACTTTTTCTGGAGATCGGCCAGTTGGGGTTCAAGCACGGCCAATTGCTGCTCAACAGCCGTCTTGCGCTCCAGCATGCCCTGCAATTCGCTTTGCACCAGCGTTTCAGATGTGGCCACCTGCGTGTAGACGGGATTGGTCTCTTCGGTGATAAGCACGTTCGAACTGTCGAGTTTTTCCCTTCCTTCGATCATCCAATACGCGGCATCGGGAGGCGCCTTGCGCAGCGTGTTCACGGGGGGCGTGGATTCGCGCTGTTTGCTCAACTTGGCCAACTGACCCTGCGCGTCGGCGATATCCGCATTCAATTTCGCGAGTTCTATCTGAAATTTGGAGATTTGCCCGCTCAGATCCTGTACGCGCTTCGTCCAAATATCAACGGGCATTTCACTGTCCAAACGCTCGATTTCACTGTCCACCGCTTCCAGTTCCGCCAGTTTGGAGTCGAGGCTGTTCTGGAGAAAATCAATCATGCCTTCCCGGCCTTTCGAGGCGAGTTTACCGGCCATTTCGATGGCAAGCCGTGCCCATTCGTTCGCCATGGTCGCGGCCAACTCCGGCGAAGAAGAGACGTAGCTCAATTCGATGACAGGTTGATATTCGACTTCGATGCTCGATTGCTTGAGGATGCGTGTTGTCACTTCCATGGCCGCGCGAATCGCATTCGTTGAAACCGATTTTTTCTGTTTCGGATCCGAGAGAAGCGAGATCATCTTGTCACGAAGTCCGCGGAGAATTTCATCGCTGGTAAACATCAATTTATAGTCGGGAACGGACAAGGGCCTGACAAGCAACTGGCCGACCTGGGCCGCGGGAGAAGAAGGCGCAAAGGCCCGGCCCGGAGTGTCCGACGGCGTGATCGGCAACGGCGCCAGCAGCAAAACCGATGTCGCGCGGTACCGATTGGGCATGGTAAGACTAAGCCCTCCGGCCACAACACCCGCCAAGAGGCCGAATACGACCATCCGCCATGCCAACCGCGCCACCCGTTGTTCCAGGGTCGTTTTTTCATTCGACATACGACATCCTTTCGCGCCGTTTCGATACGGCAGGACCTTCCCGCTATAATGTCCCCGTCATCTTAGCGCACTTGGCACGCGCATGTATAGTCCCTGGAACAAACCATGATTGTCGGCCTTGATGGACGCGCCGCGAACGAACCGAAGCGCGCCGGCATCGGAAACTATTGCCTTGAACTTCTGCGCGCCATGCAGACCCTTGGCGGCGCACGGTTCCGTGTGTATCTCGACCGGGCGGCGCGCGCCGGTTTTCCCGTGGACGAAACCAACACGGAAATCCGAATACTGCCCCCCGGGCGTTTCTGGACACAGCGCATCCTGGCCGCAGAACTCCGGCATCATCCGCCGGACGTATTTCTTTCCCCGGGACTTCAATTGCCGATTGCCTGCCGATGTCCGCGCGTCGCGACGGTACTGGATCTAGCCTATTTCGATTATGGTGGCTATTTTACGTGGCGTGCGCGTACGCGTGCGCGGATTTATACACGCACCGCGGCCTGTGTCGCCACGCACTGGCTTGCCATAAGCCAAGCCACCGCCGCCGACATGACCGCCCAATTGGGCATTCCGGCCTCGCGCATCACGGTGACGCCGCTGGGCGTCTCGGCCACGTTCCGGCCCGGTGCCGACACGGCCCAATGCCGTTTTATCCGTGAAAAATATCGTCTCGTCGCGCCGTATCTGCTCTATCTTGGCCGCATCCAACCGCGCAAAAATCTTGTGCGTCTGATGGAGGCCTTTGCCGCCTTGCGCGCCGGACGATCCGATTTGCCCCACGAACTGATTATTGCCGGTGACGAAGGCTGGCTGACCAGCGGCATTTATGAGGCTGCCCGGTGTTCACCGGCACACGACGCCATTCGTTTCCTGGGATTTGTCCCGGAAGAAGATCTGCCGGGACTGATATCCTGCGCCGACGCGCTTGCGCTTGTCTCGTTGTGGGAAGGATTTGGCCTTCCCGTCCTCGAGGCGATGGCGTGCGGCACACCGGTCATTGCGTCGAACTGTTCTTCGCTGCCCGAAGTCGCAGGGGAAGCCGCCGTGCTCGTGGATCCGTTCGACATTTCCTCAATTCGCAACGGACTGGAACGTCTTCTGGCCGATGCGTCGCTGCGCGCGGATCTTTCCGCCAAGGGCATCGCCCGCAGCCGGTTGTTCTCATGGGAAAACACGGCCCGCCTCACCTTGCAAGCCCTGGGAAAGGTGGTCGAATGAGCGCCATGCACGTCGCCATTGTCGGCGCGGGACCCTCGGGATTCTATGCGGCGCAGGCTCTTTTGGCCCATGATCAACACGCCCGCGTGGATTTGTTCGAGAAATTGCCCGCGCCGTTTGGACTCGTGCGTTACGGCGTGGCGCCCGACCATCCAAAAATCCGATCCGTCATCCGTATTTTCAACCGCATCGCTTCGAGCGACCGTTTCGTCTACCGGGGAAACGTCGCCATCGGCCGGGACGTGTCGGTGGACGAACTTCGGACGCATTACAGCGCCGTTATCCTAGCCTGCGGTCTGGAAGAACCCGCCCCGCTCGATATTCCCGGCGCGGCATTGCCCGGCTGCGTGCCCGCCGCGGACTTTGCCCGGTGGTACAACGGCCATCCGGACTTCGCACATCGAACGTTCGCGCTCGATTCGTCCACGGCCGTCATCATCGGCCACGGCAATGTCGCGGTGGATGCGGCGCGCATCCTCGCGCAATCCGACCATACTCTTCGGAAAACCGACATGCCGGACTATGCCTTGAATGCCTTGCAGGCCAGCCGGATTCGCGACATTTTTCTCATCGGACGCCGCGGCCCGGCGCAGGCGCGATTCGCCTCGCAGGAAATCGCCGAATTGGGAAACCTCCCCGACGCCCGCCTCCTGATCCGGCCGGAAGATCTTATCCTGGACGAAGCCAGCCAGGCCGAACTCGACGCCCCGGACAATCATGCCGCAAGAAGAACAATGGATGTGTTGCAGGCATTGTCCGGATTTTCTTCCGCAAGGCCCAAAAATATCCATCTCCGATTTCTGTTGAGTCCGGCCGCACTGTACGGAAACGATCGCGTTGAATCCATCCGCTTTGAACGTAATCGTTTGACGGGAGCCCCCGGCCATCTGATCGCAACCGGCACAGGGGAATTCGTGGATCTGGACTGCGGACTTGTTTTCACAAGCATTGGCCACCGCGGGAAACCCCTTCCCGGCGTGCCGTTTGAACCGGCGCGAGGGATCGTCCCCAACGACAAAGGCCGTGTGATCGACAACGGCGAAGCCGTGCCCGGACTCTATGTGAGCGGATGGATGAAGCGCGGACCCACCGGTCTCATCGGCAACGATAAGGCCGACAGTTTCGAAACCGTGACATGTCTCATGGAAGATGCTCCCTCGTTACCCACGCGAAATCCGCGCGGAATGGCCGAGCTGCTGCACAGCCGGCATGTCGAACCGGTTTCCTATTCTGACTGGCGGCGCATTGACGAGGAAGAAATTCGGCGCGGGGAAATGCATGGAAAGCCGCGCGAAAAATTTCTATCGTTCGACGCCATCCGCCCGTTCATGCAATAGGACACGGGGTGCGCACCCTAATCGAAAGCGGACCTTGCGTCCAATCTGTGGGCGAGGAGGGCGTTCTGGGGCCGACGAATTTGGCCGTAGGATTGGTTGATTGTCCCCGTTGTTTCACCAAATCAGGGCTTGTAGGCGTCGCGCATGGCGCGTATGGCCTCGAGCCGGGCGGCGCCTTCTTCAAGCGTCGGGCAAAGCCAGCCGCCTTCGTCGTGTTCGTTCCACGCATAGACGAGGACGGTTCGCGCGGGCGAAACGGCCTCATTTGCGCGAATCCAATCGAATGCGCCTTTGACGGCTGCGGCGATTTCCCGCGGGGTTCCCTGTTCATACCACGGCCCGTCGTAGTTGCGAGGCCGTCCATCCCACCCCGCATTGACGGTCGGCGCCACTTCGCGTCCCGAAGCCTTGTATCGCTCCCAGTAGGAGCGGTTGGATTCGATCAAATCGGCATACGACTGCTTCCCGCCTTTCCCGCCTTGCGCGCTGTAGGCGCCCAAGGCGTCGAAGCGAATCGCGTCGAGAAAATCGGCTTGAATCTGATGCGTCCAGATTTGCGCCACGATGTAGGGATCGCCCGTTCCGGCCTTCCGGCTTTCTTCCCGGAGAAGCGCAAACGCTTTTCCGGCGGCTTCCGGCGATCCAAAATGGGGAATGAGATGTTCACAGGCAAACACGTAAAGCAGCGGGCGATCGCCACAGACGCGCTGGTAGGTGGGTTCCTTGAAATGGCCGACAAATTCGCCAACGGTCGCCGCCCACTCGGCGGCAGGTCCCAAGTGAGAACCGCCCTGAAGCAGCAGGCAGAAGTTCACGTCTTTTTTGCGTTCGCTCTTGAGATAACGCCGCCAGCCATAATTGTACGCATCGGCCTGCGGCCACGATTTGGGATGGTAGTAACAAAATGCCCAATACGCGATACCGCCGGCCTTAGCATGGGCGATTTCGCGGTCCATCGTCTCCTGCGAGTCCGAACAGACTTGGCACGATCCGTCTTCCGCGATCTTGCCGTAGAACGGCAGGCGGTAACGCCATTCTTTTGGAGCGAGGTTCTTCTCCCACGGATTGCCCGGAAACCAACCATCCCATCGAATCGCGCCGATGATGGGACATTCAGCCGGTCGTTCCGCACCGGCGCTTATCAGGAACAGCAGCAACGCAATGGACAAAACACGCCTCCTGGCCGTCAAAAACTTGCAGGCGGACCCGCGATAGGCCGATGATAACCGAAAAGAACGGATAGGCCAACCGGATAACGGAGGAAGAGCCATGGAATTCACGCGGAGACAGTTCTTGGGCGCAACGGCGTCGGCGGCATTAGTGGCGGGAACAATGGGACGCGGGACGGTATTCGGCGCGAACGAACGCATTCGCGTGGCCTGCGTCGGCATTCACGGGCGCGGCGGCAGTCATATAGACGGATTTTCGGACCTCCCGGATTCGGAAGTCGTCGCGTTATGCGATGTGGACGCACACGTGCTCGAGGAGCGCGCCGCCGAACTCGAAAAGAAAACCGGCAAAAAGCCCAAGCGTTTTCGCGACATGCGCGATCTCATGGCCGACAAGGACATTGACGCCGTCAGTTTCGCGACACCGAACCATTGGCATTCACTCGGCTCGGTGTGGGCGTGCCAAGCCGGCAAGGATGTATACGTAGAGAAGCCGCTCTCGCATGAAGTCTGGGAAGGCCGCCAATTAGTGGCCGCCGCCGAAAAATTCAACCGCGTCGTCATGCACGGCACGCAGCGCCGTTCGGAACGCGATTGGGCCCGCGCAATACAGCGTTTGCAGGAAGGCGTGATCGGGGACATCTATATGGCGCGCGCGTTGTGCTTCAAAAACCGCGACTCCATCGGCACGGGCGAACCCAAGGAACCGCCCGCGCATCTGGATTGGCCGCTTTGGCAGGGACCGGCCAAGGAAGAGCCGTACTGCGACCTGTACGTCCATTACAACTGGCACTGGTTCTGGAACTATGGCAACGGCGACTTGGGAAACCAGGGCGTACACCAGATGGACGTCGCGATATGGGGCATGAACAAGGGCCTCCCCGTGCGCATCGCGAGCATGGGCGGCCGTTTCGGCTACACGGATCAAGGCGAAACCGCGAACACGCAAATCTGCACGTTCGCCTATGCGGACGGCACGATGCTCGTGTTCGAGGTGCGCGGACGCGCCACGAACGACGAGGCTGGCGCGCGCATCGGCAATCTCTTCTATGGATCGAACGGTTACATGGTTGATGGAAAGTTTTTCGACAAGAACAACAAGGAAATTCCGGACGAGAAGGGCCCCGGCGAGGACATCACGGTCGGCGGCAACCATTACGCCAGTTTTATCCGCGCCGTGCGTTCCCGTAAACCGGAAGACAACCCCGCGCCTGCGCGGGTGGGCCACATCGCTTCCGCGCATTGCCATCTCGGCAATATCGCCTACCGCCTCGGCGCAACACTCACCTTCGATCCGGCCTCGGAACAGTTCACCGGCCCGGATGCCGCAAAGGCCAACCCGTTGCTCAAGCGCGAATATCGCGAAGGATTCGAAGTTCCTCAATTGGCCTGAAAATCATCTTAACCCACAATAAATTGACTGTCCATCGCGGACGTTCCGGGAAAGTATTCAATCATCACAGGAGGAGACGATAATATGCCGGAAGCAACACCACGAAGGGCCCTGATCACGGGTATTACCGGACAAGACGGGTCATATCTTGCCGAATTGCTCCTGGAGAAAGGGTACGAAGTCTACGGCATCGTGCGCCGCGCGAGCACGGAAACGTTTGAGCGGATTACGCACATCAAGGACAAGATCAGGCTCCTTCAGGCGGACCTGACCGACCAGGTTTCGCTGATCGAAATCCTCCACGACATCCGCCCGCGCGAGATTTACAACCTCGCGGCAATGTCGTTCGTGCCGACCTCGTGGAAACAGCCGATACTCACGGGCGACGTGACGGCGCTTGGCGTGACGCGCGTTCTTGAAGCCATCCGGGTCGTGGACAAGTCCATCCGTTTTTATCAGGCTTCATCGAGCGAAATGTTCGGCCACGTTCAGGAAACGCCGCAAACGGAAAAAACGCCTTTCTATCCGCGCAGTCCCTACGGCGTCGCCAAACTCTATGGACACTGGATCACCGTCAATTATCGTGAAAGTTACAACATCTTCGCCGTGTCCGGCATCCTGTTCAATCATGAATCCCCCCGGCGCGGCCTCGAATTCGTGACGCGCAAGGTGACCCACGGCGTCGCGCGGATCAAGCATGGCCTGCAGAATGAATTGCGTCTCGGAAATCTCGAAGCCAAGCGCGACTGGGGTTTCGCGAAGGATTATGTCCGCGCGATGTGGCTTATGCTCCAGCAGGACGCACCGGACGATTACGTCGTGTCGAGCGACCGCACGCACACCGTCCGCGACATGTGCGAGGTCGCCTTCGGCCGCGTCGGATTGGACTGGAAGAAATATGTAATCGAGGATCCCGAATTCTACCGGCCCGCTGAAGTTCACCTGTTGCTGGGAAATTCGGCCAAGGCCCGCGCCAAACTCGGCTGGACACCGGAAACCTCTTTTGAACAGTTGATCGAACTCATGGTGGACGCCGACATGGAGCGCACCGCCCGCCAAATCAAGAACGAGCGCGCATGAACCGGGAAGCCCTGATAACCGGCGCGGGCGGATTCGTGGGCCGATTCCTCCGCCGGCGCTTGGCCGAACGGGGCTGGATCGTTCGCTGTTGCGACGTTCGCGTGCCGGAAGGCGAACCCGGTTGGTTTGCCTGCGACGTGTCGGATTCAAGCAACGTTGACGCATTGACGGCATGGTGCGGGGGAAAAATCTCCCATGTCTTCCATTTGGCCGCCATGACGTTTGTGCCGGAAACGGGACGCAATCCCCACCGGGCCTTCGACGTGAACCTGCAAGGCACGGTTCTGTTGACGGACGCCGTGCGCCGTCGCTTTCCGTCGGCGCGATTCGTCTTCATCGGCAGCGCTGAAGTCTACGGTCCGCCCCAATCGCTTCCGATGGACGAACGGCATCCGATCAATCCGGCCAATCCGTATGCGATTTCCAAGGCGGCGGCGGATTTATACTGCGGTTATCTGCATGCGGCGGGACTGCTCGATGTGGTGCGCGTGCGCCCGTTCAATCATTCCGGCCCCGGACAGTCCGATTCGTTCGTCTTGTCGAGTTTTGCTCGCCAGATCGCGCGGATTGAGGCCGGCAAGGAAGAGCCGGTGCTCCGTGTGGGCAATCTCGCGGCGCGCCGCGATTTCTCGCACGTATTGGATGTCGTCCGGGCGTATGAGGCCGTGGCTCTCGAGGGCGCGGGCGGCGAAGTCTACAATGTGTGCAGCGGCGTGTCGGTATCCATCCGCGAAGCGCTGGAAGCATTGCTGGGCATGGCCGCGGTTCCCATCCGCGTCGAGCAGGACGCCGGACGCATGCGGCCGGTGGATGTTCCCGAACTGTGGGGGACGCACGCGAAATTGACCGAACGAACCGGCTGGTCGCCTGAAATATCGTTCGCCGATCTGCTGGGCGATCTGCTGGAATACTGGCGGCGTGGCGAGCGTGCTTGAGCGGGCATCGTCAAACCTGATAGCCTTGTGCCAATGCCGCGCGATGCGTGAGGCTTGATTTTCGATGCGGCCTGCGGCCTGCAATTTTATGGGTTGATTGCTGCGAGTGAACAAGGTGGTGGTTCCGTCCAATAGAATCCGCAACCGATTGCTGTCGTTGGGGGCAATGTTGTTGTCAATGTTGCCCGGCGGACGACGTTCATCCACGCCGCGCAATATTCTTGTGTTGCGCTTGGGCAATCTTGGCGACATGATAGTCGCCATGCCGGCATTTCGGGCGTTGCGCCGCCGTTTTCCGGACGCTCGGTTCACGCTGCTGACCTCCCCCACGCGGCGGGGAATGCCCGGCGCCGCGGAACTCTTGGAACACGATCCCCTATTCGACGAAATCATCGTTTACTACATTGACGAATCGAGCCGGTTGCGGTTTCTGCACGGTCTCAGCCGGCGCATTGCCGGCATCAAGATTGACATGGCCGTCGCCGTGCCCAATCACCTCACGCGCTTTTCCCATCTCGCCAAATACGAACTCCTTCTGGCATGGAGCGGCGTGCGCCGGTTCGCCGGATTCCAGATGGTCGAACCCGCTGAGTACGAACTGCGCCAAGTGGACCGGCTGCTGAACCTTTTGAGTCCCCTTGGCATCGATCGCGCGGCGGCCATTCCCTTCCCGTGGCTGACGCCAGGTCCGGAGGACGATCGCAGCGCGGAACTTCTTCTGGCGCCCGGGCAAGGGCGCGCCTTTGTGGCCATGCACTGCGGCGCCAAACGCCCGGCCAACCGGTGGGCGCCCGAATCGTTCATCGAAGTCGGACGGCGGCTCATCGCCGAAGACAATGCGTGCATTGTCCTGACCGGCAGTTCCGACGAGCGGGAGATGACGGCGCGTGTCGCGGCGAAATTGGGCGAACACGCCATCAATCTCGGCGGGCAAACCCCCATTGGAATTCTCGAAGCCGTTCTGCGGCGATGCAGGGTTGCCCTATCAAACGACACCGGCGTCATGCACGTCGCCTACGCCATGGGCACGCCGACAGTTGCCATTTTCAGCGCGCGTTTCCATCCGAATATTTGGTATCCCTACGGCGATCGCCAGATTGTGCTGAGAAAGCGCATCGAATGCGAACTCTGCAACAAGGACATCTGCCCCAAGTACGCCTATCCGAAATGCCTTGAACTCATCTCGCCGGACGAAGTGCTCGAAGCCGTCCGGAGATTTCTGCGCAAATAACGTGGAATCTTGCTGCCGGACATGCTACAATCTCCCCGATATGCATTCGCAGACATAACGGGAGACGGTTCATGGAACTATCCGAAATATTACGCAAAACCGTTCGGGAGGCCGCCGTTGACCGCGACGGACGGCGGATCCTGCCGTGCGCGCAAGCCTTCCAGATAGCCGAACGACTCGGCGAACCGTTGGGCGCCGTCGGCCAGGCATGCAACGAGGAAAACATCCGCATTGCCCACTGCCAGCTCGGCTGTTTCAAATGAGCCGCGGTCATGGGCCCAAAACGCCGGCTTTCTGTCCGGGGTTCAAGTTGTGGCTGCGCGGCGACGATCCCAAGGAGGTCTTCGGCAGCGGCAAGTGGCGATTGCTCGAAGCCATTGAACGCGAAGGATCGTTGCGCGCGGCGGCGGAGGTTCTCGGCATCAGCTACCGGAAAGCGTGGGGCGATCTCCGCAAGGCCGAAAAGGCGCTGGGCGTCATGTTTCTCGAACGGCGGCGCGGCGGCAGCGACGGCGGGGAGACACGGCTGACTGTCGAGGGGCGCAAATGGCTCAAAGAATACAGGCGATTTCACGAACGAGTTGCGAAGTCAGTGGACAAGGCGTTTGCCACATGGTCAAACAGGATTGAAAAATGAAATCGGGCGGTTTTTTTGGGGTTTTCTGCCTAATCGCCGGGCTGGCATGGTCGGCGGACGGACCTTCCGGCGACTTGATTGTCTTTCATGCGGGCAGTCTCAGCGTGCCGATGAAGGAAATGGCGGCGGCATTTGCGGCCGAGTATCCGGCGGTGCGCGTACTGGCCGAAGCGTCAGGTAGCCGCGAATGCGCGCGAAAGATTTCCGATCTCGGCAAACCCTGCGATGTAATGGCTTCATCGGATTACGCCGTGATTGACACCCTCTTGATTCCAAAATTCGCGGACTGGAACATCAAATTCGCCGGCAACGAAATGGCCATCGTTTATACCGGCGCCAGCAAGTATGCCGATGAGATCAACGAAAACAACTGGCATGAGATTTTACGGAAGACCGACGTGGCATTCGGGCGCGCCGACCCGAACTCGGATCCGTGCGGCTATCGCACCGTCCTTACGATGAAACTCGCCGAAGATTTTTACAGGCGGCCGGGCTTGGCGGACGCGCTTGCACGGAAGGATCTCCGTTACATGCGCCCGAAGGAAACGGATCTGCTGGCGCTGCTTGAAACGAGGACGATCGACTACCTCTTTTTGTATCGTTCCGTGGCCGTCCAGCATGGACTCAAATGGTTGGCGCTTCCCAATGAAATCAATCTGAAGGACGCCGCGCTGGCGGATCACTACAAGACGGTTTCGGTGGAGATTACAGGCGAGAAACCGGGGACAACGATGATCCAGCATGGCGAGCCCATGGTCTACGGCATTACGATCCCGAAAAACGCGCCCAACCCAAAAGCGGCGATGGCATTCACCGCATTCCTCCTTGATAAAGGCAAGGGATTGACGATTATGGAAAAGAACGGCCAGCCACCGCTTGTTCCCGCCATCTCGGAGACCTATGAAAAAATTCCCGAAAGCCTGCGGAAATACGTATTGAGACCATGAATAACAAGCTCACATCCTTCACCCGCTACGAGCCGCTTTACCTCCTCTTTGCATTTCTGGGCGGCATGGCGCTGCTGTTCATTGTCGCGCCGCTGGCGGGGATGGCATTGAAAACATCGGGCGCGGAACTTGTGCATACCGCCCGCGACACCGAGGTGCAGCGCAGCATTTTTCTGACGGTTTGGACTTCGATGGCCGCCACGGCCATCATGGCGGTCGGGGCGATACCGCTGGCCTACCTGCTGGCGCGGAAAGAATTCCCGTTGAAGCGCCTCGTAACAGCCATCATCGATCTGCCCATCGTTATCCCCCACTCCGCCGCCGGCATCGCGATCCTCGGATTCGTGGCGGGCGACAGTCTTATCGGCGCGGCGGGCAAGCGCATGGGCATCCATTTCGTGGGCGGCGCGGCGGGCATCATGGCCGCGATGGCGTTTGTCAGCCTGCCGTTTTTGATCAACGCCGCCCGCGACGGATTCCACGCCGTTCCCGAACGGCTGGAAAAGGCCGCGCTTGGCCTCGGCGCCTCGCCCGCGCGCGTTTTTTTCACGATTTCCGTGCCCTTGGCGTGGCGGGCAATCCTGTCCGGCCTGATCCTGATGTGGGCGCGGGGATTGAGCGAATTCGGGGCCGTCGCCGTCGTCGCCTACCATCCGATTGTCGCGCCGGTGCTCATTTACGAGCGTTTCAGCGCATTCGGACTCAAGTATGCCCGGCCGATCTCCGTGCTCTTCATCGGCGTGTGCCTAATCCTGTTTATCGCGGCAAGACTGCTGGCAAGGCGTCCACTCGATGCTTCACGTTGAAAACATCTCCAAAGGCTTAGGCCGTTTCGAACTGCACGATGTAAATTTCGAGGTGGGCGATGGCGACTATTTCGTGCTGCTCGGCGCTTCGGGCGCCGGCAAGACGGTCCTGCTCGAAATACTGTCCGGCATCGAATCGTGCGATGAAGGCCGCATCCGCTGGAACAACGAGGATGTCACGCAGGCCCGGATTCAGCACCGGGGCTTTGGCCTCGTCTACCAGGATCAGGCGCTTTTCCCCCATCTTTCCGTTCGCGACAACATCGCCTATGGTCTTCGCGCAAGAGGGATGCGAGGATCCGATCGCCACGGACGCATCCTTGCCCTTGCGCGCGAAACAGGCGTCGAAACGCTGCTTGACCGGATGCCGGGAACCCTGTCCGGCGGCGAGGCACAACGCGTGGCGCTGGCGCGCGCGCTCGCCATTGAACCACGTTGTCTGCTGCTCGACGAGCCTATCGCCGCACTCGACACGCAAGCCCGCGGCCACATGCGTGCGCTGCTGCGAAGACTGAACCGGCGCGGCCACACGATCATTCATGTCACGCATGATTACGAGGAGGCCATTTCGCTGGCCTCGCATGTGGGCGTTATGGAACGGGGAACCGTGGTGCAAACCGGCGCGCCGGAAACGATTTTTCATCATCCAGCGTCCGAATTCGTCGCGCACTTTATCGGCATCCGCAACGTGTACAAGGGCCGCCTTCTCGCCGCGGAACCGGGCGGCACTCCAAAATTCACCACGGGCGATCGAATGTTTGCCGTGCTGACCGATGCTTCCCCCGGTCCGGGAAGCCTGATTGTGCGCAGCGAAGACATCACCGTGTCGTTGTCGCGGAACGATACAAGCGCGCAAAACACGTTTCGCGGTATGATCAAGGATATTGCGCCCGCCCGTCTGGGCGTCGAGATCACGGTGGATATCGGCGTCGAAGCCACCGCGTGGATCACCAATGAATCCTTCCATCGCCTGCAACTGCAGATCGGAAGCGAAGTCTGGGCCAGTTTCAAGGCCTCCGCCGCGCGCTTTATTGGAGAATGACATGATTCATGCGCCCAACATGCTGATGATCGGTTCCTGTGGACGAAACTCCGGCAAGACCACATTTGCGTGCGAATTACTGAAGCGCCTCTCCGCCCAACACGAAATTGTCGCGGCGAAAGTCACGACCATTCAGGAACGAAACGGAACCTGCCCGCGGGGCGGCGAAGGGTGCGGCGTATGCGCCACGCTCGACGGGCGATTCTGCATCACCGAGGAGACCCTGCGTGGCGGGACAAAGGACACCCAGCGCCTGCTCGCCGCCGGCGCCGCGCGGGTCTTCTGGCTGCGCGTCATGAGCGAGCATCTCGAAGAAGGCGCGCAGGCGTTCATCGAAACCATCGGCGCCCGTTGTCCCATCGTCTGCGAGTCGAACAGCCTGCGCACCAAGGTTGAGCCGGCTTTTTTTCTGCTTTTTCGTGGAAGCGGGGACAAAACGATCAAAGCCTCCGCCGGAGCGGTTCAACAATACGCCGATCGTCTCGTTGTTTTCGACGGAACGCGTTTTGACCTGGATCCCGCCCATGTGGCTATCATGGGAAACAGATGGACAATCGGCGGCGAAGCAATCACCTGCAAGCCGTCCACGACAGGAGAAATATGATTCCATTCGACCAAGCCTTCCATATTGTCATGTCGCATGCCCGGATGTTGGATTCGGAAACGGTCGCGATCTCCGAATCGCTGGGCCGCATTCTGGCGGAAGACGTCCGTTCGGACATGGACATGCCGCCGTTCGACAAGTCGGCCATGGACGGTTACGCCTGCCGACGCGCCGATCTCGGCCATGAACTTGAGATTGTGGAGGTCATTCAGGCGGGCAAGCCCCCCCTGAAAGCCGTCGGCGAACGCCAGTGCGCGAAAATCATGACCGGCGCCATGCTGCCGGAAGGCGCGGACTGTGTTTTCATGATTGAATACGCCCAAGAGATACGCAGGGGCGTCGTCCGATTTACCGGATCAACGACACACGACAATATCTGCCGTAAAAGCGAGGACATCCGCGCGGGCGACATCGCACTGCGGCGTGGCGCTCGCATCGCCCCGCAGCACGTCGCCGTCCTCGCGACAGTCGGCTGCATACACCCTCGCGTTTATCGCAAAGTACGGGTCGGCATCATCGCCACCGGCGACGAACTGGTCGAACCGGACCAGCGCCCCGGCCCTTCACAAATCCGAACAAGCAACAGCCACCAATTGCGCGCGCAGGCGCTCGCCGCGGATACGGCGCCGACCTATTACGGCATCGCGCGCGACACACGGGACGCCATTGACGGCGCGATGAAACGCGCCATGGCCGAAAACGACGTGATCCTGCTTTCCGGGGGCGTGTCGAAGGGCGACTATGATCTGGTTCCGGACATCATGACGGCAAACGGCATCGAGATCCTTTTCGATTCGATCGCGATGAAACCAGGCAAACCGACAACCTTCGGCGTGGGGCCCGGCGTCTATTGCTTCGGACTGCCCGGAAACCCCGTCTCGACGTTTATCCAATTCGAGATTCTTGTCAAGCCGTTTCTCTACAGGCTCATGGGCCATGACTATCGCCCCCCCTATTCTCTCCGGCCGCTGGCATCGCCCATCAAGGCAAAAGGAACGGATCGCGAAACATGGCTGCCGGTTAAATTCGCGGCGGACGGGCGTGTGGAGGCCGGCGCCTATCACGGATCGGCCCATATCAATGCGTTGTGTGACGCCGATGGGCTTATCGTGCTACCGGCCGGCGCGGGCGTTTTAGAGGAAGGGACGTTGGTTCGTGTTCGACCGCTTTAACAGGAAAATAAACTATCTTCGGATTTCCGTGACGGACAAGTGCAACCTGCGCTGCTCCTATTGCATGCCGCCAGAAGGCGTTCCACTGCTCTGCCACGAGGACATGCTCCGCTTCGAGGAAATCGCCGAAATTGCCCGGACCGCCGTGGAACTGGGCATCACCAAAATCCGCGTGACGGGCGGCGAACCGCTAGTCCGGCGCGGTATCGTCACGCTGATTGGAATGCTGAGCCGCATGGACGGCATTACGGATTTCGCCATGACCACCAACGGCGCCTATCTGGCCGAATTTGCGCGACCGCTTGCCGCGGCCGGTCTTCACCGCGTGAACGTCAGTCTCGACGCGGTGGATCCGGCACGGTATGCGACCATTACGCGCGGGGGCGACGTTCATAAGGTTTTTGAAGGCATTCACGCGGCACGGGAGGCGGGTCTGGCGCCCATCAAACTCAACTGTGTCGTTCAAGATTCGCCCGATGAGCCCGACGCGCGCGGCGTCGCCGCCTACGCAGCCCGCGAAGGATTGGAGGTGCGCTATATCCGGCGGATGAATCTCGAAATTGGGGATTTCTCGGTCGTGATCGGCGGAAGCGGCGGGGATTGCGCACGCTGCAATCGCCTGCGGCTGTCATGCGACGGCATGATTCGCCCGTGTCTTTTCTGCGACACCCAATTCAGCGTTCGCGAATTGGGCGCGCGCAAGGCCATTCTGCAGGCCGTGGAAGCAAAGCCTTTGTGCGGCCAGACGAGCCGGGGCCGGTTCAACAGCATAGGAGGATAAACACGATGCCATTGTCCCATCTCGACGGCGAAGGCCGCGCGCGTATGGTGGACGTCGGCGCGAAACCCATGCAGCGGCGCATCGCACGGGCACGCGGCCGCATTCGCCTGTCGCCCGACACCATCGCCCTTGTCCGTGAAAACGCCATCAAGAAAGGCGACGTGCTGGCCATCGCCGAGATCGCCGGCATCCAGGCTGCGAAACGCACATGCGACCTTATCCCGCTCTGCCACACGGTAATGATCACAAGCGTCCAAGTGCGCGCGACCATCGAAGCCGATGGCGTCGTCGTCGAAGGCGAAGCCGCCGCAACGGACAAAACCGGCGTCGAGATGGAGGCCTTGACGGCTGTAAGCGTCGCCCTTTTGACCGTTTACGACATGTGCAAGGCCGTGGACAAACAGATGATCATCGGGGACATCGCCTTGATCGAAAAGCGGAAAGAGCCCGTCATGAATGCTTAACACGGCGGCTTTGTTTTGAGAAAGGGTTGTGTATGCTTCCGATATGCACGGCTGTGCATATTGAGTATGTTGATGCCAACGCAGTGAATAACCAGTAATGAGAAGGATTGTTCATGTTGGCACGAAGACTTGGTTTTACACTGATCGAACTGCTCGTCGTTATTGCGATCATCAGCATCTTGGCCGCGATCCTGTTGCCAGTGCTCGCGCGCGAGAGAGAGTCGGCGCGGCATTCATCGTGCCAGAACAACCTGAAACAGATCGTCCTGATATTCAAGATGTATGCAAACGCGGGTCGGCTCAGAACCATCATTGACCAATTGAAAGACCTCCGCGTCAGGAAATTGCCGCAACAATTCCGCGACCACTCGTACATGTATCTCGGACGGGCGACGCGTTCGGACGACGACTGGGGCATACAAAAAACGTGGTAAAGGCCGCGCGCGACAGCAACCAAGTGCTTCCCGAATCCCTCGTGACCACGGACATCGCGTACACCGACACCCAGACCCAGACTACAACACGGCTCTACCGGCTGCACGAAGGCGTCGAACGTTTTTTCGTCACGGACATCAACAATCCCGCGGCCACCTCCATGGCGCCAAGCACGATCCCGGTCATTTGGGACATGGTGTGTCAAAATCCAAGCGGTACGGGCAACCAGTTCTACCACGTCCCGGGCGGCATGAATTGCCTTTATCTCGATGTGCATGCCGAGTGGATTCGCTATATCCCCCACAATCCCAATTCAACGGCGCCGGATCCGAATGTCTATCCCTGCATAAGCAATCTGGCCGGCAAACTTGGCTAGGGCGGTCCTACGGAATCGACCGATCCCGCTACCGTGACCGTCGTCCCTTGAATCCCCCCAACTGCGCGGATTGACAGCAAGCCGAATTCTTGTTTTTAATCGCTTTTTGATGTATAATGTAGTTGTTGTAAATCTCCCGACGGGCGGAAGGTGCAAGGGGAGAAATACGATGACCCGGTTGGTGCGTGCAAGGGAAGACAAAAGGTAAACAACAGCAAGCCCACATGACATCCGCGCGGTCTTGACCAGACGTGTTGCGGTCCGCTTGGGCAGGGACGGTCGGCGGTTGATGCGGGCGGGAGGGGCGCCATGAAAAAGATTTTCGCCATTGACGACGATCCGGAAATGCTGGAAATGATGACCGGCATGCTTTCGCCGCTGGGCTGTTCGATGCAGTTTGCCACGCGCTGCAAAGGGGCCGTTGAGAAGATGCGGCAATTTATTCCAGACGCGATCCTCCTGGATGTATTGCTTCCCGACGGTTCCGGATTCGAGATTTCGCGATCCGTCCGCGCGGATTCGTCGCTCTACAAGACGCCAATCCTTTTTATTTCCTCGATCATGGACGGCCCCGAGGTGGAATATGCGCTGACCCAGGGCTGTGACGCCTACCTAGGCAAGCCGTTTTCGGCAAAGGATCTGACCACGCGCCTGAACGATTTGCATGCGCTCGCGGGAAGGATCAATCAGCCGAGCACCGGGACGAACTTCTTGACCCTGGAAGCCATAACCCGCGAAATCGATCACTGCGTCTTTCAACAGCGCGCCTTTGCCCTCTGCTACCTGTCCATAGAGGACTTCGACGCGTACCAGGTCATTCACGGCCACGAGGAAGCGATGGGGCTGATCGATCATGTCTGCAATGCCATTCGCCGCACCCTTGTGGAAAACGACCTTCGGGGCACGGCCATCGCCCATCTCGGGCGGGAATATTTCCTGGCGCTGCTACCACCCGCGTCGTACGACATTTTTTGCAGACAAGTCGAACTGAATTTCAGCGCATCCGCGCCGCACGGGATCTCGCTTCGTATTGACGTGTCGCTTCGCAACGAATCACACGCGGTAGGCACGCATGTTCTTTTACACGAATTGCAAAATGCGCACAAGAAACACAATGGCAGCCAGCAACCGACACTTTTCCGCTGGGATCGGCATCGAAACGGGTGAAAAAAGGCAAAAAGAAGCCGGTTTTATCGGGCTTTGCCATCCGTTTCGTGGCGTAAGCCGGCTATGTAGGCGCCGAGCGTGCGCATGTTCTGGATGAACGTCTGGACATCTATCACTTCCCGTGTCTCATCCGCCGAACCGTGATAGCGCAACCCTCCCCGTTCCACCCACGCCCCGCGTCCGTCCATGGCGGCCATTACCGCCTGGGCCTCATCCGGAGACACGGAATGCGGTTTCGGCGCAAGGCACGATTGCCTTGTGATCTTTTGCGCCGATGCGGACCCCGGACCCTTTTCGAGGGCGGCTCGGTAGTCCGCCTCGATGGCCTCCAGCCGCGACGCAGAGACAAAAGCGTAATGGGTGGGCAGGTCATCATCGCTGTACGTCAACTTGTATGCCTTGGTGAAATAGATCGGCTTGTTGGTCCGCAATTCATAAAACCGGGCAAGTTTTCCATCGGGCAAGCGTGATCGTTTGAGGTAGTCCAAGGCGCGGCCGACACTTTCGAGATACCGGCGATCGCCGGTTTTTTCATGCAGATCCAGCAGGATGCGCAATACCCCTTGCGATTCGCCTCCGGTGACGGCCGGCGGTTCAAATTTGCGCGCCCACGCGGGATACATGTCAAAATCGTATTGCTGCGCCCATGCCGGTTGCGGATCGGGCATTTGCGCCAGAAGGATGAAATCGCCGCCCCGAAGGGCCGCCTGCCGAAAACGATCGTCTCCGTAGATTTCCGCGGCGAGGAACATCGTGGCGATTGTGTCGGCCAGCGTGTTGTCGTTCAAGGTATAAAAGCCCTTGTAATCAAGGCCCGGATAGGTGCGCGCCCAGGTCTCGGGATAACCGGCCGGCTTGACAGGATGCTTCGCCGGGTCGGGAAAAGCGCTGTAACGCTGTGGCCATGCGCCGTTTGGATATTGCGCCTTGATTAGGGCGTCCAGGCCGTAAAGCGCCGCCTCGTGAATGGCGGCATCCTTGAAATCGAGCGCATGATCGACGCAAATAATCAGCCGCAACGCCGCCTGCGTGGTATTGTCATCCAGCGTCGTCGTGTTGCGCCCGGTGGTCAGTCCGTCGCTGCGATATGCATACTGTTTTCGTTTCTCCGGATCGAACTCGACATGGTATTCCCATCCGCCCGACTGCAACTGCCCCTTTACGAGCGCATGGGCGGCCTCGACGGCGGCGTCAAGATAGCGCCTCTCCCCTGTCCACTTGTACACATCGAGAAAAGCCATGCCCACCGCCGGCGTCCCCGGCGGTTGAACCCAAATCATCGTGTTTGTGGCTTTCCCTTCCCCTTCGCGCCGGGACAAGTCCGCGGAATACCGCCAAAGGTAGCCGCCGCATGTTGAAACCTGTTCACGGAAAAACGACGTCGCTCGTCGCAGGGTTTTCCGGGCCTCATCCAGCGACACATCGTCGCCTTGCGCGGTGGCAATCCCGCCGACCACGGCCGCCGCCCCAATCATAACTGCACCTAATCGCCGCACATCGCACCTCCCGGCTTGAAAGGCCAGAGTACTCGTCCCGGAGCCATCTCTGCAAGCTAGTGTTTACAGCGGCTCTGCATGAGTGTCTACCAGTAATCTTCCTGAAGGTTTTTAAACACCTTTTCAAGGGGAATCAAATTCGCATTCACAGAATGAACGGGGGGTTGCGTTTTGCAAAAAGGTGCGGTATACTCTTTTTGTAAAGTAGTTGAATTTTGTTAAATTCCGAACGCAGGGGTAGTTGGACGAAAAGGGAGACAGCATGCATATTCGTAGCGTGACAAAAGGCAAGCCGGCAATGGCGGATAACGATCTGCTTGGATCGTTGGACGTGCTTTCGTATTTGTTGACCAATATTCAGCAAATGCTCAATATTTTGACCAGCCTGTATAATCTTTTCCGCACGATTGGAAAAGATATCAGCACCTTGGTTTAGAACGGTCTTCGGATCGCCGGACGGCCGTTCGGGAGGAGGATGGCGCTTCCTGCGTGAAGTGCCTCGGAAGCGGGTTTTCCCATGCCGGGATGGGCATGGGAAAACCCGTTTTTTGCGTTGGAAAGGGCGTCGGTTCATGCCGCCGCCGAATTGTTTTACATGGAATGATGCGGCGGACCGTGTTGTTGAAATAAAGGGCATATCTGGAAACTCCTTGATCGCCCTTGGCGCTGATAAGATGTTGAGGAGGAGGTCCACATGCGCTATTGCCGATATGGTTTGCATGGCCTTGCTGTACTCGTATGTTTTTTAGGGGCGGGTTGCCCCGAAGCGCCGCAAATGCCCGTGGAGCCGCTCCACGCACCGCCGGGGAAGTGTCAGAACGGAATGCGGGTTGCCCCGAAGCGCCGCAAATGCCCGTGGAGCCTGGGGTACTTTGGTTGCAGTTCGCGCATATCACCGACACGCACGTGCTCGACGACGAAAGTCCGGCGCGCACCGTTCGCCTCGCGGATCTTTTTTACGAGTCGTGGCGTCCGCAGGAAGCCTACACGACGCAGGTTCTGGATGCGACGCTGCAAGTGCTGAACGCGTATCACACGGGCGCGCTCCAGCCGCAACGTCGTCTCGATTTCGTGATGCACACCGGCGATGCGGTTGATAATGCGCAATACAATGAACTGCGCTGGTTTATGAATACAATGGACGGCGGCATTGTCCGGCCGGATTCGGGACTGTTGGACGGGCCGTTGCGTCCGGTTGCGCCGGAGGACAATCCCAAGTTGCCCTTCTTGGCGGAGGGGTTATTACCGGAAATCCCCTGGTACATCGCGCGGGGAAACCATGACGCGCAATGTTCCGGCACGTTTCGGATTGCAACCGAAGCGGAAAACCCGGTGGACTGGATGGCCCCGCTGCTCTGTCCGGTGGCGGCCGTGCTCGGCCTGCACGCATTCGGGATGCATGGGCTTTCGCCAACCGTTGACAAAAGCCCGGCCATTATCCTTGGAAGCATGGACGTGGCCGATCCGGACAGTATGCGGCTTCGATGGGATCGGCTCGACTGCGGAACGATTCCCCCGGACCCTCGAAGGCAGTTTGTTGACGCCGCCCGGTTTGCGGCGGAACATTTCAACAGCACGGCCCTTCCGCCGGGACACGGTCTCGCCTACAAGCCCCCGCTGTATTATTCCGTGCGTCCCAAGGCGGACGTGCCTATCCGGCTTGTCGTGCTCGATACAACGGCGCCGGATCCGCCGGATGGAGTGCCCATCGCACACGGCGTCATGACCCGCAAGCAGTTCGAGCAGTTTCTGAAACCCCAGTTTGCCGAGGCGGAAGCCGCCGGCGAATATGTCTTGGTTGCCTCGCATCATCCCAGCGCGGATTTCAATCTTTTTTACGGGCCGGGCACGGTGGGAACGCGCGAATTCCGGGCCTATCTCGCCTCGCAACCCCGCATGATCGCGCATATTTGCGGGCACAATCACCGGAACCATCTTGAAATGGTGTCAGGCCGCTATCCCTACCCGGAGATTGAGACCTGTTCGCTGATTGACTATCCGCAGGAAGTGCGGATTATCGGGTTGTATTACATCGAAGAAACAGGCGATTGGCGGATCGAAAGCACGATGGTGAGTCACATGGACAATCCCACCCGTCTGTCCGCCGAATCGTTTCGCCGCGTAAGCCTCAGCGTCGGGTTCGAGCCCAGCCGCGAGTCGTTCGAGAAACGGTACGGCATGGCGCCCGAGGATGTGTTTCCGCCGGACAGCGCGGTTCTCAAACGTATCGGTGAAGATCGCGCGTGGACCAAGGAAGAAACGGGCGGAAACAGCGGCGACCGCAATTTCTCGTTAGTGCTGCCGCGACAAATCGCACGGAAATCGCCTTGAACCTATGGTTCGAGCAGTTCCGTAATTGCCTCCATGAGAACCCCTTCGACCTCTGGTGCGACATTCGATGCGCGATCGCTGGTTTCGTAACCGCCCTGTTCATAGGCCACGGCCGTTCCGATGTAACCGGTTCCGTAGTCGCCGTAGGCGGCCATGGCCACGAACAAGCCGGGATTTTTGGCCTTTGCGGCCAGTTGATATTCGACGAATAATTCGCCCGGCATATGCAGAATGCGCGCACGCCCGATGGACAGGCACGATACATCAATGGCATGTCCGGCCTCGCAACGGCGCAACCAGGCCAGTTTCGAGGCCAAATGCTCGATTTCTCCGCTGTCCTTGGCCTCTTTCAATGACGATTCCAGCGTAGCGGCGTTCAGGTGTTTCGCGACCGGCAGCGTCACGGATTTCACTTTCCACCGGATCATGCCGGCATCGATCGGTTCCTTGATCGTGTTATCCCACGCTTCGCGCAGGCCTTCGGCCAGACGCCCGGCCAGAATGCCCCGGTTTTCCATGGCCCCATCGTTGTATTTGCCGGCGCCGATGTTGCCGCCCGCACCGTTGAAATGAATGTGCAACGCAGACGGTTCGGCCAGTTGACGCATGAATCGGGCCACGCCCGGAAAATCCGGGTTGGGAATGCCCGTCCGGTAATAACTTTGAGGGTGTGTCGCATAGTAACTCAAGGCCGCGACCGGTTTCCCGTCGTTCCAAAAGCTGACGAGCGACACGACGGGATCGATTGTGCCTTCCGGTTCGGCGCGCAGATCCGGATCCTTGCAGGTGGTGAAACGCGTGGCCTTGACCTTGCCGTCGGGACCGAGAATTCTCCGGTTCGAGGCCACCTCCTTGACGCGGCCTTCTCCCAGTCCGAAATGGGTGACGGGCTGGGCGCGGGGGATGGCATCCCGAACCGCCGAGGCGAGCCGTTCAAGCGTTTCGCGTGCAAAGGTTCCATCGTTTCGACCGGGTGCGATTCCGTGTTCCCTGAGGATGGCTTCGGTCGAGAAATCGCTGGCGGGCGCGTCATGCTGGTGCAGCGTGTGGACGGCCACGCGGTCCGGTACCGTGTCGGCGGCTTCGGCCAGGGTTTTTCGGAACGCGTCGTGCGATTCGTTCGCAATGCCTATCCAGTCCAATGCACAGAGCACGATGGGCCGTCCCGCGCCCAATAGCACGATGCCCCGGGCCCTCAGACCAAGATCCCAATGCCCAATCACGGGATCATAGGCCATGTGGCTTCCGATCGGCGGCGTGACGTCAATGTCGAATACAGCCATTTGGACGCTTTCTTCGGATTGCGCCCATGCTTGTACCGACGAAATCGCCGTGAACAATCCGAAAAACAACAAAATAACCCCCCGTGTGCACATCATCTTTCAGTTCTCCTGTCAAAGGGACGGTTACGCAGCGGGCGTGGCTTTTTCCGACGCGGCCGCCTTTGACGCTGTCTTCCTTCGCGCGGATTTCTTTTTCGCGGGCGATTTCTTTCGGGCGCCGCCCGCGGTTTTGGAAGCGTCCGCGGACTTGGCATCCGACTTTGCCTGCTTTTCAACCCGTTCGAACATGGTTTGCAGCAAATCGCAACTCCTGTCCACTACTTTTTGAAATTCATCCCGGCCATTGCTGAGCGCCCGGCTCCACTCCTTGACGATGGCCGTTCCTTCAGGCGGCATCCAGGATGCGTCTTCAATGTGCTGTTTCAGGAGTTTGTCGCCTTGCTTCTGCGCCTGCGCAAGCAGTTTGATGGCGCGGTCAAACGCGGACCGTTGCATCTTGACCATCCGCACGGCCAGTCCGGCGGAACGCGCCTTCGCGGCGGCGCTCACGTCTTCAGCCCGCGTGTTCAATTCCTTCCACGTATTGTCCGCGGCGGATTTGACCTCTTTGACGACTTTTTTAGCGTTTTTGGCCGCGGCATCTTTCCGATTTTTGGCTTCCTTGACGATTTCCATGACGAAGCGTCTCCTTTCGTGCCGTTAGTTGCACTAAACCGCAACAGCCCATCTATGCTTTCATCCATCTACAAACTGCGCCCTTTCATGACTGAAAGTCAAGAAGTCCGGTGTTTCAGAATTTCCGGGTGTACCCCAGCGACAGCCAGTTGATTTCGAGACCGCTGCGGGTTCCGCGGCCCGCCCATGAATAAAAATCGCCCCGGCCCGATTCTGTCTGGCGATTGCGCAGCCAGCGTCCCAGCGCAAGATGCAGTTCGGAACGATTGCCGGGCGCGAATGAGCAACCGAGGGTTATCTGATCCTGCACGACATTCGGAACGAGGGCGCTTCCAAAGACATGATCGTCGTTCATGGCGCGGGTGGCGTGCGCGTATCCCGCGCGGAAATCCCATCGCGGAGTGGCCTGCCATTCAATCCCGCACAGTACGGCGTGCTGGTTATGCCAGCCGAAGCCCATACGCGAGTTGGGATTGTGAAAAAACTTGACGTCGTTCCAGTTGATGAAGCGATAGTCTATTTCCACTTCGAGTTTGGGAAGGATACGGAACGCCGCGCCGGCTTGAACCGTCGCGGGCAGATCCACGGGATAGGGCGTCACGTCGCGGTATTTGTCGAATGTTTGCCCCCATTGGCGCGATTGCCAGGCGGCGCCCACGCTCCATCGTTCCCATTCCCGATGAACGCCCAGCCCGAACCCGGCGCCAAGAGATTGATCCCACGCATTGTTGCCCCGGCTTGGCAACAAATAGGCGGTTACCTGATCCGTTCGTGCCAGCGACAGGCTGCCGTTCACGCTGATTCCGAAGGCCCAGCCGTTGTCAAAGCGATACGCGTAGGCCAGGGCAAGCCGGGATTGCGCATATTCAAGGTTACGGTCCGTATGGCGAAACAGGTGTCCAGCAATGGACCTCGATTCGGGAAAATGGAATATTGCACCCGCCGGCGAATACATGCTCAAGCCCAATACGCCTGTTTTCAACGGCCAGACAATCGCCATGGATGGCACGGGCAGGAATTCCTCGCCGTCCGATTCGCCTGTCCACGGCACGCCCCCGATGCCTTGGGTGCGCAAGGTCGCCCGGGCGTACACGAGCGACAATTCAAAATCGGCCTGGCGTTCCAATCCGGCGATTCCGGCCGGATTCAGTGCGATCCACGAGGCATTGCGCGGACTGGCCACCGCCGCGCCCGCGCGACCGTCGCGCGCCGCGTCGTCGCCCATGATCAAAATGCCTTCCGATGCCGGCGCAAAGCCTGCGGCGGCCCATGTGGCCAGGAAGGCCCACACGCGGATGTGCGCGACGGGAAGGCCCTTCGCCAATCGTTGAGACAAGCAAAACACAGCCAACCGGACTCCACGGCCTTGCGCCGTTGCACAAAGCATACCAGAGATTGCCACCCCAAAAAATGTGTCGTTTTCAGTTTCGTGACTTGCGAAGGATCATGACTATCTCCCTGCTTTTCGGGTTGAAGGGAGCACCGGCGAAATCGCCGTGGATCCGAATTGTTTGAAAACCGCATTCGCGCATGATTGCCTGCAGTTGATCCACGGAGAAATAGACCCTTGTCATGCCCAATTTCGAGGCATGCAGGATGCGTCCGCACTGATCGCGCTCTTCAATCAGGTGTTCTTCAAACAACCATTGGCGGGCTTCGTCCAATACCGCGTGGCGCCGATGAACCACCGTTACGCGGGCATCGTCTGTTTTGTAGCGTCCGACCAAGCGGGGTTTTCCCTTGGCGGTTTCCCGCGCCAGAAACGCAACCTGCTTCGGTTGCGCGGCCCATGTATCCAGCGCAAAGATGCCGTCGGGCGCAAGGTGGCGGCGGACGGCGTCCAGGCAGCCGCGTTGTTCTTCACGGGTCAGCAGGTGCATGAATCCGCGGTACGGGATTGCAATGAATGGAAATGTTTCACCCAGGTCGAATGCGGCCATGTCGGCCACAATCAGGCGGAATGGCTTGGCAAACGGTTCCACTATCGAGGCTTTTTCACGGCAAAGCGCCAGCATGGCGGGTGAATTGTCCAAACCGACCACTTCGATGCCGGCCATGGCCATCGGGATGGCGATGCGGCCGGTTCCTGTTCCAAGTTCAAGCGCTTTTCCCCCGTTCGCCAGCGCCATGTTGACATAGAATGCCACGTCGCCCGGCAATCCTTCGTGGATGACATCGTAATAAAGCGCCCAATCGTCATAGGGCGAGGAAGCGACAGGGGACTTGAGAACTGAAGAGCCGGCCAAAATGGACTCATGCAAATCGAAGGACGCCATACGATTCTTTTGATTGTCCGGCATGTCTATTTTCCCAACCCTTCGTAGGATCGTCTTCGGTCTGGCGCCATTTTGGTCCTTTATCCCTCGATTTCGATCCAGACTTCGGACAGCAGACCGGACGGGTTGTTTTTATCGGGACCTTCAAAGAAATTGCGGGCGGAATTGGCTACCTTGAAAACAAACAGGTTTTCACCCTCGCGGACAAAGGGGGTGATTTCGAGGCGGTAAGGAGGCCATGCGCGCACGCCGGCCGTGCAGCCGTTGACTTCGACCTCGATCGCGCCGCCGACGTTTCCCGCATCGAGAACGATGCGCCGCCCCATCTGTTCCGCGGGTATCCTGACGTCGGCATAGTAGGCGCCGATTCCGGAAAAATAGGGATATCCCTGCTCTTCCCATGGCCCGATGCCGATTCCCTTGAAGGGCACAAGGCATGCCGATCCGTCCTTTGAATCCACGTGGAAATCGCCGGCCAGCCACGCGTATTCCTCGAGTCCGGGCTGCGGGAACCAGCCATTGTTCTTGATGACGATCTCGACGACATGCGTGCCGGGCCGACAGCGTCCGCGCAAATCGAGCACGCGAAACTTCGGATCGATTTCCCATGGCAGTTCTTCGGTGATCGGTTCGCCGTCGAACAGGACGATTGCATCGGCTTCGTGAGCGACAATCGGACGCGCGGCCTTGTGCACATTGACGGCTTGTCCCGGCACGCCGTCGAGGATAAGCCGCATGTTCGCCAAGGTTTCAATCGTGACAAATTGGGTCGAGTAGCGCAGTTCAGTCACAAAATCGCGGCTGGCCATGGTCAACTGCCAATCCCGAAGGATCAGAAAATTGCCATTGTCCGGATTGAAATGAAACGGCGGCTCAACGGCGATTCGATGTCCGGGCGCGAATTCAACAACCGGTGTCGTTTCCGGCTTCCTGGATGGGTCCACGACCAGCAATGCCGAGCCCATGCCGGCAAACGACAACGGCACTTCAAGGCGGCCCTTCACAATGCTTTGACCGGGTGCGGGGACGATGGCGCCCGTTTCCGCGTCCCAAAGTTCGGCGTATCCCGCAGTTCGCACGGAAACGACGGTTTCAACAGGGTTCCGTGCCGTATTGGCGAAGAAATAGAGATCCTTCCCTTCTTTGCGGCGATGCAGATAGTAGACGTCCGGCGCATTTCGCATTAAAACATCGGGAACCACCGCCGCAAGCGCGGACGCCAGATCGGCCTCGTCGCTTCCGTGGGCGATGTACACCCCTTCGACATCGCTCCAGCGGATGCGGGTCGGGATTTCACCGGTTCCGGGAGTAAGAACACACAGATCGGAGTCTTCGACGGCGATCACGGGGACGGTTTTTGCAATGCCCCGGAGTATTTCCACGGTATCGGCCAGAACAGCCGTGGTACGGGGAATAATGAGGGCTTTGAAATGCAGGGCGCCGATGTCGAAGGTTCCTTCTTCCCGGCCCAGGCAGGCATCTTCGAGGCTGAGTTCATCCACGATGATGAAATCGCGATGTAGCCGTAGCAGCGCCTCGCCCAATGGCCAGAATGATTGCTCGATTTCTTTCACAGACTCCGGCATTTCATCACCGGGAACGAAATCCGCCCATACCGACGTCATGGGATACAGCACGGCAATCGGCGCGACGTGCTCGCCGCCTGTCAAGGCCGCCGTGAGCCGCGCGGTATAATCCGCGAAGAGGCGGTAATGCGGCCAGAATGGGGCCTGGAAAAATTCCGAGGGCGGCGCGTCTTTTTTTCTGCGCCCGGCGACCGAATAATAGAAGGCATGGGGAATGATATAGTTGATGCCGTGCGCAATCTGCCAGTCGCACATCCATTTCATCTCGCGCAGGTTCAGCCCCCAGCCGCTGACGCCAAACGTTTCGGTCATGGTGCGTTCGCGCCCGGCCAGCAGCGCCGCGGATTCAATGATCTTCGGCGACATGCTTCCGGGATGGCCTTTGCCCACGTGAAGTCCGAGATGATCCAAGCCGGGCCGGTGGAAATTCTTGAGGTAACGGAACAGATCGCCCACGCACCGGAACTGGAAAAACAGCGGTTCCTCGCCCAGCGCATGGCCGATCAGTTCGAGATCGCGGGATTCGCACCAGCGCGCAATGGCCTCGAAATACGACGTTTCGAAGAGCGTGGCGGCCATGTCCCAGTAATCGTGGCGGACACCCGCGCCCCGGTCGCCCGGCGTGAACAAATCCGGAAGACGGTCGAGCAGATCGTAGCCATTCGTCGCGAGAAACGCACTGGGCAGACTGGGCGTCCATGGAATCCGGCGCAAGTCGTCGGGATAGGTGCTGAAGGCCGGTTCGTCGGTGAAAAATCCCGCGAGACCGAGTTGTTTGAGATCGCCGAGTTTCTGTTCGTGCAAATCGTAGGTTGATCGGATGAACTGAAGGCAGGCGTTTGGGTCGAGCGTGTCGAGATACGACTCGAACCATAGAATGGCCGGGCATTCGAACCTGATCGCCCGGCCGATGATCCACGTGCCGTCCGGAAGGTCAAACGCCGAAATTCCCGGAACGCCGTCTATCCGGTGGAACGGTTCGCCGGGGCGCGCCACGTATCCGGAGACCACATCGTCCTTAAACGATATAGGACACGGCCCCTGTACCTCCTCGACATCGAAACGCAGGTAATGAAGGCGATTCACATGCTCGGCGATGACTTTTCCGCCGGCAGGACCGCTGGGCCAGTCGCGCTCATCGTAGGCCCACGCCATCAAACCGTGCTGCCGCGCCTTTTCGCAGCCAAACCGGATGAATTCGAACCACTTGTCCGACAAATACGGGGTAATCAGCCCGTGCCGGGCATGCATGACATAGCCGCCAAGCCCCTTGTCGCGCATCTGCGCGATTTGCCAGCCAAGCGTTTCCTCGTCGAGTTCGTGGTTCCAGAACCAGAACGGGGCCTGGCGGAATTCATTGGTCGGATTCAGAAACGATTCGAGCAGTCCCATGGATTGTCTTCCTATTCGATTACCAGAACATTGTGAATGGCGAGATCCATGATCTTGACGTTCAAAACGCCCCGGTTCCAGTTCCATTCGACGCCGGTCTCGTCCGGCGCCATGTGGCAGCATTTCGGCTTCTCCACACATGGGATTGTAACCGAAAACAGCCCCGCCGGCGGCACATGTTCAACCATGTGGCGGTTCGGGGCGGTGTACCCGGCACAGGACCGGTTGACGAATTGAATGAGGGTGCGCCCATCCTTCTTGCGCGCGGCCATTTCGATCCACCACGGGCCGTGCAGGCGGATCAGGCCGGGCGCGTCGATCGCTTCGATCATGTCGCCGACAAAACGGCGCAACAAGGGATAATGGGACTGATGATAGGAACGAAAAATCGGACCGTGGATGGCCACGACAGCGCCTTTGCCAACGCGATGGATGGTCGCGGCGGGAGTTCCTGCGGAGTTCAGCGCCGGTTCCTGCTGGATGAGTAACGGGGCCAATTCCTGCGCACCGTCGAGTTTGACCGGTTGCCATGGACCCGGCACGGTCACGCAGCCGTCGCCGGCGGGGATCCATCCGCTGCCGTGTTGGCCTTCCACCGATTTGATGCCCGAAAGGCCGGCCCATTCCCTGGCAACGTGCGCCCCGCTGACCAGAACATGACCACCGGCCTTGACATGACCGCGCAAGGCATTGAGGACGTTTTCCGGAAGCCCTTCCTGCTCGGCCACGACGATCAAGGGATAATCCTTCATGCGCGCGATCAGGGTTTCCTCGTTCAGGATGTCGGCGCTATAGCCGTTTTCAAGCACCGCGTGCAGCGCGCCTTCCATGGCATGATTCGCCGAGGCGAAATTGAACAACGGGGCATTGTGGCGGTAGTAGACCGTCTGGCTATGCAGGATGGCTACCTGCGGAATCGTCTCCGTATTGTGGCAATACGCCTGGCGTTTGCGGCAAAACGAGGCGACCTGCGCCAGCGTGTCCTGATGCCAGCCGGTCAAACGGCCCGAACGCTGGGGCTGGTCGTAGATGAATACGGCGCCGCCTTGCGCAAGCACTTCCGAGACTTCCTGGCATAGATGGGGCACGGGCTTCATCGTCCAACCCTGATTGCCCGTCTGCAGGAACGCCCACGCCATGAGATCCCACGTCTTGCCGCGGCTTCCGAGGAACCGGGCCTCGGCGCAGGCCCGTTCCGCGCCGAAGGACGGATCGAAATCGCCGCTCAGATAATCCACGGGCGCCTTGATTTCGTCCGGCTGCCGGACGCTGTACATCCAGTTGCTGCACACGAGCACGTTGGGATGCGCGGCATGAACCGCGTTCGCGAACCGGGTGACATGTTCGACGAAGAGCTCCCGGTGAAACGCCAGCCATGCGCCCCAGTTCGGATCCCCCGAATTCTTGGGCGCGGTTTCGATCCGGGTACGCTTCGTGAATTCCGTCTTGCAGCGATCGCAATAACAGGGCGCGCTGGCCCAATTCTCCCCGTCAATCCACATGCCGTCAATTTGATAGTTTGCGATGACTTCGAGTAGTTGCGGGATCATGAGTTCTTCAGTATAAGGACTCAACGGGCAGACATTATTCGGGCTGGGCTTGCCCTCGGCGTTGATATTGGCCCATTCGGGATGCAGTTGGATCGCACGGGTGTCCCATATCCCCGAATAATGAATTGAAAGCGGAATCCCCATCTCGCGTGTGACCTCTCGCCAGATCTTGAGCGCGTCGTTTACAATGCCCGGCGACGGCGATCCCACCTTTGTTGGATACCCCGTCCAGCCCGGATGGCCCTTGCAGTCGTACTGGACGAAGTCCGGCCTGACCTTTTCGAGTTCCGCGCGGATGTGTTCATGGGTCGTTTCGCGTCCCAGTTCGGTGTCTTTTTCACCCGGATGCAGATCGTAATGCAGTCCGAAAAAGGCGTTTTCGTGCCAGTTTTCGCCCGCCCCCATGGCCATTCCTCCCAAGGCCGCCACAAACAAGGTCATTGTTACCACAATCCATCCTCCCGTGTCGCGTCCGTTTCCATCATGCATGGTACGTTTGCCTGTGGCATGAATCAAGCAGCAAGCGCGACGCCAATCGGCATTTGGTTTTCCCCAACGTCATCGTTCGTAAACTCGTTGCCTACCCTGACTGCAAACAGACGTTTTCCTGTTTCATGGCGGGGAGAAGAGATTTCACATGCACTTGAAAAGAATCCCATGGCTGTGGTCTTATGAGCGGCGGTTTTTGCGCGTTTCTGGTAAGAAGCAGTCGGGGAACCCGTCGTGAATGTAATGGCACTGATGGCATGCGCGTTATGGGCGTCGGCACAGGCTGCGCCGCAGACGATCACGATCTACTATTGGGGCAACGAGGCCGATTCCCTGGCGCTGGATCAACTACAGGATTTTGAAACGGCGCATGACGGCAGCGACGGCAAACCAGCCATCAAGGTAATCATGGGGCAGAGCGCGACGTTCAACAAGACGGACGATCCGCAGCGGCTCCTGACGGCGGTTGCGGGGGGCGATCCGCCGGACGTGGTTTGGTTCGACCGGTTTGCCGTGGGCGAATGGGCGTTGCGGGGCGCATTTCAGCCGCTGCAACCGTTTCTGGACCGCGATTTGAAAGAACGGCCGGACGATCCGCTGACGCTTCGCAGGGAACAGTTTTTCCAAGCATGCTGGGACGAAGCCTGTTTCAACGGCCAGTTGTATGCGATGCCCTCGGAAACGGACAACCGGGCTCTGTATTACAACATGGACATCCTGGAAAAATATGCGGCGCAGTTGATTCCCCTTGGCTGTGTGGACCCGGAAAATCCCGCAAAAGTCGGACCGCCGCGAACATGGGATCAACTCAAGGAATGCACGCGGATTCTCTCGCAACGCGATGCGAAGGGACGCCTTGAACGGGTGGGATTCATACCTAATTTCGGCAATTCGTGGCTATATATTTACAGTTGGCTGAACGGCGGCAGTTTTATGAGTGAAGACGGGCTTACTTGCACGCTCGACACGCCTGAAAACGTCGGCGCGCTGGTTTACATGACCGAACTCTACGATCTCATGGGAGGGGCGGAAGAAGTCAACGCGTTCCAATCCACGCTGCAAACGGGCGACTTGGATCCGTTTCTTTCCGGTAAAGTGGCGATGAAAATAGACGGGGACGGCTTTATCCAGATTATAGCGAACGGTAAACGCGATCTGCGGTTTGGCGTTACGCTGGCGCCGGCGCCCGAAGGTAAAACGCGCCTGGGATGGTGCGGTGGATGGTGCTGGGTCATACCGACAGGCGCGCGGCATCCCAACGAGGCGTGGGAATTCATCAAATACATGGCTTCGCTTCGGGCCTATCAAATCCGGGCGGATGCCAGCCGACAATCCGCCAAGGCGGCCGGCAACGTTTTTTTGCCCATCATCAGCGCCCGAACCGATATCACGCAGTGGGCGATGGAACATTATGTGTACAACGATCCAAGCATTGACCGAAAGTTTGCCGAGGCCAAACGAATTTTTGTGGACGCGATGCCGATATCGAAATATCGTCCGGTTACGCCGGTGGGACAACTGCTATGGAACTGCCAGGTGCGCGCCATGGACGGCGGGATTTACTGGCGGTACGATAAAAGCGATATCCGAAGGAACGCCCAGGCGTCGCTGGCCTTCAACCAGGGTATTGTGCAGAAGGAATTGGACCGCATTTTCAAACCGGAGCCTCACCCGGTGTTGAGTTGGCGGCCTGTATTGTACGGGTATATCGTCGCCATTCTGGCGGCGGTGGCGGGACTTTACGTGTATTTTGGCCGAAAGATGCAGGCGCGCGGATATTTCCGCCGGGAATTTTATGCGGGATATGCCTTTGCCTCGCCGTGGTTCATTGGATTTCTTGTATTCGGCGGGGGGCCGATCCTCTTTTCGTTGTTCATGAGTTTTTGCGAATACGATGTGCTGTCGCCGCCGAAATTCGTTGGATTGAAAAACTACACGACCATGTTCGTTGACGATCCGCTTTTCTACAAGTCGCTTTGGAACACGGTGTTCATGGCGATGGGTATCCCGTTGGGCATGTTGGTCAGCCTGGCCATTGCGATGCTGCTGAACTACGAGGTCAAGGGAATGGCCGTGTACCGGACGTTTTTTTATCTGCCGGCTATCATGCCCGCCGTGGCGGCCTCCATTTTGTGGATATGGATTTTCAATCCGCAGCAGGGCATCTTGAACGCGTTGCTGGCCAAGGCGGGCATCGCCGGGCCGGCATGGCTTCAAAACCAGTATTGGTCTAAACCCTCGCTGATCCTGATGGGGCTTTGGGGCGCGGGCGCCGGCATGATTGTGTGGCTGGCCGGGTTGAAGGGAATTCCGAAACACCTGTACGAGGCGGCGGAGATAGACGGCGCCGGGCGTTTTCGCCGGTTTACGAGCATCACCCTGCCGATGTTGAGTCCCTATATCCTGTTCAACCTGATCATGGGCATCATCGGCACGTTTCAGATTTTCACGCAAGCGTTCATCATGACGCAGGGCGGGCCGGTTGACTCCACGCTTTTTTACGCGTACCTGCTGTTCAACAACGCGTTTCGATACATGAAGATGGGGTATGCGTCGGCGCTGGCTTGGGTGCTTTTCGGGATTATCCTCACGTTGACCGTGATTCAACTGCGCTTGTCGAAACGATGGGTCCATTATGAATCGGAAACGTAAACGAGAATTAACGATCTGAATTTTGAGCGTATCGATCATGGATATGAATGGCTATGGGTAAACGGATATGATGAGACGGATTGGCAGACTGGAGCGGATTGCACGGCGGCTTTTGTTGCATGCCGTGCTGATTGGCGGTTCGATCGTTTTCGCCATACCCTTTATATGGCTGGGAAGCACGAGCGCCAAGGTGGCGGATGAAATGTACCCGCCGCGCTGGTTGCCGCAGATTCCCCCGCGTGTGGTGCAGTCACCGTATATCCAGTTGCGCGTGAACGAAAAAGCCGAAAAGCCTTCACGCGTCACGGAGGAAAACTGGAAACGCATGGCGGCGCCCATCCAAACGGCCATCACGTCGCGGTTAGTTGAATTGAGTCCGGCCCTGCCGGAGTTTTTCCGGCCATACCTTCGCGAACCGGACTGGGCGGAGGGTGTTTTCGCACGGCTGCTCAAGCGCATGCCGGACGAGGTGTTCGAGAAATCGGAGGAGGACGCGGCGGCATGGTTCGTCAAGAACCTCGACGCGGATCTGGCGGCGGAAGTGTTCGATGCCGTGTACCGTCGCGTGGCCTTTTCCGACGTCGTGTTTCACGGGTGGGATGTCCGTGTCGAGCAGCCCACCGAACAAAACAAATTCCCATGGCGCATTGAACGCGGCGACGTTGAGTTAGTTACGCGGACCGAGGGGCTTCGCCGTCCGGCACAGGAAGCGAATTACACGTTCCGTGAACAGGACACCTTTGTGCTGGGGACCATACTGCCGCTCGAAATGAAGCCTGAAAATCTCAAAAAAATAGTGGTGAGCAACCATGCGGATCGCTCGTGGCATGAATTGCGCCTGACCGTCGAAATGAACGGGCGGAAGTATTGTTCCGCGCAGGCGGGTTTCCTTGGAAGCGACCGCTGGCAGGATATCACATGGCAGTTCGCGAGCGACGACGATAAGTCCATCAAGATGAAGACATGGCTGCGTCTCGATGAGGCGGGACCGTCTTCGTTCAACGAACCGGGAAAGGTAAAACTCACGCTTGAATGCCGCCAGGCGAAGGGATTCAAGGCCGCCTGGAACAAATACATGAACAACTACCGCGATGCCTTGCGGATGGTTCCGCTCTGGGCCTATGTAAAAAACAGCCTTATCTTGGTTGTGCTGAACATCGCGGGGCAATTGCTGGGATCGTCGTTGGTCGCTTTCTCGTTTGCCCGGCTCCGCTGGCCCGCGCGCGATTTTTGTTTCATGCTGGTGCTCGCGACGCTCATGATTCCCGCGCAGGTCACGATGATACCGGTGTTCCTGATATTCAAATCGCTTGGCTGGTACAACACGTTGAAGCCGCTGTGGGTCGGTTCGTTTTTCGGGAGCGCGTTCTACATTTTCCTGCTTCGGCAATTCATGAAGGGCATTCCTTCCGACCTAGAAGACGGGGCCAAAATAGACGGGTGCGGTTATCTCGGCATCTATGCGTGGATCATCGTGCCGTTGATCAAACCGGCGCTGGCGGCCATCGCCATTTTCACGTTCATGGGCACTTGGAACGATTTCATGGGGCCGCTGATTTATCTCAACGATCAGCGCCTTTATCCGTTAAGCCTGGGCTTGTTCGCCTTGCAGGTTTTCCAACTTGGAAACTATGGCCTGATGATGGCCGCATCGGTGCTGATGACCCTGCCCGTGATAGCGCTTTTCTTCGCCGCCCAGCGCCATTTCATTCAGGGCGTGACCCTGACGGGAATCAAAGGGTAAAACGGGTTTGAGTAGTGTCTTTATCCGCAACTTCTGTGCATGGTACACAGAAGTTGCGGACAAAGAAATCATATCCTTGATTGAGGCATTGCGGCTGAGCCGCGTTAGGCCAATCCCAGTAGTGCTTTCGCGTTGCCACTGAAGAACCGCTCGCGCAGGGAAGGACACGATTCCGTCGCCACCAGACTTCGGGCCACCATGACGGAAAGCGGGTAGAAAGGCCAATCCGAACCGAACATGATTTTGGCCGTGTCGTATCGCCGTAGAATATAGGCAATGGCCGGAGCGGCCTGGCCCGAAATATCAAGCCATACGCGATCGTCGAATTTTCGGGCCACCGACAGGGCCTCGTCCACGCGGCGCACGCCCGTGTGCGCAAACACCATGCGCAAATTGGGAAAGGCCTCAAGCGGTTTCTCGAAACGCCGCGGCTCGGATTTTTCCTTCATGAAGCGGGGTTCCCGGCCTGTATAGCCGGTATGCGCGTACACGAGAAGGCCATGCGCTTCACACCATTCGAAGAGTCTCATCATGTCCGGATCGTCGGGCGCCAGCAATTGAAAAACGGGGTGATATTTGACGCCCTTGATGCCGTGGATTTTGACTTGGCGCTCGATTTCCTCAATCTTTCGCGGACCCCACGGTTTCGGATAGACCGCGCCCAGCGCAATGAACCGCTTGTCCATCGAACTGGCGTCAAATGTGTCCCGTGCATGGCGTCCATGAAACGGAACGGCTATCGGCAGCAGCACGGCGCTACGAAAGTTCATGCGGTCCATTTCGGCGGCGAGATTGGCGGCCGTTTGCGTGCGGTTGATATGGGGAGTCTTCAAAAAAACGGCCAGATCGTCGTTCCTCATGCGGGCCGCCTCATCGGGTGTGGGATGAATTTGTGTACAAAGCAGATCCTGTTCCCGCTCGAAATCATAGAAATATTCGACCTTGCAGGTACGCGTCATATCCACGGATTTGGCAAGGCCGAATGCCCATCCCACATGCGAGTGCGTGTCAATAATCGCATCCACGCCCGCGTCCGCTCTCAGGCGAAATTGGCCGGAATCGTCCTTTTCAAACCAGGGAAGCCGATCGAATTGCGACATGTGCCGTATGCCCAAATCGTCGAGATCGGTCCACCAGTCGTTGCGGCAGGCGGCAGGCGCTTCCGCGCCAGCCTGCAACTTGCCGATGCTGAGTGGCAAATCCGGTTTCTTGCGTGGAACAAGCGCGGCGCCCGCCACGCCCATCGCCAACCCGCCCCCGCAAATCGCCAGCCATTTTCGCCTTGAAATGCGGCGTTTTTTCGCAGTCCCTGTATCGTTACTCATTCGCAACCATCCTCCACTGCCGGTGGTGCGTACCCATAAGGAATCGGCAGGCGCCCGCGACGCCAACCCTTTCCCAACGCCAAGCGTTACATTAGCAAAGGTTTCATACAACACTCAATTTTTTGTTTTGTGTTGAAACGAACAGGTGTGTTTTTGGGGTTATTTCATTCTGGCCCGGCCAAGCCTGTTGGCCCGTTCATCACTTTTCAAGGCCATTGAAAAATTCGCCCTGTATAAGGTTCTTCCCGTATACTTCATTTCAGTCCTCGGGACGGGAGAACGTTATGCATACCGAAGACCGTTCGATACATTTTTCGATGGAATTGTTGCATGCGCCGGTGCAATACCGCGTGCCGGCCTTGCAAAAGCTCTATTTTGAACTCACGCAGACGCGCGCGAGTTACGACAGCACCGATTTCAGCGCGCCACCGCAATTTCGTTTCCATTCGAAACGCAGCGCCAATACTCAATCGCTGGCATTGTTTCTTCCGGACCGTTTGCTATTGATCGAGGAGTGGGCGGATATCCCGCTTTCGGGATTTTTGGACAAGGTTCGCGAAATTGCGCCACGAGTATTGCAAATTATTGAACAACCCTGTTTCCTCGCACAGACAGTCACATTGCGTTCAACATTCGCGCTGACGCATTTTGACGACGCGCGCATTTTTCTGCTTGACCATGCCTGCCGGCAGGAAGGATGCATCGGCCCCCATTTTAGGCGCCCCATCGCGGTGGGCGGGCTCCGTTTCGTGTTGCCGGAAACCCCGGAGAGCCGCGGGGCTTTTCATGTTATTATCGAATCGTTCCGGCATGATGTAAAAGAAGTTTTCGTCGAACTGAAAGCGATTTTCAGCCAGCAGCGGATCACTGGAGACGATATCGAACAAGCGGCCTCGAACGCCTGGGAAGCACGGCGCTTCATCACGGACAACATCTTTCCGTATCTGGATCAATTCGATCAGCCGCGGGAGGTGATTCCGTGAGAACGATCGGACAGATCGGACGGATCAATCGGATTGCCCACGCAACGAAACGGGGGCGTGCGGCATGAGCGGTGCGGTGATTCGGCTGTGGGCAGATCTTCCCGGGGCCACGATAAATCCAAACATTTACGGTCATTTTGCGGAACACTTGGGGCGCTGCGTCTACGAGGGGATTTGGGTGGGACACAAATCGCCGATTCCCAACGAAGGCGGATTGAGGCTCGATGTGTTGGCCGCGCTGAAACAATTGCGTGCGCCGGTCGTGCGGTGGCCGGGCGGATGTTTCGCTGACATGTACCATTGGCGCGACGGCATTGGATCAAAGAAAGAACGTCCGCAGACGGTCAACATCTGGTGGCGGCAGGCGGAGCCGAACCGGTTCGGCACGGATGAATTCATCCGCTTCTGCCAAGCGGTGGGTTGTCAGCCCTATATTTGCGCCAACGTGGGGACCGGATCGCCTCGCGAGGCGCTCGAATGGCTCGAATACTGCAATTTCGGCGGTGACTCGACCCTTAGTCGCGCGCGGGCCATCAATGACGGCGCAAAGCCGCACGGCGTCAGATATTGGGGGATCGGCAACGAAAACTGGGGCTGCGGCGGGCGTTATGCCGCGGCGGATTACGCGAAGGAATTCATTCGGTATGGATCATTCATGAAGGCACTCGATCCGTCCATCGAACTCATCGCGTGCGGTTGCAGTCCGATGGACGGCCAGAATCCGGCATTCGCATCGTGGAACCACGACTTTTGCAACGCCATGCCGCATGCGGACCTGATTGACCACCTGAGCCTCCACCGCTACTTCGGACGCGGCGACGGCATCCATTTTACCGAATCGGAATATCAGGCGCTGTTTGTGGACCTTGTCGCGATGGAACGCGATCTGCAACTGGCCGATGCCGTGCTCCGATATTTTTATCCGGACAAGCAGGTCGGATTGGCGGTGGACGAGTGGGGCGTGTGGCATCCGTCGGCCATTGTGGACAATGGCCTCGAACAGGCCAACACCCTGCGCGACGCCGTGTTTGCGGGCGCGGCGCTCAACCTGTTCAACCGGTATGCGCACCGCGTTTCGATGGCGAACATCGCGCAGACCATCAACGTCCTGCAATGTCTTGCAATGACCGACAAGGCCCGGATGGTATTGACGCCGACCTACCATGTATACGATATGATGCGGCCGCATATGGGCGCACGTCTTCTCACCCAGGAAGTCGAAAGTCCTTTGCTGGAAGGGCATCCCGTAGGATTGCACAAAACTTTTTCAACCCCGGCGCTGAGCGCAAGCGCATCCATCGCCGCGGGAAAAATTCTGTTGACGGTTGCGAATCAAACCTGGGATCAAGATATCGAAACACGAATCGATCTTCGCGGCACAAAGGCCGAAATCGCCAGCGGCCGAATCCTGAACGCTTCCTCGCCGCGCGACGTCAACACGTTCGACGCACCCAAGACGGTCATGCCTAAACGCATCCGTGTCGAGGCGTCACACGGCGAGTGGGTGCATGTGTTTCCGGCACATTCCTTCACCGCGTTGAGCCTGACGCTCGCGTGATCAGACGTTTACGGGAACGTGCAGGCATATACTGGATATTGACACGGGCCATCGGCTAACGTGTGTATGAAAACAACAGGGAGAAAGAACTATGGGATCTCAAATTTCACGCAGGAATTTCATGAAAGGCGTCGCGGCGGCGGCAGCCTCGCCGGTTTTTGCCGCCGGATGCGCAACGGCATCCGAAAAACGGGCCGCGCCCAGCGAACGGGTCGTGATGGCCGGCATCGGCATGGGTTGGATGGGCACATCAAATATCGAGGAATTTCTGAAGCGTGGCGATGTTCAGGTCGTGGCGGTATGTGATGTGGACCGGAACCATTTGATCGCGTCGCGCGACATGATCAATCAAGCCTACGGCAACAAGGATTGCGCGATCTACAACGAATTCGAGGAATTGCTTGCACGCAACGATCTCGACGCCGTCATGATTGCACTGCCGGATCACTGGCATGCCCTGCCGGCAATTGCGGCCGCCAAGGCCGGTCTTGATATCTATGGGGAAAAACCCCTGTCGCATTCGTTGGTCGAGGGCAGGGCTATCTGCGAGGCGGTGAAACGGCACAAGCGGATCTGGCAAACCGGCAGTTGGCAGCGCAGCGTGTCCAATTTCCGGCGGGCCGCCGAACTGGTGCGAAACGGACGCCTCGGGAAAATACGGTGCGTGGAAGTCGGGCTTGGCCAAGGCCACACGGACTACGCGAAAAACAAGGAGCAGACGACCCCCTGTGATCCTCCGCCAGAACTCGATTTCGACCGATGGCTCGGCCCCGCGCCCAAGGCGCCCTACTGCCCCGCGCGCGTCCATAAAAATTGGCGCTGGGTCATGGCGCACGGCGGCGGCACCCTGCTCGACTGGGTCGGCCACCATCTCGACATCGCACACTGGGGCCTTGGACTCGATGAAACCGGTCCCGTGACTGTCGAGGGCACCGGTGTCATCCCGTCGGGCCAACTGTGGGATGCGCCGACCGATTATGACTGCACCTGCACCTACGCCGATGGCCTCGTTATCAAGATCAGCAGCAAATACCCGATGGGCACAAAATGGATCGGCGACGACGGCTGGCTGTTCGTGACCCGCGGCGAAACCCAGGCCAATCCCGTTTCCCTGCGCACCGAAAAAGTCGGCGACGGCGCCATCCGCCTCTACCACAGCGACGACCATCATGGCAACTTCATCGAGTGCGTGAAATCGCGAAAAGAAACCATCACCCCCTGCGAGATTGCCCACCGATCCGCTTCGGTCGGCCATCTCTGCAATATCGCCATCTACACCGGGCGTAAGATTCACTGGGATCCGGAGAAAGAGGAAATCATCGGCGATCCCGGCGCTGCGGCTATGCTCAGTCCTTCTTACCGTCCTCCATGGAAACTCGGTTGACGCCGCGAGCCGAACCGGCGTGCCGAAATTACAGTTTTTGCATTTGACCTGGGCAGGGCAACCGGCAAGACCGCAACGGGAAAGGCGGTTCCCAAATTCCTTGGTGTCGGAATGGCGTTGTTTGTTAGAATACCTGCTTGGGCGAGTAACCAAGCAGGATACGTTTAGCAAAATGGGACGCCAACCGAAATCATCCGACGAAATGCCGAAGAGCGCACCGCGCGGTCTGTTGCCGTTGCTGCCTCTGAAAGAAGCCGTTGTCTACCCGCGCATGGTGGTGCCGCTGATGGTGGGCCGTCAGGCGTCCGTCGCGGCGGTCGAGGAATGCCTCGCCTCGGACCGTCCGCTGTTCATTTGCGCGCAGACGGATCCGAACATCGAATTGCCGGGCATGGGAGATCTGCACAAGATCGGCGTGACCGCCAATATCCTTCAGACCATGCGGATGCCGGATGGAACATTGAAGATCGTCGTCGAGGGTCTCGCGCGCGCGTCCGTGCGCCGAATGATCCAAAGCCGGGGGTTTTCCGAGGTATCCGTGCGCGTGTTTGCCCCCGTGCCACTGCAAGGCAAGAAGGATTTGGCGTTGATGCGGATGGTTTTGACGCAATTTGAGGAGTATGTGCGCCTCAGCCAACGTATCGCGCCCGAGGTCGTCATGTCGCTGCGCAACATTACGGACGCGGATGTCCTGTCGGATCTGGTGTGCGCCTATCTTTCGATCCGATTCGAGGAACGGCAGGAACTGCTCGACGCCATTGACGTTCGTGTGCGACTTGAAAAAACCGCCAACCTCCTCATGCGTGAGAACGATCTGTTGAAAATCGAGCAGAAAGTCCGGGATCGCGTTCGTGAACAGATGGAACAGAACCAGCGCGAATACTACCTGCACGAACAACTCAAAGTTATTCACCAGGAATTGGGCAATCGGGAGGAAGGCGATGAGATCGCCGAACTGCGTGAATCCATTGAAAAATCCGGCATGCCCAAGGATACCCGCGAACGCGCCGAACGCGAACTGACACGCTATCAGCGCATGCCTGCGATGAGCCCCGAAAGCGCGGTGACGCGCACGTATCTCGAGTGGCTGATTGACATGCCCTGGCAAAAACGCACCGATGACGCCCTCGATATCGAAGAGGCCCAGAAAATTCTCGACGAGGATCACTATGGATTGAAAAAGGTGAAGGAGCGCATCCTCGAATACCTTGCCGTTCGCAAATTGAGCGAGAATCCACACGGTCCCATCCTGTGCCTGGTTGGACCGCCGGGTGTGGGCAAGACCTCGCTGGGCAAGTCGGTCGCGCGGGCAATGAACCGCAAGTTTGTGCGCGTGTCGCTCGGTGGCATACGCGACGAGGCCGAAATCCGCGGACACCGGCGCACCTACGTCGCGTCGTTGCCCGGACGCATCATTCAGAGTATGAAAAAGGCGGGGGTGCGTAATCCCGTGTTTATGCTCGACGAGATCGACAAGATGAGCATGGATTTCCGGGGCGATCCGTCCGCCGCCCTGCTTGAAGTGTTGGATCCCGAGCAGAACAAGGCGTTCAACGATCATTATCTCGAAGTGGACTTCGATCTCAGCGAGGTCTTTTTCATCACGACGGCGAACAATGAGTACGAGATACCGCCGCCGCTGCACGACCGCATGGAAATCGTTCGCCTGCCAGGCTATACGTTGTATGAGAAAGAACGTATCGCGCGCCAGTTTCTCATCCCGAAACAGATGAAGGCGTGCGGAGTAACCGATGCCCATCTGACGCTTACGGACAGCGGATTGAAGGTGTTGATCGAGCGCTATACGCGCGAGGCCGGCGTTCGCGAACTCGAACGGCAGATCGCCAATGTTTTCCGCAAGATTGCCCGCAAAGTCGTCACCGCCGTTCCCGATGCGCCTGTATGCGTGGATGCGGATTCCCTGCCCGAACTGCTGGGCCCTTACGAATACAGCGCGATCCGCGCGGAACTCGAACCGCAGATCGGCGTGGCGGTCGGCATGGCGTGGACCAGCACCGGCGGCGACACGCTGACCATTGAAACTTCCCTTATGAGAGGCAAAGGCATGCTCACGCTGACAGGCCAGCTGGGCGAAGTAATGAAGGAATCGGCCCGCGCCGCCTATAGTTACCTGCGGGCCAATGCCGAAGCCTTGAAGATCTCGCCGTCGTTCTACCGAAACACGGATCTGCACGTCCATGCGCCCGAAGGGGCCATTCCCAAGGACGGGCCTTCCGCGGGGATCGCGCTAACCGTTTCCATGCTTTCCGCATTGCGCAACGTTGCGCCGAAGGGACCGTTTGCAATGACGGGTGAAATTACCCTGCGCGGACGCGTGTTGCCGGTTGGCGGCATCAAGGAAAAAGTGATCGCCGCTCATCGTGCCGGTATGCGGCACATCATTCTTCCCCGGGAAAACGAAAAAGACTTGGTGGAGATACCGAAGGAAATCCGCGACGAAACCACGTTTACCCTTGTCAAGGAAATCGGCGAAGTGCTTGCGATGACGTTCGATTGAATCGCCGGCGCCTTATTGGAAAAAATTTGTGATGGCCAAAATGACCGCCCCCAAAACGGAGATAGCCCCTCCGGAAGAGTCGTTTATCGTTGACGAGGCGACCGATGCGGTGCTGCGCCTGCAACTCGACAAGTTCGAGGGACCGTTCGAGGTCCTTTTGTACCTAATCAAGTCTCAGGAAATAGATATCTTCGATATTCCAATCGTAAAGATCACCGAACAATACATTCGTTTCCTGGAATTATTGCGCGACCGGAATTTGGATGTCGCCGGCGAATTTCTCGTGATGGCCGCAACGCTGATCCATATCAAATCGAAGATGATATTGCCCGTCGAACAGGATGACGAAGACGAGGAAGTCGAAGAGGAAGATCCACGGCTCGATCTGGTGACGAAACTTCTCGAATACCGCAAGTTTCGTGACGTCGCGAAGCGCCTCCAGGACATGGAGGATATGCGCGGCAACTGGTTCACGCGAAGCGTCAAGCCGGATATCCCCCCCGATGAGGACGGCGAGGAACTGCCCGAACTGGGCCTTTACGATCTGATCGAGGCGTTTCGCGGTGTCTTGCGCTTCATCACGGACGACCTGGCGCATACGGTAATCGGAGAAGGCGCGTCGGTTGACGAAAAAATCGCGCACATCGAAGAACAACTCGCCTCGAAAAAGAGCATCGCATGGGTGGACCTTTTCCGGGAATGCCGCAGCCGTGTTGAACTGGTCTGTTGCTTTCTAGCCATTCTTGAACTTTGCCGGATGGGCAAGATTCGGGCGCATCAAAGCGGGACTTTCGGCGAGATACGATTGTTCGCGCGGGAAAACGCGACGGAAACCGGGGAATAACGTGGCCTCGAGCATTGCATATCGTTCCTATGCCAAGATCAACCTCTATCTCGACGTGCTCGACCGTCGCCGCGACGGATATCACAATATCGAAACGATCTTTCAGAGCGTCAGCCTGTACGACGAACTCCATTTCGAGGACGGCGAACCGCGCGTGAGTCTGTCTTGCTCCGTGCCCGAACTCGACACGGCGGATTCCAATCTGGTGTATCGCGCGGCCATGTTGCTCAAGGAACGGACGGGGTTTGCGGGCGGCGTCCGAATCCGGCTTGAAAAACATATTCCCATCGCGGCCGGCCTTGCGGGCGGATCGGGAAACGCCGCCGCGACGCTCGTGGCGCTCGATGCGCTTTGGGAATTGCGGCTTGCGCCGCGGCAATTGCACGCGCTCGCGCTTGAACTGGGTTCCGATGTGCCGTTCTGCACCGTGGGCGGAACCGCCGCCGCCTCGAAACGCGGCGAGGTTTTGACGTCCCTGCCGCCTTTGCGCGAGACGTGGCTGGTATTGGTTCATCCCCCGATTGCCGTCAGCGCAAGCCGCGTCTACAACGATCCCAAACTCGAACATTCGCACGAAACGCCCTTTGCGGGCCGGACGGCGTCCTTCCGCGGGGCCATTCGCGCGCTGGCGCGGGGCGACTTGGGGCGCGTTGTTTTCAACCGCATGGAAAGCGCCGTCTTTTCTGAACATCCCAATCTCAAGGAGGCCAAGACCCGTCTGATCGAAGCCGGATGCCTGGCCGCCGCCATGAGCGGAAGCGGGCCGACCCTCTTCGGTGTGTGTAAAAGCCGCAATGATGCCCGCCGCGTCGCTGAATCTTTTTCGGATTTTCGCACGTCAATCGTGACGACCGTTCCCTATGGCGTGGAACGAATGTAATCCCGCAGCGTTGCTGTTCGAAAGCAAGTTTACTGTAAGCGCTCGCGAAGGTGTGGCGCAAGTAGTTCCGCGATGGCTTGGGCTTTTAGTTTCATGCCTTTGGGACGCATGTGGGTGATGTCGCCGAAGATCGCGATGCCGCCATGGAATCGTTCCGCGAAAGGCAGATAGATCAAGTCTTGTTCTTCGCACAACGCCTTGAGTTTGGCGTTGTATATTTTTAGAAGGCGGCAATAAGTAGAGAATGTGAAACACCCGCCTTGCCAGGCCGACCGTAGGTTCCATTGCATGTAATCATGTTCTGACCGGTTCAACAATCCAGCGTCCGGACAGGCAAAACTGCAAAAGGCAACCGAAATACCGCGTTCCCTGAATACGCGGACCATGATGCGAAGGTTGTGAAACGTGATCTGTTCCATGTCCGCCTCAAGGACGTCACGTTCCGGCAACAGCAAGGCATTGGCCCATGAGGCCAGAAAGACCGAACGCGCCAGCCATGCCCGCCAACCTTTGATTTCCGCATTCCATTTTGGAAAATAGCCATGGCAAATATCGTTGACAGCGCCGTATTCAACGACGAGATCGGGCTGAAGTTGGACATAATCCAGCGTGCGTCGGCGCTCTCCAAGTGAATCCAACCCGACTACGCCGCAATTGATCACCTCGATGTCTTGTTCGGGAAAGGCTTCGTGCAAGGCCTGTTCAAGAAATTTCGGATAGGTTGTCTCGTTTGTGAGTCCTTCTTCCGTGGTCGAGCCACCAATACAAAGAATGCGAAACCGTCCCCGTGGTTTGGGAAGTTCGACGTCATGATCGCGGAATCCGGCGTTGTTCGTGTGCCAATTGTCATTCAATCGGGCGTTTTTTCGGTATTCAAAGAATGGCGATTTCCACATGCGATCATTCGCGGCCTTTTTCTGCCGGGCCATTACTTCCGTCAGCGACAATCCCGTCACATTGCTGATGGCGCACGCCACGGCATGCACAGTACCCGAAGCGTCTTTTACCGGATAGGCGTTCATCTCAAACGAAGTCGGGCCTTGGGGCAAGGCCACCGTGAAGGCCGTGCCGTCCGGAGCGCCCGACTGTGCGACGCGCCGAATCAATTCGAGGCCGTCTTTCACTTCCCGGCCGAGAGGAGATGCCTCGAACGGCCTGCCCGTGATGTCTTCTTTTCGAATGCCGAGCCGCCCTGAAATATCCGGCCCGCCGTAAACGGCCAGATTGGCGCCGTCCGTATCGTAGAGCGCAATGACCATTTCGCGCAGCGTGGCGAACAGTTCGCGATCGGCTTCGTTCAGGGAGGCCATTTGCGTTCCGAGATGATCGTCGTCGGTGACAACCGTTTCACTCGTGTTGGCGGCAAAACGGTTTTCATGCGTTTCGATAACCGGCCGGTTGTCGCCATCCAAATCGGCATGTTGCCAGATTGCGCCGTCCTTTTTGGCCGCCAGAACGAAGGGATTGAATTCTTCAATGCGCCGCTGATGCCAGCGCGCGTGCAATTCCAAACCCATCACGCCGACTGTCAGCCAGAGAACGGCAAAAAAAACATGGGCGATGCGTTTTATCGCGGTTCTCATCTGCTACTCATCGGGCGCTATGCACTTCAAATAACGCCCGAACCAATAGGCCAGCAGAAAATCATGCCCGTTGTATTCGATTCCCTCGTCCGGGCGTTGTTCGACGGGATGTGCAAACGGATCCTGCACCCAAGCCGACCACGTCCGCGCGCGCCGGTCGAGCGGCACGGCCTCGCCGGGTTTTGGCGCGGCGCTTTTCAGGGCTGGCTCGAATGTGAATCCGAATTCTTTTCCGTAGGCGGCGATGGTGTCCCGATTCCATTTCATGTCGAGCGGAAACAGGCGTAGATTATCCACGCTCTCCGCAATGGCGTTTTCATCGCCGAGCACCTCCCGCGCAAGCAGCGCATAGACGAGATTACGTTGCGCTTTCATGCCGGGGACGCGCCCCTCGCCATGCCATGAACGCTTGAAACTGGCGATGTAATGGGCGCGGAGGACAGGATCGTTTTCAAGCCTGAACAACGGATAGTACGCAAGCGCCAGCATGACATCGTCCGAAAAATTGACCTTGAACAGCATCCACCGCGCGCGCACCGCAGTCTCCGCATATTTTTCCTCGATGGCGATGCGCCGGTACTCGCGCGCGAACCGGTCGTCGCCGGTCACGTGCGCCGCCACTTTCAGATGCTGCAGCAGGACCAGCGCGTTCATCGCCTCGAAGGTCTTCACAAATTGAGGTGAATAATTGCCGAACCGCGTTGGCTTGCCGTCCACATCAACGACTCGCATGTCGTTGTCGAGAATGTGCGTGACGATGTCGCCCACGTCCTGCGCGATGATTTCTTTGTGTTTGTCGTCTGCGACGAGGTCAAAGGCGAGGCTGTAGCCGAAAACGATCCCATCAAGTTGATCACTGCTGACATCACCGCGCCAGCGGTACTGGCCGTCCGGCGAATCGCGCCATTCACCGTCATCCGCAAGCGGCCGGTCTTTGGGCCATATCGCGCGAGCAGGCACGCCTTTTTTCCCGCTCACCGTGCAAAGGCGGTGCAAGGCGTTTATGGAGTCAAATGCGGCGGCCTTGTCCGCTTCGTCGCGGGTGACGGCGTATTTCATCGCCAGCGCGCCAAGGTAAATACCGGTCATATAGGCATTATCCGGCATGTTATATGAAACGAACGGACGCCGTTCCGTCGGCACATACCGCTTGCAGAGCGCCTGACCGTCCAGCAGGAAGCGTTGCTCCATGTCATGCTGGAAGATCGCGGCCTTGCGCGCCAGCGTCAAGCCGCCATCCGCCGAAACGTTCAGACACACCATCAACGTCGCGCCGAGCATCACGCACCATGCCATCGCGGATCTCCTGTCGGGGTCATTCGCGAATAACGACGTTTTCAATCGGCGTCACGTTGCCCCGCACAATAGTCCGGACGCCCGTTTGTGCGGCCCATTTCACCGCGTTGTAAATTACGCGAAGCACATTTTTGTCGTAATAGATGGGAAACGTTTCGTGCCCCGGGCGGAAATAGAACACCTTGCCTTGGCCCCGATGCCAGCAACAACCGCTTCGGAACACTTCTCCGCCTTGAAACCAACTGATGAATACCAGGCGATCAGGTTGTGGAATGTCGAAATGTTCGCCATACATCTCCGTGTGGGGAAGTTCGAAATATTCCGGAAGCCCCTCGACGATTGGATGCGCCGGATCCACCACCCACAGGCGCTCCAATTCGCCAATCTCGCGCCACTTCAAATAGCAACTCGTTCCCATCAGTTTCATGAAAGGCTTGGACATATGCCCTGAATGAAGGACGATCAGACCCATGCCCTCGTTTACGCGCCGCCGGACCTTTTCCGCGTTCTCGTCCGTGACTTCATGATGGGCCATGTGCCCCCACCATGTCATCACGTCCGTCTTGTCGAGGATCGTGTCCGTCAGACCCTGCCCCTCATGGTGCAGTTCGGACACGTGCGCCGATGCGATACCCGGCTGTTTGCGCAGATATTTCGCGATGGGATCGCCCAGGCCGTTCGGATAGATTTTCCGCACGGCTTCGTCCCGGCGTTCGTGAACGCCCTCGTTCCATACCGTTACCCGAATGCCTTTGCCCGCCGCTGTCGCCATGCCGCTGTCCTTTCGCTGTTGAGACCACCATGCCCGTTCGCCATTGTATTGTAGAAACTTGCACACCGCCGATCAATGGTGGGAACCGGCTTGACAAAAGGCTCACGGCGGGAATATACTTATACCCGGTATATGTAATAGGGTTATAAACGGAGCGGAATACGGCATGGATACGCGGAAAAATGTGCTGGACCGGCTGAGCCGGATTGAAGGGCAGATAAAAGGCGTCAAGAGGATGGTCGAGGAACAACGACCCTGTTTCGACACCCTGCAACAGGTCGGCGCCATCCGGGGCGCCCTACGATCGCTGGAGCAAATCATGATGGAACATCATCTATGCCTGTGCATCGAGGAGGCCATGAGGAAAAAAAGCGATCGGGAACGGTTGCTTCGCGAATTGTCTAAGACCTTGAGCGGATTGTTGCAATAGAAGGAGCGTCGAACTATGGGGAAAAAAGTTGTAATTGTTGGCGGTGTCGCAGGCGGAATGAGCTGTGCGGCCCGAATCAAGCGTTTGGACGACACGATGGATGTGGTGGTGTTGGAACGTGGACCGGACGTGTCTTTTGCGAATTGTGGCATGCCGTATTATATCGGCGGCGAGATTCGGGAACGATCAGACATGCTGGTGCAAACGGTCCCGACGCTTGAACAGCGATACAGGCTTGATATACGGACACGCCATGAAGCGGTGCGGATCGTCCGCGAAAAAAAAGTTGTCGAGGTTCGCAACCTCGAATCGGGCGAGACGTACGACGAGCCGTACGATGTTCTGGTGCTTTCGCCGGGCGCCTCGCCGGTTCGCCCCCCCATACCGGGTGCGGACGGTCCCAAGGTCCACGTGTTGAACCATCTCGGCGACATGGACGCTATTGCAGCGGTGGCGCGGAATGCAAAAAAGGCCACGGTTATTGGGGCGGGCTTTATCGGCCTTGAACTGGTTGAAAATCTTCGCCGGCTCGGTTTGGAGGTGGCCCTGATAGAGTTGTTGGACCAAGTGCTGCCGCCATTTGATCGCGAGATGACACAGCCGCTCCTTCAGGAACTTCGACTCAACAAAGTGGACGTCCGCCTTGGCAAGACGGTCGCGTTCATGGACGATCGCGGTGTCCAACTGAAGAACGGTGCCCGTATCGAAAGCGATTTCGTGTGTTTGTGCACAGGGGTGCGCCCGAATACGGAATTGGCGCGTGAAGCCGGTCTCGAACTGGGCGCACGCGGGCATATTCGCGTGGATGAAACCATGCGTACCTCGGATCCGGCGATTTATGCCGTGGGCGATGCCGTGGAAACGGCGGATCTCGTCACCGGTGAGCCGTCTGCCTTCCCCCTTGCGGGTCCGGCGAACCGCCAAGCCCGAATAGCCGCTGATGCCGTCTGCGGGCGCGCATCGTCTTATCGCGGAACGCAGGGAACGGCTATCGTGCGTGTGTTTTCGCTTACGGCGGCCTGCACGGGTTGGAACGAAAAGAAACTCAGACAGGCTGGAATGCCTTATCGTCGCGCGTTTCTCCATCCGATGCAGCACCCCCGCTATTATCCGAACGCGCAGCCGATTGGCGTCAAAATTCTGTTCAGTCCGGAGGGAAAAATTCTAGGCGCTCAGGCGGTCGGCGCGGAAGGCGCGGACGTGTTGATCAATACTATTGCAACGGCGATGCGCGCCGGCGTCACGGTTCAAGACCTTGAGCAGCTCGAACTGGCCTATTCCCCGCAATACGGGGGCGCCAAGCACGGCATCAACATGATCGGTTATGTCGCCTCGAATATCCTGAACGGCGACATGGAAACGATCGAGCCGGACGAGGAAGCGCAAAACGTCCAATGGATTGATGTCCGTAATCCGGCGGAAACGGAATGCGGCATGCTTCCCAATGCCATCCTTGTTCCGCTCGACGAACTCCGCACACGAGCGGATGAACTTCCCCGCGACCGGGAACTGGGCGTCTACTGTGCCGTTGGGTTACGTGGCTACATCGCCTATCGCATCCTGAAGCAAATGGGCTTCAAGGCACGCAATCTCAACGGCGGTTATCGTACATGGACATGGTATCACAAGCCTGACGCCGGTTCTTTGCCCGCCTCGTGCGGTTCGGGCGCGACGAAACCGGACGCTGTTTCCGCCACGTCGTCCGTATCCGTCGAATCACTTGACTGCACGGGCATGCAATGTCCCGGACCTCTCCTGCGCGTGAAGGAGGCCGTTTCCAAACTTGCCGCGGGCCAGGAAATAGAGGTCGTGGCATCCGATCCGGGTTTTGCCGCCGACGTGCCCTCATGGTGCAAACGCACCGGAAACACCCTGCGCGACATTTCCGTGTCCAACGGCCGGTATGTGGCGCGCATTGCCAAGGGCGAAGCGCCTGTGCCGGCATCGGGAGGCGTCCCATTGCCCGGCAACAAAAAAACAATCGTTTGTTTTTCGAATGATCTCGACCGTGCGCTGGCCGCGTTTGTTATTGCCAACGGCGCGGCGGCCATGGGGGACCAAGTGACGATTTTCTTTACCTTCTGGGGGTTGAACATTTTGCGCAGGGAAAAAGGGCCGTCTGTGACGAAAGGTTTTCTCGATCGCATGTTCGGCATGATGATGCCAAAAGGCGCCGACCGCTTGAAATTGTCGAAACTGAACATGGCGGGAATAGGCACGATGATGATGAAGCACGTCATGCGTACAAAGAACGTTTTGTCGCTACCGGAACTGATGGCCTCCGCAAAGGCGAACGGGATAAGGCTTGTGGCCTGCTCGATGTCCATGGACGTCATGGGCATCAAACGCGAAGAACTCATTGACGGCGTCGAGATTGCCGGGGTTGGCAACTACCTCGGCGAGGCCACCGAATCCAACGTCAACTTGTTTATTTGAGGCATGCATCGAATTCAAGAATTTGTATGAACGCCCAAAAATCATGTATAAGGGAAACGAAGTCGGTAGTTTCAGTACATGCGGTGGTTTTGGGAATGGCCGGTGAACGGCAAAAATGGAGGGTAGTCAAATGTCGGAAGACCTCAAAGCGGCGTTTCTACAGGCAAAGGACGATGTGGTCAAATTGTCGAAGGCGCCGGACAACGATGTGAAATTGCAGTTGTATGCCCTGTTCAAACAATCCACGGAAGGGGATTGCAAAGGCGATCGTCCCGGTATGCTCGATTTCGTTGGACGCGTAAAGTACGACATGTGGAAGAAGCTCGAAGGCACTTCGCAGGAAGCGGCCATGCAGCAATATATAGATCTCGTTGCCCAATTGAAGGCCGCGGACGGCAAATAAGCATCATCACGTTTGCTTCTTTGGAAATATAACTGAAACCAATCGCCCCCGAATCGAAGCGAGATTCGGGGGCGATGATTTTGGATGGGGAACTCGATTACTTTTTGGCAGCCTTGCGCGGGGTCTCAATGGCGGCCTGTGCCGCGGCCAGACGCGCGATCGGCACACGGAACGGGCTGCAACTCACATAGTCGAGCCCGACACGGTGGCAGAACTTCACCGAGTTGGCATCGCCGCCATGCTCACCGCAGATACCGCACTTGAGCGAGGGACGCGCCGAACGGCCACGCTGGACCCCCATGGCGATCAACTGGCCAATGCCTTCCTGGTCGAGCGTCTGGAAGGGGTCGTCCGGCAGGATTTTATTGGCTAGGTAGAACGGCAGGAATCCACCGATGTCGTCCCGCGAAAAACCGAAGCCCATTTGTGTAAGATCGTTCGTGCCGAAACTGAAGAACTCCGCCTTTTCGGCAATCTTGTCGGCAACGAGCGCGGCTCGGGGAATTTCAATCATTGTGCCGACCATGTAGTTCAGTTTGACCTTGTACGCTTTCTGGACACGTTCGGCGACGGCACGAACGATGGCTTCCTGGTTTGCGAACTCATTGGGATGCCCGACGAGCGGAATCATGATTTCCGGCGCAACCTTGATTTTCTTTTTTGTTAATTCCGCGGCGGCTTCGAGAATGGCCGTTGCCTGCATCTCGGTGATTTCGGGATACGCGATGCCGAGACGGCAGCCGCGATGACCAAGCATCGGGTTCAACTCGTGCAACTGTGCGATGCGGGCGCGGATCTTGGAGACTGGAACATTGATTTCCTCGGACAGTTCCATGATTTGCTCATCGTGCAGCGTGACGAACTCGTGCAGCGGTGGATCCAGCAGACGGATGGTTACCGGCTTTCCGGCCATCGCTTTCAGGATGCCCAAAAAATCCGATTTTTGATACGGCAACAATTTCATGACGGCCTTGCGGCGGGCTTCCTCGTTTTCCGCGAGAATCATTTCGCGGACATGCACGATGCGTTCCGGCTCGAAGAACATGTGCTCGGTGCGCGTCAGGCCGATGCCCTCGGCGCCGAACGCAATCGCCTGCGCCGCGTCAACCGGACGATCCGCGTTGGTGCGGACCTTGAGTTGCCGTGTGGCATCCACCCACGTCATGAGTTTCTTGTACCACTTGTTCCGCTCGGGCTCCGCCGGCACAACAGGCACCTTGCCGGAATAGACCAGCCCGTGGGAACCGTTCATCGAAAGCCAATCGCCTTCACGGATTACAACGTCCCCGACGGTGACGGTTTTCGCCGCCAGATCAATGTGCAACGCGCCGCAACCGACGATGCAACATTTGCCCCAGCCGCGCGCGACCAGCGCCGCGTGAGAAGTCATGCCGCCCTTCGCGGTCAGAATGGCCTCGGCGACGTGCATGCCATGGACATCCTCCGGCGACGTTTCATTGCGGACGAGGATGACTTTCTTGCCCTGTTTTGTCCATTCCGCAGCCTCATCGGCCGTCAACACAACCTGCCCGACGCCGCCGCCCGGACCCGCCGGAAGGCCTTTTGCGATGACTTTGGCGGTCTTTTCGGCCTTTGGATCGAGCATCGGATGCAGCAATTCGTCAAGTTGATCCGGCGCGACGCGCATGATGGCCGTTTTCCGGTCAATGAGTTTCTCTTCGCACATGTCCACGGCCATGCGGACCGCCGCCGTGCCCGTGCGTTTTCCGACGCGGCACTGTAGCATCCACAAGACGCCTTCCTCTATGGTGAACTCGATGTCCAGCATGTCCTTGTAGTGCTTCTCGAGCTTGGTGCGGATGCCGTCCAGCTGCTTGTACAGTTTCGGGTTGACTTCCTCGAGCGACTTGAGATGCTTGCTTTGTTCGGTTTTGGTGGATTTGTTCAAAGGGGACGGGGTACGTATGCCCGCAACCACGTCCTCACCCTGAGCGTTGACAAGCCATTCACCATAGAATTTGTTGTCGCCCGTAGCCGGATCGCGCGTGAACGCCACACCGGTTGCCGACGTTTCGCCCGTGTTGCCGAACACCATGGCTTGGACGTTGACCGCCGTCCCCCATTCTTCGGGAATGCGCTCGATTCGGCGATACTCCTTTGCACGTTTGCCGTTCCAGGATTGGAACACTGCCTTGATCCCGCCCCAAAGCTGCTCGGTCGCATCTTCGGGAAATGGCTTGCCGATGCATTTTTTGACGATGGCCTTGAATTCGCTGCACAGCGCCTTGAGATCCTCGGTGGTGAGATCGGTATCGAGCTTGTACCCCTTGGCCTTTTTGACGGCTTCCATGGCATGTTCCAGTTGGAGGCGTACCCCCTGTCCCTCGGCTGGTTCCAGTCCCGCGGCCTTTTCCATCACGACATCGGCATACATCATAATCAGGCGGCGGTATGAATCGTACACAAACCGTTCATTCTTCGTTTTTTCGATGAGACCCGGAATGGTCTTGGGGGTCAGGCCGACGTTGAGCACCGTGTCCATCATGCCCGGCATGGATCGGCGCGCACCGGATCGAACCGAAATCAACAAGGGATTCTTCGGGTCGCCGAATTTCTTCCCCATGGCCCTCTCGACCTTGGCCAATGCCGCGTTGACCTCCGCGGTAAGCGACGCGGGCAATTTCTTGTTGTTCTTGTAATACTCGGTGCACATTTCGGTGGTAATCGTGAAACCGGCCGGCACTGGAATGCCCAAGTTGCACATCTCGGCTAGATTCGCGCCCTTGCCGCCGAGCAGGTTTTTCATTTCGGCTTTGCCGTCGGATTTGCCGGCGCCAAAGTAATAGACATTCTTCTTCGCCATGGTGGTGCTCTCCTTCGTTTTTCGGGTTATCCTGCGACTACACAGGCTTCTTGTGTTTTGCATTCCGCTAACAAACGGTCCCCCATTTTACTAAACACGTCCGATAGCAATCAATGCCGCCATGGAAATATTCGAAAATTACCGCTGTAATTTTGCTTAATATACTATTAAATTAGCGCTGTAAAAATATCAAACGGCGCAAGTTGACCGTGTACCGTCCGCCGGCATCGCCGTTTATTTTAAGAAAGAGCGCCATCGTCTTGACCTTGCCGCGCCAGTAGGAATTGGCCGAGAGTGGCTCCAGCGCCGGATGGATGACGCTGGATCGCCAACGGTGGAACGGCCACCAGCCGCCCTGTTTCCACACATCCTGTTCACTTGCCCACAAGAAGACCATGGCGTAATCGGGCGTGCGGCCCTGTTCGTCCACCACGGAATGTTCCAGGATGGCGGATCCGGCGGTGCGTGTGTCCAGCGCGACATCATCGCAGCGTATCAGCGGCTGGTTGCCCTGGATTTCAATCGTAATGCCGTCGCTTGACTGCACATGTTTGTCCCCGAAGTATTTCCAAGCCTCTGCGTTTGGCAGCGGCGCGGTAAAATCGTAGGACAAGACGGCCGGGTTTTCCGGCGTCTGTATATAGACAGTTGGCCGCGCAAGGTATTTCCAGAAAAAATTATCCTCGTGAGTGACAATTTTTTCATTGGATTTACTATAGCGCTCCAGTTTTTCGGGAATATACATTGCCCGTTCGCGAGGCGGCGGCTGAAATGAAAAGCCGAATTCCACCGCGCGATACACGATGCCCAAGGAGGACCATGTGCCTATCACAAGTGCCCCTATCAGGATTCGCCTGCGGATCGTCGCGTATTTCCCCTCCGGTGCGCGGATAGCCGTAGCCAAACAAACCAGGAAGACGAGTTGGCTGGGAATGATGACTTTCGTCGTGAAATCGCTGTACACGCCCAGACGATACCATGGCGCAAGGATAAACACGGCCAGCGCGCCGTAAAACCAGAGTCGGCCCGGGCGATATTCGTTGCCCCGCATGCCGGGTGCGGCAATCGCATAAACGCCGAAAGCCGACAGGTAATACAACAGCAAGTAAGACCATGTCTTACCCACATCCTGAAACGTCCACAGCCAACTGCTCGGTATGTCGGATTCGACGGATTTGTAATAGAAAATGAAGGAAAAAACGAGGAGAGGGCCTACAACCGCGTTACCCAAAGTGAATAAACGCCTTCCGCGGGTGTGAATGGTTGCCATCAGCAGCACGGGAATGGTTCCGAGGGTAACGAAGATCGAACAGATGGGCAGTATCGAGGCAAGCAGAAAAGAACGTTCGAGCGTCTTTCGGCGCAGCGCGTCGTGGAGCACGATGAAAATCAGCACCCATGCCGGTAAGACGTGATTGGGACCGTCGAACAAAAAGGAAAGCATTCCGTAGAACCGGTAGAAAACGCCGCCCATGATTGTCTGGCCGTCGGGTGTGAGAAGAGAAAAATTGGCGGACCAATGCGCCATCCAGCCGCGCCCGATGGACCACCAGAAACCGCCGGTAAGATAATCAAGCCATGAAATGTCCTGCGTGCCGGGAAGCGGCGTCGTGTAGAGGTAACCGATGATGTCAACTCCAGCAAACAGGAGGAACATGAGGGCGAAACGCAGGCGAAAAGTTCCGATCAGGCGCAAAAACCAAATGACGGCGAGCAAAACGCCAATCGAATGCCATGCGTAGGTGAACAGATAGGCGGCGTTCCATCCAAAAAGACGTCCCACAACGGCCGGTGGCAGGAAATAGGCCCAGTAATGGCAAAGTCCCGGGAAACGCGTGCCCGGACTTGGATAATCGCTGATGGCGCCGGGTGGCCAAGGGTTCTCGATCAGACTGCGGAGAATCCCGTCATAGGCCATGTAGTCCGAAAACCGGAACGTGAACCCCCCAATGCCCGTGCAGGCCACAAGAAACGCCACCAGACCCGCCAAGAGGAAGATACGGAAAAACAAATCCTCGTCGCTGTAGGACGCATCGGGAGGCGGCCGGTCGCCGCGGGCGTCGCGGGCCCATGCCACCGCCCGCTTGGCGCTGTAAAAGAACAAACCAATAAAGGCGGCGGAAAACGCGATGGCGAGGGAGAGACGAAACCACCCCAGAATGAAAATCAAAATCGGCGCGCCCACGTACAAGAGCGACGCCGCCTCGAGGATCGCCACGCCCTTGGGCCCTTCGATCGCGCTTACCCAATGGCTTGGCCGGGTTGGGCCGGGCGCCGGTTCGGGATTTGTTGTCTTAGACGCGCTTTCGCTCATTTTTCCCCATTGACGTCTTTACCGATTGATTTTGGGCGCTGTCATGGCGTCCGAAGTATCCGCAGGAATAAATACAGAAGAGATAACCATTCCCGCGGCGAACCCACAGGCAGAAAAAAACGGGCCGGATATTGCCGAAATGTTTGCGCATAGGCGACACGCATGAAATAAACGGCCAGATAAGGCCAAGTCAGGGGTAGTGAACAGATAAATTCACAATGTTTCCGAAGCCATGGAAAATGAACAAACAAATCAAATAGTTTGTGCAGATTCTCAATCTTGCGCTGTTCGAGGGGCGATTGAAATGTGAAGACCGAATTTCGCCTCACGGAAGGATTTACGGGTTTGCCGGGCGACAAAAAACCATGATCCACGGCGTATTGGTAAATGGGCGTGCCCGGCCATGGATAGATTAGATTCGCCATCGAGGAGGAAGCCCCCATTTGAATGTTGAGATCGAGTGTCTTGAGATCCACTTCGAAACTGTTTTCCACAGGCATTCCAAGCATGTTTAACAAGACTAGCCGTATGCCGTGCGCCTTGGTCCTTTCCGCGGCTTGCAGTATCAAGTTATTGGACAAGTTTCGGTTCAAGACTTCGTTGGCAACGCGTTCATCACCGCATTCGATCGCCAACATCACCAGAATCAACCCGGCCTGCTTGAGCGCAACAATCGTTTCTTCCGTAAAATACTCGGGACGCCCGGTGCAGCCAAAGGGCACGCCCACACGTTCCCGGTAAAGTGTGCTGAATTCCTCGATCCATCCCGGCGGTCGAAGAACAAAATTGTCATCCGGGAAACCGGTAAACAACAAGGGATACCGTGCTTTTACCGAGCATATTTCATCCACCACGGCGCGTGGAGAACGATGGCGGACCGAGGGGGTTTCTCGCGGGTAGAGTTCGCGGTAACGGACGTTGAAGCAATAGGTGCAGGAATACGGGCATCCGCGCGAAGCCATGAAAAGTTTGCCACCGAGTGAACCTTGAAACGGGTCCCCGTCATAGACAACGCTGTGATTGGGCGGTGGCAGGGCGTCGAGGTCGTGAACCAAGGGCATCAACGTGTTTTTATGAATACGGCCCTTGTGCCGAACCCAAAAACTCGGCGTCTCCCAATAGGCTTCATGCCCCTCGAGGCGCCGGCAAAACTCGACAAAAGCCATTTCGCCCTCGCCGATACATACCGCGTCGCAATCGGGATCCTCCTCTATCATTTCGGGCGAAAATGTCGGGTGAATGCCGCCAAACAGGGCCAGAAAAGAGAATTCCCTCTTCAGTTCGCGATTCAGGGCGACATGCCCCGGATAATCATGCGACATGATGCTGTAGCCAATGATATCCGGCTGAAAGGTTCGAATAAGTTCTCTCAAGCCTTTGCGTCCCAAACGCAAAGCGACGGCGTAGCGTACCTCATGGCCGTTGGCAATCAAAGCGCCGGCCAACCACGCGATGCCCAACCGGGACATCTTGCTGTATTCTGCCGAAAGGAACAAAATTCTCATGATCGCGCATACCTCGTGTAACGCCGTTCCTTCACGGCGGTTATTCGGGGCAAAATCATGCCGCAAGTTTGCCACAGCGGACTTTGGCATTCAAAAAGCCGCAAAGAGGACCATGGCGGCATTGCGGTAAACACGCACGGTGTGACATCATGCAAACAATGAATCTTGCCCGTCGTAACGTACGCACTCAGCGGGAGCAGTCATAAATGTGCATGATTCGGAAAACCGTTGCCGTGTGCCCAGAATGCGCGCGCGAGGTGGAAGGCCGCGTCGTGCGCGAAGGCGAAACCGTTTACTTACTTCGCGAATGCCCCGATCATGGTTCGTATCGGCTTTGCGTGTCGAATAACGGGGCGTCGTATGCGGATTTCGACCGTTTCTATTGCGAGGTCCTTGGCAAGGGACAACCCGCCGAGAAAATCGCAAACATCTGGATTGTCGGGAGCGCCTCGTGCCAGATGTTATGCCGCTACTGCAACGCCGACATGCGCCAACCGGCTTTCGAAGACATGACCCTCGACGATTTGAAGCAAATCCTGGACGAGCATGGCCATGTCAAACTGACGTTTTCAGGGGGCGAACCCACGCTGCATCCGCATGTGTTCGATTTTTTCCGCGAAGCGGCGCGCCGCGGCGTGGCGGCCCAACTGGCCACCAACGGCGTCACGCTGGCGTCGCTGGACTTTTGCAAAAAGTTGATCGAGGCGGGGGTAACGGATGTCCGGATCACGGTGGATTCCCTGAATCGTGAACAGACGCAACTTCTGGGATCGGAAGCGTTCCATGAACCGAAGATCCGCGCGCTGGAGAACCTGCAGGCCTTGAACGTTCCCACAACCTTGTCGGTGACGGTTCTCCGGGATATCAATGAGGACCAAGTAGCGGCCTGCATAGACTTCGCTCACGACAAACCGTTCATTCGCGCCGTTTCCGTCAACGGATTCACGTGGTCGGGGGGCGGGCGTTCGCTCGACCGATCGCACGTGATGATGCCGGATGAAATCATGGATTTGATTTACGCGCGATATTCCACCCCCGCCAGCCGCCGCGAAGATTACCTTACATTTCAAAAGGCGCTTTTTTCCCTCATGCAGATCATGGGCATGCGGCTGTGTCTCTACACGCAGCTCATGGTGTTCGTCCGGACCCGGCAGGGCATGGCGCCCATTACCGAATTTCTCCACATGAGACGACTGAATCGGGCGATGAAAAGGTGGGAGCGGCTCGCCTCTTCGGGACGCTTCGTGCAGGCCGTGGCCATGGGCCTTGCCTTGACGTATGCGTTGCGGGCCAAATCTTTTACAATCATCCCGCACATCGCGCGGATGTTTCTGGCCAACCTGTTGCGCGTTTCCGCCCGGAACACGCCCTCGAAGTTTCTGAGCCTTTCGATCAACACCAGTTGTTCGGTCCTGAACTGGGATCGCGCGGTCGCGGATCGTTGCATGAGCAGTTTTCTTATACGAATGAACGGCGAGGTTCGCTTGGGCGTCAGCACAAATTCGGTAATGGAACGCGAAAGAAAAGAAGTCGCCGCGACGATCGCGAAATAGTTTCTTTGTCCGCAACTTCTGTGCATGGCACACAGAAGTTGCGGACAAAGAAATCATATCCTTGATTGAGGCATTGCGGCTGAGCCGCGTTAGGTGAAAGGGAAACGTCTAATGACCCGAAATGGAAAGATCATGGGCGCATGCTTGGTCGTTATTTGTTTGGCGCTGGGGGTATCAGGCTGGCGCTATCTGTGGAATGGAACGTGTCCTTTCCGGAGACAAGACTCCGCCCCGCGTCCGGCGGTTGCAATCCCAACTGCTCCCGATACGGATTCCACGGCCGCCATCGCAACGCCTGGCGACGCGGAACGATCTCCCGGCCGCTCCAATGTGATTTGGATCGTGCTCGACGCCTGCCGCGCCAAGAACCTGTCCTGTTACGGCAATTCGCGTCCCACATCGCCCGTCATGGACGCGCTTGCCCAGCGCGGCGTCCTTTTCGAAAAGACCTTTTCCCAAAGCACCGGCACCTGTTTTTCCGTGCCATCCTACATGACGGGGCGTTATTTCCCCGTGTCGTGCCTGAGCGATCGGTTTTCCCGCGCCGTGGTGCAGCGCACACCGCCTGCGCACGAGGTCCTTGTGGCGGACACCCTGCGGGCCAATGGCTACCACACCGTCATGTTCAACGCGCATCCTATGTTCGATGCGACGGACCGAATGGGGCAATCGTTCGACTAATTCATCAAATTGCCGTGGGCTATCGGCATGGGCGGCGTGCCCACGCTGGCGCAACTGAACGAAAAGATCTTTGCATGGCTCGATACACGGCCCGACAAGCCGTTTTTCGCCTACGTCCATGCCATGGATACCCATTTCCCGATTATCCTGTCGCCGCCCGACGATCAATGGATCGATCCGCGCTATGCGCTGGACAACTTGGCGCCCGTGGATTTCGCGCAATCGTACGTCCGGCGGGACGGACAGCCGTTCACCGCGGACGATCGCGCCTATCTCGAAGCGTTGTATGACGGCGCCATCCACTATTCGGACACCCAGATCGGAAGACTGATCCAGCATCTCGAAGAGATCAAGGCGCTGGACAATACCATCATCGTTATCGGTTCCGACCACGGGCAGTCGCTTGGAGAAGACGGTTTCTTTGTCGGACATTCCAAAAATCTCTCCTACGACGAACTGTTGGAGGTGCCGTTCATCATGGCCGGCCCCGGCGTTTCCGGCGGAAAACGGATCGGCGCGCTTGTTGAAAACGTGGATATCGCGCCCACGCTGCTGGAACTCTTGGGAATCGCGTCAGACGCCCGCTACGACGGGAAAAGTCTTGTTCCATGGATAAACGGCGTCGCGAAAGATCCACCGCATGAATTTGTGTTTGCCGCTCCGGATCGCGGCTTCTACGACGGGCCTTATTCATTCATGATCCGAAACGGCGAATACCGGTATCAGGAATCGCTGGACGGCAATGAGGCGCATTTATGGCGCATGCCGTACAACTATGCGGCGCCGGAGGATCTGTCTGGCGCGATGCCGGAACAGGCCGCTGCGTTGCGCAAGCGGTTGAACGCGACTTGGGGGGGATATTGGCGGGACTATCTCCAATTACCCCAGGTGGCCGTGACGCTTGACGCGGCATGGATTGCGCCGTTTTGCGTGTCCGGCGGTCCCGTTGAAGGCAGCGTGATACTGCCCGTCAAATCGCCGCGCCTCCGAACGGACAACAAGTGGGCCTGTACGGATGGGGCCTTGTGGTGTTCATGCGCCGAAGAGGAATGCCCCGTTTTGCAGGTGCGTTTCCCTGTTCCGCCGGGAACCTATAACGTGCATATCAAGATCCTCAACGATTCTTCGCATGAAGGCCGCCCGGCCTCGGCGGTTCTTGTGAAAATGCGGGGAGAAACCGGGGCCGTCATGATACAAAAGGCCGACGCCCCGCCGGATCAGGCGCGCTTCGAGGCGATTGCCGCGGGCTCCTACGATGCCGGCGACGGCCTGTTCGAGTTTACCCTGGCCGGCGCCGACCGCGAACACTGGGCCTGCGTGCAGAAAATCATTCTGACGCCGGCCTCGCTTACGGGATCCCCGGGCGGAAAACTGGCCGCGGAAAAACTGGGCCCCGAACCTTTTCAGAAGGTCAAAGCCGCCGAAGAGGCGCTGCGCGCGCTGGGCTATTTCTGAACCGGTTTCCGCGTGTTTGTCGTGCCCATTTCCGTATTTTACAGGCGATTGCCGCTACGGCTATACTCGCGCCGAACGGGCAGGGAGTGATACCGCGCGTGAGAATACTTTTCTTGTCGGCCGAATTGAATCGAATGCCCCGGCTGGGCATTTCGTCGCTGGCGGCCTGTCTTTCCGCCGACGGCCATGAGGTCCGGCATGCCGTGGCGGCGCGTCTTGGGGAAAAACGGCTGCGGGATCTCATGCGAACCTTCAAGCCGGATATCGTCGGCTACAGTATCATGACGTACGATTATGAATCCCATGTGGCGCTCAACCGCGAATTGAAAAAGGAATTTCGCTTTCGGGCCGTTTTTGGGGGCATTCATCCGACGTTTTTGCCCGAAATGATTGAAGACGATCCGGAATGCGACGCGATCTGCATCGGCGAGGGAGAATGGGCGCTGGCCGAATTTTGCCGGCGTATTCAGGAAGGCGGGGCCTATTGGCAAACGCCGAATTTTTGGGTGCGGCACGATGGCGTAATTCACCGCAATCCCCTGCGTCCGCTGGCCACGAGTCTCGATGTATTCCCTGTTCCAGACCATCGCGTTCTGTACGAGGGCGATCCCTATCTGGCCCGGCTGGGATGGAAGATATTCATGGCTTCCCGTGGATGCCCCCATGCATGTTCCTATTGCTTCAACGCCCAATGGAATCGGATTTACCGGGGCTGCCGGCCCGTCGTGCGCCATCGCGCCCCGCATGCGGTGATTGACGAAATTTGCGCCGTGAAAGAACGTTATCCGCTTCGGGCCGTAGGGTTTTGCGACGACGATTTCGCCTTGAAACCGGAAGGCTGGATGGAGGCGTTCTGCTCGGAGTACCGCGATCGCGTGGGACTGCCGTTTGGATGCACGTGCCGGCCGGAACACGTGACGGACGAACTCATCGGACTGCTCAAGGCCACGGGGTTATGCGCCATGTGGATAGCGGTCGAGTGCGCCGACGAACGCGTCGCCAACGAAGTGCTTCGACGCAATCTGAAAAATGAGCAAATATTGAAGGCCACGGAAGTCGCCAAGAAACATGGCATCCGACTGTTCCTGTTCAACTTGGTGGGCATTCCCGTTGAGAATAGTTTTGAGACCGATCTCAAAACCCTAGACTTCAATGTCGCGGTGCGTCCGACCTATTCGCTGGCGACGCTCCTGTATCCGTGGCCCGGCACAAGCATTCACGACTATGCCGTCGAGCATGGATTCCTGTCCCCCGGGGAACGATTGTCTCCATCGGTGCGTCGTTTTTCCGTTTTTTCTTTCCGTTCGCCCGCTGAGAAACGAAAAATTGAGAATCTGCACAAGTTGTTCGATTTCTTTGTGCGTTTCCCGTGGCTACGCAAGCATTGTGAAGCCATTTGTTCGTTGCCTCTCTCGTGGATTTATCTCGCGGTGTACCTGGTGTGGCAGGCGTATGTGATGGCGGTCAAGCAATGGCCGCCCCGTGCTTCCCTGCCCGTCCGCTCGATTCGCGAACACCTGACCAATGCCCGTTTGATGCTGCGTCTGTTTCGGACCCCATAACCCAAGGGCCGCCTGATGGCTGCATTGCATATAGCGCTGGTAAATGCAGGACGCGTCGAAAAAGTGACGGCGTTCACGCCGCCGTTGGGACTTTTGTACCTTGCGGCGTATGTGCGGCAGCATCATCAGGCGGATATCACCATCCTGGATCAACGCGCCGCCGATTGGACCCATGAGGAAACCGTCTCGCAAGTTGTCGCACTGAAGCCCGATATCGTCGGGGTGCGTTGCGTCACGGGCGCGCATCGGGGTCTGCATATTCTGTCACAAGGGATCAAGCAGGCGCTGCCGGATTGCCTTGTTGTCCTTGGGGGGCCGCATGTTTCCGCATTCGGCGAAACACTCTTGGATTCCACGCCGGCCGATATGCTGGTGCGTGGAGAAGGTGAAATAACCTTCGACAGCATCCTCCAAGCCTTCCAGGACAACAAAGACTACAGCCGGATTCCCGGCCTGATTTGGCGCCATGAAGGAGAGGTCATTACCAATCCGGGACAGCCGCCGTTTATCGGGGAGTTGGATAGTCTTCCGTTTCCGGCCTATGACTTGATTGACATTCGCCGGTATTGGCGTCTGCCGACCCAATGTTTCTTTCCGCTTCTGCGCAATTACATTGCGCTGTTTACCAGCCGCGGATGCCCATGGCAGTGCAACTATTGCCACAACATTTTCGGAAAAAATTACCGTGTCCATTCCGCCGAACGGGTCGTGGACGAGATTGAACATTATGTCCGCGCATACGGCGTCAGCGATCTCGAATTGGTGGACGACTGCTTCAATCTGTCCGCCGATCGCGTCATGGAAATCGCGGATTTGATGGGACGCCGGAACATCAAAGTGCGCACGGCGTTTCCCAACGGACTGCGAACCGATATTCTTCGCAACGACACGGCGGATGCGCTTGCCGCGATGGGCGCATGGTACAGCGGATGCGCGCTGGAATGCGGTTCGGATCGCCTCCAGAAAATGATCGGAAAAAACCTGAACCTGCCGCGTTTTCTCGAGGGAGTGGAAATGCTGGTCCGGCGGGGCGTTTTACCACGGGTTTTACCATGATCGGGTTTCCGACGGAAACGGAAGCCGAAATGCGCATGACTGTTGATACGGCATGCGCTTCGATGCTCCATTCAACGTTTTTCTTTTATGTGACGCCGTTTCCGGGAACCGAACTCTACCATCAGGCCATGCGATGGAAACCGGATCGCATGAAGGCCGTGAATTTCGATGAAAGCCTTACGTTCTTCACCGGAGATGCCATCGTGAATTTGTCCGAAATGCCCGATGACCTGTTTTACGGCTTTGCGCAGAAGGCATATCGGAAATTTTACCTCAATCCGGGACGCATCGGGCGAATCATCCGCGATACGCGATCAAAGCGCACATTGCCAATCCACGCGCTCATCTTCGGCGACTACTGCACGCGCGATTTTCGATTGCGGCGTTGGCTGAATATCTGAGTGTCGCATCTTGACAACGTTGAACACCGAACGGGATACTTGACGCTGGTCATTGGGAGTGTCGGACATAATGAGAGATTTGATCATCCTTGGCGGCGCGGGCGGGATGGTGGTGCTGTATCAGGATTTGCGCGAGGTGTATCCGGGCATCAAGGTCGCGATCCTGGATGAACGGTCCGAGGCGGAAACGGCGGTAGTCTGCAAGGATACGCTGCCGGTCATTCGCGATTGGGACTTCGGGCCGGCCCGCCGTTTTTACGGACTGGACGATTCCGCCTTCCAAAGTTTCCTGCCCACATTCACGTATCCGAGGGTCAAGAAACTGCTGGTCGAGAAGGCGCTGGCGCGCGGGTTGACGCCCGCACCGACGTTTGTGCATCCCGCGGCCAAGATTTATGGGGAGATTTCGTGCGGCGTAGGCGGGTTCATCACGATGGGCACCTGGATTGCCTCCGATGCGCGCATCGGAAATTATGTCTGTGCGGGTTCGCCGAGCGTCATCGGGCACGACGTGGACATCGGCGATTATTGTACCATCGGCACCAACTCCGCGCTACTGGGATTCGTCACGCTGGGCGAAGGCGTGCAAGTGTCTCCGGGCGCCATTATCCGGACCGGCATCAAGGTGGCCCCTTGGGTCATCATCGGTATCCAGGCGGCCGTTGTGTCGGATATTGTCAAGGAAGGGATTACCGTCGGCGGCGTGCCCGCAAAAGAATTGAAATCGCGCAAGAGCGGGCCGATTCCGATGGATCGCTTTCGTCCGCCGGAGACATAATTTGTGAATGTCTTTCTCGTCAGCCTCGGCGAGTACCTGAAGACGGCGCCGTCCACGCCGCCGCCCGTCGGCATCCTATCGTTGGCGGCATGGGCGCGCGCCAAAATCAAAGGGCTGCGCATCACGCTTCTTGATCAGCGGCTTGAGCGCATCAATCATCACGAGGTGGCGCGGCGCATCATTCAGGCGCGGCCGGATGTCGTCGGCATTTCGTATATGACGTCGGCGGACACGTTCGTTCCCGGAATTACCAAGGCCGTCCGCGATGCACTACCCGGTTGCACGATTCTCTTGGGCGGTTCGCATCCGGCGGCGGTACAGGCAGCGGCCATTGAGGGCACGCAGGCCGATGCGCTGGTTGCGGGCGAGGGCGAAATCGCCTTTGAAATGATCCTGCGCGCGATCCAGGAAGGGGAGACATTCGAACATGTGCCGGGACTTTATCGCCGACTTCCCGACGGGTCGGTTGTGCGTAATCCCGGCGAATTGCCTATCGTGCAAAATCTGGACGAACTGCCCTTTTTGGCTTACGACCTACTGGATGTGCCGCGGTACTGGACCGTCTACTCTCAGTCCCCAATCCCGCCGCCGCAGAAGCAAATCGTTCTGTCGTCGAGCCGCGGCTGCCCGTTTCCCTGCATCTTTTGCCATAAAATTTTCGGAAAGACCTTCCGTGGGCAAACGCCGGAACGGCTTGTGGACGAAATGGAGTATCTGCAAAAAAAATACGGCGCGGAACGTTTCGATTTCATTGATGATGCTTTTATTCAGGATAATGAGCGCGTGTACCGTTTTAGCGAAGAGGTCAATCGCCGTAATCTACGCGTCAAATTGACGATGCCGAACGGTCTTCGCACGGATGCGCTTACACAAGAAGTCGTGGACGCCATGGTGGCGGCCGGATTGCGCTCGTGCGCGTGCGCATTGGACGCGGGCTCCCCGCGCATACAGAAACTGGTCCGCAAGGGACTGAACATTCAGCGTTTTCTCGACGGGGTCGAAATGATGGCCCGTCATCGCGTGTTCACCTATGGATTCATGATGTTCGGTTTCCCGACCGAAACCGCCGAGGAAATGCAGATGACGATCGATATTTCCCGGAAATCGCTGTTGCACATGGCCTTTTTCTTCAAGGCCACGCCATATCCGAATTCGGGATTGTACGATTTGGCTATGCAACTATGCCCGGAACGCATGCAGAACCTCGATTTCACGAATCATGACGTCTACTACAATCCGGTCGTCAACCTGTCCGCCGTGTCGGACGAGGAACTCCTCTATTACCTGCGCAAAGCCACGCGGGTATTCTTTGGGAATCCGGTTCGGCTGTTCCGTTTCACCCGCGACTGTCCACATCCGTTCCGTTTCCTGCAATTCTTCCCGGGCGCCATCCAGCAATCATTCAGCCGGAAACGCGGCCGTTTCCGTCATCCGGTGCATTATCCCGAAGGACCCTCCGGCTTATGAGCGCCGCGTTGCGCATTGTCCTAATCAACGTGGGCCGGCGGGAACAAACGCCGGCATTGACGCCGCCGCTGGGTCTGCTCTACCTTGCCGCGTATGTGAGACGTCATCTCGACGTGGACATCACGATTCTGGATCAGCGCGAAGCCGATTGGCCGGACCCTGATCTGGTTTCCCGAGTGGCTGAACTTGAACCGGACATCGTGGGCATGCGTTGTCTGACGGGCGCGCATCGCGGGCTGCGCGTCCTGACGCAAGGCATTCGGCAGGCGCTTCCCAAGACGCTCTTGGCGCTGGGCGGGCCGCATGTGTCGGCCTTTGGCGCGGTCATTCTGGATCATACGGCCGCCGACATGCTGGTGGCGGGCGAAGGGGAGCGAAGTTTCCTGCATATCGTGCAGACGTTTTTGGACAACCGGGATTACAGCGGCATTCCCGGTTTGATTTGGCGCAGTCCAGACAGCGGGATTGTTTCCAATCCGGGCCACGGGCCCATCGTCGAGAATCTCGACGACCTCCCGTTTCCCGCCTATGATCTGATAGACATCCGCCGGTATTGGGCCAACTCGACGCAAGTCTTTTTCCCGATGCTGCGAAAATACATCGCGATGTTCAGCAGCCGGGGGTGTCCATGGCATTGCTCCTATTGCCACAATATTTTCGGGAAAAAATTCCGTTTCCATTCCGCCGAACGCGTCGTGGACGAAATCGCGCATTATGTCAAGACCTTCGGCGTGGAAGATGTGGACTTCATGGACGACAGTTTTAATTTCGCCCCGGAACGCGTGGCGGCTATCGCCGACTTGCTTGGAAAACGGGGCGTCAAAGTCAACGTCGCGTTTCCGAACGGAATGCGGACGGATATCCTAACGCAAGAAACGGTGGATGCCTTGGCGGACATGGGCGCGTGGTATAGTTCGTTTGCGCTTGAATCCGCATCGGAACGCATCCAGAAACAGATCGAAAAGCACCTCAACATACCGCGCTTCATCCAAGGGGTCGAGATGGCCGTGCGTCGTGGAATTCTGGCCACGGGTTTCACGATGATAGGATTTCCGGGCGAAACACTCGAAGAAATGCAACTGACGGTGGACACCGTATGCGCATCGAAACTCCATTCGGCGTTCTTTTTCTATGTGACGCCGTTTCCGGGCACGGAATTGTACCGCCAGACCTTGCGCGACATGCCCGAACGGCTCCGGAACATGAATTACGACGACAGTTTCAGCTACTTTACGTTCGATGCCGTGTCGAATTTGTCAACCGTTCCCGACCCTGTTTTTTTCCGCTTCGCCGATAGGGCGTATCGGAAGTTTTACCTGAATCTGCGACGGATCGCCCGCATCGTCCGCGATACGCGATCGCGGCGCACGTTGCCGATGCACTTGCTCTATATCGGCGATTACTGCACCCGTGATTTGGCTGTGCGCCGTTGGCTCGGCAAGCGCATTCCGATAGAATCCGGCCTGCTGGGAAAAAGACGACGGTAACTGTCGCGGCGATCAGAATCCATGGCGATGCGTGACGGTTGTGTAGCCTACCCTTTCAGCGCGCCGATCGTGATCCCGCGGGTCAACTGCCGTTGCAGAAGCATGTAGACAAGCAGCGTCGGCAGCATCACGATCACCAATCCCGCGAACATCAACCCGAAATCGTTCTTGTACTGAGCCTGAATGCTCACGCTGGCGAGGCCGAGCGGCAAGGTCTTCTTCGCCGAGGCATTTACGAAGACCAACGCAAACAAATACTCGTTCCAAAGGCCGAGGAAATTGAAGATGGCCGCAGTGACGATGCCGGGCTTGCCGAGCGGCAACATGACATGCCAGAAAACACGGTATTCGCCCGCGCCGTCCATGATCGCCGCCTCGCGCAATGCGCCGGGCAGCGACTTGAAGAACCCGGTGAGCACGAGAATCGTGAAGGGCAGGCTCAGCGCGATGTAAAGAACCGTCAATCCGAAAAGGGAGTCGTGCAACTGGACTTCGTAACCGAACGGGACCGTAAAGCGCGTCAGGAACCGCGACATTTCCGTGAACTGGAAAAACAACGGCACCAGCACGAGTTGCGCGGGGATCATCATGCCGCTGATGAAATAAAGGAACAGCAGGCGGCTGCCGCGAAACGGGAATCGGGCCAAAACATAGGAAGCCATCGCCGACAGGGTCAGTACGCCGGCCAGCGAGGCGCCGGTCACGATGACGCTGTTGAAAAAGAAACTGCTGAAATGCGACTTGACCCATGCCGAGGCGAAATTGCTCCGGGCCGCGTCCCATGGGGCGGGAACGGCGGGATTGTCCGCGTGGGGCGAACCGGCAATCAACCACGGCAATCCAAAGGGATTCTCGAATATTTCCTGCGAACTGCGCAGGGAATTCATGAACACCCACGCCAGGGGCAGCACAACCGCCAGGAGCCACGCCAGCAGCGTGGCGTGGAGGACCGCGGTGCGGAGTCTGGTTAGTATGGACATGGGTTTGGATTCCGGAAGGATGAAAAATGAAGAATGAAGAAACTTCGATTATGGACACAAGCACAATGAGGCGATCCGGTTCTGGAAGCATGGAAAGGCCGCATCAGTATTCCAGCGCCTCCCTGCGCGACAGGCGCAACGTCAAGAGCGTCGCAAAAAACACCAGCACGAACAGCAACACAGCCACGGCCGATCCGTATCCCACGTTGTATTCCGTGAACACCTTCTGATAAAGCAGCGTGGCGAGGACATGCGAGTCCTTCGTCGGCCATTGGTTTTCCATGACCCAAATGGCATCGAAAAACTTCAGCGAACCGATCACGAGAAACACAAGCCCGACCGTGAACACTTCGCGAATCAGGGGAAATGTGATGTGGCGGAACTGGGCGAAGGACGACGCCCCATCGAGCGTCGCCGCCTCGTAGAAGGTCTCCGGGATGTTTTCCATTGCCGCCAGAAACAGCACCATGTAAAACCCGGTCGCGGTCCAGACCATCATGGGCACGATCGAGTAAATGACGTATTTCGAGTCCACGAAGGGAAAGGGAAGCGTCCAACCCGCCGGCCACGGAATGCCGATGACCGCCAGCGCGTCTCTCAGATGGAACAGCAGGCCGTTGATTACGCCGAAATTCGTCGTGCTGTACAGGAGCACCCAAAGCAAGGCGATGGCCACCGACGCAATCACGTTCGGGAAGAAGAACGCCACACGAAACAGCGCCGCGCCCCGCACGCGCCGGTGCAACACGGCGGCGAAGAACAGCGCAAGCAGCAGGGTCAACGAACCGCCCGCCGCCATAAGAAAGAGGTTGTGTTTCAACGCGGTCAGAAATAACTCACTGTCGCGGAAGAGTGTCGCGAAGTTCTTCAGGCCGACGTAAACCGGCGTCGAGAGGCCGTCCCACCGGCGCAGGCTGTATCCGAGCGCGCGCACACCCGGTAGGGCCACAAAGACGGTGAACAGGATCAATGCCGGCGCGAGGAACGTTGCGATGAAGATGCGCTGTTCTCCCCGTTTTTTCATGGCTGTTCTCCGAACCGGACTGGGTCGTAAGGGACATGGGGCGGAATGATCGCGTCCGGATTGGCGCATGCCGCCGCGATGCCGTCGTCGAGCCGACGGCAGAACTGTTCCGGCGTGGATTCGCCGCGCAACAGGGCCGACAGCGACGGTTGCATAACCTCCTGCGTCCATTCGAGGAATAATGCGTCGGCCCGCACCGAAAAAATGCCCGGCGCGTTGTCCATCATATCGAGAACCGATTGCAGTGCCGGACTGACCGCCGACCGGGGCGTAGCGCCGCGCATCGGGGAGATGACGCCGATGCTCGCGCCCATGTCCGGCGCGTTGATCGGCGAGACCAGATAACGCGCGAAATCCTGTGCCTCCTCGGGAAATCGCGCATCGGCCGGGACGAAGATCCACTCTGCGCCCATGCCGTTGAAGAGGTTCGGGTTGCCCTTGCCGCCCTCGACGGCGGGCACGTTGAAACAACGCATCTCGAAACCGGGCGGGGTGCTGTTTTTCATCTCGTTTTCGAGCCAGATTCCGCACCAGATCATCGCCGCATGACCGTTGACGAACTGAAGCTGGCTTTCCGTGTGCGTCATGGCCATCGCGCCCCGTTGAAAGTGGTTCCGGGCCATTTCCTGTGTGAGCCGCGCGGCGTGCACCACGTCCGGGTGCGAGAAGGCCCCCGGTTCGAACAAGTTGATCCGGTTGATCGCGGCAAGCCCGCCGCACCGTTGTATCAGCGTGACGAATGTAAACCAGCCGTAGTTCGGATACTTCCCCTGAAACGCAATCGGTTCCACCCCGGCCATCCGAATCGCGCGGCAAAGCGCGTCGAACTCGCGCCACGTCTTCGGGACCGTCCAGCCGTGCCGGCGAAACATGCGCGCGTCGTACCAGCAGGCCCACGCGCCGAACGCGCTCGGTAGCGCGTACACCTTGCCATCGCTCGTGAACATATCCAGGGTGCCCGGAATGAACAGGTCACGCCACCGTGTGGCGGTTCCGTAAGCGGGCTTTTCGAGCGCCGCGTTGAAATCGCGCAATTTCCCGTCCGCGATCAACATCCACACCGGCAACCCCAGCATGAGAAAGAGATCCGGCGGATCGCCCCGCAACAGCCTCGGCTTGATCTTCTCCGCCACCCGCGGATCGCCCCAAAGTTCCACCCGCACGTGGTCGCCCGCATGTTCTTCCGAGTATTTCCCGGCGACTTTCCGGTGCCATTCGATTCCATATCCCCCCTCGAATACCGCCGCTTCGACGATCTTCATGTCGCCGGCACCCACGGGAATGCGCCGAAGCGCATCGCATCCGCACAGCGCGAACGCAAGGCAGGCTGCGCCCATGACGGCCCTAATTCGCATCGGTCCCATGAAATGGGATTGTAAATTCTTGTGCGGGTCTTCCGCGAATTTTTCCGATGGGATCTACCGAATGGGCCAGCCGCCTTCGCTTTCGATTGCGGCGTCAATCTGGCGCATGACGCCGATGGTCTCGCGCAGCGCGGCAACGATTTGCCCGTATCGGCCGATGTCCTCGAATTCGAGGACGCGGCCCTTCCGATCGGCCAGCCACTTCCGGCAGACCGGATAGCCGCCGACATGGAAGTTCCAGATATCCGGCGCCACGCCGTCGAAGTATTGCGTCTTATTGATGAAGACGCGGCGGGCGGCTTCGACATACTCCGGCTTGTCCACCTCGTTCGTGCCGGATACGGGGAAAGAGACGCCGTTGTCCGGCGGTTCTTCGAGGAGATGCCAGCGCACCAAACTCGCGCCCAATGCGCAAAGCTCGCGGAACAAACGCGCGTTCGAGGCCAACGGTATTCGCGGAAAATCGGTCTTGAGGAATTCCGCGTAACGCGCGCGGTATGTGGGCGAATGGAGGACGGCGTAGATGTAATGGAACACGTCCTCCGGCCCGAAGGTCTTCTTCAGGTTGCCCGTACCATCCGGCACGAAGGTCATCTTCAGCCGTTGTGAAATGTCCGCGATGAATTCTGCCGACAGATTCGCTTTTCGGTGGATGCCATACGCCGCCGCCTCTTCCCGCGCCGCATACGCCTCGATGTCTTGTGGGTCTTCGCCGGTATCCGTGTAGAGATATAGCGGAAAGAGATAGTTGACCTCCTTCAAGGACACCGTGTGGTGCTGGATGATGTTGCGCGTGCAGAACACATGCTCCCAGCCGCGTCCAATCTCGACGGCGCGGGTCGTGGACAACCCAAGATTCTCGCCCGCGAGCATGTGGCGCATGACATCAGGGCGCGGCATGCAAAGGAAACCGCGGGAGCGGCCCGTGTAGTATGTCCAGCGGCGATCAAAGGGGCGGTAGAGCACTTGCGCAATGCGCTCTTTCGTCGGGCCTGATGACTGAATGTCCTCTTGAGCCAGGGTAACCTGCCAGTCGCGCGCATCGGGTCCGAGACTGAAGCGATCCCTTGCCTCTTCCGGCAGCATGGAAGAAAACTCACGGACAGTCTTCCAGACCTGCTCCGGTGTCCAGTGGACGCTCAAGTGATCGCGGGCGGTGACGATTCCCACCGAATTGACCGGAATGATCCGCGTAACGACCCACCCCAACTCGTACTCTTTCCGTCTCTTGCCATCCTGCGGAATGAACAAATAGAACGGGCTCGTCGGAGTCAATTGCATCCACTTTGTCGAGAGCACGTCGTCGCTATTCAACGCGGCATACTTGCCCCCTACGAGCCGCCGTTCACCTTTCTTCCCGCGATCCCAGACTTCCCGCTCGCCCCAAAGCTCGGCGTGTCGGATTGTGGTCGTTTGTTTTTCTTTCTGGTTTCTGTATTTGACAAAGATGCCGATGGCGACGCCCTGCTGGATGTCGAAGACGTTTTCGTCCTTCGACCCGTCCGGCGCCTTTTCCTTCTTCTTGGAATTACCGTGGAGATCCAGGAGATAGAGATCGTCGAAAGTGTGCATCAGGCTCCGGCGCATGCCACGGAACGTCGGGTTGTCGAGATAGCCATGATTGCTGATGAACGCGAGGATACCGTAGCCGGTTTGCTCGATACGCCACTGGGCAAAACGGATGAATTTCACGTAATCGTCATTGAGCCATTTCGGATTTCGTTCGCGAAGTGGCTCGCCGTCCACCTCGAAGTAACTGCCGGTGCGCCGATTCGATTTCTTGTCCACACCACGCAATAGATCCGAGATCCATTCTCCCTTGTTGACTGAATGCCCGGAATAGGGCGGGTTTCCGAGGACGACCATGACGGGATACTTGGTCTTGATGCGTCCGGCCGCGTTGGCTTCTTCGGCGATGATGCTGGCGAAGAGGGGAAGGTCTCCGAGCGCGAAGGCTTCTTCAAGGGTGTTGGTAAGATAGACGCGGAGCCGTTCGCCGCTTTGAAAGGTGTAGCCGGTTTCGGCGAGTTGGATGCCGAGTTTCATGTGCGCGACGGCGTAGGGCGCCATGAGCAGTTCGAATCCGAACAGGCGCGGCAAGAGATGGGCGGAGACGTAGCTGTTCCACGCGCCTTTGCCATGCTTTCGGCACACGGCTTCGTGGATGTGATCGACGACGCCGTGAAGGAAGGTGCCGGTTCCGACGGCGGGATCGAGGATGAGGACTTGGTGCGTTTCGCCCACCTTCCGGCGTTCGGGCGTCGAGGCGTTCTTGCCTTGGTGCATCTCGTAAATCGGGACGGTCTGCGTGGCGGCAAGGCCATCCTTGATCCCGAAATCGCGTTTCAGGATCGCGTCCACCGATCGCACGATATACGAGACGACGGGTTCGGGCGTGTAGTAAACGCCGCGCGCTTCGCGCATGGCCGAGTCGTACGCGGCCAGAAACGTTTCGTAGAAATGGACGACGGGATCTTCCTGCCGCGTGCGGCGTCCGAAGTCGCGCAGAATCGCGCCCATGTCCGCACGGTCGAGGAGTTGCGCCAGGTGGTCCACGGCCCACGAGAGGCGCTTGTCGAGGCTGGGTCCGGCGATATGGCCGAACATTTGGCGTAGGAAGGGGTTCGTTTCGGGGAGTTCGTAAATCGCCGCCTCGCGCGTGAACAGGCCGCGGACTTCGCGATGGTTGCAGCGCGCGGCGAACAGGCCGTAACAGATGGTCTGCGCGTACATGTCGGCGAACTGGGCCGGTTCGAGGTCGTGGAGCAGCACGCGGCGGAACGCTTCGAGTTGGCCGTGCAGCTCGCCGATGTCTGCTTCGGTTTCGAGCGCAGCGCGGATCACTTCGCGCAGTAGGCGCGCCGTGGCCGCCATGCGGGCAGCCAAATCGTTCGGCGTGGCCATTTCCGGGAACTGCGCGGAGAAAAACGCGTCGAACAAAGAGTTCAGTTCGCGCTCGCCATCCTTGTTTGGGCGCAGTTTGCCTTCGGGAGCGATTCGGGCGAGGCGGGCTTCCATGACGAATTCGCCCGCGTGATACAGCCGGAATTCCAAATAGTCCGTGAGGATCAGGTTCGGCAGCCCTTCGAGATAGCGCGCGAGTTGAGCCGTCCGTTCGACCTGATCGAGGTTCTCGCCGATGTCCTTCGCCTCGATATACCCGACGGTGACGCCGTCAAGCGCGACGATGAAATCCGGCGCGCCGCAAGCCACGCGCGTGGGTTCGTTGGTGGCCACGGCGTTCTTGCGCATGGCGTCCACGAGTGCCTGGAGGGCCGGGCGATGGGTATGCTCGGTCGCGCGGCCCGTTGCCAACTGCTTTTCGATGTCCTTGAGATAACGCGCTATCGGATTCATGCCGATGCTGTTGCTCCCCGTATTGGCCACGGGCGCGATTATGGCATTGCGGAAAATGGAGTGCAACCCACGCGGAAAATAGGACCGGCGCTATTTCAGCCGCATGCGGCCCTGCAGGGCGTGCGAGAGGGTGATGTCGTCGGCGAACTCGAGGCCGCTGCCGGTGGGGACGCCCTGCGCGATACGCGTGACGGCGATGCCGAGCGGGGCAATCAGCCCGGAGAGGTACATCGCCGTGGCATCGCCCTCCGCCGTCGCGTTCGTCGCGACGATCACCTCCCAGATTTCGCCGCTTTCGAGCCGTTTCATGAGCGCGTCTATACGCAGTTGCGACGGGCCGATGCCGTCCAACGGACTTAGCGCGCCGTGCAGAACGTGGTACAGGCCGCGGTAGTTGCCGGATTTTTCGAGGGCGATCGCGCCCGTGGGCCGTTCGACGACGCACACTACGCTCCGGTCGCGGCGCGGGTCTTCGCACACGGGACACGGGTTGGTCTCGGTAAGGTTGCAGCACACGGCGCATTGGGTGATGGCCCTGCGGGCGGTTCCGATGGCTTGGATCAAGGCCTCCGCCTCTTCTTCCGGGGCGCTTAGGAGGTGCATCGCGAGCCGTTCGGCGGACCGTTTGCCAATCCCTGGCAGATTGAGCAGGGCGTCAATCAAGGCCTGCATCGCGGGCGACTGAATAAGCATCGAAACCCCCATTGCGTCCGGCAGGACCTAGCGCGCGACCGCGCCCGACAGGATCTGCTCGCGCAAATGTTCCCATTCCTCGGTTTTGGCCACGCGGGTCATCACATCCACGCGGTCCAGAAAGACAAAGCCGTCAAGGTGATCCGTCTCGTGCTGGATGATGCGCGCGAGCAGGTCTTCAGCATGGAAATCGAGCGGTTTGCCTCGCACGTCTTGGGCGCGCACGCGGATCCGTTTGAAACGCCGAACCGGCGCGTAAATCTGCGGCACGCTCAGGCAGCCTTCCTCGGCGGTCTCGTATCCATCGCCTTCGTCGAATTCCGGATTGACAAGACACATTTCGATATTCTTTTCCGGTTCGCGCAGGACAAACAGGCGGAGCGATTCTCCTATCTGCGGGGCAGCCAGTCCTACTCCGTCGAATTCCTCCATCGTCTCGAGCATCTCCTCCGCCAGCCGCCGCAGTTTGGACCCGAATTCGCTTACGGGCGCCGCCTTGCGCGCGAGCCGTTCGTCGGGATACAGGAGTATCTCACGAGTGGCCATACATCCAAACCTTTGTTTTTCATCCGTTTGTTACAACACAAATCCTATCACGCGCCATTCCCCGCGCGCAAAATGGCCGAAAAATCGCGGCGGCATCGAATCCGCGGCGGCTATTCCTGTATACTCCGCCGAACGTCCTTTCGGGGCGATGAAAACGCCGAATGGGTGACGGAATGATCCGCGAGAATTGAGAAATACGGTGGAAAACGCATGGACTGGCACGGAATAGCATCGGAAACAAACGAAAAACGATACATCGTCGCCTGCCACGTGTTGTGGCGGGAATTGTGCTATTACGCTGCGCTGGCGCCCCATGTATACCAGTTCCGTTTTCTGAAACAGGGACTGCACTGTGTGCCGGACGTGTTGCGGAGCGAGGTGCAGAAGGCGATTGACGCCATCGAGGCGGAACAGGCCGGCGAAAGCCGCGACGGCATTCGGGAACGGGTCGGCGCCATTCTTGTCGGATACGGCTTGTGCAGCAACGGGATCGTCGGTGTTAAGGCGCGCACGATTCCGCTGGTCGTGATGCGCGGCCACGACTGCATCACGTTCCTGCTCGGATCGAAGGAGCGCTACCGCGACTATTTCGACACGCATCCCGGCACCTACTGGTACAGTCCCGGCTGGATTGACACCAGCACCCAGCCCGGCAGGGAACGGTACGAACGCGTGCTGAAGCACTATACCGAGACGTACGGCGAGGAAAACGCACGTTATCTGATGGAGGCGTCCGAAAATTGGATGACCAGCTACAACAACGCGGCCTATGTGGATCTGGGCGTGGGGGATACGGAGCGGTACAAGGCCTACACTCGCGCTTGTGCGGAATGGCTGAATTGGAAGACGGAATTCATCGAGGGCGATCCCGGCCTTGTCCGGCGGTTTCTTGAAGGGCCGTGGGACGACGAGGATTTTCTGGTCGTGCAACCCGGCCAGACAATCGTGCCCTCGCACGATGAACGGGTGATTGGCGTCGAAGGGGCGTAAAATGGAACGATGGGTGGACGGCAAACTGCTCTATGAGGGCCGCGTCGTGTCGTTGCGTGTCGGCAACGTCGAACTCGACGACGGCACGATCGCATTGCGGGAAGTGGTCGTTCATCCCGGCGGCGTGGCCGTTGTTCCCGTCAAGGACGACAAAGTCATTTTGGTCCGCCAATTTCGCATTGCCATTGGCGAGGACGTACTCGAACTGCCCGCCGGCAAGCTGGAAAAAGGCGAAGATCCGGAAGCGCGCGGCCGCGCGGAACTTGAAGAGGAAACCGGTTTCCGCACCGGGCGCATGATATCCGCCGGATCGATCTATGCCACGGTGGGCTACTCGTCGGAGATCATTTATCTTTATTTCGCCTTCGATCTCGAACACATCGGCCAGAACATGGAATTCGACGAGCGCATAGATATTGTTGAGTTGCCTGTTTCAGAGATTGCGGCGCGCATTGCCGATGGAACCATCCGGGACGCCAAGACGATTATCGGCTTACAATCGCTCGTCAGATATCTCGCCACCGAACATGCGTGCGGAGGACATTAGGGCAAGGAGCAAAGTCATGGGATGCGTGATGTTGAAGTGGATTTTACTGCTGGGGATAGCCGTCCTGTTCATGCCGGCCCTGAATGCTGTTGCCGCAACGGAAACGCTCGAAAACGACTTTTTCCATCATGGCGTGGCGACACCTGTAAGCAACCATCGCGGCATTGTGGCCACGGTGGACGGCGACGGCCGCAATGTGGCGCTGGTCTGGCTGTTCGATCACCGGGGCGGCTATGCGCTGCTGATGATTGACGCCGAAACCGGCAAGAGCGAGCAGATTCCCATGCCGTTCCCGCCGGGCGGCGATTGCCCGTACGCCTCCATCCTCTCAAGCAAGAACAAGTTCTACACGCACTTCAACAGTTACTTCACGGAATTCGATCCGGCGAAGCGTGCGTTCACGTTTGTGTCGAAAACCACCCCGCAGATGGCCATGGGGATGACGGAGGACGACAACGGCGCCATTTGGTCGGTCACGTATCCCGATAGCGGAGTCGTATCTTTCGATCCGGTTTCCCGAAAATTCAATGATTATGGCTCCGTTTACCGCCAGAACTGGAAACAATATCAGCGCTATGTGGCCGCCGACGACAAAGGCTGGATCTATTTCGGAATCGGCAGCACCGCGAGTCAGATCGTTGCATTCAATCCCGAAACCGGCAAGGGGACGCCGATGCTTCCCGAAGCCGAACGCAAGGTTGCGAGCGGTTACGTCTTTCGCGCCACGAACGGCAAGGTCTACGGTCACGGTGGCCACGACGGCCCGGAGGGATGGTATGAATTTTACGGGGGCCATGGGAAAAAGATTGCGATGCCGGATCGGCCCGATGACGGCAGCCCAGGCGGCACATTTCCGCAAGTCGAAAAGAAACCGATTATCACCGACAGCCAGTCCTTGTTTCACCGCGAATTTCCCGACGGCAGAAGGCTCCGGGTATGCGATCTGGTGGACCGCGTCCTTATCGTGGACGATCCCAAAACAGGCGGTTTCAAGCAATTGACGTTCGACTATACGAGCGAGGGCGCGCACATCATGGGCGTGGCGGCCGCGCCGGACGGCACGATTTGCGGCGGCACCGCGTTTCCGATGCGCTTCTTCAGTTACAACCCGAAGACCGATGCATGGATTAACCGAGCGAGTTACGGACAATGGAACACGGTTGCGCGGCAGGGTGATCGGTTCTTTGTCGGCGGATACGGCGGCGGATTCCTGTTGGAATGGGACCCCGCCCGGGAATGGGTTCCAACCGAAAAAGACAAACCCGAATGCAATCCGCTGTTTCTCACGGAATGCAGTCCGCCCATCCACCGTCCGCACGACCTTCTTGCACATCCCGACGGCAAGCGTTTGGTGCTGGCCGGGACGCCCGGCTACGGCTATACGGGCGGAGGACTGTTGTTCTGGGATCGCGAGACAAAGTCGAGAACACTGATTGAGCACACGAACATTCTGCCGGAACATTCGACGATGAGCCTTGCGGTCCTGCCGGGCGGCAAACTCCTCGGTGGAACAACGACAAGCCCCGGCACGGGAGGCGAGAAGAAGGCAAACCAGGCTGAACTCTATATCATGGACATGGCGTCCAAACAGGTCGAGTGGCACGAGGCCGTCTTTCCCGGCGTGCAGGAATATACGGACCTGCACGCCGCGTCCAATGGGCTGATTTACGGCATCGCGGACAGGGTCCGATTCTTCGTGTTCGACGCCGAACGGCGCAAGGTGATCCACGAAGAAGTCACGACCGGATCCTTCGGGCTGTCCAGTTATCAGCAGGGGCCGCGCGTGTTCGTGGCCGATGCCGACGGCACGCTGTATATGCTCTTTACAAAAGGCATTGCCCGCGTGAACCTTGCCACCCATGCCATTGTCCTGCTGGCCGAATCGCCCGTACCCATCGGACCTGGCGGCGACATTCTCGACGGCCGCATCTACTTCGGCAGCGGTTCGCACCTCTACAGTTACAAAATCCCCAAAACGGGAAAGACATGAGACCTTTCCGAATGGAATCGCGCGGCTGGCGGGCGCATGCGCCGCTTGTCGCGGTCTTGCTGCTGCTCGCGGCCGGCGTGCGGCTCTATCGGCTGGGCCAGTTGTCGCTCTGGTACGACGAGGTCATTCACGTCGAATATTGCAGCAAATTGCCGATCGGTGTTTTCACGGGCAAAGTCGAACTGGTCGAGCCTTTCTTTGCGCTTCTGCTCTATGCCTGGCAACGTATCGGCACGAGCGACACATGGCTGCGGATGCACGGCGTCCTGTTTGGCATTGCGACAGCGGCGCTGGGTTATGCGATGGGGAATCGTGCCGGCGGACGCCGCATGGGCGCATTCGCGGCGCTCCTGCTGGCGTTGGGGCCGTTTCTGGTCTTTTACAGCCGCGACGCCAAGGAATACGCCATGCTGGCTTTCCTTGAACTCGCCACGGCGCACTTGGCCATCCGGTTCGGTTCGTCCGATGGGCGTTTGAGTCATCTGGCCCTTTACGTTCTGACGGCCACGCTGGCCATTTATTCGCACAACGCCGTGCCCTTTTTCCTCGCCACGCTGAACCTTATGTTTTTTGCATGTTATATGCGTGAGTTTCGCAAGGCGATTGGGTGGGCGCTGGCGCAGGGCGCGGTGATTACCCTTGCCGCGCCATGGTTTGCCGCACAGTACCGTTTTGCGCAGGCCATGGAAAACAAGATGTTCTGGGCGCCCGTTCCCACAATGCGATCGCTGTATGTCTCCTTCGCGAACATGTTTGCCGGATACGTGGTCCACGACTGGCTGCGCATCGCGGGGGTTGTGCTTCTTGCCGGGTTGCTGCTGGCCGGCGTCGTATTCGGCGGTTCGAGCCGGCGGATTGTTTTTTTTCTGGGATTGACGGCTGTCGGCCAGGCGGTTGGGCTGTATCTCTTCTCGAAATACGGCGGAACATCCTATTTCGTGGACCGTTTTCTTGTGGGCAACAGCGCCCTTCTGCTGACGGCGGCCGGCATGTCCGCCGCGGCGTTGCCGCGGGGCGGGCTGCGGTACGCCGCCGTGGGCGCCTCGGCGGCGCTCATGAGCGTATCCCTGCATGACTTGTATCACAATCGCCTCGATGAGAACGGGCTCAATCATGTGGGCGTTTACAGAACCTACGACGGCCGCGGCATGGCGGCCGCAATTCGCCGGGACTGGCGCCCGGGGGACGTCGTTTGGCATACATGGCGGCAGATCTTTTCGCCGATGCGCTGGTATGGACGCGAGCAGCGCCACATCATCATTGACATGTCGCAACGCATAAAAGTCGCGGAGAGTTATCGCGCGGCCGCTTCCGCCGAAGATATCGGCGCGGAACCCATCGAGGTCGAAAACGCGATACAGGGCGCACGCCGCATCTGGTTTGTCGTTCTTGGCGATGCCGGTGATTTGGGTGCGATCTACAAAGGCATTTACGCGTGGCTCGCGGCGCGTTGCGGTCCGCCCGCCGTCTTCCGTTTTGGCGGCGAGGACGACATCCATGCACCGTCGGTGCTGTTTCTTTTCGATTTGGATACGGCGGGGATGCCGGACACGCATCCAACCGCCGATTCGACGCATCAAGTGGAAGTTTCCCGTATCGTCGCAACGCTCACCGCGCCTGAAAAGACCGGGGGAGAAGCCTCGGCAACCTTCATCAACGAAGATAAAAAACCCCAGCGAATACATTATGAAGCCTATGCGGCGGATGCCGTTTGTCGTGCGCAGAATTTCGACCGTGCCCTTGCCCAGGACAGCCGGTGGCGCGTACAACCCTATCGCGACCGTGACAAGGCTCGCCTGGCGATGCATACACGCGTGGACGCCAACAGCCATCCCATCGATCTCATTTCCCAAACGTTCATTCTGGCGGGAGGAAGATACGGTGTGTTCGTCGAACGCCTTATGACCGGGGACATCTACCCTTCGCCCACGGCCGACTTTGTGATTCGGGTGGAAGATGCCGAGTTTCGCGTGCCCGGCGCGGGGGACAATCTGCGGGGCGGATGGATGTGGCGGCGGGCCGGCCAATGGGAAAACGACGCCGGCGGCGAATCGGTCGTCAGCGTGACCGCAGAAGATCCCGGCAACCGTCCCGAAGCGCTCGGCACCATCAGTACCGTCGCCTTCGTTCGGGAGGAACCGGAGGCGCCAATCCGCGATACACCCGTCATTGCGCAAGGTTCTTTGGTGGCGCTTCCAGGAAAAACCGAAACAATCAGGATTCCGACGCTCCCGGGGATGAGCCGGCTCTACTGCGTCGTCGCTTTGCCTAGGGATTGCGCCGTGGCGGCCGTGGCGCTGCCAATGCCATGCGAGTAAAAAAAAGAATGGAATGACGTGAGTCGTAACCGGGCATTCAGATTAGCCGTTCCCTGTGCCAACTGCGGCTCCGGGCCGGAAGAGTTCCCCCTGCTCACCGCGTGTCGAGCCGGATGCGTCCAATATAGACGGATGCGGCGTGTTTGTCGCCGGGATCGTTTTCATGCTGGGAATACCAACTGACGACGAGCGTGGGGGAGGCGTTGCCGTCTTCCGGGGGAACGACGACAAGACCGGGGTAGGAGGTATCGCCGCCGCTGGGCAAGGTAATCAACTCGGCAAGCGTATCGCCTTCGATTCGCCAGAAGCGCGTTCGGTAGCCGTCATCTGTCTTGGCGCGTCCTCCGACAACGAACCAGTCCTTCCACATCCCGAACACCGGCGCATGCACCAATACGCCCGTGTCGGTCTCGCGCCACTCGGTCATTTCGGGATTGCTCCGCAGCCAGAACGACGTGCCCGCACCGTTGCCGGTGCGCGACAAAAGCCACACGCCGCCTTCCGGCGGGAAGTGCATATCCGCCTCGCCGGCCTTGTGCTCTTTCGTCGCGCAACTGATCGCTTCCCATTCAAGACCGTCCCTGGAACGAAGCAGCCGCGTTTCGCGGGCATCTGGCGAGGGTCGGTTCGCGGTATACGCGGCGCTGTAAAAAAAATCACCGTGTCGCCTTACGCGCCAGAGCCACCAGCCCTCCTCGTACACACCCTGAATCTTCGACCAGTTCGCGCCGTCCTCCGTCTTCGCGAAATACGACCGCACACAGCCGCGATCCGGCAGGCCGTGATCCGTCTTGTGTTCAAGGTTCCACGTGCCAAAGTAGCAATAAAGCGCGGCATCATCCGATACAAAATGCGGATCCCGGTCGTCGCCGAACGTGTCGAGCGTCGCACACGCTTCCCACGTCTTCAGATCCGTGCTTCGCATGACGCGAATCTCGCCGTCCATGGACATGTGCGTCGCGCCATGCCGGAAACAAAGGTAATACGCGTCTCGCCAGCGAATCAGATCCGTAAAGGCGTTATGCCGGCCGTCGCCAAACGCCTTTACCATCCATTCGAGGTTCCCCTCGCCACGCGCCGCAAAACCCGCCAGCATCGAAACACACACCAAACACGACAAACGCACCATGACCGTTGCTCCCGAACCGAATTCGCCTTTACTATAACACGACGTTGAACGACTATACATCTGAACATTGCTGTCTAAAAGAATTGTAAGACAAAGCCACAATAACGCAAGGATTCAAAACGGCTTTATGCAAGCGGCAATTTGGACGGAGACAACATCTGAAAAGGAACATGGTTTGCCAGCAGGCTTTGTCAAGCGTGCGTGATTCTGAGATACTAAAACCGAAGCCGGATGGATTTATCCGAATTGGAAACAGCCAATGTTGACAGGAAAAGAGAATTATTACCGCGCAATCATGCACGGGTCACCGGAATGGGTACCCGTCCAACTGCATTGTCCGTTCGATTGCCTTCATGAACAGGACGAGGGGAAAAAGAGCCGAATTGTCGAGATGTCACGACAGTTCCCGAACGATTTGCTCAAACTGGAACCGGTTTTTCACTATGTCCAGCCGCCGGCCAAGGTGGATGGCGGTACACGCTGGGTAGATCATTGGGGTACGGGCTGGGCCGATGACGGCAACGGGGCCAAGACCGAATTCCATCCGCTTGAGGCTGGATACGAACTCATGGACTCCTACCCGTTTCCGGATCCGCACGAGCCGGAGATCTTCGTTGCGGCGGAGCGCGCTCTTGCTCAACGGGGCGATCGGTATGTGTTGGCCCCGGTTTGGTTCACGTTGTTCGAACGGATGTGGATGTTGCGCGGTTTCGACAACATGTTGCTGGACCCTCTCGTGAATGAGAACGACTTCTTCTACCTGCAAGACATCGTCCTCGGTTTTGCGCTCGGGATGATTGACGAATGGTTGCGACGAGGTGTGGACGGCGTTTTCTTTTCGGACGATTGGGGCAGCCAGCGCGGGCTTCTGATCAATCCGGACGATTGGCGCCGCTATTGGAAGCCGGCCTATGAACAACTGTTCGGTCGGGTGCGCGGCGGCGGGGCGCACGTATGGATGCACCTCTGTGGCGACATTCGCGCCATCCTGCCCGACTTGATCGAACTTGGACTCGATGTCCTGAATCCTGTCCAGCCACAGGCGATGTCCATTCGTGAACTTGCCCGCGACTTTGGCGGCAACGTGTGCTTTAATGGGGGGGTGGATGTCCAAGGCGTATTGGTTGCGGGCACTCCCGCCGAGGTTCGTGCGCATGTGTGCGAATTGATGAATGTCTTTGCGCGTTCTGACGGTGGATATGTGTTGACAACCAGCCATGGGATCATGCCCGAGACCCCGCTTGACAACATTATCGCCCTTTATGAAACGGCACTCGGCTTGTGCAAGCCGCTTGGTAGGTAGTTGTTGAAAGAAATTACTTGCCCGCTTCCGTGTTGGCGGCGAGATCGAGCGATATTTCGCCGGATTGAATGGCCATGGTGGCCACGATTTCGCGAACATGGGCAAGATTCGCGAGCCAGGGATCGAAAAACTGCCGGACCTGTTCCGGTGAAAGATCTTTGAGCAGGTGGTTTTCCGCCAAGAGAATCGCGAGCTCCGACACGGCCTCAACCGTGTTCTTGGGCTGAACACGAATATACAAGTTGCCCTGTTGCGGGAGTTTGTCCTCCTTGGGCGGATTTTCGACGAGGTTTTCGATGAGGGGCCGGCAATTGCTCAGGAGCAACGACGAACCGGCAATGGCTGCCGCCGGTTCCATCGAAGGGCCTCCGATAAGCGACAGATGAACCATCCGTTTTTCCGAATTGTAGTGCGGAATCATGTCGCCGGGAACGGGCGGTGGAAAGGGCGGCAGATTGGCGTATGTGCGGAGAATGGCGTCGGGGGAGGCATCCATTGAGAAGAGCAGTTTGGGCATCGGCGCCATTTCATTCAAATCCATGCCTTGCCAGGCCAGCCGGACGCCGGGACCGAGATGGCCGATCAAGCCCTCGCTTACCTGCGCCAGCATGGGCGCCGCATCACGAAAGCGGGACCACCGGGCATCGAATTGATCGCGCAGGCCAAGCGCCGCCAGCACAGACGTTCCGCATTCGCCGACTGGACGCCCCAGATTGAGCGACAATTGGATGGCGCCGTCGGGCGGCATAATCAATTCGACCGGTCCGGCCGTTCCGATTGCTTGTCCAAGGCGTTCTTTCCACGTGTCCACCAATGCGGCGCGGCACTTGATTCTTGCATGGGTCTTTTCGATGCGCAGCACGAAACTGACCCCTTTCAAGACCTTTCCCGGCGGACAGGCGCCCGCAAACGTCACGGCGCCGTGAATATCGCCGGCTTCGTCACCATTGGCCTTGTTTGCCAAGGCCTTCTTTTTCAGGGCTTCGTCCGGGCGCAGGGTCAGCGCGCGAATCAGGGCATCCCGCGATCTGCCGGCCAGCAGCGTCCGCCCCCGCACGGCAAAATGAAGTCCCGCGTTCCTTACATGGGCCATCCGCAAGCCGCCCGCATAATCCTCGTCAATGCCGGGAACCCATCGCCGGCACTTGTTCAACACGCAGCCGATGCGCGTCATCCGGCTCACAACGATCGCATCGGTCCATTTGTCCGTGTCGGTTCCAGACACATACACCATGTCCGGGACGAGGTTGCGCAGGATCCAGTCCGGCATGCCCACATCCTGCCCGATGCGGGCCGCCAGAGTGCCGCCACCCAGCTGGGGCGGAAGGATCTTCCATAAGTCCGATGCCGCGATCGCCTCGCGCTTGGCCTGTATGTCGTTTGCAAACAGGTGGAAGGCTTGGTTTGCCGGGATGAATTGCTCCATCGGGGCGTTGTCGCGCGTCGCCCAGCAGCCATATAAAACAAGGACCATCACAATACCCAATGCGAGATTGCGTTCCCTTCCGTGGCGCGCGCGAGTTCCTCGAATGCGTGGGGCTTGGTCGGAGCCCGTGAAACTGCGGACCGTCTCGCTCATCGAGCACCCCCTTTCACCGAAACGGACGTATAATCGCCGGGCATGCCGTCATCGCCGGGAAAAGCGGCATGCACCATGCCCTCGGACGGTTCGAAAACCACGCTCTGCCGGGTGTTTCGATTCCAGATGCACGCCGGTTCCGGTTTTCCAATCTCATGATCCGCCAGGATCGTTTTCATCTTTCCGGCGCCCACAATATGCTCGCCGCCAACCAATTCCGCCACACGACCATAGCGTATCCGGTCGTTTTCGTCCGTGGCCGATGCCGGATCCACGCCGAGGAGAATCCCCTTGTCGGGATGGCGGATATTCACGCGCGCACCGAATTCAAGGACGCAGGCGTCTCCGGTCTTTTTGGCGGGGCTCCGGAGCGAAGAACGCTTGCGCCCACGTCCTTTTGCCTCTTTTTCGTTTTCCTCCGGCGGGGGGGATTTCATATCGAATCCGGCGGCCAACACATGATATCCCCGTAACGTTGAATATCCCTGCAAACGCGACACGGCCGCCGAAAGATTTTCCTCGTTCTGCAGAATTTCGCGCAGTACGAACTCAACCGGAGGAGCATCTATGGAAGGAACGCCCAGCGACTCGACGCGTTCGGCGCACAGGATCAGTCCGGCGTCATTCATACCGGTAAATACCCCGGCGTTCCAGGCAAAGCCCACGTGAGCAAAGGCGTGGCCCGAAGCCGGTTTGGCCTCGACGATGACGGCTTTTTCGGGTTCATCCCAATCGAGATTCCGCGCGACAAGCAATTCGCCGGCGCCCGCGTGATCGCCGACGGCCGCAAACATCGTGCACAGCGGCGCACGGTAAAATCCATCGGCCGTGGGCTGGGCCGTGATAATGGAAGCGCATTGGAGCATCCACAGCGAATCGAACGGCAAACAGGCGGCGTCGGCCATGCCCCGCAGTTCATCGAGCGTGTCCATCGAGAGTCCCTGCAGCAACGGCCGCACGCCCATGGCCATCGCGAACAGCAGCAGCGGCGACACGTCCAGCCGGGCCGCTTGCAGATATTTCCAGACCTGCGAGGACGGTTTCAGTTTTCCTTCATCCATCGGAACCACGAGCCGCGCGCGATACAACTCGCCGATTTCTTCCTTGAAGGCCGCGCCGCGCTGATAACCCATTGCATAGGCGTCCCCTGACACCGCACAGCGTAAGCCGCCCTCCACTTCGCCCAGAACCGCCGGTTCGGGAATGGGCCGGTCGGGTTCCGGTTCGCCCTTGGTCATCAATTTCGAGAATTCGCGGCAGAACCATTCCATCATGCCCGGCCCGTAGAAGTTGCTCGCCGTTTCGTAATACAGCCGCCCGTAGTATTCCGGTGGAACGAAATACATGAGGTGATCGTTGCTCAGGCCGACGCTGAACTGGGCCGCATATCCGCGCGCCAACGCGCGCTTGCGCAGTTCAAGGCCGATTTCGACGCAGGGTTCGCCGGGAAGGAAGGTCAGCAGCAAATCACCGATTTCAAGCGCATGCAGGATTGTGGATGGAAACACCAGCGTCGAAGCCAGCGATAGCGGCATATCGGGCGTCGAACAGGCCAAGTGTAGTTTGTGATCCCCGCATGTAATGGTGTCGGCAATGGATTTGGCCCGCTCGGCCAAAATGCGGCCCAGCGATTCGACACGGCCCCAATGGTCTTTGTTTTCGGGATTTGTGGGCCGTTGATTCCCTTCCGCGCCATTGAGGAACATTGCCACACAATGCCCCCCGACGAGTTTTTCGAGTGTTTCGTAGTAATAGCCAGGATACTCGGCCGAAATCGCGTACAGATCGTCGTCATGGACGGTCGTCGGGTGCGCCGCCAGATTCGTGACAATGGCGATGGGACTGCCATCGGCGTCGTCCACACGAATCACACCGATTTGCGGATCGATCGGGCCTCCGGTTTCGCGCCGATTCAATGTGAAATCGTGTTGTTCGCCTGTTCCATACCCGATCGCGGCGCGTTTGCGATCCTCGTAGGCTTCGCGCATAGCCTTGGCGAAACCTTGCGCGGTCTGTTCGAGCACCTCCGGCATGAAACGGCCCGCCACCGCCCGGAACACGAGTTGTTTGACTGTCGCGCCCGTGCCGCTGTGTGTATGGGTGGCCGTCAGAATGATGTTTTGGGGCTTGACTTCCGGGGGCGCCAGTTCAAGCACGCGTGCGCGCAGTTCGCGGTTGATAATGCACAAATCCGCGTTGATCAGAAAGAGCGACGTTTCACCGTCGTTCAGATACAGGCAGCGGGCCCACAGTGGGTCGTGGACCGATGTCGCGCCCCTTCCCATCCGGCTGCCATATCCGTTCAACGGCGTGCCAAGAGGCGGCGTGATATCCGCTTTCGCCGCCCCGGCTTCCAGCGCATGGCACCGGCCCCCGACGCATACATCCAGCGCCGCAAACAATAAAAGAAAGCCTAATATTTCAGGCATTTTACGCATTATTCGGCCACTCCTCGGATTTTGTGCCGCACAACCCGCTCCGGATTATACGAACGCCATCCCGGAGATGCAAAAGGGCGAAGCCGAATGCCGGCTCCATTTTCTCTTTGCCAAGCACGAATAAAACAGGGCATATCGTCCAGCCGCCAACAGAGTTGGTAGGTATGACATATTTTTGGGGAACAAATGGAATGGACTGGGTAAAGTGATGCCATGAACAGGAAAATTGACAAAAATACCACAGATGAAATTTTGGGGTCGGGGAAGGTATACTTCATGTGAAGGCAAGACGGCCAGGCGGCCGGCTGTATTACATGAAGCGTGTAAGCAAGGCTTTTGAACGGGAAGGCATTCATGGGCGGCGACAGGCCTGCCGAGATCCGGATCTATTGTATCTGCGGTCAGAAAATGAAGGTGTCCGAATCCATGTTCGGGCTGCCGGGGAAATGTGTCGCCTGCCGCCAGCGCATTCGTGTTCCCACCAAAGGCGAGTTGGCGCCCGGCACCACGGAGGTCTATCTCAAGGATCGCCCGGAATTCCTTCGGAAGCCTTCCCGTAAAAAAAACGGCGTGGCGCCGAAAGCCGCGCCGTCCGACGAGGCGGAAGGTATCGAACTGGGGGATCGGTCGGATCTGGTCAGCGCGGCCATCCTCGATATTCTCGAACCGTTGCGGGTTTTGTGCAGCCTGTCGCATAAACTGCAAAGTCAGGCGGCGGCCATGAAAGCCGGCGAGGGCGGGATTCTCGCCGGCGACGATCCGGCGGCCCTGAATGCCTATATCGCCCGGGTTCGGGACGCGCGGGCCGAATTGGACGATCATCTCCGCCAGCGGCTCATGGAAACCGCCATTGAACTTTCCAGCACAAGCGAAAAGATTGTTCAGGCGGGATTGTCGCTTCGAATTGGCGAGACGTCGCTTGAAGCATTTCGGGACACGGTGGACCGCCTCCGCCACCGGCGCGATCACTTGGAACGTCTTCAGCAAAACATCCGGGGCTGGCTGACGGTGACCGATCCGCACACGGCGGGCGGATACGCCAATGTCTCGTTGGACGCCATTCCCGAATCCGGTTTTCAGCCTGTCTTGCCGTCCGAAACGAGCCATTCCCGCTCCTTGTTCGACGAACATATCAGCGCCCTGCGCGAGGCGTTGCTGCGCCGCGAACGGGCCGAACTACGATTGAACGAGACCAAGCGGCTTCGGACCGGCGCTTCCATGTCCGCTTCGGTGCTCGCGGATTGCCGCGCCCATGCGCAAGCCGAAAAGGCGCGGGCCGACGCGGAGGTCACCTTCCGCCGCAAACGCCTCGAACAACTCAGCGCCGACTATGCCGGTGATGTGCAAACCATCCAAGCCGCCCGCGACCGGCTTGCGCGGCAATTGAAAGAAGGCACGATTGACATCTCATTGCATAATTCCCTCGAGCGCGATATGGTGCGTGCCCAGAACGACTGTGCCAGCGTTCACAGCGTCATCGCCCGTGCGTTGATTGCCAGCGCGCCGCAAGACGTGCCGTCACCACACGGTTCGCTTATTCGGCGCATGGCCCGGCCCGTCGTTCCGCCGGGTATGGGAAGCGACACGGATTCTTGGATCGCATGGTCGGCCGCCATTGCGCTGGGTTTGAGCGTTTTCCTTCCGGTGGTGGACGACTTGTCGCCGGTCCGTGCCTATCAGGAACATTTGTTCCGCGGCCAGACGGCCCACTGGGCCATGACGCTTCCCATCTTGGTGGGGGTGTTGGTTACGCTGGCGGGAGCGCTTCCGTGGCGTATGACGCGTGGGGTGGCGCTGACGATGCTCTGGCTTGGGGTGACCGTGGCAGCGGCGGGTTTTATTCATGAAGCCCAATACGGAACCGGCGCTGCGGCCGTGCGTTTCCGCCAGGGGCTTCCTTGGATCTACCGGCCGGGAATACTTCTGATGCTTGCGGCCGATTTGAGCGTGCTTGTGGCCGCAACCGTGGCGTTGGCGCCGTACCGAATTGCACGCGTCATCATTCCGGTGGCCTGCTGCATTTGCGGAACAGCGATCTTGGGCATTTCAACGGATTGGGCCGGATTGCGCGGACCGCGTCCGGAACTTTCTGTTACATGGAGCGATAAGGCCGCGCAATCGGATGGCGCGTATGAGGTCAGCGTTGCCGTGAACAACAAAGGGAAGCGGCCGGTATTGATTGGGCCGGGAACCGGCCGAAACGCCACCATTTACCTATTGGAACGCTTCCGGAACGACATGACATGGGAAGATGTATCATTTCTCAAACCGCACGATGTGCGGCAGGTCGCTCCCGGTGAAACAGCCCTATTCCACCATTCCCTGAAGCCGGGGATTTACCGGGCCAGCCTGCGTGCGCGAAATACGGGAAACGATGCCGCCGTCGTTTCCTTTACGCTTCCTGAAATTCCTGAAAAAACAGCCGAATCACCCGCAACGGAATCGCTTTCGTCTACTCCGGCTTTTCCCGCCGAAACAGGTGTGTCCACGTCCTCGGAACCGATGCAAGAAGGGGCAAAAGTCGAACTTCGGGGTATCGTTAACGGGGAGTCTAGAGGTCCGAGGTTTTCATTGGTGCTTTATCCGCCGGATGGTAAGATCGCTTTCCTGGATCTTGGGCTTGGCGAGATGGTCTACGGCGATTGGATCGCTTCCGAGTACAATCCGGAACGCCAAACGGTAACGCTGGCCAAAAACGGTGAATTGCTGATTCTCAATCGCGGCCAACTGGCAACTCTGCCATAACCGCATCAAAGGGCCGATCGTTATTGGCCTCCTCCGTGATGTGCGTTTTTTTACGGGAAAAACCACGATGAATATTTGCATCATAGGCGCGGGCGCATGGGGCCTGGCCCTGGCGCGTCTGCTTGGATTGAAGGGGCACGGCGTTTCTTTGTGGTGCCGGCGTCCGCGGGTTGCGACTTCTTTGCGCGAAAACCGGCAACGCCCCGAATTGCTTCCGGATGTCGTGTTGCCGGCATCGGTGGCGGTTGTGTCGGAACCGGTGGACGATGCCGACATGGTTGTGCTGGCGGTCCCATCGCACGCCATGCGGTCGGTGCTCGAAACGCATCCCATGCCGTCCGGCGCGATACAGGTCAGCGTAACCAAGGGGATTGAGAACGATACCCTTCGTCGAATGAGCGAGGTCATAGCCGAAACCGGCGGAAAAGGCCCGATTGCCGTCTTGTCCGGCCCAAGCCATGCCGAGGAAGTGGGGCGCGGTCTACCCGCCTCCCTTGTGGCGGCCAGCCACGACGAGGCGGTCGCGGCACAAGTGCAGAAGATATTCATGACGGATACGTTTCGTGTCTATACCTCAAGTGATTTGGTGGGTGTCGAATTGGGCGGAGCGCTGAAAAACGTCATGGCAATTGCCGCGGGCGTATGTGACGGGCTTGGATTGGGAGATAACGCCAAAGCGGCCCTGATGACCCGCGGACTGGCCGAGATTGCCCGATTGGGCGTGTCAATGGGCGCCGATCCCCTTACCTTCGCCGGATTGAGCGGGCTGGGCGATCTGGTGGTGACCTGCGCCAGCCGACACTCGCGAAACCGGGCTCTCGGTGAACGCATTGGACGCGGCGAAACGATTGCCGGCATCCTGGGAAAAATGCAGACGGTTGCCGAGGGGGTGCGCACGGCCCAGTCTGCCTGCGATTTGGCCCAAAGACAAGGCATTGAAATGCCCATCACGGAACGGGTCCGTGCCGTCCTGTTTCATGGCGAAGAACCACGCCGGGCGATTGCCGCGCTCATGCAGCGCGACGCCAAACCCGAGCGTAACTGAATCATCCCGGTGTCGGGCGGTCCTTTTAGGGAATCTCCGGTTGTCCGATGGTGTTTGAAATTGGTAGAATAAGTTCGCGGCGGGAGATAAGCCATGTTCGAACAAATTGAGCGGGCGGCAGAAGTCTTGTCAAATCCGAAAGCAGGGTGGGTCAACCGGCGCGACGCCTCGGCATTTCTCGGCGAAGTGCTCGTGCGTTCGTTGGTGGCCTTGATCCGGCACCGAAATGACACGGATGAGGATGTGCGCAACGCCGTGGAGAAATACGTGGCGAAGGTCTGTTCCTGCGTTCAGGACGTCAAGAAGGGCAGCGCCTCTGTCGAACATTCGCTTGAAGAATTGGCGCAGGCCTGCTCTGAATCGCCCGAAGTTACGGTCACCATGCACGTTCAGGGATTTGTCGCGGACGTAAAACTGCCCAATGGTCATGAACATCGCGTATTCGTTTCCCGGTACGCCGCGGAGAACGGCCCGCCGATGATTCGCGTCTTTTCCATTTGCGGCAAACCAACGCCGAAGGCGATTCCCTGGGCGTTACGGGCCAACATGCAGATGTCGCACGGCGCGCTGGCGCTTACAGGCGAAGGCCATGAGGAACAGTTCGCGCTGGTGGACTACTACCTTGCCAGCGAGGTGTCGCCTATCGAAATCGCCGCGTCGGTTCGTGAATTTGGCTTTTATGGCGACTGGATCCAAACGCGTCTCAAGGAACTAGATCGGTAACATGTCTAGTACATTCGCTCAAGGTGATCTGTGCGACGAAGGTGGATGCCTTTCTCCCGCGTTGACCGGTGAACGACGGTGTTGGGCGCATCTGGACGATCCGGCGGGATTCCTCCGGGCGCTTCATCTTGGCAACGCCGCGGGCGCCTGGCTGGCGGGGATCGATCTTTCCGGACGGGACCTGCGCGGCGCGAATTTCAGCGGGGCGCGGCTGTCCGGCGCAAATCTTTCCGGCGCCGATCTGCGCGACGCCGACCTGACTCGCTGTTTCCTTGATTTCGCCAATCTGCGTGGAGCGATCCTGGCCAACGCAAACTTGGAGTTGGCCGTGCTGGGCGGCGCCGATTTGGCCAGCGCGGATTTTGAAGGCGCCAACCTTCGGCGATCGAACCTGGTCGGCGCACAGGGACCCCGCGCGCGATTCATTCGCGCCAACCTCTACTATGCCCGGCCCGGCAACGCGAATTTTCCCGATGCCGTGTTCGATTATGCGTGCATTGAACGAACGATTTTCCGGCGCGCCAATCTGGCCGGCGCGTCTTTCACGGGCGCGGAAGGGAACGCCAATTTCGAAAACGCCAATCTGGAAGGCATTCGCCGATGATTTTCCGCGCTTTTCTGTTGAATGTAAACGAGGCCAACGCTTACGTGATCGGTTGCGAACACGACCGTGAGGCCCTTCTGGTTGACGCCGGTGATTTTGATGGACGGATTAAAGATTTCCTCGACGAACAACGGCTCAAACTGGCGGCGATCTTCCTGACGCACGACCATTACGACCATACCAACGGACTCGACGAGGCAATCGCGTATTCCGATGCCGTGGTCTATGGTGGGCACGGCCAATCGGGCTGTTCCAAGTCGCGACCGGTGGAGCATGACGGTATTATTCGCGTAGGACGTCTTGAAGGACGGGTGTTGGCTACTCCCGGCCACACGAGCGACAGTCTCAGTCTCGCGTTCGAGGGTCTTGTTTTTACTGGCGACGCTCTGTTTGCGGGAAGTGTCGGCGGGACCGCTTCCCCACGGGCCGCCAAGCAGCAAATCGAACACCTCCGAAAACACGTGCTCACCTTGCCGGACGACTATGCCGTGTATCCCGGTCATGGACCTGCCAGCACCATTGCCATCGAACGCCAATACAATCCCTTCTTCGTGTAATTCGGCGCAATCCGGCGTTTTTGCTTCCACACCGGTATTGTGTCGGGATGCGATGGCGGTTTTGCGTGCCTTGGAATCATGAGTCGCGCTTTAGTACCATGCGTCCATGAGTGAAAAGAGCCTGTTTACACAAAACGTCATTGCGATCATTTGGGATTTCGACAAGACCCTGTCCCCGCATTACATGCAAACACCGCTTTTCAATGCCTATGGGATTGACGAACGGGCATTTTGGGCGGAGGTGGCCGCGTTGCCGTCATATTATGCACGGGCGGGTGTTTGCGTACAGCGGGATACTTGCTACTTGGGGCATTTGTTGTCGTATGTGCAACACGGGCGCATGCCGGGTCTGACGAATGCAAAGTTGCGGGAGTGCGGCGGGAGTATCGTTTTTTTCCCGGGCATACCGGAGTTGTTCGACCGTTTGGGGAGCGATTTGGCCGGCGATCCGTTTCAAGAACTGGGATTGCATGTCGAACACTATGTGGTCAGCACGGGACTGAAGGAGATGATCCAGGGTTCGACCATTGCCCCGAAGTTGGCGGGAATCTGGGCCAGTGAATTTATCGAGACTCCGGCGGCCCCCGGTTTCGATGCCTCGAGCCAACCGGAATCCGGGGTAATCAGCCAAATTGCGGGGTTTCTTGATCATACGACCAAGACACGGGCCCTATTCGAAATCAACAAGGGCGTGAATCGTTATGAAGGCATTTCGGTCAATGATCGACTCCCGGAAGAAGAGCGGCGCGTCCCGTTCAGGAACATGATTTATATCGCGGACGGCCCCAGCGACATACCGTCGTTTTCGGTTGTGCGCAAAGAAGGCGGCTTGGCCTATGCGGTATACGACCCGGATTCCCGCGAGCAGTTTGCCCAGGCGGTTGACTTGCAGGAGCAGGGGCGCGTGGACGCCTACGGTCCCGCCGATTATCGTCCAGGCAGCCAGACGGATCTCTGGCTGAGGCTGCAAGTGCGCCGGATGGCGGAACGGATTTTTACCGATCGGCGTCAAGCGTTTGATCGCCGGGTTGTACGGGGACCGATCCATATCGAAGAGGGGTAGCGCATTGCATGGAGCGCGCCATGAGGCAGCCGCTGACATATGTTCTGGTAATCAACTGGAACGGCATCGGGCATCTGGCCGAGTGTTTTGACTCGCTTCTGGCCGGTTCGTATCCCAAGACCCGGTTTGTACTGATTGACAACGCCAGCACGGACGGATCCGTTGCCTTCGTTCGCGAACGGTACGGAAACGATCCCAGAGTGGACATTCTCGAACTGCCGGAAAACGTCGGTTGGTCGCGCGGAAACAATGCGGGCATTGAATTCGCCATGAAGGCGGGCGCCGACTATATTTTCCTGTTGAACAACGATACCGCCACAGAGCCCGGCGCCGTCGCCAATCTGGTGGCGATGGCCGAGGCGCATCCCGAAGCGGGCGCTCTTGCGCCGAAGATGCTGATGTATGACAATCCGGCGATTCTCAATTCGATAGGCGTGGAATGCTCGATCATCGCTTCATCATGGGATCGTGGGATTGGGCGATTGGATGGTCCGCGGTGGGACGAGACGGCGCCGGTGTTGGCGGCCTGCGGCGGGGCGGCTTTTTTCCGCGTGGAGGCCCTGCGCAAGGCAGGGGTTCTTCCCGTGGATTTCGATATTTATCTTGACGATCTCGATCTGGGCTTGCGGATCTGGAATGCGGGGTACCAGGTGCTGACCTGCCCCTCGGCCCGGGTGCGGCATAAATTCAGCGCGACCATGGGCAAGGGCGGCGCGGCGAAACGAAAGTATTACCTGAACACGCGCAACCGGGCGTATGTGATTATGCGCAACTTTCCCTTGTCGCGCTGGCCAATCGTCAAATTGGCGTTTCTGGTGGGCGAAATGCGCGCGATAGGACGGGCCCTGCTCGATGGCGCCTGGTGGCGCGCCATGGCGCACATGCGTGCTTGGGGCGCGGCCATAACCTATGCGCCAAGCGCCGCGAGGGAACGCATGCGGCGTTGGCGCGCGGGCCAGTCGCGTTGCCGGTTTTGGCCTCTGATTCGGAAAGATCGCCTGTTTTTCCGGGGTGTCGAATTTCCTGAAAACGGCTGGTACGCGGAATGCAATGGACTGCGTCCCATCTCCGCACGCGCGCGGTTGAGGGTAAACGCCGGAAGGTTGCGGGTCGTCAGTGTGAATTGCTATCCTGCCTGCGGCGCCGTATCCATCGAAGTTCTCGCCCAAGGACAGCGTGTAACCGTTTTTGAAACGCGGGATCGCGATGAATATGTTCTCGAAACATCCGCGGGTGAACTCGAGTTTGTTGCGCGGCGGATTTTTTATGCCGAGGAAACCGGCGAACCGGCCGACTACGGCGGTTGGCTGGCCGTTGAACTCGTTTAGGCGTTCCGTGGGGACGTGGTTTCTTGATTCGAAACTTCCACGCGTAGCGCATGGAAGTCGCGAGCGACAAAGTAAAAACCTTGACTGAAACAGTGCGGCGACGCCGCTTTGGCCATGACATGACCCGAACGGATTTTCACGCATATTTGGAAGCGCGCCGGGTGCTTATTGACAAGGCGCTTGACCAAGTGTTGCCGCCTGTATCCCGGGCGCCGCAAAGCGTCCATGCCGCCATGCGGCACGCGGTTTTGGGCAGTGGCAAACGGTTGCGTCCCATTCTCAGCATGGCCACCAGCGAACTGGTGGAACTACCCTTGGAACGCGCGATGCCCTGTGCTTGCGCGGTTGAACTGATACACAACGCATCGTTGATATTGGATGATTTGCCGTGCATGGACAATGCCACGGAACGGCGCGGTAATCCGTGCGTGCATGTGGCGTTCGGGGAGGCGACGGCTCTGTTGGCCGTCATGGGATTGATTGCGAAGGCGTATGAATTGTCCGCCCGTGCAGGCAATTCGGATGTGATGGCCTGTCTGGCGGCGGCCATGGGAACCTCGGGCCTTGTCGCGGGCCAGCACGCCGATTTGGCCTTGACGGGCAACGGAATTTCCATTGACGCCATCGAGGAAGCGCATCAGGGAAAATCGGCCGCGCTCTTTGTGGCCGCCACCCAAGCGCCCGCCTTGCTGGCCGGCATGGAATCCGCCGGATTGGAAGCCTTGGAATCCTATGCCCGCAACTTGGGCTTGGCGTTTCAAATCACCGACGATCTGCTTGATGCCATGAATGGTTTGGAGGACGTGGGCAAGGATACTTTTGTGTCGCAACTGGGCGCGGAAGGCGCCCGAAACCGGGTCGAGCAGCTTGTCGCGTCGGCGTTGGGCGCGCTCGATCGCTGGGGTGCGCGCGCCGATGCGTTGCGCATGATGGCTGATTATGTTGGCGCACGGTCGCGGTAGCGGTTGGGGCATTTATGCGCGCCTCGCGGGGATTGCTCTGCTGATTGGCGCGGCCATCTATGCCGGCTTGTGGCTTGGGGAAAAATCAGTCCGTTTTCCGGAAGACCGGCCCATGCAACCGGCGCAGCCGGAACAGGCGCAGCGGCAATCCGAAACCTCGGCGCTTCCGCCTCCGCCCGTCTATTGTTCCATCCATATTCCATCGGGCGCGGGGCAGAGTGTCGCGCTTGCCGAGATCGGAATGGCCGCCAAGGCCGGCGTTCATCAATTCATGGTGGATGTGCCTTTGCCTTGGGAAGGGGATGCGGACATTTTTCTCGATCCCATCGCATGGGTGTGCCAGGCCGACCCCGAAGCATCCATCATGCTCTATGTCCGCGTGGATCCGCCTCCCGCCTGGATATTGGCCCATCCGGATGAAATCGTACAGAAGCCGGGTCAGGAGCCGGTCTCCGTATCGCTGGCCTCGTCCACATGGCGGCGGGACGTGTGCGCGGCGCTGGAAGGTTTTATCACCGGCGTCAAGGCGTCGCAGCAAAAGGAACGCATTCTTGGGTATGTCATGGGCGGACTCGAAGAGGGCGGATGGAACCACGGTTCCATTTACGACATGTCGCCCGCCAACGTTCGCGGGTTCCGATCATGGCTGCAGACACTTTACAAGGAACCGGCCGCCCTTCAGCAGGCGTGGGGCGCGGCCAATGCCGCATTCGACACGGCGCCCATTCCCGATATGCCCGATTCTCCGGCCATTTGTCCCCTATTTTGGGACGTCGGCGAAATGCAGGCGCGCGCGGATTTTTTACGCTACACTTCGGAGATTACAGCCGAAGTCATTCTCGAACTGGCCGCCCACGTCAAGAAACTGGCTGGTTCGGACTGCAAGGTCTATGCACCGTATGGATACACGTTCGAAATGACCGACAGCGCCTCGGGGCACTTTGCGCTGGGCAAACTCCTGCGCGGCGATATAGACGGATTCATAAGCCCGGTTTCGTATATTGACCGCGGCGTGGGCGGTGTGGGCGGATTGATGGGACCCGCCGACAGCGCCCGCCTGCATGGCAAGGAATGGATTTTACTCGACGACACGCGCACGGGGTTGGTTTATGATCCGGCGACGGGCGAAGTATCCCGGCCCAAAAATCTGCGCGCCGAAGACGTCTATGCCGTTCAGCAACGCAATTTTACCACCGCCCTCATTCACGGGGTAGGTTTGTCATGGGCGGACCCCGAAGGGGATGGATGGCTGCACGATGCCGAAATGTGGTCGCGTTTAGCCAAAATGAAGGCCATTTATCAACAGATTCAGGCGGATTCCGCGGCGGGTGATCTCCCGAAGCCGCTACTGGCGGTCGTTGCCGATGAAAACAGCCGCTTTTATATGCACGGCGCACGTGAAAACGTCGAAGTTTTGCTGTGCCAGGTCCGCGACAGCGCCGCCCGCGCCGGCATTCCCGCCCGTTATTATTTGCTTTCGGATGTCTTGGACGATCATGCGCCGCCGGCGAATGTTTACCTGTTTCTGAACACCTTCAAACTCGATGCGGACCCCCGCGAGCGATTGCACCGGCTTCTTGAACGAAACAAGGCCGCCGCGATTTGGCTGTACGCGCCCGGTTATATCGCCCAAACGGCCTCGGTGGAGAATATTTCGGCGACGGTGCGTATACAGGCCAAAATGTTCGAGGGTCCAGCACGTAGCGGATCGCAAGCCCTCTTGCCCGGACGATGGATCAACAAGGATGAGCCGTTTGGCGCGGATCTCGATTGGTCGCCGCTTTTCTACATTGACGATCCATCGGCGGATGCGCTCGCGAAATACCGCGCATCGGGCAAGGCCAGCATCGCCGTTCGATTCTTTCCGGAGGGTTGGTCGTCCATTTTTTGCGCGGAACCCGGCCTTTCCACAGCCATGCTTCGTGAGATCCTGTGCATACTCGAGTTGCCTCTCTATTTTCAGCCGGGATCGTTGCGGTTTCTCGATGCGGCCCGTTTCGCGCCCAATCTGGTGGCCATTCATGCCAAGGAAAGCGGCGAACGCCTACTCGATCTCGACCGGACCTGCGATATTCAAGATCTGCTGTCCCCGGATATCGGATGGCCCCGTAAACAATCGGTTGCCATTCCGCTTAAAACAGGGGATACACGATTGTTGAAACTTACACCCGTCGAGGAAATTGAAGAACAACCGGCGCAGGAACAGGCGCCGTCATAACACGACCATGGGGAGGAATCGTGAATGAAGCCCAACGCGGTAGCGGTATTGGACGTCGGTAAAACGAACAAAAAGGCGAGTCTGTACGACCGCCAACTCCATATCCTCGGCGAGGATCGCCGCCAAGTGCCACCACGGGAAATAGACGGCCTGGAAGTGGACGACACCGATACCTTGCTGGCGTGGTTCCGCGATGCCCTGAAGCGCTTGGCCGGACTGGCCGAGATCCGGGCCATCGCCATTACAACGCACGGCGCGACGGTTGCCTTGCTTGACGGCGAAGGGCGCCTCGCGCATCCGATTGTGTCGTACAGCGCCGCAAAGGGTTCGGAAGTACAGGAGGCCTTCTACGCGGAGTTCGGCAGCCGCGAGGCGCTGCACCGCGTGACGGGCACGCCCGACGTCGGATTCGCGAACATGGCAAAAGTGCTCTATTATCTTAAAACGAGACGGCCGGACGCATGGGCAACCGCACGGCACGCCCTTTTCTTTACGGGGTATCTTGGCCATGAATTGACCGGCGCGTATGGCATGGAGCCGACCTACGCGGGCAATCATTGCTATCTGTGGGATTTCACCCGAAACGCCTGGAGCGATGTCGCCTTGAAACTCGGCGCCGATGTCCTTTTCCCCAAAACATTCGGCCAGGCGTGGGATTGTCTGGGTATCGTGAAACCGGAGTGGGCGGCGGATTGCGGAATACCGGCGGATTGCAAAGTCACCTTTGGTATTCACGACTCGAACGCCAATTATCTGCCCTATCTTGCCCGAGGCTACGACGATTTCCTGTTGAACTCGACCGGAACCTGGTGCGTGCTGATGCGGCCCTCGCCAACGGCCGAGTTGTCGGACGACGAAATCCGCGCAAAAGTCCTGTTCAACATGGACGTCTTCGGGCGGCCAGTGCGAACGTGCATTTTTCCCGCCGGCATGGAATACGACACGTTCAGGGCATTTACGGACCATGCCGATCGGACCAGCGTGGACGATGTGCGCCGCGTCGTGGCGGAAAAACGGTTGTTTGTGATTCCCGGCGTGTTGCCCGACGCCAGCGCCTTTCCCGGCGCGAAACCGCGTGTGGTCAACGGCAGCCAGGAACATCCGATCGAAATGCTCAAGGCCGCGCCGGACAAGCCCATGACGCCGCTCGGCCAAGCATACTATGCCGCATTGAATCTGAGCCTTGCGCTGGCCACACGCAAAATGCTGTCGTGGTGCGCCGTCAAGCCCGGCACAACCATTTTCATCGAGGGCGGTTTTGCAAAAAATACGGCGTATTGCGAATTGCTCGCCACGCTCTGCCCTGAACAACGATTCGTTTTGACGAACGTCCAGGAAGGGACCTCGTTCGGCGCGGCCCTGACCGGCTGGATGTGCGCCGAAGGCCTGTCGCTCGAATCCATTGGCAGCGAATTCGATATCGAAACCACGCCGATTGCGCGCCGGGATTACGGGAATCTGGATGCCTACCAGGACGCATTTCAGGCCTTGTTGTGACGGTATGAACAATGGAAAGCCTGATTGATATTCGTGGCCTCGATGTGCGGTTTGACCTGAAGGAAGGGACGATTCGCGCGGTCAACGGGGTCAATCTCGCATTGCCGGCGCAACGGACGATGGGTATCGTCGGCGAGAGTGGCTGCGGCAAGAGCATCATGGCGCGGGCGATACTCGGCATTTTGCCTCCGCGTGGACGCATTACGGCGGGCCGCATCATGCTTGCGCCGCGTAACGGCGCCGGATCGCCGATCGATCTCGCCCAGTTGCCGCCATCGAGCCGCGCGATGCGGAAAATCCGCGGGGCGGAAATCGCGATGATTTTCCAGGAACCGATGACCTCGCTCTCGCCCGTCCACACCGTCGGCAATCAGATTATGGAAGGAATCCGTCTGCATCAACCGGTCTCCAAGGCGGAAGCGCGTGATCGCGCGGTAGAAATGCTGCGTTTGGCCGGTATTCCGATGGCCGAGCGCCGCGTGGATGCCTATCCGCACGAGTTGTCCGGCGGTCTGCGCCAACGATGCATGATTGCCATGGCATTGTCATGCCGACCGCGACTGCTGATTGCCGACGAGCCGACGACAGCCCTCGACGTGACCATTCAAGCGCAAATTCTTGACCTGATTGGCCGTTTGCAACAGGAACTGGGCATGGCCGTGATGATGATAACCCACGACCTCGGCGTCATTGCCGAAACCGCGGACGAGGTCGCGGTCATGTACTTGGGGCGCATCGTCGAACAGGCGCCGGTGGATGGCATCTTCGACAATCCCTTGCACCCGTACACCAAGGGGCTGCTCGCCTCGATTCCACGTATTGGCAGGGGAAACGCCTCGCGGTTGTCGTCCATTCCGGGTTCGCTGCCGGATCCGTTCACGATTCCGGCGGGCTGCGCCTTTCATCCGCGTTGCGCGCAGGCGATCCGGGGGGTGTGTGATGCGGGCAATCCGCCTCACCCGCGATCCGTCGGACCCGAACATCGCGTTGCCTGCCATCTCTACCATGACGAGGAAATAAATTGACTTTTCAGAACAATAATCCGTGGATGAAGCAGATGATCGCAGATAGGGAGAAACAGGCAACGCAGAAAGAGGGAAGGCTCTCCGCCAATTATCCTGACGCGGGTCGTACCCATAACCCACTTTCTATTCGTGCTTGTGCTCGACATCGTAATTGCAGTTGACCGGAGAGACTTGTCCTTGCCGGTTGAATGCGTTGTAACTAGCAATAAAGTATTATGATAGAATTGTTATATTGCTACATTACTCATTCAATGGGTTTCGGGGATTCGATTGCGATTTCGAGTACGAGCACACGCACGAACCTGCCGGCCCCAACATCCGCAATCATTCGCGCCGTCTGCGGATGTATCGGTTTGAGCCATTTCGGTCGTGAACATGCTATACTTTTCGCATGTGGAAGACGACGTTTTGGCGGTATTTGAGGTATTCGACCCCCTATTGGCGCCTGATCCTGGCGTCCATCGGATGCGGTGTGCTGAAATTCAGTCTGGCTTTGGGGCTGCCCGCCAGTCTGAGTTTCGTGACCAAGTATGTCGTCGTGGACGACTTGTCCGCCAAGGAAAAAATTGTCCGGCTGTTCATCATTCTGGGACTGCTTACAGCCGCGCTGGCCGTCCGGACTCCCATAACCTATTGGCGTTCCTATTGGGCCTCGCGCGCGTGTTCCTTGACGATTTTCGACATTCGCATGGACGTCTTCCGGCACGTTCAGCGGTTGAGTCTCGCCTTCCATAACCGGCGGCGCAAGGGCAATCTTACCGCGCGAATCATCAGCGACTTGAACGATGCACAGGGATTGCTCGGCGATGGGGTAATCAACGTCGCCATGGATTCCATTTTCCTGTGCGCGACGGCGCTGTTCCTTTTGTTTCTGGACTGGCAACTCGCGGTGGTCAGTCTGTTCACGTTGCCGATCTACGGCATCGTGTATTACCGCATGAATCCGAAATTGCGCCATGCCGCCTCGCAGGTCCAGAAGGAGATGGAAGAAATGGCGGGCGAAGTGAACGAGAAACTGGGCGCCATCCAGGTCGTCAAGGCTTTCGTTCGCGAGGACGCCGAAGCCGAACGGTTCCGGGATCGGCAGATGCGTTATTTCGACCGGTTTATCGCCCGGCTCCGGCTGCGGACGACCCTGACCTCCGTCGCGGAATTTCTCCAGTCCTTCGGCCCTCTGGTTGTGATTTGCTTTGGGGGATACCACGCCATCCAAGACGCGGCCTATTTGCCCAAACTGATCCTTTTTTACGGATTCATTCAGCATTTATACCTTCCCACGCGGCGCCTGGCCGATTGTTCCGCGGTCATTCAGGAAAAACTCGCCGCCGTGGATCGCGTCTTTGAATTGCTGGACGCCGAACCGGATATTCAGGATCGCCCCGGCGCGCCGGCGCTGCCGACCATCGAGGGAAGGCTTGTTTTCGACAAGGTCACTTTTGGGTACCAGCCGGGAAATCCGGTCCTGAGGGATATTTCCTTTGCCATCGAACCGGGACAAGCCGTTGCAATCGTGGGCCGCAGCGGAGCCGGCAAAACGACGCTCGTCAATCTCGTGCCGCGATTCTACGACGCATGGAGCGGCGCGGTTTTCGTGGACGGCCACGACATCCGCAACGTTTCCGTCAAATCGCTGCGCCGCCACATCGGCATGGTCCTGCAGGACACCATCCTGTTTGCGGGATCCATCCGCGAGAACATCCTCTACGGCCGTCCGGGCGCGACGGATGAAGAGATGCGGCAGGCGGCGCGCATGGCCCATGTGGACGAATTCGTCGAAGCGATGCCCCAGGGATACGACACGCCCATCGGCGAGCGCGGCGTCACGCTGAGCGGGGGACAAAAACAGCGCCTCAGCATTGCGCGCGCATTTCTCTGCGACCCGCGCATCCTGATCCTGGACGAAGCCACGTCCAGTCTCGATTCGCGCGCGGAGTCCATTATCCAGGACGCGCTGAAGACGCTCATGCGCGGGCGCACGACGCTGGTGATCGCCCACCGTCTCTCGACAGTCGTGGACTGCGATTTTGTCGTCGTTCTCGACGATGGGCGCCTGATTGAGCAGGGGCCGCATGAAACCCTTATCCGAAACGATTCCCTGTACCGCCGGCTTTGCGAGGAGCAGTTCGGCCACGTCCGCTTGGACGCATTCACCGGCGCGCTCGCATAAGTCACGATGCGCGGGCGACCGGCAACTCGTTCCATCGGGTGGTATACCGCCGTGAGAGACGGCGCTGGCGCATTTTCCATGGGCGGGCGATACCGGCCGCCGCAAACACCAGCGTATCGCAGCCCCATTCGCCGTTGATCCGGTCCACGGTGCGCATGAGCCGGTCGGATGGCGCGTCGTCCGCGGCAAAGAGATCGCCCTGAACCGGCCTGTCCGGCACGATGCCGGCCAGCGTCACGCCGACCCGCTTGTAGTGGTAGCCGGAACGGAAGATTTCTTCCAGTCCGTCCGCCGCCGCCCGGATCAGGACGGGGGTGTGCGACGTGGGCATGGGAAAGGTCCGCAATGCCGCATTGGCGTATTGGGGCTTTTCCGGCTGGAACGGATTGGTCATTAGAAACACATGCAGCAGGTGCGCCCGCGAACGTTGCCGCCGCAGTTTTTCGGCGGCGCGCACCGTATACGCGCAAAGGGCTTCGCGCAGCGCCGAGAAATCCGCCACCGGCCCGCCGAACGTGCGCGAACACACGATCGTCTCCCGGAGTGGGGGACCGCTTCCCAGCGGATAACAGGCCATGCCGCGTAGTTCCAAGGCCGTGCGCATCACGCATACGTTGAAGCGCCGCCGTAACC